>JAESFP010000003.1_pt1 | contig 557127 bp, 542 predicted proteins | sample 9266181 | NCBI WGS metagenome assembly JAESFP01 (sample SAMN14502547, study PRJNA617102) | algae metagenome | isolation source: Pegethrix bostrychoides GSE-TBD4-15B and co-occurring heterotrophs from... | place: USA: Grand Staircase-escalante National Monument, Utah | collected 2006-08-15 | reverse complement strand
CACGCCAAATTTCGTCGACGCCTGCGAGATGCGCGGCGGCCATCACGGTCTGGTTGACCTCGCCCTGCGGTGTTGGCGTTACCATTACGAGGCGCTCGACGCCTGCAACCTTGGCTGGAATCGCGTTCATCAATACCGAAGAAGGGTAAGCCGCCCTGCCCCCTGGCACGTAAATCCCGGCCGCATCGACCGCGCTCCACCGCGCACCAAGGCGCACGCCCTGCTTGTCGCGGTAATCGCGGTCTTTGGGCAGTTGCGCCTTGTGATAATCGCGAATGCGGGTGGCCGCGAGCTTCAGCGCATCGCGCAAATCGGGCGCTAGACCATCGAACGCCGCCTTGCACTGTACGGCGTCAATCTGCCAGCCATGCGTGTTGAGGTCGAAGCCATCGAACCGCTCGGTCAGTTCAACCAACGTGACATCGCCGCGATCGCGCACCTGCTTGATGGTCTGCGCAACGACGCTCGACACATCGACGTCCGCCTCCCGCCGGTCATTGACCAGCGCATCGAACGCCGAAGCGAAATCAGGGTCGGAGGCGTTAAGCCGCTGCACGGGGCTGCGCCAATTCACGAAAACGCTCAACCAATGCCGGAATAGTTCCACTCATCATTTTATATGCCGCGCGGTTGACAATCAGGCGCGCCGATACTTGTGAAATGATGTCGGTTTCAACCAACCCGTTTTCCGCCAGCGTTTTGCCTGACGAAACCAGATCGACAATCCGCCCGGCTAGCCCGAGCGAAGGTGCGAGTTCCATCGCGCCGTTCAGTTTCACACATTCCGCCTGAATACCCTTATTCTGATAATAACGGCTCGTAGTCGCGGGATATTTGGTGGCTACGCGAATATGACCGCCATTGGTCGGGTCAGCGGCCCCGGCTGGCATCGCTACCGAGATCCGGCACTTGCCGATGCCGAGATCAACCGGCGCATAGAGTTCCGAATAATCGAACTCGTCGATAACATCGGAACCGACAATCCCAATCTGCGCCGCGCCGTGCGCAACGAACGTCGCCACATCGAAAGCGCGCACGCGGATGATGCTCATTTGCGGATCGTTGGTCGCGAACAGCAACGCCCTGCTGCTGTCGTCAAAAAACGCAACTTCAGGTTCAATGCCTGCGCTCTGCATGAGCGGCAAAGCCTCGTCCAATATCCGTCCCTTGGGGATTGCAAAGATGATGCGTGTTGTCACAATGGCCGCGCTTTAGGGGTCAGCGGCAGAAAGGGCAATATGGCAGAAAGTTTAGGGTCCGACCAATTTGGCATTGGCGTGATGGACGATGGTCGCGTTGCAGAGGGCATTAAGGTGCAGGCCGAGCATTGCCGCCGCAACGGCGCGCCGGCGACAGCGCGTATTGTCGCAGCGCAGTTGGCATTGATGCAGGGCGACACGCTTTGCGGCCGCCGAATTGCCAACTGGCCGGGCCTGCCGCTGGAGGACGCAATGCCCTTACGGCTGGCAGGAGGGTTTCATCATCTGCAGCTGACGGGTGCCGATGACCGGCTCGTTCCGGTCTATCGCGGCGAGATAACCGATCAAGCCACGGTCGACATCATCGTTGCCGAAGTTACTGCGGACCACGACGCGCGCTTGCTGCCCTGGCTCGATGGCCCGCCGCAAACGAATGAAGCCGGGCGGTCAGCCAGCTTCATGGCGGGCTTGCTGTGGCTTTCGGACAAGGTCGGCTCGCGTTTCGAAATGAACGAATTGGGGGCAAGCGCGGGCATCAATACGATGATGGAACGCTATCATTACGACCTTGGCGGAACAACCGTAGGCCCCGAAAATTCACTGATGCAGATTAAGCCCGAGTGGCGCGGGCCATCGCTGCCGAACAAGCCAGTAGAGATTGTCAGCATTCAAGGCTGTGACCAAGCACCCGTTGACCTGTCCAACACAGAGGCCGCGATCCGCGTGAAAAGCTATGTCTGGCCGGGAAATGCCGGTCGACTGGAGAGAATGGATGCCGCAATCGCGCTAGCGGCGCAAAAACGGCCCGATGTCGTCCAGGCCGATGCGCTTGATTGGGTAACAGAAAGGCTGGCAGCGCAGCAGGATTCAGGCATTGTTCGCGTCATCAATCACTCAATTGTCTGGCAATATATTCCCGACGAGCGGCGTAAGCAGATAGCCGAAGCGATCGAAGCGAAGGGTCGCGAAGCCACCGCCGAACGTGCCCTCGTCTGGATGATGCTCGAAACCAACCGCGAAACGTTCAAACATGAGCTTTCCATCAAATATTGGCCGGGGCCGGACAAGTGGCAACTGCTCGCCGAGGCGCAGGCGCATGGTAGTTGGATCAACTGGCTTGGCGGTTAAATCAGGAACCGCTCCATCGCTGCATTCACCGCCTCGGGCTTTTCCCAGATGACGAAATGGCCACAATCGTGCACAGGTTCTACGACAACATTGGGTACAAGCTTTTCGATACCGTCGATATTGCTGGCAGGCAGCGCGAGATCATCCATCGCCCACACCACCAGCGTCGGAATTTGCAGCTTGGGAAAATCGCCACTGGCAAACGCAGGGATTTCGGCATCTTCGTCCATCGCGGGCACATAAAGCGCAGACGCGCGATACCAGTTCAGCATCCCGAAACACGCGTCGCGGTCTTCCCAGTCGGCGAGCAATGCCGCACGTTCTTCAGGCTCCATCCCGCTCGGCTTATCCCATTTTATCGTTTCGAGCAGCAGCCCGGTCAGACCCTTGTCACGCACCAGCGCATCATTTGCGGGGTCGCGAAAGGCACGGATATATTGGCTTGCGGCGCGCTGGTTCATGTCGGTAATCAGCAGGCGCTGAAACAGATAGGGATGCGGCGCATTGGCTATAATCGCGCGAGGCACGCGTCCGGCCCAATCAGGGTTGAAACCGCCCGGCTGCCCGCTCAGCGCAACGGCCCAAGCAATCGCACCGCCCCAGTCGTGGCCAGCGATGGTGAACTCCTGAACGTCCAGCGCATCGGCCAGCGCGAATATATCGGCGGTCAATTTATCGGCGGTATAGGCTTCCACCTCCTGCGGCTTCGATGTCCCACGATAGCCGCGCTGATCGGGTGCGATACAATAAAAGCTATCGGAAAAGTGCGCAATCTGGTGCCGCCATGTGCGGTGGGATTCCGGAAAACCGTGTAAGAATATAATAGCCGGATTATCCGGATTGCCCGCTATGTGCACATCCATTTCGATGCCTGTCGATAACGACAGCCGCTGATGGGAGAGTTCGGTCATCTGTTTTTAGCACCTTGGATAAGCGAGGATTGAATCTGGACCGCTAACCCATTTAAAACACAAAACAATCCATACTGATTGTAAAAAATAGGCAATTCAGGCGCTTTTCGTCAGCGGAATCTCCGGAATGGGGATGAATTCCTGGTCATCGCCCGGTACGTTCGCGAACGTCCTTGCCTTCCAGTCCGCCTTGGCCTGGTTGATCCGCTCGCGTGAGGAAGACACGAAATTCCACCAGACATGGCGCGGTGTGGTGAAGGCCTCGCCGCCGAGCAACATGACACGGCAATCGCTTTCGGCCTTGAGCGTCATCGCCTGCCCAGGTTTCAGCACGTAAAGACTGTGCGCTTCGAGCGGTTCTCCATCAAGGCTCGTTGAACCAAGCGCGACCAGTATCGCGCGTTCATCTGCATCGGCATCAATCGGAATGGTTGCACCAGCATTCATCAAAATGTCGGCATAAATTGTAGCGGAATGCTGCGTGGTTGGCGCCGTCACGCCCCACAGAGCGCCCATGATAACCCGCGCCGAGACATCACCTGATTCGACGAGCGGCAAGTCTTCTTTGGCCACATGCTCGAACGCCGGGTCGATTTCCTCTTTGCCATCGGGCAACGCAAGCCATGTCTGCATTCCCGAAATCGGTGATCCCGATGCGCGTTCAGGTTGCGGCGTGCGTTCGCTATGCGCAATCCCCCTGCCCGCCGTCATCAGATTGAGCGCGCCCGGCCTGATCGTTGCATATGTGCCAAGGCTGTCGCGATGGTCGATTGCACCCTCGAACAGATATGTGACCGTGGCCAGATTGATGTGCGGATGCGGGCGGACATCCATTCCAGCGCCGATGTCGAAATGCGCTGGACCGAACTGATCGACGAAAATGAAAGGCCCGACCATCGTTCGCGCCTTTGAAGGTAAAGTGCGCCTGACCTTGAATGCACCAAGATCATGGGTGGACGGCATAATTTTTAGCATCGGAAAAACATCCTCTCCAACGCCCGGATTGTCAAGCCGGAGGCCGCTTCAATCCTCGAACCGGCTTTCTTCTCGCAGTTTTAGGCCCGCGGTCTGTAAGGGCGTTGTCGCATTGGCAAAAGCCCGGGGGGTCATGCCCGTATATTTTCGGAATTCACGCGTCATGTGTGATTGATCGAAATAGCGTAGCGCATCGAGTTCGCCTTCGCTCGGGCTGCTGAAACCGCGGAGCGCGGTGGCCGTGTCCAGAAACCGGCTTCGCCGCAAAATTGCTTTGGGCGTCAGGCCAAAGGTAGCAAGACACCGCCGCTCCAGCTGCCGGACTGACAGACCGACCAATGCCGCAGCATCCTCGATCCGCATGGTGCTATCGGTGCGCGCAATGATTTCAAACCGCGCCATTTGCAGGTCGGCGGCAGGCGTTTGCAACAAGGCAATACGTTCCCGCAATGCATTTTCCATAGCTGCCAATTGTCCATCATCATCGCTGGCCTGAGCAACCCCGGCGAACATCGTCTCGGCTAAAGCGCCCCACAAACTTTGCAACGGCATCATCTTGTCCGACAGCATGTGATGGGCTTCACCAAAAAGTGCCTGCCACCCGCTTGGGCGAACCGCGAAACCCGTTACCGCAAAGCCACCCTTTACCCGAACCCGCAACGGTCGGCTATTGGCCCCGAAAAAAACGACATTGCCCGCCGTGTTCCATTCGCCGGGACTGGTTTCTGCGGCCCAGTCTCCGCGCAGCAGGCAACGGACAAAAGCGGTTTCGGAAAGCAGGAAATCTTCAATAACGGCGCCATCGGGCAACGGCGCCTCGAACACGTAGAAACGGCGGATGTAGGGGGCAAGGTCGGCAGATGGCCGATATGTGCGCGACAGCATCACATGCCCCTTTTAATTGAATGCCGACCAGAACAGTTTCGAACTGCTCTTTCAATAATTTAAGTCTACCTCTTAAAGCTTTGTCAGGCAAGGATATCCGGTCCGGCTACTCGCCTGGTGCGCTTGCCTTTATCGCCAGCGCATGCACGCGCCCGCCCGGGATATCACCAAGCGCTTTGTTCACCATGCGCTGCCGCATGACGCGGTTCGCGCCAACAAAAGCTGCACTCTCTATTTCAACCGTGAAATGCGATTCGCCGGAGCCATCATCGCCACTGTGGCCATGATGCTTCGCGCTGTCGTTAATGACGGCGATGTGCGTTGGTGCAAAGGCTGCGGTGAGCAGCATTTCCATTTCAGTCTGTGCGGGGCCTTTTTCCATAAGCCCCGTATTCCCATATCAGCAGTTTTTCGCCAAGGGGAATTATGGATTCGAAGCGGCCCACTGACCGATTTCATGGCCGCGTGCGGGGGTCGCGGCGGCATTGCGCCTATCCGGGTTGTCCTGAAACCGGCGAGTTTCGGGCACCTGACCCAAGCGGTCAGGCGGCCTCGCCCAATGGCCCTGGCGATTATCAATATCTCTGCCTCGATCATGTCCGCGAATTCAACGCAGGCTATAACTGGTTCGACGGCATGTCCGCCGACGAGATGTTGGACGCGCAAAGCCCGCTCAACGTCTGGCCATCCGAAACACGCGCCTTCAGGGCGAGCGGCGGCGTCGATTCGCCGCCCAAATGGGCCGATTTCAAAGATCCGCTCGATGCAATTTCGACTCGCTTCAGAAGCCGAATGCCAAAGGCACGAGCAGATGGCCATTTGCTCTCGCCTGAAGACCGCAGCGCGCTGAAGACGCTAGGGCTTGGCGAAGATGCCGACCGGCGGGCACTTCGCACGGCTTACTCGGTCAAAGTCCGCGCCTATCATCCCGATAAAAATGGCGGTAACCGGTCCTATGAAAAGGCTTTGCAAGACGTGATTGCGGCCTATACGCACCTTAAAAGCTCTCCTGCGTTTATCTGACGAGAATGAAATGACCGACATCCCCAATATCCAGCCAGACAGCCGCGATGCGACCATCCTCGCCGCACCCGACAAGACTATCAGCGTGCGCGAGATGTTCGGCATCGATGTTGATATGGAATGTCCTGCCTTTTCCATCGCCGACGAACGCGTGCCCGATACCGATGACAATTATGTATTCGACCCCGACACAACGCTCGCGATTCTCGCCGGATTCGCGCACAACCGCCGCGTCATGGTGCAGGGCTATCACGGCACCGGCAAATCGACCCACATCGAACAGGTTGCTGCGCGGCTGAAATGGCCGTGCATCCGGATCAACCTCGACGCGCATATCAGCCGTATCGACCTCATCGGGCGCGACGCGATTGTGCTGCGCGATGGCCAGCAGGTTACCGAGTTCCGCGAAGGCCTGCTGCCATGGGCATTGCAGACGCCCACGGCTCTGGTGTTCGACGAATATGATGCCGGCCGTCCCGACGTGATGTTCGTGATCCAGCGCGTGCTGGAAACCGAAGGCAAGCTGACTCTGCTTGATCAGAACCGCGTCATTCGCCCCGATCCGTTCTTCCGTCTGTTCGCCACAGCCAACACTGTCGGCCTAGGTGACACCAGCGGGCTGTATCACGGCACGCAGGCGATTAACCAGGGGCAGATGGACCGGTGGAACATCGTCGTCGGTCTCAACTACCTTCCCGCACAGGTCGAAAGTGAAATCGTTCTTGCCAAAGCGACCGGCACTGATGCCGCAGAGGTCGCCAATATGGTGAAGGTCGCCGACCTCACGCGTCAGGGCTTTATCAACGGCGATATCTCGACCGTCATGAGTCCGCGTACCGTCATCACCTGGGCACAGAACACTGCAATCTTCAAAGATGTCGGCTTCGCCTTCCGTCTGTCTTTCCTTAACAAATGCGACGAAGCCGAACGCGCATTGGTCGCCGAATATTATCAGCGCGTTTTCGGCAAGGATTTGCCGGAAAGCGTCGTGGGTAAATCAAAATAAGGTCAATCGGCTATTCCGCCGACACGCCTTATTGGGAGCAGTTTATGAAACGCTTAGCCGTCATCCTTGCATTGACCATTGCCGCCAGCCCCGCATTCGCAGCGCTCAAGCCCGGCGCACGCGCGACCGATTTCACCACGCAGGCGGTGCTCGCAGGCGACGCTTATACTTATAATCTCAACAAGGCGCTGAAACGCGGGCCGGTTGTGCTCTATTTCTATCCCAAGGCCTTCACCTCGGGCTGCACCGTCGAGGCGCATGAATTTTCCGAAGCTGCTGATGATTTCGGGGCGATGGGCGCTTCGATTATTGGCATGTCCGCCGACAATATCGACACGCTGAAGCGTTTCTCGGTCGAAGCCTGCCGCAACAAATTCACTGTCGGCATCGCGTCGAAGGCGGTCATCAAATCCTACAAGGTCAGCCTGCCTGTCATGGGCGGTTCCAACCGCACGACCTATGTCATCGCTCCGGATGGCAAGATCCTTTTCGCTTACTCCGAACTTGGCGTCAAAGGCCATGTTTCGGGTGCGCTAAAAGCGGTCAAAGCGTGGCGCGCGGCGAACCCCAAGGGCAAATGATGCGGAAATTACTTGTTCTGTGTTTTGCGCCTTTAGCGCTTTCCGGCTGCGGCGTGGCAGTTGAATATGGCGCGGTCCCGCATAGCCAGCTTGTTGCTGATCCGCGGTGCAACCCCGCACAGTCTGACACTGCCGCAATCGCGGGCAAGGATTATTTCGCGGTTACAAGCCGGCTGCCCAACTGCTTGGGCGAGAATATCAAGCTGACCAACCAGCGCGGCGACCGGGTGCGTTATGGACGCTTTGCGCCGCCGCAGACGATCAAGCCTGCAAAAGGTGACAAGCAGATTGTCGTACCGCTGGCCTTCCAGCCCGAAACCGAATGGTGGGACGGACTGCGCGACGCCGCGAATCTGCGCAAGGGCCGCGTGCTTTTGTATGTCCACGGCTATCGTGAAACTTTCCCGTCGACAGCGAAGGACACGGTCCAAATCGCTGCTCTGACACAATTTGATGGCCCGATCATTCAATATAGCTGGCCCTCGCAGGGCAATTTATTGAGTTATGCCGTCGACGAAACCAATATGTACTGGGACGAACGGAACTTCCGTAATTTCCTGACCAAATTGGCTCGCACGGAATGGGTAAAGGAAATCGTGATAGTCTCCCACTCGCTGGGCGCGCGGCTTGTCATTCCCGCGGTTGAATATGTTGACCGAACATCGACAAATGCAGATTCCAGTAATATTTCCAATATCATATTGGCATCACCTGATGTTGACCGTGAAGATTTCGAACGCGATATCGCGGAAGAAGTATTGGCGCTGCGCCGGGTCAACAACGACCGACGGATTACGGTGTACGCGTCACTGAATGACAAGGCATTGGCTGTTTCCCGCGCCGTTCATGGCTATCCGCGCCTCGGCTCGCCTTATTGCTTCAATCCGTTTGAGGCAAAGGAACTGAAAGCCAAAGGCTTGCCCGAGCGCTGCTTCGCGACCAAAACGAAATATGAAACAGAGCCCAGCAAAACCGGCTTTTCTATCGTTGATACCACCGACGTGACGAGCGGCGGCAGCGGGCATAGCGATTATTTGCGTAGCGTTGCAGTTTGCAAGGATTTCGCTGCGGTGGTGAACGGCGCGCGGACCAGCGACGGTCGCCTGCCAACGCAAAACGCGCATGTGTTCAAGCTGCAACTTCCCGGGAAGCCAACCAAGGAAGCGGTGGCAGCGGCGTGCAAACTGGCGGCTGAATAATGGCGAATGATTCGCCATTGGAACAGTTTAAGCAAGTACTGACGGGCACCGCGCGTGCGCTTGCGCATGAACCCGAGGTCGAACTTGCGTTTACCGCCGATGTGCCAAGCCAAGCGGGGAAGAATTTCAAGGTTCCGATGCCGGGGCGGTTGTTGCCGCCCGAACAGGTTGCCGAGGCGCGGGGGTTTGCCGATAGCTTTGCGCTGAAGTTAAAGCACCATAATGTTGCGCGCCACGCTGCGCTGCGTCCTACTGAGGCAATTGCTGGCGCGGCATTTGATGCGGTCGAAAATGCCCGGGTGGAGGCGCTGGGATCGCGCAATATGGCAGGGGTTGCGGCTAATCTGGGCCATGCACTCGACCTTAAGCTACGCACCGATCCGATTTCGCGCGCTCAGGCCGCCGATGAAGTTCCGATTTCCACTGCGCTGTCGCTTATCGTCCGCGAACGCCTGACTGGCCTGCCCGTTCCCACCGCAGCCGCCGAAGGCGTCGACATGCTGCGTGGCTGGATCGAGGAGAAAGCGGGTAGCGATTTAGATGCGCTGGGACTTGCGCTCGATGACCAGTCGGCCTTTGCCGCGCTGACGCAGTCGATGCTCGAACATTTGAACCTCACCGAAGGCGAAATCGACCCATCCGACGCCGACGAAGGCGGCGAGGATGCCGACGACGAACAGGATCAAGACGGCGACAGCGAGGATGAGGGTGAAGGAGAGGCTGGCCAGGCTGATGCGCGCGGCGAGCCTCAGGACGGCGAAGGCGAAGAAACCGAGGCCGATTACGACCAACAAGACATGGACGATCAGGACGGTGCCGACGGTGAAATGGGCGATGACGGCATGCAACCGGTCACCCCGCAGCGCCGCAACTGGGACCATCTGCCGCAAAGCGACTACAAAATCTGGTCGACCAAATATGACGAGACGATCACCGCGCTTGAACTGGCCGACGAAGACGAGCTGAACCGCCTGCGCGCCTATCTCGACCAGCAATTGTCGAGCCTGCAATCGGTAGTGACCAAGCTCGCCAACCGCCTGCAACGCCGCCTGATGGCACAGCAGAACCGCAGCTGGGCGTTCGATCAGGAAGAAGGCATGCTCGATGCGGCGCGGCTCGCGCGCGTTGTCGTATCGCCGGGCAGTTCGTTATCTTACAAGATCGAACGCGAAACCGATTTCCGCGATACCGTAGTGACCCTGCTCATCGACAATTCGGGCTCAATGCGCGGGCGGCCGATAAGCATCGCTGCGATTAGCGCCGACATATTGGCGCGCACGCTCGAACGGTGCGGGGTGAAGACCGAGATTTTAGGCTTCACCACCCGCGCGTGGAAGGGCGGCCAAGCGCGTGAAGATTGGCTCGCCGCCGGACGCCAGCCGATGCCGGGGCGGCTCAACGACCTGCGCCACATCATCTACAAAAAGGCCGACGAGCCGTGGCGGCACGCCAAACGCAATCTCGGCCTGATGATGCGCGAAGGATTGCTCAAGGAAAATATCGACGGCGAGGCATTGCTCTGGGCGCACAACCGCCTGATTGCGCGATCCGAAGACCGCCGCATCTTGATGGTGATTTCCGACGGCGCGCCGGTGGATGACTCGACGCTGTCGGTCAATCATGGCGGCTATCTTGAGCAACATTTGCGTAAGGTCATTGAAATGATCGAAACGCGGTCACCGGTACAACTCGTCGCCATTGGCATCGGCCATGACGTGACACGCTACTACAAGCGCGCGGTAACGATCATGGACGCGGAGCAATTGGGCGGAACGATGATCGAGCAACTCGCAGGGTTGTTTGACGAGGAATAGGCTTGCGTTTCGTATCCCCCATGGCATGAGTTAATCGAACGATTAAATTTGCGGAGAGCCAAGCCATGAACGTCACCGAAGCCGTTGCAACCCGCCGCTCCATCCGGCAATTCACCGACAGAGCGGTCGACAAGGCAATCCTTGAACGCGTCCTCACGAAAGCGCAGCAATCCCCGTCGGGCGGCAATACGCAGCCGTGGAATGCCGTCATCCTGACCGGCCAGCCGCTCGCCGACCTGACCGCCAAGATCAAGGCGAAGGCTGCAACGGCGCCGCTCGGCGAAGCGCCGGAATATGACATCTACCCCAAGGGCCTTGAGGGCCGCTACGAAGAGCAGCGTCGCGGCGTGGGCAAAGCGATGTTCGATGCGCTCGGCCTCGCGCGCGAAGATGGCGCGGGCCGCATCGCACAGATGATGAAAAACTGGGACAGCTTCGGCGCGCCGGTGCAGTTGTTCACCTACACGCGCAAATATATGGGCCCGCCGCAATGGTCGGATATGGGCATGTGGCTGCAAACCGTGATGCTGTTGCTGCGCGAGGAAGGCCTGGACAGCTGCGCGCAGGAAATCTGGGCGATGTACGGGACGTATATGCGCGAATTGTTGAACATCGACGACGAGCATATATTCTTTTGCGGCATGGCGATTGGCTATCGTGACGCCGATGCAGCGGTGAATAATTTCACTGTGCCGCGCGTGGAAATTGAGCAAGCGATCCGGTGGGACGGGTTCTAACAAAACCGTAGTCCTGAGCAGCAGCCGCAAAGCGGCTGCGTCCGTCGAAGGACGCCTCTCGGTCGCAGCGCCACCCCGATAAGCGCCCTTCGACAGGCTCAGGGCTACGGTGAGAGTTGACGATTCCGGTTTGGCAACGCAAGGAACCACCCATGACCGAATTACGCCTCTTCAACAGCCTGACGCGGCAAATCGAGCCGTTCGTTCCCGTCCATCCCGGCGAAGCGCGCGTCTATACCTGTGGCCCCACGGTCTATAATTACCCGCATATCGGCAACATGCGCGCTTATGTCTTTGCCGACACGCTGGGCCGCGTGCTCAGCTACAAGGGCTATAAACTCACCCATGTCATCAACATCACCGATGTCGGCCACCTGACCGACGACGCCGACGCGGGCGAGGACAAGATGGAGAAGATGGCGGCGGAAAAAGCGCAATCCATCTGGGACATCGCGCGGCATTATACCGAGGCTTATTGGGAAGACATCAAGGCGCTGAACATCCGCCAGCCCGCGCATTGGTCGATTGCCACGGACTATGTGCCCGCGATGATCGAATTCGCCAAAAGCATCGCCGACAAGCATTGTTACGAGCTTGAGGGCGGGCTCTATTTCGACACCTCGACCGTCGCCAATTACGGCGCATTGGCGCGGGCCAAGACCGAAGACGGTGAAGGCCGCATCGAGGAAGTCGAAGGCAAACGCCACGCCGCCGACTTCGCGATCTGGCGCAAGACGCCCGCGGGCGAAACGCGGCAGATGGAGTGGGATAGCCCCTGGGGCAAGGGCGCGCCCGGATGGCATCTCGAATGCTCGGTAATGTCGGAGGCTTTGCTCGGCCTGCCCTTCGATATCCATACCGGCGGCATCGACCACCGTGAAATCCACCACCCCAATGAAATCGCACAAAACCAGGCACGGTGTCACAGCGACGCGAGCGGTGCGAATATCTGGATGCACAACAACTTCCTGATCGAACGGTCGGGCAAGATGAGCAAATCATCGGGCGAGTTCCTGCGCGTGCAGTTACTCATCGACAAAGGCTTCCACCCCCTCGCCTACCGCCTGATGTGCCTGCAGGCGCATTATCGGAGCGAGCTTGAGTTTAGCTGGGAGGGTTTGCAGGCGGCGTTTGTGCGGCTGAAGCGGATGGTGATGGGGGTTGAAAATCTTCGACAGAAGGCATCGTCAGAACCTTCAGGTCAGGCTGACATGAGCATTTATCAAGCAGACGACCGCGTATCGAACGACCTGAACACCGCCGAAGTCATCGTCATCGTTGAGTCAATTGCAGCGATGAAGGGATATGCTCAAGATCGGTTAGAGGCGATTTACAAAATTGACGAATTGCTTGGGTTAAACCTCGCAAGCTTAACCCGCCAAGGCCTCCGCATCCGCCCCAAAGCTGCCGTCATCACCGAAGCCGAAATCGAAACCGCCCTTGCCGCCCGCAAGGAAGCCCGCGCCGCCAAGGACTTCGCCAAATCAGACGCGATCCGCGACGACCTGATTGCCAAGGGCGTAGAAGTCATGGACGGCGACCCGCTCGGTTGGGATTGGAAACTGGATATATGACCGATGACCGCAAAGATCATTGGCAAGGCGTATACAGCAGCAAAGAAGTTGACGCCGTCAGTTGGTATCAGCCTGTTCCGGAAGCATCAATCGATGCGGTGGTGAAGTTCGGCGGCACGCCCGGGCATTCGGTCATTGATATCGGTGGCGGGGCATCGACGCTGGCGAATGAGTTGGTGCAACGTGGATGGCAGGATGTCAGTGTGCTCGACATTTCTTCAGAGGCTCTGTCGGTTGCGCGCCAAGCTATGGGCGCTGCGGCGGACCAAGTCGACTGGATCACCTCAGATATCACCAGCTGGTCGCCTCGCCGACAATATGATGTGTGGCATGATCGTGCCGTGTTCCATTTTTTGACCGATATTTCGGATCGGGCGATCTACCGTGAAGTGCTTTCGAAGGCTCTGCTCCCCGGCGGGCTCTTTATCATTGCGACCTTTGCGCTCGATGGCCCGGAAAAATGCAGTGGCCTGCCCGTGCAGCGCTATGATGCCGCTGATTTAGCTAAAGAATTTTCTGACGTTTTCGATCTTGTCGCGGACTGGAGGGAAACCCACCATACCCCGTTTGCTACGGAGCAGCATTTCACATGGTGCGTGTTTCGGAAACGTGAGTCTGCTAAAATGAGTGAGCTAACATGACAAAGACCATCGCCGTTATGTCGGGCCTGATCCGGCCGTTGCTTGAACCGCAGTTGCCCGCCGATCTCGATGTGCGCTGGTTCATGTCGACCGAGCAGGCGCTTGAATTGGCGCCGCTGGCCGACATTGGCTGGTTCGACCTCAATGACAAGGCCGAGATGTTCAAGATCATTTCCGCCGCTACCAACCTCAAATGGCTAAACAGCATTTATGCGGGCGTCGACGGCATGCCGCTCGCGCAATTGAAAGCACAGAGCACTGTCGTGACGAACGGCGCTGGGATCAACGCGATCACCATCGCCGAATATGTCGTGATGGGAATGCTGACCGTCGCCAAGGGCTATCGCGAAGTGGTGCGCGCGCAGGACCGGCATGATTGGCTGATGGACTCGCCCGGCAAGGTCGAACTGTTCGGATCAAAGGCCTTGCTGCTCGGCTATGGCGCCATCGGCAAGCTCATTGAAGAGCGCCTCAAATCTTTTGGTGTCGATGTCACCGTCGTCCGCCGCACGCCGGGTCCGACGAGCCTGGCCCCCGACGCATGGCGCGCGCGGTTGGGTGAGTTTGACTGGGTCATCCTCGCGGTGCCAGCGACGCCCGAAACCGAAAATATGATCGGCGCGGACGAGCTGGCGACGATGAAACAGAGCGCCACGCTCATCAACATCGCGCGCGGCTCGGTGGTCGAGCAGGATGCCTTGGTGAACGCGCTAACCGACAAACAAATCGGCGCGGCGTTCCTCGACGTTACCACGCCAGAGCCGCTCCCCGCCGACCATCCGCTCTGGTCCCTCGACAATGCGCATGTCACCATGCACCTGTCAGGCCGCGCACAGGACAAGATGTTTATCCGTTCGGCAACACGCTTCCTCGAAAACCTGACGCGTTACCGAAACGGCGATCCGCTATCTCCTCTGGTCAACCTAGAACTGGGATATTGAACATGCCAAACCCCGCAGAAATCTGGCACAAAGTCGCGATGTCCCGTGATGTCGGTGCAATCTCCGCAATTCTCCACGATGACTGCGTCTTCGAAAGCCCCGTCGTCCACTCGCCGCAATTGGGCAAGGATATCACCGCCAAATATCTTGCCGCCGCCGGACACACTTTGGGCAATGCCGATTTCGAATATGTTGGCGAATGGCACCGCGAAAACAGCGCCGTGCTCGAATTCAAGACCGTTATCGACGGCATCGCGATCAACGGCGTCGATATGATTTCGTGCGACGATGACGGCCTTATCACCCATTTCAAGGTCATGGTGCGCCCGTTGAAGGCGGTGAACATGCTCCACCAGAAAATGGGCGAGATGCTCGCGAAGATGAGCGGGTGAAACTCGCCCGTTTCGACATCGAGACATTCCTGCGCGACACTTGGCAGCAAAAGCCGCTGCTTATCCGCAATCCTTGGGCAGCGTGGCAAAACCCGCTCGAACCCGACGAACTGGCTGGATTGGCGTGTGAACCCGAGGTCGAATCGCGCCTCGTCATCGGCGCGCAAGGAAGCTGGGCGGTCGAGCATGGCCCATTGGCCGAGGCGCGCTTTGCCGCATTGGGTCAGGAGCCTTCAACCCTGCTCGTGCAGGCGGTCGATCATCACGTCCCCGAAGTGGCCGCGCTTATCGCGCCGTTCCGCTTCATCCCCAACTGGCGGATCGACGATGTCATGGTCAGCTACGCCACCGACGGCGGCGGCGTAGGGCCGCATTTCGACCAATATGATGTGTTCCTGATTCAGGGCCACGGGCGGCGGCGCTGGCGCGTGGGGCAGCATTGCAACGCCGACAGCCCGCTGTTGCCGCATGAAGACCTGCGCCTGCTGGCGGAGTTTGAGGCGACCGACGAATGGCTGCTCGAACCCGGCGATATCCTCTATGTCCCGCCCGGCATCGCGCATGACGGCGTCGCGGTCGGCGACGATTGCATGACCTATTCGATCGGCTTCCGCGCGCCATCGCGCAGCGAATTGATAGCGGATTTCGCCGACGATCTGGTCGCCGACATGGAAGACGACGACCGCTACACCGACCCCGGATTGGCGACGCAGAGAAACCCCGGCGAGATTTCGGCAGGCGCATTGGACGCGCTGCACACGATGATCACCGAAAAGCTCGCCGACCGCAAAGCCTTCGCCCGCTGGTTCGGCGGCTACAACAGCACGCCGAAATATCCCGAAGTCGACTGGGCACCCGAAGAGCCAGCCAGCACCGAAGACGTGCGCGAATATCTGGCGAATGGATCGGCGCTGGCCCGCAATCCCGCAAGCCGCTTTTCGTTCATCCGCAACGGAACGGAATTGCTGCTGTTTGTCGACGGCGAATGTTTCGAATGCCACGGCGAAACGGCCGCATTTGCAGAGATATTATGCGCCGAAGACGTCATTGATGTCGCTCCAGAACTCGCCGGATCAGAAGCCGTCGAGACGCTCATCGTCCAACTCATCAACCAGGGCAGCGTCGCGTTCGAAGACGGCGAATGACGTGCGGACACGGTTAAGCATCTGCGCCAAAAAAGCGGCTTACGCGAACGAAGACGAGGCCTTGGATGCCATCAGCGGCAGGGATTTCCCGCTTCGATATTACCGCTGCGACCGGTGCCACGCTTTCCATCTGACCAGCCGCACCAAGGGCAAGCGCATTCCCAGACCTACAAGCTAATCTCGCGCCACTGGCCCTGCTCTATCCCCTCGACCGTCCACTCTCCAACCGACCATCGCACCAGCCGCAGCGTCGGGAAGCCAACCGCCGCGGTCATCCGCCGCACTTGCCGGTTGCGGCCTTCGCGGATGGTGAGTTTGACCCAGCTATCGGGTACGCTCAACCGCACGCGGATCGGCGGGTCGCGGGGCCATAAATCGGGGTCTGCAATACGCTCGGCTTCGGCGGGCAAGGTCATTCCGTCTTTCAATCGCACGCCGTTTCGCAAAGCCGCCAGCGCCTCGTCTGACACTTCGCCCTCTACCTGCACGAGATACGTCTTGGGCATCTTGAATTTTGGATCGGATATCCGCGCCTGCAATCGGCCATCGTCGGTGAGCAGCATTAGACCCTCACTGTCCATATCGAGCCGCCCCGCGGGATAAACGCCGGGTACATCGATATATTGCGACAGCGTCGGGCGCGGTGAGCCTTCCGTCCCTTTATCGGTAAATTGCGGCAGCACCCCATAGGGTTTGTTGAACAGAATCAGGCGGGACATAGATTGCGACTAGCGCACTTTATCCTGCGGCCAGAATTTCAGCTCATTTCGCCGCTCTGGTGCGAGTATCTCGACAGCAGGCTTTTTCGACAAGGTGCAAGCCGCAAATATGCCCGCTATGGCGCCAAACAAATGCGATTCAAACGAAATATAACTCGCCGTCGGCAGTACGCCGAACACCATGCCGCCGTAGAAAAACACCACCGCCAAGGCGATGGCGATATTACGCGGGCTTCGGTCGAACCATGCCAAAGCGATGACGAGGCTCCAAAGCCCGAATATCCAGCCACTCGCTCCGATATGGGTCGCGTCACGGGCGAACAGCCACACCAATGCGCCGCCAAGCAAGATGATCAGCGCGCTTGCTTTGACAAAATAGCGCAGGCCTTGAAGCAACACCAATGACCCGAGAACAACGAACGCCGCAAGGTTGCTACCCAGATGACCAAAGTCCGCATGAAGCCACGGTGCGGTCGCGATGGTATAAGCCGACCCGATTTCGCGCGGTTCGATGCCGAAACTGTTCAGATAACCGCCGGTGAAGATATTGACGACATGCACGGCGATCATGGTCACACCGACGCCTACGATTGCTTTCCAATGTTGAACCATCGTCATGTCCTCTGCCTTAACTGTATTATGCATATAACACAATGAAGCAAAAGAAAAGGCCGGTGAGTTTCCCCACCGGCCTCTTGTTCGTCAAACTACAACTTGCGCGCCGAGTGCGACAATCCGGTTCGATGGAATGTGGAAAAACTCCGCCGGATTATAGGCGTTGCGCTGCAGGAAAATGAGGATGATGTCCTGCCAGAACGGCAAGCCCTCATCCTTTGATGCCGACAACACGTTGCGTCCGACGAAATAGCTGGTCATCATTTCCGACAGTGGCTTGTCGGCCTTCGGAATTGCCAAGGCCAAGGCCGATGGGACATCCGGCGTGTCCATAAAGCCGTAACGCAAGGTCACACGGGCGAAATTGGCGTCGACTTGCTCATAAGTCGCGCGCTCCTCCTCCGGCACATGCGGCACGCCCGCTGTCCGCACAGTCAGCACCAGATTGCGTTCGTGCAGCACCCGGTTGTGCTTCAGATTGTGCAGGATCGTTCCCGGAACGCCTTCGGGATTGGCAGTCAGGTAAACTGCCGTGCCGTCGACCCGCGCAACATTGCTTTTTACCAGCGAAGTGCCCAATTCGGCGAGTGTCATCGCGCCTTCATTTTCCTTGGCGTCAATCACCTGCTTGCCACGCACCCAGATCCAGATGATGAGGCAGATAAATGCCCCCACCGCCAGCGGCACCCAGCCACCGTCGACCACGCGTAAGATATTCGCGCCAAAGAAGATCAGGTCGATGACAAGGAACGGCACGATGACGAGCAACGATTTGGCCAAGCTCCATTTCCAGAGCTTGTGGACGACCACAAACGCCAAGCAGGTCGTGACCACCATCGTGCCAGTGACCGCAATGCCATAAGCCGAGGCCATTGCTGACGAGCTGCGGAATTGGACTACAAGTAGCCAAACGCCGAACAGCAGCATCCAGTTGATCGCAGGAATGTAGATTTGCCCTGCACTGCCGGGCGATGTTTGCACGATCTTCATGCGCGGCAACAGGCCGAGCTGGATCGCCTGCTGGGTCAGCGAATAGGCGCCGGTGATGACCGCCTGACTGGCGATAATCGTGGCGAGGCCCGCCAAGATGATCATCGGGACGCGCACCGCCTCGGGCGACATCAGGAAGAACCAATCCTGCGTTTCGAGCGGAATGCCTGCAGCGCGTGCTGTTTCAAGCGCGGCCATGGCGAATGCGCCTTGGCCAAAATAATTGAGGCTGAGCGCCGGGAATACCAACAGGAACCAACCCAGTCGGATTGGAAAACGACCGAAATGGCCCATGTCGGCGGTCAGCGCCTCCGCGCCCGTGACGGTTAGGAAAACTGAGCCCAAAACAATGAGGCCGATCATGCCGTTGCTAGCGAGGAAACTAACGGCATGATGCGGCGACAGCGCGCCCAATATGCCGGGATAATCTGAGATATGCATCAGGCCGAGGCCGCCGATGGCGAGAAACCAAACGACGCAGATCGGACCGAAAAGCTTGGATACGAGCGCTGTCCCGCGAAACTGGATGGCAAATAGCGCAATCAAAATCACCAAAGTGATGTTGATAATTGTCTGCTGCGAGATGGTATCGCCGATGCCGGGGATCGTCTTCGTCCCCTCGACCGCCGACAGCACCGACAAAGCAGGTGTGATAATCGCATCGCCGTAAAACAGCGCTGCGCCGACCGCGCCCAGCGCCAGCACCGCGCCTTTGCGCCCGCCGATGCCGCGACCGGCGAGCGCAAGCAGTGCCAGCACCCCGCCCTCGCCGTCATTGTCGGCGCGCATCAGGAAGATTATATATTTGACGGTAACGACCAGTATCAGCGACCAGAGCGCGAGACTGAGCACGCCGAATATCGCCGCCTCCTGAATGCCGCCCGACGGCGCGCTGTGATGAAGTGCCTCGCGAAAGGCGTAAAGCGGGCTGGTGCCGATATCGCCAAAGACGACACCGATGGCGCCCACCGTTAGCGCGGCGAGTGAATGTTTGTGGATGGATTGAGACTCAACTGAACCCGAATGCGAACTTTGCATGACCGGAAACCTCTGTTGTGGGGCGGCGGCAAATACGCTTCTTATTTTGCAGCGCAACAAAATTTTTTGTTCTCAAAACCTTTATATAAATCAGTAGTTTGTTTGCGATTTAATCTCAATACAAACGATTGAGAATTAGATGATTACGCACCTGCACCCAAACGAATCGCAAAAAAAGGCCGGTGAGTTTCCCCACCGGCCCTTCGTTTTTCAGTTTGGACTGAACAGTGTGGATTAGAAATCCATACCGCCCATGCCGCCCATTCCGCCCATGCCGCCGGGCATACCGCCAGCGCCAGCAGCCTTGTCTTCCGGAGCATCCGAAATCGCAGCTTCGGTGGTGATCAGCAGGCCAGCAACCGATGCAGCATCCTGCAACGCGGTACGCACAACCTTGGTCGGGTCGATAACGCCCGAGGTCACCAGGTTTTCATACACATCGGTCGATGCGTTGAAGCCCATGGTTTCGTCGTTTTCGCGCAGCAGATTGCCCGAGACAACGGCACCGTCGAAACCGGCATTCGCCGCGATCTGACGAAGTGGCGTAACAATGGCGCGACGGATGATGTCGATGCCACGTGTCTGGTCGTCGTTGACGCCCTTCATGCCTTCCAAAGCCTTGGTTGCATAAAGAAGCGCGGTACCGCCGCCGGGGACGATGCCTTCTTCAACGGCTGCGCGGGTTGCGTGCAGCGCATCGTCGACGCGGTCCTTGCGTTCTTTCACTTCAACTTCGGTCGATCCACCGACCTTGATAACGGCAACACCGCCGGCGAGCTTCGCCAGACGTTCTTGCAGCTTTTCCTTGTCGTAGTCAGACGTGGTGTTTTCGATCTGCGAACGGATCGCTTCGACGCGGCCCTTGATCGCATCAGTTTCACCGGCACCGTCGACGATGATGGTGTTGTCCTTGTCGATGGTGACGCGCTTGGCCTGACCGAGCATGCCCAAGGTAACGGTTTCAAGCTTGATGCCGAGGTCTTCGCTGATCATTTCACCCTTGGTGAGGATCGCGATATCTTCCAGCATCGCCTTGCGGCGATCGCCAAAGCCAGGAGCCTTGACCGCAGCAATCTTCAGGCCGCCACGCAGCTTGTTGACGACCAGGGTTGCAAGCGCTTCGCCTTCGACGTCTTCGGCGATGATGAGCAATGGACGACCCGACTGCACCACGGCTTCGAGGATCGGCAACATGGCTTGCAGGTTACCGAGCTTCTTTTCGTGGATCAGGATATACGGGTTTTCCAACTCGACCGACATCTTCTCGGTGTTGGTGATGAAGTATGGCGACAGGTAACCGCGGTCGAACTGCATGCCTTCGACAACTTCGAGCTCGCTTTCGCGGCCCTTGGCTTCTTCGACGGTGATTACGCCTTCCTTGCCGACCTTTTCCATCGCATCAGCAATCATCTTGCCGATCTCAGCTTCGCCATTGGCAGAAATCGTACCAACTTGAGCGATTTCCGAAGAACCAGCAACTGGCTTCGAACGCTTCACGAGGTCGTCGACGACGGCAGTAACAGCCAGGTCGATACCACGCTTCAGGTCCATCGGGTTCATGCCAGCGGCAACCGACTTCATGCCTTCGCGAACGATGGCTTGAGCAAGAACGGTAGCCGTGGTGGTGCCATCACCGGCAATGTCATTGGTCTTCGAAGCAACTTCGCGGACCATCTGCGCGCCCATATTCTCGAACTTGTCTTTCAGTTCGATTTCCTTGGCGACAGTAACGCCGTCCTTGGTGATGCGCGGTGCGCCATAGCTTTTGTCGATGACAACGTTGCGACCCTTTGGACCCAAGGTTACCTTCACCGCGTCGGCGAGGATGTCTACGCCGCGCAGGATGCGTTCACGCGCATCGCGGCCGAATTTCACGTCTTTAGCAGCCATGATATTTTTCCTTATCTAAAATAATGGGGAGAAGAATTACGAGACGATTCCAAGAATGTCCGATTCCTTCATGATCAGCAGGTCTTCACCGTCGATCTTGACTTCGGTGCCCGACCATTTGCCGAACAGGATCTTGTCGCCAGCCTTCACGTCGAGCGGGGTCACGGTGCCATCTTCGGCGCGCGAACCGGTGCCAACGGAGACGACTTCGCCTTCCTGCGGTTTTTCCTGGGCTGTATCGGGGATGATGATCCCGCCAGCGGTCTTTGCTTCTGCCTCTACCCGGCGAACGAGTACGCGGTCATGCAACGGACGAAATGCCATGTTTGATGCCTTCCTTTTATAGTTTCGCCATCCCGCCACGCCCGCATGGATGCGGAGGACGGCAATGAATGTGCGTTGGCACTCATTTAAGGCGAGTGCTAACGGAGCCCAGATAGGGAGTTTTTGTGACGGGTCAAGGACAAGCCCGTACATTTTTTGCGCCCAATGTAACTTGGCGTTGCCCTCTCGCGAACCAGTGGCAGGACCGCAACTTTGCTGGTCCAACCCCCAACAGGCCAACGGGCCTGACCGTATCTGGAGAAGATTGATGAGCAATATGATGTTGAAACTCGCTGGCGCTGCTGCCGCGCTTTCCGCCGCCGCCACTTTGGCCGCCGCACCTGCTGCTGCCGCCGAAGGCAAAGAGCGTTGCTACGGCGTTTCGCTCAAGGCGAAGAATGACTGCGCGGCTGGCCCGGGCACAAGCTGTGCTGGTACCTCGACCGTCGATTATCAGGGCAATGCCTGGAAATATGTCAAGGCCGGCACATGTGAAAAAATGGGCGGATCGCTGTCGGCCAAGCAAGGCAATGCCAAGCCTGTTCCGATGAAGGGCTAAGCCTGATATGATTTGCGGATGGACATGACGCCCGACCTTTTGCAGCGCAGCCGCCCGACCGCTCTCCCTCCCTCGGTCGGAATTGGTTTGAAGCCGCAACATTATGAGGCGTTGCTCGACCCCGATAGCCCTTCGGGTAAACCGGCATGGGTCGAAGTCCATCCGCAGAACTATTTCGGAGATGGCGGTCCGCCACACCGCTGGCTGACCGCCATCGCCGAACTTTACCCGCTGAGTTTCCATTCGGTGGGGTTGTCGCTGGGGTCTACCGACGGGTTGAACGGGTATGACTTGGATCAACTGGCGATCCTATGCGAGCGGTATCAGCCTGCGTCGGTTTCCGACCATTTGAGTTTTTCCGGCAACGCGCATAACCGCTTCGCAGACCTATTGCCGGTGCCATACACTTGGGCGTCGCTCGATCATTTCGCAGGCGAAATCGGCAAGGTTCAGGACCGCCTCAAGCGCAATATCCTTATCGAAAACCCCTCCCGCTATCTCGCCTATCGCGGCGATGACATGAGTGAGGTCGAGTTTATCGAACGCCTCATCGGCACAAGCGGATGCGGCCTTCTGTTCGACATCAACAATGTCGAGGTCTCCGCGACCAACCTCGGATTTTCGGCGCAAGCCTATGTCGATGCCATCAATCCCGACTGGGTCGGCGAAATCCATCTAGCTGGCCACGCGGTCGAACATCATGACAGCGGGCCATTGTTGATCGACGATCACGGCAGCCATGTCACTGACGCAACATGGAGCCTCTACCGCCGGTTCATCGACCGCACGGGTGCCAAGGCGACGCTGATCGAATGGGACACTGATGTGCCCGATTATGCGGTGTTGATGGCGGAGGTGGATAAGGCTGCAGTCGAACTCAATCCTCCCCAATCTGGGGAGGGGGACCATGCGAAGCATGGTGGAGGGGCACGGGAGTGCGTTCCTGAGATTTCGACGTCGCGAGAACTTCAACCTGCCCCTCCACCAGCTTCGCTGGTCCCCCTCCCCGTGCCGGGGAGGAATTAAGATGCCTTCGTCGGCTGACGCTCAAACCAACTTTATCGATACCATCAACGACGGACCTGACCGTTTAGACCCAACTCTATTCGCTGGGCCACGTGAACGGATATTACTTGGTCTGAAGGCGCACGCCAACACCATCAGCCATGCGCGGATAGTGGCGCTTGAAGAGACATTCCCCCTCACCCGCCAGCATCTAGGTGATGCCGCATTTAACGCGCTCGCCCGCGAGTTTGTCGAGACGGACACTGCGAAGGCCAGCGATGCCAACCGCATCGGGTTCGGCTTCGCGGATTGTCTCAGCGATCCCGCCACAACAGAACTCGCACAGATCGAATGGGCATGGCTCGAAAGCTACCACGCCGCCGAAGCCGTGCCTTTGACGCTCGGCGATTTGGCCACGCTGGATGAAGCGGCCTTGTTGGCGCTGGCTGTTACACCGCATCCATCTGCGCGTACGGTAACGATCTCCGCGCCAATAGCTTCGGCTCTGCAGGAAATGGCGGGTCAACAGCCCACCGCAATACTCGTTGTCCGCCCCGACGCTGAAGTCCGCCTTATTCCGCTCGACGTCGTGCAACTCGCGGCCTTTGCTACATCCGCCCAAAAAAACGCGTCACTCGGTAACCTTCTGACGGCCGCACTCGAACAGGCAGGTGAACAGGCTCCGCTGGAGCCAATCCTTCATCTCATCGGCGCTGGCGCGCTGATAAAAGCCGGATAGAACATGAACGCCATTACTGCCCCCTATAACCGTTTTGTCGCGATGCTGTCCGCGCCGTGGATTGACGCGGTCACGCTGCTGTTCGTCCGCATCTCGCTGGCGGGTATATTCTGGCGCTCGGGCCGGACCAAGGTCGATGAAGGCAGTTGGCTCACAGTCAGCGACACCGCCATATTCCTGTTCGAGGAAGAATATAAGGGCGTTCCGTTACCGCCGGAATTCGCGGCCTATATGGCAACTTATGCCGAGCATTTGTTCCCGGTATTGCTGGTCATCGGGCTGTTTACGCGGCTCTCGGCGCTGGCATTGCTCGGCATGACAATGGTCATCCAGATTTTCGTTTACCCCGAAGCCTGGTGGTCGGTACATATGATCTGGGTTGCGCTGGCACTCGTGCTGATTGTTCGTGGCGGCGGCAGTCTTTCGTTCGACGCGCTGCTGATCCGCAAAAAATGATCGCCCGCGAGGAAACCCTGCGCGACCTGATGACTCGCGCACAAGGCGGCGACAAGCAGGCGTATGCGGTGTTGCTCGAGCAAACGGGCCGCTGGCTCACCCGGTTTTTTGCGCAGAAGATTTCGCCCGATGCGGTCGATGATCTGGTGCAGGACACGCTAATCTCGCTCCACCGCAAACGCGCCAGTTATGACCCTGCGCGCCCTTTCCTGCCGTGGCTCGCCGCCATCGCGCGTTATCGCTGGGTCGACCGCTTGCGCCAGACCTATCGCCACGCCGCCGACGAATTGCAGGATCAGCATAGCGAAGGCAGCCATGAAGATGTTGTTGGCGCGAAGATCAGCATCGACCGGCTGCTCCACCAATTGCCTGAAGGTCAGGCGGTGGCCATCCGGCTGGTCAAAATCGACGGCCTGAGCATCGCCGAGGCATGCGCCAAATGCGGCCAGTCCGAACCACTGGTCAAAGTAAATATACATCGCGGCCTCAAACGCTTGGCTGCGCTTATTGAGAGTGAATGAGATGAATAACAAATTCGATATCGCCTCGTTGGTCGATGATCTGGAACCGGTCACAGCGATCAACACACGCCGCCCATTGATGTTCGCGGCAGCGGTTTTGGCTGCGATAGTTGCGGCGATCGTTGGCATCCAAGGCATCCGCGCCGACGTTATGGCGGGGCGGCCCGACGAGATGTTCCTGATCCGCGCTGGCATCTTGCTACTGCTGGGCGGCGCGACGGCTCATGCGGTCACCTCGATGGCGAGCCCGTCGGTCGGCAAGAGCAATAATGGCTGGCAAATCGCGCTGGCCGCTGCGGTGGTGTTTCCCTTGTCCGCGCTGATTGTCGCCACAACCGGCGACATCGGGCCAGCTATGTCAGCGATGCAATCGGGAATGCGGTGCATGATGTATAGCGCAATCGGCGGCCTCGCGACGGCGGTACCGATGGTCCTCGCGCTTCGCCGCGGCGCGCCTACCTCACCTTCGCGCGCTGGCTGGTTGACCGGGATTGCAGCAGGCGGATTGGGGGCGTTCGCCTATAATCTGCACTGCCCGTTCAACAATGTCGTCTATATCGGGCTATGGTATACGCTGGCCGTGGGCGGTTGTGCAGTGATTGGCCGCTTGGTGGTTCCTAGGTTGATTAGGTGGTGACAAAAACACCGTAGCCCTGAGCCGTCGGCGCGAAGCGCTGGCGAAAAGTCGAAGGGCGCTTTTCCGCCAAGCACAATGCTAGGCCGATAGACGCCCTTCGACGGACGCAACCGCAAGGGCGGTTGCTGCTCAGGACTACGGTTTTACTTGGTTAGGTTGACCGCGCAGGCAACCCCGCCGCCCTTAACGCGGCATGCGCCTCGGCGATGCTGTGCTGGCCGAAATGGAAGATAGAGGCCGCCAGCACCGCGCTGGCATGGCCTTGGCGCACGCCTTCGACCAGATGATCGAGATTGCCAACGCCGCCGCTCGCCACCACCGGGACATTGACCGCATCGGCAATCGCGCGAGTGAGCGCAAGGTCATAGCCATCGCGCGTGCCGTCGCGGTCCATGCTGGTAACGAGCAATTCGCCCGCGCCAAGCTCTGCCAGCTTCACCGCATGTTCAAGCGCGTCAATACCCGTCGGGTTACGCCCCCCATGCGTGAAGATTTCCCAATGATCTCCGCTCCAGCGCGCATCCACCGAAGCCACCACACACTGGCTGCCAAAACGCTCGGCAATATCAGCCACAACTCCGGGCCGCGCCACTGCCGCGCTGTTCACCGCGACCTTGTCGGCCCCCGCCAGCAACAACGCGCGCGCATCTTCGGCGCTTCGCACCCCGCCGCCGACGGTAAGCGGCATGAAACACACCTCCGCCGTGCGCCGGACGACGTCAATGATTGTCCCGCGTCCTTCGTGAGACGCGCCTATGTCGAGAAAACACAGCTCGTCCGCCCCCGCCGCATCATAAGCCTGCGCCTGCTCGACCGGATCACCCGCGTCGCGCAGGTCGACAAAGTTCACGCCTTTGACCACACGGCCGTTGGATACGTCGAGGCAGGGGATGACTCGAATGCGGACGGTCATGCGCGGTTGGCCATCGCAATCGCCGTCGCCAGATCGAGCCGCCCGTCATAAATCGCACGGCCGGTAATGACGCCTTCAATGCCGTCTTTGGCGTGCAACGACAGCAGGTGGATATCATCAATCCCCTTCACCCCGCCGCTGGCGATCACCGGAATATTCACCCGCCGCGCCAGATCGACTGTCGCGTCGATGTTGCAACCGGTCAGCATCCCGTCGCGGCCGACATCGGTGAACAGTATAGAGGCAACCCCCGCATCCTCGAACCGGCGGGCAAGATCGATAACCGGCATGTCGGATTTCTCCGCCCAACCCTCAGTTGCGACAAAGCCGTCGCGCGCATCGACCGCAACGACGATGCCATTCTCGAACTCGCGCGCCATGTCCTTGACGAACTGCGGGTCTTTGAGCGCCGCCGTGCCAATCACCAGCCGCGCCACGCCCATGTCGAACCAGCGCTCGACCGTCTCCGGATTGCGGATGCCCCCACCAAGCTGGATATAGCCGGGGAAATTCTCGATTATGCCTTCCACCGCCTCGGCATTTTCGGGCTTGCCCGCAAACGCGCCGTCGAGGTCGACCACATGCAAAAACTCCGCGCCCTGATCGGCAAAGCGCAATGCCTGCGCCGCTGGATCGTCGGCGTAAACCGTTGCGCGGTCCATATCGCCCTCAGCCAAACGAACAACTTCGCCACCTTTCAGGTCGATTGCGGGAAAAACGATCAAGGCCGCCACTCCAGAAAGCGTTTGAGGAAATTGATGCCATAGGCCTGGCTCTTCTCGGGGTGGAATTGCACGCCGATTATGTTGTCGCGGCCAACCGCTGCAACCAATGGACCGCCATGGTCCGTCGTAGCCAGCACATCGGCTTTGTCTGCCGCATCGAAATGATAGCCGTGCAAGAAATAAGCTTCGCCGCTCTCAATCAACGAAGCGTCGGTCGATGGCTTGACGTCATTCCACCCCATGTGCGGAATTTTGATGTCCAGAGATGGCGTAATCGCGCGCACTGTGCCACCAATCCATCCCAACCCTGTTGTGGTGCCATGCTCGACCCCCGCATCGGCCAAAAGCTGCATCCCGACACATATTCCCAGAAACGGAATGCCCTCACCGCGCACCCGACGCTCCATCGCTTCGATCATGCCGTCAATCGCGGACAAAGCCTCAAAACAATGCGCAAACGCACCCACGCCCGGCAACACAATCCGGTCGGCCCTGGCAACTACATCCGGATCAGCTGTCACAACAACATCTTCCGCACCCGCCGCTTTCAAAGCATTATGCACCGAATGCAGATTGCCTGCGCCATAATCAATCAGCGCCAGTGACACGGCCTAGAGCGTCCCCTTGGTGGAGGGAATCGCGTCCGCCTTGCGCGGGTCAATCTCGACCGCTTGCCGCAATGCACGCGCCAAGGCCTTGTAGCAGCTCTCGACAATATGGTGGTTGTTTGTGCCGTAGAGATTTTCAACGTGCAGCGTAATGCCAGCGCTTGTCGCAAAACTGTGGAACCAATGCTCGATGAGCTCGGTATCCCATTCGCCCAGCCGAGGCATCGACAGCGCGACCTTCCAGACAAAATAGGGCCGTCCCGAAATATCGAGCGCACAACGAGTCAAAGTCTCGTCCATCGGCGCATAGGCCGAACCATAACGCGTAATCCCGCGCTTATCGCCGAGCGCCTGCAACACCGCCTCGCCAATCGCGATTCCGGTGTCTTCGGTGGTGTGATGCTGGTCGATATGCAGGTCGCCAACCGCCTTGACCTTCAGGTCAATCAGCGAATGCCGCGACAGTTGCTCAAGCATATGGTCGAGAAACCCGATGCCGGTCGAAACTTCATAAACACCGGTGCCGTCGAGGTTGACCTCGACATCAATCGATGTTTCATTCGTCTTGCGGCTAATAGTTCCGGTACGCATGGCCGCCGCTATAGCTACGCGCGCGCATTTGGCAATAACAAGCATCTTGATTTTGCGTGGCTCTCAGTCCACCAAGCGCGCATGAGTGATGAGCGTCCCGATAGCCTGATTCCCTATGACGATGTCGTGCAAGAGGCCCTGCGCGCAGTCGTAGGCCGCGTGCTTGGCGATGTCGCGCTGAACGGCCTGCCCGGCGACCATCATTTCTACATCACATTCAAGACCCAGGCACCCGGTGTGGTGATCCCCACGCATCTGCACGAGCGGTTTCCTGACGAAATGACCATCGTTCTCCAGCATAAATATTGGGATCTGAAGGTCGAGGCTGCGCATTTCGAAATCGGCCTGTCGTTCAGCCAGATACCATCGCATCTGGTTATTCCTTATTCGGCAATCACCGCTTTCGTCGACCCAGCGGTCGATTTCGCGCTGCAATTCCATGTCGATGCCGGCGAAACCGGACCCGAACCGCATGAAGCGGCGGGCAATGACGAACCATCGGTTGTGGTCGAAGACGGCTCCAACGTCGTAAGCGTCGATTTCGGACGGAAAAAGTGACGGGGGAAACCCGTACCGAATCCGATAGTTTTGGCCCCATCGAAGTTCCGGCCTCCGCATATTGGGGCGCGCAGACGCAGCGGAGCATCGCCAACTTCCCCTTCCCGCCGCACGAGCGCATGCCTTTGGGCATTATCCACGCACTCGCCTTGGTGAAGCAAGCCGCGTCGCGCGTGAACCGCAAGCATGGACTGGACGCCAAGTTGGCCGATGCCATTGAGGCAGCGGCGGCGGAAGTCGTCGCTGGCAAGCATGACGACCAGTTCCCGCTGACCATCTGGCAGACGGGCAGCGGCACGCAATCGAACATGAACGTCAACGAGGTCATCGCGGCCCGCGCCAATGAAATGCTAACGGGTACGCGAGGCGGCAAATCGCCGGTGCATCCCAACGACCATGTGAATATGAGCCAGTCGTCGAATGATAGTTTTCCGACGGCTCTCCATATAGCAGCAACTATTGCAATACGTCAGCGTCTGACCCCTGCCAGTATCAGGTTACATGCTGCGCTTCACGAAAAAGCGAAGGCCTGGGAAAAAATAATAAAAATCGGACGAACGCACCTTCAGGATGCGACACCTGTTACATTAGGTCAGGAATTTTATGGTTATGCCGCACAACTTGGCCTTGCATTTGAGCGTATTCAATCTGCCATCGTTGAAGATATTCTGTCGGTGGCGCAAGGAGGCACAGCAGTTGGAACGGGCTTGAATGCTCCACTAGATTTTCCAATCACGTTCTGCAACGCGGCAAAGGAAATAACGGGTATCGACTTCACACCGGCGCTCAATCATTTCGAGGCGCTGGCTTCGAACGACCCACTGGTAAATTTGTCAGGCACGCTCAACACCCTCGCCGTCTCGCTCACCAAAATCGCCAACGACATCCGCCTCCTCGGCTCCGGCCCACGCTCGGGTCTCGGCGAACTGCTGCTCCCCGAAAACGAGCCCGGCAGCTCGATCATGCCGGGCAAGGTCAATCCGACTCAATGCGAAATGCTGACAATGGTCGCAGCCCAAGTTATCGGCAACCATCAGGCGGTGACTGTCGGCGGGATGCAGGGGCATCTCGAACTCAATGTGTTCAAACCACTGATCGGTGCCAATGTGCTGCGTTCGATCGAATTGCTCAGCATCGGCATGGAGACTTTTGCCAAAAACTGCGTCGAGGGCCTCCAACCCAATCGCGCACGCATCGCCGAACTGCTCGACCGCTCGCTGATGCTCGTCACCGCGCTCGCGCCGGTCATCGGCTACGACAATGCCGCCAAAATCGCCAAGCAGGCGCATAAAGACGGAACCACGCTGCGCGAAGCCGCGTTAGCGTCGGGACTGGTTGACGAAGTCACCTTCGATACCCATGTCAGACCGGAAGATATGGTTTAGGAGTTTCGAAATGCTAAGGTCCATCGCAGGTGCCGTTGTCGGCGAAGTCATCGGACGCAAGCGCGGCAATGGCCTGCTTGGCGCAGGCATTGGTTTGGTCGCCACGCGCATTGCAACGCGGTCGGTTCCGGGGCTCCTACTCGTCGGCGGCGCGATTGCGGCCAAAACGATTTACGACATGCGCAAGGAAAGCCGGATCAGCGGCCGTCCTGCCCCCAGAAAAATCGCTGGACCTTCCGACCCGACAATTTAAGATGCCCGTCTTGCCATTATGACAGGCAGACGCGATGACAGGTTTGATTTTTCTGGCCGCTTTTTTATCGTCGCCTTCGGTTGCCGAAAAACAGCTCTCGCCTTCTGCGGGTCCTGAAAATCTCAAAATCAACATATTGGTAAAGCAGCAAAAGACCGATTGTCCAACCCCGACCGGCGACGAAATCGTCGTATGCGCGGTTGAAAAAGACAACGAAATCCACCGGCTGCGCCCAATTGCCGGTGCTGGTATTATCGACAAGGACGAATCAAAGGCCGAATTCAGCATCTCGGAAAATGTTCGTTTGGCGGCCGAAACGGACAGCGCCGAACTTGGCAGTGGTGTAATCAGCAAACGCGTGATGGCTCGCGTAAAAATCAAATTCTAACGCGCTGTTTTCCAGTCAGCCAATAACCAATCCCGCGGTCAATTCCTAATCTTTCAATATTGTCACGCTCTTGGCGAGCGTCTTGAACCGCACATCATCATCCTGCCGGACGCTTATCGTCACATGACCGGATTTGGCAATATTGCGGTCTTCCACAACCCCCGATTTGCCCTTGTGCCGCCCGGCGGTCACGATGCAGCGATCACCATTGTTCACGTCCATGTACGCTTCCTTTATTTCCCCGTCAGCCAATAGCCAGTCCCTGCCGCCTGCCACTCCTTCACGCTCTCGATTGGCGCGATCAGCATCAAAACGTTGAGCGCCAGATTGTCGCGGATCATGTAAGCGGTGAATGCTTCGAACAGCAGAGCCAGCCCAAGCGTCACCTTCCACGGAAATCGCGATGCAAGGAAGAAGCCGAGGATCATCCACACGAGGTCGAACACGCTGTTGATGATGCTGTCACCGGCATAGCCGTAACTAATCGTGACTTCGCGGTAGCGGTCGATGATGATTGGTGAGTTTTCCAGGATTTCCCACGCGCCCTCGACCAATATCGCCGCGCACAACGCCAATCCCAGCGGCCATTTCTTCAGCAGCAAGCGGCCCAATCCGAAAAAGATAAATCCGTGAATGATATGGCTTGGCGTATACCAGTCGGCGATATGCTGGCTGTTTTCGGAACTCTGGACAATTCCATGCCAAAGCTTGACAGTTCCGCAGGCGCAGATCGGTGGGCGCTCCATGTAAAAAAGGATCGCGACAAACACCAATGACAACAGCAACGCGATAAGGGCGCTAAACTTGCTAACGCGCAGTGGCCAATCCATCAAAATCCCCTTGCGATATTGACCGTAGCCCTGAGCCTGTCGAAGGGCGCTCCTCATATGTAGCGCCAATCTGAGAGGCGTGCTTCGACAGGCTCAGCACTACGGTATATGAAACAGCTCGTTTAAGCCAAAAGTCTTGACGCGTGCCTAACCTTTCGCGCAGTAGCGGCTATGGCCGATACCGACAACCACTGGGTTAGGGTCTGGCATATTCACGGCTGAGGTTTGAAGCGATTTTGTTCAGTGCAAGGAGGCAGGGCGCGGCCCTAGTGGTTCTAGGGCTAGCCATGCCGACGCAGCAATGGACAAAATCGGTCAAATCCTGAAAGGACGACAAAATGGCTTCCATCTCGAACGCAAATACGCTTGATCCTAGAACCACTAGGCTCGGCGCGCATTTCCGTCCGATATGTTCGCCATTTTGACGCCTCAGTCGTGAATATGCCAGACCCTAACCCTAAACCGCATGAACTAGAACGCCGGGGACTGCTTTTCGTGCTCTCATCACCTTCGGGAGCAGGCAAATCCACGCTTTCGCGGATGTTGCTGGAGGCTGATGACAAGATTGCGCTTTCGGTGTCCTACACCACGCGCCCGCCGCGTCCGGGAGAGGTCGATGGCGAGCATTATCATTTCACCGACGTGCCGACCTTCAAGCAAATGGCTGCAGATGGCGAGTTCCTTGAATGGGCGCATGTGTTTGGTCACCGTTACGGAACGCCGAAAGCGCCTGTCGAAGAAAAGCTCGCGGCCGGTTGCGACGTATTGTTCGACATCGACTGGCAGGGGGCGCAGCAGCTATATCAGGAAGCCGGTCCCGACGTCGTGCGCGTTTTCATCCTGCCGCCCTCCATTGAGGAGCTCGAACGGCGCCTTCATACCCGCGCGCAGGACAGCGACGAAGTCATCGCCGACCGCATGAGCCGCGCCAAAGCAGAAATCGGCCACTGGGACGGCTATGATTATGTCCTGATTAACGACGATGTGCAGGGCTGTTTCGAAAAGGTCCGCCAGATACTGGCCGCCGAACGCATGAAACGGCGGCGGCAAAAAGGGCTAATCGGTTTCGTCCGGGATTTGGCCGCAACCTGACTGCGCGCAATCAGCCTATTTCGAGCTGGGCTAGTAATGACGGGATTTTCTCCTTGAAGGGAAAAAATCCTTTTCGCGCATGCGGCCAGCAGGTTTCATCCCATTGCCGCCGAAAATAGAAAAGCGAATGACCGGCCCCCGCCAGATCGGTCTCCAGCCCACGCAGGGCAGATTGTAACGGACCAACCGGGGGATAGGCGGTGAACAGCGGTATGCCCGCCAGATCGGCAAGCGTTTCTTTCCAGTCTTGTGCCGACCAACCGCTGGCTGCGAGCAGCGGCACATTATACTCGCGGATGATGTCGGTGGCGGATGACAGCAAAGCCGCTTCGCGAAATTCATTCACTTTATCTGTGCCAGTTTGCGCCAAAGGACAGAGCATGACAGCCGCGATGTCAGCCAACATTTCCGGCGCGATGACAGGTGCCATATCTTCTTCGGTCAACAGCAATATCCATGAGCCGGTCGGCAGCCGCTGCAACGCGCGAATGGGCGAAGGATCAGGGTGCGGCCCCGATATTAATGGCGCGGGCGCGACGCACAGACCCTGAGGCGAAAACCGTCCATTGGTATAACGGCGAATATTGCCGGCATCCGCGACATAATGTTTACCAACGGTCTGGAGCCCGGCCACCCACCGCCACGACAATGTGTTGGAGGCTGGATCGCCGTCGAGCAAATGTTCAAGAAACAGCGCCGCACCTTTTTGCCAGGGCAACCGCAACGTAAAAATCCAGATGCTGGCAAACCACATCCGTACATGGTTGTGCAGATATCCTGTATCGGTCAGTTCGCGCATCCAATGGTCGAAACAATCGATGCCGGTCCGTGCCTCCAGCGCCGCATCAAGATCAGGAGATTGAAAATCTTCAAGTAATTTCAACTGGGACGCATAGTCGGTCCATATCGACGGCCGTTGTTCGAGCCACCCCTTCCAATAGGTTCGCCAGAAAACCTCCTGCACAAATTTTTCCGCCTGTTTCAGGCTGTGCGTATTCAGCACCGCGCGGACGACCTCTTCCTCCGATAGCAGTCGGTGCCGAAGATAGGGGGAGAGCATCGAAACATTGTCGCGCGCGCCGACGCCGAAATCATAATTGCGCTGTTCGGCATAATGCTCGCCTGCGCGCGACAAAAAGCGGCCGAGCGCGGATAAAGCGGCATCGCGCGAGGGGACAAAACTGCTCATTGCCCGGACGATATTGCGAGCAACATAGTCAGCCCGCCGAGGCCGATGGACAGATGCCAGCGCAGCTTCATCCATCCTTCGGGCAGGGTGCACTGGCTGCACAGCCAGCGGTCAACAAGCGGCGAGCCCAACAGGAAAATACCGAGCCACGCTAGTGACGGCCCCGGCCATTCCCATCCCCAGATCCAAGGCAAATAGGTTGCAAATGCAAGCAGACTGGGAGCGACCGAAAGCGCGAAAATGAGCCCCGAACGCGCATCATCCTTGCGCGCGATGACCCCAAAGCCCCACCAGATGCCGCCCAGAAAGCTGAAGATAAAAGCCGAATAGCCATAAGCCGCAGCAAGACCGGTCCAGCGATATTCGCTACCCGAGAACACCAAAGCCGCCGCGACAAGTTGCGGCAATAGGCCGGCATATCCAGCGAGAAATGCGGCTTTCGGAAGTGGTGGTATTGCGCTTTCGGTCATGCGCACCCTCTAGCCTCACCCTAGTGAGCGAGCGACCTAGGCTTTCACCTATGTCGTGGTGCGCAGCAATTCCAGAAACCGCACCGCCGCCATAAACTCAGCCTCACGGTCATTTCGGTTTTTCTGCGCCCAGTGGTCGGCGCCCCACAATTCTTCCTGCCATAATTCGTCAAGGCATGCGGCGTTCCAGATGTCTTGCGCCTCGCCTGCCCGTTCAACCACCGCCAGGGTTGCAATCAGCGAGCCCGACAAATGCGCCAGCTTGGCCATCGCGGCCAGCTCGAACGTCCCACGCGCCGCCACCGCTGTGCGGAGTTTATCGAGGCTAGCCTCGGGCTGCGGCTGGTGCATGATGCCTTCGACGATGACGAAGCTCACAACATAACGCGCCCGCGCCCAGTCAAGCCACGGATCCCAAATCTCGGCCTGCCGCGCACCCAGCGGCTCGTCCGCAGCTGCGCGGTAACATAATAAGTCGGTCTCTCCATAAGCGGCAATTGCGGTCACAAAGCCATCCCGGTCAGCACCGATATGGTCAATCGCCGCATTGGCAAAGCCAGTCATCGGCATTTTCAGCGGGTCGATTGTCTTCTCGACGGCTTCCCATTCGGCAACCACCGCATCGGCAAGCTTCCGCGTCGGAAGCGCCAGCTCATTACGCGTAGGCGTTTTCACCGGACGCCCGTCAAGCCGCACCGCATAACCAAAGGTGCTTTGCTCTAATGTTACCTCTTTCCAGAATCGCCTCATATATCTGGTTTGCTTTTCCATCGTTTGGCGAGGAAAACAGGCACTACGAGAAAATCAATGAAGCCGACAACGAACAGCACATAACCAGCTGCCTTTGGCAAGCCGAACGCCTCACGCGCAATCACTGCCAAGCCAATAACGAGCATGACCGCCCCAGTGATGCGGACAAGATTGAGTACCAGAAAACGATATTGCGCCTTGGTCTCTTCTTCGGGCGTCATTTGAAATCTCCCAATATCGCTTCAAGTTCGTCCATGCTTTCGGCGATATCGTCTGCGCCCGCGCCGCGTAGCTCGTCAACGGGATGATAGCCCCAGTTAACCCCGATTGTCCGCGTCCCCGCCGCCTTGCCCATATGGATGTCATAGACGGTATCGCCGATGACGACCGCGTTGGCCGCCTCCGCCCCCGCATCCGCCAGCGCCTGATACACCATCGCCGGATGCGGTTTGGACGGGTGGCGGTCTGCCGTCTGCAAGGTCACGAACAGCCCCTTGATACCATGATGATCGAGGCACCGTTCCAACCCACGATCCGACTTGCCGGTCGCAACACCCAGCAACCAGCCGCTTTCGTCCATCGACGACAGCAAGGCTGCAATGCCGTCATATAATGGTTCATGCTCAAGCCCATTGTTGCGCAGAACAAGATACGACGCCTTGTACCGCTCGGCCATATTGGCGTGCACCTGCGCCTCCGCACCCGGCAACAACACTCGCATTGCCTCAACCAGCGAAAGACCAACAATCCGCCGCGTCGCATGCCTCGACGGCGGAACCATCCCCGCTTCATCAAACGCATGCTCCATCGCCAGACAGATATTCGCCTGGCTGTCGACCAAAGTTCCGTCGCAATCGAAAATGGCGAGTTTTTTCATTCCGGAATATTCCGCATCAAATGAGCCAATGCCCGGTTGCCCGCCGCTTCAGCGCCATCGGCCGCCGCGTTGCGTACATCGGCGCTCTTGTTCTGGCCGAGCTTCACCGTGCTTCGCCACGCCGAGACTTGCATTTCGAACCCGGTTATTCCTTTCAGCATCTTGTCGAAAAGGCCGTCAGCCATTTTTGCACGCGTCCAGACGGGCTTGGGTGCCAGCCGCTCCTCCTGATTTTGCGAGAGCGCGTCTGCCTGCGCGATCAGCGCCGCCTCATCCATCTTGCGTGCCATTCCCTGCAACTCAAGCGCGACGTAATTCCATGTCGGCACCTGATCGTCGATACCATACCAATCAGCGCTGATATAGCCGTCAGGACCATTCACCACGAACAACGCCTCCGCCCCGTCGAGACATTTGGTGATGGCGTTGCCGCGCGCGAGATGAAATGCAATCCGATCTTCATCGAGAAACACGAACGGCACATGCGCCACGCGCGGACCGTCGGGCGTGGTCAGGAACAGCATCCCAAAGCCGATTTCCGACGCGAATGCGCGCATGGCGTCGCGGTCTTCCCAACGAAATGCGCCGTTGGGGTGCATTATGTCTTCTTTCGGGGAGCGGCCTTTTTAATGACCGGCTTCTTTGCTGCAATCTTCTTGCCCGTCGCCATCTGGCTCTTTTTCTTGTCCTTGGGCTTTTCGGTCACGGCCCCGCGCGACCGCCGCTCGCCCTTGCGCTCCTTGCGCGCCGATTTGGCGATGTTTGCTGCGACGCGCTTCTTGCCCTCAGCGGTCTCACTAAACTTCGGCGCATCGAGCACCAAAGCATCGCCCAGTTCAATCTCGAACCCAAGGTCAGCGAAACTGTCTTTCATATGCGGCGGCAAATCCGCACGGACGTCGATCTGTTCGCCTTTGGGGTGATCAATGCGGATGCGGCGCGCATGCAGATGCATCTTGCGGCTGATCGTGCCGGTCAGGAACGCTTCCTTGCCGCCATATTTGCCGTCGCCGACAATGGGATGCCCAATCGCCGCCATATGCACGCGCAGCTGGTGCGTGCGGCCTGTATAAGGCTGCAACTCAACCCAGGCGCAGGTGTTGCCCGCGCGCTCGACAATGCGATAGCGGGTACGCGCCGAGGCTCCGTCTTTTTCATCGACATGCATCTTCTCGCCGCCAGATCCCGGCTGCTTGCCGATGGGTAGGTCGATAAAACCATCTTCGATAGCAGGCACACCGACTACCAAAGCCCAATAAACTTTGCGCGCCGTCCGCGACGAAAACGCCTTGGCAAAATGCCCCGCCGCGCGCGATGTGCGCGCGACCAGCAGCGCGCCAGACGTATCCTTGTCGAGTCGGTGGACGAGCTTTGGCCGGTTATCCAGACCGAAAGTCAACGCATCAAGCAACCCATCAACATGATTCTCGGTCTTCGTCCCGCCCTGCGTCGCCAGCCCCGCTGGTTTGTTGAGTACAATCGCCGCGTCATCGCGATGGATGACCATGCTAAGAGCGAATTCCATCTCGTCGTCGGTCAGCTCGCGCCGTTTGCGCGCCGGACGCGCCGATGCCACAGCGGCTGCGTCGGCAGGTGGTACCCGAAGCTGCTGACCAGCCTCCAGCCGGTCGCCCGGTGTCGCGCGCTTGCCATCGACGCGCAACTGCCCCGTTCGCGCCCAGCGCGATACGATATTAAAGGAGGCATCGGGCAAATGCCGCTTGAACCAGCGGTCAAGGCGGATGCCATCATCATCGGGCTCCACCGTGAACTGGCGGATGCCCTTTTCGTCCTGTTTTCTCATACCCAAATTGCCTTTGCTGCCGTCATTCCGGCGAATAATGCGCCGAGCGCAAGAAGGACCGACGCAACGGCATATCCCGCCGCCAATCCGGTCTGCCCACGCTCAATCATCCGCATCATTTCGAGGCTGAATGCGCTAAAAGTGGTAAATCCGCCCAATACGCCGACGCCGACAAACAGCCGCAGTGGCTCCGCCGAATTGTCGCCGCGCAATATCCATGCGGCAAGCACACCCATCGCCAGCCCGCCCAGCACATTTGCGGTAAAGGTCGCCCACGGCCAGCCATCGCCTGTCAGTGGCAACGCGCGCGAAAGCCCATAGCGCAGCCCCGCACCAATAGCGCCGCCGGACATGACAAGGATGATGGGGTTCATGGACGTCGCCATAGCGGGCGACGCCGGATAAGGGAAGGATGCTCCGTAGGCGTCAGCTAACGCGCTTCACCCGCACATAGCCACCGCTGCCGATCTGCATCAGAAAACCGCCGACTGACCCGCGCTTGATTTTAACCTTCTGTCCCTCACGCAGATTTCCCTTTGCGGGCTCAGTCGTCTCCCAGGTTCCGCCGTCAGGAATCTGGAACTGGTATTTGCCATATCCTATCGGCGTGATTGAGGAGAAGGTCGTTTCAATGTTGGTAAACTCATCTTCTTTGTCATCATCAAAGAACGGGAGTTTCGGCAGCAGAAATCCGAACAGCGACCGTTTGGTTTTGCGCACTTCAGCGCGGTCGAGGATGACAATATCCTTTGCCTCGGCGGCCTTTTCCATCTTGGCGCTGGCTGCATCAAAACAGGCGAGCCGGGCTGCGCTGTCGGCAATTCCTTTGCAGTTGACCAATTCAAGATAAACCTGCGGCTTGGCGACGTCATCGTCATCCTTAGCGATGGCAGGGGCAGAAATCAGCGCAGCACAAATGGCAAAGCGGGCGAATTTGGTCATGAATTTTCTCCTCGCCCGTGCGTAGTAGGATGGCGAGCACCTCGCAAGCATATCCACCGCAAAAGAACAAAGGCACCGCCAGCTAAGTCATCGACAATGGTCAGCCGATGAGCGATTTCCCCAGCTCGGCCATCTTGCTGATTGCCAAACCTTTCCTCGCAACGGCGGACTGGGTGTCCAGCACCGCCAAACTGCCGACAACTTCACCCTGCTCATTGCGTATGGGAACACCGACCAGGAAACGGATATCGCCTGTCGATTGGTGCTCACCAAGCGATTGAAACGCCTCGTGCTTCGCTATATTGGGGATTACCATCGCGCCGCCTGCGCATAAATGTTCGCAGATTTCGGCGAACAACGCCCAGTTTACCGTTATATCGAGCCCGAATGTCGCATAAGTTTTGACGCCGTGCGCCGACGGGTATGTCGCGACAGCCACGGGTACACCCATTTCCCGGGCTATTTGCGATAAATCCTGATTCAAATATGGAACGGGAGCGTTAGCAGCGGGGAACGGCTGGTTGCGCATATCCTTTTCTTTTGCTGCGAGCGCGGCCACCATCCGGTAATGCTGGATGCTTTCGTTGGCACGGAATTTCAGGGCAGAATGCGGCATGCAGTTATGTTCTCTTGTTGCTTTTTGGATGATTGGCCTAGTGCAGCTCGATAATTATCAGACGCCGAAACCCCAGCGCGGGAATGTTCGAGGTTGAACCATCGGGCCCGATAAACCTCAATTTCATCCGATCCGTACCAACGCTTGTCCGTTCAATGACGGCTTTGTTCCAGGTTGGCGGATCGTTTGTCGTGGCTTGTAGAATTGTCGCCGTCGCCGTGGCATGCGTGGAAGTGGGATTTTCGGCATTCGCTGCCTGTGCGATGGGGACCAGACCAGTTAACACAAGAGCGGCCGCAGCAGACGGACGACAATTCATGACCGGAATCTGGCCTATTCGGTTCACCACGATAAGTTTGAAACAGGTTCATCACGCAGAAACCTTTGATATCTGCGCAAATGCTTGAAAAAAGCAGGGTAATCGGCCCTCGCTGACCAACTAGTGAACGATGATTTTACAAACGTTACATCTCAACTGTAACGTTACATCTGACCGACATCCGCCATGAAACGCTTATTGGGACACATAAAAAAATGGGGCGGCACCTCTGCCGCCCCAGTTGCTTCGGTTCGTGAATTTTGTCAGCGGCCGTTATTGGCCACAATGTCGACAGCCGTGCCGCCGCCGGAATGTTTGTTGAAGGTGATAAAATAGGCACCGCCGTCATTGTCGCGGGTTCCGCCGAGAACATGTTCGCCTGCGCGGATCTGGTGTTCGGCATTGTAGCCCGATTTGCGGGCGCGCGTGTAATAATAATCGATGACATCCTGCATCGCGGCAGATGTCGTAAAGGTCGCAACGCGGATGTCACAGATGCCGCCGTCGACGCCGCCAGCCTCTTTCACGCGACCACGCGGATAAACAGGAAATTCCGGTGGCATGCGGGAAGCCCAGCCCGCACCATATTGCAGCTTGGCATCGCACGTTCCCTTGCCGCGCGTGACACCCTGATCTGCGGCCAGCGCACCCAGCGTCACTGCGCGCTTTTCGCCGCAATTGGTGCATTCTTCTGCGGACACCACAACCGGTTTCGGCGCACGCATCAGTTTTGCACTGTCGAGCGCTTCAATCGACGCGTCACCGTCATAGCCGCTGTCCGCCGGTATCGCGCCCGAAAGCGGCTTGTCGGCAACTTTAACGGTGTTGACATTGGCGCTGTCGGTCAGGTCGGGATCAACCAATATGCGGTCATTGAGCGCCGCATTCATCTCGGGATCGCTGCCTTTACCAACCAGCTTGTTATCGAGATCGGCAACTGCGGCCTCGTCGCCGTTACCGCTTCCGCACGCCGCAAGCGGCAATGCAAGGGCGACGCCCAGCAATAAAGGCAAGGTAAGGCGCGGGAATGCACGCATGATGCTGGCTCCTGTATCTTTCATAAGCAAACGGTGCGTCTGCTGATGTACAAAAGCTAGTCGTAAAGGTGGTTAACCAGGCTGCCGAGTCGCATTTACCCTGATTGGTGCAGGCTTTTGTATCAGCGCGGGACACGCCCGCGCCGAGAATTAACGCCAAAGCCTATTTTACAACGCCACGATAGCTGATGGTACGTTTTGCACCTGGCGCAATGGCGTCGACAAACACCCAACGGACATGCGTGACATCTTCAGCCGTCGCCAATCGCTCGACCTGCGCCGTGCCCGAAGCGTCTTTGGTTTTAACCTTTAGCGCGGGGAGCTTGCCCCAGTTCGCGCCGCCATCGACAGAGACCTCTGCCCAGTCCTCGGCTACCGACGTAAACTGCACCGCGCCGGGCATTGGATTGGTGGCGCGAAAGCCAGCGGCAGGCACTGCCCCGGTGTTGGTGACTTCCAGAGTGAAAATCACTTTATCGCCCGGAACGACCGCCACATCTTTCGGCGTATAGAGCGTGACCTTTTCCTTGCCGGCCGCGTCCGTCTCGGCGCGCTCGATTTTGACGTCGCTGGTCAATGTCACCGGCGACTGAGGCGCCGCTTGGGCATGAACAGGCGTAGGCATCAGTTGGACACCCGAAAGAATTGCGGTGGTGAGTGCCAACGCGCCGCAGATTTTTGAAAAATATAACTTCATTCGTTTATCCATTACCTTGGCTATAATAAGTCTACCGGATCGCGGTTTATTATGACGTCAGGATGGTTAACAGCTCGTGAAAATTTTGGCCATGGGTCGATGACCCGCACAGTGAACACGGTCAGCCCCTCCAGCATGGAAATAGTCGATCTCATTGATTCTACCGGTCACTTGAGCTTGCGCGTCATACCCCGCGCGAGAACGCAAAAGGTAGCGATCGAAAACGGCAGTTTGAAAATCTGGGTGCGGATGGCGCCCGAAGACGGCAAGGCCAACAATGCGGTTATAGCATTGCTCGCCGGGGTTCTCGATCTACCGAAAGCCAGCATTAACATTGTCCATGGACAAACCAGCCGCAATAAAAAGGTGCACGTAACTTTGCGCTGAATACAGCAACGGCGCGGCAGTTAGCATTTATTAGCGTTATGGTAACCAAGGCAATTTATATTCTCTTTCCCATGAAGCCGACGCTATCAACATTGAACGACGCGAACTGACGATGGCCGTGTCCCGACTCTTCAGGGGTTTTCCCGGTACCGCATCAGGCGATAGCGACTATGGCGCTGTGCCCGTTATCACCGCCAGCGACCATGACCGCCGTCTAGAGCTGCTTGATGATTATGAGCAGGCAGGTATCGGCTGGCTATGGGCGACCGATGATCAAGCGCGCCTGATTTATATTTCCGAGAACGCAGCGGCGAAACTGAATCGCCCTATCAAGGAATTGCTCGCGCAGCCGCTGACGGCTTTGTTTGAAACCGACAGCGACAACCCCGGCGAACGGTCCGACCGGCCGCTCAATTTCCAGCTGACCGCGCGTAACAAGATTGTCGATCAAACCGTCCGCTTTGCGCTGGGTCAGCCGCAGGATGAAGGACGACACACATGGTGGTCGATTTCCGGCCATCCCAAATTCGACAAATCCGGAAATTTTCAGGGCTATCGGGGCAGCGCCAAGGACATCACGGTCGAATATGAGCGCAAGCTGATCGATTCACGATTGGCCGAATTTGACTCGCTCACCGGCCTTGCCAACCGCCATCGGATGGACAAAAGGCTCGACGGCATCCTTTCCGCGTACAAAGCCGCCAAACGTTGCTGCACGCTGATGATGCTTGACCTCGACCGGTTCAAGCATGTCAACGATACGCTTGGCCATCAGGCGGGCGATGAGCTGCTGCGGCAAGTTGCGCGCCGGCTTGAACGCGTCGTCGGCAGTCGCGGCGAAATCGGACGGCTGGGCGGCGATGAATTCCAGATCATTCTGCCCGATCTCGACGACCGCGGCAAATTGGGTGAGCTTTCCAACAAGATTATCCAGATATTGTCGCAACCTTATAGTATCGACGACAAGCGCGCGACCATCGGTACCTCGGTCGGGATTGCAATTTCGCCTTATGACGGCATCGAAAAGCTCGATCTCGTCCACAATGCCGACCTCGCGCTCTACGCCGCCAAAAACGGCGGACGTGGCCAGTTCCGTTTCTATTCAGCCGACTTGAAGGATGAAGCCGAAGAGCGCCGCCTGCTCGAAGAAGGCCTGCGGGAGGCGCTGGCGGGCGAACAGCTCGAACTGCATTATCAGCCGGTCGTCCGTACCGAAGACAATATGGTGGTGACATTCGAAGCGCTGATGCGCTGGGAACATCCCGAACGCGGCAATATCAGCCCGGACGTGTTTGTCCCGATTGCCGAGGAATCGGACCTCATCAACGAACTCGGCGCCTGGGCGCTCAACCGCGCGTGTCAGGACGCAATGGCCTGGCCCAAGTCAGTGCGCGTCGCGGTGAATGTCTCGGCCGCGCAATTTGCCCATTCGGACCTCATCGACATCGTCACCCACGCGCTCGAAACGTCCGGCCTCGAAGCCAACCGGCTTGAGCTTGAACTCACCGAAAGCGTGTTCATGGGTGATGGCGAGACCATCGACGACATCTTCCGCGCGCTAAAACATCTCGGCGTCCGCCTTGCGCTTGACGATTTCGGCACGGGCTATTCCTCGTTGAGCTATCTGCGCTCGGCCCCGTTCGACAAGATCAAGGTCGACCGCACCTTTGTCGACAGCTGCACGCAGAAAGATCATAATAGCGCCAAGATCATCGCCGCGATTATCGGCTTGTCCGACGCATTGGGCATGGAAACCACGGTCGAAGGCGTCGAGGCTTTCGACCAGCTTGAAGTCGTCAAATCCAAAGGCGCGCGCTTCATTCAGGGCTGGATTTATTCCAAGGCGCTGACCCAGGATACTGTTATCGACCGGATGAAATCGGGCGAGTTGCGCATCGAGCCCGACGGCCCCGAACGCCACCGCCCCGAACGCCGCTCGGTCTTCCGCCGGATCGGCGTCATCCACGACGACCACCGTTATGAAGCGCTGATGCGCAACCTGTCAAAGACTGGCGCGCTCATCGATGGCCTGCTGGGCGTGCCAGAGGGCACCGGGCTGGTGCTCGACCTCGGCGGCGGCCAGCTCGTGGTCTGCACCGTCACCCGCGTGCAGGACGCGATGATCGCAGTCGAGTTCGAAACGCCATTGGTCAGCGACGGCGCCGGCGGCCTGTGCACCCGACACCGCGTATCGCCCTACATACTCGCCAGCGTGACGCAGCTCGTCGATGCACCGCGCGGCAAACCTCTGTTCATGCAGGTCGCCGCCGTCACCACCCACAATGCGATGGATTTCGCGGACTAAGGCAGGGCGCCTAATCCTCCCAAAGTTCCGTATTTAACCGATATAGTGTTTTGCAGTAAGGATATTATTCCTATTCGGAATCCGAATTATCTTTGGGTACCGTCATCATCGCCTTGCAGCCGTCGTCCGGCATCGCGTCGCATCAACCCCAGATTGCCGGTGCCAAGCAATTGCAGCGTTTCTGCGCGCACTTTGTTCGTGTCCGATATTTCCTTTATCTGCGTGAGCACGTCCGAAAACTGCGCATCATATTGTGCTGGGGAAATGTCGTTGTTGGCACGCGCCTCGCATAGCCTGAACAAAGCTTCACGCGCGAGCAGCACGACATTGTCGCGCCCGGCCAGCGCCAACGCGGTGGCATTCAACGCCAGGTCGACCTCTGCCTCTGGTCCCTCGGGTTTCTTGACCGACCCCTTGAACGAATTTGTGAAAGAATAAGCGGTGTCAGGAGCCGGTTCCGCACATGACCGGACGACCTTGCCATTTTCCACCGCCAGCAACGTGCCGCGCCGCGATGAATCATAGGTGATCCAGTGCGTTCCTTCCTGCGCCAGCGGACGTTGCGTGGCCGGAGGCGTGAGGTTGGCGCAGCCGGACAAGGCCAGTGCGGTGGCAGCAATCAAAGCGGACTTACGGATCATGTGGCTTCTCCCTGAATAACATCTACAATATGGCACAAGTTATTCCGCAGACCCGTGACCGGCGTCACGGCGGCCGACATCGGCTTGGCTCACCAAATAAAAGGAACCCTCATGATCCCCTTCGTCAATATGACCGATACAAGAGGCCAGAAAATCTCGGTCAATCCGGAAATCGTCCAGTTCGTACGCTTGGCCGACAATTCCGACAATGAATGCCTGATCGTCTTTGGCAAAGACCAGTTGCTGCGCGTGCGCGGGACGTTGGAGGAAGTGACGCGGGTACTGCGGGAGGGGTGAGATCTCCCTGACCGATCACTGGTAAAGCGCTCCCTGAATATCCAGCCTTGAATCTTCAGGTCGCCTGCTTTGCAAAACTGACGCTATCGCGCTTTTTCAACATTCGTGCGCTTCAACGGAAAATAAAAATACGAATTACAGCACCTGAAAAGTAACTTTCAACATTTTGTGAAAACCGATAAATAGCTAAATAATATAATAAAACATTGTGTTACAATGATAATTCACCATAGGGTGCTATACGAGGTCGTGAAATCGGAGCAGACCGGCATAATTAAAAATGCGGGTGCTCTAAATCGGGAATATCAAAAATAAATATTGGGGAGACGGGCATGAAGTTCGGTTGGAAATACAAAACAGGCGCATTGGCGCTGTCAGTGGCAATGCTGAGCATGTCGGCTACGGCACAGGTTGCTGTGAAGGGCCAATCCGGCGTTATCACCCCCCCGATCAACGTCGCCCCAGCTACCACCAAAAATAAATGCCATGGCCCTGGCTGCCACATGCAGGACGGCTCTGCCGTAACTGAAAGCGCCAAAAACAAAACCGGCACGATCCCTGTTGAAAACGACGTCGCCAACCCAGCCACCGAAAGGGGTATCAAGGACCCCGGCGTCAGAAGCTGCGGCAATTGCGGCTTGACCGGGAAAGAAGCAGCCCCGCCACCCGTAGACGATGGTGCTGCGCCGCCATCGGCTGAGTGGGAAACGGGTCAGATACGGGACAAGGGCAAGCCTCAGCGACCACCGGCAACTGAACGGCGCGCCCACAGCGGCCCCGGCGGCACTCCGCCGTCGACCGCGAAAAAGGGCGCAAAACCGGCTGGATAGTGGGCGTAACCACTGCCACCGCAGCCCTCGCCGCCGCCGTCCTCGCATCGGGCAAGAACAGCGACAATCCAGCCAGTCCTTGAGTCGAATCACCGCATCACATTACCCGTGTTCAAAGGGTAATGTGATGCGGTGATTGCGCAGATGGGTGAAATCTACCTTGCCTTTTTTGCGGGCGCCGCCGCAGCGCCGCCATCGGCGGAGCGATAGTTCAACGATCAGTGGTCCGGCGCGCCCAGCGCTACTGACGTCGTCAATCCGCCGGTCGGAGGGTCCGTTTGCTCAGGACCGACACAAGAGGCCAGAAAATCCCGGTCAATCCGGAAATCGTCCAGTTCGTACGCTTGGCCGACAATTCGGACAATGAATGCCTCATCGTCTTCGGCAAAGACCAGTTGTTGAGGGTGCGCGGGACGCTGGAGGAAGTGACGCGGGTACTGCGGGAGGGGTGAGAAAGCGCCGCAGCCTCCCACCATAACGTTGCCCACAAAAATCCGATCGACACGGTTGCCAAACGATGCTAAACAAATATAGAACATATAGAGAATCGGAGGCGTGAGATGCGACCAATAGGAATCGATCTATTCGCTGGTGCTGGCGGTATGAGTTTGGGCTTTGAACAGGCCGGATTTGACGTCGTAGCAGCCGTTGAAATCGATCCTGTACACTGCGCGGTGCATAAATATAACTTCCCCAACACCGCCATAATGCCTCGCTCGGTTGTCGGTTTAAAAGGCGGGGAAATACGCCTCGCTGCGGGTATCGGGCAAAGGCCTGTGGACGTCGTTTTCGGCGGCGCGCCTTGTCAGGGCTTCTCGATGATTGGCCAGCGCGCGATCGACGACCCAAGAAATTCGCTAGTCAGAGATTTTTTGCGGATTGTGAAAGAACTTGATGCGAAGTGCTTCGTTTTCGAAAATGTCAAAGGGCTTACTCTTGGTCAGCATAAGAAGTTTCTGGATGAAATTGTGTCGACTGCAAACGAGATGGGATATGATGTCCGGCTGCCTTGGAAAGTACTGAATGCAGCGAACTTCGGGACACCGCAAAATCGTGAGCGATTGATATTGTACGGCTCAAAACGACAATCCCAACTTCCGGATTATCCCGCGTCGATTACACAGCCGGCGGGAAAGACAAACAAGTCAGCCTGTGATTTGCCATTCGGGCCAACAACGGTCGATGCCATTGATGATTTGCCAGATGCCGATTGTTTTGAAGAACTGAAAAAATCCGATACCATTAAGACGGATAGATGGGGACAATGCAGCCTTTATGCCAATGAAATGAAATGCCTTACTAACGATGCTTGGCATTTTGGTTATGTCCGTAACTGGAACCCTGCATTGCTCACATCTAGCGCGCGAACAGTGCACAGTGACATTTCGAAACGGCGCTTTTCGGAAACTGCCGAAGGCCAAACAGAGCCAGTTTCGCGCTTTTACAAGTTGCCCGCCAATGGGGTTAGTAACACCCTGCGCGCGGGTACAGACGGAGCAAGAGGGGCATTCACCAGCCCGCGCCCCATTCACTACAGGCTAGACCGATGTGTGACCGTGCGTGAAATGGCGCGTTTGCATGGCTATCCTGACTGGTTTCGGTTCAACGAGACAAAATGGCATGGTGCCCGGCAGATAGGGAACTCGGTGCCGCCACCTTTGGCGCGGGCGGTAGCATCACAAGTTATGAAAGCCCTCGGGATTGAACCGCAGCGCCCATTCGAACATGTTGATTTGGGTTCAACGGATTTGCTTGGATTCACGGTGACAAAAGCAGCCAACTATTTTGGAATTGATGCACCAGCGACCAAAAGAGATCGCAAAAGTGGTGCAAGGAAGCGCAAGCAGCAAGATATTGAAACCGAAAGGCTTTCTATTCAGAGGGCAGCAAATGGCTAAAATGCCGAAATCAAATCGCTATCAGGCGTTGATCGAAAGTATATTTTTCGATCATTTTGCGGATGGAGTAACGCAGTTTGAATTCTCAAGGCCGGATATTGAGACGAAGGCACAGCAGTTAGATATCGTGCTTCCTCGAAATCTCGGCGATGTGGTTTATAGTGTCAGGTATCGGTCTGCTTTGCCGGATAGAATTCTTGAAACCCAGCCGGAAGGTCGGGAATGGATCATTGAAGGTGCTGGTAGGGCTCAATATCGGTTCCGCTTGGTTACGGCCACAAGAATTCTGCCAAGGGACGATCTGGTCCAAATTGAAATTCCAGACGCAACACCCGAGGTCATCCGGGCTTACGCGCTTGATGACGAGCAAGCTCTATTGGCGATAGTCCGTTACAACCGCCTTGTTGATACGTTTTTGGGCTTAACAACCTACAGTCTTCAAAACCATTTGAGAACAACCGTTAAGGGTATCGGACAGATTGAAATCGACGAACTCTATGTTGGTATCGATAAACATGGATGCCATTTTATTATCCCTGTTCAGGCTAAAGGAGGCAAAGACCAAATTGGCGTTGTACAAACGACGCAGGATATCCGCTTCGTAGAACAGCGCTTTCCAGACATGCGTTGTCGCGCGATTTCTGTTCAATTCATGGATGGCGGGACTGTGGCAATGTTCGAACTCACATTGCAAGATGGTGCTGTGAGAGTTGTCGAGGAGCGGCATTATCGGTTGGTGCCAGCTGACCGTCTAAACCAGACTGCAATTCGCGCATACCGGGACTAGTTACGCCCTATCCACGTCATTATAGTTGTGAGAGACACAAAATTTCACGACCCGATAAACCACCGCAACAATTTAGGCGCATTCTCCCCTCCCCACCTTGCACCCCTCCCCCAACCGCGCTAAGGCGCGGCCACCAAACGACTCTCCCGCTTTAACGCTGGTTTGACGGGTCCAATAAGCACCGCGCTTGGCCCCTGTCCTTCGACAGGCTCAGGACGAACGGTGTGGGGCACTTCGTCACCCCCAACCGGCAAAAGTACCATTTATTGACGAGGTATTTATGACCGCAATCGGATTAGACAGCCTGCAGACCCGTTCCACTTTGACCGCTGGCGGCAAGACGGTGGATTATTTCTCCATCGCCAAGCTTTCGGAAAAACTGGGCGATGTGTCGCGGTTGCCGTTTTCGATGAAGGTGTTGCTCGAAAACCTGCTGCGGTTCGAAGATGGCGGCTTTACCGTTTCGGTGCAGGATATCCAGGCGATGGTCGATTGGCAGACCGAAGCGAAATCGACCCGCGAAATCCAGTATCGCCCTGCCCGCGTGTTGTTGCAGGATTTCACCGGCGTGCCCTGCGTCGTCGACCTCGCCGCGATGCGCGATGCGATGACCGCGCTCAAGGCCGATCCGGCAAAGATCAATCCTTTGGTGCCCGTCCATTTGGTCATCGACCACTCGGTGATGGTCGACGAATTCGGTCACCCCAAGGCCGCCGAGCAGAATGTCGAAATCGAATATCAGCGCAATGCCGAGCGCTATGACTTCCTAAAATGGGGTTCGAAATCGCTGAATAATTTCAAGGCTGTGCCTCCTGGAACCGGGATTTGCCATCAGGTCAATCTGGAACATATCGCGCAGACCGTGTGGACTTCGGTTGGCCCGGACGGCGCGACCATCGCGTATCCCGACACCTGCGTTGGCACCGACAGCCACACGACGATGATCAACGGCCTTGGCGTGTTGGGCTGGGGCGTTGGCGGAATCGAGGCCGAGGCCGCGATGCTTGGACAGCCGGTGTCGATGCTCATTCCCGAAGTCGTCGGGTTCAAGCTGACCGGCGCATTGGCCGAGGGTGTGACCGCTACTGACCTCGTACTGACCGCGACTCAGATGTTGCGGGCCAAGGGTGTGGTCGGTCGCTTTGTCGAATATTATGGCCCCGGCCTTGCTTCGCTGTCGCTTGCCGACCGCGCGACGCTGGCGAATATGGCACCCGAATATGGCGCGACTTGTGGCTTCTTCGGCATTGACGAGAAGACGCTCGACTATCTGCGCCTGACTGGCCGTGACGAGGACCAGATTGCTTTGGTCGAGGCCTATGCCAAGGAGCAGGGTCTGTGGGCTTATGCCGACATGGCCGATCCGATTTTCACCGACACGCTCTCGCTAGACATGGCGACGGTAGTGCCGTCGCTGGCCGGACCAAAGCGCCCGCAGGACAAGGTTATCCTGACCGAAGTCGACAATGTGTTCAACGACGACCTCGCATCGGTTTACAAGCATGACGGCGCGAAACGCGTTCCGGTTGAGGGCAAGACCCACGATATCGGCGACGGCGATGTAGTGATTGCGGCGATTACCTCGTGCACCAATACCTCAAACCCGAGCGTGCTGGTCGCGGCCGGATTAGTGGCGCGCAAGGCCAACGCGTTCGGTCTGCGTCCAAAGCCTTGGGTGAAGACGTCGCTGGCGCCGGGGTCGCAGGTCGTGACCGATTATCTCGACCGCGCAGGCCTGACCGCCGATCTCGACGCGGTCGGTTTCAACTTGGTCGGCTATGGCTGCACCACCTGCATCGGTAACTCAGGGCCTTTGGCCGAGCCGATTTCCAAGGCAATCAACGGCAATGATATCGTCGCCGCGTCGGTGATTTCGGGCAACCGCAATTTCGAAGGCCGCGTGTCACCCGACGTGCGCGCGAACTTCTTGGCCTCGCCGCCGCTTGTTGTGGCCTACGCGCTCAAGGGCACGGTGACCGAGGATTTCACCACCACGCCGATCGGGCAAGCGACCGATGGCACCGACGTGTATCTGAAGGATATCTGGCCGACCAACCAAGAGGTTCACGACGTGATGACCGCAAACATCGACCGCGGTATGTTCACCGCGCGCTATGCTTCGGTCTACGAAGGCGACGCGCACTGGCAGAAAATTCAGGTCGAAGGTTCGGACACGTATACATGGCGCGCAGGGTCAACCTATGTCGCCAACCCGCCTTATTTCGAGGGCATGAGCATGACTCCAGCGCCGGTGATGGACATCATCGAGGCAAAGCCGCTGGCGATCCTGGGCGATTCAATCACCACCGACCATATTTCACCCGCAGGCAGCATCAAGGCGGATAGCCCTGCCGGTAAGTTCTTAATGGAGCACCAAGTTTCGAAAGCTGATTTCAACTCATATGGTGCAAGACGTGGCCATCATGAAGTAATGATGAGAGGTACGTTCGCGAATATAAGAATAAAGAATGAAATGGTTCCCGGTATTGAAGGTGGAATGAGCAGCTATAATGGCGTAACAATGCCAATTTACGACGCGGCTATGAAGCATAAAGCCGACGGCACGCCATTAGTTGTTATTGCAGGCAAAGAATACGGAACAGGTTCTTCACGCGACTGGGCGGCAAAGGGCACCAACCTGCTCGGCGTGCGCGCAGTCATCGTCGAAAGCTTCGAACGGATCCACCGCTCGAACCTCGTCGGCATGGGCGTGTTGCCGTTGCAGTTCATGGAAGGCGAAAGCCGCGTGACGCTTGGCCTCACCGCCGACGACAGCTTCACGATCACCAGCGTCGCATTGCTCCAGCCGCGCCAGACGGTAACCGTAATGGTCACCCGCAAGGATGGCAGCACCTTCAACTTCGACACGCTCTGCCGCATCGACACCGCGAACGAGGTCGAATATTTCATGAACGGCGGCATCCTGCATTATGTTTTGAGGAAGCTGGCGGCTTAAACTCTCGATAGGATCGACAGCGCCGCCTTCAAATGGGGCGCGTCGATCATTTTGCCGTCCAGTTGCAGCACGCCAGTGCCGGGGTTGGACGCGAACGCGTCAACCACAGCCCGCGCGTGCGCGAGTTGTTCTGAAGACGGTGTAAAACCGGCATTGATCGCTGCAACCTGCGATGGGTGGATGGCGAGCATGCCGGTAAATCCATCTCTCGCCGCCCGCGCAACATAGGCCGAAAGCGCATCGCCATCACCAATGTTGGGAAACACCGTGTCAATCGCTGCGACGCCTGCTGCATGTGCCGCAAATAATGTCAGCGACCGCACCATCTCATAGGGCGCAGTGTAACGGCCATCCGCTTCACGCGAAGTCGCGGCGCCAACCGCTGCAGGCAAATCCTCCGCACCCCAGCTTACGCCTGCCAGATAATGCGAAACCTCACGCAACGTCCCCAGATCAAACACAGCGCCGGGCGTTTCGGTCGCAATTGGCAAGATCGGTGGTGCCTCGCCATCTGGATTGTCTGCCACCGCCGCCGCCTCGGCACGCAACCAGTTGACCGAGCGCGCACCCTCTGCCTTGGGCAATACAATTCCGTCGGGCAGAAACGGCAAAACCGACGCCAGATCATCATGCGTTAGGTGACTGTCTTGGGGGTTAACGCGCACGAAAACCGGGACAGGCCGGTCGCCGGACAGATATTCCGCCGTCGCCTCCCGCGCCGCAACCTTGCGGTCAAGCGCAACTGAGTCTTCAAGGTCGATGATGATCGCATCAGCACCGCTGGCCGACGCCTTGGCAAAGCGGTCAGGCCGGTCACCCGGGACGAAAAGGAGCGAGCGGAGTTTCATGCTGCCGTTATGCTCCTCGACAGACCTTAAGGCAATCTAAGCCTTCTTCAGCAACGCTGCACGCTCGCAACTGCACACCACTTCATCGCGTTGGTTGAGGCAGCGGTGGAGGAAGGTCACGACGCCCGCGTCGGGCCGCGATTTGCTCTCCTTCAGCGCAATGACTTCGGTTTCCGCGCGGAGCGTATCGCCGAGGAACACGGGCTTTGGCATGACCAACTTGTCATAGCCCAGATTGGCGACCAACGTGCCTAATGTCGTGTCGCCCACCGATAACCCGACCATCAGGGCAAAGGTGAAGGTACCGTTGACGAGGATCTGCCCGAACTCGCTCGCCTTGGCTGCCTCCGCGTCGATATGAAGCGGCTGCGGGTTGTGAGTCATTACCGAGAACAGCAGGTTATCGGTCTCGGTAACGGTGCGGCGGATTTCGTGGGCGATGGTATCGCCGATTTGCCATTGATTGAAATATTTGCCTGCCATTAAATCCTCCCCGGCACGGGGAGGGGGACCGCGCGAAGCGTGGTGGAGGGGGCCCTCCACCCAAAACCGCGCGCCGGGACGAGAGCCCCCTCCGTCAGCCCTTCGGGCTGCCACCTCCCCGGTCCGGGGAGGATTAAGTTGCTCGCCATCATTCTTCCACCGCCTCTATCCGCACCAGCAACGCCTCGACCTGCACCTGCGCGCCAGCCTGGGCGTTCAGTTCCGCCACCACCCCGTCGAACGGCGCGATCAGGCTGTGCTCCATCTTCATCGCTTCGAGCGTGAGGAGTTTCTGACCCTTGGTGACAGTGTCGCCCTGCGCGACGTCGACCGCGATGATGCGGCCCGGCATGGGGGAGAGAATATCGCCGTCATGAGCGTGGTGGTGGGTACCGCCTCTATGCTGGCTAAGCGATACCCGATAAGCATAGCCTTGGTCGAACTTCACAAGCTGCTCACCGTCCCAAGTGGCGCGCGAAAGATAGTGCGCGTGGGGGCTCCAGTCAGTTGGAATTGGCGCTTCAAGCACCTCGCCATCGACTTCCAATCGGACTTTTTGCACCGGAGCGGCGTTCACCCGCAATCCAGACATCGATAAGTCGTGCTCGGTTACGGGCTGCGTGTCTATCAGCAGATGAACCGCAGCCTCTACGGCCTCTTCACTGAGGACAGGCCTGTCCACCAGTTCATCCAAGTGGGCGCTGATGAAGTTAGTGTCCACGGTGCCAGCAACAAACTGAGGATGCGAAATGAGCTTTGCCAAAAACCCAGCGTTCGTCTTTACCGGCCAAAGGTCAGTTGACGCGCACTGATGGCAGAGGTCCCACAGTGTTTCTTCGCGGTTGTCCGAATGGGTAATGACCTTTGCGATCATCGGATCATAGTAAGAGGAAATCTCATCGCCAGTGTGAACGCTGGCCTCCACCCTCATGCCGAAATAGTTGCAGTAGCTCAGCGTCCCGACACTTGGCAGGAATCCGGAAGCCGGATCCTCCGCATATAACCGCGCTTCCATCGCCCAGCCATTAATGCTCAACTCCTCCTGCCGTTTCGGCAACGCCTCCCCACTCGCCACGCGGAGTTGCCACTCCACCAAATCGACACCGGTAATTTCTTCGGTCACCGGATGTTCGACCTGCAGCCGCGTGTTCATTTCCATGAACCAGATGCGGTCGGCGCGCAGGCCTTCGGATGCATCGGCGATGAACTCGATTGTGCCTGCGCCGACATAGTCGACCGCCTTCGCCGCCTTCACCGCCGCCGCGCAGAGTTGTTCGCGGGTTGCTTCGTCCATACCAGGCGCGGGGGCTTCTTCGATCACTTTTTGATGGCGGCGCTGGAGCGAGCAGTCGCGTTCGAACAGATGGACGATGTTGCCATGGGTGTCGCCAAAGACCTGCACCTCTATATGGCGCGGGCGCTCGATATATTTTTCGATCAGGACATGTGCGTTGCCAAACGACGCGGTGGCCTCGCGCTGGCAGCTGGCGAGCGCGTCGGCGAAATCGGCTGCCTCGTCCACCTTGCGCATCCCCTTACCGCCCCCGCCAGCGACCGCCTTGATGAGCACGGGATAGCCGATTTCGGCGGATTGCTGGCCCAGGAACGCGGAGTCCTGGTTCTCGCCCATATAGCCGGGTGTCACGGGCACGCCCGCCTCGGCCATCAATTTCTTGGCCGCATCCTTCAGCCCCATCGCGGTGATGCTGGCGGGGCGCGGGCCGACCCAGATCAGGCCAGCGTCAATAACGGCCTGCGCGAATTCCGCATTTTCGGAGAGGAAGCCATAGCCCGGATGGATCGCTTCCGCTTTGGTGGCTAACGCGGCGGCGATGATCTTCTCACCTACCAGATAGCTCTCGCGCGCCGGAGACGCCCCGATATGCACCGCCTCATCCGCCTGCCGCACATGCAGCGCCTTGGCATCGGCATCCGAATAGACCGCAACGGTGCGAATGCCCATCGCGCGCGCGGTGCGGATGATGCGGCAAGCGATCTCGCCGCGGTTGGCGATGAGGAGGGAGGTAATCATAATTCCTCCCCGATCCGGGGAGGGGGACCATCCGAAGGATGGTGGAGGGGCACGCTAGGGCTCACCCGCCCTCGCTGCTCAGCCAACTTCCCCACCCTGTCCTCACAAACCTCGACAATTCGCAAAACTGCACCTTCCAAATTACCCAAAACCGCACTTACTGGTACCCGCAACGTTGCAACGCCTTGTGACCGCAAGAAATGCCCCCGCGCCGCGTCGGCCTTTTCAGCGATGTGGCCATCATGTGAATGGCCGTCTACCTCAATCGCAAGCTTTGCCGCCGCGCAGTAAAAGTCGAGGATATATTTTCCAGCCGGATGCTGTCGCCGATACTTGAAACCGCCGGGTCGTTTACGCAACTCGCGCCACAATACCGTCTCGGGGAGGCTCATCTCGATGCGCAGCTTTCGGGTGCGTTTGAGCGTGTCGGTGGGGCCGGTTATCACCTCGCGTGCCCCTCCACCATGCTGCGCATGGTCCCCCTCCCCGTTTCGGGGAGGATTGGTTGAAAGTACCTCACATCCGGAACACCCCGAACCGGGGCGCCTCCTCGACTGGCGCATTCAACGCCGCCGCCAAAGCCAGCCCCAGCACATCGCGTGTCTGCGCCGGGTCGATAATCCCGTCGTCCCACAGCCGCGCGGTGGCGTGATAGGGGTTGCCTTCGTCTTCATATTTCTGGCGGATCGGGGCCTTGAAGGCTTCGGCTTCCCCGGGCGTCCATTTTTCGGCGTCGCGGTGGACGGTGGCCAGCACGCTCGCGGCCTGTTCGCCGCCCATCACGCTGATCCGCGCATTGGGCCAGGTGAACAGGAAGCGGGGCGAATAGGCCCGCCCGCACATGCCGTAATTGCCCGCGCCAAAGCTGCCGCCGATCAGCACGGTGATCTTGGGCACGCTTGCGGTGGCGACGGCGGTGACGAGTTTTGCGCCATGCTTGGCAATCCCCTCCGCCTCATATTTACCGCCGACCATGAAGCCGCTGATATTCTGGAGGAACAGCAGCGGAATCCGCCGCTGGCAGGCGAGTTCGATGAAGTGCGCGCCTTTAACTGCGCTTTCGCTGAACAGCACGCCGTTATTTGCGAGGATCGCGACCGGCATCCCCCAGATATGCGCGAAGCCGCAGACCAAAGTACTGCCGTAGAGCGCCTTGAATTCGTGAAACTCGCTGCCGTCGACGATGCGCGCGATGACTTCGTGGACATCATAGGGCGCACGGACGTCGTCGGGGATGACGCCGTAGAGTTCTTCTGCGTCGAACTTTGGCGGGCGCGGGTCTTTAAGGTCGATGTCGGGTTTGTGGATTGGTCCCAAGTGGCTGATGATATCGCGCACGATGGTCAGCGCATGTTCGTCATTTTCGGCGACATGATCGACCACGCCCGATTTGCGCCCGTGGAGGTCGCCGCCGCCCAGATCCTCGGCACTGATTTCCTCGCCCGTTGCGGCCTTCACCAATGGCGGGCCAGCCAAGAAGATTGTGCCCTGGTTGCGGACAATCACGCTTTCATCGGACATCGCGGGCACATAAGCGCCGCCTGCCGTGCAGCTGCCCATGACGCAGGCGATTTGCGGGATGCCCTTGGCGCTCATGTTGGCCTGATTGAAGAAGATGCGCCCGAAATGGTCACGGTCGGGAAAGACCTCGTCCTGATGCGGCAAGTTCGCGCCGCCGCTGTCTACAAGGTAGATGCACGGCAGACGGTTGGCCTCGGCAATTTCCTGCGCGCGCAGATGCTTTTTGACGGTCATCGGGTAATAAGTGCCACCCTTCACCGTCGCGTCGTTGCACACGATCATGCACTGGCGGCCCGATACGCGCCCGATGCCACAAATGAGGCCAGCGCCGGGGACTTCGCCGTCATAGAGGTCGTTTGCGGCGAGTTGGCCGATTTCTAGGAAAGGCGAGCCGGGGTCGAGCAGGCGCTCGACGCGCTCGCGGGGGAGGAGTTTGCCCCGCGACGTATGCCGTTCACGCGACTTCTCGTTTCCGCCCAAAGCCGTTTCCGCAACCTTTGCCCAAAGCTCGTCGCGCAGCGCCCGGTTATGGGCAACGCGGAGCTTGTAATCTTCGGCTTCGGTGTTGATCTGTGTCGTTAAAGTCGGTGCGCTCATCGTTTCAATTGAAACGATTTTGCAGATTTAGCAAGGCCATCGCGGCCAGTGCCGCCTCCCCGCCCTTGTCCTTTTGCTTGGGGTCCGCGCGGACGATGGCTTGTTCTTCATTCTCGACAGTCAGGATGCCGTTGCCGATGGCAATACCGTCCATGGTCAGCGCCATAATCCCGCGCGCACTTTCGCCGGCGACGATTTCAAAATGATAGGTCTCGCCGCGAATGACCACCCCGATAGCGACGAAGCCGTCATATAATTGCGCCTCGGCCGCCATTGCGATGGTGCCGGGAATTTCGAGCGCGCCGGGGACGGTAATGACCTCGACTTCGTGGCCTTTTGCCTTCAGCGCGGCTTTGGCACCGGCGACCAGCATGTCATTGAGATGGTCGTAAAACCGCGCTTCAACTATCAGGAATTTAGCCATTATTCGCCTCCGGTGCCGGGGATTGGATGCTCGCCGACAATCGACAGGCCATATCCTTCGAGACCAACTAGCGTGTGGTGGGTGTTGGTCAACAATATCATGTCGTGGACGCCCAATTCGGTCAGGATCTGCGCGCCGCCGCCATAATCGCGAAGCTCCTCGACCTCCGGCGCGCCTGCGCTTTTGCCTTCGGCGCGCAGTTGCATAAAGCGCGAGACGACATTTTTCATTGGCTTGTTAATGACCACAACGACGCCGCTGCCTGCTTCCGCGATTGCCTCCATCGAGCGTGACAACAATCCCGAACGTTCGTTGTCCTCGCCAAAAACATCCACGAACATCGACATCGTGTGCATCCGAACCAATGTTGGCTTGGCGGGGTCTATATAGCCCTTCACCAGCGCCATCGTTTCGTCGCCCGTCGCTTTGTTATAGAATGTCATTGCGGTCCAATCGCCGCCCCATTTGCTGGTGAATTTCATCTCCGCGCGCTTTTCAACGAGATGGTCATGCTTGCGGCGATAGGCGATCAGATCGCGGATCGTGCCCATTTTGAGGTTATGCAGCCGCGCGAATGAAACTAGATCGTCCATTCGAGCCATGCTGCCGTCATCCTTCATGATCTCGCAGATCACACCCGATGGATTGAGGCCAGCAAGTCGGCTGATATCTACCGCCGCCTCGGTATGCCCTGCCCGCACTAACACGCCACCATCGCGCGCGGTCAGCGGGAAGACATGGCCGGGCGAGACGATGTCGTCCGGTCCCTTGGAGGCATCAACCGCGACCGAAATTGTGCGCGCCCGGTCAGCGGCGCTGATTCCTGTCGTTACACCCTCACGCGCCTCAATCGAGACGGTAAACGCAGTCTGCATGCTCTCCCGGTTTTCGCGCGCCATCGGAGTGAGGCCGAGTTGCTCGCAGCGCTGCTTGGTCATGGAAAGGCAAATGAGACCACGCCCATGAGTTGCCATGAAGTTGATCGCATCGGGAGTCGCCATTTGCGCGGGAATGATCAGATCGCCCTCATTCTCGCGGTCTTCGTCATCGACGAGGATATACATACGCCCGTTGCGCGCTTCCTCGATAATCTCTTCGATTGGCACCAACGCAGGCGTGTCGTCATTGGCGAAGAGATAGCTTTCCAGCTTGCGCAATGTATCTGCAGTCGGGTTCCAGTCAGGCTGATCGAGATCGCGCAACGTATTGGCGTGAAGCCCTGCGGCGCGGGCCAAGCCAGAACGGGAGAGGCCACCGTCATTGACGAGGCTGCGGAGTTTAGTGATAAGTTGAGTGCTCATGATTCTTCATTTTCACATTTCAATGTGATTGTCAAAGATTGAATCACACCAAACTGTAGGGAGAGAAGCATGGCATCGACTGTCTGGGTCAACAAATCGGCTTTAACCGAAGCGCACATCCACGACGATGCCCTGCCCGCGCTGGGTGACGGCGAAGTCCGGCTCAAAATCGAGAGCTTCTCGGTCACCGCCAATAACATCACCTACGCGGTGATCGGCGATATGTTCGGCTACTGGAATTTCTTCCCGGCTGAGGGCGATTACGGCGTAGTGCCAATGTGGGGCCATGCCATCGTCGAGGAATCCCGCCACCCCGATATCGCGGTGGGCGAGCGCGTATACGGTTATCTTCCAATGGGCTCCCATCTAGATGTGCTTCCCGGCAAGCTGAGTGCAAACGGCTTCACCGACATGGCGGCGCACCGGCAACCGATGAGCCCGATCTACAACCAATATAGCCGCCTCGCCGCCGACCCCGAGCATGACCCGTCGAAAGAGGCCGAACGTATGCTGTTCGGGCCATTGTTCAAAACCGGCTTCCTGATCGAAGCGATGTTCCGCCGCGAAGGCTGGTTCGGTGCGCAGAACCTGATCATGACCAGCGCCTCGTCGAAAACATCAATGAGCCTCGCGAGCGTTGCCAAGGACCTGTCGCCGGACATCAAGCGCATCGGGATGACGTCGAGGGGCAATGTCGATTTTGTGCGCGGCACCGGGCTCTACGACGAAGTCATTGCCTATGACGAAGTCGAGAGCCTTCTAAGCGCAGCGTCGGTCTCGGTCGATTTTGCCGGCAACAGCAGCCTGTTGCGCGGCATTCACGAGGTGTTGGGCGACGCGCTAAAATATAGCTGCCTCGTCGGTGCAACGCATGTCGACGCGCGCGGAGCAAACAGCGCTGGAGGTGGCGGAAGCGCAATGCCCGGCCCCAAACCAATCTTGTTTTTCGCCCCCGATCACGCCGTAGCCACCGTTCAGGAACTTGGCCCAAAAGGATTCGGCGAGGCCGTCGGTACCAGTTGGAAAAGCTTCCTCGGCGCGGTCGATGGCGTAGTTGCCATCGACGAGCGCCACGGTCTCGATTCCGCCACCGATGCTTTTATTGAAACGCTTGAGGGCAGAGCCGACCCGCAGGTCGGCATTATCATCCGTCCCTGAAACGCTTAAATTTCGGCAACACCCGACAGTTTTGTGAGTGGCTTGATCAGCCATAACCCTGCGCATGCACTGAACAGCCATTGCGTCGTGTAGACTATAAAAGCGCCGGTGACGTGCATATCGATTACCCCAGTCGCAAGCAGAATCGAGGGGATGCCCCCTGCAAGCAACGCCGCACAACCTAACGCCATCGCATTCTGTGCATTAGACCTGATCAATTGTGTCCCCCAAAGGATGAAGGCCAGACCGACTGCGTAGGCCGAAACATACACCAGCGACTGGTTGAACTTCCAACACAGATTAGCAATCTCCTCCGGGAATTGCCCATCCGCAGCGAGCGCCGGTGCGATAAATCCATTCATCGTCCCTGCGAATATAACCGTAATTATGCCAACCGAAAAAGCGATTAGCGCGAGTAACGTCCAAAAATTGTTGAGCCCGAGACGGACCGACACGCGAACGAAACCAGCCTGCAAAATGAGCGAAGTAAATATAAGCCCCCCATGCACCAGCTGGATAAGCCCCGAGTCATCGGTGAAATTGGTCGGATGATGCGCCATTACGGGCACCGACAATAATGCCGCACCCGTCAACACTAGCCCCGCAATACGGTCGGTTGCAGAATCCTGCTTTTCATTGTTCGTCATAGATCGTCCTTATTTGACAGACACGGCCACAAGAGCCATTCTTTTGCATGGACATTCCAACTAGATTTGGGTTGACGGGCGGCCAACCGACAAATGATGGCAAATGTCTGGCAAGGAGTTTTCGATGACACGTTCTTCCGCGCCGCGATCAAGATTGCTCGAAGCCTTTAGCCATCTGATTCTGGAACGGACAGAGGGTCGGCCCGGACTGGGAGAGGTCATCGACAAGGCGCAGGTCGCCCGTTCGACGCTCTACGATCACTTCGGCGGGCGGGATGATCTGTTGCTTGAGGCCATCAAGATGCCTTTGAAGGCGCTGGCTGATATTGGCGCGGGGAATGGAGAACCGGAGGCGCTGGTAGCGATGTTGGAACATTTCCGGTCCCGGCGGCAAGATGCACTGGACCTTATAACCGGCCCGCTACGGCATCGGATTAACCGAAACCTGGCCGCGATGATAAGCGAACGCGACTGCAAAATGGACGAGAAATCGGCAATCCATGTCGCAGACCTGCTTTTCGGTTTTATGCGCCTATGGCTGGCAGGTGAAACAGCTTACAGCGCAGAGACACTGGCTATATTGATGATCAAAAGCGCGGATGCCCAACGCCGGGTTTTTCTGCATGAAGTCGACTGACGCAACGGCTACTCGGCCTTGAACACCCGCCCATCTTTCATCACAAAGCGCACTACCTTCAACGTAGTAACATCTGCTGTTGGATCACCTGCTACTGCGATCAGGTCTGCTGCCTTGCCCGGTTCAAGGCTGCCGACTTCTTTCTCAACCCCAAGCAACGTCGCTGCGTTCATCGTTGCTGCCTGAATAGCAGCGCTGGCGGGCATACCGTGCTTCACCATCAGCTCGAACTCATCGGCATTCTTGCCGTGCTTTGAAACACCGGCGTCAGTGCCGAACGCGATCTTCACGCCTGCGGGATAGGCCTTGGCGAGACTTTTTCCGGTAACGCCAATGCGCCATTGGACCTTTGCCAGAACGTCTGGCGGATAAGCGTTGGGGTCTTTTGCCAATCTCTCGATATAGCCGTTCACGGTTGACAAGGTCGGGACATAATAAGCGCCCGATGACTTGAACAGTTTGATGCTGGCGTCGTCGAGCATCGTGCCATGCTCGATCGAGTCCGCTCCAGCTGCAAGTGCCGCGTTAATGCCGTCATTACCGTGCGCGTGGACCGCCATTTTCTTGCCGTAGAGGTGCGCGGTGTCGACCAGCGCCTTGACCTCGTCATCGAACAACTGTCGCCCCAGCCCTGCGCCGATGCGGCTGTTGACGCCGCCGGTGGTCGCGATTTTGATGACATCAACGCCGCGCCGGATTTGCTTGCGAACCGCCTGGCGGCAGCTTTCGACGCCGTCGCACAGATTCTCTTGGCCGACGCTGGCGTGCAAGTCTTCGGACAGCGACAGCGTGCCATCCATATGGCCGCTGGTGGTCGAGATCGACTTACCCGCGTCGATGATGCGAGGCCCCGGCAACTCGCCTGCAGCGACTGCATCGCGCAACGCCAGCGTAGCGCCGCTGCCATCGCCAAGATTGCGAACGGTGGTGAAGCCAGCCATCAGGGTTTTCTTCGCGTTGCCAGCCGCGCGATATGCGGCGCGTGCCGGGCTATCGGTCACCGCTTCGATTAATCCCGCATTGCCGCCCGCGTCGCTGTCGAGATGGACGTGGCTGTCGATCAGGCCGGGGAGAACGAACTTGTCCTTGAGGTCAATCAGCGTCGCGCCTGCCGGGCCGGATTGGTGACCGTTCAAGACCTCGGCGATTTTGCCGTTACGAATGACTATGGTTGACTGCCCGCGTGGGGCTTGGCCGGGTTTATCAAGCAACTGTCCTGCATGAATGACGGTGACCTGTTCGGCGGTCTGCGCCGACAGCGGAGAAGTTGCCAGTGCCAACGCGGTCAAAGAGACAAATGCCAGTTTCTTCATTCTTAAACTCCCCTGCGAAATCTTGTGCCCATTGCTGGCGGATCCTGTGGCGGACCGGCAAAACATTGCGCGACTGCCATCCATTGATGCGCGACTTCGCCGGATACATCAAGTGACGTGTCGGCGATGTTGCGGCATTGAGTCACGACCTGGCAGAATTCGGCTGCGCTGCCACTGATGACGCCGCTGTCCGATGGTTCGCCATATTCCCAGAGCGCGCCTGACGGTGCGGTGAGCTGCAATTGCGGCATCGCGCCCGGTGGCTCCATCCGCCGGTTTTTCCATGTGAAGCCATAAGTGTTGACACCCAGACGGACGATGTTGCCAATGCGGTCGGCGTCAACGCGCTCAGCGCCCAATACATCGTAAATCGCTTGTGCGTGGCTCCATGTTTCCATCAGCCGCGCGGTAATCGAGCTTATGACGCTCATGTCAGGGCCGACCCATTTGACCCGGTGCTTGGGATCAGCAGCGGCAAAACGCGGCGTCATTGCCCGGTATTGAGTGGTCCAAGCTGCGGCCAGATCATGGCCCGACAGACCGCCCAGATACTCCGCCTCGAAATCTGGCAACCGGCCACCGCGAACACCCGCCATCATTTTTGCGATAAATTCGCCGAAGGCAGCTTCGTCGGACAGCGCCAGACCAGCTGCGATATTCCAAACGTGCAAATGGCGGATGATATTGTTGATCGTCCAGCCCTTGAATTGAGTCGGCATTTCAAAATCGGCGTCGGACAAAGGCGCGAGCAGCGCCGACAGTGCTTCGCTCTCGTTCAGAAAATCGGTCGCTTGCTGCATATCCTTTACCCCATAAACCCGAATAAATGCCCAGCCACCTTGCGCATCTGGATTTCCTCGGCGCCTTCGGTAATGCGGTATCGGCGGTGGTGGCGGTAGATATGCTCGAACGGCTTGTGCCGCGAATAGCCTAGACCGCCGTGGACCTGCATCGCGAAATCGGCGGCGTTGCAGACCAGGCGGTTGGCCTTGTAGTTACACATGCTTACCTTGTCCGACAGACGGATCGCGACTTCGGGCTTAGTCATATTGTCCATTTCGGCGGCGGTCTTATAGATCAGCAAACGCAACATTTCAGCGTCGGTTTGCAGTTCGACCAGCGGAAACTGGATCGCCTGATTGACCGAGAGAGGTTTGCCAAATGGCTTGCGTTCGCGAGCATATGCGACCGCCTCGTCAATGCAATATTGTGCCGCGCCAAGCGAGGACGCCGCTTGCCTGATGCGGTTTTCGTGAACGAAATGCTGTGCGACCGCGAGGCCGTTGTCGAGCTCGCCCAGGATCGCGCTCTCAGGCACCCAGACGTCGGTATATTTCACCTTGGGATGGTCGGTCGGCATGTTGAACGTCCACATATATTCGCCGATCTCGAACCCCGGCGCATCGCTCGGCACGACGAAACAGGTAATGCCGCGTGCCTTGCCATCCTCGCCGCTGGTTCGTGCGAAGGTCATGACGTGCGAGGTATACGGAAGTCCCGTCGTCCACATCTTGTTGCCATTGATGCGGTACCCGGCAAGGCCGTCGCGGGTTTCGGGAACCGCGCGCGTGTCCATGTGAGTGGCGTCGGAGCCGTGATGTTCTTCGGTCAAACCAAAGCTCCAACCCATTTTGCCTTCGAGCATCGGCGGAATAAACGCCGCCTTTTGTTGCGGCGTGCCAAAGTCGCGGAGCATCAGAACCTGAACCAGATTGCCGACAATACTGCTCTCGTTCTGCAGGTCGTTGTGTAGGCCCAGCCCCTTATGCGCCAGATGGTGCCGGATGACCGCCATCGCGAGGTTCGAACCATTTTTGCCGCCGAACTCTTCCGGAATTGCGTAGCGATAATGCCCTGCCCGATCAGCCACGCTGCGCATTTCGGCCAAAAGCGCCCACCAATCGGCGCGGGGGTGGCCGTCATTGTCCCAATCGGTCCGCGCATTTTCGCGGCGGTGGTCGAAGAAGCGGATATTGTCGTCCCGGTTTTCAATGGGCTTGATTTCGAGTTCGATGAAGTCGTCGAGTTCGGCAAGATAGTTGGTGATGTCTTGGGGGATTTCGAACAGCATCATGCGCTCCATTTCTGAGTGGCGACGGCCAAGGCGGAATATTTCGGTTGGTCAGCGGCGAGTTTTGCCAGCGACTGGGCTTTGAGCTTTGCCAGCAGGCCAGGCGTTGCGAGCGATTTGCGGCCTGTCAGGAGGTCATCCGACAACGCCTTGTCGTGAATGGAGGCGGGACTTGCGGTTTCACGCTGCAGCATACCAAGCGCATTCAGTGCAACCGACGCCATGAAGCGGTCGCGGCCTTGTGTAGTGGGCTTCACGTCGGCTTCGATCCAGCTTGCGAGTGCTTCGAGCATCTCTACCGTTGATGGTTCGCCGGATCGTCGAACTGCAGTCTGCTGTAGTGAAGTCGTGGCACCGCGTTCTTCGTCGGGCGCATCTTCTTCCAACAGCATTAGCAAATCGACTTCGGTTTCCGACGCGCGGCGTCCGATGACTGCGCGCTCCAATCCGGCATCAAGCCCGCTACGCCAGATGTCGGCCATTTGGAGGCAACACACGCCCCACCACAATGTCGAGTAAACGAGCCACCAACGGAAGCGTTCGGGTTCAACCGTCGCGCCGCTTTCGCGCGCATAGGCTATCCAATATTCTTCCAGTTGCCCGACGCCGAAGGCGGGCCGGTCGATATATCCAAAGCGCCAGCTGTTGATGCAGCCAAAGGCCAAGTCCTGATGCCGGTCGCCGAGATGTGCGAGTTCCCAATCCAGAACAGCGGCTAAGCCGTTTGCATCCGCCATGATATTGCCCATTCGAAAGTCGCCATGCACCAGCACTGGCTTTACGGGGGTCGGCAGATGGTCTTCCAGCCATTTGAACGCCAGCGCCATCACGGGGCGATCCCCGCCATAGCCGATAAACTTCTGCTTGAGATCGCCCAGCAAAGTCGCAATTTCTGGCGATGGCAGTGCAGGCAGCGCGCCTATTGGCACCGCGTGGATCGCCGCCAGTTCGCGCGCAAAATCGGTCAATAACGCAGGCGGCGGGTTCGCCAGTATCTTTGCAGGGTTCACCTCGGCCTCGACCCGGCGCATCAGATAGCCTGTGCCCAGATTGTCTCCGCGTTCGACTTCCCCGACTATTTCCGGAGCCTTTACACCGGCAGCAAACGCGGCGCGGACAACGGCGGCTTCGATATCATGGCCATAAGCCCGCCCGGCCATTAGTTCAGCCGAAGGCGAGCGGCGTAAGACATAGCCGTAACCTTCGTAGTCGAACGACCAGCTTTCCATATTCGCACCGCCGGTCAACCGGTGAAGGTTTTCAGGTTCGCCGGCTCCGCCCAGCACGCGGCGAACAAAATGCAAAAGGTCGGTGGCGAATTCGTCGATCATCCCGCCCGGTGCTTCCAATAGGCAAACACCTTTTCCTGAAGCTGCTTCACATGTGCTTGGGCTTCGGGACCGGTCCATTCACCCTGATAGTCGGTACGCCCGGTCCACCAGCCCTGCCCCGGCAGCCCATCGCCCTCGCGTACCACCAGGACAGCCAATGCAGGCGCGTCCTCTTCGGCGTTTAACTGGTCGATTTTATCGAGCGTCTTGCACACCTGCCGCATCTTCGGGCGGGTGAAACGGAAGCCCAGATACAACAGCAATTCGGAATAGCTGATTGCCCGCCCCTCGCGCGCGCATTGTTCAAGCATTGATTTGATCCGCGCGACATCGTGCAGCGCGGATACATCCGCTGCTGGATCGCTCAGGAAGTCTTCGAGGACAGGGTCCAATCTTGCTCCTACAGATAATCTTTGGCCATCGCGGCCATGATGTCATGGAATTCGGCGATTACCTCGTCGATGATCTGTTTGGCTGGCTTCACCTCGTCAATGCGTCCCGCCACTTGCCCAGACAACGCAATTGCGGCCTCCATGTCACCACCGAAATACAGATCAAGCACGCCGCGCATTTCAGCCATTATATTGTCGGTCGGTTCATGGTCGAGCTTGGTCGTCCGCCCGGTCTTCAGCGCCCGTAGCGCGGGCCCTGGGCCGTGGCGGTTCAGAAACAGCGTGTCGGTTTCTTTCGCGTTTATGATGGCGTCTTTCCAATTGTGATGCACGGGCGATTCCGCTGCGCTGACCATACGCGTACCCATCTGGATTCCCTCTGCTCCCAGCGCGAACGCAGCCGCCATCGACCGACCACACACCATCCCGCCTGCAGCAATGATTGGCACATCGACCTTGCTTCGGATCAGCGGCAACAGCACCATCAGCGCGACATCGTTCGGGTTCTTGAATCCACCGCCCTCGCCGCCTTCGACCACCAACCCATCAACGCCAGCTGCTATTGCCTTGAGCGCCCCTGCAAGCGTCGGCACTACGTGAAATACGGTTAGGCCAGCGGCCTTCAACGGCCCGCAATATTTATTTGGATCACCGGCAGATGTTGTGACGAACTTCACTCCCTGATCGACAACGAAGTCGACAATGCCCGGATCGCGGACAAACGCCTGCGCGATGTTCACGCCGAATGGCTTATCGGTGAGTTCCCGCATTTTGACGATTTCGGCGCGAACTTCCTCGAGTTGCCCCGATGATGTTTCGATAATCCCGAGCCCGCCCGCGTTCGACACCGCCGATGCCAACTGCGCCCGTGCGATCCAGCCCATCGGAGCCTGAACGATGGGATATTCAACACCGAGCAATTCAGTGATGCGGTTTTTGATTGGTCTCAAATTTGCTCTCCCTCTTGGGAGGCATAGAATGGACGGGGCAGATATCCAAATGGAGTTTAATCGTCTGACTAATTTTCGCCCCAGGCGAAAATGGTGGGCGATACAAGGTTTGAACTTGTGACCCCTCGCGTGTGAAGCGAGTGCTCTACCGCTGAGCTAATCGCCCGTCCGGCTATGGACAGAGCGCGCGCCTTTGCCAGAGGCGCCGTACATTGGCAAGCTGTCAGGATACGATTTTGATGTGCGGCTCGGTGGCCTTAACTGAGGCAGATGCGTTGTTCAGTCCAACGAAAATAGTCTCGACGATCCGCGCCAGCTTATGAGTCTTCAACTTACCGGTGCCGATGTAGATGATTGCCTCGGGATTGGTGTAGCACTGCACCATCTGGTTGATGAGTGACACGCATTCGTCAATCGAGAAGCCGCTAAAATAGCCCTGCTCCATCGCTTCGGCGACAATGATCGCCAGATAATGGTCACCGAGGTCGACATAGCCGCGAACCACCTCGAAATGCTGGCTTCCAATTTCCATGTAACTTTTAAGCAGGTCAGGTTCGGCTTCATATTGAACGACCATCGCTTCGAATCGGCGCGCAAAATATTGATACATTTTTTCGCGCACCGGCAAATCCGATTGGGTAACTTCCTCCATGATCCGCACTTTGACCGCGAAAAACTTCTCGGCAACTGCCTCTAACAAGGCGTCCTTGTTTTCAAAAAAGCGGTAGAGATTGGACGGGGACATTCCTGCCGCCGAGGCCAGGTCAGTCATTGAAATATCAACCGCCCCGCGTTTGCGGATCAGGTCATCGACAACCTCAAGCAATTGCGCTCGTCCTGCCTCGATATCGGTCTGCGGGCGGGCCATATATCGCTCCCTGTGTATTAGGCGCCTAATTCAGTTTTGTGATATGTGCAGCATATCTTCAATTTTCAATGGCGTCGAATGCAAAACTGCTTTGCGTGGTTGCAATGTCTTGGAGGCCATCCTCGCCTACGAGGCCAGACAGCGTCAACCCGAGCAGCCGGATGCCCAATTCGGCCGGGAGAATTTGATCGAGCAACGAGTGGCTCAATTGCGCGAATTCAGTACGTTCCGCGATGATATGGCCCAAAGTACGGGACCGGGTCACAGTCCGGAAGTCGCTATACCGCGCTTTCAACACTAACGTTTTGCCGCGCGCCTGATAGCGCTCGATCCTGTCCCAGACCAATTCGATAATGCCCTCAAGCGCATCACGCAATTCGGCTTCGCTCTTTTTGTCATCGAAATAAGTGGTCTCGCCGCCGAGCGATTTGCGGATGCTGTTGGCGTTGACCGGCCGGTCGTCGATGCCACGCGCGGCGTTGAATAAATAGCTCCCCCAGCTACCGAAATGATGCGCCAGCCACGCCTCGTCCTTTTGCGCAAGGTCGGCGCCGGTGTGAACGCCAAGCTTTGCCATTTTCTCCGCCGTGCGCGGACCGACGCCGTGGAAGCGGCGGACGGGGAGCCCCGCGACAAACTCCGCACCTTGTTCGGGCAGGATAACGCACAGTCCATCGGGCTTGTTCTGGTCGCTGGCAAGCTTTGCGATGAACTTGTTGTAACTGACACCGGCACTCGCCGTCAGACCGGTTTCTGCGCGAATGGCGGCGCGGATCGCTTTGGCGACTTTGACTGCCGATCCCAAGCCGGTCTTGTCCTGCGTTACATCGAGATAAGCTTCGTCGAGCGACAGCGGCTGGATGATATCGGTATGCCGCGCAAAAATTTCGCGGATCTGGCGTGATACAAGCTTGTACGCTTCGAAACGCGGTTTGACGAAAATCAGGTCAGGACATTGGCGCTGCGCCGTGATCGACGGCATCGCCGAGCGCACGCCAAAAGCACGGGCTTCATAACTTGCCGCTGCCACTACCCCGCGTTTCGAAGAGCCACCAACGGCCACGGGCTTTCCGCGCAAGTCAGGATTATCGCGCTGTTCGACGCTGGCATAGAATGCATCCATGTCGACATGGATAATTTTGCGGGTGGGCGGCGATTCGGACACCATCCAGTTATAAACCGCAGTGCTGAGCCTGTCGAAGCACGCCTTTCAGCCCTGCGCTACACTCGATAGGCGCCCTTCGACAGGCTCAGGGCTACGGTGTTTGGTCAAACGCCAACCGCCGCCCTGAGCGCCTTGCGGTCGAGCTTACCGATCATGGTCTTTGGTAGCACATCCATTACAACCACCGACTGCACGCGCTCATGCTTGCCCAGTTGCGGATTGAGCCAGGCGACGATGGCTTCGCCGTCGGCGCGGGCACCTTCCTGCAAAGTGACAAAAGCGCGCGGAAGCTCGCCATGATATACGTCTGGAACGCCGATCACCAGCGCCTCCTTCACCGAGGGATGCTTGTACAAGATATCTTCAATCTGGCTCGGGAAGACCTTGAACCCACCAACCGCAATCATATCCTTCAGCCGGTCGACGATATGGATAAACCCATCTTCGTCAATCGTCGCGACATCGCCGGTGCGCAGATATTTGCCGAGGAATACTTCTGCGTCTGCCTCGGGACGCCCCCAATAACCGCGCATCACTTGCGGACCAGAAAACACCAGTTCGCCTGGCTGTCCATCAGGCGCAGGCTTAGTTGGATCTTCCTTGTCGACCAGCTTTACATCGGTGCCGGGAACTGGCTGCCCTATGCTGCCCAATTTGTTGAGGCCTTCATAAGGGTTACAGGACACCACGCCGGAGCTTTCGGTAAGGCCATAGCCTTCGATAACGACCGCGCCAGTAAGGCTCTCAAACTTCGCTTTCAATTCGGCAGGCAGCGGCGCGCCGCCGGATATGCACGCGCGCAGCGAAGTGAAGTCGGTTTTTTCAATATCGGGACAATCGAGCAAAGCCTGATACATTGTCGGCACGCCCGGCAACGAGGTAACCTTTGTCCGGTTCACCGCAGCAAGTGCTGCTTTAGCCTCGAAACGCGGCAGCATGATGATCTCGCCGCCATTAGAAACGGTCCGGTTGAGTACGGTCGCGTTGGCGAACACGTGGAAGAAAGGCAAAACACCGAGGATTCGGTCATCGCTTGGCGCGTCAGGTTTGTTAAAATGCGATTCAGGATCGATGCAATTAATCTGCCGTGCGTTCGCTGTGATATTCTGATGGCTTAGCATCGCGCCTTTTGGTGTGCCAGTGGTACCACCAGTATATTGCAGCTGCGCGATGTCGGTTTCGGGGGTGCAGGGTCGTAACGCATAATCGCCACGATTGTGTAGCAGGTCAGCATATATTGTTATACGGCTATCGGTGGGGATCGGCGATACATCCTTGCGCTTGAACAACCGGTAAGCCCAGCTTTTCGCCGTCGGAAGGGCTTCGGCGACGCTGCCGACTACCAGTTCTTTCAGGTTCGAATTATCCAGCACCTTGATCGCGGTTGGCAATAATGCTGATGCGGAAACGGTAAATAATATGCTCGTCCCGCTATCGGCCACCTGATGCGCAAGTTCGTCGACAGTATATAGCGGCGAGAAATTGACCACAATCGCCCCCGCAGCCAGCGCACCATAATAAGCCGCGATGTAATGCGGCACATTAGGCAGGAACAGGCCCACCCGATCGCCCTTTCCTATGCCCTTGTCCTGTAATCCTTTGGCCACGCGGCGAACCGCTTCCGCCATTTCTGCATAGCTGTATTTGCGGCCCATGAAGTCGGCGAGCGAGGCCTTGCCCATGCGCTCAGCCGATTGGAAAAACATGTCATGCAACGCTAGCGGCGCGAATTGCTGATCCCATTTGGTCGGGTGAAGATAGTTTGTTGTCCAGTTCATTTCGCTTTTATGCCGCGTGATACCAGCCAACGCCATCGCGGATTTCGACAACCGCACGGCCTGCGCGTTCCAGATAGCGCAAATGCGCCATCGCTTCACCGGTGGCGAGGCCGTAAATACTGTCGTCGATAGGCCGACCGAACAACAGGCCAAAAGTGTCGACGCCGCGCATTTCCTTCTCGCGCAACGCCGCCTCCAGCCGGTCGAGTTGCTCGTGATGCCCCGATGCAAGCTTGTCGAGACGCACATGCACGCCCTTGAAAGGAAAGCCGTGCGCGGGCAGCACCAGCATATCCTCTGGCAGAGCGGCCCTGAATTTGGCAATCGACGCCAGCCATTCAGCGAGCGGATCGGCCTCAGGTTCGCTATCCATTATCGATACGTTGGAGGTGATACGCGGCAATATCTGATCGCCGGCGATTATCACGCCGTTCTGGTAATCGACCATACAGGCATGTTCCGGTGTATGCCCGCCGCCAGTCATAATCTGCCATTGGCGATTACCGACGCGAACGACCGCTCCGTCATCAAGTCTGTGATGGCCTGTAGGAAGGCGCGAGACTGCGCGGGCAAAATTTCCCCAACCGCCACCGCGCATTTTCTCAAGCCGCTCGTCATCATAACCCGAAAATTTGCGGCGACGTAAAATGTCCTCAGGCGGGTGCTCCAACGTCTCGCTGGTTAACATCCGTGCCAACAGCCATTCGGTGCGGTTCATCCAAACCGGTACCTTGAACTTATTGGCGAGCCAACCGGCACAACCGACATGGTCAGGGTGGAAATGCGTAACAAATATCCGCGTCAATTGCCGCTCGGACAACACGCCAGCAAACATCGATTTCCAGTAATCGACCACATTGGGCAAAAACAGCCCGGTATCGGCAATTGCATAGCCGTTACCATCCGGCGCATCATCGTCAAGCAGCCACAAATTGATGTGATTGAGACTACCCGGCACGGGCATCCGCGTCCAACCAAGATCGGGCGCAAGATTATAGATTTCGCCATATCCCGGAGCATGATCGCCGAGCGGATAGGTCAGGCCTCTCAGCTCCTTGGCTTCAAACCCGTGGTCGACCAGTGACATATCATATGCGGGGGGAGCTTTTGTGGCCATCCCCCGGTCCGTGCCTTAATCGCGCGATTAAGGCAATGGTGACGTTAGGGAAGCTTATTCGCCGCTTTTCTTGAACAAGGTATCGGCCGTCAATTCGGGCTTCGCGCCTTCTTCCTCTTCGCCATTCAGCGCGGCCTCGGCTTTGCGGGCGGCTTCGGTGCGTTCGGCGCGCAGTTCTTCAATCAGCGCTTCACGATCGGTCCCAAGACGTGCATCGTTGGCGGCGGTGTTGTCGATGCCGGCCTTCTTTGCCATGCGGTTGACGATTGCATCGAGTTCGCGCTGCGAGGTGAGACCCAATGTGACCGGATCCTTCGCTTGAATTTCAGCGATGTTCCAGTGACTGCGCTCGCGTATGGCGGCAATCGTATTGCGCGTGGTACCGATAAGCTTGCAGATCGCACCGTCGGAAATTTCTGGGTGATTGCGCAGCAACCAGGCGATACCGTCGGGCTTGTCCTGACGCTTCGACACCGGCGTGTACCGTGGTCCCTTGGTGCGGCGGACCTGATCGGGGCCGACCGACATCTTCAAAACATAATCCTCGTCAGCCTGACCCTTTTCGATTTCTTCCATCGCGAGTTCGCCCGCGTGGACAGGGTCGCGTCCGGTATATTTCGAACCGGTCATGTCATCGGCCATCGCCTGCACTTCAAGGATGTGAATACCACAAAATTCGGCAATTTGTGAAAAGCTGAGCGCCGTGTTGTCAACCAGCCAAGCGGCGGTCGCATGTGGCATCAAAGGGGTGGCCATGTCTTTTGCTCCAATAATAAGGGCCGCCCCTTACCGGAGCGGCCTGAATGTGTTGGCGACGGTATTAGGCCAAGTTCCCTTTGTCGGCAAGCCGCAATCAGCGATGGCCCTTGCACTCATAATGGCACAGGTGCATTCACCGCGATTGTAGGGAGAAATCGATGAAGCGCGTGTTCAAATGGCTTGGTATAATCTTGCTTGTGGCGATCGCGACGCTGTTTTTCTGGGGCTATGCGCCGGATACCGATGCTGCTGCGATGAAAGCCAAATATGGCGGCGGCGCATCGCGTTTTGTCGAACTGCAACCCTGTTTGAACGTCCATTACCGCGACGAAGGCAAGCGCGACGGGCGGGTTCTGGTGCTTATCCACGGCTCCAATGCGTCGCTTCATACTTGGGAACCTTGGGTCAAACGGCTTGGCAATGATTACCGCATTATCAGTATGGATTTACCGGGGCATGGCCTGACCGGCGTTGATCCGGCGGGCACCTATGATAACGCATCTTATGTTGCTGTGGTCGACCAATTGCTAACCAAGCTGGGCGTCGGCCAAGCGGTAATTGGCGGCAATTCGATGGGTGGCGGGGTGTCCTGGATGTATGCTTTGGCGCATCCCGAAAAGACCGAAGCGTTGTTACTGGTCGACGCCGGCGGACAGCCACAAGCCAAGCCGGACGAATTACCCATCGGATTTCGGTTGATGCGGATGCCGATCATCAAGGAAGCGGCACGCTCGATCGCACCGCGCAGTATATTCGAATCCAGCATCCAAAACACCATGAGTGTTCAGTCGAAAATCGACGATGCGTTGATCGACCGTTATTGGGAACTCAACCGTTACCCGGGCAATCGCGAAGCAACGATGAAACGCTTTTCCTCGCCCGGCAGTATGAAATCCGGAACGAAAGAACAATTGGCGACCATCAAGGTGCCGGTGCTGATCATGTGGGGAGAAGCGGACAAGCTCATCCCGGTGAGTTCGGCTAGGTGGTTTGCCGAAGCCATCCCGGGGGCAAGACTGGTGGTCTATCCCAATGTAGGCCATATCCCGATGGAGGAAGTGCCGGACGAAAGTGCTGCGGATGTAAAGGCCTGGCTGGACGCGTTGGCGCTGCCCGCCTCTTAGATTTCCAACACAATTTTGCCGACATGCTCGCCAGATTCCATATAGGCATGTGCAGCGGCGGCTTCGGCAAGCGGAAAGCTTTTGTCCATTTCGGGCCGTAGCTCTCCACCCGCAACCATGGGCCAAACGGTGCCATAAATCTCTTGCACGAGCAGCGCTTTGAACTCAGCAGAACGCGGGCGCAGCGTTGACCCTGTCAGGGTCAGGCGACGCATCATGATTTGCGCCATGTTGATTTCCGCGACCATGCCACCCTGCACCGCAATGGTCACATGACGACCATCTTCGCGTAGGGCTTGCAGATTGCGCGGCACATAGCTGCCTGCAACCATGTCGAGGACGATGTGCACGCCCTGCCCATCCGTGATTTTCTTCACCTCTTCGACAAAATCTGCACTTTTGTAATTGATGGCATAATCAGCTCCCAGTGCCTTAGCGGCTGCGCATTTATCGTCGGACCCACAGGTCACTATCACCGTCAATCCAAACATCTTACCCAGCTTGATCGCCATCGTGCCGATGCCGCTAGTGCCGCCATGAACCAGGATCGATTCGCCTTCGCAGGCGTAAGCGCGTTCGAACACATTGTGCCAGACGGTCATCAACGTCTCCGGCAACGCTGCTGCTTCGGCCATGTTGAGCGCCGCCGGAACCGGGAAACACTGGTCGAACTGCGCGATGCAATATTCAGCATAACCGCCGCCAGAAACCAGCGAGCAATAGCGACTGCCGATTTCTCGGGCATCAACGCCCTCGCCAACCGCGGCGACTGTTCCGGATACTTCCAGTCCCGGAAGATCACTTGCGCCAGGAGGTGGTGGATATAGCCCTTTGCGCTGAACGACATCGGGGCGGTTGACGCCAGCATAAGCAACCTTGAGCAACACCTCCCCGGACGACGGCTCAGGCAAGGGCCGCTGGCAAGGCTTCAGCACCTCTGGCCCACCGGGTGTCGAAATCTCAATTGCGGTCATCGTCTGTGGCAAATCTGCCATAATGCGGCCCCTTCCCGCTGATTTGCGGATGGAACTTATTGACAGTAAGCACGGTCCAGTCAACACTGCAGAAGATGGATAGCGACGAGAATTTACCGCTCCGCCGTAACGATCCGCTGGCCAATCTTGTCAGGCAGGACTTGGATCCCTTGTCCGTTGCGGAACTTGAAGAACGCATCGCTGCGCTCAAAACTGAAATCGAAAGATGCGAAGGCAAAATTGCCTTTGCCAACCGGCACCGAAGCGTCGCCGATGCGCTGTTCAAGAAATGACGGGCAATCACGCTTTTCTAATAATTTCGACGGATAATCCGTTATCTGTGTGGGCGGCGCTTGAAAGCGCAAAAGGTGACGCCGATATAGTGTTTAAGCCAACCAGCGACCCAGTTTAAGGAACAAAGACCATGCCATCATTTGCGGAATCGCTGGAAGCTACGCTCCATAACGCGCTCAAGCATGCAGGTGACCGTGCGCATGAATATGCAACGCTGGAGCATCTTCTGCTCGCCCTGATCGACGATGCCGATGCAGCCAAGGTCATGCAGGCCTGCGGTGTCGATTTGGGCGAACTATCCGACATCGTTATCACCTATCTCGACAGTGAGCTCGAGAGCCTGCGCGTCGAGGGCAAGGTCGATCCTTCGCCGACCAGCGGCTTTCAGCGGGTGGTACAGCGGGCGATCCTGCACGTCCAGAGTTCGGGTAAGGATGTGGTGACTGGAGCCAACGTGCTTGTTGCGCTGTTCTCCGAACGCGAAAGTTACGCCGTCTATTTTCTGCAACAGCAGGACATGAGCCGCCTCGATGCGGTCAGCTACATCAGCCACGGCATCGGCAAGGATGGCAAGCTTGCCGAGCCGCGCCAGGTTACGGGCAGCGAGCAAAAGGGTGAAGAGCCCGAAGACGCCAAGTCCAAGAAGGACAAGAAAGAAGGCGCGCTTGATCAATTTACCGTCAATCTGAACGAAAAGGCCAAGCAAGGGCGTATCGATCCACTTATCGGGCGCGCTGCCGAAGTTGACCGCACCGTGCAAATCCTCTGCCGCCGTTCGAAGAATAACCCGCTTTATGTCGGCGAACCCGGTGTGGGGAAGACCGCGATTGCCGAAGGTTTGGCGCGCCGGATTGTGGAGAAGCAAGTCCCGGAAGTGTTGCTACCCGCCGTTATCTACTCGCTCGATATGGGTGCCTTGCTTGCTGGAACACGATATCGCGGCGATTTCGAAGAGCGGTTAAAGGCTGTCGTTTCGGAGCTTGAAAAGCTGCCCGACGCGATCCTCTTTATCGATGAAATCCACACCGTGATTGGTGCAGGCGCGACCAGCGGCGGGGCTATGGACGCGTCTAATCTGCTTAAGCCGGCTTTGTCCGGCGGCACGATCCGTTGCATCGGTTCGACCACCTACAAGGAATTCCGCAATCATTTCGAAAAGGACCGCGCGCTTCTCCGCCGGTTCCAGAAGATCGACGTCAATGAACCAAGCATCGAAGACACGATCAAGATCCTCGCCGGCTTGCGCACTGCGTTCGAAGAGCATCACAAGGTGAAATACACCCCCGATGCGTTGAAAGCCGCTGTCGAACTATCCTCGCGTTACATCAATGACCGGAAGCAGCCTGACAAAGCCATCGACGTGATCGACGAAGTGGGCGCGATGCAAATGCTTGTTGCGCCATCGAAGCGCCGCAAGCTCATTACCGCCCGCGAAATCGAAGCTGTTATTGCAACGATTGCACGTATCCCGCCAAAGCAGGTGTCAACCGACGACAAGACCGCGCTCGGAACGCTGGAAGCCGACCTGAAGCGCGTCGTGTTTGGCCAAGACAAGGCAATCGAGGTGCTGGCAAGCGCGATCAAACTCAGCCGCGCAGGCCTTCGCGACACTGAAAAGCCAATCGGCAGCTATCTGTTCAGCGGTCCTACCGGCGTCGGTAAAACCGAAGTCGCGCGCCAGCTGGCGTCGATCCTCGGCATTCCGCTCAAGCGCTTCGATATGTCCGAATATATGGAGCGCCACAGCGTCAGCCGCCTGATTGGCGCGCCTCCAGGCTATGTCGGCTTTGACCAGGGCGGGTTGCTGACCGATGCTGTCGACCAAAGCCCGCACAGCGTATTGCTGCTCGACGAAATCGAAAAGGCGCATCCTGACCTGTTTAACATCCTGTTGCAGGTGATGGATAATGGCCGTCTAACTGACCATCACGGCAAGACTGTCGACTTCCGCAATGTGATCCTGATTATGACCACTAATGCCGGTGCGAGTGATATGGCCAAGGAAGGCATCGGGTTCGGCAATAACATCAGCAAGGAAGATGCTGGCGACGAAGCGGTCAAAAAGATGTTTGCGCCCGAATTCCGGAACCGTCTGGATGCCACTGTGCCGTTCGGGTATTTACCCACCGAGGTCGTCGCGCGCGTTGTCGACAAATTCATTCTGCAGCTTGAGCTACAACTGGCGGACCAGAATGTGCACATCAAGCTCGACGACGAAGCACGCGCATGGCTGACCGAACGCGGCTATGACAAGCTGTACGGCGCCCGCCCGATGGGCCGCCTCATTCAGGAGAAGATCAAGCAGCCGCTCGCCGAGGAATTATTGTTTGGCAAGCTGGTGCATGGCGGCGAGGTTGCGGTGCATATCAAGGACGGCGAGCCTGCCTTCGAGGTCACCCCAGCTCCACCCAAAGCCAGCAAGCCGAAGGCACCGAAGAAGTCTTCGGCGAAGAAGGCAAGCAAGGCGGAATGATCTAGGTTCCGACGGCGACCAGTTGCGCCGTTGGGCCAATTCCGTTGAACAGCTCCGGCTCGGTGCCGGTCATCCAGACCTGCGCCCCGGTTTCCGCTAGCCTCTCGAACAAGGCCTCGCGCCGCGACGGATCGAGATGAGCTGCGACTTCATCCAGCAGGAGGATAGGAGGCGCTTCACGTTGAGCTGTGACCAGCGCCGCATGTGCAAGGATGAGCGATAGCAGCAAAGCCTTCTGCTCACCCGTGGAGCATCGGTCGGCCGGTTGGCCAGATAGCAAATGTGTAACATCCAAATCCGCACGGTGAGGACCAATTAGCGTTCGACCTGCAGCGGCGTCCCGCCTCCGCCCCTTGCGCCACGCATCGGCAAGACCAGCTGAGGGCACGGCTTCTTTATCAACGAGACGGATATCCGGAATGGCAAACGGCCCCTGAGGCGCGATTGCCAGCTGTTCGCGCAGCGCATCCACCATCCGGTTTCGTGCATCGATAATGGCTGCACCGCTCTCTGCCATCTGGGCCTCCAATGCGTCGAGCCACATAGCATCGGGCGAAGCAGGGCCGGTGAGCAGCTTGTTCCTTTGCTGCACCGCTTTTTCATAACGGCTGCTGTGGCGCGCATGGCTTGGCTCCAGCGCCAATACGAGCCTGTCCAGAAATCTGCGACGCGCGCCTGCCCCGTCGACGAATAACCGGTCCATGGACGGGGTCAGCCAAATCACTGCCAGCCATTCGGCCAGACTGTTGATAGCTGCATTACTGCCATTCACCCGCACCCTACGCCGTTCGGGCTGTTCTGTATCGACGCCAGTTCCGATGGTCGTGCCTTCAATCTCTGCCGACACCGTAAATCCGCCGCAACCGCTGGTACGTATTATGTCTGACAAAGCCGCACGACGAAGGCCGCGCCCGGGTACTAATAATGATACCGCTTCCAGGATGTTGGTTTTCCCTGCGCCATTTGCTCCATGCAGCGCAATGAACTGTGCCTCCGGCTGCAATGTCAGCGCGGCATGATTGCGAAAATCAGTCAGGGTCAGGCGAGACAGGGCCATGAGGGCTTCTGCTAGTGAATAGACCGCCGCGGTCAACCGGATAATTGGCTAACTCCATTGCCAACTATTGGTATATTTTCCCAATTTATGATTTTTTACAATACTGTCGAGAATGCAAGAATTTACCTAAGCTTATGTATTCAAACATTTTGATTAAACTGGCACGCCCTGTGCAAGAACTCTGGCATAGCCGGAATGGTCCGGCAGATTAAAAAGGAAATTAAAATGACCCTCTCTTCACGTAACCAAATCGCATCGGTTTTTGCTGCTGTTGTATGCGCATTCATCACCGTTGGCATGAGCGTTGCTCCCGCCGTCACACCACTTGCACCACTCGTCGCTTAAGACCGACGACCAATAAAGGACATGAATATGAACACCTCCTCACGTAACCACATTCTCTCCGCTTTTGCAGCAATCATATGTGCTTTCGTCACCATCGGTATCAGCATAGCACCAGCCGTTGCGCCGGCTGCAGGCATGTTCGCCTGAACCGGGCAATACCCATCACCAATTTTTCTAGGGAGTATTACTAATGGCACGTTTGGCACTCGACAAAGCCAACAAGAAAATTCTCGGCGTCTGCGCTGGTCTGGCAAACTGGTCCGGAATGGACCCAATGGTTGTTCGCCTGATCTTCGCGGTTGCAACACTAATTGGCTTCGGTTCGCCCATTTTGATTTATATCGTTCTCGCAATGGTACTCGACTGATACTTGGAATTGGGATAATCCTGCGTGAAAGCAGCAGGATGTTTCCCGATGGCCGCGAATGATACGAATGATGAAGGGCCATATAATTCCAACCACCGCGAGTTCGAGCGCGGCGGCGTGTCCATTACCGCCAGTATTCGCGAACATGGCGGCGGGCGGCAGCAGGTAGAAGTAGTTGACTTGTCGCGCTCCGGTTTCCGCATGCGGACTGGATCGCTAATCCCAAAAGAAAAAACCATTTTCCTCACCCTACCGGGTTATGCGCCGCTTGAGGCCCATATAGCGTGGCACGAGCGGGAGATGTATGGTTGTGAATTCGTAAAGCGCCTTCACGAAGCGATATATGATCATATCCTGGTGAAATATCCCGAGTTCGGAGCCCGGCGCTGACTCCAAAATTCCCGCGACCGGCGCGTTTTCCCGTACCTCTGCGTATCCGCATCAAACGCCTGTTGCGTAACCTCACCTTATGGGTGCTGTTGCTTGCGATGTTCTGGGCAGCTTGGCGATTTAGTGACATCATTGAAGTTCAAACACCCGTGGTTAGCGCTGGTCAGAAAATCATTGTGCTAGACGGCGACAGCTTCAATGTAGGCATTAAAAAATTCCGCTTGGACGGCATTGACGCTCCGGAATTCAACCAGGCATGTAAGGACGCAAAAAGCATAAGCTGGGAATGCGGAAAAGCCGCACGCGGCGCATTGGAAGCCATGCTACGATTGCCTGGCCTGAAATGCAGCGTGAGCGCGCAAGACGCATATTCGCGATCAATTGCCAAATGTGCCGTCGACCAGATACCAGATGTCGGCAGCGCGCAAGTCAAGGCGGGTATGGCGGTCAGTCATGAATATTATGGCATCCGCACCTATGGCGATGAGGAAGATCATGCAATCGCAGCCAAGAGAGGGATTTGGGCCGGGGATTTCACTCCGCCGGCGGAGTGGCGCAAATCTTACCCCTCACGGCCCGCAAAGTAGGCATCCGCAAGGAACTTAGAAGCGTCCATTCCGTTTGCTGACAAATAATAATGTCGCATCGGAAGAATATATGGCTTCGAAATTTGAAGATCCGGAATGGAAACGATTATTAAATAAGCGAAAATCGCGACGGGACTCTGTGAGCCTAAGAGCAGATTTGCTGGTTGCGGCAGGCGCGAGATTTAAAGTGTCGGTTATTGACCTATCCCGGACAGGGTTTCGTATGGAAACCGGTAATTTTATTCCGGCCGGGACCAAGGTTTATTTGGCAATGCCGAATATGCAAAGTCTACAAGCCCGCGTTGCTTGGCAAGACACTGTTTATTACGGCTGCGAATTTACCCAACCCCTTCATGAATCGATATTTGATCATATCGCGAAGCAACACCCTTCACTGGTGACGTGACTAACCCGCGCACTTTTTCACAAAGACGCACCCCGCAGAATAACCAGCGCCGAAGGAACAAATCAGACCAATATCACCTGTTACCAAATCCTGATTATGTTTGTGGAATGCGATTATTGACCCCGCGCTCGATGTATTTCCATAGGTATCAAGCACAGTAGGACTTTCATCATCACTCGCCTCATGCCCTAACACTTTTTGCGAAATCAAGCGGTTCATCCCGGTGTTTGCCTGATGCAACCACAGCCGGCGAAGATCGCTCCCCGACAGGCCGAGACTTGTCGCATGTTCCAGGATCATATGGCCGACCATTGGCACCACTTCCTTGAACACCTTGCGCCCCTCTTGCACGAACAGCTTATCGTTGCGCGGACCGCTTTGATCGATAGGGCCATCGCCATGCGCGCGATTGAGAAAGCCAAAATTGTTACGGATATTATTCGAAAACTGCGTCTTGAGCCTCGTACCAATAATTTCCCAATGGTTCGAAGGCGCGATATCTTTTGCTTCGACCAGAATTGCAGTGGCGACATCGCCAAAGATGAAATGGCTGTCACGATCGCGCCAGTTCAAATGGCCAGAGGTAATTTCCGGATTGACCACCAGCACCGATTTCGCGTTGCCACTGCGGATATAATCGGCGGCGGTCTGGATACCGAAAGTTGCAGAAGAGCAAGCGACGTTGATATCAAATCCAAAACCCCGCTGCATGCCAAGCTCGTGCTGGATTTCGACCGCCATCGCGGGATAAGCGCGCTGCATATTTGATGCGGCGCACAGCACGGCATCGACATCGGCAATGTCCCGTCCCGCACGGTCCAACGCATCACGGCAAGCAGCAACGCCAATCTCCGCCATCAAAGAAATCTGGTCATTGGGGCGTTCAGGGTAACGCGGTTCCATGATGTCAGGATCGAGGATCGCCCGCTTGTCCATCACATGCCGCGATTTGATGCCACTCGCTTTTTCGACAAATTCGACCGAGCTGTGGGTCAAGGGCTCAGCGTCGGGGTTCGCCGCATTATAGCGGTCGGCATAAGCGTTGAAGCTTGCGACCAACTCTTCATTACTAATAATATCCGATGGCGTGAACAATCCGGTTGAGGATATAACCGGTATTGCGGCTGGCCCGCTTTGCGACATGAGTTTTCCCGCCTGTTTTATAAATTGAAGCCGGATGCCTAGCGCTTGCGTATTTGTGAAACAAGCCGTTTGCGCAGGCGTGTAACATCGCTAAGAATTGCGTTTGGGGGAGGATTAAATGTCGCTGAAAGAACGCAAACCAAGCTGGCTGTCGCGTTTGTTTCGTAAAACGCTCGTCGGCATATACCGCCATAATGGCTGGCGCGCGCATGGCGTTGTCCCCGAGCCGCGGAAATTTGTGTTAATCGCGGCCCCCCACACCAGCAACTGGGATTTCGTCTATTTCCTTGGCTTGACCGACGAGCTTGGCATAAAGCCGCATTTCATGGCGAAGACATCGCTTTTTCGCTGGCCGTTCACGAATTTCATGCTCGATATGGGCGGTGTTCCCGTCGACCGGACTTCAAACAAAAATTACGTCCAGCAAATGATCGATGAATTCAAGCGTCGCAAAGAATTCATGCTGACTATCGCGCCGGAAGGCACGCGCGGCACTGTCAAAGCGTGGAAGACCGGATTTTACCATATCGCGATGGGCGCCGGTGTGCCACTGGTTGTCGGGATGATGGATTATCCGTCAAAGTCTGGCGGCTTGGGTCCGGCCATCTGGCCTACTGGCGACTATGTAGCTGACATGAAAAAGGTGGCTGAAATTTATGCGCAGGTCACGCCCAAGCACCCCGCGAAGGGCATGACCGGCGTTATTGCAAAGGATGAAACATGACGCCCGTTTTGACGACGTTACTGATAAACGCCGCTGCGTTGTTGGTGGTCATACTTTTGCTGTGGGCCTATTCTGTCAAGATACGCGATGTATCGTTCATAGATGCCTTTTGGGCTTTTGGCATGGTGCTGCTTGCGTGGGCGACATGGGCGCAATCCGGGCAGCCCGGCGCGCGTTCACATTTGCTGCTCGGGCTGACGACGCTTTGGGGGCTGCGGTTGGCGCTACATTTGTGGACTCGCTGGCGCGCGCATGGTGAAGACCCGCGCTATGCCAAGATCATGGGTAGCACGATGGACAAAAAAGGCTGGAGTTGGGCCAAGACCTCTTTGCTTTCGGTGTTCCTGACACAAGCGCCTTTATTATTCATCACTTGCTTGCCAGCGCAGCTCGGCATCTGGGCCAGCGATGGCGGCCGGACAGTGATTGGACCGCTCGGCGCAGCGGGCGCGTTGATCGCCATCATCGGCATTGCATTTGAAACAATTGGCGATGGGCAGCTCAACCGGTTCCGCGCCGATCCCGCAAACAAGGGCAAGGTGCTCGATACCGGCCTGTGGCGCTATACCCGCCATCCCAATTACTTCGGTGACGCCTGTACATGGTGGGGCATCTGGCTGGTTGCGGCGGAAACAGGCATTCCCGGCTGGATCAGCATCGTTGGACCGATTTTCCTGACTTTCACGCTGACCAAATGGTCAGGAAAGCCGTTGTTGGAGCGCGGTATGAAAAAAACGAGGCCCGAATACGCTTCTTATGTTGCACGGACATCAGGCTTTTTTCCTTGGCCGCCCAAGCGCGCTTAACTACTTCACCAACCAGATCTCACCATAGCCGTTAAACGCAGGTGCAATCTTGTGCTTCACCTCACGCTCCGGCGCAAAGGCGAGATTCGGAAAGCGCTCGAACAGCATCGGCAAGGCAATCTTGGCCTGCGCTTTGCCGAGGCCAGCCCCTAAACAGTAATGCGCGCCACCGCCAAAGGCGAAATGCTGGATGCTCTTGCGTTCGATGTCGAACTTCAACGGGTCAGGGTTCATCACGGGATCGAAATGGACCCCGAATAAAGACATGTGGATCGTGTCACCCTGCTTCATTTGCTTGTCTGCCACCGTCATATCCTGATGTGCGCTGCGGAGGACTTGGGTTACAGGCGGTTCGACGCGCAGGATTTCATCCATTGCATTGTCATGCAATTCAGGACGCGCACGGAATTTTGCCAACTGGTCAGGATTTTTAAGCAATTGCACAACCCCTGCCCCCAGCATGTCGGTCGTCGTCGAATTACCCGCGATCAGCAGCAGCCGGATAAGCAGCACAATGTCCTGCGTGGTAAGCGTATCGCCTTCCTCCTCGGCCAGTGCCAGCCGCGTAATCAGGTCATCGCTCGGCTTGGTCCGACGGATATCGACTTCGCGCGCCAGATATTCGGCGAGGGTCGTGGTCGATTCCTCGTACAAGGCCGTCTGCTCGGGCGTCCGAAACGGATTAAGCGCCTGCATACAGCCCAACGACCACCGGCGGAAATCCTTACGGTCAGCGGCATCGATGCCAAGCAGTTCAGCCATTACCGTCGTTGGAAGCGGTGATCCGAACAGCTGGACAAAGTCGAACTCGCCGTCTGCCGCTTCGATATCGTCACACAGGTTGCTCGCAATCTCTTGTATCCGAGGCAACAGCGCATCGACCGAGCGCTTGTTGAACGCTTGCAATACCAACGTGCGCTGCCGCTTATGCTCAGGGTCGTCGAGCATCAGGATCGACAACTCCTTGCTGTTATTGCCGTAGAGCGTCTTTGAAAAACTGCCGTCATTGGCCTTGCGTGGATCGGCATTGAGTTCACGGTTCTTGATAAGCTCCGAAACTTCGGTGCCGCGAGTCAGGAAATAGCGGCCAAGCTGCTGGTCATGATGCACCGGGTCCGCAGCCCGCAACCGGTCGAGCGGCACCCACGGCGTTTCGCGATAGGTCGGGTCCAACGCCGAAAGTTGGTAGCCGGTGGGGAGCGGAGTTTCGTCGGACATCTGGGACTTTCGGCTGGATTGATTTCCACCCAACTATCGCAGAAGCTTTTATGCGGCAAGCGGCGCGCGTGGTTAAGCCTTGATTACCCCAAATAAATCATGCTCATCGGCGTCTTCGATTTCGACATTGACTATGTCGCCCGATTTCAGCGTCGCAGCTACATCTCGCAGATAGACGTGACCGTCGATTTCGGGCGCATCGGCCTGACTTCGTCCGGTGGCACCGATGCTGCCGTCTGCGTCGGCATCGCCGATTTCGTCGATGATGACTGGCAACACGCGGCCGACTTTGGCAGCAAGTTTGGCGGCGCTGATTGCGGCAGTTTTGGCCATGATGCGCTGGAAGCGCTCTTCCTTCAACGCTTCCGGCACCGGATTGGGCAGCGCGTTGGCCTGTGCGCCTTCAACGGGTTCGAACCGGAATGCACCAACACGGTCCAACTGCGCTTCGTCGAGCCATTCCAGCAAATATTCGAAATCGGCCTCGGTCTCGCCTGGGAAACCGACCACGAAGCTGGAGCGGATAGCGATGTCAGGCGCAATGCTGCGCCATTTGCGAATACGCTCAAGTACCTTGGCTTCGTTGGCCGGACGCTTCATGGCCTTCAGCACCGAAGGCGCGGCATGCTGGAACGGGATATCGAGATAGGGCGTCAAAAGCCCTTCCGCCATCAACGGGATCACGTCATCGACATGCGGATAAGGATAGACATAATGCAGCCGAACCCATGGCGCGACGCCTTCGCTCGTCCGCAGGCCGCCCAGTTCGCGGGCGAGATCGGTCATATGCGCGCGAACCTCGCGTCCTTTCCACTCGCGACTTTCGTGGCGGGTATCGACGCCATAAGCCGAAGTGTCCTGCGAAATGACGAGCAGTTCCTTGGTTCCCGCCGAAACCAGCTTTTCAGCTTCGCGCAATACCGCGTCGATGCGGCGACTGGCCAGTTTTCCGCGCAATGAGGGGATGATGCAGAAGGCGCAGCTGTGATTGCAGCCCTCGGATATCTTCAAATAACTATAATGGCGCGGCGTGAGTTTCAGACCACCTTCGGGTACCAAATCAACAAATGCGCCACGCGTTGGCGGCGCCGCTTCATGCACTGCCGAGACCACCGCTTCATATTGATGCGCGCCGGTAATCGCCAGAACATCGGGAAAGCGGGCGCGGATGACGTCGGCTTCATTGCCCATACAGCCGGTGACAATCACGCGGCCATTTTCGGCAATCGCCTCGCCTATCGCCTCAAGGCTCTCTTCCTTGGCCGAATCGAGAAATCCGCAGGTGTTGACCAACACCACGTCGGCTCCCGCGTAATCGGGCGAGAGGCCATAGCCATCGGCGCGCAACTTGGTCAGAATCCGTTCGCTGTCGACCAACGCCTTGGGACAGCCGAGCGACACCATGCCCACCTTGGGCGCTGCTTTAATTTGAGTTGCCATGATGGCGGCGCGCATAGCGGGTTTCCGCAGGCTTGTCACGAACCGCGAACAGGCGCATGATTACACCGCAGAGTTGAGGGGGAAAAATATCATGGCAAATGCAAATTTACTGGCGATTTTTGTCGCTGCAGCAGCCGGATTCTTGGTTGGAGGCGTCTGGTACGGACCGCTATTCGGCAAGGCATGGATGGCGGAGAACGGCTTTACCGAAGAGCAGTTGAAAAACGCTAACATGCTCAAAATTTATGGTCTGACCTTCGCTTTCTCAGTGTTGTCGGCGGTTTTCCTTGGCCACTTATTGGCGTTTTTCGATACCAGCGCACGTGCGACCATGATGATTTCCAGCGGCATCGCGCTTGGCTACATCGTTCCGGCAATCGGCACCAATTATCTATTTTCGCGCAAGTCGGGCAAATTATTCGCCATCGATGCTGGCTACTGGGTCGTGTTTTACGCCGTGATGGGGTTAGTGTTCGTAATGTTGGGCACTTAAGCCTTTGACGGAATGATCTGGACCAGCATATCGTCCGCTTCCAGTTTCTCGGCCTCTGGAGTCCAAAAACCGTAGTTCACACCATTGCGATAGATGCGCACGCCGATACCTTCGGGCAAGTCACGTAGCCTTTTCCCTATTTCATTCGGCGCCACAGCGCGTTCCTTAATCAATACCTCGCCGCCCACAGATGCGAGATCGGTCAGATATTCCGAGATATGCTCGCCATGGCAGGAGCTTGCCAATAGCAAACCGGTAAAGCTGACTGGGTTTATCACGGTTGTTGCGCCAGCCTGCCGCGCCAGCAATTCGTTATCATCGGCGCGGATGACCACGCTAATCGGCACATTTGGCGACAGATGTCGGACAGTCAGCACCATAAGGATGGAAGCATCATCGCGCCCTGCAGATACAATAACCGAGGAGGCCTGCGCAATCCGCACGGCATTGAGTATCTCATCGCGGGTAGCATCGCCGCACAAGATATTGCAGCCCAGCTCTTCGGCTTCCGCAAGCCGGTCCTCGCTGCCATCGACAACGACGATGTCCTGCGGATTGGTGCCGCGCTTAATCAGCTCATTCACGGCCTGCGCGCCACTGATGCCGAAGCCAAGCGTGACAATATGACCCGACAAACGTTCCTGAATCTGTTTCATGCGCCATTTTTCCCAGCTGCGTTTTATGACGAAATTATAGGCAGTGCCCACGAAAATGAAGATGACAGCGATCCGCACTGGAGTAACGATGATCGCCTCGATAAAGCGCGACCGGTCTGAAATCGGGGCGATATCGCCAAAGCCCGTGGTCGTGACCGAAATCATAGTGAAGTAAACGACGTCAAGAAAGCTGATGACTCCGTCGTGGCTGTCGCGAAGCCCTTCGCGGTCGAACCAGTGAATGACGATGACAATAAAAATGAGGAAAAATGCCAGTGACAGGCGAAGCAGCACATCGGCCCATACCGGCAATTTGCTTGCACGGCGTAGGGCAGCGCGTAACCGTACCGGCTTTTTGTCACTGTCCATTGCCCGCAAGCTGCTCCTAGTCCCGATAGGCCGCATTTAGCGCGGCAATCGACTCCCTGTGGGTCAAATCAAGCTGCAACGGCGTGACTGCAATATAGCCATCCTCGATAATTTCGAGATCGGTGTCATGCCCCGACGTGTGCACCATGCCGTGCAACCCGAACCAGTAATAATCATAACCACGCGGATCGGTGCCTTTGACAATCGAGCCCCGGCTGTAATCGTGGAAGCCCTGCCGCGCGACCTTGATGCCCTGGACGTCTTGCGGCAGCAAGGCGGGGAAGTTGACGTTGATAAGCGTGCGCGGTGTGAACGGCATATCTAGCAGCGGGCGTAAAACGCGCTCACCCCATGCTTCGGCGGCAGAGAATGGCACCGAGTCTGCCATGCCTTCCTTGCTATAAACCTGGCTGAGTGCAATTGAGCGGACACCTGCCAGCGCGCCTTCCATAGCCGCCGATACGGTGCCCGAGTAGGTGATGTCGTCGCCCAGATTGGCACCGCGGTTCACACCAGAAAGGATGAGGTCAGGCTTTGCATCCATCATAATGACGCCGAGGCCCAGCATTACCGAATCGGTAGGCGTTCCGGCCACAGAAAAATGCCTCTCTCCGTGCTGACGTATTCGGACGGGCTTCGTCAGCGTCAGCGAATGGCCCGCGCCTGAGTTTTCTTCGGCGGGTGCCACGATCCAGATGTCATCGCTGATGGTCCGCGCAATAGTTTCCAATACCTTGAGGCCAGGAGCGTTAACGCCGTCGTCGTTAGTCAGGAGAATACGCATCAGGCCACCGGCTCCAATTTGGTCAAACCGCCCATGTAAGGCAGCAAAGCAGCAGGGACGGTCACGCCGCCGTCGGCATCTTGGTAATTTTCAAGCACGGCGACCAAGGTTCGGCCAACTGCGAGTCCCGATCCGTTGAGTGTATGCACAAAGACATTGCTTTTGCCCTCGGCGGACCGATAGCGCGTATTCATCCGTCGCGCTTGCCAGTCGCCACAGTTCGAGCAGCTCGAAATCTCCCGATACAGCCCCTGCCCCGGCAGCCAGACTTCGAGGTCATAGGTCTTGCGCGCGCTCGCACCCATATCACCGGTGCACAGCAACATCTTGCGGTAGGGTAGCTCAAGTGCCTGCAGGATGCCCTCGGCGCTTTCTACCATGCGTTCATGTTCGGCAGAGCTGTCTTCCGGGCGAACGATGGACACAAGTTCTACTTTTTCAAACTGATGCTGGCGGATCAGGCCTTTGGTGTCCTTGCCAGCCGCGCCTGCTTCAGAACGGAAACAGGGGGTCAGCGCAGTCATCCGGATTGGTAAATCCGTCTCGGCCAATATCTGTTCACGCACGCTATTGGTCAGCGACACTTCGGCCGTGGGTATTAGCCAGCGACCATCGGTGGTTTGAAAATTATCCTCGGCAAATTTCGGCAATTGCCCCGTGCCGAACAGCGATTCCTGTTTTACCAAATATGGCGTGGCACATTCAGCATAGCCACGCTGCACCGTCTGGTAATCCAGCATGAACTGGCCAAGCGCGCGGTTGAGTCGCGCCATTTGTCCGCGCATGAAGGTGAACCGAGCGCCGGAGATCGCAACGCCGGTTTCGAAGTCGAGCCCAAGCGGCGGACCGAGATCGGCATGGTCCTTGGGGACAAAGTCGAAATTACGCTGGTCTCCCCAGCGGGCGATTTCGACATTGTCGCTTTCATCCGAACCGTCGGGTGCATCGTCGGCGGGCAGGTTTGGCAAGCCTGCAAGCAAAGTATCGAGCGCAGCACCAGCTTCGCGCTCCTGCTCTTCCATCTGCGGCGCAGCATCTTTAAGCATCGCTACTTCGGCCTTGAGGGCTTCGGCGGTGGCGGCGTCTCCCTTCCCCATCGCGGCGCCAATCGCCTTTGATGCTTCATTGCGTCGTGCCTGTGCCGCCTGCATTTCGGTCTGCAGCGCGCGCCGTTTCTCATCCAGCGACAATATCGTGGCCGAAACAGCCTCCGCCCCGCGCCGCCTAAGCGCGGCATCAAAAGCTTCGGGATTTTCGCGGATATATCTGAGGTCATGCATGGCCGCTGGCTATGCCGACGCCCTTACGGTTTCGCAACGAAAAAGGGCGGCTCCCCCGAACCGCCCCTTTAAAAACAAGATGCGCTCACCCCTATGCCGCGATCTTGTCCTTTGATTTTTTGGCGGCACGACGGCGGGCGATAAGGCCAGCCGCTGCTGCACCGAAGAGCATTACCATTGGCGGTGCAGGAACGTCAGTGCCACCGGTCGAACCGCCGGATCCGCCGCTGGACGATGAACTAGATGAAGACGAGCTGCTCGATGACGAGGAGCTGCTCGTCGATCCCGATGAAGTGCCGCCGAACGATGACGATGTGCTGCCACCCGAGCTTGACGACGATCCGGTGGACGACGAACCGCTCGACCCGTTGCTTCCACCATAGCTTGATGAACCGTGACCGGGTTTACCGGAGCTTCCGCCGGATGACGAGCTGCTGCTTGATGACGAACTCGACGACGACGAAGAGCTGGACGAAGAGGAAGATGATGAACCGGAACTGGTCACGGCTCCGCTGGACGTGCTGACGTTTCCTGAAGACGTTGAGACATTACCTGACGAGGTCGATACGCCTCCAGTAGACGTGCTTACGCCTCCTGTGGATGTCGACACCCCTCCGGTTGATGTTGACGTGCTGACACCGCCAGTAGAGGTGGAAACGCCACCGGAAGTGCTTGAAGTGCTTGATCCGCCCGTTGACGTGCTAGAGCCGCCCGAACCGCCCGACGAAGTCGAGCTGCTGATGCCGCCGGTGCTGCTTGAGGTTGAGGATATAACAACGGTACCGCTGCTACCGCCGCCGCCACCGGAGAATCCGCCGAAAAAGCCGCCGCCAAAACCACCGCCAAAGCCACCAGATCCGCCGATCAGGACAGGCACGCCGCCACCGCCGCCGCCTTCGTAAGGCGCAGGCGGCAAGAATGGTACCGGGATAGGCGGCAAACCTTGGCTCGCTACCGTCACGGTCGGCATGCAAGTCGTGGTGGTCGTGGTACGAACGACTTTGCGGACGCGCTTTACTTTGCGAACCGGCGCCTTGTGCGCAATCTTGCGGACCTTGTGCTTTTTCTTGGCGACCTTGTAGACGTGCGCGGGAGGCGAATCTGCGACCTGCATCGCGCCGCCACCAATCAACGCGCCGCCGCAAGTGCAGGCACAAAGTTTTGCTAAAGCCATGCGTACTGACATAATCTCGACCTTCTTCCGCATTGGAGCAAAGACTAGGAGCCCATTAGCCGGACTAACTCTTCTCGCTTCCTGATGGCTCCAGAAAGGCAGAACTATTGGTTAAGCTCAAACACATTAACCCTGTTTGGATGTCCCCATTTGGAAATATTGCCGATTTTCAGTGGGCAAATGGCAAAACGTCCCGAACTGGAACTGTTTGTAACCAGACAATTTACCCGCCGGCGCCGTTTCCACAGCTTTTGCGGACACATCGCAATAAGGTGCGATTTGCTGCTTGTGTGGCTATAGCCCCAAGTCTATAGCGCCGCCCGAGAGCATGTTTTACGCGGATTCCTTCGCATTGCGGAGACCGCACGGGGTGGAGATATCATAATGGGCGCCAGCGCCAAGCCTCAAGATAATTCCAGCGAAATCAGCGATTTCAACTATGACCTGGACCCATCATATATTCCGACCGATGAAGAGCCGTTCATGAACGAGCGGCAGCTGAAGTTCTTTGAAAAGCAGCTGATCGATTGGAAAAACAGCATCCTTGCCGAAGCGCAGGGTACGCTCAACCAGCTGCAGGATGGACCCATCCGCGAACCCGATCTGAATGACCGCGCCTCAAGCGAAACCGATTGGGGTATCGAATTGCGCACACGGGACAGGCAGCGCAAGTTGATATCAAAGATTGAAGCAGCGCTGCGTCGTATCAAGGAAGGCGAATATGGCTATTGCCAGGTCACTGGCGAACCAATTTCGCTTGCCCGGCTCCGCGCGCGTCCGATTGCTACGATGACGCTGGAAGCCCAAGAGCGCCATGAGCGGCAGGAGCGCGTTTCTCGCGACGACTGAAATATAAAGTTCGTTTCCGGGTTTGGTTAATCAGGTCGATTCAAAATGCGGTCATCCGCATCCATGTTAACCTTTTGGCTACACTTCGCTGCCAGTAATATCGCCTAACATATAGGCAATTTCGTCCTGGGTAGCGCGATATGAACGATCCGTTGAAAATTGATAACCCTGCGTCGGCCAAACGAGGCACGGACCGGGATAGCCTTTTGCTGAAAGCCATATTGCGCTTTCCCAACGCAAGAGACGAACGTGAAGTCCGGATTCGCAACCTTTCAGCTGGCGGCCTCATGGCCGAAGTCCCGGTCAGGGTATCGCGCGGAGAGCCAGTTGAGATTAACTTACGCAGCATCGGTTGGATTACCGGTCATGTTGCATGGGTAACCGAAGGCCGCATCGGCATTGCATTCGATCATCCGATCAACCCCAAGGACGCGCGCAAGCCTGTAGGGACCGTTGATCTTGAGATGCCAAATTATCTAAAAAAGCTGAATAATCCAGCTGCGCCGAGCAAGTTGCGGCGACTTTAGACTATTCGTCGAGGCAGTAAATATCGATCGGAACGAGGATTTTGTCGATAACCCTGCCGATTGGATAAGTCGATTTTGCGCCGCCTTCGATGGCTTTTTCTAATACTTCACGTTTTTTGGCACCTGAAATCACCAACATCGTGGTACGCGCCGAAGCAATGGCTGCAGCGGTTAAAGTGACCCGGTTTACCGGCGCTTCGGGCGGCAGTGGATCGGGTGCCACGCCCACGGCGCGCACGTCTTTACCACCATTCAACGCATCGTCGAGATCGGGTCCGGGGAAAATCGAGGCGGTATGACCATCAGCACCCATGCCTAGCCAGACAAGGTCCGGTGGCCAGTGCAGGTCAGATAGCCGCGCGTTTGCAGCATTTCCGGCGAGCTTGTGATCCGCAGCATCGCTGGTAATCGGCAAAACGCGTGCGCCTTTCGGAATGAAAATCTTGGCAATCATCGCGACGTTGGAGAGCGGATTATCCACGGCGACCAAACGGTCGTCGGTCGGGATAATCGTGACATTTTTCCAGCGGATGTTGGCCTGCGCCAGCTTTTCCAAAATCGGCTTTGGCGTCGAACCTCCGGGAAACGCGACTAAGGCTTGTCCGCGCGCGTCGAGTGCGCTTTCAATGATGAAACTCACATCGCCGACGACGCCTTCGATCAGGTCTTCAACCGAATCAAAATCCCACCACTCAATTTCTTCGGCCATGCTTGCTCCATTAATGCTTCAGCGCCGCTGCGGCGCGCGCTGCGGCTTTGATTGCCGCAACGTCAGGCGTCCCTTTACCAACAAGCCAGCTTCCGCCAACACATAAAATTTCTGGGACAGCTAACCAATCGGCAGCAGTTTCCTGCTTGATCCCGCCGGTGGGACAGAATTTGCATTGCCCGAACGGGCCGATCAACGATTTGAGCGCGGGCAATCCGCCATTGGCTTCGGCGGGGAAGAATTTGAAATGCGTCAGGCCGAGATCCAAACCGCGCATGATATCGCCTGCATTGGCGATGCCGGGCAGGAACGGAATGCCCTTGGCAACTGCTGCTTTGCCAAGGCTTTCAGTCAAGCCAGGCGACACGATAAACTCGGCGCCTGCCGCAATCGCACTTTCGAGGCCAGCGATGTCGACAATTGTCCCTGCCCCGACAATTGCACCGGGCACCTTCTTCATTTCGGCAATGACGTCGAGTGCCGCAGCCGTGCGAAGCGTTACCTCAAGCACCCGTAACCCGCCCGCGACCAACGCCTCCGCTATAGGCCTTGCGTGTGCAACATCTTCAATGACCAGCACTGGAATGACCGGCGCGGTGCGCATCACGACTTCGACTGGTTTCATAATGCATGCTCCTGAGCATAAGCTGCCGCAGCGCCAAACAGGCCGGGCTGCGGATGAGTGATAAGTTTAACGGGAATTCCCGCCATCAGCGATTCGAAGCGCCCCTTGGCACGGAAGCGTTCGGCAAAGCCCGAGCGGACCAATATATCCTTGATCCGAAGCCCTAGCCCGCCAGCGATGACAACACCGCCAAAGCCGCCCTGCGCCAATGTGACGTCGCCGGCAACGCTGCCCAGCGACAGGCAAAAACGGTCGACGGCGGCGGCAGCGAGGCTGTCCTCGCCCGACATTCCGAGCTGCCACAATTGCTTGTCATCGAATTGCTGGACCGGACGACCTTCAAGTGCGGCCAGCGCCTCGTATATCTCGATCAAACCGGGGCCGGAAACCACGCGTTCGACCGACACGCGGCGATACCGTTTGCGCAACCGGTCGAGCAGTGCATCCTCGATGCTATCAAGCGGCGCAAAATCAATATGCCCGCCTTCGGTGGCCTGCACATGATAGCCATCATTCTTGCGCCAGACATGCGCGACGCCAAGGCCAGTACCGGGTCCGATAATGCTAATCGTTCCATTTTCGGCGAGTGGTTGGTCTGGACCCGTCAGATGCAGAAAATGTTCCGAACCTGCTTGTGCGACGGCATGGCCGACTGCTCCAAAGTCGTTAACGATCACAAAGCTGTCGACACCCAGTTTCTCGCACACCAACGAACGGCGAATGATCCATGGGTTGTTGGTGAGCTTGATGACATCGGCGTCGACGGGCCCGGCAATCGCAATAGCGGCGGCGCGCGGAAGCGGCTTACCGGTGATCCGGCCAAAATCCTCCCAAGCAGTTTGAAAGCTCGCATGTTCGGCAGTTTTCAGCGTGACTGCTTCCCCCAGATCAACAACGCGGCCACCCTCGACTTGGGCAATCGCAAAGCGGGCATGGGTGCCGCCGATATCGACCGAGACGATCTGCATCACAGCCCAGCCGCCGCCAGCATCGCCGAACCGCCCTTCTCGGCCTCGTCGGCCGTGGCGCGCATCAACGCGAACAGTTCGCGCCCGGTTCCGACATGCGGTGGCGGCATCGGTACGGGCATCCGCGCCGCCCATTCGGCTTCATCAACCAGCACGTCGAGCGCGCCACGGCTGGCGCACAAACGCACGACATCGCCGTCCTGTAATTTGGCAATGGCACCGCCGCGCGCGGCTTCGGGGCTGAGATGGATCGCCGCAGGCACCTTCCCCGATGCGCCCGACATCCGCCCATCGGTCACAAGCGCGACCTTGAAGCCCTTGTCCTGCAAAACGCCCAGCGGCGGCGTTAATTTGTGCAATTCGGGCATACCGTTCGCTGCCGGTCCCTGGAAACGGATGACAACGATGACATCGCGGTCGAGCTCGCCCGCCTTGAACGCGGCCAATGCATCATTCTGGTCGTGGAACACCCGCACCGGAGCCTCAATGGTCCAGCGTGTTTCGTCGACTGCGCTGGTTTTGAAGGTCGCGCGGCCGAGATTGCCGGTCACGAGCCGCATTCCGCCATCGGCACTGAACGGATTTGCGGGCGGACGAAGCATCGTTTCGTCAGCGGTGACCGCAGGCGCATCGCGCCATGCTAGCGCCTCGCCGTCGAGCACAGGTTCATGACCGTAAGCGGTCAAATCATCGGCAGCGACCGTCATGATGTCGCGGTGGAGCAATCCAGCGTCGAGCAACTCTCGAATAACATAGCCCATGCCTCCCGCCGCGTGGAAATGGTTCACGTCACCCGAACCGTTGGGATAGACGCGCGCGATCAGCGGCACGACCGAAGACAATTGGTCGAGATCCTCCCAATCGATAATGATCCCCGCCGCGCGCGCAATCGCCGGGATATGCAAGGCATGGTTGGTCGAGCCACCGGTCGCGAGCAGGCCGACGCAGGCATTCACAATCGCTTTTTCATCGACGCAAAGCCCAAGCGGACGATAATCATCACCTTCCCAGCCGATTTCGGCAAGCCGGTGGACGGCAGCGCGGGTGAGTTCGGTACGCAATTTGGTGCCGGGATTGATGAACGCCGCGCCGGGTATGTGGAGGCCCATGACCTCCATCATCATCTGGTTGGAATTGGCGGTGCCGTAAAAGGTGCAAGTGCCAGCGCCGTGGTAGGAGGCGGCTTCGGCCTCGAGCAACTCTTCCCGCCCCACCTTGCCCTCGGCGTAAAGCTGACGAACCCGCTGCTTTTCCTTGTTCGCTAAGCCAGATGGCATCGGTCCAGCTGGCACCAAAATCGTTGGCAAATGCCCGAAACGCAGCGCGCCGATCAGCAGGCCCGGGACAATCTTGTCGCAAATGCCAAGCATCGCGACGCTTTCGAACATCCCGTGGCTGAGGCCAACCGCGGTCGCCATCGCAATGACATCGCGGCTGAACAGCGACAATTCCATCGAATCTTGCCCTTGCGTGACGCCGTCGCACATCGCCGGAACCGCACCCGCAACCTGAGCAGTCGCGCCAACCTCGCGAGCGAAAATCTTCATCTGCTCGGGGTAGCGGCCATAAGGCTGATGCGCCGACAGCATATCATTATACGCGCTGACGATGCCGATATTCATCGACTTGCCACCGCGAATGGCGGCTTTGTCATCGCCGCTTGCGGCAAATCCATGCGCGAGATTGCCGCAGCTTAATGCCGTCCGATTCAGCCCGGCTTCGCGTTGCTGTGCTATAAGGTCAAGATACGCCTGACGGCCAGGTTTTGACCGTTCGATGATCCGCGCCGTCACCGCTTCCAATGTCGCATGCATCTTACTCATGCCAGCTCACTCCATCGCGCTCTGCCAGTGCAATCGCGGCATTTGGGCCCCAGCTTCCGGCACCATAATTTTTGGGCTTTAATCCGGTGTTTTTCCAAAGCTCGCGGATCGCATCGACCCATTTCCACTGCGCCTCGACCTCGTCACGGCGAACGAACAATGTCTGGTCACCCTCGATCAAGTCGAGCAGCAGCCGTTCATAGGCGATGCGTCTCCGCGACCCGGCAAACGCAGTGGTAAGCGACAGATCGAGCGGCACTTCCTGCAAGGTGATTCCGCCGCGATCCAGCCCGGGCTCCTTCGCCATGACCAACAGCCGCACATATTCCTCGGGCTGCAAGCGAATGACCAGCGTATTCGCCTCCAACCGACCGCCGCGCTGCTTGAACACATTATGCGGCACAGGTTTGAACTGGATAACAATTTCGCTTCGCCGTTCGGGCAGCCGTTTGCCGGTGCGCAGGAAGAACGGCACACCCTGCCAGCGCCAGTTGTCGACATAGGCCTTGATCGCAACAAAAGTCTCGGTGTCCGACGGCTTACCGAGATCGCTGTCATAGCTTTTGACCGCCTCGCCCTTGACCGCGCCATCGCCATATTGGCCGGTGACAACATCGCCCTCAACCACAGGCCGAAGCGCTCGCAGAACCTTGACCTTTTCGTCGCGAATGGCGGTCGCGTCGAGATTGGCAGGCGGCTCCATCGCGGTCAGCGCCACCAATTGCAGCATATGGTTCTGCACCATATCACGCATCGCGCCGGTGTCGTCGTAAAAGCCTGCACGGCCCTCAAGACCAACGGTTTCGCTGACGGTGATTTGTACATGCTCGATGGCGTTGGCGTTCCACAGCGGTTCGAACAGCATGTTGGCAAAGCGCAAAGCCATCAGGTTCTGCACGGTTTCCTTGCCGAGATAATGATCGATGCGGAAGGTCCGCTTTTCGGGGAATACCGCGTTGACCGCATCATTGATCTGGCACGATGACGCCAAGTCGTTGCCAAGCGGTTTTTCAAGACCAATGCGGACATTATCGCCCGCTAGCCCGGCGCTTTCCAGCCCCTTGATGGTCGGTTCGAACAATGAAGGCGCGGTCGAGAGGAAAATCGAAAGTCCACCCGAAATATCCCCAATCTTGTCGGCCAGCGCGGCAAAACCGTCTGGCTTTGAAGCATCAAGCGCCTGATACTGCAGCCGCTGCAAAAAGGCATCGATCATTCCCTCTGCCTTGCGGTCGTCGGGTAAAAACTCGCACAAGGCGGCGCGCGCAAATTCGCAGAATTCTTCGTCTGTGTAGGCGCTGCGTGCGGTGCCGAAGATGCGAAGCGCCGGGTCAATCAATTCGTCGGCATGAAGCGCATAAAGCGATGGGAGCAACATCCGCCGCGACAAATCGCCGGTTGCTCCGAACAACAACAGGGTTGAACTATGCTCGCTCATTCTGCCCATCTCCAATGACCGCCGCAGACTGCGCGTCGATACCGGAAAGCTCTTAACCCGCAGACCCGACGCGTCTAGCGCTTATTCGTATGCACCGGCCCTACCTGTGACCAACGCCCTTTGTTCGGCGATGCCCATCGACAATATGACCGGATTTTCGGCCTGACGAGATTGGAAATCAGCTTTTCCTGCAAAGCCCCGCCAATTGCTGGCAATCAAAGATTGGGCGGTCGGCGCTCCCAGCGTGGTGCCGGGTCCAAGGACGATAATTTTATCAGGCGCAAATTCCGCTGCGGCGACTTGAACCCCGCGCGTGAAGTCATAGGTAGCGTTAAGCTGCGCACCTAATGTGTAGTCGTAGATGCTTGTGGGATCGAACGCTTTAGGCGACCAGATCCGCCCCTGCCCGTCAATCGCCGGAATCGTACCGACATCAAAGTCTGCAACCGGATTCGCCGCACGCGCCATTGGTACGATGTGGTCAAGCAACGGGCTGTGGAACCCCGCATGATGCATCAGCCGCATCGGGAAGCGATCATCCTTTGGCAAACGTTCGGACAGCCATTTCAGGCCGCTGTCGTCTGCCGCGAATACGGCCATTCCGCCGAGTTGGATAGACATGTGAACTGCAATGTCAGGAATAGACTTAGCTTCTTGCAGTAACCCATTGACTAGATTTATTTTGCTATCATCTGCCTGCCAGTCCGCATCCACGGTCGGCCAGACAATTTGCCCGCCCTGACCATGGCTGTGCATTAAGCTGCCCATATTATTGACCAGACGCGCACCGCCGTCGAAATCGACGATCCCTGCACAAGCCAGCGCCAGATACCAACCCATCGAGTTGCCGGTAACCGCGACAATTTCATAACGCTCCCGGTCAATGGCCGCAAAGTCCGCCAACGCGCAGCCATAAATAAGCAGCGAGGCATTATCCCCCGTCATATGCACCGAGGGCGCATATTTGACTGCGCTATCCAGGTCAGAAATGGAAATCTGGCCTTGAGAAATGCGGAGCGCATCGAGCTTTGCGATCAAATCACGCCGGTTGGCATGATGCGTTTTCAGATAGCCGAGTTCGCTGGCATTATAGGTACCGCGACCGGGGCAGACGACCAACGCTGTTTGTTTCATGCCACTGCCGCCTTGGCTGCCTCGATAATTGATGCCTTGCTCGGCAAGACCAATTCGGCCGCTGGCCCCAACGGAATGAAGCAATCCTCCGCCGTGATCCGGCTAACCGCATCGCCGCGCCCCGCTTCGGTCAATATCGTCATGAGCTTTTCGCTCAGGCTTCCCGACCGCCGACTTTCATCCACAATCAGGACATTCTTGCACGCCGCAACCGAAGCCACGATTGCGGCATCGTTCAAGGGATGCAGCCATCGCAGATCAATGATCCGCATATCTATTCCTGTTGCGCGGAGATCTGCTTCAGCTTGACGAGATAGAAAATAACCATTTCCGTAGGTTAAAATAGCTAATTCAGTACCGTTGCCATGCTGTTTGAGTTCCCCAAAACCGATTTTATCTGCCTTGTCAGGCGCAACATAAGGCGCAGTCCACGCTCCATCCTCCGCTGACAGCAAGTCAGTCGTATGATAAAGCGCAATAGGCTCGATAAAGACAACGACGCGACCATCCTCATGCGCCATACGAACACATTCGCGGAGCATGGCCGGGGCGTCGGCGGCATTTGAAGGACAGGCAAGTATGATACCCGGTATATCGGTCAATACCGCTAGGCTGTTGTCATTATGGAAATGCCCGCCAAAGCCTTTTTGGTACGGCAGACCCGCAATGCGGACGACCATAGGATTGCGATATTGCTTGTTGGAGAAGAACGACAATGTCGCCGCTTCCCCGCGTATCTGGTCCTCAGCGTTGTGCAGATAGGCAAGGAATTGTATTTCCGGGATCGGCACAAAACCGTTATGCCCCATGCCGATGGCGAGGCCCAATATGGTCTGTTCGTCGAGCAACGTGTCGAACACGCGTGCCGCGCCAAACTTGTCCTGCAAGCCTTGGGTCACGCCATAGACACCGCCCTTACGTGCTACATCTTCACCGAACAGCGAAATATTGGAATATTGCAGCATCAGGTCGGCAAGCGCGAAATTGATACTTTTGGCTAGTGTCACGGGCTTCGCCAGATTGCGGGCATCCTTGGCGAAGAGTGCATCGCGGGCTTTTGCGCCAGGAAGCGGCGGAGAGAATTTTTCGCCCACAATTGGCTCAATCGACGCCATCACATCGGCTGCAGTTTCTAGCCGTGGTTTGGTCAATGCTTCTTGCGCCACCCGGTCAACGCGCGCGCGCATCTCTTCGTAGCGGGCAACAATCTCGTCGCCCGACATCCCGGCCTGCTCGTGCAAAATGCGTGCAGCGTGCAGCAACGGATCCTGAGCTTCAGCAGCCTCGATGTTGGACAAAGCCGAATAGCTTGCCTCGACATCGGCTCCCGCATGTCCCATCAGGCGCACGGTTCGCATATGCAGGAATACTGGCCTGCGCCGCGAACGCGCATATTGCACCGCCTCTTCGCACCCTCGCAATGCGTCGTTCAAATCAGCACCGTCGCACTGGATATAATGGAGCGCAGGCCGGTGCGCATAATTGGCCTCGATCCAGCCGCCGGGTGTGCGGACTGAAATGCCGATACCATTATCCTCGCACAAGAAAATGATAGGCATGGGCAGATGCTGATAGGCCGCCCAACAAGCTGCGTTAAATGCGCCTTGCGATGTGGAGTGGTTTGCCGAAGCGTCGCCAAACGAACATAATATGATGCTATCATGCGGCAGCACCGCATCATCCAGCTTAAGCCGGTGCGCCATGCCAATCGAATGCGCCGCACCAACCGCCTTGGGCAAATGCGAAGCGATCGTGCTCGTCTGGGGCGGCACGAAGGTATTGGCACAACCAAGAACTTTATGCCGACCACCCGAAATAGGATCGTCCGCCGACGCTGCGAATGAGAGTGCCATATCATAAAGGGGCGTGAGGCCACCCGCCTGCTTCTTGCGCTGGATTAGAAACGCGCCGTCACGATAATGCAGAAACGCCATGTCGGTTGTGCGCGTCGCCGCCGCCAAAGCCGCCGTCCCTTCGTGGCCCGAACTGCCAATTGAGTAAAAGGTCTTCCCCTTTGACCGGCGGGCCCACAAATCGAGATGGCGGCTCATGATCTGGCTGTCGAATAGGTCGACTAGCTTATGCGGAGGCACGACATAGGGCGCATCGTTGCTGCGCGGTGCGGGAAAGTCATGAGCGGCGACGCGGCGCACAAAAGCCTCGTCGATTATTGTTGGTCGGTCAAACATATCGCAGTCGTGAATAGCGCCAGCGAACGCAAAAGCCACACCAAATCGCGAAATTCAATCGCGCGATTAAATCGCTGGATTTGTGAAAATTTGGCCGTAGGATGAGCGTCGAGAGAGAGTTTATTCCCCGGGAAAGCATCCCAGCGAATTTGTCATGACCGAACAGCTAAGACGAGCAGAAAATGCCGCGACAGTTGCCGGTTGAGTAGGAGGAGAGAGAAATGCGTAAATTGAACCGTGTGATGACGGCTGCCCTTTGCAGCGCCATGTTTATCCCCGCAGCATATGCCCAGGAAGCACCACAAGCCGAAGAAGATAGTGGCGACGAGCCAATCATCGTGACTGCGACATTACGCGCGATGGACGTACAGGACATTCCGCTTGCCGTTACCGCTGTTGCACCGGAAGCACTTGAGCGTGAAGGCGTATCGGACATCAAAACGCTGTCGTCGATTTCGCCAAGCTTTAACATCCAGTCATCGCAGACCGAAACGCAAGGGACGTCGATCAAAATTCGCGGCGTCGGTACGACCGGCAATAATACCGGCCTTGAAAGCTCGGTTGGCGTATTCATTGACGGTGTATATCAGTCACGGCCCGGCGTTGCGCTTGGCGATCTGGTCGATCTGGAGCGCCTCGAAATCCTGCGTGGTCCGCAAGGGACATTGTTTGGGCGCAATACCTCGGCTGGCGCGCTGAACATCACGACGAAACGCGCAAACCTGTCTGAAGTCGAAGGTTTCGCCAATGCGACATATGGCAATTACAACTTCATTAATGTGCAGGGTGGCATCAGCGTTCCTGTGGTGCAGGATATCGCCGCATTTCGCCTGTCTGGCACCTACCGCAAGCGCGATGGCTTCCTGAAAAGTTCGACCGGAGCGGAAAGCAACAACCGCGATAGATACATGATCCGCGGCCAGCTTTATATTGAACCCAGTGCCGATGTCAGCATCCGTTTGCTGGCGGATTACTCCAAGGTTGACGAAAATTGCTGCGATGCAGTTATCATACGTGAAACCGAACTTGCGCCGTTCTTTGCTTTCCATGGCCTCGCAAATGACGGTGTTGTCGAATCCGGACAATCGGCATTGCAAAACCTCGCCACCAATAGCCAGCTTTTCAAAAACGGCGCAGAGCAATGGGGTGTTTCTGGTGAACTGAAATGGGATTTTGGCGGTGCCAAATTAACCTATATAGGGGCGTATCGGGATTTCCAGTCGAGCTCGACCCAAGAGTCTGACTTCACCACACTGAACATTTTTACCACTGGTGCGGGGGGATCAAATTCGCGGCCCGGCATTTTGCCAAGCGGCGACTCTATCAAAACAATGACACATGAACTGCGACTGCAGGGCACTGCGTTTAATGACAGCGTCGACTGGCTGATCGGCGGATTTTATTCGACCGAAGATATCGAAGCCGACCAGACAATGACATTTGGCACCGATTTCCAGCGAGCAAATAGTGCATTTAACTTTGGGCCAGCGGCTGGCGTCAATCCACTTTTTGCTTTGACCGCACTCGGAAACGGCCTTGTTCCGGTGAATTCGGCAGGTGCTTATGCCGAGAACCGGTTCATACAGAACGCCAAAAGCTTTTCGGTATTTACCCATAATGTCATCAATTTCACCGACAGGCTGAGCCTGACTATTGGTGCACGTTACGTCGATGAAAAAAAGGAAGCCTCGTTTAATCAATTGGGCGGAAATAACGGCGCGTGTCAGGCGATAGCTAACACGGCGCTGACACCTAATGGGCCGTTGTCATTGTTGACGAATGTCGGTGGTCTGAACGCCGCCGGTTTGGGCGCATTTTACGGCGTTGTTGGCCTGTCTTGCTTCCCGTTTGCTGCTCAAGTGAACTTGACGGCACCCGCAGGTGTCGGCGGAGGTTTGGCGAGCAGCTATCTTCCGTTGCCCCGCTTGTGGTCAAACACCTTCAAAGACGACGAAATAACTTATACCGCGCAAGTCGGATACAAGGCTAATGACGACCTGCTATTTTATGGCGGTTACAGCCATGGCTTTAAATCTGGCGGTTTCAACCTTGACCCAACAGCGGCAAACTTGACGAACTCAGTGGCAATAATTCAGGCGCAGCGCCTTGGTGCACCCGTGCCAGCACCTGTCTTCGCCGATCCACGCTTTAAGTCAGAAAAGGTCGATCAAATCGAATTGGGTGTCAAAGCCACTTTCGGTCGGATCAAAGCCAACCTGGCATTGTTCGATATGAAGATGAGCGATTTCCAGGTGTTGGAATTCACCGGTGTTCAATTCTTAACTTTCAATGTCAACTCGGCCCGTTCGACTGGCGCCGAACTGGAACTGTTCGGTGATCTGGGCAATTACATGAAGGGCAATGTTGCGCTGACTTATGCAGACGCTCGCTATCCCAAGAATTGTAATGTCGGCGTAGCGCCGGATGCTTTGGCGTCGGTAAACCGTCTATGCGGTCAGGACCTGACGAACGCGCCGAAGTTTACCGGCGTGGCTGGCCTGACCTATGACGGTCCGCTCGATAGCTCGGGTTGGGGATTGCTGGTAAGCGGCAGCATCAATTACTCCGATAGCCGCACTACGCGCACTATCGATCTGGATACCAACAATTTGCCAGTCCCGCTTGCCCGTCAGGAAAACTACTTCAAAATGAACGCGCGTATCGGGCTGACCACGCCGGACGAGCGTTTCACCTTTGAATTGTGGGGCACCAACCTGTCGAACGAGATTACGCGCGGGATTACCGCTAACACACCGCTTCGTGGTGGCGCAGGTACACGGTCGTTGATCGGCTTTGTCGAAGAACCACGCATGTATGGCTTGACGGTTCGCGCGAAGTTCTAGGTTTACGCGTTACGCATAAAAAAGGGGCGGCCTCCGATGTGGAGGCCGCCCCTTCTTATCGGGTTGGATTACGCCGCCGCTTTGTAAAGCGTTTCGCCTTTGTCGGCCATGTCACGGAATGACTTTGGCGGTGCGAAGCGGTTGCCAAATTGCTGAGCCAGATTGTCGGCCGTGCGAACAAAGTTTTCGAGGCCAACCGTATCGATATAGCTCATCGGGCCGCCGGTATAAGGCGCAAAGCCCCAGCCGAAGATTGCTCCGAGATCAGCACTTTGCGGGTCACGGACGACCTTTTCTTCGAAGCACTGCGCGGTGGCAATAAGCTGGATATACAGCAAGCGCTGTTTCACTTCCTCGACGGTGGGCTGGTTTTCAGCGAGCGGATAATGCTCGGCCATGCCCTGCCATAGGCCTTTGCGTTCGCCCTTTTCGTCATAGTCGTAGAAGCCCGAACCGAAACGGCGGCCCTTGCGGCCGAGCTTCATCACCATCAGCTCCATGAAATCCTCAGTGCCGCTCGGCTGGTATGCGTCGCCCAGTTCCTTCTTGGTCGACTGCATCACGTCATAGCCAAGCTGCAACGTCGTTTCATCAAGCAACGCCAGCGGACCGATCGGCATCCCAAGCGACTTCGCTGCGTTCTCGATAAGCGCAGGTTTCACGCCCTCGGTCACCAGCTTCATCGCCTCACCCATATAGGGTGGGAAGACGCGGTTGGTGAAGAAGCCGCGCACGTCCTTGACGACAATCGGAGTCTTCTTGATCTTCGCATTATAATCGAAAGCCGCCGCCATCGCGCGGTCGCCTGTGAGTTCGCCGGGGATGATTTCCAGCAACGGCATTTTCTCGACCGGCGAGAAGAAATGCAGACCGACAAACAGTTCGGGACGCACCGAGTTTTTGGCGAGGCCCGAAATAGGCAAGGTCGAGGTGTTCGAAGCAAACACGACATCGGGACGGATAACTGCCTCTGCTTGTCTGATAACATCGGCCTTCACGTCGGGACGTTCGAACACAGCCTCGATAATCAAGTCGACGTCTTTCAGATCGTCATAATTGTCGGTGGGCGTGATGCGCGCCATAAAGGCTTCGCCCGCCTCCTTGGTCATCTTGCCACGTTGGACCAGCTTGTCGATGATCTTGCGGCTGTAATCGACCGCTTTGTTGGCGTCTTCCATCGAACGGTCGAGCACGACGACGTCCATGCCGCCTTTGACGGTGACATGGGTGATGCCCGATCCCATCAAGCCGCCGCCGATGACACCCACCTTTTTGATGTCGACGGGAGGCTGGTCCTTCGGACGGCCAGCGCCTTTCTCGGCTGCCTGTTTGTTGATGAACAACGTGCGGATCATGTTCTTGGCCTGTGGCCCGGACAACAGCTTGGTGAAATATTTGGACTCCACACGAAGCGCGGTGTCGAACGGCAGGATCGAGCCTTCGTACAGGCACGACAAAATCGCCTTTACCGCATCGAAATTGCCCTTGCTTTCCTTGTGCGCCATCGCGTTGAGACCGACGAACAATTGTACCGAACGCGGATCCATCGCGCCTGCGCCGCCGGGAAATTTGAAGTCCTTTTTGTCCCAAGGCGCAGTGACCTTCGGATTGGTTTTGACCCACGCTTTAGCATTGGCGATGAGGTCATCGGCGGCGACGACTTCATGCACCAACCCTTGCACCTTGGCGGTTGCCGGATCGAGCGACTTGCCCTGAATGATCATCATCGCAGCGTTCTGCAGACCGATCAAGCGTGGAGTCCGCTGCGTACCGCCACCGCCAGGCAGAAGGCCGACCATGACTTCAGGCATGCCCAACTGGATTTTCGGATTGTCCGCAACAACGCGGTAATGGCAGGCGAGCGCCAGTTCTAAACCGCCGCCTAGTGCAAGGCCATTGAGCGCGCAAGCGACTGGCTTCGCCGAAGCCTTACCGCTGCTGAGATCCTTGGCCGAATGTCCGCCTGCTTCCATCTTGCGCAGCAACGCGTTAAGCGCAAAGGCCTGCTCAAAAGCTTCCTTGGTGCTCGCCGCTTTCGCGCCGCCCAACATCGTGAGGTCAGCTCCAGCAAGGAATCCGGACTTTTTGCCCGACGTAATCACCGCGCCCTTGATGGCGTCGTTCGTCGTGAAATCATCGACCCACTGTCCGAATTCGGAAATTAGCGCGCCATTCCAGACGTTCATTGATGCATCGGGAAGGTCAATCGTCAAAAGCGCAATGCCGTAGGCGTCGACATCGACCGAGAAAGTTGTGTAAGTCATGCTGGTCGTCCTCAATTCACGCGTTCGATGATGGTTGCGGTGCCCATGCCTGCGCCGATGCAGAGCGTGGTCAATGCGGTCGACTTGCCCGATCGTTCGAGTTCGTCGAGCACTGTGCCCAGGATCATCGCACCTGTTGCGCCCAGCGGATGCCCCATCGCAATCGCGCCGCCATTCACGTTGATGTCACTGTGGTCGATATTCATTGCTTCCATGAAGCGGAGAACCACGGCAGCGAATGCCTCATTGAGTTCCCATACATCGATATCGCCCTTGGCCATGCCAGCGCGCGACAATGCCTTTTGCGCGGCAAATTCAGGGCCGGTGAGCATGATCGAGGGTTCGGAGCCAACCGAGGCCATAGACACGATGCGCGCGCGTGGTTTCAGGCCCAGACGTTCGCCCACTTCCTTGTTGCCGATCAGCACCGCAGCGGCACCATCGACGATGCCGGAACTGTTGCCAGCATGGTGAACGTGATTGATCTTCTCGACCTCGGGATAACGCATAATCGCAATATCATCGAAGCCGGGCATCATCGTGCCCATCATCTGAAACGCCGGAGCGAGCGCGCCCAACGACTGCATATCGGTTTCGGGCCGCATCAGTTCATCATGGTCGAGCAAAGTTTCGCCGATGACATCCTTGATCGGCAATATCGACTTGGCGAAACGCTTTTCCTGCCAAGCCTTTGCCGCGCGTTTCTGGCTTTCGACCGAATAAGCATCGACGTCATCGCGACTGTATCCATAGATTGTCGCAATCAGATCGGCAGAAATCCCCTGCGGAATGAAATAATTGGCAATCGCCGAGCGTGGGTCGACCGGCCATGCGCCACCGTCCGAGCCCATTGGCACGCGGCTCATCGACTCAACGCCACCGCCGATGGCGAGATCGCATTCACCTGACATCACCTTAGCCGACGCGATGTTCGAAGCTTCAAGCCCCGATCCGCAGAAGCGGTTGACCTGGATGCCCGAGGTGGTGTGTGCATAGCCCGCCTGTAACGCCGCAGTACGCGTAATCACCGCCCCTTGCTCGCCTACCGGCGATACGCAACCAAAAGCGATGTCCTCGACCGCGTCGGGCGCAAGTCCGTTACGCTCACGAACGCTAGCGAGCACCTGCGCCGCCAGATCGAGCGGGGTGATTTCATGCAGCGCACCATCGGAGCGCCCTTTACCGCGCGGGCTTCGTACCGCGTCGAAGATATAAGCTTCGGTCATATTCAGTCCTTGTTTGCGACCACGGCACCCGCCGCGATCAATTGGGAGATTTCAGTGTCGCCGAGTCCAGCCTCGGCCAGGATAGCGGCATAATCGCCGCCTTTTGTTGCAATTTCGAAATGGGTAGCGGGTGCCTGCGTTGCAAGACGCGGCGCGATTTGCGGGTGCAGCCAGCGGCCGTCCTGAACCACGGCTTGCCGCTCGGCATTGGCGGGATGCGATGCGGCTTCGACATAATCGAGCACCGGCGTGACACAGGCGTCGGTGCCAGCAAAAATCGCCTCCCATTCGTCGCGTGTTTTCGTGGCAAACACATCTTCGAGCATTTCATGCTGTTTCGCGAATGCAGTGCGGTCATGCTGTCCGCCATAGGCTTCGGCGCTAATCGGCAAGCGCTCCATCATCGCGGCAAAGAATTGCGGTTCTATGCAGCCGACTGCCATGAACTTGCCATCGGCGGTCATATAACAACGGTAAAATGGCGCGGCTCCGTCGAGCAAATTGCCCTCGCGCGCCGTCCGCCATTGCCCCAAGCCCGCCATGCCGTGGACGAAGCTCATCAGGCTGTGGGTGCCATCGACAATCGCCGCGTCGACGACATTGCCCTTCCCCCTCCGCCCGCGCTCGATCAAAGCGGCCAAGATGCCGGTCACCAGAAACATCGACCCGCCTCCGAAATCTCCGACCATGTTGAGCGGTGGAACCGGTGGCTGACCGTCCTTGCCGATGGCGTTGAGCACGCCGGTCATGCTGATATAATTGATATCGTGACCCGCCATCTTGGACCAAGGCCCGCTCTGCCCCCAGCCGGTCATCCGACCATAGATAAGCCCGGGATTGATTGCGTGACAGGCTTCGGGACCGACGCCCATCCGTTCGGTCACACCGGGACGAAGGCCTTCAATGAGAATATCCGCAGTCTCGACCAGCTTTAGCAGCGCCTCAACTGCTTCGGGCTTTTTGAGATCAAGGACGATAGATCTCTTGCCGCGTCCATCAATCGCCTTGGGCATTCCGCCGCCCGGCCGATCGATGACGATCACATCCGCACCCATGTCAGCCAACAATTGACCCGCATAAGGCCCGGGACCGATACCTGCCAATTCGACACACTTGATGCCGCTGAGCGGTCCGGATTTGGCGGGTGAATCAGTCATGGCATCCTTCCGCTACGGAAAAGCAGCATACGCATTTAACCGCGTGATTAAGCTTGAGCGTTTACTCGCTCCAATAGGTTGACGCAAGCGTCAACTCAGGTTCCGAAACGCGATTTTAAGAGTAGGTGGCCAAACTTAATGCCCGTGCACTTGCTCTCGCGAAAGAGCCAGTCTATCCTCGCTTTCGTATTAAATGGAGTTGGTCCAGTGATTCAAGGCTAAAGGGCGCAAGCGCTCTTCACATGTTTAGATAGTGCTCAGCAGCATCGCAGGGCAAAAAATCGCTTGAACACAGGAAATACTCATGCCGAAATTACAGAACAAATCCGCCCTCGTGACCGGGGGTGCCCGCGGTATTGGCGAGGCCATTGCCCGCTGCTTTGCAGATGAAGGTGCGCATGTCATCATTGGCGACATCGATGCCGAAAACGGCAAACGCATCGCCGCAGAAATTGGCGGTACATATACCAATCTTAACGTTGCGGATGAGACTGACTGGGAGAGGCTTGCCGCCGAACATCCTTGCATTGACATCGTCGTCAATAATGCAGGCATCACTGGCTTCGAAGAAAGCCCCGGCCCACATGATCCTGAACACGCGTCACTGGAGGAGTGGCGCCGTGTCCATGCGGTCAATCTCGACGGCACGTTTTTGGGGTGCCGTTATGCCATCAGAGCGATGCGGGCCAAAGGATCGGGGTCGATCATAAACATCTCCTCTCGGTCGGGCTTGGTCGGTATTCCCGGGGCAGCCGCCTATGCCTCCTCCAAGGCCGCAATCCGCAACCACAGCAAATCGGTCGCGCTTTATTGTGCGCAGCAAGGCCTCAGCATCCGGTGTAATTCAATCCACCCAGCAGCGATATTGACGCCGATGTGGGAGGCATTGATCGGTAATGGACCTGATCGCGAAGCGCGGCAGGCGGCGATGGTGGCCGACACCCCGCTCAAACGTTTCGGCACAGTCGAGGAGGTCGCCGCCATCGCCCTGTTGCTGGCGTCAGATGACGCAACCTATATGACGGGAAGCGAAATCCATCTCGACGGCGGTTTGCTTGCAGGGTCTGCAGCTTCGCCGGGGGGATAGAAATCCGCAACGCTACAATTCGGTTCACTGCCCGTCGGTCATCCTGCGGGCAGTGAATTGGTGGCGAGTGCACCGGTACATCTGAATACTGGACGGCATTAGTGAGCCACAATAACATTAAGCGTTTTGAGTATCTTCAACATCAGTGCCGATTCCAATCGTCAAAAACTAACCGATCAGGGCCAAAAATGAAAAAAATCCTCCTTACGCTTGGTTTCACCGCCATCGGGATATCAAGCATGCCCGCACACGCGCAGAGTTTCATTTTCCACCTCGATGGAGAGGCAGGCAATCGTCAGGCTTATTTTTCCCAACTTGGAACGACAAATCGCACTCCCCCCAGCATCGAATTTCAGCCGATAGAGATTAAAGAACTCAAGGTCGCGATTATTTTTGAAAGTCCGGAGCAGCCAGAATTGGCTGAATTGCTGCTACAGTTTGAATGTGTCGCAAAATTAAATTGGATGACCAATAAGGCTGTCAAAGGCCCGGCATGGACTGACCCTGTTAGAGTGCGAGTTGGCCCCGGAAGTTCAATCTTGCGCCGCGCCGATTTGAAGACAGAGGACATTCCGGCCGGCGACTGGGAAACGCGGTCGGACCTTCCAATGCTAACGGCGCATAAGTTGGCGTGTAATGATCTTGAGATCGAAAGGGCAATCCGCAGCGTGTCTGACACGGCCAGCAATGTCGATAAAGCTGCGCTTCGCCCAAAAATGGCAGAGTTCGGCATAATCAACGGATATGCGCTGACCGATCTGTCGATCTGGACGGAATATCTGGATTTCACATGGAATACGATCTGGAAAGGCGCGAAACGCCCCGACCCCAGCGGCAAATGGTCACGGCAGTCGACGCCTGAAGAAATAGCCGAAGCGCAGCGCAAAATGGCTGGGATTAATCAGCAGCTCGCCGAACTATCGGACAAAACAAAGCGTGCTTACGAGCCTAAAATAAAGGAAATGCAGGGGAAATTTGCCTTCGATGCAGCAGCGGCAAAACTGCGTGGCGGCCGCAAAATGAGGGACTATGAATCAAAAATGCTCTCGGTTTGGCAGGCAAAAACCGAGGACGACATCATTGCAAGAATGGGCCGACCGCATTTCACCGATAACGGCAAGCTGCATTTCCTATCTTATGGTCAGGAGTTCGACAATCAAGTCGGTGTCGCAAGTTCAAGCGGAGAAACTTGGGTAGAAGGCTTGTACACCTATTGTGACGTGCGGTTCGTGACTATGGCTGACTCCGAGGGTATTTACCGGGTTGCAGACATCGTTTTAAGCATCGATAGCAGCAACATCATGCAGACGAATTTCCAAACCGCCTGCGGAGATTTACAACAAACTCCCGATTAAGACTGTACTCTCCTGCAATCATATTTGGGTTTCTGAGGTGCAAAGAGTTTTAACTACACCCCACGTCGAAATCGAAAACGCGGTAGGCTTTGGTGGCGGCGCCGCCTTCCTTCAAAAGTATCGTTCGGCTGCACTGACGTTTGGTTGTGGACAGTACGTTTGTGGTCGATTGCCCGACAACATTGCCATTCTGGCTAACGACATCCACGGGAACATAATCGACGCCATATTGCGTATCCGAAAAATAATAGGTCAATGTGCGTACGCCAGAGCGCTCAATATAGTTTGCCGGGGCCCCCCAACGAGCGATGACCTGCTCTTCCGTCATGCCGCCAATGCTGCCCATTTCCGACCCGTATTTGCCACCTATCCGCTCGGCTTTTGCGCTAACCGCAAGGCTAATGTCGGCCCATTTCTTTTGTTCAGTCAAAAGTCCTTTGATTTTACCTTGCATCTCTGCAAGCTTGGCTGCAGCCTCGGCTTTTTCTTCAGCGGTACCTTCATAATAAGCGGGCTGGACAGCGTCGGTCCAACGGGTTTTCCAGACCAAATCAATTGCGTCGGTTACAGTATAATAATTGGCCTCACCCAGATATTCCATGCCAAGCGATGCGAAGCTGGATGCCGCTTCCTGATTTTTTTTCTTGCGTTTGGCCGATGACACCTCGCCGCCTCCCCAAACCTGCCTCGCGGATTGCCAATTTTTCCAGTCGCAGGCGATCATCTCGGCCTTGCCCATCCAGTTATTCGGCACCTTCATCCATTCCGTCGAGGTTCTGACGTCGCTCTTGCCCGCGCGGTCATAACTTGCAGCCCTCGCGATGCTGACTAAGCCCTCCTGACATCTGAAGTCGAGAGAGTAACTGATGAAGTTTGTGCCACCCGCATTTTCAAAAACCTGCTGAACGATCACACTGTAAATGGTGTTGGCTTGCAATTCGGCAAGTCCACCGCTCGCGATGTCGAAACCATCAGCAACCCGTCTGGTTACCCACTCTTTATCACCTGACATTATGTAAACGCTGCGGTTCGGCGCCGGGTCCGGTTCAGCCCCGATAATCACATATTTGGCGGCATGCGCCGGAATGGCGACTGTTGCCATCAACGCGGCACATAGTGCGCCATTAAAACGAAGCATCGACCTTTTCGTCATTATTTCGCTCCTGCTTTTGGCGTGCTGCCGAGGCACTTCTGCATCGCCGCACGTGCGATATGCCCACCCTTCCATTTGATGGCGAAAACCTGTTTCTTATCCATCACCACATTGAGGTTCTCGACGTCGTTCATGCCAGCCATTGCGGCGTTGATATCGGTCAGCTTGAAGAGAATTATACCTGACTGCTTCGACTGAGGATCCGGCGCATGAAAGGCCTGCACCGCCTGCACTTCACCATCTCCGGTGGTAAGGGTCATTTTCTTTTTGGCTTCTTTTTGAACCGGCGGAATGGTGGGACCGCTGAACAATATGAAGGATTCAGGCTTGCCAGCTGCTGGCCCGATATAGCCTGCAAAATATGCCGATGAATAATAAGTGATCGCACAAAATCCGCCACCAGCACGCGTGTCGTCCAGGCGCCAAAACCCCTCTGCGTCCTTATATACCTTGTTTACACCGGAGACATCGGCCTGATTCTTGTTGGACGCGCTACCTTCAGTGCTCTTTTTCAAATATTTGTCGAGCGTGGACTGGGCTTGAGCCGATCCAGATATCAACGCCAAGCTAAGGAGCAACGGCCAACGCATTTTCATTGAGGACAACCTTCTGATCGAAGAAACATTCCGGTTAGGGAAACAAATCAGATAGTATCTGCCAAGCGCATGTTTACAAACCGTTCTTAGTGTACCGGTACGCCAGAATACTTGATTTTAATCGACGTCCTCGACGGCAACAGCTTCACCCGTCACGCGCTGGGCGAGCGCCGCGGCGATGAAATCGTCCAGATCGCCATCGAGCACGTCAGAAGGGGTTGGCGAGGTCACGCCAGTGCGTAAATCCTTCACCATCTGATATGGTTGCAGGACATAAGACCGGATCTGGTGTCCCCAGCCGATTTCTGTTTTCGCCGCATATTCCCCCGACGCTACTTCCTCTCGCTTACGCAGCTCGGCTTCATACAACCGCGCCTTAAGCATCCCCATTGCGGTTGCGCGGTTCTTGTGCTGGCTGCGGTCATTCTGGCTGGCAACCACAATGCCGGACGGCTTGTGTGTAATACGAACTGCGGAATCAGTGGTGTTAACGTGCTGTCCGCCCGCGCCCGACGCGCGGTAGGTGTCGATTTTGAGGTCGCCTTCGTTGATGTCGATCTCGATATTGTCGTCGATCACCGGATAGACCCAGACACTGGAAAAGCTCGTATGCCGCTTGGCCGCACTGTCATAAGGCGAAATGCGCACCAGTCGGTGGACGCCGCTTTCAGTCTTCGCGTAGCCATAAGCGTTCTCGCCCTTGACCAGCATGGTCGCCGACTTGATGCCTGCCTGGTCGCCCGCTTGATAATCGACCATCTCGACCTTGTACCCGCGCTGCTCGGCCCAGCGATAGTACATGCGCTGCAGCATTTCGGCCCAGTCCTGACTTTCGGTGCCGCCAGCGCCTGCGTGGATTTCAATGAAGGTGTCATTGCCGTCGGCCTCACCAGACAGCAGCGCCATGACCTTGTCCTTGTCAGCGCGGTCCGCGAGCGCCTTGAGCGCCGCCGCACCTTCGTCCCCAAGCGCCGCGTCGCCCTCCATTTCGGCAAGTTCGATCAGCTCGACAGTGCCTGCCTTGTCGGCGTCGATTTCGCGTACTGTGCTGATCGCCGCATCCAGGCGGCGGCGTTCGCGCATAACCTCTTCGGCAGCCTTTGGGCTATCCCATAAAGTCGGGTCTTCGACCTTGGCGTTCAGTTCATCAAGGCGGCGCAGCGCGCGGTCCCAGTCAAGCGACATCTTGACGAGATTGAGGGCGGCATCAATGCGGGCAACATAGCCTTCTGCGTCGGCGCGCATGGGGAAACTCCAAGGGAATGAAACAGGTGCGCGGCCTTTAGCCGAAGTCGCGCTCAAGTCAAAGGCGGCTAATTGCGCGGACGTTCGTTGAGCAATTTCACCAGCCGTGTGATCGAGCCAAATTGCGCGATGGTCTTGCCCAGCAACTCGCGATCCTGTTCGGGGTTTAGCGTGGCACTCTCAAATATGTCGCCCGTCCGCAAAGCCACAATCAAATCACCGCCAAGGAACAAAGCGGCCATTTTTTCGCCATCGAACTCCTTCTCCAGATCGAGCAACCGTTCGCAATAGGCCGGGTGAACCAGATAGCGCCCCTCAACCTGGTCGGTACCGTAGACATCAAATGCGTCCTCAAAGCGCGGATCAACCATCTTGATCCGCTCCAATGTTCGTCCGCCATAGGATTTACTGTCGCCGAACAGCGTAAACTTGAAACCGTCCCGCCGGACCAGCGTGGTAGCGAGAAAGGGCCGCGCGAATTGGAAGCGCAGCACCACGCCCTCAAAAACGGTCACAGTCCTCCGATTTTTGCCGCTCCCCCGTGTTTCGGTCAGCTTTGCCTCATAAAGCAGGAAATCTGTGCCCTCGATTGAGCCATGCCATTGATCTTGCAAATAGCTGTCGTCGTAGGAAGGAAGCAGTTCGAACGCGCATGCATGTTCGAATTCCTGGCCACTAAACGCCGCGACTGAATAATCGATCTGCAATGCCTGAGCGAGCGCGCCATTCATCTCAGCCTTGAGCGAGTTGACCATCTTTTGCCGGATGCTGTTGGCCCAAGCCAATGCGCCGCCAATGATGATTGCCCCGGCAAAATAGGCAAATTGCTGCGCGCCGAACAGTAGTAGGATTAGACCTACCAAGAGGCCGACCGCCATACCGCCGCCGCCGGTCCAGTAGACCTTCTCTTTCGCCTTTGCCCGCTCTGTAGACAACGCATCAAGCCGCGCCTGCAGGCCGCCCGCCATCAGGCTGTCCACGTCAGGCAGTGCGATCATGATTGAATTCCCCCGCGCCCATGATATTCCATGCTATCGACCGTTTGAGGGGGAGTAAAGCAAATGGGTTTGTGGATAATCATCGCCGTCGTCGTTCTCGCGCTTATAGCCATCATCATCTACAACCGGCTGGTGGGACTGCGCCAGAATGTGCGGCAGGGCTGGGCAGATATCGACGCGCAATTGCGTCAACGGCACGACCTCATCCCCAATTTGGTCAGCACCGTGCAAGGTTACGCCACGCATGAAAAGACGACGCTCGATGCGGTGATTTCGGCACGCAACTCGGCATTAGGTGCAGCCACTCCCGCTGCTGCGGCGACAGCCGAGGCAGGCCTGTCGGGCGCGCTCAAAAACCTGTTCGCATTGGCCGAAAATTACCCCGACCTGAAAGCGAACCAGAATTTCCAGACGCTCCAGCATGAGTTATCAGACGTCGAGGACAAGCTCGCCGCATCACGCCGCGCCTACAATGCAGTAACCGCCGACTATAACGGCGCGCGGCAGGCGTTCCCTGCGGTGCTGTTCGCAGGTGCATTCGGATTTGGTGAGGAGAAATTCTGGGAATTGGGAGCGGATGAGCGGCCCTCGATTAGTGCTGCACCGGAAGTAAAATTCTGACGGCAATCAACTTCACTCCCATTTACGATATTCGTTACTTTTTGGAAGGTTCAGTTATTCCGCTCGGCAATCTTGCATATCTGTTCAGTTTTCCGATGGTGCGGCCGCTGTGACGGGAGAAGTTGTTGGAGGATTGCGCCGGACCGCTTCCATTATCTCTTTAATCCTCCGGTCATGAGAGCGCTTGAGCGCTGTCTGACAATATTCCATTTCGGCTGCCTCAGCTTCCGGCAAAGGCCAAAAACGGTCACGATCGCTCTTCAGTTGGGTCGGCCACCCAAGGTTTTCAAATACACATAAGCTCTGGCCGTCTATGCTATCCTGTGCTCTCATCACTAATGCCTCGCGACCATCTCGGCCGAGAGCGTAGCCAATGCGCCAAATGTCATAATCAGTAATTTCGAGATATTGCGCCAAATTATTGGCGCCCAAGACAAACGCGGTTGCTTCGGCAGCATTTACCATGTCATATTTCGGTTCGCGCTCGATGACCGAGACGGTCACCGTCAACGCATTCTTCACAAAACTCTTTTTTTCGGTAATGCTATATCCCGCAAGGTTTGGTTTGGTTGCAAGGTCTTGGCGCATGGCTAGCTTATCAAACGCATCAAGCGAGCAGTTCGCGCCAGCACCGATTTCCGCTGCAACAAAGCTGTTCGATAGCAAAAGTTCGCGAGGAAACTCATCCCGATTGATAGTGATTTCGCACAGCTCGACATGCGCGTCAGCGCCGTTCCCGATAACGATCGCAGCGTCTTGATGTGTTATAGGCAACAAATAATAAGTGGCCAACCGTGGTGTTACTGCCGCAAAAACTGCATATTGCCGTCCAATTCCCCACCAACTGCTTCCAAGCGCAGCCGGGACATCGGACATCTGCGAATAACGCATTCTCAGTTCGTGATTGAGCGCGCGATGATAGGCATAAGGAAGATTGATCTGAGACTGATCCGCAAGATTGAATGAGACCAATCTGGCAGTGATGCCGTGGCGATGGTCTTCGCGCAAAACTTTTCCGATTCTGCCGTCCGGCTGCGCCGAGCAGCTAGAGGACGAGATTCCAAGAGACGCCAGCAACAGTATAAAGTGAGCGAGCGTCGGCAGTCGGATGCAAGTCTGATTAAAATATCCCCTAAGCAAAATTCTTACCTGGTTCATTGCCAATCCCTGGAACGCCATCGCTCGCTCAAACCTCAATAAATACCGCCATCTTGCTGGATAAACTCCTGATCGCGCTTGGTACCGGCGCTCGGACCTTGCGAGGCCGCGGAATTGCTCGATCCGCTATCCGACGACGACGATTGTTTCTTCTTTGGCTTATCACCGCGCGCAGCCAATTCCTCTTGGCGGATCGAGCGTTTGGGTTCGGTTTCGGCTTTGAAAGCTTCCCAAATCACTGCACTTTTAGGATCATCGCCGGGCCATGCGCCATATACCCGTTTGCCACTCTTGCGGTCTATGCGAACCAACCGTGTGCCTTCTGGCGCTACGAAAGGCGTTTTTGGCATATCGGCCATTGCCACCCGCGCAAACTGCTTGAATATCGGTGCAGCCAGCGATCCGCCTTGTGCATAGCCACCCATGTTGCGCGGCTGATCATAGCCCAGATATACCCCGGCGATTAGGTGCGGCGAGCCGCCTACAAACCAGACATTTGTTGGGCCGGTGGTGGTGCCGGTCTTGCCAAACAACGGGCGATCAAGGTCACGCAATATTGTTGCCGTTCCCCGTTGCACAACACCTTCCAGCATGTGCACCACCTGATAGGCGGTAATCGGGTCCATTAACTGCTTACCAGCAGCAGCAAAGCGCGGCATCGGCTTACCGTCCCAATCCTTCGCCCGGCATCCTTTGCATGACTTCCAGTTCGTCGGCAAAATGACTTTACCCTTGCGGTTCTGGACATAGTCGATGAGCGTCGGTTTCAGTTCGCGACCATGGTTGACCAGCATCGAATAGGCGTTGACCATTTTGAGCACTGTCGTGTCGCCCGCGCCGAGCGCATAAGACAGATAATCGGGGTAATCGCCGATACCCATCGCCCGGAATGTATCGGTAACATTGTCCATTCCGGCATCTGCTGCGGCGCGGACGGTCATAAGGTTGCGGGATTGTTCCAGTCCCCATCGCATAGTCTGCGGCCCTGCCCCGCCGCCGCCGAAATTGCGGAAGCATTTCTGGCCCAGAGAAGCGCCTTGCCACACGCAATAGGGACCGTCGACGATGATCGACGTTGGCGTCATTCCGTTATCGAGCGCAGTCGCGTAAACAAAGGGCTTGATCGACGAACCTGGCTGGCGCTGCGCCTGCGTGGCGCGGTTAAAGCTGGAAATGCGATTGTCGAAGCCGCCCTGAATGGCGAGAACCCGGCCATTGAGTGGGTTCTGCACGACCATACCGCCGCCGACTTCGGGTACCGTGCGCACTGCAAAGCTGCTGCCGCCATTGGGAACGACTGCAATAACGTCGCCCGCCTTCATGGCTGCTGGCCCGCCATTCAATGTGCCTACGCTGCCATCTGCAAAACCTACACGGCCCTTGCCCAATGCTACACCCGCACGCCAGTTGGCATAATCAATGCCAATGTTAGTTGATGCAAACCGCGACGCCCATTTGTCGTCGGACACATCAATGGTGCCCATATTGGCCTTCCACGCCTTGCCGGCATTATAGCGAAGCAATCCGTCGCGTAACGCCTGAGTGGTTAGCACCTGAAAGTCTGGGTTCATCGACGTGCGGACCCAAAGACCGCCCGCGTAGACGCTATATGGTCCATTTTTGTCGGTTTCACCGAAACGTTCGATCAACTGACGACGCACTTCTTCGGTAAAATAGCCGCCGACATTTTTGTAGCCGGTGCCGCGCTGCGCGACCAGCCCTAATGGCTGCGCACGCGCCTCCGCAAGCTGCGCGTCGGTAATCCAGTCGTTCGCCCGCATTTCGCCAAGCACCCAATTGCGCCGCGCAAGCGCCGCTTCCGCGTTTTTGGCGCGACCATAACGCTCCGGAGCTTTGGGCAGAATCGCCAGAAACGCCATCTCGTGGAGCAGCAATTGGTCGACGCTCTTCCCGAAATAAGCTTGCGCTGCAGCTTCTACGCCAAATGCCTGACGACCGAGCGCGATTTCGTTGAGATATAGCGAGAGAATTTGCGGCTTGGTCAGCGCGCCTTCGATGCGCTTTGCAAGTATCGCCTCTTTGACCTTGCGGGTGTAACTATATTCGTTGGTGAGCAGTAGATTCTTTGCCACCTGCTGCGTAATCGTCGACGCGCCGCGGGAACGCTTGCTGCTGAACACGTTATCGAAAATCGCCGATACGATGCCGGGATAGTCGATGCCGCCATGGCTGAAGAATGTCTTGTCCTCTGCTGCAAGATAGGAGCGGATTAGCAATTTTGGAAAATCGGCATATTCAAGCTGTACCCGCCGTTCGCGCGCGTAGCTGTGGAACGGCTGCCCGTTGATGTCGCGGACCACCGTCGGCAACGGCGATTCATATTCGATCAGCGCCTCGGCATCCGGCAGATTACGGGCGAACAATGCCCAAAAAAGTATAAAAAGCACAAACAAGCCACCACCCGCATAGGTTGCCCAGCGGAACCGCTTTAGTTGCCACCACCCCTGCCAGCGACCGACAAAACCGTCGACATCGCGTTTCAGCTTGTAACTGACGGTATTGGGTTCTTCGGCAGGCGTGGGGTTGTTGTCCATTGCCCGCCCTCTCTAATCAATTTGCCAGCGAGGTCCAGAAAGTTAATCGGCCACCGAGCGCAAATTTACGTTCAGCGCGCAGCAAGTCGGCGGGCGAAGTGAACCTGAATCGCATTGGCGACACTTCTTCCGACTTTTTGCTGTCCACTTGTTGAAGCAAGGAAATCGACATCATCCTTGTTGCTGAGATAACCTGTTTCGAACAGTATCGAGGGCGTGTCCGGTGCCTTGAGCACAATGAAAGACGCGAAGCGATGTGAATTGGTGCGGATGCGCATATTGGGCTGCGCCTCCCGCAGTAACAATTTCGCAAAATCGGCCGAGACATTCATCGTTTCCCGCTGAGTCAGGTCAATCAGGATTGAAGATACGTTGGCATCCGCCCCGCCCAGATTGACGCCGTTGATAATGTTCGCCTTATTTTCGCGCGATGCGAGCCGTTGTGCTTCGCGGTCGGACGCAACTTCCGACAGCGTATAGACCGTGCCGCCGCTGGCTTCGGGGTTTTCAGCACTATCGGCATGAATGGATATGAAAAGATCGGCGTTCATTTTACGCGCGATTTCATAGCGGTCTTCTAGGATAAGAAATTTGTCGGTGTCGCGCGTCAGCGCCACCCGAACCCGGCCGCTTTTCAGCATTTCATTGCGCACGGACTGAGCGATGGCCAGTGTGACATCCTTTTCGCGCTTTCCGCCATGTGGGCTAACCGCGCCCGGATCATGTCCGCCATGCCCCGCATCGATGACCACCAATGGCAATTTAGTATCCGACGGGCCGCTGATACTGGGCAAATCTTTCGCCACACCCTTTTTAATCGGCGCCGAAACCTCATAGCGGCGCTTTGGTGGCTCGGCGCGAAATGCCATGGGCGCGATAAGTTCAATTTTGCTGCGACCAACATGGTGCGAAAATCCTGATGCCAACACACTGCGCGGAGCGCCTGCACCAGAACCGACCGCGACCGCGCGATCGTATTCGCGTACCGATCCGATCGTCCCCGCGAGCGCGGGTGCGAGGATAAGAGGCATAACTGCAAAAATCGCGGCGAAGATCATTGCTGTCTTATGCGATTCTGCCGACCGCCCCGTCCAGATATTTCTTTGCCTTACGCCGTTGCACTGCATTTGAGGTGGACAAGCGATCAGAAATACGGGCAGACATCTAGGTATCCCTGCAGGTTTACGGACCATCCAGTATAAATAATCTTGCTGCCCTTGCCGAGCCGCAGCGGGAGTGCTAGCTACAAGACACGGGCATATTTTTCAAAAAAAATGCTCGTCATTTCGTGACCGGACGCCTTTTCGTCCGGCATTTTAACAGGTTGACGCTGCATGAGGCATGATATTTCCACCCCCGCCGCCCGATATGGGACTGGCGCTTGGGCTGGAAATCAAGCGCGCGCGATACTCGCCCGCCATGCGACTGCAGCAGACGCAATTTTTTCACATCAACAATCTCGCCATGCCGACACCGACGCAATGCGTCCGATGGAGCATGGCATCAACAATAGAGCGAGCGGCCTCTGGCTGACAACCGGACGGCCCGCCCGCTGGAGTAATATCAATGACCACGCGTATGCTAATCGACGCGCGTCACCGGGAAGAAACCCGTGTCGCAGTCGTAACAGGGAACCAGATCGAGGAGTTTGATTTCGAATCTGCGGAGCACAAGCAGCTCAAAGGCAATATCTATCTAGCTAAAGTCACTCGCGTCGAACCGTCGCTGCAGGCGGCTTTTATTGACTATGGCGGCAATCGGCACGGTTTTCTGGCGTTTGCCGAAATTCATCCCGATTATTATCAAATTCCGAAAGAAGACCGGGAACGTCTGCTTGCTGAAGAGGCCGAGGCCGCTGCTGAAGAAGCCGCGCTGCGCGAGCAGGAAGAAGATGATTATGACGAGCCTTCCGACATCATGCAGGGTTCTGAGGAGCGCGAAGACGACGTTACTGACCTGATCGAGGTCGATAGCGACGATAGCGTCGACACCATCGACATGAGCGAAGGCGAAGAGCCAGACCTCGACGGTAATGGTGAAGAAAACGGCAGCGAAGAATCTTCAGAAGAAAATGGTCGTGGCGGCAATGACCGCAACAACCGCCGCCGCCGTGGACGCGGTGGCCGCAATGGTGGCGGCGCCAATGAAACGAGCGGGGGCCGCGCGCCCAAGGCAAGCGACGAAGTCCGCGCCAAACGCATGAACCTGCGTCGCCGCTACAAAATCCAAGATGTCATCCACCGCCGCCAGGTGTTGCTGGTGCAGGTCGTAAAGGAAGAACGCGGCAACAAAGGTGCGGCGCTTACCACCTATTTGAGCCTGGCCGGTCGGTATTGCGTGTTGATGCCAAACACCTCGCATGGCGGCGGCATCAGCCGGAAAATTCACAGCGCTGCCGACCGTAAGCGGTTGAAGTCGATCATGTCCGATCTCACGCTGCCGTCGACGATGGGGTGCATTATCCGCACGGCAGGACTTGCCCGCACAAAGCCGGAAATAAAGCGCGATTTCGATTATCTCGCACGTTTGTGGGACGGCATACGCGAAAACACCCTTAAGGGTGCCGCGCCGATGCTCATCCACACCGACAGCGACCTCATCAAGCGTGCCATCCGCGATATCTACAACAAGGACATCGACGAGGTCTTTGTTGAGGGAGCCGAAGGCTACAAGGCCGCGAAGGACTTTATGAAACTGCTGATGCCGAGCCACGCCAAGCGTGTGCAGCATTATGCAGACCCTGTGCCGCTGTTCCAGCGCTACCATGTCGAAGATCAGCTGAATGCGATGTACCAGCCGATTGTCCAGCTGAAATCGGGTGGCTATATCGTCATTAACCCGACAGAAGCGCTGGTTTCGATCGACATTAACTCTGGCCGCTCGACCAAAGAACATGGCATCGAGCAGACCGCTTTGTCGACAAACCTTGAGGCTGCGCGCGAAATCGCCCGTCAGCTACGTTTGCGCGATATGGCGGGCTTGGTCGTCATCGACTTTATCGACATGGAGCATCATGGCAATGCGCGCAAAGTTGAGCGTGCCATGAAAGAAGCACTAAAGCACGACCGCGCCCGAATTCAGGTTGGCCGAATTTCCAGCTTTGGCCTGATGGAAATGAGCCGCCAGCGTCTTCGTACAGGCGTGCTGGAGGCTTCGACCCGCGAATGTCCGCATTGCGAAGGTACGGGCCTCGTCCGCACCGCATCGTCTTCGGCGCTTTCTGCGCTTCGCCTGATCGAGGAAGAATCAGCAAAGGGCAATGGCAGCCAGATCGTTCTGCAAGCCAGCCAGGAAGCGACAATATACTGCCTCAACAACAAGCGCGCCGAACTGGCCGACATCGAGGAACGCTATCATGTCCGCGTACTGATCGTTCCCAACGGTGAAACCGAGGGTGCGAAGCTTGCCGTGTCCAGCTCTGGCCCACGTCCCGAGGCTCCCGTTGCCCTGCCTCCGATTATCGACATAGACGAAGATGATGATATCGAAGACGAAGTCGACGATTTCGAAATCGACGAGGAAGAAGAGGTGCGTGAACCCACCCGCGCTCGCGAAAGCCGGGCCCGTGAAGAACGTCCTCGCGAGGAAGGCGAGAGCGCCGAAGGCCGCAAACGCAAACGCCGCCGTGGCCGCCGTGGCGGCAAGGGCCGTGAACGCGACGGTCGTCCGGAAAATGGTGACGCTCCTGTTGAAGGCGATGCAATCGCTGCGGAAGGTGCGACAGAAAGTGCTCCTGTAGAAGCAAACGAGGCCGTCGAGGCGGGTGAAGCAGCAACCGAAAGCAAACCAAAGGCTCGCCGGGGCCGACGTGGTGGCCGAGGTCGCGAACGCGATGATGCCGCAATCGTCACAGAGACAGTTGAAGCAGCCCCCGAAGCCGAACCAGTGGCGGCAGAAGAGCCAAGCGAGAAGCCGAAGCGCCGCAGCCGAGCCAAAGCGAAGCCGGAGGTGGAAGCGGTCGAAGCTGAAGCTCCAGCGGCAAAAGCGCCTGCCGAAAAGGCCAAGGCCCCCGCAAAGAGCCGCAGTCGGGCAAAGGCTGCGCCAGCCGAAACGCCTGCTGAGGATGTGCCTGCTGAACCAAAAGCGAAAGCGCCTCGCAAAAAGGCTGCAGCCAAAGACGCACCAGAAAAGGTCGCGTCAACCGAAACAGCCGCGAGTGACGAAGCACCGCGTTCGGGTTGGTGGCAACGCACCTTTGGCTGATAGATAACGCGACAAATATCAAAGCCCCGCCGTTCGCATGACCGGCGGGGTTTTCTTTGCCCAACTTCTTCATTGCGCGTTCAGGCGGTTCGGGCCATTTAATGTTCATGGCCATTTTCAACCTGCGCCGCATCCGCGCTGCTTTTGTTGTGTTTCTCGCAAGCGTGCTCGCCACACAGCCCGCGATGGCACAATCGATCCTGCGCGATGCGGAAACCGAAGCCTTTTTTGACGAGATTTCTGCGCCTCTCATCCAAGCAGCGGGGCTCGACCCGAAAAATGTCGATATCGTCCTCATCAACGACAAATCAATCAATGCATTCGTGGCGGGCGGGCAAGCCGTGTATCTTCATAGCGGCCTGATCGACGCAGCGACCACCGCCAACGAAGTTCAAGGCGTCATCGCACACGAACTGGGCCATGTTGCGGGAGGCCACGCCGTTCGATTTAATGAAGGAGCCTCGGTTGCGAGCGGAATAAGCATTGCGACGCTGATATTGGCCGCCGCCGCAATAGCGATGGGCGCTGGCGAAGCAGGCATGGGAATCATGTCGGCGGGCCAGCAAGCGGCGCTTGGCAAATTCCTTGCCTATAGCCGCGGGCAGGAAGGTACCGCCGATGCGTCCGGCGCACAATATCTGTCGACTGCGGGAATTACCGGAAAGGGATCAATCAACTTCTTCAAAAAATTACAGAATTTCGAATTTCGTTTGGGCATTCCTCAGGAGGACAGTTACGGTCGGACCCATCCGTTGTCCGGAGAACGCATCTCGGTTCTCGAAGACACATATTCCGCTGACCCAGCATGGACCAAGCCTTTGAATGCCAAATGGGAAGCCGATTTCAAGCGTATCAAAGCCAAGCTTACCGGTTTTCTTGCCGATCCGACCACCACCATGCGCGATTATCCCGAAAGTGATAAAAGCACCCCTGCCCGCTATGCCCGCGCGTACGCCTGGCACAAATCAGCCTATCCGCAAAAGGCGCTCGAAGAATCCTCATCGCTGGTCATGGCCGCACCCGAAGATCCCTATTTTCTCGAGCTGCATGGTCAGATTTTACTTGAATCGGGACGGCCTGTTGACGCGCTGGTGCCACTGCGAAAAGCGGTCAATCTTACAAGAAACCAGCCGCTGATTGCTGCCATCTTTGGTCATGCGCTGATTGCGACCGAGGATAAGGCAAATCTCGATGAGGCCGCACAGGTTTTGAAAGCAGCCGTAACCAAAGACAATGAGAACCCCTTTGCCTGGTATCAGCTGGGCGTGGTTTATGAACAGAAAGGTGATACCGCAAGAGCGGCCCTCGCCAGTGCTGAGCGCTATATGATGGAAGGCGCACCTCAATTTGCGCTGCCAAACGCGCAAACCGCGATGGCGGGCCTGCCGGAATATTCACCTGATTGGATCCGAGCGCAGGACATCAACATGGTTGCCGAAGCCAAGCTGGCGCAGCTTAAAAAGAAACGTCGTTAATTGGCTGGCTAGTCAGTAAAATCATGGCTAATCCTGTGGATATGGCTGACGAACCAAATATTAACCGCATCCCTTTGCTGATTGCGCTCACGGGCGCGCTCCTTTTGATCGGGGTCGGCGCATATATTTTTGCTAGTAACCGCAATACTATCGAGCGGGGATCGGTCGAACAAAAAACCGCGTTAGCCTCCAGCGTGGCCGATGATGCTGTCGCAGCCGCTGGCATGTCGGACAAGGAGCGCAAAGCCACAGAGGCATTGGTTCGCGCTTATATTCTCGAACACCCTGAGATAATCACAGAGGCTGTCGAAATCCTTCAACAACGCGACATCGCAAAACGCCTCACTGCGGCTGGCAGCACAATCGCGACACCTTTCCCCGGTGCGGAAGCAGGTAACCCCGACGGCGATGTTACCATCGTGGAATTCACCGATTACAGCTGCGGCTTCTGTCGCGCTAGTGTCGCCGACGTGCAGCGCCTACTTAAGGACGATGGAAATATCCGCCTTATCTATCGCGAATTGCCTATTCTCAGCCAAGCAAGCCGTGATGCGGCCCTATGGGCGCTCGCCGCCGCTAAACAAGGCAAGCATAAGGCGTTCCACGACGCAATGTTTGCAGGCGGCCGACCCGACCCACAAACCATCCGCGCCGCGGCAAGCAAAGCGGGACTGGATATGGCAGCCGCAGAAAAATTCGCCGCGTCACAACAGGCTGAGGCCGAAATCAAATCAAATCTGGAAATGATGCAACAAGTTGGCTTCAATGGAACGCCGACGTTTATCATCGACGATCAAATATTAGAGGGTGCGTTGGGATATGACGCGCTGAAATCAGCTGTTGCAAAGGCGCGCAAAAAAGCCTGATCTTTTTTCGATGCTAACCGGGCTGTACTGACATCTGGCTTGGACAAATCGCGACGAGCTTTGATCGCTGGTCAATTATTATTCGGTAATTTTGCAAAATCCGCGCGCCTACGAGTAACTCGGGGAAACGGTCGGAAACGCGGACTTCTGCATCCGCAACCACAGCGCCCCCAATTATGATTGGGCCTTTCACTGTGGCCGTCGACATCGTCAGTTTTGTATTGGTCAAAGTTGCCTGCTTTGAACCGTGCAGCGGACTTGCCGACAATTGATCGAATAAAGGTTTCGGCATTACAAATTCCACATTTGCGCCAGTGTCGAGATTTCCCTCGGTCGCGATGTCTCCAATCATCACGGGCACTCGAAACGGCCGCTCATATGAAAGGACAAATTTTCCATCGGGCGGTAATGCCCCCGTTCGGCTGAATGATAATGTACGGCTTGGATAGTCGATGGTCACTATTCCATCGGCAAAAAAATCTCGGCCGATTATGCCTGAAAATGCCATTTCAGGTGCCATGCGGCTGCGATAATCGCGGGTAATGACCTCCATGTCCTGCCGCGAATAACCGCCGATTTCGAGGGTTGTGAAACGCGTTACATCGACCGTTGCATTGTTCACCCCGTCGCTGGTTTCGCCGGTTTTGGTGATAGGTAAAGCCAACGCCTTTGTAAGGCTTGCATCGGACCTACCTAACCCGCTTGCGCCGGTGTCGATGGCGAATACAAACGGGCCTTTGCCGTTTACCTTGGCATCAACGTAGATGCGACCATCGACGATTTTGAAAGGGATTTTGAACAGCACATCCTTTGCGGAGGGCGCCGATGCATCGCAATTCACCATGGCTGGCAATGGAGATGCCGAGGTCAACATTGGCTGTTCGGTAGTGCCACATCCGCATAGAAGTACGGAAATCACTGCAATGAATCGTTTCATGGATCCCATTCTTTGTATTAGTATACTATTACACTAATACACTACTCAGCCGGGATCAATGCAGATCTAGTACCAGTTCACAGCAGCACACGCCAATCGCTGGAAAATCAGGCCTTCTTCCCCTGAGCAATCACATACCATTCCACCGAACCCTTGCGGCTGGCAGGCGGCTTGGCATGTTTAACCGTAGTAAAATTGCTCTTCAACACTGCGAGCATTGCCGGGTCGGTGCCGCCAGCAAACACCTTGGCAACAAAATCACCGCCAGGCTTGAGTACCTGCACCGCAAAGTCGACGGCGGCCTCGACGAGGCCCATAGTTCGCAGATGGTCGGTTTGTTTATGCCCGACGGTATTGGCTGCCATGTCAGACAGGATCAAATCCGGAGCTGAACCAAGTTCGGCGATAAGTCTGTCTGGTGCGCTGTCGTGCATGAAATCCATCTCAAGCAACGTTACGCCTTCAATCGGATCAACCGGCAACAAATCGATGCCAACAATCGCAGCTTTTGGTTGCTGACGCCGAACCACTTGTGCCCAGCCGCCGGGTGCAACACCCAAATCAACAACCGCACGCTTGCCGCGCAAAATATGAAATTTCTCATCAAGCTCGATCAACTTATAGGCCGCCCGGCTACGATATCCTTCGCCGTGCGCGCGCTTCACATAAGGATCGTTCAACTGCCGCTCAAGCCAGCGTGTGGACCCCGCCGTCCGGCGTTTCGCTGTCTTGACCTTCTGCTTGCCCGCCAGCGTACGGCCTGAATCTTTCCCACCGAACAAATTGTCTGCCATTTTCAGTTCCGTTTGTTGCGACGTTTGGCATCGCTTGCCATCAACGCTCGTAATATGCCTTCGCGAATGCCGCGGTCGGCAACGCCCAGTCGCTCACCAGGCCAGATATCGAAAATGGCCTCAAGAATGGCGCAGCCTGCAACGACAAGGTCCGCGCGTTCATGCCCGATAGTGGGGAAATCCGCCCGCCCCTTTACTGACCTGCGCGCGAGTTCCTGGCTGATTTCGCGCATCGCAGCTGTTGGCAGATGCAACCCATCGACGGCACGGCGGTCATAGCTTTGCAACTTCAAATAGACGCTGGCCAGCGTGGTAACCGTGCCCGACGTGCCAAGGAGACGATGATCGCCGCTACCCTCAGGCAAACGGCTCGCAAATTCGGCAAAACTGCTTGAAACCTTGTCGCGCATCGCCTGATAGGTGGCCGCCAGTGCCTCGGGACCGCCATCGTCCTGCCGCTCGCTTTCGGTTAGCGACACGACACCCCACGGCACGCTAACCCAGTCAAGAATATGCGGGACAACACCATCGGTCGATACCAGAACCAGCTCCGTTGATCCGCCGCCGATGTCGAAAATCAGCGCAGGTCCCTCGCCCTCCTCCAACAGCGCATGGCAACCCATGACCGCGAGCCGTGCTTCTTCCTTGGGACTTATAATATCGAGATGGATTCCGGTTTCGCGCTTGACGCGCTCGATGAACTCGACGCCGTTGAGCGCCTGACGGCAAGCCTCGGTCGCGACGGAGCGTGCCAACACGACATTGCGCTTTTTCAGCTTTTCCGCGCACACAGACAAGGCCTCAACCGCCCGGTCCATCGCTTCATCACTCATGCGGCCAGTGCTGGTCAGTCCTTCGCCCAGACGGACAACGCGCGAGAACGCGTCCACTACGGTAAAATCGTCCCCGCCCGCTTTGGCGATAAGCAAGCGGCAGTTGTTGGTGCCAAGATCAAGCGCGGCATAGGCCGTGCGATCAAACCAGTTGCGCCGAATATTGGTGCTTTCAATTGGCGCGGTGGCGTTTACGCGCTCTACACGCACGGCGCCGTCGACCGGAGTCTGCTGCACTTTTGCAGCCTTGGGTGCCGCATTTTTGCGACGGGGCGGTTTCTTGGCTTTCCGCCGTCGTCCCTTTTGCGGCGATGGTGCGACATTCTCGCCCATGGCCGTAACTCACTTCTTATTTTCTATCCGGATCGGATGTTCCGCCGGTACCTGCCGCCAGTGCTACGCGCAGCGGGTTAAAATATCAAGATTTTTGCAAGAGCGGCCTAATTCCAGCGATTCAGCAGCTTGACCCGACAAGGGCAGCCGAATATAGGCCCGCCCACTGTTCCCCGGTCGTCTAACGGTAAGACTACGGACTCTGACTCCGTCTATTGAGGTTCGAATCCTTACCGGGGAACCATATTAAATCATTGTTTTTATGAACAATTAATTATAATTCCACTGCAAAACGATATCGATGCTGTCACGCGGAAGTGACACGCATTTCCGCGGGTTTCCCTCTCATTATGCTGAGTTCTGGCTTCTCCATGCAACATGGGATGAATGCTCAGCCAGAAAACAATATCAAAGTTTCTGAAGTGTGAGCAAGACAATCACGCGTGTTCGTCATAACATTAATGTGTCGAGTAGCCATATTGTTAGAGCACTGGTTGTTCAAATTTCACATAAGGCTGGCAGCAAAGGGATACCCGTAATTTCAGATACCCCGTTCCCTCACACGGAATCACCGGCGCCCTTACTCAGCAATACGCCCTGAAGAGAGCAAAAGAAAAAACAAGACAAGCCTTCGGGCAGTTGCGAAGCTGCTAAATTACAAACGGGCCCCAGATTTGAGTCATATCGCGAATGGTCGAGTACCAATTCCGATTGAGCGAGCCAAACAGATTGCAACCATACTCGACATAAACCCCTGCGCGTTTTCAAATGGCATTATCATGATGTCTGCTGGCTGCCACTAAGGATGCGGAGGTTCGCAATCTCATTCGCTTGTCCTATTAGCTGCCGTAAAGCCGGACGCTTCAATGAGATGATTTGAACCTTGGCCGCAATCATTAGCCGAACGGACCCTAGGTGGATGTTCATCAAGAGGTTGGGCAGCGCACCAAACTAAATCATAATTACCAACATTGATCACATTTTTAGCGAGCCCTAACCTGATCGGAGCAGGGCACGCTTAGAAACGGTAGCCCACTTCAACCCCAATCAGACGTCGCGCGCCCGGCGAGATGAACGATCCGCCAAACTCGATAGCAGGAATAGCTTCGTTGATGTATTTGCGGTCGAGCATGTTGTCGGCAAATGCCGTCAGGTTCCAGTTTTCACCCTCCAGGCCGAAGCGCAGGTTAAGCACGCCGAAGGCATCACGCTTGGCCACGCTGTAATTCGCATTGCCGACAAAGCCCGGTAGCGCGAGTGCCGAGATCGGGAGCAACTGGCTGAATATGGTCGCGCGGGTCTGGTCTTGCACGGTATGGAACCATGTCGGTCCGGTGATGCGGTAATCGGCGCGCATCACCAAGTCGATACTGTCGTTAAGCGGCGCGTCGATCTGGCTACCGAGGTTGATCGTATAGTCCGCCGTGTAGGGCGATTTATTACCGACGGTGTAAGGCCGCGATGCGTTTTTCTTGATTTCGCTGTCGGTCAGGTTAACCGAACCGAAGACTTTCCAGCCGTCGACAATGCGGGCAGTGGTATTGAACTCGACGCCCTTTACTTCGACTTTGTCGATGTTGGACACGACGCGCAAAAGCCCGAACGAGCCAACGAAGAATTCGAAGAACTGCATATCGGTGATGCGGGTATAATAGCCGGCTACGTCAAAGGTGACACGGTTATCGAATAGCGAACCCTTGATACCGGCCTCGAACGCGCTCGACCTTTCCTTGCGGAACTGGTCGTTGATAGTCACGCCTGCGCCGATGGCGGGGATGTTGAAGTTCGCGTTCACCAGCGCGGATGACCCGGTGTTGTTGAACCCGCCCGATTTAAAACCGATGCCCCAGTTGGCATAAATGTTGGTCGAGCTGCTCGGCATATAGCTCAGCGTTACTTTAGGCTGCAATTGTTTGAAGGAAGCTGACTTGTCCGCGATACCTCCGGTGGCAGGAAGGCCGGGGTTGATTTTCGCACCTGTAATCGGATCGAAAACATTTGGCACAAGATTGGACGTCGTGCGGTCTTCGACATCATAGCGCAGCGCGACACCGGCTTTGAATTGGTCTGACATTGCATAGTCGACCGAACCAAAGGCCGCATAGACGTCGGTCTTGAACTTGTCGGAGAAAAGCTGCGAGGTCGGATTGCTACTTCCGGGTGCGTTGTACAATTCCCTGCTGACGCCCTGCCCCAGATCGGCCCCAAGGCTCACCCCGACCGAGCGGTCGATGTGAAGGCCGTAAACACCCAGCTGCCAGTCGAGGGGGCCATCACCGTTGGACGCCAAACGGATTTCACCGCTAATGTCCTTTTGATTGCGTATCTGCAATTGCGTGCCATCGCAAGTCGTTGGGCTATAGGCTCCGAAAGTTGAGCCAGTTGCGGGAGCGAAGATGAACGGCACCGGTATCTGGCCGATGAACCCGGGTGGGTTCACGGGAAACCCGGTGAGCGCTGCGGTTGTGGCGAAGCACTGGTTTTGAACCGCAATGTTGGTGGCATTGGCCGGCGCACCGAGCGCAGGCGAGATATAGCGCGCAAAATCCGCCGACGTGCCATCCGCAGTCAGGCTCTGGTCGACGTCGGAATAAAGCGCCCATGCAGTCAGCTTCGTTGAACCAAAGTCATGCTCCAGCTTTGCCGAAAAATCGATCGAACGCTGATCGTTGGTCGGGCGGATGTTGCTGTAATAGCCCAACTCATGGTCATCGACGTCTTCAAAGAACGCGCCACCAAAAGCTTCGATATGGAACACGGAGTTAAAATTAATCGATGCGCCGGAAAGCTTGGCGTATCGCGCTTTTAGATCGAGATTTGTGTTGTCCCCCAACTGCGCCATGAAGCGGCCATCGATTGCATAGACCTCCTGATCATCAACCACTTTGCGATCAAGGAACTGGTTCCGGTAAAAGCCGTCTGTGGTGCGATAATTGCCCGAAAGAACAAACCCGGCATTAGCGCCAAGCGGCGCTGCGATATAGGCAGTACCCTCAATCGTCTTTTCGTTGGCGTAACTGAATTTTACCGCGCCTTCGAGCGTATCGCCTGGCTTTACAGTCGAAATGACAATCGCGCCCGCAGCCGCATTACGACCATAAATGGCGCCTTGCGGGCCCTTCAAGATTTCGATCTGACGAAGCGTACCCTGCGTTTGGTTCAATTGCGCTGTATTGGTTTTCAATATGCCATCGACAACCAAAGCGACCGAGCTCTCTGCGTCACGCGCACCGTTGATCCCGCGGATGTTAATCTGGGTATCGCCAGCCTCTGCCGTGCCGGTTACAATAGTTACGCCGGGCGTCAGCTGTGCAAAGCCTTGCGCGTTATCGGCACCGGTCTTGGCCAGCGCGTCAGCGTCGATCACTGATACCGACGCGGGCACGTCAATCAATCGTTCGTTCTGGCGGCGCGCGGTGACGATGATTTCATCACCTGCGACTGCCTCCTCCGCGTCTTGCGCGAAGGCAACTGTCGGCAACAATGCGCCGGCTGCAATGGATGTGAGCAGTGCACTTTTGATGATACGCATGTTACTAAACTCCCTGATTTAGCATTTATTGCTTTGTATGCAGCTTATTGTATACAAAGTGCATTCGTCAAGAGGAGCATTGCACCTATGTCCCGCGCATCGGATCGTGCCTATAGCCATATCCGCAGCATGATATTATCCGGTGAATTACAGCCCGGAGTCCAGATACGCGAAGAGGCGCTGGCAGAGCTTTGCGGGGTCTCTCGCACGCCGGTGCGCGATGCGTTGCGGCGTCTGGAGGCGGAGCTTTTCATCCGGCGCAACGAATCGCAGCGCAGCTTTGTCGCCGACTGGTCGCTCGACGATTTGGAGGAGGCATTTCAGTTGCGTGCCATGCTCGAATCGCACGCGGCAAGGCGCGCGGCGGGGCGTATGTCATGGGACCAGATCGCCCGGTTGCGGATGCACAACAATGCCATAAAACAGGCTATCTCTGCCGAAACCCCCGATGTTCCCAAGTTTCTCGACCACAACCGTCAATTCCACATGATTATCCTGGAAGCAGCGGCGTCAGACCGTCTGACCGGTATGCTCGCCCAGGTGATCGAGCAGCCCGTCGTCCTCCGCACGGCATTGCAATATGACTTGGAGAACCTGATGCGTTCGCACCATGAACATGACGAGTTGCTGGCGGCATTTGACCACCGCGACGGTGATTGGGCAGCGGCCGTAATGACCGGCCATATCCGCCGCGCCTTTCACGCTTATGCCGAAGCGCATAAGAAGGGGGCAGATCAGCCCATTAATGACGTCGCCGCATGAGTCCATCGCATATGGCCAGTTGATTTTGTATACAAATATGGCAAAAGCTGAGTCATGACCGCATCAACCAGCATTGAATTTGTCGAAGTCGGCCCGCGTGACGGGCTGCAGAACGAGAAGATGCTGGTTTCAACGCTGGACAAGCTGGCGCTTATCACTCGCGCAATCGACGCCGGCGCTCGCCGCATCGAAGTGACGAGCTTTGTTAATCCGAAAAAAGTCCCGCAAATGGCCGACGCCGAGGATGTTTGTGAAGGATTACCCGACCGAAGTGACGTCACCTACATTGGGCTCGTCATGAACATGCGCGGCGCAGAGCGGGCGATGGCAACCGGTCGGATACATCAGCTGGGCGCAGTGGTGGTTTCAACCGACAGTTTTGCGATGGCCAATCAAGGGCAGACCAGCGCGGAGTCGGTAAGCGTTGCTGCGGAAATTATCAAACGCGCCAACGCCACCGGCCGGACCGCACAAGCCACGATCGCAGCGTCCTTTGGTTGTCCGTTCGAGGGCGAAGTCGCCGAAAACCGTGTAATCGAAATCGCCAAACGGCTTGCCGATGCCTTGCCGACTGAAATTGCCCTCGCCGATACGATAGGCGTAGCGAACCCGGCGCATGTTTCGCGGCTGGTCGAGCAGGTCCGCGATGCGATCAGCCCTCTGCCAGTACGTGTCCATTTCCACAATACGCGCAACACCGGCCTCGCCAATGTCTGGGCAGCGGTCATGGCTGGCGCTACCGTCGTTGATGCGTCGCTCGGCGGTCTTGGTGGTTGCCCGTTCGCGCCGGGCGCCGCCGGTAATGTGCCAAGCGAGGATGTCGTCTACATGCTCGAACGCGCCGGGATCGACACCGGCATGGATTTGGAAAAGCTGATCGAAGCCAGCAACTGGCTATCGGGTGTTATGGGAAGAAAACTGCCGGGCATGGTGGCGCAATCGCCGCCCTTCCCGAAGGCAGCTTGAGGAGAATAATATGGGTTATCGTCTGGGTGTTGATGTCGGCGGGACTTTTACCGACCTGTTGCTGTTCAACACCGACAATGGCGCATTCTGGCGACACAAAACTCCATCTACCCCGCACGACAGCAGCGAAGGGATACTGAGCGGCGTAACCGCAATTTGCGCCAATGCCGGGGTCGAACAAAAGGATATCGAATATTTCCTGCATGGCACAACAGTCGCAACCAATGCCGTGCTGGAGGGCAAAGGTGCACGCGTCGGCCTTATCGTGACAGAGGGCTACCGCGACATCATGCAGATTGCGCGGTCCTACGTCCCGGGCGGATTGGCCGCATGGATTATCTGGCCCAAGCCGACTCCGCTCGCGGCGTTGGAAGATACCGTGACGGTCAGAGGCCGCATGAACGCACAAGGAGAAGAAGTACGTCCGCTTGATGAACGCTCAGCACGCGCGGCTTTGACGCAGCTTAAAAATCGAGGCGTCGAGGCCATCACCGTCAGTTTCATGAACGCCTACACCAACGGCGAACATGAAAAGCGAGTCGGCGAGCTCGCACGCGAGATCATGCCCGAGTTGCCCATATCGCTCAGCCATGAAGTGCTTCCTGAAATGCAGGAATATGAACGCACGTTGACTACTGTCGCCAATGCTGCGGTACGTCCGGTTGTAGGCAAATATGTTTCCAACCTGAGAAGCAAGCTTGCGGATTCGGGCTTTTCTGGCAAGCTCTCGCTGCTGCGCTCCGACGGCGGCCTCATGTCTGCGGAAAAGGCGGAAGAGCATCCCGTCAATATCCTGATGTCGGGACCGGCGGGCGGCGTTACAGGTGCGCTGTGGGTCGGCAAAAATGCAGGAATCCGGAATATCCTGACACTCGATGTCGGTGGGACCTCGACCGACGTTGCATTGATCGAAAATCTGGAACCGCGCCGCGTGCGCACGACCGAGGTCGGCCATCTGGCGGTGCGCGCCTCATCGCTCGATGTAAAGACCGTTGGAGCTGGGGGCGGTTCGATTGCCTATGTGCCAGAGCTCACCAAGGCATTGCGTGTTGGTCCACAATCGGCTGGCGCGGTGCCGGGACCAGTTGCTTACGGCAAAGGCGGCGAGGCCCCGACAGTTACCGACGCAAATGTCGTACTGGGCTATTTGCCGGAGAATTTGCTCGGTGGCAGTTTCCAGCTCGACCGCGAAGGCGCGAAGAAGGCGGTGCAGACCATCGCCGATGCTTTGGGCATCGACCTAATGGCCGCGGCACGAGGGATCATCGATATCGTCAACGAAAATATGTTCGGCGCGCTGCGGATGATCTCGGTGCAACAGGGCTATGACCCACGCCACTTCGCGCTGATGGGCTTTGGCGGTGCCGGGCCGCTGCACGTCAACGCGGTTGCGCGGCTGATGGGAAGTTGGCCAGCTGTGTCGCCTGTCTCTCCCGGCGTGCTATGTGCGTTGGGCGATGCTACGACGCGGATGCGTACCGAAACGGCGCGCTCTTTTTCGCGACTGGCGACGACAACAGACGCAGCCGAACTGATCGGCATCCTGAAAGAAATGGCCGACCAAACCCGCGCTGAATTGCAGTCAGACGGTATCAGCGATGCCGAAATCAGCAGCGAGTTTGAAATCGATGTGCGTTACGCCGGGCAAGCATTCGAGGTGCCGCTGACCATCACGCCTGATGTCCTCGAACGAGATGGCATAACCGGAATATTGAAGCGCTTCAACGAAGAGCATCTTCGGTTATTCACCTTCAACATGGATACGCCGCACGAGATCGTAAATCTGCGCGCCGTGGCATTAGGCCAATCACTCGACCTGCCTGCCGCTGAGCTGCCGAAAGGTGACGGCAACCCCGCCTCCGCAAAGATGCGGGATCATACTCTGTGGATGGACGGCAAAGAACAAGCCGCCGTCATCTACGACCGAGCGAAATTGCTACAGGGCGACGTAATACCCGGACCCGCCATCGTCGTGGAAATGGACTCGACCACGCTCATCGAAACCGGCTGCGTCGCAACTGTCGACAAGGTCGGTAACATCCTGATTAATCCTGTGGGAGGCGCGTAACATGGCTGCGACTATCATTCAGACGAACACCACTCCCTTCGCCAAAAAGCCGATTGATCCGGTCACACTCGACATCATCGAGAATGCCCTGCGCAACGCGCGGATCGAGATGGACGCAACGCTGGTCCGCACCGCGATGTCACCCGGCATCCGCGAACAAGGCGACGCATTCCCTCTGATTGCCGATCATACGGGCAAGATGATCGTCGGCCAGTTCGGCAGCTTCATCGGCGGGTTCCTCGATAATTGGGACGGCACGCTTGAAGACGGGGACATGATCTTCCTTTCCGACCCCTATTCATGTGCGGGTGCCGTCAGCCATTCCAACGACTGGCTGGTGCTTTTACCGGTATTCAAGGACGGGCGGTTGATCGCCTATACTTCGATGTTCGGGCACCAGTCCGATATCGGCGGCAAGGTGGTGGGTTCGATGCCGATTAATGCGCGCTCGATTTTCGAAGAAGGCGTTCGCATCCCGCCGGTCAAAATCTGGAAAAAGGGCGAATATAATGATGACCTGATGAAACTTGTCATGCACCAGACGCGCAAGCCCGACTGGTGTCAGGCGGATCTGAACGCGCTGATCGCATCGTGCCGCGTCGCTGCACGCCGCGTCATCGAAATGGCAGCGCGCTTTGGTGACGATGTCTATATTTCGGCAACACAGGAGTTGCTGGCGCGCAACCACCGCGCGATGAAGTCGCTGATCGCGATGGCGATCGGCGAAGAGCCAGTCAGCTTCGAAGACTATATCTGCGACGACGGCATGGGCGCCGGGCCATATAAGATTAAATGCACGATGTGGCGCGAAGGCGAGAAAGTTGTGCTCGATTTTGCCGGAACCGACCCGCAAAGTCAGGCTTCGATCAACTTCTATCTCAACGAAAACATGTTCAAGATGTTCTTCGGCATTTACATGATCATGGTCTTTGATCCGCAGATCCTGTTCAACGACGGCTTTTACGATCTGATCGACGTGCGAATCCCCGAAGGTTCGCTTCTCAAACCAAAATTCCCTGCAGCGCTCTCGGGTCGCACCCATGCGCTCGGCCGCATTTTCGATATTCTAGGTGGGCTGTTGGGCCAAAAAACACCGGAATTCCTAAATGCGGCCGGCTTTTCCTCGAGCCCCCATCTCTTCTATTCGGGGAATGACAAAAAGGGCGACTGGTTCCAGCTGTTCCAGATCGGCTTTGGCGGCATTCCTGGACGACCGATGGGCGATGGACCGGATGGCCATTCTCTGTGGCCGGGCTTCACTAACGTACCCAATGAGTTTCTCGAACGCTATTTCCCGCTGATTATCGAGCGTTATGAAACCGAGCCCGACAGCGGCGGCGCGGGCTTACATCGCGGCGGCAATGGCATCCATATGACCTATCGGTTCCTCGCGGCCGGGACGATCTCGATACACGACGACCGCTGGTTTGTGCCGCCATGGGGCGTCAATGGCGGCGAACCGGGCAAGCGGGCGCGTAAACTACTCGAAAAAGCCGATGGCACGACGCATATTATCGGCAACAAGGTCGAAGAAGTGCATGTCGATGAAGGCGACCAACTGCACTTCATCACCTGGGGGGGCGGTGGCTGGGGTGATCCGCTTGACCGCGACCCGGCACTGGTCGGCAAAGAAATCATTCAAGGTTTGGTGACCGCAGCAGGCGCCAAGGACTATGGCGTAATCGCGAGCTTAGATGGCGTTGTGGATCTGGTCGCGACCGAGGCCCTGCGCTCCCGATTGCGGTCAGACAGGGGCGAATTGTCGTTGTTTAATTACGGGCCCGGTATCGAAATATTGCGTGCGAATTGCAAAGCAGAGACTGGCTTGGCAGCGCCCGTTCAGCCAGTGTGGACGACGCTGGAGGCGGCAGAGTGAGTGCATTAAAAGGTCTGCGCGTGATTGAACTCGGTCAGCTTCTAGCCGGGCCATTTTGCGGCCAGTTACTGGGTGACATGGGAGCCGAAATCATCAAGGTCGAACCCCCTGGCGCGGGCGACCCGATGCGCGTGTGGGGACAAGGCGAAGAAAAGGTCCAGTGGGAAGTGGTCGCGCGAAACAAGAAATCTGTTTCCGCCAACTTGCGCATCGAGGAGGGGCAAAAATTGGTCCGCAAGTTGATCGCAACCGCCGACATATTGGTTGAGAATTTTAAGCCGGGGACGATGGAAAAATGGGGGCTTTCACCTGAAAGCCTGCTTGCCGAATATCCCAGCCTGATTATCGCCAGGATGTCGGGCTATGGCCAAACCGGGCCCTATTCGGACCGGGCGGGCTTTGGCGGAATCGGCGAGGCGATGGGCGGCTGGCGCTATATTGTCGGAGAACCTGACCGCCCGCCCAGCCGGATGGGGGTCTCGATTGGCGATACGCTGACCGCAACTTATGGTTGCATGGGAATATTGGCCGCGCTCCATCATCGAAGCAAAACCGGCCAAGGACAGGTGATCGACGCGGCGCTGTATGAAAGCGTGCTTCAGGTCATGGAAGGTCTGGTTTCCGAATATGATCATGGAGGCTTCATCCGCGAACGTTCAGGGTCAATCCTGCCGGGCATCGCTCCTTCGAACGTCTATAGCTGCAAAGACGGTGAATATATGATTGGAGCGAACAAGGATTCGCTCTGGCAGCGGCTGGCGACGGCGATGGGTCGGCCCGAGCTTGGCAATGACGAGCGTTATGCAACGCATTTGGCACGAGGCCGTAACCAGTTGGAACTCGATGGGCTGATTAACGCCTGGACGCGGACGCTGACGGTCGATGAGGTCGACGCGTTAATGATCGAACATTCTATCCCGGCAGGCCGCGTGTATCGTGCGCCGGAAATGCTTGCCGACCCGCATTTCAAGGCGCGCGAGGCAATTGTTGAAGTTGAAACCGAACGTTTCGGCAAGTTAAAGATGCAAGGTGCCTTTCCAAAACTTTCAGCGACGCCCAGCGGCGTGCGTTCGCCAGCGCCCTCAATTGTCGGGCAGCATAATTCCGAAATTTACGGTGGATTGCTTGAGATGTCGGATGACGAGCTCGCTGAACTGCAAGCCGCCGGGGCGATTTGATGCCGACTGACGAGGAAGAGCTTTCAGCAAACTATTCAGGCGCGTTTGACGGCCAGTTAACCTTTGGCAAACATCCCGCGCTTTTGATCGTCGATTTTGTTATGGCCTATCTGGATAAGGCATCACCGCTCTACGCAGGCGCAGAGGATGCCCTTGCTAGTAATGAGCGTTTGCTGGCAGCAGCGCGTAATGCCGGGATACCAGTGATATTCACGAACGTTGTCTATCAAGACGGTGGTTCGGATGGTGGGCTATTCTACAAAAAAATCCCGGCGCTCAGCGTATTTGTCAAAGGATCACTATTGGGTGGGTTCCCACCTTCACTCGCACCCAAAGATGGCGAGCAAATTATATCAAAGCAATATGCATCCGCCTTTTTCGGCACATCACTGGATTCAACTCTGGCTACCCAGAATATCGACACATTGATTATCACGGGCATGTCGACATCGGGTTGTGTCCGGGCGACTGCTCTGGATGCACTTCAGCATGGCTTCGCGCCCTTCGTGGTGCGCGAGGCGTGCGGTGACCGTCACATCGCCCCACATGAAGCAAATCTGTTCGACTTACAGGCCAAATATGCTGAGGTGATCTCAGAAAAAGAGGCCTGCGCATTGTTGCAGGTTCGATGAGCTGAAGCAGTACTGGTGGGGGCTGTGCAGAGCAACAGTCGCCGACACATGGCCTTCGCTAGGTGTTAAAACATCGGAGTCTTTTTGGGAGGATCGAGCGATGCCAGACGACAAGCGCTGCTGCCAGTATTTGTAAACGGCCTCAGGCAAGTTGAACAGAGCTCGTCAGCAATAATCCCGGTTGACAAGTAAGAGACAAAATAGTCCTGATTTGCGGTCAGAAAGACAATGTCGGGTCCCCCTGAGAAATGGCAGACCAGATTGTCAGCCGGCCTTCGTATAACACTCCTGAAATATACAGATGCTGGCTATAGGGTCATCGCTTCGAAGCTAAAAGATCCCGACTGATGGATGTTTTGGAGCAAGTTGGGCGATATTGCGATGCAGGCCATCCGAAAGCGGGATTTTATCGGTTACCGCAACTGGAAGATCCGCGCCTATGCGATTGAAAAAGGGATCCCTGCCGTTTCGATGGTGTTTTTCCCGATTTACGCAATCACGCGCGAGCCTCCTATTGGCCTCGCCGCTGACATTATATTTTTGGGGTCTTGATCAGCCTGCGGTATTTTGCCGACGGCTTGGTGCGCAGAATTTGATCAATCTTGATTTGTAAACGCCGGTCGCTTTGTGCTGTGTGACGCGGCGGGAATTGGCTTACCCGTCGGCAAGTTAAAGATGGTTCTGGTGCCGACAGGCGAAGGCTGATGGACGCGTTATGGAAGGATTGCGCAGACGTCCGGCCGTCTTAGATTTGCCTCTGAAATGCCCGACACTCTGGCTTTTCATTACCAGCATGTCGGGCATGTCGCCAAACAATGCCGCTTGATTTTCACTTCGGTTGCTGTCATCGAGCAATGATAACGTTCACAATGAACTTCGGGAGTGGATTTGATGCGGTTCGGGCGATCAGGAGCGTTGTTGGCCTTTGCTTTGGCAGGGTGTGTGTCTGTCGCTACGCCATCCGATCCCACAATTACTTCCGCCGCTAATGTTGGAACCGTCGCAAATCCGAACAATTGGCCTAGTGCCGCCAGTCCATCAACAATTTCTCACGCAAAGACTGAAAACGAGATTTCCGCACTCGTTGCAAAAATGACGGTGGAGCAAAAAGTCGGACAGCTGATTCAGGCCGATATCAGTGCAATCAAACCGGAAGATCTGACAGAATATCCCCTCGGTTCGATATTGGCGGGTGGTAATTCCGGGCCATATGGCGATGAACGTGCGAGTGCGGCGAAGTGGGCTCGGCTGGTTGGTGAATTCCGTGAGGAATCACGTAAATCGGGCGCCGGCATTCCGATCTTGTTCGGCGTGGACGCCGTTCATGGTCATTCGAACCTGCCAGAAGCGACCATTTTTCCGCATAATATTGGTCTGGGCGCGACCCGTGATGTCGGCCTCATCGAACGCATAGGGGTGGCGACCGCCGCCGAGATTTCAGGGAGCGGGATCGAATGGACCTTTGCGCCTACTCTTGCTGCACCGCAGGATTTGCGGTGGGGCCGGACCTACGAGGGCTATTCTTCCGACCCGGCATTGATCGCCAGCTATGCCAAAGCAATGACGCTTGGACTGCAGGGCCAACTGGTCGCAGGAAAGCCGCTCGAAGCGAACCGGGTCGCTGCAACCGCGAAGCATTTTCTAGCGGACGGCGGTACGATGGATGGCCGCGACCAGGGTGATGCGCAAATCGGCGAAGCAGAGCTAGTAGCGAAACACGCGCAGGGTTATCCGGCTTCAATCGACGCGGGCGCGCTGACTGTTATGGCCAGTTTCTCCAGTTGGAATGGGGTGAAGCATCACGGCAATAAATCGCTGCTGACCGACGTGTTGAAACGCCGGATGGGCTTTGCCGGGTTGGTGGTTGGTGACTGGAACGGACACGGCCAAGTTGCGGGCTGTTCGGCGACCGATTGCCCAGCTGCCATCAATGCGGGGCTTGATCTGTTTATGGCCCCCGATAGCTGGAAGGGCCTTTTTGACTCGACGTTAGCTGCTGCCCGTGACGGTCGAATTCCTGCGGCGCGTATTGACGACGCGGTGCGGCGCATCTTGCGCGTGAAATATAAACTGGGCCTGATGGGCGATGTCCAGACCGTGCGCGGCGATGTGTCATTGGTCGGCAAAAAGGAGCATCTTGAACTTGCGCGCGAGGCGGTTTCTAAATCGCTTGTATTGCTGAAGAACGATGAAGGCGTTTTGCCGATCCGCAATGGTGCGCGTGTACTGATTGCCGGGTCTGGCGCCGATAATATGGCGATGCAAGCGGGGGGCTGGACGATCAGCTGGCAGGGTACCGACACCACATCCGCAGATTTCGCCAATGGACAAACCATTGGCCGGGCCATTTCCGACGCAGTGAAGTCCAATGGCGGTTTAGCGACGATTTCAACGACGGGTGAAGTTGAAACCAAACCCGATGTGGCCGTCGTGGTGCTGGGCGAGAAACCATATGCAGAGTTCGAGGGCGATGTGCCGAACCTCGCGTTTCAGCCGACACCGGCAGAAGAGCAGATAATCGCCCGGTTCAAGTCGCAGGGCATTCCCGTGGTTGTTGTGTTTCTATCGGGCCGACCGATGTTTACCGGCAAGCTGATTAATCAGGCCGACGCTTTTGTCGCTGCGTGGTTACCGGGAACGCAAGGTCGCGGCGTTGCGGATGTGCTTGTTGCTGGTGCCGACAATAAGGCTGAACGTGACTTTACCGGACGCCTTCCGTTTGCGTGGCCAGCCGATGCAAGGTCGCCTTTGGTCGCGCCGCTATTTCCACTCGGCTATGGCTTGGATTACACAAAATCGGGCAAACTAGCGCCAGTCAATGAAGACCCACGGGTCGATTTATCCTCGCTGACGGTCGCCACCCATTATGTCGTTAGAGGCAAGGTTCCTGCACCGTGGAACCTGCAAATGGACGGATCGATCAGTGCACGGGCAATCGACTTGTCCGCTCAGGAAGACGCCCGGCAATTTACCTGGAACGCCGATGGCGCGTTTGTCGTCAATGGCCCTGCGGTTAACCTGACCAAACAGCTAAATGAAGATTGGTCGATGCTCATCGACTGGCGGATCGACCGCCCCGCAACGGGAACTGTCAGGCTGACATTCGGCGGCGGCACAGTAGATTTGCAGCAGACGATCCGCGCCTTGCCGAACGGCACCGCAACGCAAACACGCATTCCGCTGCGCTGCTTTGCCGATGCGGGGGCAAAATTCGATGCGGTCGGTTCACCCATACGTATGCAGGCAGCAAAAGGCCTTGTTGCGACAATCCGTAACGTTCATATCGAAGCAACAAAAGAAAAGGCGCCCTGCCCCGGCAAAGCGCGCTAAAAAGGGAGAGAGAGAAGATGGCATTGGCACCCGGCGCAGCTGCATCCACCGAAGCTGGCGACAGCCATATCGACGCACCGCAATTGCAGTTGTTCGTCATGGGGCTGTTTTTCATCTTCGGCGGCATCACCAGCCTGAATGATGTCATCATCCCCAAGCTGAAAGAGCTGTTCACCCTCAATTACACGCAGGCGATGCTCGTGCAGTTCTGCTTCTTCGCCGCTTATGCGGTCATCGGCATCCCCGGCGCGCGGCTGGTCAAGAAAATCGGCTATATGCGCGGCGCGGTTGCAGGCCTTTTGACTATGATGGCTGGGTGCCTGCTGTTCATTCCCGCCAGTCAGACCGCAACCTATGGCGTGTTCCTGCTTGCCTTGTTCGTGCTGGCAAGCGGCGTAGTGATTGTACAGGTTGTTTCGAACCCGCTGATTTCGCTGCTCGGCAAACCCGCCACCGCGCATAGCCGCCTGACCTTTGCGCAAGCGTTCAATTCGCTTGGCACCACGATCTTTCCGATTGTTGGTTCGATACTGATCCTGGGTGGGTTGGCGACCGTGACCGCCGACCAATTGTCGGGCGTTGAGCTTGACGCGTATCGCACAGCCGAGAGCCAGGCGATTGTGAACGGCTATTTGGGCATTGCGGTGGCGCTAGCGATTGTCGCGGGCGTGGTATGGATGTTCCGCAATGCGCTGAAGGGCGAAAAGCATGAAGCGAGCGAAGGCTTGGCGGGACTTGATCTGCTCCAGCGTCCCCGTTTCGGTTACGGCGCATTATGTATCTTTCTCTATGTCGGTGCAGAAGTCTCGATCGGTTCGCTGATCGTCAATTATCTTATGCAAAGCCATGTCATGGGCCTTGAGGAGCAAGCCGCAGGCAAGCTCATCGGGCTGTATTGGGGCGGCGCAATGGTCGGGCGGTTTATCGGCTCGGCGGTCCTTCGCGTGTTGAGCCCCGGGAAGGTGCTGGCTTTCGTATCGATAGCGGCGATAGCGCTGCTTGTTATTTCAACCCAGACGTCGGGAGACGTTGCAGGATATACTTTGCTTGCGGTCGGACTGACTAACGCCATCATGTTCCCGACCATTTTCACGCTTGCTTGCGAGAAATTGGGTTCACGTGCAGCCGATGGATCAGGTATCATCAACGTCGCTATTGTCGGCGGGGCGGTCATTCCGTTGCTGACAGGCATCATTGCTGATTTGACCTCAAGCCTCGCAATTGCGTTCATGCTGCCGATGGCATGCTATGCGGTGATCGCCGGGTTCGGATTTTACGCCCGGCGGCCCGCTTAGGTTTCCACAATCTGACGCGGCATCGTTAACAGCACTGCAGAAGCTACAATCGCGAGCCCCGCCAGCAGCAGAAACAGCGCGTCGAACCCGTAAGCGGGTACGAGAGCGACTGTCAGCCACGGCATAATCAACGACGGCACGGTATTGGTAAGGTTGAAAAGGCCAAGGTCACGCCCGCGCGTGTGCGGGCGGGGCAGCACGCGCAGGGTCTGGCTAGTGTGGAGTGCCAGAAACACACTGCTGGCGAGCCCGAACGCGACATAACCCGCAATCGCGAATGGCAGGCTGGGTGCAAATGACATGACCAGAAGCCCGGCTGCGGCGATGGCCGATCCCCACACGAGCGGTAATATGGGCCGGTTGGCGCGGTCAGACCAGCGGCCGATGGCGAGCGCCAAAAAAACGGCGAGGCCAAGCACAAGCGCAAATATGCTAGCTGCGTCATTTTCACCGAAATCGGGGTCGAGGCTGCGGAACCACAAGAGCAGAAATGCGAACAATGACGCCTCGGCAATCTGGACAAGCAGGCGCGCGAACCACATGCGGATAGCGGCGCGCCGGGTTGCTATCACGCGCAAATCGAGCGGGTCAGCGTCAACAGAGCGCTGCATCAACTTCGGCATTTGGATGGGTTCACCGAACAGCAAAACGGGTCCGATCATCACAACAACCAGTATCGCGACGAGCATTTCGCGGTTCTCAAACGGGGCGAACCCCTGCAGCGTTACAAACGCGCCCGACAGCGCGCCCAATGCAGGGGCAAGTGCCAGCAGACCGCCGAGCAACCCTTTTTGCGAGTCCGGAATGCTATCGCCGGCCCAAGCGCCAAGCGGGGCGAGCATCATGTTGAGGCCGATTTGCCAAAACACGATCATAGCGATGAGCATTGCCGGACTAGGTGCCAACGGCATCGCGACAAGCAAGCAAGACGATAGGACCAGTCCGACCCATATCCAAGATCGCCTTACTCGCGTGACATCGCTCACCCAGCCGAAACCGATATTGGCGAGGCTGGCCGATATCGCGCCCGCAAAGGCGGCGATAGCTAGTATATTAAGCGCATCGTCGCCTGCCAAGCCGGTAGCACGGACCGGAAGCAATATTGTCAGAAACGGAATATAGGCGACCGCCCCGCCCGAAACCGCGAGCGCGTACAGATACATGAACCGCGCCGATTGCTGATCAGGCGCGGCGGTCTCTATGTCAGGCACCGCTGCTAGGTGGCGCAGTGCTGCCGCGCTCGACAAGGTTGCCCTCGGTGACCACCGGCTGATCCGGAACTGCCATGTTGCCATTGGTAATCAGCAACTCCACCGCTTTTGAGAAGGTCGCTGCAATGGGCTGATCAATGGCGGTGAGTTTCGGGTCGGTAAAGCGTACGACAGGCGTATTGTCGAAACTGATCAGCGACAGGTCACCGGGTACTTTCAATCCGCGCTGGTTTGCGGTGTCGAGAGTAGCCAGCGTCATCTGGTCATTGCTAGCAATGACCGCTGTGGGCGGTGTCTCTAGATCGAGCAGACTATTCGCCGCGATCACTCCGCTCTCGTAACTAAAGTCACCTCTGGTGCACAAGCCATCCTGCGAGAGCCCCGCCGCATCCATCGCTTCGCGCCAACCATCAATACGCCAGCTCGAAAGGTCATATTCCTCAGACCCCGCGATAAACCCAATGCGCCGATGGCCCAAAGAAATCAGATGCTCGGTCGCCCGGCGCGCCGACCCTTCATCGTCCATCGTCATCGATATTCCGGGCCCTGCCGTTATCGACCCGATCCGCGCGAAAGGTATTTTCCGCTTTGCCAGAAATGCAGTGATCAGCGGATTATCAGAGTGCGGCGGCGTCAGGATAACGCCGTCGGGCTGCAACGCGGCAATAGTCGCACCCAATTCGCGCTCGACATGGTCGTTATGCGTGTCGACCAGTTCGAATATCATCCGGTAGCCATGTTCGGCGCATTTTAGCATTCCGCCGAGCAGCATCTGATCGACCCAGTCGGTACCCTGTCGCGTCCGCCAATCGGCTATGGTGCGCTCGCGGTCGTTGATCGCCAGGATCAGATAAGAGCGCGAACCGCTCATTCGCTGCGCCGCAATCGAGGGCACGTAACCGAGCTTATCGATCGACGCCTGCACGCGCTCCTTCATCAATGGGCGTACATTGGGTTCGTTGTTGATGACACGGCTCACCGTCTGCAGGGAAACCTCTGCATCAGCCGCAACATGCTTGATCGTGACTGCCTGGCGGCGTCTCGCCATGTCTTATTTGCCCTCTTTGACGCCCTGCATGCAGGCCAGCCCTGTATCCTTGTCATCGCCGCACTGGTAAACGCGGATCCAGTCGATTTGAAACTCCGCCGGGGTCACATTGGCTGCAACCCCTTTGTCGTTATTCTTCTCCGACAGACCGCCCCCGATGGCTAGATTTGCCATGATGTAGAAGGGCTGGTCAAATGGTGCAACCGCGTTTGCTTTCGCAAGCGGAGATGCGGTTTCCCAATCATCCTGCGTCAGCTCCCAATATTTGCGCCCGTCGAGATAGAAGCGCATCAGCCCCTTGCCCCATTCGAGTGTCCATATGTGGAAGTCATCTGACGGAAGGGCATGCGACGGCAAAGCTACGCGGGTATCGCGAAACTTGTTCTTCGGCGCATAGTCGCCGAAGTGGAGCGCGCTGATCATCCGGTTTTCGCCGACATTACCGTCGCAGGTCTCGCAGGTGGCGCCAAGATTGACGCCTTCCAATATGTCGATTTCGCCTGAGCGCGGCCATCCGCCGTACACATTATCCGCAGGCATCATCCACACAGCGGGCCATGTACCTTGACCCTTGGGTGGTTTTGCACGGAATTCGACCTTGCCATATTTCCAAGCGGCAAGTCCCAAGGTGCGAATTTTGCCCGAGGTGAACTCCTGCGTCTTTTGCGGATTGGGCTTTTCGGCAATCTCCGGAGGGCGATCGGGGCCGGTGAACCTCTCCTTGCGCGCCTTCAGGTTCAAGATGCCATCGGTGACGCGAATATTCTCGGGCCTATCAGTATAACATTGCCGCTCCTGATTGCCGCCACCCCAGCAGGATTGCTCGGGCTTCCATTTGTTGCGGTCGAGTTCGGTGCCGTCGAATTCGTCGGACCAGACTAGATCCCATCCAGCATGGGCCGGTTGCGCTTCGACAGTAGTGGTGCATCCGGACAATACGGCGATGGCAAAAGGCAGTAAATGTCGCGAGCGCATAAATTTTCTCCTTGAACCACTTAAACGCAAAACGGGCCCGAGTCTTATGACCAAGGCCCGTCTTTTTGCGACACCGATTAACGGGCGTTAAAATTCGAAGCGTGCAAGGAACGTGAACCGACGGTCGTTGCGGAACGCGGACCGTGTGACCCGTGTTCCATCGAAGTCGATAACCTGCGATGTCTGCGTGACCTCATCAAGGAGGTTCACGCCCTGAACGCCCAGCTTCAATTGTTTGCTGACAGTCACGAAAATCGACGCATCAAGCTGCCCCGTTGCTTCACCATAAATGGGCGAGAACGGGAAGATCACATCGCGCGGCGTCTGCAGGAAGTCCGATCGCCAGTTATAGGCCGCACGGGCCGATATTGGGCCCTTTTCGTAGAATGCGACCGCGTTGACTGTGTGCTTTGAAACGCCAGCCAGTGGCAGACCGCCAGTGAACGGACTTTGCTCGGCACCAAGGTTCGAGTTATTGAAGTCGCCTGCGTCGACATAGGTATATGTCAGCTGCGCACCAAGCCCGCTGAGGAAGCTCGGCAAGAAGTCATAGGTTTGCTGATAGGCGATTTCGACGCCCTTCAGCTTTCCGCCATCGCTGTTGACCGGACCGTTGACCAACACGCTTGTTGTGGCTCCGCTTGGGCTGGTAAAGTTGCGTTCAACCGCGCCGCCATTCACGATGCCTTTGATGTCTTTATAGAAGCCAGCTACTGACACAGAACCGACCCGGTCGAAATACCATTCGAACGACAGGTCATAATTCCATGATTCCGTTGGACGCAGCAGGCGATTTCCGGTGGAAATCTGGAACAACGGCCCCGTTTCGAGCGTGCCTGCAGAGCGCAGGTTATTCGTGTTATCGGAGATACCGCCGCCGGTTGCAAATGCCGACAAATCAGGACGTGAAATGCTTTTGGATACAGCTCCGCGCACCAACATTCCGTTGCCGAAATCAAGTCGCGCATTGAAGCTCGGCAGCCAGTGATCGAACTTGATGTTTGAACTGTCGTCGATGGTTTCACCAGTAAATACTGCGGCAAATGCCGCAAGACGCGCAGCGGATAGTCCGCAATAGCCGGGTAAGGGCTGCACAGTGCCGCACGAAGCTTGAAGCTCTGACACCTGAACGACGCGATCGCCGTTACTGTCGAAAAATTGTGCGCTGGGAAAACCTATCGTTCCTCCGCTGCGAACAATGGTTTCCACATAACGTACGCCAATATTGCCACTCAGTGAGATATCGCTCCCAAAGTCGGCTCCAAAGTCAGCCCGGGCGTAAGCCCCGAACGTGCTTTCCTCAACATCGGAAATCTCGCCAGGCGTCCAGGGCCCGCCCGGAACCGCGTTAGACCGCGCCGATATTGGCCCCCATGGCACAGGGGTCCCTGACAGGCCGATAATCGCCGCAGCTTGCTGCGCACTGGTTCCACTGAGATAATCGTCGACGAGGTTGTCGCCACCGAAGAAATAAGCCGAACCATCACCAAACGGCAAAGGCGCTTTTCCGCGCTGGAAATTGTCACCGAATGGACTGCGGATTTGCGAGGCTGCCGGATATCGGGTAGGCGTAACCGCGCCGCCGCCAGTCCACGGTGCGCTCAAATTACCCCAGTTGGAGAAATTGGCATTACGGGTCACGCGATTGCGATCACCCCAGCGTGCACCGAACCGTGCTTTCTTGAAAAATCCTTCTTCGCTGACATCATATTCCGCGTCGAAACGCATGCTGGTCAGTTCGCCCTCGTTCTTGACTTGGTTGTCAAGCAGGAACCAATAAAATGCGCGATTGGGATCGGTAAAATAACTGGCAGGCGATGTGCTGGTCCCCGGTTGCAGGAACTGAACAATCGGGGTTTTGCCGGTATTATCGATGAAGATGTCCGAGGATGATTGCATCGCGGAGATGAAGCCATCCTCGGTGCGGTTCGATGAGATTTTTTGAGCTTCGATATTGAAGCGCAGCCGATCTGTCGGCGTAAGCTTGATTTGAACCGAATAGTCCTCGGTCTTAGCTGCGTCTTCCCGCTGGAACCGGAGAAATTCGGTTGGAATGCCGCCACCTTGAGTCAGTGTTCCAGTGGCAAACTGGTTGCCGTTATACGTGGCCGTAGTGCCCGGAGCGATTGTCGGGAACAGCGCATCGTCATTGACCAGCGCAAGAACAGCAAATTCATTCAGCGTGGCATTGGTAGTCGCACGCAAATACTCGAGCGTTACCTGAGCACGTCCGTCATTGCTTTCCCATTGCCCAACTGCGGAAATTGCGTCTCGATCACGGGTTAGATCTGTGGTCCGGATGCCGGCACCTTTGGGCACGAAAACGGCGCCCGCTGGCGGGAAGTTGGACGCATTCAATGTTTGAGTGCCACCAAAGCCGCCCGAACCCACTGGCCGGACGCGAATGCAAGGCGCATTCAGCGCAGGAGCGCGGTAGCACGGGTCGGTAATCTGCGACGCGTCAGTGCGGGTCACCAGCTCCGACTGGGCGTATGCCAGCTGTATGCCAAATGTACCGATGCCGGTTTCAAACGTGTTCGAACCAAGGATGGAAAAGCCAGGCGACCATTCTTTGGCGAGGTCGCCATAATTGCCTTCGACCGTGCCCGCAATGTGGAGGCCTGGCTTGTCGAGCGGCTTGCGGGTCACGAGGTTAACCGTCCCCGAAATGCCGCCGTCGATCATGTCAGAGGTGTTATTCTTGAACACTTCGACGCGGCCAAGCAGTTCGGGTGACACGTCATTAAACGACAGTTCACGACCACCATTGGCGGAGAAAATATCGCGGCCATTCAATTCGGAACGGACGAAGGGCAGACCGCGGATGATGACGCCCGATCCTTCGACCGAGAAACGGTCAGGGTCGTTGCGCTGTTCAAAGCGCGAGATGTTGACACCGGGAACGCGCTGCAAAGCTTCAGCGACCGAACGATCGGCAAGAGCGCCAATGTCTTCGGCGGTGATGACATCGACAAATGTGTCGGCATCGCGCTTGATGTTCTGCGCGCTTTCCAGCGATTTTTTGAAGCCGGTGACGATGATGGCGTCTTCGGCCTCGTCGCTTTGGGCAGCTTCGTCAGGTTGCTCGGTACTTTGGGCGAATGCCGGTTGCGCTGCGCATAATGCAAGGCTGGAAGCAGTCGTCAATGCAACAAGCCGCTGCGACCGCGACGCTCCGAATAAATATTTGCGTGCCAAATGATCCTCCCTGATGTCTGAATCGGGGGTATTGTTCCCACCGTTATTGCTACGCATAACTGCAATTGAGAGCGTTCACAAGAGACAAAATGAACGTTCACAATTTGCAGTTCTGCGTTAAACCGCTATGCGGACGTGGAGAGGATCAACTATATGGCGATTGAACATATCGTAATTGTGGGAGGCGGCACCGCAGGCTGGATGGCCGCTGCGGCGTTGTCGCGAATCCGTGCAGGCAGACCGGTCGAAATCACTCTTATTGAATCGGAGGAAATCGGCACAGTCGGCGTCGGCGAAGCTACTATCCCGCCTTTCCTCGATTTCAACCGCCTGCTCGAAGTCGATGAGCGCGAGATGCTCGCGGCCGTACAGGGCAGTTTCAAACTCGGCATCCAGTTCGTCAATTGGGGCAAAATCGGCGATAGCTATATCCACCCCTTTGGCAATTATGGCTATCAGGTCGACGGAATATCCTTCCACCATGTCTGGCACAAATATCGTCAAGCGGGCGACAAACGGCCTATTCAGGTTTTTAACGTGGAAACGATGGCCGCGCATTTCGGCCGTTTTGCACGCACCGAAGATTACAGCCGGGAAGATCTACCACCGGTCAATTACGCCTATCATATCGATGCCGGACGCTATGCGCGGTATTTGCGCAAATATGCCGAGGCGCGGGGCGTTGTAAGGCGTGAGGGTAAGATTTCCGATGTCGTCCTCGATGGCGAAAGCGGCTTTGTTTCATCGGTGGCGATGGAAGACGGCGAAATGCTGAAAGGCGATTTGTTTATCGACTGCTCTGGCTTTCGTGGTCTATTGATCGAGCAGGCCCTCAAAACCGGCTATGATGACTGGTCCAACTATTTGCCATGCAACCGCGCAGTCGCGCTGCCTTGCTTGCGCGAGGATGGCAGCGGGCCCCTGCCCTACACCCGTGCGACTGCCCATTCTGCCGGATGGCAATGGCAGGTGCCATTGCAACATCGCAATGGTAACGGCCATGTTTATTGTAGCGAATATATGTCGGATGACGAAGCGCACGGCATTCTGATAGGCAATATCGCCGGAAAGCCACAGGCCGAGCCTAACTTCCTGCGCTTCGTAACCGGCAGACGAAAGAAATTCTGGAACAAGAATGTCGTTGCACTGGGGCTGGCGTCTGGCTTCATGGAGCCGCTGGAATCGACCTCGCTTCACCTCGTCAACACCGGCATCAACAAACTAATCGCTTTGCTATCGCTCGACGGGATTACGCAGGTACAGGAGGACGCGTTCAACCGGCTGACCGGCAAGGAATATGCGCGCATCCGCGATTTCCTTATCTTGCACTATAACAGCACCACGCGCGACGACAGCCCGTTCTGGAACTATTGCCGCAATATGCCCGTACCCGATAGCTTGACCGAAAAGGTTGAGCTGTTCCGGCATAATGGCCAGATTTTCCGCGAGGATGACGAGCTGTTCACCGAAACCAGCTGGGCTGCGGTGATGATGGGGCAAGGCATCAGCATGGGCGGCCACAATGCGATGGCCGATGCTGTGAAAGAGCCGACAACGCGCAAAGAGATAGATGCTATGGAACAATCGATCCGCTTTGTGGTCGAACATATGCCAAGCCATGGGGAGTATTTGCAAAAATACTGCCCCGCGCCTCGTTAAAGGACATTTACCCCCAAATTGGATGGCCGGGACTTACGCCAACCCACACAGTATTTTTGTTAGGGCACTTCGGTCAATATTAAATGCCCGCGGTTCCGCTCCTGCATCGCCTGACTTTACCAGATGACATTCAAAATGCCCGCCCTGCGCTAAATGACCTATTTGCAAATCGGTGCTTGCATCCCTTAACAAAGGGCGATGACTTGTTAACCAGATGCCGAAACGCGATCTCCGTAATCTTCTGCGCATACGGCGGTCATGGTTTCGCTTCGTATATCCAGCCGTCATATTCGCGTATGTCGCAAGTCTTCTACTTCCGCCTGGGTCGTAGCGGCCGGGCTGGCTTTGGGTTGTGCGGTTCCCCATAATGCTTATGCGCTAGCTGTGGGACAGCCGGATAACCCTTCAAATTGTGAAGCTCTTCCCGATGGTAGCATCACTAAAATGGCGTTGAATTCGCTTGGAACTGTGGAACCAAGTGCGGGGCCATTGATGGACAGCAAAGCGGCTGCCATATTAGGTGGCAATCCTAGCAAACTTGAACAGATGCGCATGGCTCAGGCATCTCCCACTCTGCACACTGCAGCAACCGCTGTCTTGACAACAACCATCGGGGTGAATGCTTCCAGCTTCAACTGCTTGAATAATCTAGCACCTCCGGCCGCGCTTAACGCGATACGCACTGCGGTTAATTCCGCTGAAAGTGCGGTTTTGGGTAGTATGTCGGTAGCCATTCAACGTACCCCTTTTGATAGCAATTGGGCATTTGTAAATGCCCGGCCAAGCCATCGAAACGTAAAGCGCGCGTTGGTTGCAACGGGAGCACGTCGTTCGGGCGACGAAGCGGCGCAGATAGAAGCTGTAAACCGCTGGGTGAACCGCAATATCGCTTTTGGCGAAGACCGCGATGTCTATGGCCGCGCCGATTATTGGGCGCCTGCCTCAGAAACGTTCCGCCGGGGTATCGGTGATTGCGAGGACTTTGCCATTGCCAAGATGGAGCTTCTCTCCGCGCTTGGTATAGCCCGTGACAAGATGCGATTGGTGGTGGCGCGCGACCTAGTACGAAATGCCGATCATGCCGTTTTGGTGGTGACGATGGCGGATGGTCCGGTGATGCTCGACAATATGACCGATCGGTTGCTCGACGCGCGCCTGCCGAATGATTATCGCCCGATCATGTCATTCAGTAAGAACTCCAAGTGGGTGCATGGCTATGCCACGCAGCAGGCGCAACCCGCACGCATGGCACTCGCCAATCCGGCCGCCCTGTCTAAGGCGAATCGTTTAACTGACGTCGTGGCAGTTACGGCCGAACCCGACATGCCAGCATTGTCGATGGCGCTGCTTAGCGTTCCGTTAGTGCTTCCGAGCGGGCTTTCAGGACGGGCTTGAGCAAATAGCTCAGCACGCTTTTGCGGCCGGTCAATATTTCTACGTCACAGATCATCCCCGGTGTTATCGGCAGACGTTTGCCCGATTTGAGTAGATAAGCGCGGTCTGTCTCGACGATTACTGTGAAATAGGCCTGCCGCTCTATTTCGTCATAAATGCTGTCGGCGGAAACTTGCGCGACCCTCCCCGACAGCCCGCCATAGATCGAGAAATCATAGGCCGTAACTTTAACATTGGCGCGGTCGCCCACCTTGATGAAGGCAATGTCACCCGGTGTGACGCGGGCCTCAATCAGTAGCTTATCGCCCATCGGCACGATCTGCATGATTTTTTCGCCAGCGTTTAAAAATCCGCCAACCGTCGTCACCTGCACATCGTTGACAATCCCGTTGACCGGTGAGCGGATTTCTGCACGATTGAGGCGGCCTTGCGCGCCGCGCATTGTCTGTTCGTTGACGGCAATCTTGGTGTTGATCTGCGAACGTTCGTTTAGCGCCTCTTGCCGGTATTGGAATTGCGATTCGGCAACCTGTGCCTGCGCCTCTCGGATACTGGCCGAGGCACGCGACACGCCCTCGCGCGCGGCAGCCAGCCGTCCACGGATGTCCTGTAGTTCGCGCTGTGCAGTTAACAAATCGGTCTGCGGCACGATTTTCTTTTCGGCGAGCGGCCGGACCATATCGACCTGATCCTGCGCGAGTTTAAGGCTGGATTCGAGCGAGGAAACCGTGGCCTGCGCTTCGCCCAAATCGCGGCGTCGTTGTTCGACACCAGCGCTCAGCGCGCCGACCCGGCTGCGTTGGGCCGACTGCCGTGCAGCTTGCAACCTTGCTTCATCGGCGCAACTTTCGCCTACACAGCCCCCTGCGCCGCCAGCTTCACGGTTCAGGCGCGCAGAACTGGCCGCTAGCCGTTCTGTTTCGGTTTGTAACTGGCCGAGTTCCGACGACGATGTCGTATCGTCGAAACGGACGAGTAGCTGGCCCTTTTTTACGGTCTGGCCCGAGCGAACCAATATCTCTTCTATGGTGGATGGCTCGGCCGCTTGTACCAGTTGTACCTTTGACGACGGGATTACCCTGCCCTGCCCCCGCGTCACCTCGTCAACCTGGGCAAGGCTGGCCCACAGGATGAAAAGCGACAGGCCAACCGCGCTAAAAAATATAATCCGTTCGGCAGCATTCAGCCGCGCAAACCAAGACTTGAACTTCATTGTGTCGCCTCCAAGGCGGGTAATATAACAGGCGCGGGAGTGCCTGCATTAGCACGGGTTTCAGAACCCATCGGCATTGTCAGTCGCCAGCCTTTGCTGGTATCAATCCGGCCGCCTACATCATTATCGGCTCGCCTGTCCGTTGCCTCGCGCACGGGTACAGCCGTGTCTGCGACCAACAGCTCGTCGCTCAAATCGCCATCTTTGCCTGCATTCATATTGGCAAGACTTGAGACAGCAGGGATATATTCGCCGCCGCGATACACTCCGCTAAATGCTACGCGCCGTCCCCAATTGCCCGGCCAGCGGTAGAAGATGTGGGCGCCCATCTGCGTTATCTTGTGCAACTTGGGCGCCCAATATGGTGATACATAATTCGCATGGTAGTGTGTAGCCATGCCAACGGTTGATGTTACGGTGCCTGACAAAACGTCTTCGGCAACGCGGCGCGCCTCTGCCCAAGCCTTTGCACCCGGCGCGCGGAGCAGCGAGCCATCACAGGCAAAGCTGAACTGGCAGCCAGGACGGCTGCTGCCCTGATAGATCACACCGCAGACCGATTTGGGAAATGCCGGGTGGCGCATGCGGTTAAGGATAACCTGTGCCACGGCATAGCGACCTGCAACCGGTTCAAACCCGGCCTCATAATAGACTGCCTGCGTCATGCACCGCAGTGCCTTTTCGCTGTTCGTCATGCTGGTATCGGTGATGTAGAACGGCAATGCGGTTTCAATTGGCCCTTTGCCGATCGGGATTGCCTCGTTCAATACCTGCGCGTCATCGCCCTCGGCTGCGACCTTGGTCTGATCGGCCTGTGTCGCCGCAATCAGCGCGATCTGTTCTTTGGTCCGTATGGGTGCGGTAGCAACGCTTTTATCCCCTGAAAAAACGCGATCAAAAGCATCCTGCCAATCGATCTGCGTGACGAGCACGGCCATGATTATGCTGAAGCCGATAAGTGCGAGAACCACTTTGCCAAGTCCGTTTTCACCGCCCTGGCTTTTGGCACCGGACAACTCGTCATCGAGCGACATGGCGTTCAGCCGGTCAGGATAATCGTGTATCATGATGCCGCGCCTTTTGCAGCCGCCTGCTGCATGATCTGGTCACGCGGTCCGTCGGCAACGATGCGGCCGCGATCCATGACAATAAGCCGGTCGCACAGCGACAAGACAGCGTGACGATGGGTTGAGACTATTAGCGTTTGGCCGGGATAAATCGCTGTTTTGAGGCGCTCGACAAAGGCCGCCTCTGTGCGCATGTCCATCGCGCCGGTCGGCTCATCAAGAAACAGCAGTTTCGAAGGCGACGCGAGCGCCCGTGCAAGCACCAGAAATCCCCGTTGCCCGCCAGAGAGGTTGCGTCCGCGCTCACCCGTGCCGCGATCAAAGCCACCATCATCACGTCCCAGAAATTCGTCTGCGCCGACCCGGCGCAAAGCATCGATGAGCGCATCATCATCGGCATTGGGCGCGCCCATCAGCAGATTGTCCTTGATCGAACCACTGAACAGTTCGGCATCTTGCCCGACGAAACGCAACTGCTGGCGCAAATCAATCGGACGGAACTGGCGGTTGTCGAGGCCATCGACCAGTACCGCACCTTCGTCGGGATAATAAAGACCGCAGAGTAGTCGGCCCAAGGTCGATTTGCCCGATGCGACCCGGCCGATAATCGCGATTTTCTCCCCCGGCTTTATTTCCAGATTGATGCCTACCAATGCCTCACGGCTGCTCTGTGGATAAGCAAAGCTCGCATCTTCGATCTTGATATGGCCTTCGCGTACCGTCGGGATGACACTGTTGCTGCCAAAGGAACGTTCGTCAGCTTTCTCCATAAGGCCGCCGAGACTATCGAGCACCGTCAGTGCCTGCCGTCCGCGGGTCATCAGGAAAGCAAGCTGGCCCGCAGGCGCCAGCGAGCGCCCGGCGAGCATGACGATGGCGATGATCGCGCCCATCGAAATCTTGCCCGCATCGAACAGATAAAATCCGCCGATGACCAATGCGATGCTGGTGATTTGTTGGCAGACGCTGGCGAGCGTAACCGCAGTAGCGTTAAGGTGGCGCAACCGTTCCTGCGTCAGCGCGCTCATCCGCGCTAGGTTCCGCCAGCGCCCGATAACGCGGCCTTCGGAAGCGGTCGACTTTAGCGTTTCCGCGCCGCTGATCGCTTCTACCAAAAGGCTGTGCTGCAAGCCGGCATCGGCCTGAGCGTCGAGCGTCGCAGCGGTCATCTTCCCTTGCAGAATCTTGCCTGCGAAAAACATGATGATGATGATTACAACTGGCACCAGCGCCAGCCAGCCCGCCAATACTGCTATCAAAGCCACAAAAACCACAAGGAACAGCATATCGACAATCAGAACTGCGGTGGTCGACGCAAAAAAGTCGCGGACAATCTCAAACTCCGACACGCGCCGAACCAGCCGTCCAGTATCGCCTGACCGATCTGACAGTGGCAGATTGACGAGCTTGCCAAATATCTTTTCGGACAGCTTCAGGTCAAGCTTGCGTCCGAGCTCATCGAGCAAAGTCGACCGCGCCATGCGCAGAGCAAACTCAACCGCAAAGGCCAGCAAGACGCCGATGGCCAAAACCCAAAGGCTTGAAACCGCGCGGTTGGGGATGATGCGGTCGTAAACGTTCATCGAAAATAGCGGCAGTGCAAAAGCCAGCAAGTTGATCAGGAATGCAGCGCCGAACACCGGATAGAAATCGCGTTTTACCTTCGATAGTTCACCCCAGAACCAGTTATCGCGGGCGGCCTTGACCCAGCCTTCATCGCCGCTGCGCAGGCGGCCAGCATTGCCGCTGACATGGATGGCTTGTCCGACATAATAGCTCTCAAGTTCAGCGAGGTCTGTCCAGATAGGTTCGCCGGTCTCGGCCTTCCACACGAGTGCTTGGTCTTTGGTAGTCTCATAGACGATTGCGACGCTGTCGTCGTTCAGTCGAATGAGCGCGGGCATATGCTCCGCTTTTTTTGGAAAGCGCGCACCGGATAGCGGCGCGGTCGTCAGACCAGCCAGCTCAAGCGCATTTTCGGCCTGATGGAAAGGCAACCGCCCCTTGCTGTCCATCGGCAGCGTCTGGAAGAGGCTGCCCGGGTCGGGAAGCTCATTTTCCCGGGCAAGCCTCTTGACGGCGGCGATGATCGTGTCGGGCATAGCTACGCCAACACCTTCCAAGACCGCTGCCACTTCATTTTCCAATACTTCGTACACAATTTCCCCCGAAATTGGCCGAGACCGCTATCCGCTCAGCGCGGGTAGCGTCTCCGCTGCAGTTCCGCAGGCGGCGGCGGGCCATAATCAAAGCGGCTGCGTGCGTCTGAAGTCGCACCTGTCGGCGTGGCCAGGTTCATCGACGGCAACAGTTTATTGGTCGCCGCAAGCACCTGATACTCCGCAAACTGTTCGGCAAATTTTGCCGTTTCCAGCCGTACCTGCACGTTATAGCGTGTGTTCTGTGCATCAAGTACGTCGAGCAACGAGCGGCGACCAACATTGAACTGCTCACGATACGAGAGCAGCAAATCGTCGCTGACCTTGCTTTGGGTGTCGAGTTCCTGCGCTACCTTACGCTGCGTGGACATGCTGTTCCATGCACGGCGGACATCCTCTTCGGCATAGCGGCCAAGCTCGTGCAGACGGAAGCGAGCCTCGCTGGAACGGCGGACCATTTCCTGGTATTTCGCACGGTTGATGCCGCCGTCGAAAATGTTCCACTTGAACACGACACGCGCTTGCACATCATTTGTTTTGCCGTTGAAGCCGTCGATATCTTCACCAACGCGGCCACGCGCATCGACGCCGATTGTTGGATACAGGTCACCATTGGCTTTCTCGACCATAGCATGGGCCGCATCTACGTCGGCCTGCGCTTCCTTGACCTTAGGATTGTTTTGCCGCGCCTCTGCGACTGCTTCTCCGAGCGTTGGCGTTACCGCTGCACGCAGCGACTGCGGCATTGCAGCGCCGCCGATGCTTAGGCCAGTCAGAGTCTGCAACTGGATCTGAGCGTTTACTAAAGCCTCTTCGGCTTCGGTCTTGCGGACAATAGCAGCTTGCAAACGTTCTTGTGCTTGCTGTTGATCGGCAATGCTGATCGAGCCTTGCTGGACGCCCTGACCCAAATCGCCAACGAGATTGCGGTGGAAGGTTACATTGTCGTCGGCTGCCGCAACAATTCGCTGCTGCAGCAATATGTCGAGATATTGCCGCGAAACAAGCAATGCTGTGTTTTCAGACCGTTCTGCAACGCGCAGTGCCGCACCATCGGTGCGCGCAGCTTGGCGCATCAGCTCGCCATGACGGCGGCCAAAGTCTATGATAGTCTGTTCAGCCGTGATGCCGGCCTCCAGCGGATACAGCGCATCATCTTCGATACCCAATGTCCGCCGCGTCGGGTTTTCCAGACGGCGAATACCCGCAGATGCCTCGATATCGACGCGCGGCAGATACAGGCCTTGTGCCTGTTCCCGTTCGAACTCGATGGCTTCCTTGTTCATGATTGCCTGGTTAATTTCCGGGCTGGTTTCGAGCGCTGCGGCAATTGCCTGGTCGAGCGTCACCGTGCCGGTATAGTCCATCGCCGAACTTTGCATGGCAGCAGCCGGAGCAGCTGCAGTGGAACCATCAAAGAACGTATATTGCGGGGCTTCTGGAACGGTAACTTTCGCCGTCGCGGGCGCGTCAGTGGCGACCATTGATGATCCCGCCGGAACCGCTTCGACCACTGATGCTGCCGAGAGTATCGCAACTGGTGCAATCGCCATTGCTGGAGCTGCGGTTTCAGTTTGGACCAGCGGCGCTGCTACTGCCTGCTGGGCCGGAGCAACGGTTTCAGCGATAGTCGCCGTCAGGACGGCTGCTGGAACGACCGCAGCCGCAACTTCATCGGCGAGCGGCGTCACTGCTGCTTCCACAGTTTCGACTGCCAGGCTGGCGGGCAATTGAGCAGGCATTGCCGCAGGTGCCATATCAACAAAGTCGATTGTCGTTTCCGACATCAACGCTTCTGCCGGAATTGCCGCCGCTATGGCTGGGCTGGCGTCAATGTCGGGTGCTGCGGCGACTTCGACAACAGCCACAGATGATGTTGCTACCTTGGCCACAGCGGCCTCTACCGATGGCGTGACAGCGACCGCTGCTACTGTGGTCGAAATAGCCGGTGTGGATTGTTCGGTCACCAGCATATTGTCTGAATCGGCCGTCGAAATCGATGAAAGCGATGTCACCGAAACGGTGAACATCAGGATGTTACGGGTTTTCATTTTTCTTCTCCCCCTCAATTACTGGCCGTGACTTCGACGCGGCGATTGGTCGGGTTGCGCTCGCCATCGGCGGTCGAAACCTTAGGTTCGCTCTCGCCGCGACCCGAAACGGTGAGTGCCGATGCGTTAAGACCGGTTGCCTGCAATCTTGCGGCAACCGCTTCGGCGCGGCGGCGGGAGAGGCTGTCATTATAGCCATCCGAACCGGAGCGGTCGGTATGGCCAGTGACGGTGAAGCTGTTCCAGCCGCAAGCGTCCTTGTTGTCGGTGACAAATGCCAAAGTCTCATCGGCATTCGTAGGAAGCACAACGGAATCCCAGTCAAAGAACAAAGTGGCCGCCAGCGGCGAATCACACGCAGCCGAACGGGGGCGCGGCGGAGGTGGCTCGGGCATGGCGACCATAGGAGCCGCGGGTGCGGGTTGGGTCATCAGTCGATGATATTTTTCGCAGCGCGTCAGGCTTTCCTTGTCGCGGATCGAATTTTTGAGGAAGCCGGTCGCAATTCCGCACCAGACCTTCGCCTCGGATGCGTACATATAACTGCTGCCAAGCGACGCCAGCACCGACGGGTTGGTCGTCGCCGCAAGCGCTTCATCATAACGCCGCTGAACCTCAGGGCGTAAATCCCTCACATCCATCGACGTCAAATCGACTTGTGCCAACGCGGGTTGAGCAGCGCAAACTGCCACCCCTGTTGCCATTGCCTTTAATAATGATCTTTTCATGATCCTTTACCTCCGAAGCATATATTATTGTTTATTATTAGTTATTTATTATCCGTTATTTGTGGATGTCATGTCGTGAAGCTGCGAACCGAAGGGATCGACATGAATAGTTGCTAAGTCCGAAGAATTGCTGACGCTTTGGTTGATAAGCTCGACCAGATAGCCGCTGCTGTCCGCACCGGCATCGCCTCCAATTGCGGGCGGGCCGGCATCGGTTTCGAACGCCTCGACCAGCCTGTCGACCATCGTATCGGGCATCGCTTCATTGACGACATCTTCGATCGCCAGCTTTGCAATATTATCGTTGCTTGCCGCAGCCAGTCCGGCCGCTGCCATGTCGAGAATGTCGTGCATGACGACATCCCCGCCCATTGGCGCTGCTGTAGGCACGATATCGCTGATGGAGACAGTATCCGCACCACCATTCAGCGAGTCCGAAATCTCCGCAACCGGTTGCGCAATTACACCTGCAGGCATGTCGCTGTCGTCAACGGCCTGGAGGTTGCTGCCCTCATCGCCGGTCGAGCGCGAAACATTCGTTTCTGTTGCCAGAAGCGGCGCACTCTCGGCGGCATTTACATCCGAAGCCGCTAACAGGTCGACCTGATCAGGCGTTGCCGTTTCTGCATCCGGCAACATCTCAAGATGCGCATCATCGTTTGTCGGAGCAACAACCGTATCGTCCGTGGTTGCCAGGCCAACCAGCGATGCTGCAATCACCGTGGTTGTCACGTTGCTAGTAGTGCGAAGTTGTTCGGTGGTTTTGAAGCTCTCGTTTCCGCTGCCAAAAACAAAAGGTGTCAGCGGCGTGCTTTGAGCTTCCGAGATAAGCGCCATCGAGGCAGCTTCGCTACCGTCTCCATTGATATCGACAACCAGCATCGCACTTGCAAGTGACGGCGATAGGCCATCTGCGACCCGAACCGAAAATGCGTTCGTCGTGGTCAGGTCTCCATCGCCATCAGACAGCTGAACAGTAAAGCCGATGGTTTTGTCGATTGAGGATGAAGCAACACCGACATTGGTCAAATTGAGCTTCATGTCGCCAGCTGACTGGTAGACGTCAATCCAAGCAATTTGCGTACCGGCCGGTGCTGAGATCGTAAAGGTACCTGTATCTGTCGCGCCGTCGATCGTGAAGAATTGCGTGCCGCCATTGGTATAATGCGCAACAAATTTGACGGTCTCGCCTGCATTGAAATTGAAGAACGAGTAAGTTGCGTAGCTTACGTTGGCGATTGTGCCAACGCCGCCTGGCGGGGTGTAGCTGCCTGCACCGTCATAATCGTCAAGCGTTCCGAAATCGAACCGTAGGAATTCGCCGGTGTCGAAGTTGTTATTGCCAAGACCCCAACCTTGAGTCGAGCCATTGACGTTTGACGTTTGTGTAACTGTCGGGCTTGCACCCCCCTGCCATGCGGTCTGTTCGGCTGGCGTAAAGCCGCCCGTTGGCGACCAACCGGTAACATAAACCAACTGCTGCGCGGTTGCGTCGTCGGTCACCACTACACTGTCACTCGGGCCAACGCCGAACGAGCTACCGCTTCCGATAGGCACGTCAGTGATTGTCGGATCAAGCGCAGTAATCAGATCAAAGACATATTGTCCCGATGGTCCAGCGTTGGGATTGACTGTCAAAGTGAACACCGCAGTGTCCGTCGCTGACTGATAGCCTGCTACACCGTCGGTATTGACATAGCCCGTCAAGACGTTGCCTGTCTGGCTCGTCAGCACCGGAAGGCCACCTGAAGTTATGCCAGTGGTATTTGCCGTAATGGTCATGGCCGAACCAGTGCCGTCGGCGCCGCTCGTAAAGTGCAGCGTGCCAACTGCTGGTGTCTGCGCTGGGTTGTTGTTTGTTTGCTGGTTCTGGATAACACCGAGCACGGGTATATCATCGACGATAGAGATGACGATGGAACCCGGCGTAGAGTCGATATCACCCGTCGCGTCGGTGACCGTCATCGTGATGGTATCGCTCAGCGGGTTTACTTCGCCCTGACCTGTATGGGTCCGCGCTGCTGACAAAGTATAGCTATAGCCATAGGTGACAACGCCAGCGACCGGCGCGGAGATCGATGTGATCGTCAATACACCCTTGCTGGTCACGACCGTTTGTCCAACCGCGTCAATTGTCTGGGCCGGGTTGACGTCGCCGTCCAAAGTCAGCGTGTAGTTTTCGCCACTGGCATTAACCGTGAATGTGCCAATCGCAGTTTCACTGGTCGCGCCATGCTGGATGCCATCGGCCAGACCATCTTCATAAACGATTGCCGTCGAGCCGGTCACATCGGGAGCACGCGCATCCTGCACCAACGATATCGTCAGCTGCGCCAGATCCTTGTCGCCGTCGGCGTCGGTTATTTCATAAGTGAATACTTCAGACGTTACACCAGCCGGAATCGACGCCGTCTTCAGCGTATAGGTATAACTGCCGTCAGCCTTGATCAGCAGATTGCCGTATGTTCCGGAGATAACCACGCCAGCGACGGTAACTGCCGTCAACGCGCCGCCTGCGCCTTCAGCTCCAACGCGCGCATTGGTGACACTCCCCGGGCCATCGGCTCCGATAGTGTCTGCGACACCGTCGGTCGCGTTGACATCGGTACCGCTGCCACCGACGAAAACATTGCCGTCTGCGACATTGTTCAGTCCTTCGGTAACGCTATCAGTGTCGTCACGCGCGGTAGGAACATCGTCGACAATTCTGATACTCAACGTTGAGTTCGCCACATCGGGATTAACCGGATCAGCATCAGTCAGGACTACGGCGAAGTCTTCGAACAGGTCGTTCTCGCCAGCAGCATTTGCATGTGTTTCTGCTCCATTCAGCGTGTAGCTGTAGCTGATGAGGCCGGTAGCTGGATTATATGCCGTAATCGTTAGCGTGTTACCAAGCGGTGTGACGATGGGCGCAGGCGATGTGAATACGCCGTTGCTCACCACCAACACGCCATGGATGGTGAGCGAAGCCACGCCGTCCGGCGCGGAAATGTTGAAATTTCCGGTCGTCGTCAGCGATTCCTTGGTCGTGTCAGAACCTGCGGGCAGGTCATCTTCATCGACTGAAGCGTCACCACCATTTGCCTTAGGCGTCAGATTGGTGATGAGAACGGGATCGTCGGATCCGGTCAGCGTTATGACCAGCTGTGCCGGATCGCTGTCATTATCTCCATCGGTCAGCGTGTAGCTGAAAGTGTCCGTCAACGTGACGCCGGGCGGCAGCGCGTCAATGGCCAACTGTCCGGCAGCAGTCAGAGTGTAAGTCTGTGTGCCGTCGACGTTCAGAACGATATTGCCATAAATACCGGTCAGGCTTGTGAATACGCGGCTTGCGGTGCCATCGGCCCCGGCAACGTCATTCGTGTCTACATCGAACGTTACAAATGATGGGCCGCCCTCAGTCAGTCCAACCGCGTCGTTATTGGCGGTCGGGCCGTCATCATTGACGGTGACGTTGATCGTCGTTGCCGCCGTCACGGTGGTCGTATCGCCGTCGGTGTCGGTGACCCGCACCGCAAAGGCATCACCTGGCTTCTGGTCCGCCGTTCCACGGTCGCTATCACCGTCAATCAGGATATCGTCATGGGTCAGCAGGTTGTTGGTAAGCGTATAGCTATAGCTATAGCTGCCCGCACCATTGGAGGTCACGGTCAGCGTGCCGTTATTTCCTTGGACAACTACCGGCACGCCGACAGTAGCGGCAGTGACGTTAATCCACACTCCAAACTTGTTCTGGACCTCAACCGCCTGAATGCCGTCATTGCCGGTGCTTATCGAGAAGGCGCCCGCTCCGGTTTCCGAGTTATCGGTATTCAGCGCGGGATTTGCCAATTCGCCCGACCCATTGGGTAAACCTTTTTCATCAACAGTAATGTCGGTCACCGACAAGGTCGGCGTGGAATCAGGTTGAAGCGTCAGGGCGACGGTTGCAGTCGACGGATCGCCGTCGCCATCAATGATGGTGTAGGTAAAGCTGTCGGTTGTCGACAGGCTGCCTGCACCGGCATTCGGTGTGTAGGTAAACAGGCCCGTTGCCGGGTCATAGCTAACGACGCCATAGGTCGCTTGGGTGAAGGTAACTTTGCCGGGTGAAGATGTAGCAACGCCGTCTGCCCCGAATAAATCATTACCGAACACCGCAATCGTGAAGGCCGCATTTTCAGCAGTTTGTACAGCAACGTCATTTGCCGCACTCGGTGCATCGTCGAGGACCGTGACATTCAGAGTGTCGATCGCGCTCACGCTGTTATCGCTGTCGGTCACGCGGACATCAAAAGCTTCGCCAGCCAGCGAATCTGCGGCATCGGAAATACCGTCGCCATCGATCGTGACGAAATCCGGATGGTTTTCGAGATTGTCGGTGAGCGTGTAGGTGTAAGTATAAACTCCGGCCAAAACCGAAACTACCAACGTGCCATTCGCGCCGTTGACGACGCCGCCTGCGGTCACGTCGACCCAGTTGCCCAGCGCATCACGCAGTTCGAGCTTTTGTAGCGTGTCACCACCTGTGTTGATGAAGAAACTGCCGGTGCCGATATGCGAATTGCTGCCGAACGAAGTTCCCTCTGGCTCACCGGCGCGTGCCGGCAAGCCGTCTTCGTTGACGGTGACATCGGTCACGCGGACAGTCGGAACTGAGTCGGCTTTGAGGTTAATCGTGACCGTTGCGGTCGATGGATCGCCGTCGCCGTCAATAATCGTATAGGTGTAGGTGACGGTGCCTAGCTGGCCCGCAACTGGTGTAAATGTGAACAGGCCGGTGGCTGGATCATAGCTGACGGTACCCGTTGCTGGCTGAGTGAACGTCACGGCTACGCCAGGATTATTATCGATATCGACGCCGTCTGCACCGTACGTGTCGTTACCGAAGACATCGAAGGTGATGGCGGTGTTTTCCACGTCCTGATTGACGGTGTCATTCCGCGCGGTCGGGCCGTCGTCCAATATGTCGATGGTGATCGTGTCATTCGCAACGTCGCCGTCACTGTCGGTAAGGACGATGTTGAAATCGTCAAAAATCCCTTCCGACGTACCCGTAGTCGGGTTGGTCGGATGGTCCGTAGTGTTGTCGGTCAGCGTGTAGCTGTAGCTATAAACACCTGCGCTTAGCGTGACGGTTAGCGTACCGTAAGCGCCGACAACGACACCGCCAGCGGTGACATTAACGCCATTGATAACGAGACTGCCGATGCCGTCACTCCCGGTGCCGATAGCAATAGTGCCGGTCGTTGTTTCGGCGGTGCTTCCAGGGTTCGAGCCATCAGGAAGCGCCCGTTCATCCGCCTGCCCATCGCTTGCACGCAATGTTGGCGTTGAGTCCTTGCCGAGATCGATTGTTACGGTTGCGATATCGGTATCGCCATCGCCATCGGTAATCTGATAATTGAACGTTACCAATCCCTCTTCACCGGCCGCGGGCGTGTAGGTGAATGTACCATCGGCATTATATACCAGCGTACCTGTGCCGGTCAGCGATCCGCCAACCAAAGCAACGCCGGTAGTCAGATTGACCCCATCAGCACCCTGTATGTCGTTGGCGATTACGTTCACGGTGACAGCGGCATTTTCGGCCACTGGTCCTGCACTATCGTTGTTTGCGTCGGGCACATCATCTATGATTAGGACCTTGACGGTGCCGGATTCCGTCGATCCGTCAGTGTCGGTCACATCGACGTCGAACACTTCGGTGATCGTATTCTCGCCGCCGCCAACTGGGTGCGGCACGTTATCGTTAAGGGTGTAGCTATAATTGACCGTGATGCTGGTCGGGTCGCCGCCTGCGGTCGTGTTGGTCACGATGCTGGTGATGGTGAAAGTGCCATAAGCGGTGGTGAAAGTCTGGCCAACAAAGGCTTCGACGCCTTCAATCTTGATCGAGCTGATGCCGTCCACGCCATTGATGGTGAACGAACCGGTCTGGGTCAGCGGTTCCTTCACAGGGTCGGAGCCAGCTGGCAGATCATCGTCATCGACGATCAGGTCAGGGCCCTGAATATTGAGCCCGTTGATAGTGATTCCGTCGTCCGAGCCATTTATGGTTATCGTCAACGTCGTCGTCCGCGCGTCGCCATCGCCATCGGTCAGTGTGTAGGTGAAGACTTCGGTCAGCGAATCGTCGCTGTCGAGCCCCTGCACGCGTGGATCGAAATTGTTAAGGACGTAGCTATAGCTGCCATCTGCGTTGAGCGTCAGCGTGCCATACGCGCCATCGGTGGTGCCGTTGACCGTGCCTGCAACTGCGCCAAAGGCGACTGCGGTTACAGTCGCGCCATCGGCACCTTTGGTGTCGGCAACACCATCGGTATCATTCGCGTCCCCGCCGCCAACGCCAGTGATTACATTGCCGTCGGCCGATACGGATTCGCTTTCACCACCAAAATCATCTTCGGTCACTGAATCAAAGTCGGCGCGTGCAGTCGGAACGTCATCGATGATATCGACGACGAGCGTACCCGATGAACTGTCGCCATCCTGATCAGTGACGACGATCGCGAAATCGTCAAAGGTCGCGTCGCCCGATGTGTTGGTTGTAAGCAGATATTCGTAGCCAACAACGCCATTGGCGATGCTGGTAATTTTCAGCGTGCCGAAGCTGCTGGTGAAGATCTGACCGACTGCGGTTACAGCCACGCCGTCGATGGTTACAGATGCAGGACCGTCGGCCGCCGCATAAGCAATCGTGCCGGTGGTCTTTTCGCTATCCGCCGCCGCATTTGACCCGGCGGGAAGGCCAGCCTCGTCAACCAGCGTGCCAGCAGCACCCTTGACCGGCAGGTCAAGCGTAACCGGGCTGTCAGCAATAGCGATGGTCAGCGTTGCGCTCGACGCATCGCCATCGGCATCAGTGATGGTGTAAGTGAACACGTCAGAGACCCCGCCAGGCGAGCCTGCATTGCGAACGTAGCTGTAGCTGCCATCAGCGTTGATTGTCAGGACTCCGTAGAGGCCATTGACTGCAGTGCCTGCTCCGCCCGAGCCACCTGCGCCAGCCACATTGGTGACGAGCACGCCGTCCGCGCCCTGCACATCCTTGCCGCCGTCGCCTTCGACATCAGAAATGACATTGCCCGTGGCTGGGCCATAATTGCCCGCAGCGATGCTGTCTGTATCGGCAACCGCGGTCGGCGTATCATCGATAATCCGTATGGTGAATGGCTTGGTATCGGTATCGCCATCGGTGTCGGTTACGGTGATTGAGAAGACCTGCGTCGTCGCATCGCCCGATGTATTGTCCGTCAGCGTGAAGGTATAAGTCAACGTTCCGGTAGCGAGATTATAGCCGGTGATTAGCAAAGTTCCGGTTGGCACCGCAATCACCTGCCCAGCGCCGGTAATGGTAACACCATTGATCGAGACACTGGCAACGCCGTCGGGCGCAGTGAAGGAAATCGTCCCGCTGGTTGATTCGCTTGGCGCAGCCGCGTTCGAACCGGGAGGCTCGGTACCGCGCGCAGGGAGGCCCGCTTCATCGACAACGGTGCCAGCCCCAGCGGTTGGCACTGAGGTTATCGTAACCGGGCTGTCAGCAATCGAAATGGTCAGCGTTGCAGTGGAGGCATCGCCGTCGCCGTCGGTCAGTTGATAGGTAAACACGTCGTTCACGCCGCCGGGCGTGCCGGCGTTGCGCGTGTAGGTATAGCTGCCGTTAGCCGAAATTGTCAGCGTGCCATATTGGCCGTTGATAGTCGTTCCGGCTCCGGCAAATGTCCCCGAGCCAGTTCCGGCACGGATTCCGGACAAGACTGCTCCGTCGGCGCCCTGCGTGTCCGCGCCAGCATTGCCGCTGGTGGTGCCAATGCCGGTAATTACGTTCCCGGTCTGGCCGCTGTAAATTCCCGCAGGCACGCTGTCGGTATCATTGCGCGCCGTTGGAACGTCATCAGCAATATTGATCGTGAGCCGGGCAGTGGCAACATCGCCATCCGGGTCAGTAACCGCAACCGTGAATATATCGGTCGTCGTGTCGCCCGACGTATTGTCGGTCAGCCGGTAGGTATAACCAATTTGGCCATTACTAAGAGCGCCTAGCGTCAATACACCCCGCGCGGTCACTATTTGCTGTCCGGCGGTGCCAGTGACCACAACTCCGTTAATCGTGATCGAAGCAATACCGTCCGGCGACGTGACAAAAATCGTGCCTGTGGTGGAATCCGCACCGTTTCCGGTCGACGATCCGGGCGACTCAACATTTCCGTTGGTGCGCGTTCCGGGCAGTCCTACTTCGCTGACGTTGTCGACAACATCGGTGCTGGCAGGACCTCCATCCTGAATAACGACATCAGGATCGCGGTCTATCAAACCCGGAATGATTTCACGCTCTTCTGGCCCCAGAAAAGCAAGTTGTGTCGGGGGCAAAAGATCGCCGAGGCCAAATGGATCGCCGATGTCACCGACGGCGTCAGCAAAATTGCCGCCCGAACTTTGCAGGCGTCCAGCGGCTGGCTGTGGTTCCTGTCCGATCAGTAATGCCGCGATGTTGAGCGCTGGAACAGCCACGCCTTCGACGACGATTTGCGGAACGAAAATCGCGCCATCGGGAACAATCATCTGTGTTCCGTCGGGCATCTGGATGACGAGATCGCGTCCGACAACCTTGATATCGTCAAGGCCTACACCCGCTGGCAAAACCAACTGGCCATCCGCTGTAAGCGGAAGGATATTGGCACTCTGCACGGCGACGGCAAGGATGGCAGCGGCTTCTAAAGTCGCTGCGGCGTCTGCACCGGCCAAGTCGATGGCCGGACCGGTCGTGATATCGCTGTTCTTGAAGTCCATGATGCGTTCCTAAGCAAAATGACGCGCCGGTGCCGTGGTGGACCGGTCGGAAGATGAATGATTGAAAATCGAAATGTTCTGCGGCGTTGCCGCAAAAGGGCGCAGTTCAACGCATGAGCAATGCCCGAAACTAAGACGGATATAATTAAACATGGTGCCCCTGATCCCTCATGTGCAAAGCTGCCGCCTGAACATTCAGACGGGCAGGTTTGCCATTCCAGTGGGCGACCCTAGAATGGTGAAAACCGATTCGTTACCAACGCAGTAACCACTATCCATAATCGATTCGCAAGCTTCTTAACGGAAATTTACCAATATAATTCAAATATATAACAATAGTTGTATATAGTTAGATATAGACAAAGGATTTCGGAACAGGTGCAGTCGGACAAGGGTCTAAGACGCTACGGCATCATTGCCGGCCAAGCGGTCTTCTGGATCATGATGGTTGCCCGCCTGTTGATGTGCGGGCTGGTGTACCTGTGGGCGAGCTCGTCCTATCCCGCCGGTTCGGCTTATGCGTCGTTCGCACGAAGCTTTTTTCTGGTCTGGACGTTTTGGGGTGCCGTTACCGCAGCAGCAGCGTTGGCCGGTAAACCCGTGCGGCTTGGGATATGCCGCCTCATTGTCGGTGTGGACGCCCTTCTGGCGATGATCACAATCGCCGCTTTGAAGGGGGAAGGTGGGGCGACAATAGCCTACGCTGTATGCGTTGTCGTATTCGGACTAAGCCTTCGCGTCGGCCGCACACAGATATTTGGGCTTATTATAATGTTGCCGCTTGCCTTCATCTTGCGCGATACTGCGGTTTTTGTATTAGGCGCCGAATTTCGGTCGACTGACTTGGACTCCGTTCTTCCCGAGCTGATCAGCGCAATATTACAGATACTGTCGGTAACCGCCCTCATTTTGTGGGCAAACAGGCGATATGCGCTCGAAAAGTTCACGAATGATTTTTCATCGCTGCGAATGCTGTCGTTGGAAAGGTCTTTCGATTTCGACCTTCAATCTTGGACCGAACAGTTCGCGCTGCTATTTCATCCTGCGCGTGCGGCGTGCCTGATGACATCGCCAGTAAAAAGCGCGCCCAGCCGCTATTATCATCATGATCTTGACGCATGGCTGAATGATTCCCAGCGCAATGAATTGATGCGGGCATTTGCCGAGCTGCCCAATGGCTGCAGCCTGTTCGATTGTGAACATAATCGCGTTAATCCGCCTGGCGTCCGATTGTGGCGCGCTTTTGACGAGACCGAACACAGGCTGGCAATTATCCTCCGCCGGGCCGGTATCTCGGCAGCGCTCGTGCAGCCAATGCAGATTGACCGCGCACGCGGCGGTTTTGTGTGTGCGCTGGGTCGTCCTATTGACGCCGCTAAAATTGCCGAGTTGTTTCAACTCGGTCGCCACGTCAGCGAAATGTCCGATTTCCTCAGTCGTATCGCGACGGCTGAACGCGCATTCATTGCCGATGCGCACGATGTTGCGCGCCGCGACCTGCATGACGGCGTACTGCAATCGCTCGCAGCGCTGCGGATGCGGCTGATGCTTCTTACCAAACGAAAAGATGTTGCAAAAACCGCGGTCGATCTGGAGATTCGAAAAACGGTCGATATTCTTACTCTCGAACAATCCCGGCTCCGCGGTATATTGGAGACTAGTCAAAGCTCCAACCATACCATCAATCTGGTTTCTCAACTCGACATCTGTACCCGCAGTATCTCGCTCCAATGGAGTATTGATGTCCATCTGAATTCCGAAGAACCTGCCATACCGGTAGACCCGGAGTCGGCATTGAACATCGAGCATCTATTGCGCGAAGTTATCGCCAACGCGGTACGTCACGCCAAAAGCAAATCCTTGACAGTGTCACTATCGCTCAAGCAAGATGCGCTGATGATGGCAGTTTCTGACTTGAACCCGCTGTCTGAGGGGGAGCAGGGATTTGAAAAACCTGCATTAACATTGAAATCTGCTTCGCTACGCGATCGTTTGAGACTCGTGAACGGTGAGGCATATGCAGAGGGGCTGGGTAAGGGAACGCTGTTATCGATCCGGATACCCATGCAGCAGGTGGACGATGCGTAATATTTTAGTAGTAGATGATCATCCGTTTTTTCTTCACGGGTTTAGCCAGTATCTCGGCGAAACCAGCGAGTTCGAAGTTGAAACCGCGTTATCAGTCGACGAGGCGATTACCAAGATTGATGGTGCACGGCCCGATCTCGCAATGCTTGATGTTACAATGCACGGCGGCGGAGGCTTAAGGGTGTTGCGCTATTTGCGGCTGCATTATCCGAATGTGCCAGCGATGTTCCTTACGGTGCATATCGATCCCGAACAGACAATCGAAGCCATGCGACTGGGTATTAAAGGCATTGCATTGAAGGACAGTGATCCGGATGTAATTATCGAGGGAATGAAAACCGTTTTGGCAGGCGGCAAGTGGTTCGAAAGCGGGGTTACCGAACCTGCATTGCAATATTCGATTGAAAAACCGACGGGCAAAGTCAGGTCTGACGATTTGCTGACCAAACGCGAACATGAAATTGTTGATCTGGTGTGCCTCGGCTTGCGCAATCGTCAGGTTGCAGACCGGTGTGATCTCACGGAGGGCACGGTGAAAATTCATCTGAACAGCATTTACCGTAAACTGGGTGTTGCCTCACGCGCTGAGTTGATAGTCAACCGCGAAGGCATGCGTTCAAATAAAAACCCATCCGCTGTCAATTAAGCGCGAGAAATATTCTATCCCATCCGTTCCAAGCTGCGCTCAACATTCCTCCGACTGCGATCGCTACTCCATAAGGTATGCGCCGGTCTTCTTTGGGCACATTTTTGCGAAGCCCCATAAGGCGCGCAGCCATGAAGCTCAACGCCAATAACAATCCAGCAATGGTCGTTGTAAAAACCAGCGTGACTGCCCCTGCCCAATTAAACCATATAGCAACGGCGGCATATAATTTGGCATCACCACCGCCGATCCAGCCCCTGCTAAAAAGCCCCATTCCCATTATTAACGCTACCAGAAAATGGAAAAGGTTTTCCCAAACAGAGACTGGAAAGCCTACCAAGGCACCGCTCACACCAAATAATATTATCAATATGCCGGGCAAATAGTTGGGGATGCGGAAGGAGCGCAGGTCAGAAATTGCCGCCGCAATCAGGGTGAAAACCCAAACGGCAATTACAATATATGTTGTTTGCATTAGGGCTGGGTTTCCTGCGGCGTAGTGAGTTCGGCCCACACCGATTCATCAAAATGGTCGAGAATAAGCAAAGCTCGCGAAAATAGCGCATTTGCTTGAGGCGATCTCGATGCGGCTTTCGCTCCCTTAGCGATATCGATCAGTCGAACGCTCCATTCTGCATCGCTATCTTCTTGCCGCCGATCGGGAACGGCTCCTCTCATGCCGGCGACAAAATCCGAATTGGCCAATATCAGCCGGTTGTCTGGCGCATGTCGCGCCGCAGTTTCAAGTTGTTCGCTTGCCAGTTCTACCTCGCCATTTTGGAGAAGCGCCAGAGCGTGGTTGTTCAGAATATCTGGTTCATTCGGCGCTAGAATAAGCGCATGACCAAACGCCTCCCGAGCGGCAGCTGTTTCGCCCTTCTGGATGAAGACCAAACCGAGCAAGTTCCATACGCCTGCGTCGCGCGGACAGTTCCGTGCTGCTGAACCAAGCGCGACAATAGCGTCGTCGAGCGCGGCTTCATGCGCCGCGATCCATCCTCTCACGCTTGCAGTGCGACAAATATTTCGCGTCGGCTCTTTCACCGAAGCTAGAGCAGCTTTCGCAGTAGGCAGATCCATTCCGGCAATCGCATATTCGGCCTTGAGTAAAGCCACATCGTCGCTGGCAATCCGGTCGCCATTTTGCTCGAGCCATGCAATCATATGTCCGGCCTGCGTCACGCGGCCGTCACGCAACGCCGCATCAGCCTGCTTCAGGTAGAATTCCTGGTCAACAATCGAAGCGACGTTATTCTGTGCTGTAACTGCTGAACTGACGAATAGCAGCAGCAGCAGCAGGAAAAAAAGCGACTTGCAGTTCAGGCTTTGATTAGACGTCCGCAATGTCATCATCATTGTTAAAGAACAAATAGGCGAACTCGGGCAAATCATCAGAGGCGCGAACATCGGTCGCAGCCAGCTTTCGTCCCTCCTCCGCGCGCTCAATAGCAGCCATGATGATAGCGCTGTCAATCATTCCATGCTGGTTAGTTGCCTGCTCAATGGCAACTGACTGGGGCAGCCAAACGGCTAACCTATCACCAAAGGATTCAAATTTTGGCTTGTGACTAGCGTTTTTAGACGGCGGCTCAGATTGCGTAATGAGACGGACCTCGCCAAGCGAAACCCGCTCTAACCGAGTTCCATTAGCCCTGTATTCGTTTGGCAGATTTGCAGGCGGTAGAAATGGCTTAGGTGCGTGCGGGGGCTGCGGAAGCTTGACAGGATTTGGCGAAAAGCTGGCTGTCGTCGCCAAACGCGCTGGAGCCGCTGCAAATCTTGTCGAAAGCACACCTTGCCGGGCAAGCACTTCTGCAGGCTGCGTTTGGACCATGTCTGGACGAGATATTTCAGCGACTGCTGGCACAGGCGTTTCCAGATTATCGAGGATATCGCCAACCGTGCTTTCGTCAAAAGTGGCTGCAATGGAAACTGGCTCAACGACCACTGCTGGAAGCGAAGTCGCCTTGGCCAACTGAATATCTGGGACCAGGTCGCCGGTCAGTTTTGCCAGATTGGTTTGTGCCCTGACGTTCGATGGGTCTTTGGCCAAAGCAGTTTCGAAATATCGCTTTGCCAGATCATCGCGACCAATCCGGCCATAAGCCACAGCAAGTCCATTATAGGCGTCTGCACTTTCAGGATTCACACGAATTTCTGCACGAAATGATTCAATTGCAAGCGCGTCAAGGCCAGCGTCAAGATGTGCGCGGCCCCGTTGGAGCATCGATGCTCCTTCGGTCATCGCAGCCGTTGACGATGAGATGCGATATTCCGGACCAACGCTTTGTTGCGCCGCGCATCCCGCAACCAAGATCGAGGCGCATCCTACCAAAGCGCATTGTTTGATTGAGTTGTGCATATTCCTATCCCCCACTCATTGCCGGCAGCATCTCGCGTATCACACGAATAATTGCCGGTAACATCAAAACACCAATCATCACGGGCAGCATGCAGGCGACCAAGGGCACCGACAACAGCACAGGTAAACGGTGCGCCTTTTCCTCCGCGCGCATCCGCCTTTTTTCACGCATCTCAGATGCATAGACGCGCAATGTTTCGCCGATACTGGACCCAAGCTTATCAGACTGGATCAAAAGCGTAGCGAAGGACCGGATTTCCGTAACTTGGGTCCGGCTCGCCATATTGCGCAAAGCCTCTTCCCGCGTCGAGCCAGCACGCAATTCAAGCGTAACGACGGATAGCATTTGCGCAACTAGCGGGTGGGAATGCAACATCTCGCGTCCGACGCGGTCAAAAGCGGCCTCCATCCCGAGCCCCGCCTCGACGCAAACCAGCATTAAATCAAGACTGTCGGGGAAGCCGTTTACAATGGCTTCACGCCTCCGATCAGCCTTGGCAGAAATGAAAAGATTGGGCGCATATAGACCAAAAATCGCCAGTGCGACGCCGAAGAGATAGAGCTTGAACGGTGAAACCTGGGTACCGCCAAGAAAAATCATGCCGACAAACAGAGCAGGAAGCAGCACCAACATTCCCAAGCGGATAGCGGTAAAAAGCTTTGGCGCCAGCGGCGAATTATATCCTGCAGCAACCAATCGCGCACGCAGAGTTTCTCCCTGCGTATCCACCAGCGAGATACCAGATTTTTCAATGAATTCGGTTAGCTTATGCCAACCTTTGGCCAATGTGTCGCCGCGCAAGCTGGCCGAATCTGTCAAGCGGACTTGCGTACCGCGAACTTCCTCTAAACGCGCACGTGTCGCCGCTCGGCGGGCCAAGGTATTGGATACCAATATGACCATCGCCACGACGATGATGAAGACAAGCGCCAGCAGTGCAAGCCGCAATGGTCCATTGAGAGTGAGGCCGCCAAGCATGTCAGACCTTCAAATCTATCATTCGGCGAATGGTGAAAAAGCCGATGAAGTAAAGAATAACCAGACCCAAAAAGCCCGGTACGAATATAGGGTCCTGAGCGACATCCAGGTAAAATGAAGGGTTTAAAAGGAACAAGCCTGAAATCGTCATCACCGGCAATGCAGTCAGGACCAGAGCGGTCATCCGGCCTTCGGAGCTCAGCGCCCTGACCTTCATGTACATGCTCGCGCGCTCGCGAATAACCGACGCCAAGTTGGCAAGGATTTCTGCAAGATTGCCTCCAGTCTCGTTTTGCACGGATAACGACACAACAAACATCTGGATGTCTTCCAAACCCCACCTGTCAGCCATTGATTGCAGTGCATCACGCAAGTCCGCACCATAAGAAACTTCGTCAAGAACCAGCCCGAATTCGGAACCTAGTGGGTCCTCCATCTCCTTGGTAAGCAAGTCGAGTGCCGACGAGACCGGATGCCCCGAGCGCAACCCACGAATGAAAATATCGAGAGCAACGGGAAACTGCTCCTGCATCTTTTGCCGCCGCTTCGAAGCCATTCGCGAAAGAATAATCAACGGTATGCCAAGACCGATCGAAAGACCGACAACCAGTGCTAATTGCACGCTGCCAAAATTGATGGAGTATCCGGCGAAAGCCGCGCCGATGATGACCATAACCGTTATCAGCGCCGATCCCAACGCCATGGCCAGCATGATTTGGTGCGCAGGCATTGCAACACCGCTGGCGATGACCGACTGCTGAATGCTCTGGAGGGTTTTGCCGATTACTCCATTGCCGCTTGCAAATTCCAGCGGCTGCGACTTGCGTAATTTGGACGTCACGATTTCGCGGTCCATACCACCCTCAATCATCCGCAGCCGTTTGTTTACCGCCCGGGTTCCTGTTGAACGCCGACGCCAAGCCGAAATAGCAAGCTCCGCAAGAATAAAAACCGCCACAAAAACGAGGATCAGAATAATCAGCCGGGTGATGGTCGGGTTCATCAGGCGATGACCTTATCTGGACGGAAAAGCTCGGGCGACAGGTTGATCCCGTGCGCCGACAGATCTTCCATCATTTTGGGGCGGATACCGGTCGCTTCGAAATGGCCGATTACCTCGTTATTCTCATCACGGCCCTGCATCTTGAAACGGAAGATTTCTTGCATGGTGATGACCTCGCCTTCCATTCCGACTATTTCAGATAGGCTTAACAGGCGGCGGCGGCCGTCCGAAAGGCGACCAATCTGGACAACTACGTGAAGTGCCGATGCAATCTGGGCGCGTGCAGACCGTGGCGATATTTCAATACCGCTCATTCCGATCATCTGCTCCAGTCGCGACAAAGCGTCGCGCGCCGTATTGGCGTGGACTGTGGTCATTGACCCATCATGACCGGTGTTCATCGCCTGCAGCATGTCAAAGGCTTCACCGGCGCGCACTTCGCCGACGATGATACGGTCAGGCCGCATGCGCAGGGCGTTTTTCACCAAATCGCGCTGGCCGATTTCGCCCTTCCCTTCGATATTCGGCGGTCGTGTTTCGAGTCGCGCCACATGGATTTGCTGCAACTGGAGTTCTGCCGAGTCTTCGATGGTAACGATCCGTTCGCGCTCGTCGATGAACGAAGACATGGCATTGAGCAGGGTGGTTTTGCCCGATCCGGTACCTCCGGAAATCAACACATTTCGGCGGGCCTGTACAATGCCCTTCAACACATCGGCGATGACGGGCGGAACACTGCCATATTCGGCGAGCTTTGCCATGCTGATAGGTATTTTTGCAAATTTACGAATGGACAGCAACGAACCGTCCACCGCCAGCGGCGGAACAATCGCATTGACGCGAGAACCATCGGGTAAACGCGCATCGACAAAGGGCGATGATTCATCAACCCGCCGTCCGACTGCGCTAACAATCTTTTGGATGATGCGCAGCAAATGCCGCTCATCCTTGAATCGCGTATCGACCCGCTCCAAAACGCCACTACGTTCAACAAATACAACGTCATGACCATTGACCAATATGTCAGTGATAGACTGATCCTGGAGCAGCGGTTCCAACGGTCCAAGCCCCAGCAGTTCATCCAATATGTCCGAGACCAGCCGTTTGCGCTCTTCCTGATTCAGCGCGTGTTTTTGCAGAGCCAGTTGTTCGTGGACCAGCTCACCGATTTCAGTCTCAATCTGTGGTCGGGTCATTTTTTCAAGTGCAGACAGGTTAATCAGATCCAGCAAACGCCGGTGCAGTTCAACTTTCAGATTGATGTAATCAAGCGTTTCCCTGTGCAGATCGTTAGCGGCTTGCGAACCAGCCGTCGCCTGCTTGGTCGTCTCGTCGCCTTTTCTGATCTGCCACATGGTCTAAGCCTCCACACCAAGGCGCGGCAGGAAATTGGCGATGTCGCCGACGATTTTGCTCTTGGCACGGATCTGTTGGATCAGCACACCTTGATCGTGCGCGGCGCGGACTAGCGGATAGTCATTATGAATGCTGAGCTCTACCGGATGACCAAGTGCCTGCGCAGCGGATTCAAGATCGATGGTCCGGAACAGCCGCTTTTCGACGCGGTTTGCGACAATGTTGATATGGTCGCCCCTAATCCCCTGATTGTCCAGAAGCTGCAGCTGGCGCTTGGCCTGTCGCAGGCTTGCAACAGACAATTCGACGATCAGGAAGATTGCGGTTGATCGTGCGACGAGCGACAAGGCCCAGTTGGTCCAGTTGGTGGGCAGGTCGATGACAACAAAGTCAAATTCCTGCCGTGCCAGATCGATGATCCGCAAAATCTGGTCAGCATTAACTGCCTCAATAGGCATCATGTCAGCCGGCGCGGCAATGACGTTCAACCCTTGCGGCGTCGTAGTCACTACCGAGCGGAGCAGTTCCCTGTCGATTCGTGAACCGGCTTCAAGCAAATCCGCGATCGAAAGCTGGTTTGACAGGCCAAGATAAGAAGCTGCATCGCCAAATTGCAAATCAAGATCGAGTACACAAACGCCGCGTCCGGTGTTGCGGGCGGCAAGCTCACTGGCAAGATGGGTAGCGACGGTTGTCGCCCCTACCCCGCCGATACTTTTCATAATCGTCACGAGCTGGCCCTGCTGAACATCCGACGATAATTCGGCCTGCAGCTCTGCCGAAATCTCCTTCAGCATTTCGACCAACTCGGCATGCGGCAACGGCAGACCAACAACATCGCGCACGCCCTGTTTCAGCAATGTACGAACAAGCGGAAGGTTCGCATCGCGCACAGCAGCTATCACCGGCAGTTGCGGGTAGAGATCGCGCACTGCGGAAAGTCGTTCAAGCGATGCCGGGTGGCTAGGTGAAACCTCAAGCACCAATATGCTCGCACTGGCAAGCGCAGCGGCGGGAATTTCAGCGTCGATAGGTAAAGTGTTGAGCAGGATCGGCAAAGTTCCGGCATCGACCGCGTCAAGCTGCGCAGCGATCATCTCGGCCTCTGACAATATTAGGAGCACAGAATGCCGATCGAGATCCAAAATCCAGTCCTCCGGTAAAGCGTGTAATTGTTCGGAAAAGCCCATGTTCATATTACCTAATTTGAAACCGTGCCGGCGCCGTCTTCCATGGTGAGGGAATAAGTAAACGTCCCCATGTTTATCGGCGCATTAAACGCGAAAGTAGTAAGCGGCCGGAATCTGAGACCGGTTACTGAAACGGTAACCAGCGGTGCCACATCCAAACCATTTGGATCGCCAGCATAGCCCAGGCCAGAATAGCTATAATTTACCGTAACATTCGCAGGCGCAATGTCCGGTTTGAACAAACGCATGCGGTTTACGATTTGACCAAGGGCCGACCCACTTGCAGTCGTCGGAATAGCTGTTGAGCAGGAACTAGCACCGGCCAATGCACACGTAGCTGCAGGCGACGCCAATGTGCCACCGCCTGTGCAGGTGACACCTGGAAAAGCTGCCGAACTTATCGCGTCGCCCTGCGTAACGCCACAACTGACCGCAAAGCTGTACCCTGTAAGACCCGACGCTACCAGATCTGTCGCAACGGCGTATCGCGCGCCCATCTGGGTCGCTTTCTCTGCTTGATTATACGCCCACATATAGCGGCCTACATCTATAATGCCGAAAAAGAACAGCAGAGCCAACGGCAGGACCAGTGCAAATTCCGCAGCCGGTCCACCGTGCTCATCCGCAACAAAGTTTTTCCGGCAGCTCATATGCCCATAACCGCTGACTGCGCCTGCGCCCTTACATTTAGGCCCGACGTGTTGAAACCAAGCGCGCCGAGCAATGCCGGATATGGAACCCTCGCGGCTACCTTCACTCGCGGCGCATTAGTCAGCCCGCTATAGATGCCGGTCGTGGTTGCAGTGGCAGGGCAGGAATATGTGACGGTGATTTCAGTATCATCCCAGCCATAAACCTTTGCCGTTCCCGTACCCGCCAAGGTGCCGGTGCGGGTGATATTCTTTATCTGTGTTATTAGGGCTGCATCCGCAGGTACTGTATCAGTAATCGTCGAATTTGTGCAGGGATAATTGGAAAAAGGTTGGCGTCCGGCAAATCGAGCGCCGTCGCGTACAGCTTTCACTACTTTGTGCTCGTTCCAGAAATAATGGCCGAGTTCGAACGAGCCAAACATCAGGACGATCAGGAAGGGCACGACCATCGCCATTTCTGCCGCTGCTGCACCGGTACAGTCTCCCAAAAGATGCCTGCCGAACCGCATCGTCTATTCCACCAGATAAGGCACGTCGCGGCGTACGCTTTGATTGCTATACACACCACTTCCCGCGACCGTCGATTTGCCGATAATTTCCATGTAGATTGCATCCTTGAATGCATTCCAGCGCAATGAGTCGTCGCTAGCTGGTTCTACGAGAAAAACATCGACCCATTCGTCGATTATTACCGGCTGCGAAGCGCCGTTTAGACTCGAGCAATTTGTTACCACCGCAACTGTCAATACACGCCGATTGGCGTTAGCTGCAGGAACGCCACAAGTCGGCGCACCGTCGGAAGGCATTTGTCCAGCGAGCTCCCAAAGATAAGTCTCATAGCGACTGATCGTCTGCCAATTTACGGGCCTAGTAGCATTATGATATTTGGTAAAATAATCCTGCCGCGCCCATTGACCGTTGCCGAAACGCCCATTGCCGCCGGGACAGAAACCCGTACCGTTGAAACTGGTATAGTGGCAATTGTCCCTAGGTAATCCCATCGCTGCGATAGCGTTGGTGTTCGAATGCAGAAATGCGGCAGGGTCATAACTGCCAGAGCCAACGGGTTTAAACTCGCTTCCGCTTGCTGGAAGCCGGAAACCGTTTCCACCATTACCGTTGCTACGATTGATTTTGCAGCTGTTCCCGCTTTTTACATGATCCATCCGGACATTTGGAGCCGGAGGACAATCACCGCCGGTAATGCCGTTCCCCTCGCAAGAAGAAAGAACATTGCCGCCTCCATTATTGTTGAAGTCGTAAATGCCAAATCTTGTATTGATCGCATCATACAGACCTTGCGGATTCCCGGTGCTAACCCTGTTTTCGTCAATCTTGACGCAATCAATTGGCGGGCTGACATAAGCAAGCGCTTTAAGCAACGCGGCATTGCGGCTATTGGCGTCGGGATCGTTCACTTGAAGGAAACCGAAGTCCCCCGGTGCCCAAGTACTGTTACTACCAGAACCAGCATCTCCCCCTTGATTGGCATTGTTCTTGTTGCCCCCGCTGCCGGGGCTATGACCAGTTGCGACGACCCCTTGACCCTTTCGCGCGTCAGCATTGAATGCGACAGACGGATCCGGGCTACAGATCATGATCGGCGGGACTTTACAAACCGATGAACCCAATCCAGCCATTGCCCTCGCGTCGATAGCGCCTGAATTAAATGCACCGACGATGGGTGTCAAAGCGTAACGGGCAGTTCGGGCATTTACAGTTACTTCGACAAAGTTCGCGTTGGCGTCACTTGTCGCGGGAGTTTTGGCCTTGTCTTGAAAAAACCTGATTTTGCCTGTTGCATCACAAGTAGCTTCGGCATTTACCGTAACCGCAGGTACACTGCCATCATTTGCCATAAGCGAGCTGTTGGCAACTAAAGCGACTGCAGCAGCGGAAGCCCGCGCGCAGGCACCAACCTTATCATCCAACTGCGTTACCGCCGCCAGCGCGGCCTGATCAGCCGCATTCTGCAATTCGCTGTCCATTGCGGCCAACCGCGCATAATCAAACGCAATCCCGCCACAGGCAATCAACGCAGGCAATGCAAGGGCGTAAACGGCGGCTATTGCCCCGCTTTGATCGCTCCACAAACGCTTAGCCGATGACCTCATGGGAAAACAAACCTCCGATACCTTGCTTTAGTTACTGCCGCCGCTGCTTGAACCAGAACCGCTGCCCGATCCACTGCCCGACCCGCCGGTCGTCGTCTTGACGCCAACGGGCTTCTTCACCGTACCCTTGCGATATCTGTCTTGAGCGGCAGCCGCCTGGGCACCGTTAGCGACCATAGCGTCGGCATATTGCGGATCAGGCTCGACGATTTGCGCGGCGTAATTTGCCTTGGCAGCATCGCCCAGACCAATATCATTCGGCGTGCACGCCGGCACGGCAAGCGTTACTACAAAAACCGCGATCATGCGTTTAATAGTCATAGCCGTCTGCCTTTTTGGTCGCGGTGGATGTCTTGCCCTCGGGCGGCGGTGCGTCGGGGTCGAGCGGATTTACACCAACAGCCCTGTCCGTGCGTCCCATCAGGAACAGCTCACCCTCGCTGGGATTCTGTACCCGGTCTGTAGGCAGCTGAATCTGGTTCGCCTTTACCGGTTGCACGATACGCGGCGTAACCACGATGACCAGTTCAGTTTCACCCTTAGTGAAGCCCGATGAACGGAAAAGCGCGCCGATAATGGGTATCGAACCCAGCAACGGAACCTGTCGCACGGTGGTTGCGAAATCCTTGCGGATCAGGCCAGCGAGCGCAAAGGATTCGCCATCGCGAAGCTCAAGCACTGTATTGGCACGCCGCGTCTGAAGACCGGGAATGGTAAGCCCATTGACGGTAATCGAAGCGCTCGGATCGATTGAACTGACCTCGGGTTCAACTTGAAGATTGATGACGCCATCGGCCAGAACCGTTGGCGTAAATGCTAGGCTGACGCCAAAGGGTTTAAACTCGACGGTTATGCCGCCACCACTGCCACCACCTGTTCCGCTACCCGTGCTTTGGGCAACTGGCACAGGAAACTCTCCACCTGCCAAGAATGATGCTGTCTCACCGGAAAGCGCAACGAGCGTCGGCTCAGCCAGCGTCTTTACCAAGCCCTTACGTTCCAACGCATCCAGCGTCGCGTTGATGTTTAGGCCCAGGGCGCTGAATGCCTTGCGGAAAACACCAAAGCTGTTGGTAATAGAATCGAGGCGTAATATGCCCTCGCCATTATCTGGATCAGGTATAAGGCCCGCCCCATTTCCAGTCGCCGAGCCGAATGTTCCGCCATCGCTGCCAGTAAAGGCGCTAATGCCAATCTGCTTGCCAGTCTGGCGATTGATCTCGGAAAAACGGACCTCCAGCATCACCTGCTGGCTGGCGCCGATCGACATCATGTTGATGACTTTGTCACCCGCATAGGATTGTGCAAGCTGCATGGCGCGATCAACGGCAGGACCGTTTGAGACAACGCCAGTCAACACCACCGCTTCATTCGAAATCCGGGCACCAATTTGCTCGCCAGGGATTAGCTCTGCCATTTGCCGCCGCAGAGAGACGATGTCCGGCCCTACGGCGACATCGACCACCGAGATAACTATGTTGTTGCGGTCATAAATCGTTAGGCTGGTCGTGCCCATTTTCTTGCCGAGCACATAAAGCGAGCGGTTGGTTACCGGCACGATGTCAGCAATTTCCTGATTTCCGACCATCGCTTTCGAAAATGGCCGGTCGACAGTGACGACCTGGCTTTTGTTCAGTGGCACGTCGAGCTGCCCAGCCAGCAGTCCTGCATCTGAGGATGTCGAGTAGCCTTGCGCCAAGGCGGCCGGGGCGATAACCAAGGTCAGCGCCAGCGCCGCCACGGTCGAGATGAGTTTCGTTTTCATGCGCTCAATACCCCCTGTGGCGCTTAACGTCGTAAGACGAACTGGTCGTGCCGCGGACGATTTCGACCGCGACCGAATTGGCAGGCCGCGGCCTTACCACGGTGATTGCTCCGCGCGCCGTCGCTGCGGCGGGCATCGTCGGATAGGGAAACGGGTTGGCGGCAAATGCTGGCGTAGTGCGTCTTTCACCTGCCCCTGCATACAGGCTGACGCTGGTATTCGCCTGACCCAAATCGCGCGTGCCGACGGTGGACGATGCAAATTCATCTTGGTTCTGCTGATTACGCAACGCCATCGACAGCGTTCCGACCTGCCCTGCGAGCACCAACTTCTGCGCGCTTTGCTGGTCTACTGACAAGGTCGCAGTTTTTCCTACGACAGGCTGCGTGTTCTTTTCATTGGGCGACTGGTCAATGGCCAGCACAGCCACATTCTGAAGCAGGATATCGGTAACGGGTTCAATTTCCCCAACCTCGCCGTCCAGCTTTGGTGTGCGGGTTAGAAGAATGTCGACACGGTCACCGGGCAACACAAATCCTGCAACACCTGCGACGTCGCTGATCCGTACCGCGACTGCGCGCATATCGGTTTCGAGCAACTCAGACAGGCTGGCACGGCCGCCAAAGCCGGTAATCTTACCTGGAAGAATGGGTTCGCCAGCCTCGATTGGGCGGAGCACGACCCGTGCCTCCCCACCGTACAGACCTTTGGGAGACTGGAATGCCCCCGCGGGCAAAGACGTCGACGGCCAACTGACCATCCTGATATTTTCAGAAGAGAGCGTAGCGCCATATTCCAACGGAACGCGGGCAACGGCTATCTGTATCAGGCGGCCCTGTTCAGCAGCGGTCTCCTGCTGCTTTTCAGCGCCCGACAGATAGCTGTTGGCAAGAATAACGGCAATAATGCCGATGAACGCAGCAATAGCAACGATTAGTAGATTTCGATTTGCAAGCATTGCAACTTTCCGCCCCAGCAATATTGTGAAATTCACAAAATAAATTCCACCGCGCCGTCGCCCGGCGCGGTGGAATATCTAGTATCAGGTTTGGTTGTTGCCCAGATCGATATTAGTTTTTGCTTTCTCAAGCGATGTTCTAATAGAGCCACCGAGATTAATTGCAGCAAGTGCAATGGCAGAACCAACGATGGCAAGGATCAAAGCATATTCAGCTGCCGAAGCGCCGCTTTCATCCATGACGAACGACTTTACAAATTTAACCATAACAAAACCCCTTGTTCAAAAATGAGCAATTTCCATTCCGGCATCCGACCGGTCAAGATTGTTCCAGAGGAGGGGCGATTTTGAACCAGACGCGACCCTGTTATATTTTTAACCGAACTCGCATCCGGTCAATTTCGCGATGGTCCCCCCCGGGACACATGAAAAGTCCGCCAAAATAGGGGGCACCGTCAACGGGTAAAATTAACACATTATTTACAGTGGCTTGCCGAAAGGATTTGTTAACCATGGTGCCAAATTGCATCAATGTCTGCAAATAAATTGTCGAATCACAATATGTTACTAAAGTTATATAACCACCTAGACTCAGTGGTATATGCCTCCGGCGTCACTGGTTCTAAGAAAGCATTATCTTCGTCGAACCGGCGACCTGTCCACGTGCGGCGCGTATTAGTGGACGGTTGCATTTTGTTACAAGGCCGATAGCTTGGTGGCATCATGGGGGTAACAATCGAAACAGAATGGCCGCGCCTGATGCGGCTGACAGCAGCTGCGCTTATCGGCTGCGCGCCTGTCTGGATGGTGCTGTTGGTTTGGGACTTTACCGATCAACGGTCTGCCTGGCAGATATTTGTTCGCAGTAACTCATTTGCCATTCCATTAATCGAGCTGGCGTTTCTTTTAATAGTCATGGCGCGCGGGTTTTCCCCGGTACGGGCGATTTCCGATCTCCCCAAACTCACAAAAATTGCAGCACTGGCATGGTTGACGATTGCAGTCACAATATCCTTTAGAACGGGCAGCGACCACCTTGCCGCGTTGATAGGGTTGATGAAGCTATTTATTGCGTCATTATTCCTGCTCGCCCTTATCGCCCTTCGGCGAAGTGGCAACGGTCGCCTGTTTAGCAATATTTGGTTTGGCGTCGGTTGCGGAACTGTAATCTATGCCGCGCTATGGCTTGTCCATATTGCCATAACAACGCCCACCGGCGAGGAATGGGTGATATTGGTTCCGGGCGTTAATAATGTTCGTCACATCGGCCATTTTGCTTTTTCCGGCTTTTTTGCTGCAATCGCATGCCTCATTTTGCTTCGTGACAATAACAATTTACTCGTTCGCTGGGGACCACCCATTCTGCTCGCTGCGTTAAGCATGGGTCTTGCACTTTGGCCGGGATCTCGAGGCCCGACCTTGGCGATAGCAGCCGGCATGGCAGTGATATGGTTGCTTGGGTCGGGCTTCCGCCGCCAGCTAGGGCTTTTTTTTGGAGCCTCCTTAATCCTATCATTGGGCGTCGTTTCGCTACTCCCCGTTCCGCATCCAATATACGGGATCTTCGGCGCAACCGGCGTAGCCGATGTCGAGGCACCGGCCGGTCACGACGCAAGTTCTGGCCGCAATGTATTGTGGCGACAAACGTTCGAAAAAATCGAGGAACGGCCGTGGCTGGGATGGGGTGTCGAACAATTTTCTGCTTTCGGTCCCAAGGATTCTTTGGGAACAAGGCATCCGCATAACTTTCTTTTACAAATCAGCTTTTCGGGAGGATTGGTTTCCGCACTGCTCGCGTTGCTGATTATGTGTTCTGCGCTGCGTTATTGGCGATGGCCCTATGGGTACGGGATTGGTTTGGTCGGTATAGGTGGCTTAGTGGGTATTATCGTCTATTCAATGTACGATGGCGCACTATTTTTTAGCTACCCAATCATGATATTTTTGTTGGCGATTGCTTCAGCGGTTAAGCCGCTGGAAAAGCAACTCGAGCTCGATAGGTAAGATTTACACGGTCTGACAAAATCAGATAGGGTAGCCAGATTACCATACTGATCATGACCTTCTGTAAATTACCTTCAAGCAGCCCCCCCAGCGCCAAGCCAACGCTTTGCGGTAACCCTGTCGTAGTACCAACGATATGCGCCATCGCAAGCTGGGAGGTGATATCCAGCCCCCAAACGACGAGCAACAGCCTCGGAAACCAAGGCGCGCACCGGAGCGCTGCAACAAAACAGACAACATAAAGAAAATTCATCATCACAACATCAGCTGTCATCGCAGCGAGCAACACCTGCCCCCATAATGGCGCATTGCCATTCATCGCGGGAACAGCCGCGAGAAACTCCAGGCTGCGCACGGGGACGTTCAGCAACATGCCGATCAAAAGCGACGCCATCATGCCCGTTGGACCAAACATGGGGTGTGACCGGGCTGTAAGAACGTTGACAGATTGCCATTTGCCGTAGCGCGCGAGGCGGATATCGGGTTGTTGCATTAAAGCGCCGCGTGGAAAAATCTGATCTGCGATCCAAAAAGCAGCAATCGGGGCAGCACCAAGCAATAGATAAGGCGTAATCGTCTGGAAGAAGCTTACGCCGCTATCAATGGGCGATACAGCAAACATGGTCCGCAATATGCCCGCCAGCGTAACAAATGCGACCCAGCCGAGCATGACCCGCGACAGGTTGCTTTCCAGCACTGCTACAGCAGTGATACTCTTTTGATACAGCCTTACGCCGAAACCAGCCATGATTGCTTTCATCTAATGAACACCTGCCAAGTAAATCACGTACAGGCTAAGGAAACAAGGTTAATAAAAGCTTGTTCCTGATGATGAGGCATTCGACGGAGCGCGTATATTCATTGATACTGATAATGCGTTATTCTAGTAGCTGGAAAACTTAAAAAAATCCCGCCTTGTTCGACCCAAAACCAACGTCGTCAGGATTTTGCGCCAAGAACCGCGAGGACTTGTCCGATTCCCACAGGGTGCTTGATTTGGCCCAGACGCGATAATGTCTCGGCCACGTTGAGTTGATAATGCATCACCGAGTCCAGCGCCGCTTTGCGCTTAGCGCCCAGTTCGGTGAACAGGCTAGCCGCGGCATGGTTTTCGCCTAGCACCTGCATTTCCAGCGATGCGATGCCTTCCTTGCGGCACGTGACCAGCACTGCAGCAATCAGCATCCGTGCGAGGCCACAGCCATGATATTCGTCTAACAGTGCAATCGCCAGTTCGCCCAGCTCTGGATTCTTCTCACTCCTGATGGCGTGGGCCGCGCCGATGGCAGGATAACTTTCACCATCAAGCAAAATTGCGCCCCAACCAATATGGTCGTGTCCGTCGACCGCACTTAGTTGCTTTATTATGCTTTCAGGTGCCTCCCGAAAGGCTGAAAAAAACCGGAAATAGCGGGAGCGGTCTGACATTTCTTTGATGCCCTCCCTTATCCGCGCTTCATCGCTTGGCCGGATAGAACGCAAACAAACTGGGCGACCATCCGATAATTCGGTCTCTATCTCGCATAAAGGCTGAGGATCAGGGAGGCGGCTGTTTTCCATCGGATGGCGACACATAGCGCGTTAGCCGGTGATTGTCAGCGATAGTTAGGCAGCAAAAAGCCGCCTTCGTTTCCGAAGACGGCTTCCGCTTTTTTGGTTATCAATCAGAAACGGAAGGTGACTGTTCCGCGATAGGATTGGTTCGACACATCGTTGCGACCGATAGTGGTATCGGCACCCAAGGCGACTTCAAACGTCTCGCTGCCAAATGCGATGCCAGCGCTTGCTTCGAACCAGTCTTTGTCCGTACCGGTGAGCGCGAACACGGCCGGCAACCCGACGCCGCCTACAAAGTTCGCACCGAATGACGCGGGCTTGTCCTCAAATTCATGGACATAATAAGCCGAAGCGTAAGGCCGGAACTTCATGCCGCCACCCGATAGGATCAGCCCTGCCATCCCCTGAAGGCTGTCATACCGGCCGCGGTTGAATGCCAGTGCAGGCGGACCACCGGTTTCGACAGTTGGCGTGAACTCTAACCGGCTGGCGCGCATTGCTACGCGTGGTCCGACTTTGAGCGATCCGGCATCGAACATCTTACCCAATCCGACTTCGGCAGACAGCGCCAGCGTGTCATCCTTGCTTTGCAAGCGATAGATCGTCGGGCCGAGTACCGCAGTGCGGTCTGTCCGTGCACTGAACATCGCGGCACTGACCTGCGTATCCAGCGTTATGCCGCTGTCATATTGCAGCTTGCCGTAAAGCGTTCCCTGGTACAGCTTACCCGAGGCATTTTGTGCAACGCCGCTCGTGGTGCCGTCAATGTCGGTATAGGACAGCGCAAAACCGATCCCGGCATTTTCGCCCAGCTCGCTTTCGATACCGGCAGCTGCGTAATAGCCGTCATAATTATCGTCACCACCGAACGGAATGGCTGTCGCCATCGACGCGCTTTGGCCGTCGAGATATCCACCTGCGAAAAATACGCTCACAGTTTCAGGCAAAGCCGACGATGTATCTTCAGCTCCTTCGGCATAACCCATTAAAGGCCGACCGGGTTGCATCTGATCTGATGACATACGCGCTACAGTCTGCAGCGGGTTGCCCAGCGTTGCCACCTGGCCGCCAAAGCCATTTGCAATGTCCATGCCTGCAAGGCGGCTGCGGAAGAAGCGTGACATGTTATCCATCGCAGTCGTTCCGATTGCACCTTTCAGCGTTTCGGTCCGTGGTGCCCAGCTTTCCAACGTGGCTTGAATAGTTGCAGCATTCTGCAAATCGAGGAAGTCATAAAGCGGAGCAACGCTTGTACCGCCACGGTTGCGGTCAAGCAAAGCGGCATAGCTGAGCTGTACCGGCGTGTTGGCAACCACCGAGCCATAGCTGCCCGCTACGATCCGCGCCTGCACGCTATTGGCGTTGTAAATCAGTGTCGGCGTTAGAATTGCACTCAGCGCGGTCGTCGTAAATGTACCCGTCACGCCAGACTGAGCGGTCAGGATCGTGAAAAGGTCATTGTTACGTATCGTTGCGCCAGAGACGGGTGAGAAAATTACCCGGCCACCAATATTGGCAAATCCGCTTCCGGCGCCGTTGGTAACCACTGCCAGGACATCCGAAGTACCGGCAGCGCCGACATCAACGGCAAAAGTGCTCCCCGAAGCCATCGTCAGATTACCACCGACTGTCAGCGTACCGACTGTTCCGAGCGTTCCGGGCGCGAAGTTGCCCAAGACGCTCGTCAGGAACGGCGTGTTCACCCGTCCGGTCCCGCTCAGCAAACCAGAGGTGAACAGATAATCACCGCCCGTTGTGATCGTGCCGTTATTCTGTACGATTCCGGTCGAATGCATGACGTCGATAAGGCTGGTCAGCGAAGCGCCCGCGTTCACGGAAAGTTGCGACGAAGCGCCAAGGACAGTAAACCTGTCAACCGTAACGGCGGAATTAAGCGATACGATGCCGGCGTTGCGCAAGGTCACGTCATAATAGCGGCCGGCAACGCCTGTCGCCCGCACACCATTGACGTTGTTCGGAACGAAATTGGTTGCGCCGGGAAGGCCATTAGCAAGCGAAGGCGCTGGCAATGGACCATCGCGGAAGCCAGGTGCCGCCATTGGCGATTCGGTGGCTGCCATACCGTCGCGCATCGCCACAGCAGTAGCTTCGTCGGTCGTCACTGCGGCAGCAGCAGCCTCTGTGATCGTCACTGCATCCGGCGCTGCTGCATCGCTAAGCACAGCGGTCAGCGTCGGCGAATTGTCAACTGTACCGCCGGGAGTGTTGGGTACGCCATTTCGGATTGCACCGGTGGTAATATCTTGGCACTCGTTAGTTCCACCAAGTTGGAAGCATTGCTCGCCAAATTTCGGCGTTGTCGCTACGATTGTTCCACCCAATTCGGTCGGAACGCCGTTGACCAGCTGGCCGCCCGAAATGATGTTATAGGCTGGGTCTAGCGTCGTGACCCATGCCGTGGCGTCTTCCCAGTTCTTATTGCCAGCGGTTGCAGTGACATAACGATAAGGGTTGTTGGCTACGATCCAGTCCCAATACAGGAACAATGGCTGGTAGAAGCTCTGCGTGCCATAGCTACCGCCGGGCTGACCGCCAAAGAAGGTCGACCCGCCCGAGAGCACGCCGAGAATGACACTCTTTGAAAAAGTCTGGTCAAGGATCAGCGGACCGCCGGAATCACCCGGACCGGTCGAGCCTTCGCGTGGAAGGGCGTTGTCGCGGAAACCGTTAAAGTCGCGCGGGTTGGCGGCGGCTGTGCCACGTGCCGGATCATCGAAATCCAGCCAGTACAACAATTGCGGACGCGATGGAGTGCCCGTTGTGCCGAACAGGAACAGGTTACGCTCGTTAATTGAAGTCAGCGCGCCCAGCATGTTTTCTGCGGCGCGGCGGCGGAAGTCGTTGCCGACTGCACCGGTCGTGCCGGTGCCGTTACGGCCATAGCCCGAGACGGTGACATGGTAGCCGGTACCGGTCGCAGGATTGATTGCTGAAGGGGTTGCAAGCGGTGAGAATAGCAAGGCCCATGTTGGAACATTGCGCGTTGGCGCATCGAGCACTGCGGTCGCGATGTCGGCTTCAAGAAAGCAAGACGTTGCGCTGGTGCAGGAAGCTGCGGCAAGCGAGGCTGGATTATAAAATACCTGTTCGATGTTGTAGAGTTGCTGCGCGCGGTTCGTCTGGAACTGGCCGGGTCCGGCACCGGCGCCGAGCAACCAATTTACCAGTTCATCCGGCTGACCCGCGGCATTGGCGCGCGTGTTGGTTTCGAACCCGATGGCGATGCCCACACCGCCCGATCCTGCACCATAAGCGGTTGCGGCGCGTCCATTAACGCAGTGTGCGGCGAACAGAACGACGCGGGGATTTATAAGGCTCGCGGTGCAAAGCCCTACAGAGCCGCCACCACCATCGGTCACTATCTGGCCGATACCGTTGATGTTCACTGGATCGCGTGCATCGGTCGGGGTAAAGTTGTTGTTGATGGTGATTTCGGGCATTTCGATTGCCTCGACGATAGAAGCGCGCGACGCTGCATTCCGCTGGGCATCCTGCGCGGCGTCGTTCAAGCCATCGATGATCACATTGCTTGCGTGCGGCGCATCCAGTGCCTCCGACGGACGTGCGCTATCTTGAGCAAATGCAGCCGCGGGCAGCGCAAGCAACGCCGTTGATGCAAAAAGCGCGCCGCGAAGGCGCTGTGAAGCAGTGTAGGTCATGTCGCAAATTCCCCATATAGTGTAGGGGCTCCTTCCCCCACATTTATGGGGGTTGCGTAACATGCAAAATCGATTCTGCACAATAACCAAAGTTAAAGAAAATTTAACTGTGGTTAATGCGCAACTTCAAAGACTTTACAAAATTTATTCAATCGTTTTCCGAGCTGTCATAGCGCAGTTCAAGATATCGTCCGCGAACCGCGAGTTTATCAAGTTCGCCGCGCGAAATCTGCCCAGTCATTGTTTCAATTTCACGGTCGATTAGCTTTAACCCGTCGACCAATTGCTGCTCGGGCGTTTTGCCGCCATGTTCTTTGCGTTTCAAACTCTCAGGGATGCGTTTATAGCCATTGACCAGCTCGGGAAGATGCTCACCCACCAACTTTCGCACTTCGCGCGCGGCAGGGTCGTTATCATCCAGCGTTTGCAATTGCGGTGCGAGCTGGTCGAGACGCACCCCGATATCCTGCATGATACTGATCGCCGGTGCTGGTAACGCGGTCCGTTGCGCCTCCAGCCAGATTTCAGTCTTGCCTGCGAGCGTTCCCAAATCGGTCTGACGGAGGCTTTCGGTCGTCGGCATCGGCATTTCGGGATAACGCATCAGCACATAAGCTGCCGCCGCACCGACCAAGCCGGTAATCATCACGCCCCAGAAGCCGATACCATCGATAATGGCGCCAACTATGCCTGCACCGACCAAAACAACGCCAACCGCGAGCGCGGCCTTTGAAACCTTGCCCCAGAAATGTGCACGGCGTAACGCCTGGCTCTTGGTTCCGATCGGCGGCATGCGGACGTTGCGCAGCGCACGGCGGCTGCTGTCGAGAATTTCGTCGGATTGGGAGGCGATATTTGACAAGCCTTACGCCTCCAGCGACAGCAAACCGCTGTCCTGCACCGATTTCGTTGCCTGCGCTTGGCCCTCGGCGCGGGCGATATAGCCCTTCGACTTCTCGACTTCCTTTTCGAGCGCCTCGGATGTTTGCTTCATGCTATCGAGCGCCTTCATCTTGAAGGTGTCGATGGCGTCCATCGTGTCATAGATATTCTGGAACGCGCGGCTCAATGTTTCCAACGGGATGGTTGACGCCGCCGCCTGCTCGTGGATGCGCGCGGTGTTGTCGCGCAGCAACTTGCCCGTGCTGTCGATGATATTCGCGGTGGTGGTGTTCAGCGACGTAATCTGGTCGAGCACCAGTCTCTGGTTGGTCATTGCCTGCGCAACGGTCACAGCTGTTCGTAACGCGCCGACCGTCGTAGTCGAAGCGCGATCCACGCCCTTCACCAGTTCGACATTGTTCTTCTTGACCAGATCGAGCGCAAGATAGCCCTGAACCGTCACCGCCATCTGAGTCAGCAAATCCTGCGTGCGCTGGCGCACATAGAATAACGCGCTTTCCTTGATTGCGCGCGCCTTAGCCGGGTCGGAGAGTTCCAAATCGACGGCCTTTTCCTCAAGCTTCGCGTCCAACTGCTTGGACATCACGATCATCTGTTCGAGCTTGCCCATCGCAACCCACAGATTCTGCCGCTCGACGTCAATCGCAGCATTGTCCATCAACAATTCGTCCTTGCCGTTGCCAAGGCGGCCCAAAATCGAACTGATGTGCGTTTGCGAGCTTTGGTAGCTGTCGAAATAATTGCGCAGTTTGCTGCCGAACGGAATGATGCCGAAAAGTTTCTGCTTGGTCATCAGATTACCTTTTTTCGAAGGGTCCAAATCTTCGACAACGCGGCGCAATTCGGCGAGGTCAGCGCCAACCCCCGAACTTTCATCCATCCTGCGGATTGGCTTGTCGAGGAAGCGGTTCGACTGGTTCGACGCTTCCATGATTTCCTTACGGCCCATATTGGTCAGTTGATCGACCCGTTTGCCGAATTCGGGGCTATTGACGTCCTGCGCGATCAGGTCGGCAACATAAGCTTCGACACGTTCCTGCAGCTTGGTGGTTTGCTCGTCGGTTACCGGCACCAGACCCATCGCCTGTTGCGGTGCAACGGTAGGCACAGGGTCGGGCGGGGTCAGTTTCAGATCGCTGACGGTTTGCGTTACGGTTTCGGTCGACATGAGCACTCTTCCCAATGTGATTTCAATTCAACAGATGGAACGAGTGCCTGACCATTTCAAGCACTTCCGTCCCCAGCTGTATTATTTTTCTAATACAGTATCGCCCTGTTCCTTCAAAGCCGCTTCGACCAGCGGCGATAATCCTTCGACCACCCGCGACACGCCTTTGGCATTGGGATGGATACCGTCGGGCAGCATCAACGCTTTGTCAGTGACTACACCGTCGAGAAAAAAAGGATAGAGCGGCGTGTCATATTGCTTTGCAAGTTGCGGGAATAGGCCGTTGAAAGCGCTCGCATAATCCTGCCCGAGATTTGGTGCAGCCAGCATCCCTGTAAGCACAACCGGGATCTCGCGTTTCTTGAGCTCATCCAGCATTGCAACCATGTTGGCGCGCGTTTCATCCGGCTTGATGCCCCTCAACATATCGTTTCCGCCAAGGCCAAGCACAACCAAGTCGGGCTTGCGCTCGAGATTATCGAGGACGAAACTTAGCCGCGACTTACCCGCCGCCGTGGTGTCGCCTGACACGCCAGCATTATGAACACGCGCGTTAACGCCACCGGCCTTCAACGCGGCCTGCAATTGCGGCGCGAGGCCTTCATTGGGCGCAAGGCGGTAACCGGCATACAGGCTGTCCCCAAACGCCACGACAAGCTTGTCATATTGGGCCGGCGCTTCGCTCTTTGCCGAAGCTGGTTCGCTCTTCGTCGATTCCGCCGCCTGCCCGCAGCCAATGAGCACTTGGAGAAGCAGGGCAAGCGCCCCATATAGGCCAAAATTACGTTTCAAAAGGCTATCTCCTTGCACGCTCCCATCACGTCTTCGCCGGATATGGCAATCCGCGCGGCAAATGTCACCCTAAGCCTTGGTTCGAACGACGCCGAAGTGTCGATTTTGCGCGGGGTGGATCTTGAAGTGCCCTATGACAGCAGCGTCGCGTTGCTTGGACCGTCGGGATCGGGCAAGTCTTCGCTGATGGCGGTGCTGGCCGGATTGGAGCAGGCAAGTGGTGGCACGGTGCTCGTGGACGGCCTCGATTTTACCAAGCTCGACGAAGACGAATTGGCGCGCGCGCGGCGCGGGCGGATTGGGATTGTCTTGCAGGCTTTCCACCTGTTGCCGACGATGACGGCGCTGGAAAATGTCGCGATCCCGATGGAACTGGCAGGTATCGATGACCCGTTCGGCCGCGCAAAAGCCGAATTGGAAGCGGTCGGCCTTGGGCACCGCTTGACGCATTATCCATCGCAACTGTCGGGCGGCGAGCAGCAGCGTGTCGCAATCGCCCGCGCGATGGCAGCGGCACCGAAGATTATTTTCGCGGACGAACCCACCGGCAATCTCGATGGTTCGACCGGCACATCGATCATTGACCTATTGTTCGAACGCCGCGCCGCTTTGGGTGCAACGCTGCTGATCATCACTCACGATCCCGACCTGGCCAAAAAATGCGACCGGATCATCACGATGCACGACGGCCATGTGGTGGAGAGCGTCGCTTGAGTCTTCCCCTCGCCGCGATCTGGCGCATTTCCCGCCGCGACCTTTCGGCGCGTATTCGCGGGCTTCGTTTGCTTGCCATCTGTCTGTTTTTGGGCGTCGCGACATTGGCCGCGATTGGCAGCCTGACCGCGGGCATAGCTGACGAACTTTCGCGGCGCGGGCAGACCATCTTAGGCGGCGACGTAGAAATAGGCATTGCCCAACGCGAAGCAACCGCTGCCGAAATGGCCGCGATGCGCAAGGCAGGGTCGGTTTCCGAAACCGTCCGTTTGCGCGCGATGGCGATTGGCGACGATAGCTTGCTTGCTGAACTGAAAGCCATCGACGATGTCTACCCGCATTATGGAGCACTCAAATTGCGGGATGGCGGCATCGTCAAGGCACCCGCCAAGGGCGAAATCTATGTCGGCCCGACGCTGTCCGAACGGCTCGACATCGAAACCGGCGGCACTGTCCGCTTTGGCGAAGCTACGTTCAAAGTGGCAGGGATAATCGACGAAGAACCTGACCGCTTGGGCGAAGGTTTCACGCTTGGCCCGGTTGCCATCATCAACATGGCTTCACTCCCTGATACTGGACTGATCCAGCCGGGCAGCATGTATGAGGCCAAATATCGCATCAAGCTTGGTCCACAAGAAGACGCCGCTGCCGTCGCCAAGGCACTCGAAGCACAATTCCCTTCGGCAGGCTGGGACATCACCGACCGCTCGAACGGCGCGCCCGGCACAAGGCGGTTTATCGAGCGGATGGGGCAATTTTTGACGTTGGTCGGCCTTGCCGCTTTGGTGATTGCAGGCATCGGCGTCGGCAATGGCGTCGGCAGCTATCTCGCCAGCAAGCGCGCCAGCATCGCAACGCTGAAAGTAACTGGTGCCGACAGCCAGACCATTTTCCGCATCTATATGCTGCAAATCCTCGCGGTGGCGTCGGTGGCGATACTGGTCGGCCTTGCCGCTGGCAGCGTCATGCCAATGGCGATTGGCTGGGTCGCAGGCGACATATTGCCCGTCGCGCCGGGCTTTAATCTGCACCCGCTGCCATTGGCGGTGAGCGCGATCTACGGACTACTGATCGCCCTTGCATTCGCCCTACCCCCGCTTGCCCGCGCCCGCACCGTGCCTGCCGCAGGACTATTCCGGGCCATCGTCGAGGGCGACAGCCGCATCGACAAGCGCAGCACGATCTGGGTAGTGGCGGCCATCGCTGCAATCGTTGCGCTTGCGGTCGTGACCGCGCGTGAGCCTTTATTCTCGCTCGCGTTCATCGGCGCGGCGTTTGGGCTACTGCTGCTCCTGACGGGCATAGCTTTCCTCCTGCGCTTCATCGCCATCCGTCTGCCCCGACCGACGGCTCCCCTGCCCCGCCTTGCGCTCGCCAACCTCCATCGCCCCGGCGCGCAGACGCAGGCTTTGGTGGTTGCACTTGGCCTTGGCCTGACCTTGTTCGTCACGCTCGCCGCCATTCAGACCAGCATCAACAACGAAATCAAAAACAGCGTCCCCGAACGCGCGCCGAGCTTTTTCGTGCTCGACATCCCCCGCGAAGGTGCCGCTAAATTTACGAGCATGGTGAAGGAAGCCGACCCCAACGGCACGATCAACCTTATCCCTGCCCTTCGCGGCATGATCATCGAATATGGCGGCCAGCGTGTCGATCAATTGGAGGAACTGCCCGAGGGCGCATGGGTGCTCAACGGCGATCGGGGACTCACCTACAGCCCCACCATTCCCAAAGGCAGCGAGCTTGTAGCGGGCGAATGGTGGCCCGCCGACTACAAAGGCCCTGCGCTGGTCAGCCTCGATGCCGAAATTGCCGAAGTGCTCGACGTCGGTATCGGCGACAGCCTGACCGTCAGCCTGCTGGGCGTCGAAGTACCCGCCAAGATTTCGTCGCTCCGCACCGTCAACTGGGAAAATTTCGGCCTGAATTATGTCATGGTCTTCTCGCCGGGCAGTCTCGACGCTGCGCCGCATAATATGGTCGCGACGCTGACCGTATCGAAGGACGCCGAACGCAAACTGGCCAAAGCCTTGCCCCCCGCCTTCCCGTCATCATCGCTCATCGAAGTAGGCGAAGTCACAGCTCAGATTACCACATTGCTAAGCCAGATGGCGCAAGCCATCGCTGCCGCAGCCTCCATCGCGATTTTAGCGGGGATCGCAGTCCTAGTCGGCGCCATCGCCGCCGCGCGGCAGTCGCGGATATATGACGCGGTCATTACCAAGATGCTCGGCGGCACGCGCAGCCAGATATTGGGCGCGCAGGCAATGGAATATGGCATATTGGCGGTCGTGCTGGGCCTGTTATCGCTGGCGCTCGGCATGGGCGCGGCTTGGTATGTCGTGGTGCAAATCTTCGATTTCAGCTTTGCGCCGGATTACGGGATATTGGCCCTGACGCTGGTCGGTGGTGCGGGTCTAACCTTCATTCTGGGCATCGTCGGTTCACTGCCGATATTGGCTGCGCGGCCCTCGGAAGCGCTCAGGAGCCTATAAATTTAACCGTAGCCCTGAGCCTGTCGAAGGGCGCTTATCGACTAGACGTGCTTCGACAGGCTCAGCACTACGGTTCTTTGTCCTTAGCAAGCTGCGTCGCCAACGGCGCGGACAGGATCAACTGCGCCATATGGTACGCCAGCGTCGGTAGCAGCACCATTCCGGCAATTGCGGGCGGGAATATTGTTGCCGCCAGCGGCGCACCTATAGCGATGCTCTTCTGGCCGCCAGAAAACAGCATCGTAATCCGGTCGCCACGCGGCAATTTCATTATCCCGCCGAGCAGCCATGACCCGCCAAAGCCAACGACCAACATCACCGATAAAGCCAGCGCCAGCCACGCCAGCTCATCACCGCGCACAATGCTCCAAATCCCCGCGACCACCGCACCAGAAAACGCCACATAGACCGCAATCGCAATCGAAATGCGGTCCATCCATGTCGCCAATGATTTGTGATTATCGACCCAAGGCTTGAACCATCGCTGCGATAATTGCCCTAGAGCAAAAGGCAGCAATAGGATCAGCGCAATCCGACCCACCGCCTCGCCTGATACATTGGCCTCGCCCACATGCGCCAGCGCAGCGAACAGCAAGGGCGACAAAACCACGCCGAACAAATTGACCAACGCCGCAGCGACAACCGACGCCGCAACATTGCCTCTGGCAAGCGCGCTATAAGCAGCAGCCGACTGGATCGTTGACGGCAATATCCCGGCGAACAACAATCCCAAGGCCAACGTCGCAGGCAAAATATTGTCGAACACATGCGATAGCGCCAATCCGACTATCGGCATCACACCGAACACAAACAGGAAAATCGCTCCCTGCAGTCGCCAGTTGCGGACCCCGTGCAGCACTTCGTCGCGCGGAAGGCGAACGCCATTGAGGAAAAACAGCAGGAAAATCGCCGCCATCGAAATCAACGCTGCAGTCTCAGCAGCTTGCCCGCGTACCGGCAAAATGCTCGCCAATACAATCGTTGCAAGCAACAGGAGAACGAAGCGGTCTGCAAAGATACGGGCGAACATGCCCGTGCTTTGGAGACTGATAACCCGTATTGCAACAGCAGCGATGTTGCGCCGCAACGAACTTTGCGTTATGGGCGCGGCGAAATCGGGCGATTACGGTCGTCCCACTCCCAAAAGGCTTTATTATATGTCCCTTCGCAATATCGCGATTATCGCGCACGTTGACCACGGCAAAACTACCTTGGTTGACCAGCTTTTCCGCCAATCCGGTACCTTCCGCGACAATCAGCGCGTCGAAGAACGGGCGATGGATTCGAACGACCTAGAAAAAGAACGTGGCATCACGATTCTTGCCAAGTGCACGTCGGTCGAATGGGAGGATACCCGCATCAATATCGTTGATACGCCTGGACACGCGGACTTCGGTGGCGAAGTCGAGCGTATATTGTCGATGGTCGATGGCGTCATTCTGTTGGTCGATGCGTCCGAAGGCGCGATGCCGCAGACGAAGTTCGTCACCGGCAAGGCTTTGGCGCTTGGCCTGCGTCCCATCGTCGTCGTCAACAAGGTTGATCGCCCGGACGAGCGAATCCAGGAAGTTCTCGACGAAGTATTCGATCTGTTCGTTTCGCTTGATGCGTCCGACGAACAGCTTGATTTCCCGGTACTCTACGCATCGGGCCGCAACGGCTATGCGTCGACCGACCCGGATCGCCGCGAAGGCACATTGACGCCGATGTTTGAAACCATCGTAAGCCATGTTCCCGCGCCAAAGGCCGATGTAGACGGCGAGTTCAAGATGCTCGTCACCTTGCTTGACCGCGATAACTTCCTTGGCCGTATTCTTACCGGCCTCGTGCTTTCGGGCACCGTCAAGGTGAACCAGCAAATTCACGCGCTTTCGCCCGATGGCAAGATCGTAGAAACCGGCCGCGCGTCCAAAATCATGTCGTTCCGTGGTCTCGAGCGCGTTCCCGTCGAAGAAGCCAAGGCTGGTGATATTATTTCCATCGCCGGTATGACCACTGCGACTGTGGCCGACACGATCGCCGAACCGAGCGTGACCGAGCCGCTGCACGCGCAACCAATCGATCCGCCAACGCTGTCGATGCGTTTCTCAGTCAACGACAGCCCGATGGCTGGCCGCGAAGGCACCAAAGTTACCAGCCGCATGATCCGCGACCGCCTGATGCGCGAAGCCGAAAGCAACGTTGCCGTTCGCATCACCGAAGCAGCCGACAAGGACAGCTTCGAAGTGGCAGGTCGCGGCGAATTGCAGCTTGGCGTGCTCATCGAAACGATGCGCCGCGAAGGCTTCGAACTTGGCATTTCGCGCCCACGCGTGTTGTTTGGCGAAGACGAAAAGGGTAATCCGACCGAGCCCTATGAAACCGTCGTCATCGACGTCGACGATGAATATTCGGGCACCGTTGTTGAAAAAATGGCAATCCGCAAAGGCGACCTCACCGACATGCGCCCTTCGGGCGGCGGCAAGACCCGCATCACCTTCAGCGCGCCATCGCGCGGCCTGATCGGTTATCACGGCGAATTCCTCTCCGACACGCGCGGCACGGGCATCATGAACCGCCTGTTTGAAAAATACGGCCCGCATAAAGGCAAGATTGAAGGCCGCAAGAACGGCGTGCTGATTTCCAACGGTGCCGGTGAAGCTGTTGCCTATGCGCTCGGACCATTGGAAGAGCGCGGTATTTTGATGGTTTCGCCGGGTGAGGCTCTATACGAGGGCATGATTATCGGCGAAAATGCAAAGCCCGACGATCTCGAAGTCAATCCGATGAAGTCGAAGCAGCTCACCAACTTCCGCTCGACCGGCAAGGACGACGCGATCCGCCTCACCCCGCCTTGGCGGATGACGCTGGAGCAAGCGATTGCCTATGTCGACGATGATGAAATGGTGGAAGTCACGCCAAAGAACATCCGCTTGCGTAAGCGTTTCCTCGACCCGAACGAGCGCAAGAAGCAATCGCGCGCCAAACAGGCGGCATAAATTAAAAAGGGCGCCGTTTTACCGGCGCCCTTTTTTTTATACCCGAAGGTATCCGTTTAGAAACGCAGCGAAGCGGTCAAACGAATATTGTGCATGTCGAAATCGCTATCGTCGCGGCGCATATCGGTTCCCGCTGGATTGACGAGCAGAAACGGGTTGGTGGCAGTGGCGGTGCCAGGGCCAACCGAAACGCGGTAATCGTCGTCGACATAATTGGTGTAGAGATATTCGAGGCCGAGGCTGAGGTTGCTTGCAACCTTGACTTCGGCACCGCCACCATAGCTGTAACCCCAGCTTTTCGTGCTACCGTTATCAGAAAACGAATTCAGGCCGTTGGTGGTCGAGAAGCCATTGTCGATCTTCGCGTAGGCGGCACCACCTGTTGCATAGAACAAAGCGCCACGGGCCGCATAACCGACACGAGCGCGTGCCTGAAGCGCGTAATCAATCTCGCGCGTGAACGTATACGAGGCGGGCGTACTGCTGAATGCGGTTACGCTATCGCGTGATTCATTTTTGCCGCCTTCAAGGACGAAACCGTAAACAATGTTGCCCTGCTGTACATCATAGCCAGCGCGGATGTTATATTCGAGGCCATCCTTGTCACCGCGGCAACCTTCAATCGGTGTGCGGCCATTCGCCGCGCCACCACAGAATCCGGGCAAAAAGGCATTGGCACCAGCCAGAGTGTTTACATTATTGTCAAAGCTACCGTCGAGATTGGTATCGAATACGACACCTTCGCGGCGGTCATTATTCTGTGCGGCAAGACCTATTGAACCGCCGATGTAAGGTCCGGTCCAATCTTCGTCGATTGCTTCCTGCGCGAATGCGGGGTTAGCAATGAGGGTAAGAGAAGCTGCGCCAAGCAGCAATGCGGGGGAGAATTTCATGGATATTTCCTTTTCTGTCAGTTGCTGACCGACCAGAAACGCAGAAACCCCCAATTTTGATGCATCACGCTTCAATAAAAATATAAAAAGGTGCCTAAATGCCATAAACTGAGGTGAAGCAGCGGTGAAATATGCCGCTGGTTAGTCATTTATAAGCGTTAAATTGACTGCCCCGCCGCCACTCCGCTCGCCCATGCCCATTGGAAATTATAACCGCCAAGCCAGCCGGTGACATCGACCGCCTCGCCGATGCAATAAAGCCCCGGAACTTTCTTGGCTTCCATCGTTTGCTGGGACAGGCCATCGGTGCTGATACCGCCTAAAGTTACCTCCGCCTTGGCATAGCCTTCACTGCCATTGGGGGTGAAAGGCCAGCAATCAAGCAGCGCGCCAGCCTCGGCCAATTTACGGTCACTTTGGTCGGCGAGGTTACCACCCAATGCGAGGCGGTCGGCCAGCGCTTCTGCCAGCCGCGCCGGTAACATCCGGTCAAGCGTGGAGCGCAACGTTGCCCTTGGTCGGGCGCGCTTTTCTGCAAGCAAAAGTTCACCTGCATTTTCAATGGCTAGAAAATCGATCCCGATGCTATCCCCCGGCCGCCAATAGCTGCTAATCTGCAAGATTGCAGGACCGCTGAGGCCCCGGTGGGTAAACAATGCAGCTTCGCGAAATTCTGTTTTGCCGTGCTTGGCGACCACTTCAGCCGATACACCGGACAATTCGCGAAACAGCACGTCATCGCCGCCAAGCGTCAACGGCACCAAAGCCGGGCGCGGTTCGACGATTTTCAGCCCGAACTGCCGCGCCAGATCATAGGCAAAGCCTGTCGCCCCCATTTTGGGAATGCTCGGTCCGCCCGTGGCGATGACCAGCGACGGTGCGCTGGCGTGCAAGCCATTATAGGTCACGCGATATTCGCTGCCATCGTGCGAGACTTCGCCGACCGGCGCGTTGAAGACAAAATCGACATGTCCGCCTGAAGCCACGGACCTGTCGCATTCGTCCATCAGCATCTCGACAATCTGGCGGGCGCTCCCATCGCAAAACAGCTGGCCCAGCGTCTTTTCGTGAAAAGCGATATTGTGCGCTTTGACCAATTCGATAAAATCGGTCGGAGTATAGCGTCCAAGCGCCGACTTCGCGAAATGCGGGTTGGCCGACAGATAGCGTTCCTGCGCATGGGCGGTCGTCGCGTTCACATTGGTGAAATTGCACCGTCCTCCGCCTGAAATCAGGATTTTCTTCCCCGGGCCGGCGGCGTGGTCGATGATCAGCACCCGCCGCCCGTTTTGCCCGGCGGTCAGCGCGCACATCAGCCCAGCGCCGCCAGCGCCAAGGATTATCGCATCGTAATTTCCGGGCTTCATTCCAAGCCTTTGGCATGGCATAGCTCAGACATGAAGAGATTTATCGCCGCAGCCGCCCTACTCGCTCTCATCCCGAGCGCATCCGCCAATGACAGCAGCGCGGCGGTCGGTGTCGGAGGACTCGAACTTCGCCAAAATGACGCGATCAGCATGGACAGCGAGGATCTGTTCATTTCGCGCCAGCTCGTGAAGGTCAAATATCGCTACACCAACCGCAGCAGCAAAGATATCGAGACGTTGGTGTCGTTTCCGCTGCCGTCGATCCCTTGGGGCATCGCGCCTTACTTGAGCGAACAAGGCTATCCCGATTGGAATAATCTGCGCTTCTCCACCAAAATTGACGGCAAGGCCGCGACGCTGACCCGCGTCGACCGCGTTGAAGTGAACGGCAAGGATGTATCGGCGCGTTTAAAACAGCTCGGCTGGCCCATTGATTACTGGGAAAATTACGAATTTATGGAAAAGCTAATCGGGCTCCCCGAAAAGCAAAAGACAGCGGCGCTCAAGGAAGGCTTGCTCCGCCGCCCGTCTGATGACCCCAAGTCAGTCGAGCCAGCATGGCAACTGGTCACGCATATCACCCGCAAGCAGATTTTCCCAGCAGGCAAGACGATCACCGTCGAACATGAATATGTGCCAGTCGCAGGCGGCAGCGTCGGCGGAGCTATGGTAGCCGAATATCGCAAAAACCCCGAAACGCGGTTCGCAGACTATGCCAAGCAATATTGCATCGACAAGGCGTTCCTTGCCGGGTTTGACAAAACATATGCCGCAAAACTGAAAGCCTATGCGAACAAGGGCGACGATTATGCTGGCGTTCCGCATGCGGAACATTGGGTCAGCTATGTCCTGAAATCCGGCGCGAACTGGAAAGGGCCGATTAAGAATTTCCGGCTGGTCATCGAAAAGGATAAGCCAGATAATCTGTTGAGCTTTTGCGGAACCGGCGTGAAGAAAATCAGCCCAACACGGTTCGAAATGCGTAAAACGAATTTCGAGCCATCCGCTGACCTTGATATCCTGATCGTCGAATTTTTCGATCCTGAAAAGAGCTAGGAAACTTGCCAAGCGCGGGGCTTTGCGGCAAAGGCGCGAGCCATGACTGACGAACCCAAAACCGCAGGGGCCGACACCCCGCCCGATCATCTTTCAATCCACCCGGCGAGCCCGCATTTTGACGGCGATAAGCTGTCACGTGGCATCGGCATCCGTTTCAAGGGCGAAAAGCGCACGACGGTCGAGGAATATTGCATTTCAGAAGGCTGGATTAAGGTGCAGGCTGGCAAGGCGCGCGACCGCAAGGGCAATCCGCTTTTGCTTAAACTGAGCGGTCCAGTTGAGGCTTGGTACGAAGACCTCGGCGACGATGCGCCGGTGGCTAAGGCCTAGCCCTTAGGGAATATAGAAATCAGCTTAGCCAACTGGTCATTGACCGGGTCAAGCTGATCATCCTGTGTTTTACCCAATCGCACAATCGTCAGGCGATGCTGCGGCGATACAATGACAAACTGGCCCAAATGCCCCAGCGCCGCGAAAACATCGGAAGGCGCTTTACCCGGGAACAGGACCTGATCGCGGCCATCGTTACGCGTCCGGTTAAGCCAGATATGCCCGCCATAGCTGCTGTCATTCTTGCTCGGAGTTTTCATAAAACGGGTCCAGCTGGTCGGCAGTAATTGCGCTGCCCGCACAGATCCATTGTTGCGCAGAAATTCTCCAAACTTGGCCCAATCGCGCGCCGTTGCGTGGATAATGCTTCCGCCGAGCATCGTGCCATTTCGATCGAATTCGATGAACGCGCTGTTCATGCCCAAAGGCTCAAACAACCGCCCGCGCGCATATTCAAGCATCGCGTCACGGCGGACTTCGGGGTCTTTGCTCTCCGTCAGCGAGCGCGTCATGATGTCGGCAAGGATGTTGCTGGTCGCGCTGCTATATTCAAACTTCTCGCCGGGATTGGCTTCCAGCGGCCGTGTTTCGGCATAGCGCGCAACGTTCTCACGCCCGTCGAGAAACAGCATGCGCGGCGTATCGGCGTCGAAAATCTCGACATCACCCTCCGCCATTTCGGTATGGTCGAGGCCCGATGACATATGCAGCAGATGGCGCAAGGTGATTTTTGCCCGTCCGTCGCGTGGCGTTTGCCACTCCGCAACTGGCGCTGGCTCATCAAGTGCTAGCCGACCATCAGCTACCATCAGGCCAACCAAGGTCGCGGTTACGCTTTTTGCCATCGACCAGCTGATTAGCCGCGTTTCGGGCCCATAACCGGGAGCGTAACGTTCCGCAATCACGCGCCCGCCCTGCATGACCACCAAAGCACGGGTTTCACCGAGAGCCGGATCATCAAAAAATGGCGCAATGGTTTCGGCGAGCCGTCCTTTGCCAACCACGGCGTCGTCAACGATCATCGTCGCGCCGGGCACAACCGGCTTTGCTGGCGGCTCTGCGGCACAGGCAGCGAGAGCGAAAGCACTCGTTAAATAAAAAGCGGTTGCAGCGGGACGAAATTTGTTTCTAGGCATCACGTCCGCAGCGATGCACCAACTGGAGGGTCAATGGCAACCGCAACTTCGAAACAGCCTGCAAAAGTGCCTTCAGCAAATTGGCGCAATGCGAAGCTTGTTGCTGTGGCGCTTCTGACCATCGCCGCATTATGGTTCATTTGGAATTGGAGCAGCATCAAAGGTCAGGCCCGCGTTGGTGCCGCTTATGGCGCACATATTATTTGCTCCTGCCGCTACGTAGAAGGCCGCGATATGCAATCGTGCGAAACAGACAAAGAAATCGGAATGGAAATGGTCCGGCTGTCTGATGACCCCGAGAATAAGCGCGTGTACGCCTCGGTGCCGTTTCTAGCCGAAGCGGTCGCCGAACGACGCGGGGTTTTCGGCTGTGTGCAATTGAATGAAGCGGAGATTGAGGCGCTTTAGGCCGCGAGAGAAATTTCCGTTGCCACCGTTTCTTCTATCCATCCGCCGCCGAGGACACGGTCACCGTCATACAGCACTGCAGCCTGACCGGGTGCGACACCATATTCAGCATCGTCAAAGCGCAGCCATTCACCTTCAAGCGTGGCCGGTACGGGTTTCGCCATTGAGCGGACCTTCGCTGAGATATGCTTGCCCCGAACGTCCGCGAGCCAGTTGGCTTCGACCAATCGTGCTGCCGCCACAGCCAGCGCTTCGCGCGGACCGACAATGACTCGCTGCATCGCAGGGTCCAGACGGATCACGTAAAGCGGAACTGGCTGACCGCCGACTTCCAGGCCTTTGCGCTGGCCGACCGTAAAATGGATCATCCCCTTGTGCTGCCCCAGCACGCGACCATCGAGATGCACGATATCGCCGCCAACTTCGGCGTCGGGCCGCACTTTGCGCACGACGCTGGCATAATCGCCATCGGGAACGAAACAGATATCCTGGCTGTCGGGCTTCATCGCAACAATCAACCCCAACTCCTGCGCGATAGCCCGCACTTGAGACTTTGGCATACCCCCCAATGGAAACCGCAAATAATCCAGCTGATCCTGGGTGGTTGCGAACAGGAAATAGCTCTGGTCACGCGCCGGATCAGCAGCGCGGTGCAATTCCGCGCCTTCGGGTCCTTCAACGCGCCGGACATAATGCCCGGTCGCTAGGCAATCGGCCCCCAATTCCTTCGCCAAGCGGAACAGGTCGGTGAACTTCACTCCCATATTGCAGCGCACGCAAGGGATAGGCGTTCGCCCCGCCATATATTCATCAGCAAAATGCTCAATCACCGATTCGCGGAACCGGCTTTCATGGTCGAATACATAATGTGCGATGCCAAGCTTATCGGCAACGGCGCGTGCGTCGCGGATATCCTGCCCGGCACAGCATGCCCCTGCGCGCTTCACCGCGCTGCCATGATCGTAAAGCTGAAGCGTAACGCCGATGGTTTCGGCCCCAGTACGTGCTGCCAGCGCCGCAACAACCGACGAATCAACGCCGCCCGACATCGCCACCACGATTCGCTTGCCCGTCAGATCAGGCCCCAATTGAAAATCGCTAAGATAAATATCGTCAATCATTTGACGTCGCCCATATATATGAATCTAGAGAAATGCCAGTTTTGCGTTGGGCATTCTCAAACTGGAACAATCCCGAAGCTAAAAAGATAATGGCCGTTAACCTCAACTAACATCAACTGAACGCGGCTTTTACACAGTGTTATATATGTCTGGGTAGAGGGGTGTCATGGAAATGACATTTCCCCATCACGCGCTGCGTCAGGATTCGGTCGGTGAGCCAAAAGATTACCGAACGCTACTGGGCGTGGCAATCGCTCGGCAGGCGAATAGCCGGACCGTGCGTGCACTGCGCCAAGCGGAGTCGGCATCGCTGTTACAGGGCGACGATGTAAACCAGCGCATGCACTATTTTGCAGGTCAAGATGGTCGAAAAATGGCTGTTCGCGGTGCATTTTGGCGAGATGCTGAAGTGAAACGAAATCGTGAACTGGACGTTTACCAAGCCGGTTCAACGAATATCAAAGTCCAGCCGTTAGAAGACCAATCAACTGGGGAACAGTTAAACCATGCGGGGCATGGAGCATCGAGGAAGTTATGATTGAGAACCAGAAAATTCGCCCGGCACAAGTAATCGGCCCCTTGGGGGAACCGTTAACGCTGTCCAGCCTTCCCCCTGCGGGTACCACACGCTGGGTTGTGCGTCGCAAGGCGGAAGTCGTTTCTGCGGTCAACGGCGGGTTACTGTCGATTAATGATGCGTGCGAACGTTATGACCTGACGCTTGAGGAATTTGCTTCGTGGCAGCGCGCAGTAGATCGGTCGGGCATGCCGGGTCTTCGCGTAACCCGCATCCAGCATTATCGCGACTTGTACGAACGTCAGCAGAAATACTGAATTCACAAACAGCGCGAGTTTGAAATCGCCCCCGCCTGACCAGCGGGGGTTTTTCTTTGTTCCCAGAAGTTTACATTCAAATATCGATTTGCGGCTGGCAATTCATACCGATGAAGTTATCATCTTGCCGCGTCCACACCGTAACCGGGCGACGAAGAGGAGGAATTATCATGGGTTGGATTATCGCAATAATTGTAGGCGGAATCGCCGGCTGGCTTGCCAGTAAAGTCATGAACCGCGACGCTTCGATGGGAATCATGTGGAATGTAATTGCTGGCTGTGTTGGCTCTGTTGTAGGTAACCTGATTGCCAATCAGTTCGGGATTGTTGGCAGCGTAAAAGAATTTTCGCTCACCGGCCTTGTAGTGGCGTTTGTTGGCGCGGTTATCGTGCTTGCCATATTGAACCTTGTTCAGCGTGGCCGCGTTCGCTAATCATACAGCCGACACATAAAGTTAAAAGCCGCGCAGTTATTTGCGCGGCTTTTTTCATTCCCCAAGTCGTTTGTCGAACAGATTCGCCACCAGTCTGTATTGTTGCCCACTACCCTTTACGGTATCGTAGACAAAATAGTCGCGGTTGCCCGAACCCAATTCTGCGTCTTGCGGAAGGTGACTTATTCGGATAATACAGCGCCACAACAATATGCGGGTCGTCAGCGGCGGCTCCCCATGGAAGAATTTGGACCCGGTTTATGAATTACGAAACAACGATGAGCGGCGCGTTGGACAACGGCATTCTTGAAGACGATCGTCAGCGCAAGCGGCGGCGACTGATTATAGCCGCTGTAATAGTGGCTATCGTCGCCATCGGCGCGGCTGCTTATTTCATGATGAGCGGCGGCGGCGAAACCGCAGCTGCGGCGGGTGAAGACAAGGCTGGCCAAGCACAAACTGTAACCGTTGTGGCACCGGGGCGCGATACTGTCGTTCGCGCGATCAACGCTACTGGTACCCTGGCTGCGCGACGTGAGATTCCTGTCGGCGTTGTTGGTGAAGGTGGACAGGTCAACCGAGTCTATGTCGATGCCGGTGATTGGGTTAAACAAGGTCAGGTTCTGATTAGCGTCGACCGTTCGGTACAGGTGCAACAGGCAGCGGCGCTAGAGGCGCAGATTGGCGTCGCCCGCGCTGACCTTTTGCTTGCGCAAAGCGAACTGGACCGTGCAGCACAATTGATTGATCGTGGCTTTATCTCGAAGGCCGACATGGACCGCAAGACCGCCACGCGCGATGCAGCACGTGCCCGCGTTAATGTCGCCAATGCACAGCTCGGCGAAACCCGCGCACGCAATGCCCGCCTCGACATACGCGCGCCGGTGTCGGGCTATGTGTTGGAACGCAACGTAGAAACCGGCCAAACCGTCTCGGCGGGCAGCGGAATCTTGTTTCGACTAGCACAAGACGGCCAGATGGAATTGCAAGCGGCCCTAAGCGAAGATGATCTCGCTTTGATATCTGAAGGCGTGCCCGCCAGCGTAACTCCGGTGGGCACCGACCGGCAGTTCAATGGCACCATCTGGCAGATTTCGCCGATGATCAACGAAACATCGCGGCAGGGTATGGCGCGCATCTCGCTACCGTTCGACCGCGCGTTACGCCCGGGCGGCTTTGCTTCCGTGGAAATCAAGGCGGGCGCAATGACTGCTCCCGTCCTTCCCGAATCGGCGGTGCAGACCAGCCGTGAAGGCAGCTTTGTCTACATCGTTGGCAAGGATAACAAGGTGAAGCGCCGTCCGGTAAAGGTCGGCACAACCACGGCGAATGGCCTGACTATCGCAGAGGGTCTCGACGGCACCGAGCGCGTGGTGCTCTATGCTGGCGGATTCCTGAATCCCGATGAAGTGATAAAGCCAAAGCTGCTGAAGAAGTAATCCGCCGAGATAATTGGGACGACCATTATGAATTTTAGCAACATTTCCGCATGGTCGATCCGCAACCCGGTTGTCCCTATCGTCCTGTTTTTGGCGCTAACGCTGGCGGGCGTGATGTCGTTCATGAACATGAAGGTGCAAAACGACCCTGACATCGAATTTCCGGTTGTTGTTGTCTCGATTTCGCAGCCCGGTGCAGCGCCGTCCGAAATGACCACGCAGATTACCCAAAAGGTCGAAAGCGCAATTCGCAGCGTTCAGGGCGTACGCAACATCGATGCAAGCGCAACCGAGGGCAACACAACGGTCAGCGCTGAATTCGAAATCGGCGACGATATCAATGCCGCAGTAAGTGAAGTCAAAAATGCGGTTGACCAGATCCGCAGCGACTTGCCCGATGGCATATTGGAGCCGCAGATTTTCAAAGTCGCAACCTCAAGCGATCCGATTGCCTATTTCGCGGTCGAGGCCAGCGACATGACGCTCGAACAATTGAGCTGGTTCGTCGATGACAGCGTCGCCCGCCGCCTGCTTGCGGTCGAGGGCATGGCGTCAGTCAGCCGCAACGGCGGCGTTTCCAGAGAAATCCGCGTCGTACTCGATCCTGCCAAAATGCAGTCGCTTGGTGTTACCGCCGCGCAGGTCAACAGCGTCCTGCGCCAGCAAAATGTGAATGCAGCGGGCGGCCAGTCCGAAATCGCCGGTTCGCGCCAATCGGTGCGTGTACTTGGCAATGCCAAAGATGCATTTGCGCTGGGTCAAACGCAAATCAGCCTTGGCGGCGGTCGCACGATCAAATTGGCTGATATTGCGGAAGTTACCGACGGCTACAGCGAACAAAAATCGATGGCGTTCGAAGGCGGCAAGCAGGTCGTGACCTTCGGCATGTCACGTGCCAAGGGCGCCTCCGACGTCAGCGTGTTCGACGATGCTGCGGTCAAAATGGCCGAGATCGAAAAAGAAAATCCGGGCATCAAATTCACGACATTGTTCAACAGTGTCGATTACACCAAGGGACAGTATAAAAGCTCAATGGCCGCGATGATCGAGGGAGCGTTGCTTGCCATCGTCGTCGTGTTCCTGTTCCTGCGTGATTGGCGCGCGACGGTCATTTCGGCCATCGCGATTCCGCTTTCGGCCATTCCAACCTTCTGGTTTCTCGACCTGTTGGGCTTTACGCTGAATACCATGTCGCTGCTGGCTTTGGGTCTGGTCGCAGGTGTGCTGGTCGATGACGCCATTGTGGAAATCGAAAATATCGTGCGCCACATGCGCATGGGCAAGTCCGCCTATCAGGCATCGATTGACGCTGCCGACGAGATTGGCCTTGCCGTCGTTGCCACCACATTCTCAATCGTCGCGGTGTTCCTGCCCGTTGGTCTGATGCCCGGTGTTGCTGGTCAGTTCTTTAAGAATTTTGGCTTAACCGTCGTCGCATCGGTGCTCATGAGCCTTGCAGTGGCGCGTATGATTACGCCGATGATTGCGGCCTATTTCCTCAAATCCTCTGGCACCGCCGAGCATGGCGAAGGTCCATTGATGGATCGTTATATGAAAATTCTGCGCTGGTCGCTCGGCCATCGTCGCTGGATGATGGGTCTTGGCGTGCTGGCCTTGGCCGCGACCATTGCGCTGATGGTTGTTCTGCCAAAACAGTTCTTTCCGACCGGAAACCAGGATTTCAGCCGCGTCCGTATCGAGATGGTCCCCGGCACTACGCTTGATCGGACTAAAATGGTCGTCGATCAGGCAGCGGCAATTGTCGAAGGCCAGCCCGAAGTTGAAACGGCTTTGCAAAGCGTCCGCGAAGGCAGCGGGAGCATCTTTGTCACATTGAAAAAAGACCGTGATCGCACCAGTCAGGAATTCGAACAGGCTCTGTCGCCTGCATTGAGCCAGATCGCCGATGCCCGCGTGTCATTCCAGGCATTCGGCCCCGGTGGCGGCGGTTCGGGCCGCGACGTTTCGGTCATGCTGTCGGGTTCAGATCCCGCGGCGCTGGACCGGACAGCGGTAACATTGGTCGAGCAGATGAAGGGCCTAAAAGAAGTTCGCTCGCCTCGCATTGCGGCAGATCTGCAGCGGCCAGAATTGCTCGTTACCCCGCGCACAGACCTCGCTGCGCAGCTTGGAGTGAGCACCGTCGCATTGAGCCAGACCATCCGCATCGCGACGTTGGGCGATATTGACCAGAACAGCGCGAAATTCTCGCTATCCGACCGCCAAATTCCAATCCGTGTCATGCTGGCAAAGGAAAGTCGCCAGAGCCTCGATGTCATCCGCAACCTGCCGGTGCAGACTGCAAGCGGTGGTTCGGTGCCGCTCTCGCGCGTTGCCGATATCAGCTTTGGCGCAGGGCCAACGTCGATTGAACGTCGCAACCAGAATTTCCGCATCTTTGTCGGTGCTGACTTTGCTCCTGGAGTTGTGTCATCGACAGCTGACGCGGCGATAAACAAATTGCCAGTCATGACAAACCTGCCCACCGGCGTGTCACGTGCACCCTTTGGTAGCCAGGAATGGGAAGCCGAAATGCAGCGTGACTTCCTCGTGGCATTGATCTCGGGGACATTGCTGGTTTTTGCAGTGCTAGTGCTACTCTATCACCGCTTCATGTCGCCTTTGGTCAATATGGGATCGCTATTGCTGGCACCACTGGGCGGGTTGATGGCTCTGGCCTTGGTCGGACAACCCATCTCGATGCCCGTGTTCATTGGTATGCTCATGCTATTCGGTATCGTGGCCAAAAACTCTATTCTGCTAATCGATTTTGCTATCGAGGAAATGGCGCGCGGCGTTCCGAAATTCCAAGCCATCATGGAGGCAGGTCACAAACGTGCTCAGCCGATTGTCATGACCACGGTGGCGATGACCGCTGGGATGATCCCGACCGCATTGTCGCTTGGCGGTGACGGACAGTGGCGCGCGCCGATGGGTACCGTTGTGATCGGCGGCCTTATTGTTTCGACATTGTTAACACTGCTTATTGTCCCGGCTGGCTTCAGCCTGGCCGACGGGTTCGAAAAGCGCGTCGGTCCATGGTTGCGGACGCGGCTGCTGACCTATGATCCCGACAAGCACGGCGAGAGAGAAACCCCTGTTGCCAAGCCTGGCAAGAAAGCCGGCAAAGACGACCTTGGCGGATTACAACCTGCCGAGTAATCCCGCTCTTGGCAGTTGCTTGCTTCCTAAGCTAAGGCCTTGATATGAAGTCGGCCGACAAATTGGGGCAGTCCGAAAAGACCCGCTATGCCGAGCGCGATGCAGAATTGCGCCAGATGCGGATCATCGCTACTGGCCTGCTGCTGTTCATGGTCGCGCTCTTTGTCGCGGGCAATTATATGGAAACCCGTTACGAAGGCCATTGGGGTTTTCTGCGCGCCTTTGCCGAGGCCGGCATGGTCGGCGGGCTAGCCGACTGGTTTGCGGTCACTGCGCTATTTCGGCATCCTTTGGGCATCCCTATCCCGCACACGGCGATCATTCCAAACAACAAGGAACGGCTGGGCCGCACGCTTGCCAGCTTTTTGCGGACAAATTTTCTGACGACAAAGGTTGTCGCCCGCCGCGTCCAGCGCATGGACGTCGCAGGGGCAATGGGCAAATTCCTGAGTGCACCCGCTGGGGGCGAAGGCCGGATGCGCATGGGGGCATCGCGGCTCATGGGCGATATCATCGCTGCGCTGGACGACGAACGCTTGGGCGGCGTTGCCAAGGGTGCAATCCGCAAGCAGCTCGACAAGCTCGATATCGCTCCCCTGCTAGGCCAGCTTTTGACCGCGATGATCAAGCAGCGGCGGCATGTGCCCGTGCTCGACGGTATCATCAAATGGGCATCGAAAACGCTGGATGCGAACGAGCATCTGATCCGCGCGATGGTCGAGGAGCGCGCCAACACGATCATGCGCTGGACTGGCCTCGATGACCGCCTTGCCGACGCCATCGTCAATGGCCTCACCAAGCTGCTGCATGATATGGCCGCTGACCCTGACCATCCATTGCGCGAAAAGGGCGAGGAAGGGCTTGCCAGCCTTGCCCATGACCTGCGCCACGACAAGGAATTGCAGGCGAAAGTCGCGCATTGGAAGGGGCAATTGCTCGAAAATCCGGCGATGAGCAAGTGGATCAACAGTCTCTGGGACCAAGGCCGCGACGGGCTGCTCAAGGCCGCGCGCAATCCCGATGCCGCTATGGCGGGAAGCTTTGGCGATGCGCTGATCAAACTTGGTGGCACACTGCAAGACGACGCACGCCTTAAGCATCAGATTAACCGCTTCGCCCGCCGCGCGATTGTTGGCACCACCGAAAATTACGGCGACAATATTGTGGCTCTGGTATCCGACACAATCGCCCGCTGGGACGCCTCGACCATCACCGACCGCGTCGAAAATGCAGTAGGCAGCGACCTGCAGTTCATCCGCATCAACGGCACGTTGGTCGGCGGAATGGCAGGCATTGTCATCCATGCAGTAGGATTATGGATTTAGGCTTAAAGCGCCGCGATCATCCGTTCCGCCGCTGCCGCCGCCACACGGGCGCTTCGCTTCAAGTTGCTTTGGAAATCCCCACTGCTTTCGCCATCGGCATTGTCTGTCGTGGCTTTGATCGCCGCCCACGGCACGTCCATCCGGGATGCCGCTTGCGCGACGGCAGCGGTCTCCATGTCAATAATATCGCCGCCAAGCGCCTCGTAAAGACGCCGGCCATGATCGGGATTTTCCACAAAGCTGTCGCCGCTGATTATCCGGACCTTGGGCAGACCGATATCAGGCATGGTTTTGGCCCGAAAGGGTTCGACATGCGCTTCACCAATTGGCCACGCCCCGGCGGTGTAATGTGCAAAGCGATCATGTCTTGATGCACCATAATCGCCCTGCACTGCCTCGGTAATCTGAAAACAGTCGTCTTCGACATCCGACAACTTACCTGCTGTGCCAACCACAAGTAACAACTGCACATGATAATGCTCGACAAGCATCATCGCTGCCATTGCCGCGTTGACCTTGCCGATCCCGCTACATGTAATCGCGATATCCTTGCCTGCATGCGTCACCTGCCGCACCAGAAAGCCATGCAGCGGTTCGCCATCAGAGCTCTGGCCTGAAAACAACGCCGCCGCCTCGGCATCCACACCTGTAATGATACCTATGCGTTCAATCATTGCCGTCGCCTTTTTGTTACCCTCCGTACAGGCTTAAATCGGCTTTGATGTGATTATGATGACAACCGCCGCAAATTCCGCAACTGAAGGCAAAATGCGGACAGCACGATTCAAGATTTTCTTCGATGGGGGTTGCCGACCAAATCCCGGGCAGATGGAAACCGCCGTGGTTGCGGGTGGGGTGACCTATCTTCAGCCTGATTGTGGAACCGGCGATAGCAACGAAGCCGAATGGCTGGCATGTATCCACGCAGCCGAAATTGCGGTTTCGATCGGCGCGCGGAACGTCGTGTTTTTAGGCGATTCGGCGCTAGTGGTCAGTCAGGCCAGTGGCCGTGGCAAGTGCCGAAGGCCCGATTTTGCGGCGTATCTGGAAAAATTTCGGTCAATCGCCGACAGTTTCGATTGGATCAGAATTCGCAAAATCCCGCGTAACCAAAATCTCGCGGGCATTGCGTTGGCCAAAACCCATTTGTGATTCACCTTCCGGCAGCAATCATATCTTCGATCCGTACGAATTTTTCCCGGGGGGCACCGGCGCGGGCGCGGGCGATTTCAGCTTCCTCTATTTTCTTCCAGTCGCTGAATTTAACGACCTGAACGCCGCGCTTTTCCAGCAATGCATCGAGGCCGGACCTACCCTGTTTGCGTCCGCTGGACCCAATATCTTCAGCGACGACATCAATGATATTATACCCATCGGGTCGGTTGGTGCCAATTGTCCCCGAAGGCCCACGGCGCGCCCAACCGACGCAATAAAGACCCGGCAAAATCCGGCCCTCGACGTTGGCGAAGCGTCCACGTCCATGTTCATAGGGCACGCCTTCGATGGATGGCGTCTGATAGCCAATGCAACTAATCACCATCGAACATTCCAGCGTGTAGGTTTCTCCAGTGCCGACGCTGCGAAGCTGCTCATCAAGCGTGGTGCGCTCGACTGTTATGCGTTCAACCTTATCTTGACCTTCGATGGCAACCGGCGCTGCGAAGAAATCAAAATTGATGCTGATTAGTTTATCGGCACGGAAACTCTCGGGTATGGCCGCAAATTCGCGTAAATGCGTGACCGACTTGCGCATACCCGGTTCCAGCAGCGCGTCTTCGCCTGGATCGGGAAGATCATCCCTTTCAACGCGCGGAGTGGCACGGGCCAAATGTCCAAGTTCTCCCAATTCTTTGGGCGTCATCGCAATCTGGTGCGGCCCCCTCCGCCCCAATATGGTGATATCTTCGGTGCCGGAATCTTCCAAAAGGTCGAGCGCATGGCTGACGATATCTGAACCGCCAAATTCGGCACGGGTTTTGGACAGTATCCGTGCAACATCAAGCGCGACATTGCCATTGCCGATGATGACCACATGATTGCCACCGAGCGGTGGTTCCAAGTCGGCGTAATCAGGATGGCCGTTATACCAGCCGACAAAGGCCGCACTGCCATATACGCCGGGCAAATCACCGCCGGGAATCTCAAGCGGACGATCATCTGGCGCGCCCGTGGCGAGCACGACGGCATCATACAGCCCCTGCAATTCATCGACACTAACGTCCCTGCCCACCGTTACATTGCCGACAAAGCGTACATTGTCCGACAGCGCGACCTTTTCATACCGGTTGGACACCGCCTTGATTGATTGGTGGTCAGGCGCCACGCCAAAGCGGATTAGCCCGAAAGGGACCGGCAGGCGGTCGATAATGTCGACGCGCACATCGTCACCAAATTTCTTTTGTGCTGCTTCTGCGGTGTAATAGCCCGCAGGACCCGAACCGATAATCGCGATATGCAGCATGCCTGTTCCCTCTGAGTCGACAGGCTAACCTACTTCGCACAAAAGAAAAGGGCCGGAACGCTTTCGCGTCCCGACCCTTCGAAACCAAGCTCATGAGTGCTTAGAATTTGGCTCCGACCTTCACGCCATAAAAGCGAGGAGGCGCGGGATAAACCGCATAGCTGTTGCCTTGTTCCGGGATCGGGAAGGCAGTGATGTTGTAATAAGTATCGAACAGATTCTCGACATAGCCTTCGATGCTGTATTTGCCATCACCGAAGTTGATGCCAGCCCGCAGGTTGACGATGCCGAAGCCGTCATTTGCAGTGAAACGACGGCCCAGATTGTCGTTCAACGGGAACGCATCGCTCTGCTGACGGAAATCGGCATGGAACAGGCCATTTACGCCCGTGCTGATTTCCGGCGTCCAAGTTACTGCACCGGTAATAGTGTGCTTCGGCTGGTTCGACGCCTGGCGACCATTGTCGCCACCCGCCAGCGGATCGGTTACCTTCGCATCGACATAGGTATAACCCAGGTTGAACGCCAAATCAGGATGCGGACGGATGATGCTTTCAAGCTCAACGCCCTTCGATACCAGCTTGTCATAGTTGAGTACGACGAAGTTCGTTCCGGAGAAGCGGTTCGACTGGTAATTCTTGAAATCCGAATAGAACAATGACGCGTTGAACTGGAACTGGCGTGTGAAGTTTGTTTTCACGCCGATTTCATAAGCATCAACGGTTTCGTTGCCGAATTCGAGATCGGTCAACTGCGCACCATTGCCACCGAGCAGCACAGAGTCGAAACCACCACGGTCGAGATTGTACCCACCCGATTTGTAGCCGCGATCATATCCGCCATAAACCAGCACATCGTCATTCACTTTGAATGCAAGCTTGGCGGTGCCAGTGAATTCACTTTCCGAACGATCATCTGACCGAATACCATTGAATTCGCTGTTGACGGCGGGGTTACACGACAAAAGAAACGCCGGTCCGTAAAGGCCAGCCAATTGCAGACCTGCACGGTAAGCTGCCGATGCGGGGCTCAGGAAGAACGAACAGGCCGGAACAACCGAATTGAGATCCGTATCGATGTCCTTGGTTTCATGATTGTACCGCAAGCCCAACGTCAGCGACAGATTGTCAGTGAAGTTGATGATGTTGTGCGTGAACACGGCGAAAGCTTCAGTATCCACCTTGTACGAGTCATTCTGCTGACCAGCGCCGGCAGGTGTGCGCGGCAACGGAACGCCGCCGAACACAGGAACCAAAGGACCCAATGTGCCGAACAATTGCAAGCCGGTAGGCAAAGTTGTGCTTCGTGTCAGGCCATTGATTACACCATCAACATATTGGTCAGCCTGACTGCCGAAACGAATAGTATCGTTCAGCGTCAGCTTCTCGTTCAGATAGAAACCGCCGACAAGCCAATCAACGCTGTCATTGAACGCGGTACCCTGAAGGCGGATTTCCTGTGTGAAGTCTTTGATGCCGGTGCGGTAATTGTCGCGATAGGCACGGTCGAGGCCCGAGAAATCGATGTCCTGATTACGCCGCGCGTCCCAGTCACGATAGGCGGTAATCGAGGTCAAAGTCGCTCCGCCGAAATCCCAGTTCAGTTCGCCTGAAACGCCCCATTCCTTGACCTTCTCGCTCAAATCGCGACCTGGCGTTACTGCCATGTTACGGCTTCCACGAGCGAATGCAGGAATGCCTACCCTACCAGCACTACCACCCAAAGCCGGCACCCCAGCAAAGTTGTTGATTACACTGGTTGCAACAAGCGCAAGCGCGGAGTTCGACGTTGCATCGATGCCTGGGAAAATCTGCAAACCACTCAGCGTATTAACGGCGCCGCAGCAGACTTCATCGGTCTTCGCATAGTCGCCAATAAGACGGAAGCTGACATCTTCGTTTTCAAACAATGCCTGGCCGCGTACGAAATAGCGGTCGATATTGTTGATCTTGTCGCCGCTGTTGACGTCGGTGATATAGCCGTCACGCTTGTGATAGCCGCCATCGAGACGCAGCGCGAGTTGCTCGGAAACCGGGCCGGTAATACCTGCCTTGACTTCGATTTCGTCAAGATTGCCATAGCTTCCCTCAACATAACCGCCGAGTTCGAACTTCGGCTTCTGCGTCGTAATGTTGAGCGCACCAGCCGATGTGTTACGGCCGAACAATGTGCCCTGTGGTCCGCGCAGCACTTCGACGCGCTCGATTGGTGGCAGTTCGGCAAGCGCCACACCGGCGCGCGAACGGAATACGCCATCGATGAACACGCCGACGGCAGGTTCAAAACCGGGGTTGTCACCAGCTGTACCGATACCGCGAATTGAAAGCACCGCGCCAGTCGCGGACGACTGTCCTGTGGTGGTTTTCAGCGAAGGCGCAAGCTGCTGAATGCCGCGAATGTCGACGACACCGGCATTGGCGAGCTGTTCGCCGCCGACAACGCTAACGGCCAGCGGCACGTCCTGCGCGGCCTGGTCACGGCGCGTGGCGCTGACGATGATTTCATTGTCCGAATAGACTTCTTCGGCGGGTACGGCAGCTTCGTCCTGAACGACTTCGCCTTCCTGCGCAAAAGCAGCGGTCATCGGCGTGGCAAGCACGGCAACGCCGGCAAGCAGCATATGGATCGATTTCATGATGTTCCTCTTAAGACTTTTTGCGGTCGAGCCGCTGGGGGAGATAGACTTCGGACCGAAATCCGAACTCTAGCTTTAGTTAGAAGAATTTAACAAAACATACCAAAAGAATTACGTATTTCCGTCAGTTTGCGGCTCTTCTGTGACTCAATTGCAACATTTCGGGGCAGCAATCGTTTGCTAATCTGTTATCGCGCTTCATGATAGAAGTCATATACCGTTTGGGCCACCGCCGCCGATACACCGGGCGCCTTCTGTAAATCCTCCAGACTCGCACTGCGCACTGCTCTTGCGGTCCCGAAGTGCATCAACAGGGCCTTTTTGCGTGATGGACCAATGCCGGGAACTTCGTCCAAGGAGCTGGCGGTAATTGCCTTGGCGCGCTTGTTGCGGTGCGCGCCAATGGCGAAGCGGTGCACTTCATCACGCAGGCGTTGCAGGTAGAACAGGACAGGCGCGTTCACTGGCAAGGTCAGTTCGCGGCCGTCGGGGAAGTGGAAGACTTCGCGGCCATCGCGACCATGATGCGGCCCCTTGGCGATGGCGATCAGCGGCACGTCGTCGACACCGATTTCTTCGAGCGCGGCCTTTACTGTGCTCATCTGACCCTTGCCGCCGTCGATCAGCACCAGATCGGGCCACTGCCCGCTATCGCGATCCGGATCTTCGTCTTGTGCGCGGGCAAATCGGCGCTGGAACACCTCGCGCATCATGGCGAAATCATCGTCGGTCGCGGCCTTTTTGATATTGAACTTGCGGTACTGGCCCTTGATAAAGCCCTCCGGTCCGGCAACGACCATCGCCCCCAACGCGTTGGTACCTTGGATATGGCTGTTGTCGTATATCTCGATCCGCTTTGGCGGTTCGGCGAGTTCGAACAGTTCGGCGACCTCTTGCAGCAGCTTGCCCTGAGTTGTGCTCTCCGCCAGCCGCCTGTCGAGCGCTTCTGCAGCGTTGCGCGTTGCCTGTGCCACAAGGCGCACTCGGTCGCCGCGTTGGGGCACGGCGATCTCGATCTTGCGCTCGGCACGCTCGGACAGCGCCTGCGCCAACAACTCCGCTTCGGGTAACTCACGGTCAAGCAGGATCAGCCGCGCGGGCGGTACATCTTCATAAAATTGTGCGAGGAAGCTGGTGAACACATCATCCTCGTTCATTTCAGAAACATGCGCCGGGAAGAAGGAGCGATGCCCCCAATTCTGCCCGCCGCGAATGAAGAACGCCTGTATGCCCATCACGCCGTTGCGGTGCGCAAGCGCGAAGATGTCGGCGTCGCCAATCCCTTGAGCGTTGATTGCCTGCGACCCTTGTATGAAGGTCAGCGCTTTCAAACGATCACGCAGCATTGCAGCACGTTCAAAATCGAGCGCTTCGGCTGCGCCTTCCATTTCCTTTGCCAGTTTCGCCTGCACACCGGATGATTTACCATCAAGGAAAGACTTCGCATCGGCGACAAGATCAGAATAGGCCGCATCATCTATTCGGCCCACGCAGGGCGCGGAGCAGCGCTTGATCTGGTACAGCAGACAGGGCCGGTCGCGGTTGTTGAAGAAACTGTCCGAGCAGCTGCGCAGTAGGAACAGTTTTTCCAGCGCATTGAGCGTCTGGTTGACCGACCCCGCGCTCGCAAAGGGCCCGTAATATTGCCCCTTATGCCGGCGCGCGCCGCGATGTTTCTGGATACGCGGGAATTTATGGTCGGAGCGGAGAAGGATGAACGGAAAGCTTTTGTCGTCGCGGAGCAACACGTTGTAAGCGGGGCGGTAGCGCTTGATGAGTTGCGCCTCCAACAGCAACGCCTCGGCCTCGCTGTTAGTGGTGACAATCGTCATCGACCGCGTTTGCGCGACCATGCGCTTCAGTCGCTGCGGCAAACGCTCCACTTGCGTGTAGTTGCTGACGCGGTTCTTGAGCGCCTTCGCCTTGCCGACATAAAGGATATCGCCGCGTGCATCGTGCATACGATAAACACCCGGCTTGATCGGCAGCGTTTTCCAAACGTTGCGGATTGATGCCACCCCGGCTTGCAAGTCGGGCTGTTCGGAACCGCGTACCGAATAGGTCGCCTTCTCCTCGTTAAAGCGCGAGGCGGCGTTGGGTTGGTCGGGGCGGTCGGCTTTAGACATTTCGGGCTGTGACTTAATACAACCCTGCACCAAAACAATATGTCATTCCCGCTTTCGCAGGAATAACAGCGACCTAGAATTTGGAGACGTTTAATTCAGCGACGAAATCGACTGGTCAACCAGCGAAGCATCGGCCTTGGCGTCATGATGCGTTGCAATCAACTGCGCAGCAGCAGCAGCGGAAACAGACGCCGCTTTGGCACGAACATCGGCGATCGCGGCGCGTTCGGCGGCGGCGATTTTGTCTTCGGCAGCCTTGGCGCGGCGGGCGATGGTATCTGTTGCGGCAAGCTTTGCAGTCGCGACGATCTGCTTGGCCTCTTCCTCAGCAGCCGCCTTCATGTCGATGGCGTCCTGCGCGGCCTGCTTGGCCTTGGCTTCATATTCAGCCTTGATCGCCTCAGCCTCGGCGCGCAGCGCAGTGGCCTGGTCAAGCTGCGCCTTTATGCCGGAAATCTGCTTATCAAGCGCTCCGGCTACCATCGCAGGCACTTTCTTCCAGATCGCAAGCGCAATCACCACGAGCATCGCCAGCGCGACAAGCATCGTTGCGTCAAAGCCCAATGCTGACGGCGAGGCATGTTCTTCTGCGGCGCCAGCTTCGGTCGTCGCGGTCATTGGACCATGGCCCATCGCGGCATGATCTTCAGCAGTCAGTTCGGTTGCTGGAGCCGGTTGATTAGCCATTGGACAATACCGCCTTTACTGCTGTCGCTGCTTGCGCGGCGCTGACTTTCGCCCCCGAAATCTTGGCGACGATATCGACCGCAGCCTCTGCGGCAACGCTTTCGATGCTGGTCATCGCCTTGGCACTGGCCTTGGCAAGATCAGCTTCTGCGGCAGCGAGCTTTGCGCCAACTTCCGCATCGGCGACCGCGAGGCGCGCTTCGGCATCCTTGACGGCCTTTGCTTTGGCTTCGCTGGCCTTGGCCTGCGCCGCCGCGCGGGCTTCGTTGATCGCGGAGCTACCGCCATCTTCCAGACTATCGGCCTCTGCACGGGCGCGCTCGGCAGCAGCAAGATCGTCCGCAATCTTGCGATCACGGGCGTCCATATTCGCTTCGATCTTCGGCAACATGCCACGGCCAATCGTGAAATAGATGAGGCCAAAGACAATCAGCAGCCAGAAGAACTGTGACGCATAGGTTTCAAGAATCTGGGAAATCTGGGGCATGTTATCCGCTCGTTATTTGAGGAAATACCCCGGCCCAATCCCCTGCAGAATTGGCCGGGGCGAAACGCTCAATTACGCAACGAAGATCAGGATCATCGCAACAACGAATGCGAGCAGGCCGAGAAGCTCAGCAGCCGCGAAGCCGATGAACAAACGACCCTGCTGGCCATCAGCCGCTGCAGGATTGCGCAAGGCGCCCTGAAGGAACGAGCCGAATACGTTGCCCACGCCGCCGGCTGCGAGGCCTGCACCAATTGCTGCGAGACCGGCACCGATCAATTTTGCTGCTTCTGCGTCCATGATAATAACTCCTGTAAAATACTAAAATTTAGTGGTTGAAAACTCAGTGTAAATTAACCGCGTCGTTAATGTAGAGCGAGGTCAAAAGCGCGAAAACATAAGCCTGGATGGCGCATACCAGCAGCTCAAGCAGGGTGATACCAATCATCAAAATAAATGATGGAATGCTGACAACCAGCGGGACCCAAGCGGCTTCAGCGTTGAGGCCATTGATTACAAAGCCCGCAAGAACCTTCATCAAAACGTGACCAGCGGTCATCGCTACGAATAGTCGAAGCGCAAGGCTGAACGGACGAATAAGGAACGAGAAAAGCTCAATCAGCGGAATGAGCCAGAGCAGCCACCATGGCGTACCGTGGGGCACGAACAGGCTGAAGAAATGAAGGCCATGCCGCCAGAAACCGACGACCAGCACGGTGCCAAAGCTCAACACGGCAAGCACTGCGGTTACGGTCAAATGGCTGGTGACGGTAAAGGGATGGACGCCAGGGACTATGCCAAAAGGCATCATGCCGATGAAGTTCGCCATCAGGATGAACATAAACAGCGAAAACACCAAAGGCACATATTTCTTGCCTTCAGGACCGACGCTTGAGGTGACCATGTTGTTGACGAAACCAGTGACGCCCTCAACTGCCATCTGCCAACGGCCGGGGACCAGATCGCGCTTCATGCCACCCCACATGAACAGCCAGAGCGCGCCAAGAACGATAATCATAAACAACGAAGAGTTGGTGAAGGAGACGTCGTAACCGCCAATATTGAACGGCGCGAGCGGTTCAATTTGGAACTGGTGCATCGGATCGATTTTGCCGCTTTCGCCTGCCACGTTCACTACCCTATAATATACACGCAAAGCGCCCAGGCTATTCCGGACGCTCGTTGGAAATCTTTATGATGTTCCTGAAGGCGACTGCGATGCCCAAAAACATGCAGACCAGCAGGAGCGCAGGGGAAGTGCCGAAAAGCTGGTCGAATAACCAGCCAACCAGCGCACCACCCGCAGGACCAGCAATCAACTCGGTTAGTACCCTGTTCCCTTGCCGCATTCCTTTGGCCGGAACCTGATCTGTACCAGAACGAATAGCCTCGGCTTTCCGCGCCGCTTTCAGCTGCATGTCTAACGAATCGAGCCGAGCGTCACTTTTGCCGTTTTTATCCTGCCCGGAGTTGTTCGATGCCATGTGATTCCTGCCTTTAAATAAGGGAAACCGCCACGAAACCGGGACAACCCCGCCTAGGCACCGGCGCTTTAGGAGAGCCCCTGCCGCAAGTCAACAGCGCGCGCCAGAGAATGTTGCAATGCAAAAGAAAAAGGCCGGAACATCGCTGTCCGGCCTCTTCATTGTGGGATCAAACTACCTTACGGACAGCGCGAATCCAGTTCTGGTGCACCCCCGTCGCGGGTTTTCCACTGGCCCGACGGCGTCTGGTATTTCTCGCCAGCCACTGTGCGCTCGGCGATCAGTCGACAGCCGCTGCGCAGCGCCATTTCCTCAACGGTTGCGCCGTTTGCCAATGCTTCCTTTGAGTAGGCCGCCTTGCGTTTAATGTTAATGTCGTCGACCAACGCCTTAATAGCGGGCGACGGCGACGAGACAAAGCCAAGATAACCATCGGATTTTTCGCCGACCAGTCCGCTTTCACGCGCGCTTTGATAGGCCGGATCGCGCCCGGCCTGATACGCCACCGCGCTCGATGCAGTCGCACCCAGCAGCACAGCAGCAATTAACATTTCTACAGAATCTCTCATCAAAATATCTCCGGATTCTCTTCAATCACCTTCTCGGAAGCCGCGGCCAGCTTGTACAAAATTTCCTGCCGGATCGCGATGTTGAGGTTGATGACAATCGGCTTGTCGGGCGCAGTAACCTGCACACATCCCGACAGAGCGGCGACCATGATCGGTGTTAAAACGAGTATCACTTTCCCCATGTTGCGGCGAATCGCACTATCTATGCGGTTCGTCAATTGCTGATGGTTATGCGTCATCGCCGCTTTCCCCTTGCTGAATGGTTCATTCATCGCTCCGTTCATCTTTCTTTGGCGCTTTATCCTCTGGAGCAGCCGGTACGACGCCATTTTGTTGTTCGATGAGATACTGTAAATCCCGCTGTGCAGCATAATCAGCATCGTACAGGCCCCTTATCGAGCCAATAAGTTGCAGGAACTCTGCGGTTACGCTGACATTGAATTTGATGGGAATGCGCGCCAGTTGCTTGGTAATGAAGTTGCGTTTGGCACCACTACCCTGTTGCAAACCGGTAAAGCTGATGTCGGTTACAATTTCTCCGTCAAGGTCTCCACCCACGCCAATCGTCAGCGACGAATAGCGGATTGAGCGCAGCGCCTCGAACGCGAAATTGGCGAACGTGCCCATATCTTCATAAGCAAGCTCGCCCAGATAGCTGACCTCACCACCACCGGGGCGCGAAATCAGCGCGCCACCGACAATACGTCCGCCATCCTGGTTGAAAATCATCGGCAGCGTACCGTCGAAAACGCCGGTTACGCGCAAATTCTGGAAATCATATCCGGCGAGCAGCTTTTCGGCATCGACGCCGATAACGCGGAATGTCAGGCGGCGCTCGCTTTCGACACCGAAATCGAGGACGGTCGGCTCAAGGATAAGTTCGCCGCCTGCGAAGGGCCAACGTCCGTTTTCGATTGCGACCTGCCGTCCGGGCAGAAGCTGATATCTTATCTCGCCGCCAAGCGCAGGAATTCCAGGGTTGACCGACGCAATCGTCGCCAACTGTGCTGGGCCGGTTTCAAGGCCGAGCAAATCCGTGAAAACCATTTCAGTAGCCAGACCCTCCACGGGACCAAAGGCCGCCGCGAGGTTCATTCCGCCTGTTGAAACGCGTCCGCTGCTCCGAACACCCTCGCCGTTCCAATCGATGCGGCCATCGCCCGAAACTGTACCATCGACATTGGCAACTACACCAACCACCAGCGGTGTCAGCAATTCGGGTTGGAAGCGGTCGTTAAAGCGCAGACCATCGACGGCCAATAAAGCGCGGCCAGTGGTGTCGCGCAAATCATGACGGATGTCGACGTCAGCAACGCGGGTTCCGGTTGTCGGTTCGACCAGATGGCCAATTGCTGTGATGATGCTGTTTTCCAGCGTCAGCATCATATCCGGCACGTTGATGGGCTTGAAGCGGTCAACCTGTTCGGCATCGAGCACCTTCAGGCTACTGTCCAAGGTCAGAACGCTGTTCAAATAACGCCAGTTGCCTGCCGCTTCGTCAATCAATAATGGCACATTGCCGATTTTACCCGACCCGCCTGCCAGCGTACCGCTGATGGCATCACCGCCGAAAGTGCCGGCAAGCATCGCCACGGCAAAGTCGGTGCGGCCCTCGGCGTTACCCAGAACAACTTTGACGTCGCGCGCGACAAAGCCGTCATCAAGGCTGAATCGGACATTGGCGCTTTGTGCGGCGAGATTGGTCGTGCCCAATTCACCCCGAGCTACGAAATTTGCGACATTGGTGGCAAAGCGAGTCCCGGCACTGCCCGCGGTCAGCATCGACCGCCCTGCATCGGGGCAAAGCCGCAATGACTGGTTGCGCAGGGCCAGATTGGCAATCCGCAACGCATCGAAACGCACATTCTGGCAGCTATCGTAAAGCGACAGAAGGCCCGCGCTATAACGCCCGGTTATTGGTAAATTGAGACCACTGACCATTCCACCCGGCAGCGGTCCTGACAGTCGCGCCCGACCGTTAAAGCTCCATGCACCGCTCGGTCGGCCATTGAACGCTAGGCCTGGGACCGCGAGGCTTGCGCCGCCGCTGGCATAAGGCGCGATAACGAGATTTCCCGCCCAGGCATCGCCCGCAGACTGTCTCAGCGAAATCGTAGCGGTCAGCAGATCGCGGCCACTCACCGCGAGACCAGCAGAAGACACCAACCGCCAACCATTGTTCGCGCTCTGGATAACCAGCGGGCCATTTTGACGGACGCGCGCGCCTGAAGCACTATTCAACGCTAGCGCGCCAATCGTCACGCCCATGCGTCCCTGAAAGTCACTGAACGCATCGAAATCCAGACGGCCGCTGAAATTGTCGCCCGCCCGCTCAAGCACTGGCGCCATTCGGGCAACCAATGGCCCGACCGGCGTATCGCGGCTTTGAGTCACAATTCCGCGCAGGCTGCCCAAAGTTCCCCGGTCAAGCGCGCCGCCAGTTATATTGATGCCGCCCCGCGCCGACGCGGCAAATTTGTCGTTGTTCAGTCCGGCATAGCCTTTGGCATCGATCGCCAGACGGTTCACCGCCAACGGCGCCGACCGCAGCCCTGCCTCATTCAGCGAAAGCGCAAAATTGGTGCGGCTGATACCGCCATCGACCAATAATGTCCCTTTCGGCTGGTCCAATGCGACCCCGGGATAATCGATCTTGCGCGCAGCAAAACCCACATCGCCGACCCATTTGTCGAAGCGCTCCGACAGTTTGACATCGGCGTTGAGCACGGGGGCACCTATCGCCAAACCCATATTCTTACAGTTTGCGCCGGTGGCAGAAATCGGTCCAACCAGGCGGGGCTGTCGCCATTCGAGCAAAAGCTTTCCGTCGAATTTGGCAGCGGGAATCAGGCAACCGCCGGTCGCCAAGCCCGGCGAACGCAGCGAAAGATTGGCGGCAAACCGGTTGCGCAGCAGGCCCTTGCCGTTCAATCCGGCCCCGATTACTCCCCAAGGCGTGTCGATACGTGCCTGTGCATTTTTGACGACCAGCCCGATGTCAGGCCATTCGAACGGCTCTTTCGAATCGGGATCTGCAAATTTGTCCAGTTCGCCAAAAGACAGTTTGCCGTCTGCATAACGTCCACGAATTTTGACACCGTCGGCGCGGATGTCGCGTAGATTGGCACCGGAGAAATTTAGCGCGACGTCGACTTCGACCAGCTTTGCGCTGAGATCGGGATTGGCAGGATCGCCGATCACAAGATCGCGGATGCGCTGCGTGCGAAAACCGACCTGATCGATTTTGTAGCTCGCCCTGACACCCCTGCTTTCCAGCTCATTCTGCACGAAACGGTCGGCGATGTGGTTGCGTTGCCACCACGCAATGACGAGCAGGATAACAAACAAAAGCGCAACAATGCTGAAAATGCGCCGCTTCCAACGCCGCCCGCGAAATGGTTCGGGGTCTTGCTCGACCATCAAATCTGCGTCGGCAGCATTCTGCATCTGCCTCAAATGCGGGAAAGGCCTTTAGGTTGCAACGCCATTCGCGCAGAGTCACTTGCGAGAGTCACAAAAATCGCTGAAAAGACCATCCATCGCAAAAGGATAGCTGAATGGCGGATAGCGGGGACAAGGCAGAGCATCATGGCACCGGCCACCGTTCGCGGCTGCGTTCGCGGTTGCTTGAACAGGGTGGAGACGCGCTGCTCGACCATGAATTGATCGAATATCTGCTGGCTTTGGCAATCCCTCGCAAGGACATGAAGCCACTCGCGAAACAGCTGCTTGCGCATTATGGTGGGCTGTCGGCTTTGCTCACGGCCGACGCGGAAAATATCGCGCGGCAACCGGGAATGGGTGAAACCAGCACGGCGGCATTAAAGATCGTCCAAGCCGCCGCGCTCCGATTGCTCAGCGAACCGGTACGTGAACAACCCGTCTTGGCGTCATGGCAGTCTTTGCTCGATTATCTGCGAGCCGATATGGCGCATCTCACCATCGAACGCGTGCGGACCTTGTATCTCAACAGCAAAAATATGCTCATTCGTGACGAAGTGGCCAGTGAAGGCTCTGTCGATCAGGCAGCAATTTATACGCGTGAAGTGGTTCGGCGTGCAATGGATTTGGGTGCAGCCGCAATCATCCTTGTCCACAACCACCCAAGTGGCGACAGTGCGCCGAGCCGTCAGGACATTGCGATGACACGCGATATCATCAATGCGGCCAAGGGATTTAACATTGCGGTGCATGACCATATCATCATCGGCAAAGATGGCTTTTCCAGCATGCGGAGCGCCGGACTGATTTAGCCGATTTAGCGGGTGGCTAAATTTGTGCAGGTGCAACATAATAAGGCCATGCACTCCACCCTCCCCCCGAAAAAGTCGATTGGCGACCGCGAGCTCATCGTGATGATGGCGTCGCTGATGGCGCTCAACGCGCTCGCCATTGACGCAATGCTGCCCGCATTTCCCGCGATGATCAGCAGCCTTGGCATCGTCGATGCCAACCAGATTCAATATGTTATCACCGTCTTTCTGGCCGGAACCGGTATTGGCGCACTGATTTACGGACCGATGTCCGACCGCTTCGGTCGAAAGCCGATTCTGCTGGTCGCAACCGTCGGTGCAGCCGTATTTTCGCTCGCCTGTTCGATAGCGCCGACTTTCGAATTGATGCTGTGGATGCGGTTCGCGCACGGATTGATGGCGGCAGCGATGGGCGTGCTAGTCGTCTCGGTGATCCGCGACCAATTTGAGGGCGATGCGATGGCGCGGCGGATGTCGACCATATTCCTGATCTTCATGATCGTGCCAATCATTGCGCCAACCGTCGGCCAGCTGGTATTGCTTTTCGCCGGCTGGCGCACGATTTTCGACCTGATGGCGTTCATGGCAGTCGCCGCCGCGATCTGGGTCTATTACCGGTTGCCTGAAACCCTGCATCCCGAAAATGTGATCCCGATTGAACCGCACGCGTTGGCAAAAGCCTGGCGCAAGGTCGTCGTCAATCGCAATGCAGCGGGCTATATGCTTGGCGCTGGCATTGTTCAGGGTGCGTTGTTTGGCTATCTCAACAGCTCACAACAAACGTTCGACAAGGTGTTCGGCGCGGCTGATTTCTTCACCATCGGCTTTGCGATCATTGCAATCGGCATTGCCGTGTCCAACTTTACCAACGCGCGGATTGTCGAACGGTTTGGCGCGCGACGGGTGTCGCAGACTGCTTTGCTGACATTCATACTGTTGGGCGCGCTACAACTGGCTGCGGCAGAATTTGCGCCGACGTCCCTGCCGTTGTTCCTGATATTGCTGACCGCCAATATGGCGATGATCGGCTTTATCGGGTCGAATTTCTCTTCGATTGCGATGAGCCCGTTTGGCGACGTTGCGGGCGCCGCGTCATCCTTCCAGACTTTCGTGCGCACTGTTCTTGCGGCGTCAATTGGTGCCATCATCGGCCAGCAATTCGATGGCAGCGTGATGCCCGTCGCGCTCGGGTTTTTGCTGTGTGGGCTGACCGCCTTGGCGCTTGTTTTATGGTGCGAGAAGGGCAAGCTGTTCACTCGTCCCGGTACTACCCAGTCGCTGCCAATTAACCCGCGCAGCTAAGGCGAAAAGAAAAGGGACGCCGAAGCGCCCCTTAACTTTCAAATGAAATGTCGGCTCAGTCGACGACCGGCCCAGGGAATTCGCCCATGTCCGGCGCATCATCCTGCATCTGGTCATGTTGCAAATTGGAATTGCGCATGCCGTAGATGAAGTACAGTGCAACCGCACCGACCAGGAAGTACACAAAGAACATCAACACATTATACGGCACCGTCGTGATCAAATACAGGCAGGACAATATGCCGAGGATCGGTACAATCGGATAAAGCGGAACCGAGAAGCCACGCGGCAATTCAGGGGCTGCACGGCGCAGATAGATTACCGACAAGCAAACTATCGCGAATGCCGCCAAGGTCCCAACCGATGTCATGTCACCAAGCACGTTGATGTCGAAGAAACCAGCAGCACACGCTGTGATCGTGCCGACCAGCAACGTGTTGACATAAGGTGTCTGGAACTTCGGATGCACTTTCGAGAAAATCTTCGGAAGCAATCCGTCGCGCGCCATCGTGTAGAAAATGCGGGTTTGCGCATACATCAACACGAGAACCACCGAAGTCAGACCGATAATCGCACCGATCTTGATGGTCTTCGCAAGCCACGCCCACTGAGCGCCGAAGCTGTCTACGACCACGGCTACAGGATCAGGAACGTTCAGCGTACCATAAGGCACGAGCAACGTCATAATCGCCGCAACCAACATGTAGATGACGGTGCAGACAACCAGCGAGCCGATAATGCCGAACGGCATGTCACGCTTGGGGTCTTTCGCTTCTTGGCCAGCCGTGGATACCGCTTCGAAACCGATATAGGCGAAGAAGACGATCGAAGCTGCGCGCATGATACCGTCGACGCCGAATTCGCCTGGACCGGTATTTTCTGGTATGAATGGCGTCCAGTTCTTTGCCATCAATTCGGGAAGATTGGTCAGAACAATATAGCCACCGACCAGAATGAACGCAGCCAGCACGCTCACCTTGATCGCGACGATGATATTGTTGACCTTCGCGGACTCCGAAACGCCGAGCATCAACAACAACGACAATGCCATGCAGATAAGGAAAGCAGGAAGATTGAAGATCGCGGTCACAGCAGCGCCATCGACCAGCAACGGCACGCCGTCTTTCATCACCGCATGTCCCGTTGGTCCGGTAAATTGTGCGGGTATCACAAGGCCGAAGTCGGCCAGCAAACTCACAACATAACCGCCCCAACCGACCGCGACCACCGACGCGGCAAGGCCATATTCGAGGAGGAGTAAGGCACCCATCACCCACGCGACGAATTCGCCGAGTGTGGTGTAGCTATAGGTGTAAGCCGAACCGGAAACAGGCAGGGTGGACGAGAGTTCAGCATAACAAAGCCCGGCAAAGGCGCAGACCAAACCTGCAACCACAAAGGAAAGCATGACTGCTGGCCCTGCATGAAGCGCCGCGGCACTTCCGGTACGGACAAAAATACCCGCGCCGATGATGCAGCCCACACCGAGCAGCAACAGATTCCATTTACCCAGCGACCGTTTCAGTTCGCTATTTGCACTTTCTCGCTGGACTTGTGCGATCGTTTTGCGCGCGAACATGCGCTGCATCACGGATTGCTCGTTACTCGCCATCTTAATCTCCCCGACGGATTCTTATGGCGGCGAACCTAACCGCTCACGCGCATCACGCAACTTAATTTCACCGCGTAAGCATCGGTCCAAGCGGTTTTCCACCAAAAAGATGGACGTGAAGGTGCGGAACCTCCTGATGCGAGTCGATGCCGACATTGGCGAGCAAGCGATATCCAGGCTCTAACAACCCGAGATCGCGTGCCACTTTGCCGACTGCACGGATGAAGCCCGCAATTTCGGCATCACCGGCATTCTCACTGAAATCATCCCAGCTAACATAAGCGCCCTTTGGGATAACGAGCACATGCATTGGCGCCTGTGGATTGATGTCATGAAACGCCAGCGCCCATTCATCCTCGTAAACCGTCTTGTTCGGAATTTCCCCACGCAGGATTTTAGCGAAGATGTTCTGGTCATCATAAGGCAATGTGGGATCAATCGGCATGGATCACTCCTTTCTGGCAGCCTTTTCAGAAATACCTGAAACACCGTCGCGGCGATCCAGTTCGGCGAAGACATCGTCAACCGACACACTGCCGTCCGCGAGCAAAATCATCAGATGAAACAACAAATCCGCCGCCTCAGACGTCAGCTTAGCGGGGTCTCCCGACAAAGCTGCGATCACCGTCTCGGTCGCTTCTTCCCCCACTTTCTGCGCGATCTTCTCACGGCCCTTGGCGAACAGCGAGGCGACATAGCTGCTCTCCGCTGATGCACCGCGCCGTTCGGCAATGACGGCTTCCAACCTGTCCAGCGTATCGCGCATCAAATATCCTTTTGTAATGCCGCAACCATAACGCGGTCCTCGGCGGGTATCAAACCCTCGAGCACGCGCCAGAATCCGGTTACCGACTCTTGCCCAGCCGCTGCGTAAGCCGACGCCAGACTGATACGCAGCGCTTCAAACAGTTGCGCCTCGAAAGCGATGCCGTCGGGCGTAAGCCGTAACAGCTTCTGACGCCGATCAATGGCACCTGTGCGGGTCTCGACCAGCCCTTGCGCTCCGAGATCGGTGAGCACACGACCAAGCGATTGTTTTGTAATGGCAAGTATCTTGAGAAGATCGCTAATGGTCATATCAGGCTGTCGCGCAATGAAATAAAGAGCGCGGTGATGCGCCCTGCCCAAGCCATGCTGGGAAAGCCCTTCATCGATAGAACGGGTCAGCCGCGTGTAACCGAAAAACAGCAGTTCCACACCGCGCCTGACCTCATGTTCGCGCAGGAAAAGCGGCGACGCAGAAGGGGTGACAGGGGAAGAAGATGGGACAGCCATATTGACGTATCTTGGCGCACGCCATAGGACAGTGCAAGACCCTAATAGACGAGAACGCATATGACTGCTGCCGCATTTCCTTTTGAGGCAAATCCAAATCCGGTCGACCCTGCGCGCAGAGTCGAATTGCTTACAGACCCTGGCTTCGGCCGCGTTTTCACTGACCATATGGTCACCATTCGCTACACCGAAGCTAAGGGCTGGCATGACGCAAAGGTCGGCCCGCGTGGTCCGTTGACGCTCGATCCCGCCACTGCAGTGCTGCATTATGCACAAGAGATTTTTGAGGGGCTGAAAGCGTATCGCCTGGCCGATGGTAGTATGGCGCTGTTTCGGCCAGAGCAGAATGCACGCCGTTTCCAACGCTCGGCAAAACGGCTTGCCATGCCGGAATTGCCCGAAGAGCTGTTCCTTCAATCGTGCAAACAACTGGTCGAGGTCGACAAGGCTTGGTTTCCGCCTGTCGATGGCGGTTCAATCTATCTCCGCCCGTTTATGATCGCGAGCGAGGTTTTTCTCGGCGTCAAACCTTCGGCTGAATATCTTTATATGGTAATCGCATCGGCAGCAGGAAATTACTTCAAGAGCGGTGCGCCTGCCATTTCAATCTGGGTTTCGCAAGATTATACCCGCGCAGCCCCCGGAGGTACGGGTGCGGCTAAGTGCGGCGGCAATTACGCTGCCAGCCTCGTTGCGCAGTCCGAGGCCATAGCGCATGGATGCGATCAGGTCGTGTTTCTCGATGCTGCCGAGCATCGCTGGATCGAAGAACTAGGCGGTATGAATCTGTTCTTCCTGTTCGACGACGGAACGTTGATTACGCCGCCGACCGATGGGACGATATTGGAAGGCATTACCCGCGAATCGATCCTTACCTTGGCGCGCGAACAGGGCCTGACGGTACGCGAGGAACGATACGCCATCGATCAATGGCGCGCTGATGCGACATCTGGCAAGCTGGTCGAAGCCTTTGCATGCGGAACCGCGGCAGTCATAACGCCAGTTGGCAGTGTGCACAGCGAAAGCGGGAATTTCACTATTGGCGCCGGTGGCCCGGGGCAAATGACCAAACAATTGCGCGCCAAACTCGTTGATATCCAACGCGGCATCGCACCCGACACGCATGGCTGGGTTCAGCGCATCGACTGATTGATATTTCGCGAGTTTCGGCGATTGCCATTGCCAAAACTCGCGCTATAAGGCCGCCGCAGCAGGCAAGACGCTATTGTCCTCCTGCTCTAAAATGTCCAAGATGATGGGGCGTCGCCAAGCGGTAAGGCAGCGGCTTTTGATGCCGCCATTCGCAGGTTCGATCCCTGCCGCCCCAGCCATCTCATTAGCGTTTACACCGCTTCACACTCCAGCAAGCATTGTAAATGGTTGTAACGACTTCGTACTTTATATAGCCTCTTCATTTGTTTCCGCTTATCCGCCGCTCAGAGAGACGCCTGTTTACATTTGGCGCCATTGAGTAGGATCCAGAATATGCGCGTTATAATCGCCGACGATGAACCCGATGTCGTTGCGTTCCTGAAATCAATCGTCGAAGAATTGGGTCATGTCGCGGTCAGCTATTCTGATGGCAACATGCTGGCGCAGGCGCTCGTGCGTGAGACCTTCGACCTTCTTATTCTAGACTGGAACATCCCCGGCAAAGACGGGATCGCGACTTTACAGTGGATGCAATCGTCATTGCCGGAAAAGCCGCCCGTCATCATGATGACCAATCGCTCGGCGAAGCGCGATATCAGTGATGCGCTAAATGCTGGTGCGGATGATTACATCACCAAGCCAGAAGATCGTACGGTCGTTGCCGCACGAATCAATGCGATGTTGCGTCGCAATGCCGGAAGTGGCGCATTTGACACCCACGCGACGTACGGCAAATATATGCTCGACCGCATCGAACAAACCGTCGCCGTCAATGGGCAGATCATTACCTTAACCGCCAAGGAATTCGAACTGGCCGACCTGTTCTTCAGAAATGCTGACCGGACATTATCACGCAACTATATTATGGAAACGATCTGGCGGACGACCGCTGCGTTGGCAACGCGAACGCTGGATATGCACATATCGCGCGTTCGCGCCAAGCTCGACCTGCAGCCCGAAAACGGATTTCGGATTTTCACCGTTTTCGGATATGGATACCGCCTGGAGTCAATTGCAAAGGGCAGTTAATTTGGGACGGGCGAGCACATTAGGTGGCATCGGCGGCATATTGATTGCGCTGGCGAATGCACTGCCGTTGCACGCGTCGACAGACGATGCTTCTGTTCGTTATACAATGCGGCAAGGCGATACTCTGATCGAGCTCGCTGATCGATATTTGCAATCGCGCGCCGACTATAAAATCGTCCAGCGACAGAACCGGATAGCTGACCCTTTCGCAATCCCGGTTGGCAAGACAATCTCGATCCCGCGTAATCTACTGAAGTTCAAACCAGCCAACGCAAGGCTGATTTCGGTGCGCGGACAGGTACTTGCGAGCGCGGCAACCGCATCGGTTGGCCAGATATTACGCGAGGGCGCTGCGATTAGTACCGGCCCTTCATCCTTTGCAACCATGCAGCTTGACGACGGCTCTCGCGTTTCGCTGCCTTCCAACAGCAACATCCGTATCCGCCGCCTGCGTAGCTATGTGCTAGGCGGCAGCGTGGACTATGATTTCGATATTGCCAACGGCGGGGTTCGCTCTTCGGTCGTGAAGCACAAATCGCCAGATGACCGCTATCAGGTCCGCACACCAAAGGCTGTTTCCGCCGTACGCGGCACTGATTTTCAGTCGCGATTCGACCCTGATAGCGCCAGCGACTTTGTAGAGATCGTCGAGGGTGCGCTCGCGGTTAACGCAGCATCGGACGTTAGCAGGGCGCTAGCTGCGGGCAACGGACTGGCGATTAAGGCAGATGGCAGGGTGATCGCCGAGGCCCTGCTCACACCGCCTGCGTTGCGAGAGCCGGGCAAAACCCAAGCGGAAAAAATCGTGACCTTTCAGTCCGAAGCACCGACCGGTGTGCGCTTTACGGTAGGTGCCGATTCTGGTTTCATCGAACAGGTCGCCGACGTCATTGCTGCCGATGGTAAGGCCGATATTACCGACCTGCCCAATGGCAATTACTTTGTCCGTGCGCGTGCAATTTCACCCAATGGTATTCAGGGAATACCTGCGACTTTTGCTTTCAAGCGCCGATTGAACGGCGTAAGCGCGACCGTAGGGCAGAGCGATGAGGGCTATGTGTTCCGCTGGATCGGCGAAGGATCGGGCACGCAGCGCTTCCATTTCCAGCTGTTCCGAAATGCCACCGACCAAATTGCAATGGTCGATGAAGCGGGGCTGACGAGCGACCGCGTAATATTATCCGACCTGCCACAAGGCGATTATTTCTGGCGCGTGGGCGTCGTTCAATATCTGGATGGCGAGGTGGCAACCAACTGGACGCCCATGGAAAAGCTATCGGTATCAGGCACCTGACTGCCGCATCGCCGCTTGATATTTCGATGCCCGCCGCTGATTATGCAATATGAAATTACGGTTGCGTCTTGCGATAGAATGGATCGGCATCGGCTTGCTGGCGACCGCAATCGTAACGGGCGCTTTATTCTGGCGAGGCACAACATCGTTCGACAATTTGCTTTACGACCGGCTGAGCGCTGCAGGCCGACCATCCGCTGACCAGAATATATTGCTGGTAACTATTGACGATCCAAGCCTTGCGGCATTGGGCAAATGGCCTTGGGACCGCAGCCTGCATGCAAGGCTGATTGAAAAGCTGCAAGCCAAGCAGCCGCGATCCATCGCACTGGATATTCTGCTGAGCGAGAGCGAAGGAAACGATCAGCAGCTGGCAGCGGCGATGGCGTCTGGGCCCGCGCCAGTCTTTATGCCACTTCATTTTGTCACGCCGGGCAGCAACGGTCGTGCTTACGACACAATTGCCCCTGCCCCATCATTTGCCGCCGCAGCCAAGGCCATTGGTCATGTCAACGTCCTGTTCGACGATGACGGCATTGTACGACGGACAGAGCTTTGTTTTGAGCCGGACGCCGGAGGCCCGCGTTGGACGCATTTGATGGAGCTAGTGTACCGCGGTAATGACGGACCACATTCGCGGGCGGCTAAATCCGATGCTACCTGCAACCAAAATGTGCTCATCCCTTATGCCAAGCGCGGTAGCTTTGCCGAAATATCCTATGCCGACATACTGGCAGGCGACGTTCCGGACGAAATGGTGCGAGGAAAAGATATCGTTATTGGCGCGAGCGCCGCTGGTATGGGCGACAACTTTCCAACGCCAAACGGCGAAAGCGGGTTGTTATCCGGGGTCGAAATCATGGCCAACATGCTTGGCGCATTGCGGCGTGATGATTTTATCAAGCCATTGCCGATGGCCTGGATCATAGCGCTTTCGCTAATCCCCTTATGGCTGTTGCTGATAGGATTTCTCCGCTGGCGACCGCGGGTGGTTCTTGTCATGTCGCTGTTTTCGCTAGCGGCGATATTAGCAGCAAGCGCGGGCTTGCTATGGCGCCACATCTGGTTCCCGCCCGGCGCGGCGCTGCTCGGTGTTCTTTTGGTTTATCCGCTGTGGGGTTGGCGACGATTGCAGGCGATGAGCGATTTTATGAGTTCCGAGTTGCAGGCATTGGAGCGAGAAGGCGAGGTCAATCCGGTGCCTATTGCTCAAAGCCGAGCGACGGACTTGGTCGGCAGGCAAAGCGAGGCGCTTGCCGGAGCCATCGATCATATGCGCGATCTGCGCCGATTTGTGGCCGATACGCTCGCCGACCTGCCCGATCCAATGTTTGTCACGGGCCCCGATGAATGCATCACCCTTACCAATCGACTGCTCGACGACCGGCTTGGCAATAATGTCACCGGCTTGAAACTGTCTAAGGCGCTGGACCAGATTGTCATTGGGCACCAGCGGTCGATGGTGGACGCATATCTCGCAAAGTCGAGCCATGAGAGCCCTGAATTTGTTCGGTTTTTGTCACCGCTAGGTCAGACCTTCGTCATGCGCCGATCCGAAGTGCGCAGCGATTCCGGCATTTTACATGGTCACATTCATTACCTGACCGACATCACAGCGCTCGCCCGCGCCGAGACAGAACGCGAGGAAGTCCTGCAACTTCTCTCGCACGATATGCGCGCGCCGCAGTCGACAATCATTGCCTTGCTTGATGGCGATGTGGATGCCGATGCCAAAAAGCGGATCGAGCGTAACGCCCGCCGTACGATGCAGCTTGCGCAGGATTTCGTAGAAATCGCGCGTATGGCGGAAACCGAATTTGAAGGGGAGGACATCATTCTCGCCGATTGCGTCCGCGAAGCTGCCGACGGCCTGTGGCCATTAGCAAGAGAGCGCGGCATCAAATTCGCATTTGGCGACAGCAGCAATGGTGCATTTGTTAAGGCCGAACCCGACAGTCTTTCGCGCGCTGCTTGCAACCTGATAGACAACGCAATCAAATTCAGTCCGGACAATGGGGTAGTCGATATCACCATCTGTCGTGATGACTCATCGAACATTGTCGTGACGATTTCAGATCATGGCGAGGGGATAGCGCCGGGGATACTGGCAAATCTTTTCTCGCGCTTTGCCACTGGCGGTGATCAACGAGGTCGGGCCAAAGGCACCGGATTGGGTCTGACATTCGTCCAGGCGGTAATCGAGCGCCATGGCGGCATGGTGACTGCCCGCAATGCCGAGGAAGGCGGCGCGCGCTTTATTTTCACCCTACCCGAAGCGCTGGAAGCTTAGTCTCGCGTTTTTCGTTTCACTGAATATGTGCCTCGCGGCTGTCCGAAATCAGCAAGCGCTGCATCGACCAAAGCTGGCAACGCGTCGGCCATCGGCAATTTGCAATGATGTTCGGCTGCTGTCCCTTTGTAAAGTTCAACGCCATCGGCAATGCGTGTGACTGTGATGCCTAGCCTGTATTCCACGTCCTTACAGCTTTGGAGCGGTTTGCGTTGTTTTGCGGCGGACAGGCTTTGCGGGCCAGACGCCGACCCCAATGCCAGCGACGCATCGCGCCGGTCAGCCGTGACCTCAAGATGGAGGGGGGCTTCTTTGGCGCTGGAGAACCCTTTTCCCAAGAGACTGCGGGCGACTATCGCATAAGCCGACTGCAACTCTAGCGGTGCTCCGGCTGTAGATATAGTCATATAAGATTGAGGGTTGGGCGAGGCAACTCCGCGACTTGAAATCCGGGTCTCTACGCCCGACGAGCATGCTGACACTGCCATCGCCGCCGACATAATGAACAGGAAATGCTTCATCGTCGCAATGTATCAGCGCTGCGCCAAATGACGCAACCACTACATGCGTTTACGTGACTTTACTGCCGTAGAAGAAAATAGATGACGTAAAACCAGCTGAATATGCCGTGGATAATCGCCCAAAGTACAGACTTATGAGCAGTGTAGCTGATGACGATTGCCAGCGCGCTGCCAAAACCAACGCCAGATTTGACGACCGTGCCCTGCATGGCAAATCTCCTGTTCACGCTGCTTTTCTGGCGCGCTCGGTCAGTTCCTGGTTGAGCATTTCGGCAAGGAGGAATGCGAGTTCGAGCGATTGGGCGGCGTTCAACCGGGGATCGCAATGCGTATGATAGCGATCAGCAAGCCCTTCATCGGTCACTGCAACTGCACCGCCGGTGCACTCCGTCACGTTCTGACCGGTCATCTCGATATGGATGCCGCCGCCAAAACTGCCTTCTGCGCGGTGTACAGCGAAGAATCCGCGTACTTCGGCAAGAATCCGTTCGAAAGGCCGCGTCTTGTAGCCGCTGTCTGACTTGATGACATTTCCATGCATCGGGTCGCATGACCAGATAACCGGATGGCCCTCACGCTGCACGGCGCGCACCAGCTTTGGCAAACCGCTCTCGACTTTGTCATACCCATATCGCGAGATCAGCGTGATACGACCAGCTTCGCGAGCCGGGTTCAACAGATCGAGCATCTTTAACAAGGCATCGGGCTCAAGGCTCGGTCCGCATTTAATGCCGATCGGGTTGCCGATACCGCGCAGAAACTCGACATGTGCAGAACCTTCGAACCGGGTACGGTCGCCAATCCACAGGAAATGCGCCGATGTGTCATACCAGCCGCCGGTTAAACTGTCCTGCCGGGTCATTGCCTGCTCATACGGCAGCAACAGCGCCTCGTGACTGGTGTAAAAGCTGGTGCCTTTAATCTGCGGAACCGTCTCAGGCGTAATTCCGCACGCTTCCATAAAGTCGAGCGCCTCGCCAATGCGGTCCGCCGTTTCCTTATATTTTTGCGCCCAGGGCGAACGGCCCATATAGTCGTGCGTCCAGGCGTGAACCTGCTTTAAATTGGCATAGCCGCCATTTGAGAATGCGCGCAGCAGGTTCAGCGTTGATGCTGCCTGACTGTAAGCGCGTACCATTCGTGCTGGGTCAGGCTCGCGACCCTCAGCGTTAAACTCGATGTCATTGATGATATCACCGAAATAGCTCGGCAGCTCGACACCACCAATGGTTTCTGTCGGTGTCGAGCGGGGCTTGGCAAACTGCCCTGCCATCCGACCCAGCTTTACAACAGGCACCTTACCCGCAAAAGTCAGTACGACCGCCATTTGCAGGATGACGCGGAATGTGTCCCGAATATTGTTGGGATGAAACTCGGCAAAGCTCTCGGCACAATCGCCGCCCTGTAATAAAAACGCCTTGCCTTCGACGACCTTCGCGAGATCGGCGGTCAGGTTGCGCGCTTCACCTGCGAAAACCAGCGGTGGATAGTTGCGGAGAGTTTCTTCGGTCGAAGCAAGCGCCGCTGCGTCCCTATATTCGGGCATATGAATGCCCTGTGCGCTTCTCCAGCTATCCGGCGTCCAAGACGTCGCCATCACAATCACTCCAAAACATATCTATCAAAGGGGCGCCCTTTAGGCGTAGTTTATTATCACAGGCAAGCAAAAGTGGCAATTTTGCGTCACTTTCGGAAAATGCAACTGAGGCGCAATGCTTTAGCACAATATCCACCAAATTCCCTGTTGGCAAATTGCTGAAAAGACGTCTATCAGGCCGCTGAATCGTCCGGACAAGCAGGGCAAAAATGCCATCTTTGAACGGACGTCACGGGATTTCGACGGTATTGCGGGCTTCAAATCCGCGTCGCAAATAAGGGCAGCATATGGCTACGGTCAAAAAGACAACAGGCACATCCAAAGCGCCACGCAAGACAACGGCCAGCGCCGTTGCCACAGCTGGTGCACCGGCATTGAATGGGGTTCCGATGGAAGCAGCAACGACAATCGGTGAAGGTGACGGGGTTCGTCGTCGTGACTTTATAAATATCGCAGCGGTAAGCTTTGCCGGTGTCGGTGCGGTCGCGGTGGCCATTCCGTTGGTATCGCAAATGAGCGCAAGCGCCGACGTTCTAGCTCTGGCATCTATTGAAGTCGATGTCTCGGCAATCCAGCCTGGCCAGGCCATCAAGACAAGCTGGCGCAAGCAACCGATTTTTATTCGCAATCTGGTTCCGGCTGAAATTGAAGCCGCGAATAAGGTGGACGTTGGCTCGCTTCGCGACCCGCAAACGCTCGCCGAGCGCACGAAGCCGGGCAAAGAAAATTGGTTGATTACGCTGGGCGTTTGCACGCACTTGGGTTGCGTTCCGCTAGGGGCAGCATCTGGAGAGGTTAAGGGCGAATATGGCGGCTACTTCTGCCCTTGCCACGGTTCGCACTATGACACCGCTGCGCGTATCCGCAAAGGTCCTGCTCCATTGAACCTGCAGGTTCCGGAATTTGCATTTATTTCCGACACTGTCGTGAAAATCGGTTGAGGGGTTAGGGCAAGATGAGCTTTCCTTGGGCACAAGAATATACGCCGCGCAGCGCGGTAACAAAGTGGGTGGACGAGCGCCTCCCCTTACCGCGTTTGGTATATAACGCCGTTGGTGCCGGTTATCCGGTTCCGCGCAACCTTAACTATTTCTGGAACTTCGGTGTGCTTGCGGGTGTTGCTCTGGTCATCCAGATCGTTACCGGCATCGTTCTCGCGATGCATTATTATGCTAGCGTCGACGGCGCCTTTAACTCGGTCGAGCATATCATGCGCGACGTTAATTCGGGCTGGTTCATCCGTTACGCACATATGAACGGCGCAAGCTTCTTCTTCATTGTCGTTTATATCCACATCTTCCGCGGTCTGTTCTACGGCTCGTACAAGGCGCCCCGCGAGATGATCTGGTTGCTTGGCGTGGTCATATTCCTGCTGATGATGGCAACTGCCTTCATGGGATATGTGTTGCCGTGGGGTCAGATGAGCTTTTGGGGAGCGCAGGTTATTACCGGCTTCTTCTCGGCAATCCCGCTCGTTGGCGAACCATTGCGTCAGTGGTTACTCGGTGGGTTTGCCCCCGATCAGGCGGCTCTCAACCGCTTCTTCTCATTGCACTATCTGCTGCCATTCGTGATCGCCGGCGTAATCATCCTCCACATTTGGGCGCTTCATATCCCAGGTTCGTCGAACCCCACTGGAGTCAGCGTAAAGGGGGAGCAAGACACTGTCCCATTCCATCCCTATTACACCGCGAAAGATGGGTTCGGTCTGGGCATTTTCCTGATTGGTTTCGTCGCCATCACCTTTTTTGCCCCAAATATGCTTGGCCATCCGGACAATTACATTCCGGCAAACCCGCTATCAACCCCGGCTGAGATCGTTCCTGAATGGTATTTCCTGCCATTCTACGCGATTCTCAAGGCGTTCACCGTGGATTTTGCAATCCCGTTCACAGGCATCATTCTTGTTCCTGCCAAGCTAATGGGCGTGCTTGCAATGTTCGGATCAATCTTGCTGCTATTTTTCCTGCCATGGCTTGATACGTCGCCAGTGCGGTCGGGGCATTATCGTCCGCTGTTCCGCAAGTTTTTCTGGTACGGCCTGATTCCTTGCCTAGTCGTGTTGACCTATTGCGGCGGTAAGCCACCTTATACCCAGTGGGTTGTGCTCAGCCAAATCGCGGCAGCTTATTATTTCGCGCACTTCCTGATCATCCTTCCGATCATTTCGCGTGTCGAACGACCGCTGCCGCTTCCAAACTCCATCACCGAAGCCGTGACCGGCAAACCGCTTGAAACCGCGGCCGCGTAAAACAGGGAAAGCATAGATCATGGTTCGTTTAATTGCTTTTTTGGTGGGCTTGTTTTTCAGTGGGATGCTGCTGCTCGGCCTTGGCGACACAATCGTCAGTGCCATCAAGGAACCTGCACAGCCGACAGCTGAACATGAATTTCACAAGATGGCGTTGCCAGAGAAATTCACTTTCGATGGCCCTTTTGGTAAATATGACAAGGGTCAGCTGCAACGCGGTCTGAAGGTATATTCCGAAGTCTGCTCGGCATGTCACAGCCTGAAGCTGGTTGCATTCCGCGATTTCGCGGCGCTCGGCTACAGCGAAGACGAAGTTAAGGCCATTGCCAAGGGTTGGAAGACCGAAGTTCCCTCAATCAATCCGGAAACCGGCGAGCCCGCAACGCGTCCGGCAATCCCTGCCGACAAGATTCCGTCGCCTTTTGCCAACGAAACCGCTGCTCGCGCCGCTAACAACAATGCGCTTCCACCTGATCTGTCATTGATTACAAAGGCGCGTGAAGGTGGCCCCGCTTATGTCTACTCATTGCTTCTCGGCTACCGCGAGCAAGTGGGTTACAAGAATGAGGAAGGCAAGGAACTGCTCAAAGAGTTCCCCGATGCCAAGACGCCCGACGGGCTGAACTTCAACCCGTGGTTTGCAACCCTGAATCTCGCGATGGCTGAACCGATCGCCGCAGACGATCTGGTTACGTATGACGATGGCACCAAGGCAACCAAAGCGCAGATGGCAAAGGACGTTTCGGCGTTTCTCGCATGGTCTGCAGAGCCGAAAATGGAAAACCGCAAGAGTGCTGGTTGGGCAGCTTTGGGCTTCCTGCTCATCTTTACTGTGCTGACTTGGATGTCTTACAAGAGCATATGGGCCGGCAAGAAGCATTGATGGCTGCTAACATCTAAACGGACGGGGCCGCTTTTGCGGCCCTTTCTTTTGCAATCGGGGCGTTGACGGCCCCCCAAGTTGATGGCAATAGCGGCGCACCACGCGGCCGAATGGCCGGAAGCGGGTATAGCATAGTGGTAATGCACTAGCCTTCCAAGCTAGCTAGAGGGGTTCGATTCCCCTTACCCGCTCCAAAACTTTCATCACGATGAACCTGCTTCCGCGATGATACAAATTGCGACAAAGCAGCATTTGCGCTGACAAAGGATTGCGACATATCATTCCTATATGGAAGTCATCCGGCACCCCTGCCAGGAATGACTAAGGAATGAAACATGACCAAAACAAAGATTTTGACAGGTGTGCTGGCCCTCTCGATGGCATCGGCCGCGTTATATGCTGCCCCCGGTATGAAAGCGGACGCCAATGGTGACAAGGCGGTTACCAAGACCGAAGCGCTGGCAGCGGCAGACGCCCGTTTTGCAAAGATGGATGCCAATGGAGACGGCAATCTGAATGATGCCGATAAAGCTGCCAAGGTTAAACAGCATTTTGCCGATATGGACGCCGACAAGAATGGCTCAATCAATGAAGCCGAGTTCGTTGCAGCGCATGAAGCACGCGCTGACAAACGCGAAGACCGCCGTGAAAAGCGCATGGGTCGTGGTGGCGATGAAGGCAAAATGGGTCGCCACGGCGGTCGGCATGGCGGCGGCATGAAAATGATGGCGATGGCCGACACCAATGGTGACAAGACCGTTTCCAAGGCTGAATTCCGCGCCGCTGCCGAAGCACGCTTTGCCAAGGCCGACACCAACAGCGACGGAACAATTTCTGCCGATGAGCGTAAAGCACAGCATAAGGGCAAATGGGGCCGTGAACGCGCTCCCATGACGCCTGCTGATGCAGCCGACGCAGGCTAACGAGCTTTGCTGGCGCGGTCTTCCCTCCCCTTTGGACCGTGTCATACCTGGCCGGAGGAGTTTCCCTTCCCTTCTCCTCCGGCCTTTTTCTTGCGTGTCGGGCGATAATCGCCAAGAAGCAGGGTAATAATGAATAAATCCCGCCCTCACCTGCTGCTCGTCGACGACGAGGCATCAATCCGCGATCCGCTCGGCAAATATCTGGAGCGGCAGGGCTTTCGCGTCACCGAAGCGGGTGACGCATCCATCGCCCGGTCTTCGTTGCTTTCTTACGATATCGATCTTGTCCTTCTCGACATCATGATGCCGGGCGAGGACGGCCTGAGCCTTTGTCGCCATATTTCGGCGAATGACGGTCCCCCTGTTATCCTGCTGACAGCGAAGTCGGAAGAAACAGACAGAATTGTTGGACTTGAAATTGGTGCGGATGATTATGTCGTCAAGCCCTTCTCGCCACGCGAGCTGGTGGCGCGCGTGAAGGTCGTGCTGCGCCGTGTTTCTTCCGGGACTCCCAAACAAGACCGGATGGGAGAGAGCTATAACTTCGCTGGCTGGACCCTGAACACCGCAGAGCAGACATTGCATGACCCAGAAGGCGTGCTGATCCCGCTCTCGTCGGGGGAGCACCGGATGCTGGAAGCATTGGTCACTCGCGCGGGTCAAATATTGACGCGTGACCAGCTGCTCGACCTGACGCGTGGACGTGAAGGTGGCCCGTTCGACCGTGCCATCGACAATCAGGTCAGCCGTCTGCGCCGCAAGATTGAGGCTGATCCCAAAGACCCACAGCATATCAAGACGATCTGGGGCGGTGGCTATCGCTTTTCGACCGAAGTGAAGCGCTTGTGAGCACGATCGGGGGCATCCGCATTTGGCCGCGCAGCCTCTACGGGCAAATACTGCTTGTTGCCGCGTCAGCGTTGCTGGTCGCGCAAGCAATTAATGCGACGCTGCTACTTGCTGGAGCACGCAACCGTGCCGTCGCCGAAACGTCGACAATGATCATCAGCCGGGTGGCCAACCAGATCGAGCGACAGGAGGCCACGGGCGTCCCGATTGGCGACGCCGATTGGTCAAACCGGCAAAGGCGAGATGGGATGGAGCAACGGCGTCGCCGTGCACCGCCGGTTGCGATTACAGTCGGAGCGGCGCCTGTGCTAATTGAACGCGCTACCCTGCAAACCGACATATCCGAGCGCGCGACCGAATTTCTGCGTCAAGGCGATATCGCGCTAACAGACGTCCGAATATCGGCAGTATCGGTCAAGCTGCTGCCAGCCGACCTACGCAATCAACAGCTGAAGCGTTGGCAGCGTGCAAGGCTGCGCAAGCCCGACCAGCCGTTACCGAATAAGGCAGTTTTATTCACCGCCCGCTTGCCCGACGGACAATGGATAAATGCGGCCGGTTTGGTACGCCCCGCCGAAAACGCATCGATTTTTGCACTGCTGTTTCAAACCTTGTTACTATTCGTGGCGGTGATGGTGCCGCTTGCACTGGTGGCGCGGCGGATTGCCAAACCATTATTGACGCTGACCGAGCGGGTACAGCGCGTTGGCCTTGCCAATGAAATCGTGCCCATGCAGAGTGAGGGTCCGGATGATATCAAGCAGTTGATCGAAGCCTTCAATGCCATGCAGGGCCGTGTTTCCACATTACTGGGCGAAAAGGATGTGATGCTCGGCGCAATCGGTCACGACCTCAAAACGCCGCTCGCAGCGCTGCGTGTTCGAATTGAATCGGTCGATGATGACAGCGAACGAGACAAAATGGCAGCGACCATCGACGAGATGGTGACAATATTGGATGACATATTGACGCTGGCACGGCTCGGTAAATCGGGCGAGGCATTGCAATCGGTCGACATAGGCGCGCTGGTCGAATCGATTGTCGAAGAGTTTCCCGCAGCCAGCGTTGACGCATCCGATAAGCGTATTGTCGCCAATATCCGTCCAGTATTGCTGCGACGAGCGCTGCGCAATTTGATAGGTAATGCAATCAGCTACGGCAAAGTTGCCCGAGTCAGCGTCGGTGCAAATCAGGGTCATGTTTCAATAGAGATTGACGACGATGGGCCTGGCATTGACCCTACCCAGACCGAAAGCATGTTCGAGCCATTCACCCGCGCGGAAAAATCGCGCAGCCGCACCACCGGCGGGTCGGGTCTTGGGCTCACCATTTCGCGGGCGATTGCAAGAGCGCATGGCGGCGATGTTGTTCTGCAAAACCGCAGCGAAGGTGGCTTGAAAGCGACTCTATCGTTCACCACAGGATAAACCGGCCTCCGGAAGCGTGGATGTGGGAACGCGTCCAGAGGCCGGTATCTTCGAGCGTTGCAGCATAAAACTGCACCGTCTGCCGACCGAATAACCGCCATTTCAGATGGACCAGTATCGCAGCTTTCGCTGCTGAAGAATTGGCGGTTAAACCGGTCTGATTGTTAGAACGGTAACCGCCAGAAATAGTTTAGCCGGTGGGTTGAGATTTCCACGTTCCGCTGTTCTGGAACTCTGGCTTTACATTGGTCGCTTGCGGCAGACGCTCGCCGCCATATGCATTTTCGCCACCCCGGCTGCGCGCTTCGCTGGAATAATCGGGCGTAGCGTAGCTGGCCGCTGCACGCTGGCGTGTCGGCGTAATATCGGCATAAGGCAAAGGCGGCGCGATCGATGACGCCGCACGCATAGCAGACTGCGCGTCGGCCTCGGCCTTCAACCGCGCGGCCGCAAATTCCTTTTCATATCGTTTTTGCAGCTGGATAGGATCGAGGTCGTTGGCCAGCGATGGCGTCCAGACACGGGGTTTAGGCCCAGGGAATGGTTCACGGCCGGCATGACCGCGGAAGAACGCGGATTGACGCCCGGCGCTGCCTTTCCAGCTGTAGAAGCGATGCGCGCCAATTGTACCGACGAAATTCAAGCTGGGCGCCCAGTAAGGATATACATAGGTCGCGTGATAATGGGTGGCCATTCCGACAGGCGCGTAAACAAATCCGGACAGCGCATCGGCTGCGACCCTTTGCGCGCGAAGCCATGCCGCACGGGCAGGAATGCGGGCCATTGAACCGTCGCAGCTGTAGCTAAACTGGCAGCCGGTAGCCCGTTCCGATCCCTGATAGATGACACCGCAAACCGTGTTGGGATAAGTCGGGTGACGCATCCTGTTCAGAATGACTTGAGCAACCCCCCTTTGACCTGCGTCGGGTTCATTGGCAGCCTCATAATAGATTGCATCGCTAAGGCATTTAAGGGCACGGCTATGATCAACGGTGCCGGCGCGCATCACAAATGGTCGCGCCGCGCCACCGACGGAGACATCCCCCAATGTTTTGATGTCCGCATCGTCGACGAGCGGACTAATTTCGCCTCGCCCGACGTTGTAGGTCGGCGCTGGGTTGGAGTAACTCGGATCAAGATAATAAAAGGCCGAGCCTGGAAAATTTTCCGCAGGATATTCGGCATCCCATTTCAGCGTGGCAGGCGGTGGCATTTTCGACGAATCGGAAAATGGTGCAATTTGTGCGACTGAGGGAACAATTGCGAGCAGGGCAAAGGCAATAAGGACGAGAAGAATTTCGCGCGTACCAATCAGGCGGCGACGCACGGCTTTTCGCTCCACCCGCGGGCGGGAAAATGCGGTGTCACTGATATTCTCGTGAATCATGCCGTTACTTCAAGCCGCCCCAGACCTTTGCGAGCCGGTGCACTACACCAAAGTTATATCGACCGCGCCCGTGATTTTTGCCCTGTGCCAGCATGGGACGGCAGCCGCACGATTTGTTAATTGTCGTAAAATCGCAATATTTATGAACTGCTTATGAGCAGCCCGGTCATCACGGCAGCAAGCGAAACAGCGCGTACCACCCGCCCCTTTCGACCCAGCCGCAATATGGTTCGACCCGCGCCCTCAAATCCGCTTCCGCTGCGCGCCTGCTTCATCATAATCTGGAATTCCGGGCCATCGAGCATTTCAGGAGAATAGCGCAGTCGCTCGACAATTTTGCGCCGGACATTATTGGCAACGCCCGGTTTTTCAAACAATGTATCGAGGCCATCGATATCCGGTAGCGTGATGCATTCGTTGAACAATGTAGGATAGCCTTCGGAGCAGCGAATGTGGTCCTCCCAAGCAATCGCAGCAGCTTTCGCCTGTTCATGTGCATGTTTCTTGCTGACCTGATCGGACGATCGACGGTACAGCAATAGGCGGTCAGGCAGGTTGGCAATCTGCGTCAGCCGCGTTGCGCGCAACCACAAATCATAATCTTCCGCATGCCGGAACGCAGGCCGATAGCCACCCAATTGGCGTGCGACATGTGTTCGCATCATAACCGACGGATGGCATAATGGCGGTCCGTCGGAAAGCCGGAGCGCCACCGCTTCGGGCGTTTCAGGATATTTGTCCGTTGCGCCAATGAGATTGCCTCGCGCGTCAATATCATGGCTGTTACTGCCCAATATCCCGATTTCCGGATTCGCTTCCAGAAACGCCAGCTGCCGAGAAAACCGGTCGGGCATAGCAATGTCGTCACAGTCCATGCGCGCCAGATAGGGCGCACGCGCCAAATCAATCAGCTGATTGAGGCTTGCCACCAGCCCTTGATTTTCACGAGCGAGGATATGGATACGCGAATCCGTTTTCGCTAGCGCCTGCAATATTTTCAGGCTGCTGTCGGTTGATCCATCATCCAAAATCAGAAATTCAAAATCGCCAAAATGTTGGTCGAGAATTGAGCGTGCCGCTGGGTACAGAAATTGCGCGCCATTATAGACGCTCATAATTGCTGAAATGCGCGGACCTGTTGCCATCACCCTGAACTAGCGTCTAATCGTCTCAAATTGGTTTCCAGGATAAGAATTTTTCATGCGCATTGCATTATATCAGCCGGACATAGCAGGAAATGTCGGTGCCGTTTTGCGCACATCCGCCTGTCTCGCGGTGCCGTGCGACATTATCGAGCCTTGCGGATTTGCTTTTTCGGAGCGCGCTTTGAAACGCGCAGGCATGGATTATGCAGCGCAAGCGCAGATTTGCCGCCACGCCGACTGGCAAAGCTTTCTCGATACAATTGGCGGCGCACGGGTTATTTTGATGTCGAGCAAGGCATCAACGCCGTTGCCGCAGTTCAGATTTCAGCCCGACGATGTCATCCTGATGGGGTCGGAAAGCAGCGGCGCACCAGCCGAAGTTCATGACCGCGCTGATGCGCGTGTATATATTCCAATGGCCCCCGGATTTCGGTCCTTGAACATTTCAGTGTCGGCTGGCATCGCATTGGCCGAAGCATTACGACAGACACACCAATTTCCCGGAGAGAATGCGTGACCCTGATACTCGATACCCGCCAACAGGCAGCACGCGAATGGTTTGAATCGTTAAGAGACCGTATTACCGCGGCGTTTGAGGAAATTGAACGCGAAGCAGGTTCGGACGCCTCGTTCGAATATACCCCTTGGGATCGTAATGATCATGACGGCTCACCTGGCGGTGGCGGGGTGCGCGGAGTCATGAAGGGCAAGGTCTTCGAAAAGGTCGGGGTCAATGTATCGACTGTTGGCGGCAGCTTTAATCCGGAATTTGCCAAGACCATCCACGGTGCAGCAGAAGACCCCAATTTCTTCGCAACGGGTATCAGCCTGGTAGCACACATGTCGAACCCGCATGTCCCTGCCGTGCATATGAATACGCGCTATCTGGTCACAACCAAAAGCTGGTTTGGCGGTGGCGCCGACCTTAACCCACCTGTCCCTTATGACGAAGACACCGCTGATTTCCATGCGCGGCTGCGTGCAGCGTGCGCGCCTTATGGGCCTGAAGTGTATGAACGTTATAAGGCATGGGCAGAGGAGTATTTCTGGATACCACATCGCAATGTTCATCGCGGCGTTGGCGGGATTTTCTACGACCATCTGGAGAACACCAGCGATGCATTGTTCGAACAGAATTTTGCGCTAACTCGCGATGTTGGTGAGGCGTTTCTGGATATTTTCCCCAAACTCGTCCGCCGCCGAATGAACCAGCCGTTCACCGCCGAAGAAAAGCAGGTGCAACTGCGCTGGCGGGGGCTTTATGCCGAATTCAATCTCGTTTACGATCGCGGAACGACTTTCGGTCTAAAAACTGGCGGTAATGTCGATGCCATATTGATGAGCCTTCCACCCGAAGTCGCTTGGGACTAATACCGGATGCCACTTAGCCCAATTGCCCCCGGTAAAATCGGCGCAATTGTCACGTCGCTCGAGATGACCGCCCGGCCTCCCCTGCGCGCGATGCCGTCGTCCGACCTGCGACTGGAACGTTGGAGCGCGCCTGCGCTCGAGAAATATCGGGTGCTGTATCGCAGAATAGGCGAGCCCTGGCTTTGGTTTTCGCGGCTTGAACTCGACGATGCCGCTCTTTCCGCCATAGTCCAAGACCTTAAAGTACGCATCTGGGCGGTACTCGACCGGCGCGGTATCGAAGTCGGCATACTCGAACTGGATTTTCGCGAAAACGGCCAGTGCGAAATCGCATTTTTTGGACTTGTCCCTGAACTCGCCGGCCAGGGCTATGGGCGCTGGCTTATGGCAATGGCACTGCAGGCCGGATGGGCAGAACCTGGTGTGGCACGCATGTGGGTGCATACGTGCACGTTGGATGGGCCGGGCGCGCTGAACTTTTATGTCAAGTCGGGTTTCACACCCTATCAACGGCAAGTAGAAATTTTTTCCGATCCCCGGCTTACCGGATTAATCCCGCGCGAAGCGGCACCGCAAATTCCAGTCATCACATGACAACCGCAAACACACTAGATTGGGAGGTTTCTGAAGGCCTCACGCCATATCCTGACGCGGTGGCGCGGATGGAAGCAAGGCAAACCGCGATTCGCGAAGACGGCGCGCACGAGCTAATCTGGCTGCTCGAACATCCACCGCTTTACACCGGCGGCACCAGCGCGGACCCAGCCGAACTGCTCAGCCAGCAATTTCCTGTTTATGATACAGGTCGCGGTGGACGATACACATATCACGGCCCGGGACAGCGCGTTGGCTATGTCATGCTGGACCTTGCCAAACGCTGCAAGGATGTCCGCTGCTATGTCCACGCGCTCGAAGGCTGGGTGATAGATGCGCTGGCCCAATTTGGCGTTGAGGCACGGCGCGCCGAAGGGCGGATAGGTATCTGGTGTGACACCCGCAGCGGACAGGAAGCTAAGATCGGCGCAATAGGCGTCCGTATCCGCCGGTGGGTGACGATGCATGGCTTCGCAGTCAATGTATCGCCAGACCTGTCACATTTTAGTGGGATTGTACCATGCGGCATCGCGGAATATCCGGTGACCAGCCTCGCCGACCTCGGCATCGATGCAACGCTCCATGATTTCGACGAAGCGCTGGCGGCGGCGCTGCCCCACTTCCTCAATGCGCTTGCCAAAGCAGGCGGAGAATGTAGGGTCGCGGCGGATTAAGCCAGAGAGGATGATATGCGCTTCCACTATTTCGCCCCTGCAATCGCGCTGCTTGCTTTGACAGCCTGCGGTGGATCTAAGGAGGACAATCAGGTCACCGAAACCCGCATGGACGATCTCGATAGTCTGGAAGGGACGATCAGTGACGATATGATCAATACCGATGAGTCGACTGACGAAGCCCCTGTAGAAGCTGCCGCAACGGATCCGACAGCGACTAAGCTGCCGGAACCTAAAGCCAAGCTCGACAAAGCCCAGTCTAAAGAAACCGGCGGACCCGATATCGTCAAGATCGACCCGGCAAGCGAAGCGCAGTGATTATCGGTAATCCGCTGACACTGCCCTGCGGCGCAGTGCTGCCGAACCGTATCGCCAAGGCAGCGATGACTGAAGGCTTGGCAGACATCCACGGCCGCCCAACGGCTGAGCTGGAGAAGCTTTATGGCATATGGTCGGACGGCGGCGCGGGGCTTCATCTCTCGGGCAATATCCAGATTGACGCCAACCATCTTGAACGACCCGGCAATGTTATCATCGACCGCATGCCTGACGACGAGATGCGCGCCGCGCTTAATCGGTGGACCGGGGCAGCAACGCGAAACGGCAATCATTTCTGGGCGCAGATTAGCCATGCCGGGCGGCAAACGATGAAAGCGGTCAACCCACGCCCGAACGCCCCGTCGGCGGTCAAGGTTGGATTGCCCGGTGGACAGTTCGGTATGCCCGTTGAACTTGCCGAAGACGAGATACTGAAGCTGATAAGCCGGTTTGGACAGGCGGCATCGGTCTGCCGGGATACAGGCTTTACTGGCGTCCAAATCCACGCCGCGCACGGCTATCTGATTTCACAATTCCTCAGTCCGCGCTCGAACCGACGCGAAGACCGCTGGGGCGGCAGTCTTGAAAACCGGGCGCGGTTTCTGATGTTTACGGTCAACACCGTACGGCAACTTGTCGGCTCTGATTTTCCGATATCAGTCAAGCTCAACAGCGCCGATTTCCAGCGTGGCGGGTTTGCGTTTGAGGACAGCTTGCAAGTTGCGCGTTGGCTGCAGGATGCGGGAGTCGATCTCATCGAGATTTCCGGAGGCACTTACGAACAACCGAAGCTCCTCGGGATGGAGGGGCTGGAGGCGGAAGAACCGCAAGCGGTGGCGGAAACCACATTGGCCCGCGAAGCCTATTTTGTCGATTTCGCCAAGGCGATGAAAAACGAACTGACGATTCCGCTAATGGTCACCGGCGGCTTTCGCACCGCATCGGCAATGGAGCAGGCGCTTAAATCGGGCGCTGCGGATGTGATTGGCCTTGGCCGACCAATGTGCGTCATGCCTGAGGCACCAAAGCGCTTGCTTGGGGGAATGGCGATGCTGCCGCGCACGGAAAACCAGTTGAAGCTATTCCCCGAATGGCTCGCCGGGCTGCGAAAAATCAAAATGATGCGGGGGCTTGAAGGCTTCGCTGTGCAATATTGGTACTATAGCCAAATATATGCGCTCGGCCGGACGGGCCGCACCAAGTTAGATATGACCGTATTCGCCGCAATGCGTGAAGTCGAAACCTACCAGAAGAACTGGTTGAAAGAACGGCGCGCAGCCGACCTTTAGTCGCCTTCGCCGGGCTCTGCGCTGAAATATTTGTCGAATTTGCCGTCTTCGCCCTTATGCTCGTCGGCATCGGCAGGTGGTTCACGGCTGGACGTAATATTGGGCCATTCGGCGCTGTACGTTGCATTCAGTTCGAGCCATTGCTCCAGGCCATTTTCGGTATCGGGCAGAATCGCTTCGGCGGGACATTCAGGCTCGCACACACCGCAATCGATGCACTCATTCGGGTTGATGACGAGCATATTCTCACCCTCGTAAAAGCAGTCGACCGGGCAAACCTCGACACAATCCATATATTTGCACTTGATGCACGCATCGGTCACTACATAAGTCATTGGCAACACACTCCCAAAACTGTCCGCCCCAAACCTGCTTAAAATGCGGCGCTCTCCATACGCTGCCTATTGCTAGGCGGCTGCCCAAGTCAACGGGGGAATATCGCTGTATGACAATTTTTATTCGAGCAGTTGATAGCAAATCTGCGCTTCGGCGTTTGGACCCCGGCGCATAGGAACTGCTAAAAGCCTGATTGACAGCACCGCGTCGCCCTTTGGCAGCGTTATGACGTCGCCAACGGTTATCATCGCGCTGCCCTTTTCAATTCTTAGGCCATTGACGCGAACATGGCCAGATTCCGCCCATCCCTGCGCCAAAGTGCGGCTTTTGGCGATGCGCAGAAAGAAAAGCAGCTTGTCGATCCGCAGCGCCGTTTCCGCCATAGCCAGTTAGAGCTTCAAACCCTTAAGCGCTGCCAATTGCAGTGCGAGAGCTGATGGCGGCGATGCCGGCTTGGGTGGCGGCGGCGCACGGTCAGGCTTGCCATTTGCCTTACCGGTGCGTTGCGGCTTTTGCTGGTCGTGCCCGGCTCGGTGCTGACGTTGTTCTGTTGGGCGTGGCTTGGGCAGGCCAATCCAGCGCCAATGTGTCAGCACTACCGGTTGGGCTGCAGCGGGCTCCGCTGGAACCGGAACATCGGACGCATCCGCCGTTACTGCTAGCTCTGTGATCGTCTCAACTTCTTCAACTGCAGGCACTTCTTCAGCAGCAGCGGCTTCGGCCTGATCTTCGACCTTCTCGACCGGCGCGTCGGCTGGCCTAAATCCGGCGTCGCGCATCAACGCCTTTAGCCCTGCTTCGCTAATCCCCAGCGATGTTGCAAAAGCCATGTCCATTCCAAACAAATTCCCCTGCCCGCGTGCCTCATGTGCTTTCTTGATGACGCGCTCGGCAAGGTCGATGCGGACATATTCATCGCCAATCCGGCGATATCCCGCGTTGCGCGCTTCGGAAGGATTGGCAAATTTCCATTCCTTCAAGTGCACCGCGCTTTCTGGCGGAAGTTCGGGCATCGCACGTCCGTCACGCGCCGCGAACAAGGCAGCCCGCCATTTGGCGGCAGCAGGCTTCAAAGCTGCGTGGTGGTAGATATCGAGCGCACCAAAGACGATCCCGCCCTTACGCGCTGCGCCGCGCGCCTCTTTGGGCAAGGCAGCGATTGCATCAGCTAGATAATGCCGCCCCGCAATACCGCCCTCGTCAGCCAGCCGCACCGCCAGCGCGCGGACATTGCCATCTATATCGGCCTGTTGCGCCAGTTCCTGCAAGCCGACGATACCGCCCATAGCCTTGGCCAGTTGCGCTTCGATCCAGGCTTCAGCGCGCGTGGTAATCTCGCGCAAGGCATCGCCTTCGAGTCCGGCAACAGCTTTGACCGGCGCAAAAGCAGGCTGCATCATAGACCGACCCTTGGACAAGGCACCCAGCATCTCTCCCTTCCAGAAAATCGCTGGCCTGCCTTCTTTATCGGCGGCCAGCGCGAATTCGCTATCTTCTGCCATGCCTACTTCCCTCGCCTTTTGTCTCAAATGCGCCGCCAGATGTCGTTCGGCAGCGGCCAATAATAGTTTACGGTCCCCCGCTTTCGCGGCTGCGTCAACCCGAAACGCAAAGCCGTGTAAAGACCCGATGTCCTCTCCATCGACGAGAACGCGTTTATCTACGCCGATTTCGACAGGCAACAGCCCGATGTCGGACGCACCTTTGCGAAGCAACATCGAGGTACGCTTATCGACAAAGCGTTGGCGCAGCGCATCATGCAGAGCATCGGACAATTTCTCCTCAAGCGCGCGCGCACGTTCGGCCATCATGGCCGGAGCGGCCAGCCAATCATCACGATGCGCGATGTAAGTCCATGTCCGCACGCCCGCGATCCGAGCCGACAACGTATCGACATCGCCTTGTATATTATCCAGCCGCGCGAGCTCGTTGGCGTATAAGGATTGCGGGAGAACCCGGTCGCCTTGTCCCAAATGCTGCCACAACGATGCGACGAAACGGCTGTGATGCTCTTCGCCCATTTGGCGGAAATCTGGCAGGCTGGCGACCTCCCATAGCCGCGCTACATCGACCGGATGACGGATGAGCGCGGTGACGTCCGGCATTTCGGCCAGCCTTTTGAGTACTGCGAGATCAACGGCTTTGGGTGCGGGCAGCAGGCCGGGACGGCTAGGTTTTGACTCCAGATCAGAAATCAGCGTGGCAATGCTGTCGAACCGAGGCTCAGCCTCTCGCCAATAGAGCCAGTCGAGTTTCGGAAAATTGTGATTTTCGATAGCCAGCACTTCTTCAGGCGTAAATTCGCTGCCTTCGCCCGCCAACGTGCCAAAGCTGCCATCGCGCTGATGCCGTCCAGCCCGTCCGGCAATCTGCGCCATTTCGGCAACGGTCAGCCGCCGCCTGCGGGACCCATCGAATTTGGACAGGCTTACAAAGGCGACATGCGCTACATCGAGATTTAGCCCCATGCCGATAGCGTCGGTTGCCACCAGATAATCGACCTCGCCCGACTGGAACATTGCGACCTGCGCGTTGCGGGTTCGAGGACTGAGCGCGCCCATTACAACGGCCGCACCGCCGCGCATCCGGCGCAGCGTTTCGGCGACCGCGTAAACTTGCTCGATTGAAAAGGCGACGATGGCGGAGCGCTTGGGTAAGCGTGATAGTTTCTTCGCGCCTGCATAGCTCAGCGTCGAAAAACGCGGGCGGGAAATGATTTCGGCATCGGGCAAGAGGCTGCGGATCAATGGACGCAGACTTTCCGAGCCGAGGATCATAGTTTCCTCTCGCCCGCGCGCATGCAAAATCCGGTCGGTGAAGATATGCCCGCGTTCGGGATCAGCGCCCAGTTGCGCCTCGTCGATGGCGACGAAAGCGACTTCCTTCTGGATCGGCATTGATTCAACCGTGCAGACATGCCAGCGCGCCTGGGGCGGCTCGATCCTCTCTTCCCCAGTAATGAGGGCAACCTGATGTACGCCCTTGATTGCGACCACACGGTCGTAGATTTCGCGCGCCAACAAACGCAGCGGAAATCCGATCATCCCGCTCGAATAGCCACACATCCGCTCAACGGCGAGATGAGTCTTGCCGGTATTTGTCGGGCCAAGAATGGCCGTCAGGGCGGAACGGGGCTGGGGCAATATTACCTCAGGCGGCTGCGATATTTGCGGCGAGTTCTTTCAATGTCACTGTGGTGTCGGCAAGTTGCTCTGGCGTGAGGGCAAGGCCCTCCAGTACGAGCGCACGTCCCTGCACATAATCTTTCGTCCCATTGACACAATCCAGTGCGATCACTTTACCCTGTTTAAGATAGATAACCGAGAAACTGCGTGTTTCAGGTTCGCCGCGAACGACCGTCGCATCATAACCGGTCGAAAGGCCAACTGTCTGCAACCGCAAATCATATTGGTTGGACCAGAACCATGGTACGGCGTGGTACGTCGTCAGTTCGCCCGTGATGCTCTTCGCCACGGCGTTCGCCATATCATTGGCATTTTGCACCGATTCCACCCGCATGATCGAGCCGCCCGCAAAGGCGTTAGCGTGCGCCGCGCAGTCGCCGATCGCAAAGATATCGGGCAACGATGTGCGGCAATATTCGTCGACATCCACCCCTGCACCGCCAGCCGCACCCGCGGTCAGCAATGGCCCAACCGCCGGAATAATCCCGATACCAACAATTACCATCTGCGCCGAGATGGCTTCGCCATCGGCCAGTCGGACGCCAGAGGCGTGGCCATCGCCTTCGATAGCGGTGACTTCGACACCGAGCCGCACATCGACGCCATGCGCGCGGTGCTCAGCCTCGTAAAAGCGTGACAGCGGCTCTCCGGCAACTCTTGCCAGCACACGGTCCATGGCTTCGAGCACGGTAACTTTCTTGCCCATTTTGCGCAGTACCGCTGCGGCTTCGAGCCCGATGTAGCCGCCGCCAATGATCGCAACTTCGGCCACGTCATCAAGGCCATCCAGCATGGCATCGACATCTGCGCGCGTCCGGACGACATGAACGCCCGGCAGATTACCGCCTTCGCATGGCAGCCAGCGCGGACTACCGCCGGTCGCCCAGATCATCTTGCCATAGGTCACAACATCCCCGTCGGATGTAGTGACCGAATACGCAGCCGCATCGACAGTTTCGACCCGCTTACCCGGCAGCATGTCGATATTGCGTTCCGCCCAAAAGGCTGCCGGGCGAATCATGATACGCCCGAATGCCTTGTCGCCTGCAAAATAGTCTTTCGACAGCGGCGGGCGCTCATAAGGATATTCATTTTCGGCGTTCAGTACGCCAATGCTACCTTCGAACTTCGCCTGCCGCAGCGCAATCGCCGCCTGCGCACCGCCATGGCCGCCCCCGACAATCAGCACATCATATTGCAGCATCGCGGCGATCCTTTCGTTCAAAGAGCATGACGATGCGGTAGGCAAAAGCACTGCCGCTGGCTAGTCCCAATGCTTGCGAACATGATGGATAGATGGCAGGGAGGCGGCATGAGCACATATATGACTTTAGACTTTGGTCTTGGCGAAAATGCCGAGATGATCCGCGATACCACGCAGCGCTTTGCAGCCGACAAAATCGCCCCGCTCGCGGCAAAAATTGACGCTGACGACTGGTTTCCGCGCGATGAATTATGGACCGCGATGGGCGAGCTTGGGCTGCACGGGTTGACCGTCGATGAAGAAGATGGCGGGCTTGGCCTCGGTTATCTGGAGCATGTCGTCGCGGTCGAGGAAGTAAGCCGTGCGTCAGCCTCAATCGGCCTTTCCTATGGCGCACACAGCAATTTGTGCGTCAACCAGATCAGGCGTTGGGCCTCGCCCGAACAGAAAGCGAAATATCTACCAAAGCTGATTTCAGGCGAGCATGTCGGCAGCCTGGCGATGTCCGAGGCAGGTGCTGGCTCCGATGTCGTTTCGATGAAGCTGAAAGCCGACGCGGTGCAAGGCGGATATGTGCTCAACGGCACGAAATTCTGGATCACCAACGCCCCATATGCCGACACATTGGTCGTCTATGCCAAGACCGCGCCCGAAGCAGCATCGCGCGGCATCACAGCTTTCCTGATTGAGAAAGACATGGAAGGTTTCTCCATCGGTCAAAAAATCGACAAAATGGGAATGCGTGGGTCGCCTACCGCAGAACTCGTATTCAATGATTGTTTTGTCAGCGAAGAACAGATTATTGGCCCGCTACACGGTGGCGTCGGTGTATTGATGTCGGGTCTTGATTACGAACGCGTGGTGCTCGCCGGATTGCAATTGGGCATCATGCAAGCCTGCCTCGATGTCGTGCTACCCTTTGTGCGCGAGCGCAAACAGTTCGGTAAGCCTATCGGTTCGTTCCAGCTGATGCAGGGCAAAATAGCCGACATGTATGTCGCGCTCAATTCGGCGCGGGCTTATACTTATGCGGTCGCGCGGGCATGCGATGCTGGCCAGACGACGCGCTTCGATGCGGCTGGCGTGATCCTGCTGGCATCGGAAAATGCCGTAAAAGTTGCAGGCGAAGCGATTCAGGCGCTGGGCGGGGCTGGCTATACCAAGGACTGGCCGGTCGAACGGTTGTTCCGCGATGCCAAGCTGCTCGATATCGGTGCAGGTACCAACGAAATTCGCCGGATGCTCATCGGGCGAGAGTTGATCGGAGCGGCGTGAGCACACGCCCTATCCTCGGCGTCATTGCGTGCAACCGCATGGTTGGCACCGAAAGCGCGCAGGCGGTTATGGACCGTTATATCCGCGCCGCAATGACCTATGCCGATGTTGCCGCTCTTATAGTGCCGTCGCTCGCCGATCTTATGACGGCTGCCGAAGTCGCGCCACGATTGGATGGCATTTTGCTGACGGGCAGTCCGTCCAACGTCGCAACCACTCGTTATGGCGAGGATGGCGGCGAAGGCCCCTTTGACGACGCCCGTGACGAAATCGCTTTGTCGATGGTCGAACGGATGATTGAGGCGCAAAAGCCGGTTTTCGGAATTTGCCGTGGCTTTCAGGAAATCAACGTCGCCTTAGGCGGCACACTAAGGCGCGATACAAGCGCGAGCGATGATCTGATACGACATCACGCGCCCGACGGCGTCGCATTCGACGCCATGTTCAGCCACCGCCACCCGGTTGAAATCGCCGAGGGCGGGATATTGGCCGCAGCCTATGGCAAACCAGCGATGGACGTAAACTCCGTTCACTATCAAGGCATCGGCAAACTCGCCGAGGGCTTGTCCGTAGAAGCCCGAGCACCCGACGGCCTGATCGAAGCCTATAGCGCCCGCCCCAATGGCGCGCCCTTGCTTGCGGTGCAGTGGCACCCCGAATGGGGCACAGAAAACGACCCGGATTCGCAAACCTATTTTCACCTTCTCGGAAAGGCGTTAAGAGGGGAATTGTGAATACAAAGGTCACCCGATTTAACCGCTATCAGGCACGGATAGGTTTTTCTCCCTAATCAATTTTGCTTGTCGCAAATCTGATTAAACATTCTCTGGAGAAGACCATGCCACGCAACTACGACATCGCAGAACTACGCCGTCTCGACATCGCACACCATTTGCCTGCCCAAGCCGACTGGCAGGAAATCGAGGATCTGGGCGGCAGCCGGATCATCACCCATGCCGATGGCTGCTATATCCACGACGGCGACGGCAACCGAATCCTCGACGGCATGGCCGGGCTTTGGTGCGTCAATGTCGGCTATGGCCGCTCCGAACTCGCCGATGTCGCCAAAGAGCAAATGCTTGAGCTGCCTTATTATAACAGCTTCTTCAAAACCGCGAACCCGCCCGCAGTCATGCTCGCCGACAAGATTGCCAGCCTGACCGGCGGCCGTTTACCTCATGTGTTTTTCAACAGTTCGGGCTCCGAAGCCAACGACACGATCCTGCGCATGGTCCGCCATTATTGGCAGGTGAAGGGCGAGCCCGCACGCACGATCTTCATCAGCCGCCACAATGCCTATCATGGCTCGACCGTCGCTGGGGTTTCGATGGGCGGTATGAAGGCCATGCACGGTCAGGGTTTTCCTGCGCCCGGCGTCTTGCCGATGCAGGGCATCGAGCATGTCCGCCAGCCTTATTGGTACAATGAGGGCCGCGACATGACGCCCGAAGATTTCGGCACCGCTTGCGCTCAAGCCATCGAAGACAAAATCATCGAGGTCGGCCCAGAGAATGTTGCGGCATTCATCGGCGAGCCGGTGCAAGGCGCAGGCGGGGTCATCATTCCGCCCGCCAATTACTGGCCGCAGGTCGAGGCGATATGCCGCAAATATGGCATCTTGCTTGTTTGCGATGAAGTCATTTGCGGGTTCGGACGCACCGGAAATATGTGGGGTCACGAAACAGTTGGCGTAAAGCCCGACATCATCGCGATGGCGAAGGGGTTGTCATCGGGCTACCTCCCCATTTCAGCAGTCGCCGTTAGTGCGGACATCATCAAGGTCATGAAAACCGGCGGCGATTTCGTGCATGGCTATACCTATTCGGGCCATCCGGTCGCGTCGGCGGTGGCGCTGCGCAATATTGAAATCATGGAGCGCGAAGGTCTGGTCGCACGCACACGCAGCGAAACCGGTCCATATCTGGCGAAAGCCTTGGCGACGCTAAGCGATCATCCATTGGTCGGCGAAGCGCGTTCAATCGGTTTGCTTGGCGCGGTTGAGATCGTTGCCGACAAAGCTACCGGGGCACGTTTCGGCGGCAAGGAAGGCACCGCTGGTCCAATGGTTCGCGATCACTGCATTGCGAACGGCCTGATGGTTCGCGGCATTCGCGACAGCATTGTCATGTGCCCGCCGCTGATTATCACCACCGCGCAGATTGACGATCTGGTCGGAATCATCCGGAAATCGCTGGATGAAGCTGAGCCGAAATTGCGAGCGATAGGCTAGACAATCCGCCCCCAATCTTTACCGCGAGTTCCTATGACATCCAAAATCCTGAAATACGCAGTATCTGCGCTTATCACCCCTGCCCTGCTGACTGGCGCCGCGCCATCCCTTGCGGCCACCCCCCAAACAGCCAAGGCAAAACCACCAGTCTTAACCTGCAAAACCGCGGGCATGGACGGGCTGACCTACACGGTCATCAAGGCTGGCAAAGGCGACAAGCCGACCGCAGATGCCAAGGTGAAGGTCAACTATAAAGGCATGCTGACGTCTGACGGCAGCAAGTTCGACGAAGGCAAAGCCACGGAATTCAAGGTCGGCGGTGTCATCCCGGGCTTTGCGCAAGGCCTGCAACTGATGCAAGCCGGCGGCAGCTACCGCCTGTGTATTCCATCGAAGCTCGGCTATGGCGAGGCTGGCACTGGGCCTATTCCGGCCAACGCGGATCTGGTGTTCGAGGTAGAACTTCTATCGTTCATCACGCCGCCTCCAAAGCCGGTTGTGCCGCTGGGCGAACGCGCTTGTAATCAGACGACTGCCTCTGGCCTCGGCTATCAGGCAATCGAATCCGGTACCGGCAAAACACCGACCGATGCCGACATGACCCTCGTCGACTTCACTACTTTCGACGCCAAGACCGGCGTTAGCCTCGAAAAACGTGAATGGGAGAAAATTCCGCTCGCCCAAGCCACCGCGATTTTTGCCGAAGGGCTGAAGATGATGCAGGTCGGGTCGAGCTACACATTCTGCCTGCCCAAACCCAAGGCAGATGAAGTTGCAGCTGCTGCGGAACCTGAAATCAACATCCGCGTTGATTTGCTCGATGTGCGACCCGCTCCTGCCGCCGACTGATTAGCTCAACAACACAACCGGACTGTCGGCACGCCAGTGCATGCTGACCTTGTCGTCCCACGTAAAATCTTCTTGGTCGTGACGCGAGAGGTTGGGACGGCTGACCCGGATTATCTGACCGCCTTCAAGCTGGATTTCAAACAGTGTGATGTCGCCTAGATAGCTCATGCCCTTGATGACGCCACGCGCCAGATTGTGGTCGTCGGGTGCGTCTTGTGCGGCCGCGCGGATGGCTTTGCCTTCACCGGGGACGTGGAGGTAGATCTTCTCAGGGCGAAGCGCGACCCAGACGTCGGCACCATGCGGGCCAGTCACCCCGTGGTTGAGATAGACTTTGCCGAGACCCGGGCAATCGACCGCTGCCTTGTCAGGTTCGTCGAGTGTCAGCTTGCCTTCGAAAATGTTTACCGAGCCGACAAAATCAGCAACGAAGCGGTTGGCGGGATACTCGTAAAGGTCCGACGGCGGCGCCAATTGCGCTACTTCGCCCTTGTTGATGACCGCAACACGGCTCGCCATCGACAGTGCTTCGTCCTGATCGTGGGTGACCGTGACAAAGGTAATGCCGACCTTGTCCTGCAAATCCGATAATTCGAACTGCATCTGTGCGCGCAATTTTGCATCAAGCGCCGACAAGGGCTCATCGAGCAGCAGCACTTTGGGCCGCATCACCAGACTGCGCGCGAGCGCTACGCGTTGCCGCTGACCACCGGACATCTGGTCAGGCATCCGGTCTTCGAACCCGCCTAGCTTTACCAACTCCAGCGCCTCGGCCACGCGATCTTTGATTTCGCCTTTGCCCACGCCTGCGATGCGCAAACCATAGCCGACATTGTCGGTGACGTTCATATGCGGGAACACCGCATAGCTCTGGAACACCATGTTCACTGGCCGCTTGTTGGGTGGGACCATGCTCATGTCCTGCCCGTCGATGATGATCTGGCCCTCGGTGGGCATTTCGAAACCGGCAATCATGCGCAATAGCGTTGTCTTGCCGCACCCCGACGGGCCGAGCAACACGAAGAACTCGCCCGCGAGGATATCAAGGCTGACATTGTCGACTGCTGTTACCTTGCCGAAGCGTTTGGAGACGTTGCGGATCTGGATGATGGGTTGCTTGGTTTCGGTCATATCAATGTGCTTCTGCAATGCCCTTCACGCCCTGTAGTTTCAGCGCGATGAAGGTGAGGATGACGGTGAGCAGGATAAGAATTGTCGATGCGGCATTGACCTCGGGCGTGACCGAGAAACGGACCATCGAATAAACTTTCACCGGGAAAGTAATCGTATCCGGTCCGCTGGTGAAGAAGGTGATAACAAAATCGTCGAGGCTGAGCGTGAAGGCAAGCAACGCGCCCGCCACCAGCCCCGGCTTGATATGCGGCAAAAGGACATCGCGGAACGCTTGCCATTCGGTCGCGCCCAAATCCTTCGCCGCCTCTTCTTCCTCTTTGTTGAAACTCGCCAGCCGAGCGCGCACAACCATCGCGACGAAGGGGAAGCAGAAGGTGATGTGGGCGATTGTGATTGCGGAAAGGTTGAGCGGCCACGGTAGGTCGGTTGGCCAATCGATCTTGGCAAAGAAGATCAAGAAGGCAACGCCCAAGCAGATTTCCGGGACGATAATCGGCAGCGACATTGTACCCTCGACTAACCCCTTGAACGGGAATCGAAACCGCCACAGCATGACCGCCGCCAATGCGCCGATAACAAGGCTGACGATGGTCGCAAGAAAAGCAATCGTCAGCGAATTGACCATCGCTTCCACCAAACTGTCGTTGTTCAGCGCTTTCTCATAATATTTGAGCGTGAAGCCCTTCCACTCGATATTGCGCCTGCTGTCGTTAAAGCTGAAGATCATCAGCACAAGCAGTGGCGCGTAGAGGAAGAGCATGGTCAACCCGACCCAGCTGCGCATCCACAATTTGCGGGTATATTCGAGCGGCGCGATGGCGGTGCGGTTGAACATCAACGCACCTCCTTCACTTTGTTCGCTCGCATCGATTGCAACGCGATCAGGATGAACATCGCGTAGATTAACAGGAACGACAGTGCCGCGCCGAACGGCCAGTCATTGGCGCGCTTGAACTGGCGTTCAATGACGTTCGCGATCATCTGGCTATCGGTTCCGCCCATCAGGTCGGGGGTGAGGTAAGCGCCCAATGCGGGGATGAGCGTAATCATCACGCCCGCGACAATGCCGGGAGCGGCGAGCGGGACGACGACTTTCATGAAGGTCTTGAAATGACCTGCCCCAAGGTCGAGACTGGCCTCGATTAGGCTCTTGTCCAGCCGGTCGAGCGCCGAATAGAGCGGCAGCACCATGAAGGGCAGATGGACATAAACCAAGCCCAGCACCACCGCGAAATTGTTGTAGAGCAGCTGCACCGGCGTCCATGCCTCTAGCGGCTGCATCCCGACAAGCGTCCGCAACCAGCTTGCGCCTTCCCAAAGCCCGCCAAGTCCCTTGTTCATGTAGCCGTTGGTGCCCATCAGCGCCATCAGCGCATAAGTTCGGATGAGCAGATTGGTCCAGAACGGCAGCATGATGCCAAGCAGCAACCACGGTCGCCACTTCGGCGCGGCAAAGGTAATCGCCATTGCCACAGGAAAACCGATGATAAGGCAAATGAGCGTGGTCAGCGCCGCGACCGCGAGGCTTTTCAGAAATATCGAAAGATACAGCCACTCTATCGCGCGCTTGTAATTATCGAGCGTGCCCGAAATCTCGATACTGGCCGGGCCTGAATTCTGGCCAAAACTGTAAAGCCAGACAATCGCCATAGGCGCGATGAAGAACAGGGCGAGCCAGAAGACCGGCGCCGTTGCAATTGCAGCGAACGGTTTCTTCTGACCCTTCCAGTCCTGCAACGCGCCAGACATGATTAGGCCGCCCGCACGCGGGTAAAGGCCTCCTCATATTTCGGCTGAAGTTCAGGATTAAACTTCGCATATTCGCATTTTGCCAGAACATCGGCTGGCGGGAAGATGACTGGATTGTTCTTATATTCTTCGGGCATCAATGCCTTGGCTGCATCATTTGGAGTCGGGTAGAGAATCGTCTCGGTAATCTTCTTCCCTGCCTCGGCATCGAGCAGATAGTTGATGAACGCATGCGCGTTCTTTGGATGCGGAGCGCCTTTGGGAATGCACAGATTGTCCGAATTGAGCTGGCTGCCCTCTTTGGGAATGACAAAGCCGATATCGGGGTCCTCGACCATTGCCTGCGCGATATCGCCATTATATTCGAGGACGACATCTACCTCGCCTTTCAGCAGCAAGTCCTGGCCATTATCTTCGTGGAAGGATTTGATGTTGGGCTTCTGCTTGATCATCATCGCTTCGATGGCTTTGAGATCGGCGTCGGTCAGGCCGTTGACCGACTTGCCCATATATTTACCGTAAAGCCGGAACATGTCACCAGCCTCGGACAGCACCGCGATGCGGCCCTTATACTGATCGCTGTCGAACAGCACCTTCCAGCTATCTGGAACGCCCTGCACCTTCGATTTACGATAGCCGATGCCAAGCGCCAGCCAAGTGTAAGGCATCGAATATTTGCGTGCCGGATCATAAGGCACGTCCTGATAATCCTTAGCGACATTTTTGAAGTTCGGAATCTGCGCCTTGTCGAGCTCCATCAACATGTCCGCCGCCGCCATGCGCTCAACGAAGTCATTCGACGGGACGATCACATCATAGCCCTGGTTACCGGCGCGCAGCTTGGCGAACAGTTCGTCATTACTCGCAAACAGCGTCATGTTCACATCGACGCCGGCACTGTCCTTGTAATCCTCAAGCGTGGTTTCGCCGATATAGGTGTCCCAGTTGTAGAAGTTCAGCTTGGCCTCTTCGCCATTGGCGAGCTTTGCAGCTTCCTTCTCGCCGCATCCGGCCAGCGCGCCGGTCAGCGAGAAGCCGACGGCGGCGACGCCCATACCCTTGAGCATCGCGCGACGGTTGCTGCCTGCGTGCAAGAATGTCTTGAAGTCCATATTTTTTCTCCCGGCTGACCCTGTGACCCAGGAGCACATGCTGGACCAAATCGGTGACTTAGAAAAGCCCCTTTTTTCCGGCCTTTGCGGCGCAATTTAATTGCTTTTGACCGCAATTATTGTGCGGTGCAGCATGACGTTCAAGCGGCGGGTTTTGCCTCTGCATCCACCGCCGCCTGCACCGCTTTATAGAACACCTCGCGCTGTGCGCCGACGGTGTCGGGATCGGTCGCCTTTGGCCAATTGCTATTCGAAGCGATCACCAGTCGACGCTTGGGATCAATGAAAATGCCCTGTCCGAAAATTCCCTGCGCAGCATAGCTGCCATCGTCATAGGTCCACCACTGAAAGCCATAGCCTTTGCCTGCTACGCCGATATCAGCCTGCTTCGTGGTTGCTGGCGAAAGCCAGTCGTCGGGCAAGATTGCCTTGCCGTCCACCATCGCGCCGCCAAGCATGAACACACCAAAGCGCGCATAGTCGCGGGTCGAGGCCTGAATGCAACAACCGCTTATTTCATGTCCCGTCGAACCCAAAAGCCAACTGGCATCCTGCTCCATCCCGAATGGCGCCCAGACTTTCTCTGATAGATAATCGGACAGCTTTTTCTTGGTCGCCGAACTCACCAGCACGCCGATCAAATTGGTCTCGCCGGTTTTATAGACCCATTTCGTGCCAGCCGGTGCCTCGCGCGGCAATTTGCGCATGTAGCTGACTGTGACGTCCATGCCGTCTTCGGCCTTGTGCTGATTGAACAAGGCTACGTCGGATTTGGGATCGGCATAATCCTCGTTCCATTTGACGCCCGAGGTCATGGTCAGCAACTGGCGGATGGTAACATCGTCATAAGCCGAGCCCTTGAGGTCGGGGATATAGGCGGAGACCTTGTCTTCGATGCTTTTGATGTATCCATCCTTGATCGCCGCCCCGACCATTGTCGACGTGAAAGATTTAGCGACCGAGAAGCTCGTCCACTTGCCATCGCCGCTGAAATCCAACCCGTATTTTTCGAGCCGAATTTTGCCATCCTGCACAATGACCAGTCCAGCGGTGCGTTGCGCCTTCATATAGGCGTCGACATCGGTGCCGATGGTGATGGGGGCACCCTTTGGCAGCGGATAAACATCATCGCCCGCCTCGATGATGTTGGCTTTGGCAAGAATCGGAATGCGATCCATGGTGCGAAAAGCGGCGTCGCGCTGCGGTATGCTCCAAAACAGCACGTTAGCGTCCGTCGGCAAGCTGGAAACGAGTGCTTTCATGTCCTTGTCTGCCGTTACCCAGAACAGGCCAACGGCTCCCGCAAGTACCAACAATATCCCCAACAGCCATTTTTTCATCACGCCCCTCCCAGAACCATTTATCTTTTTAACAGAGTTACCTGCGCTACATTGATGCCGCCGCCCCTGAAGCCGCCTTCGCAATACATCAGATAATAGCGCCAGAGGCGAACGAATTTTTCGTCAAAGCCTGTGGGAAGCATTCCTGCATCTACCGCCGCATCGAACCGCTCGCGCCAACGCCTCAGCGTTTCGCCATAATGCAGGCCGAAATCATGCTGGCCTTGCCATTCAAGACCGCTTGCCTGCGCAAGCGCCCTGAAACGGCTCTCCGACAGCAACATGCCACCGGGGAAAATATAATGTTGGATGAAATCCGTCCCACTGGCGTAGGATTCAAAAATATCATCTTCAATCCGGATATACTGGATCGCCGCACGCCCACCGGGCTTTAAGCATCGCGATATGCTAGCGAGATAGTCCGGCCAATAACGCTGGCCCACAGCCTCCACCATTTCGACGCTCGCAATCGCTTCATATTGGCCGCGCACGTCGCGATAATCGGTCAACGTCACCGAAGCTTGGCCAAGTCCCGCAAGCCGCGTGTCTGCATAAGCTTTCTGCTCGGACGACAAAGTGATGCCATGATAGCGGACCTTGTGCTCCCGTAACGCAACCTCGGCCAGCCCGCCCCAGCCGCAACCGATTTCCAGAAGGCTATCGCCGGAATGCAGCTGCAATCGATCAAGCAGTACCTTGATTTTGCGGTGCTGCGCCGCTGCCAGCGGCTCGAGTTCTGTGAGGGGCTCGGCGAACATCGCGCTGGAATAGGTCATGCTTTCGTCAAGCCAAGCCGCGTAAAAGTCATTGCCTAGGTCATAATGAAATTCAATATTCCGGCGCGCTCCGCTGCGGCTATTGTCGCGCAGTGCGTGCATAATTGACCCAACCAGCTTTGCTATCCCCGAAGGTCGCCCGACATTGCCAAGCGACACGCGGTTTCGCATGAACAGGTCGAAAATCTGAACCGGATCAGGGCTACTCCATTCGCCGGCCGCCCAAGCCGCATACCAGCCGGCCGAGCCGCCGCGCACCAAGCGCAGCAGCGCTTTCCAGCTATGCAGGGTGCCCCCTGCTGCAGGCCCCGGGCCTCGCCCGCCCAGCATCCGCGTCGAACCGTCAGGTAGCACACATTCGATGCTGCCATATTCAAGGCCGTGATCGATGCGGTCCAATATCGCCTGAAAGCCGCGCGCAAAAAGGCCGCCAGTGAACGCCCGCAAACCGATTGCGCGCGTCAGATGACGGCCTCTTGTTGCATCAGGAGCGTTCATGGCAAGCGCCTATGCTACACACTCCGATGCATTGCAATTACGCGTTATTTCTTACGCAATTCGTCCCGGATTTCAGTGAGCAAATCGACATCAGTCGGACCAGCAGCAGGCGGTGGCATGATTTTGTTCGCCTGCCGCACAATCATGAAAATCACGAACGCCAGAATCAGGAAATTGATCGCTGCAGTGATAAAACTGCCCCAAGCCAGCACATTCGCACCAGCGGCCTTTGCCGCAACCAACGACATACCAGCAGTCACCTTCTCGGCGCCGCCCAGCACAACATATTTGCTGCTGAAATCGACACCGCCGCCGGTCATCAGCGAAATGAACGGCATAATAACATCGTCCGTCAGCGAGGTAATGATCTTGCCAAACGCTGCACCAATCAGCACACCGACCGCAAGGTCAAGCACGTTGCCCCGCGCAATAAACGCCTTGAATTCACCCAACATAAGCCTTCTCCCACTTATTAAGCCCTTTGATTAGATGGCATATTTTCATGACAAACGATAGCAATCATTGCGTAAAATCATTGCGCGCCTTATGTATGTAACACACGGGGCCTAATCCCCAGTGGAGGAGTTCATTTGATGCGTAACGATTTTGCAAAATTTCTTCTGGTCCCCGTTGCAGCTGCTTCGCTCGCCGGGTGCGGTATCAACAGCGTCCCCACCGCCGAGGAAAATGCCAAGGCTAAATGGGCTGATGTGCAGGCTGCGTTTCAGGAACGCGCCAATCTTATTCCCAACTTGGCCAACGTTGTCAAAAGTGCAGCGGCGCAGGAAAACAAGACTTTGACCGAAGTCATCGAGGCGCGCGCAAAAGCGACCGCCCCCAACATTCAGGTCAATCCGGACGATTTGAGCGACCCTGCCAAAATGGCAGCTTTCCAAGCTGCGCAGAACCAGCTTTCGGGCAGCCTGGCTCGCCTATTGGTTTCAGTGGAGCAATATCCGCAGCTGAAAAGCCAGGAAGGCTATCTGAAGTTGCAGGACCAGTTGGAAGGTCAGGAAAACCGTGTCCGTATTACGTTGCGGGACTATAACGAAGCGGTCCGCGGATATAATACTACCATCCGTACCTTCCCGGATATTATCGGGGCCAAGGTAATCCATGGCGCCAAGCCGATGATACCTTATCAGGCGACGACGCCGGGTGCGGAAGCCGCGCCAAAGCTCGACATGGCACCAACGCCGTAATCCTGCGCAGGATAATAAAATGAACAAGGCCATTGGCCTTTTTATGGCGGCGCTGCTGGTCCTGTTGGGCCAGCAGCCTGCGTTTGCCCAAACATTTCCCAAGCTAACCGGCCGCGTAGTCGATCAGGCCAATCTGCTCGACCCAGCGGAGGAAGCTGCGCTGACTGCGAAGTTGGAGGGCTTGGAAACCCGCACCAAACGGCAATTGGTCGTCGCTACCCTCGACAGCCTCGAAGGCTATGAGATTTCTGATTACGGTTATCGCCTTGGCCGGAGCTGGGCCATCGGGCAGGATGGCAAGGGTGAAAGCGAAAAGGACAATGGCGTAATCCTGATCGTTGCGCCGAATGAACGCAAGATGCGGATCGAGGTGGGTTATGGACTCGAGCCTGTCCTGACAGACGGGTTGTCTTCGACAGTTATTCGCAACGATATAACGCCGCGTTTCAAAGACGGCGATTTTGTCGGCGGCATCAACGCCGGCGTCGACCGGATTGTCACGCAACTCGAATTGCCAGCCGAAGAGGCCGCCAAGATAGCAGCTGCAGCACAAAAGAATAGTCAGCAGGATGAGGGCTTTCCGCTCGGCGCGATCATTTTCATGCTGTTCATTATCTTCTTCGTCGTTTTGCCGATCATCCGTTCGATCAACGGCGGCGGGCGCAGGCATCGAGGGAGTGGCGTTGGGCCAGTGATCATCTGGGGTGGCAATGACTGGGGTGGAGGCGGCGGAGGCTCATCCTGGGGCGGCGGTGGCGGCTTTGGCGGCGGTGGTTTTGGCGGTGGCGGCGGCAGCTTCGGCGGCGGCGGTGCCTCAGGCGGCTGGTAGGAATAGCAAATGTCTAAAGTCGATCATATTGACGAGGGCGACCACAGCCTAGTTACCGCAGCGGTTGCAGAAGCCGAGCACCACACAAGCGGCGAAATAGTAACAATCGTCGCTGACCTGTCCGACCATTATGAGGACATCGGCATGGCGTGGGCCAGCGCTGCTGCGGTACTTGCGCTCTTTTTCTATATGCTGTTTCCCGATTTTTATCTGGGGCTGATAGACAGGCTGACCGGTGGTTGGGAGCATGAGTATAGCGCCCGGGAATATCTGGCATTGTTACTTACGGCGCTCGGGCTGAAATGGTTTGGCACTTGGCTGATTTTGAAATGGATGCCCCTGCGGCTTGCCCTAACGCCAAAGCATATCAAAATGGCGCGCGTCCGCGCCCGCGCGATCATGATGTTCAAGGTTGGGACTGAGACGAAAACCATCGGGCGGACGGGCGTGCTACTTTATCTATCGATGAAGGAACATCGCGCCGAGATCGTTGCCGATGAAGAAATAGCCAAATTGGTCGCCCCGGAAGTTTGGGGCGACGCTATGGTTGTGCTTCTGGACCGGGTGAAGGCTGGTAAACCCGGTGAAGGCATGGCCGAGGCAGTCCGCCAGATGGGCATCGTCTTGGCCGAGCATTTTCCGAAAGGCAGTGAAAATCCCAATGAATTGCCGGATCGCCTCATCGAACTATGAGTTTTCCGGATGACGAACCCGAAGAAGTCATGTGGCAAGGCCGCTTCATCACCGCCAAAAAGCGGGGTAAGTGGGAATATGTCGGACGGGCGCGCGGAATCAAGGCGGCAGTTATATTAGCAGTCGAGGACGGCCATGTGCTGCTGGTGGAGCAATATCGTGTTCCGATCGGAGCCAATTGCATCGAGCTGCCGGCCGGCCTGATCGGCGACCATGACGAAGGTGAAGATGCGCTGACATCGGCGTCACGCGAACTGGAAGAGGAAACCGGCTATCGCGCAACAAATCTTGAAATTGTCGGAGAGTTTTTCTCTTCACCCGGCATGGTTAGCGAGAGTTTTACGCTGGTACGCGCCACTGGCCTGACCAAGGTCGGCGACGGTGGCGGCGTAGATGGCGAGAATATCATTGTTCACCGAGTGGCATTAGCCAACTTGCCGTCATTTGTTCAGGCAAAGCGTACCGCAGGCTGCGTCGTCGATGTCAAACTGCTAATGCTGCCCGGAATGGCCGGACTTTAACGGAAATTGTCAGCGTATGCCTGAAGCTTCAACGTTTTGGGCGGCGTGGGAATGTAGGTCGCTGCGATTCCCTTTTTCGCCGCATAGGCCTGCGCGGCGGCCAGCGTCGGGAATTTGAGCTGCACCTGCGCCTGCGTATCACCCGAACCGGCCCAGCCCATCAGCAGGTCGGCCTTGCGCGGTTCGGCGGGCGTGAATTCCAGCACCCATTCATCGGTGTGGGCCCTGCCCGATTGCATGGCGTTTTTGGGGCGCTGAAAGATACGTGCTGACATAACTACCCCTTGCCCCAAAGGCAGCGGAGTCGTCAAGCGTCGCGGGCGAAATCGCGGGCTTGCGCTTTCTTGGTCTTCAGGCTGGCGGCGCTTTCCCACGGGGCATCGGGCCAATTATGCTTGGGATAGCGTCCACGCATTTCCTTGGCGACATCACGCCAGCTGCCACGCCAGAATTCGGGCAGATTGCGCGTGGTTTGGATTGGGCGACCAGCGGGAGATGTCAGGCTGAGCACGAGCGGAATGCGGTCAGTGCCGACAAGCGGATGGATATCGAGCCCGAACAACGCCTGCACGCGCAATTCGACCGTTGGTCCTGCATCGGCGGTATAGTCTATGCTGTGGGTGGTTCCAGCCGGACTGTTGAAAGATGTTGGCGCAACCTGATCGATGCGCTGCTTGCCATCCCATCCAATTATGTTGTCGAGTGCGTTGGATAAGCCAGACTTTGAAATGTCTCGCAGCCGTCTAACGCCGCCAAGGAGCGGTAACAGCCACTCCTCCAAAGTCGCGATCAACGCCGCGTCGGATATGGCCTCAAACTCAGCGAAACTTGCTCGCTGCCGCAGAGCAATTGCTGCTTCCGACCAAATTAGCGACGAAAGCCCCCGATTGCGAACAGCCGTTAGCAGGGCATGAGCGATCGCCTCCTCATTAGGATTAGCCACCATTCCCTCGAACAATATGATGGCCCCAAGCCGCCGACGCTGTCGGGCTTCAATTCGGTCGGAAGCCGCGTCATAACGCACGTCGGTCGTGGTTTCGATTCCGGTTTTGAATTGCGCCAACAGTTCGGCCTCGGTCAAAGCCGCTGCCGACAGTATGCGCGCGCCCGACGCCGCTCCCTGCAAATCTGCTACCGCGAGCCACTCAGCGCTGGCCAGCGGCGACGTCGGGTCGAGCCGCAGCCCGCGCCCCATCGCGCTAATCCAGTTTTCGCCCTTGGCATCGCGGCGCTTGGCAATCCGGTCAGGATAAGCGGTTGCAACCAAAGCGCCAATCGACATCGGCTGGGCATTGCCGCTGGCTGGCGCCATCTTAGCTATTCGCCGGGCGAGCGATTTGGCAGCATCCGCACGACCGCCTCGCTCGCGCGCAAACCGTTCGAAGCGTTGCTCGATATCGTCGCCCTGCCCGCCCAATCCGCGCTCCTGCAGCAACAAGGCGAGCGTGGCAGCTTGCTCGCTCTGCCCGCTGGCAGCAGCGCCAACGACCATGTGCGCCAGATTCGGCGGCAGCGGCAGCGCTGCAAGTTTCCTGCCATGATGTGTGATATGCCCGCTTTCATCGATTGCGCCCAACGCGGTCAGCGATTTCCGTGCCTCGGCTATGGCCGCAGGTGGCGGCGTGTCCAGCCAGCGCAAATTGGCAGGGTTACTCTCTCCCCATAATGCGCAATCCAACATCAGGGGCGCGAGGTCGCTTTCCAATATCTCCGGAGGGTCGAAAGGTGGCAGTCCGCCGTTTCCGGCCTCCTCCCACAACCGATATGCAACTCCCGGTCCTTGCCGCGCAGCGCGCCCGGACCGCTGTGTTGCCGCCGACAGGCTAGCGCGTTCGGTAACTAGCCGTGTGACGCCAGCCGCTTGATCGAAACGCGCACGGCGGGCTAATCCGCTGTCGATAACAACGCGTACACCGTCAATTGTCAGGCTGGTTTCGGCGATGTTGGTGGCCAGAATGATTTTGCGACGGCCTTCACTAGCGGGCCGCACGGCCAGTCGCTGCGCCACAGGATCGATTTGGCCATGCAGTTTGTGAATTACATATCGGTCATCAAGACTAGCCAGCGCATCGGCCGTCCGGTCAATCTCCCGCGTTCCAGGCAGAAACACCAGCACGTCGCCGCCTTCTTCCGACAACGCCTTCCGTATTGTCTGAGCGATCTCGGCCTCTATTGGCTGCTCAGCCCGCCGCCCGACATAGCGCAACTCCAAAGGCCAGCTTTTGCCTTCGCTTTCGACCAACGGTGCATTGCCCATAAGCTTTGAAAACCGTGCACCATCCAACGTTGCCGACATCGCAATCAATCGCAAATCAGGCCGGAACGCGGCTTGCGCTTCCAATGCTAATGCAAGTCCGAAGTCGCTATCGATACTCCGTTCATGCACTTCATCAAACAACACCGCCGATACGCCTGCCAGCTCTGGGTCGGCAATGATACGGTTGCGGAATATGCCTTCGGTCAGCACCAAAATGCGGGTCGCGGCCGACTGTTTGCTGTCCATCCGCGTTGCGTAACCGATTAAACCGCCCACCGGCTCGCCAAGCAGTTCAGCAATCCGCTCTGCCGCCATCCGCGCTGCCAGACGTCTCGGAGAAAGCAGCAATATCTGCTGGTCGCACCACGGCTCGCTGAGCAATGCAGGCGCAACCATCGTCGTCTTGCCTGCGCCTGGTGGTGCGATAAGCACGATGTTGCTGGACCGGCTTAACTGCTGGAGCAGCTCGGGCAGAACTGCTTCGATAGGCAGCGCTGTCAATGCCTGCTCAATAGGCGCGGGCGACCGCAAACTCGACAGCTTCGGTCAATGCGGCCTTGGCTTCACCACCTGCGAAATGGGCAATGGCATCAATGGCACGCTGTCCATAATGCCGCGCCCGATCTATAGTGTCGTCGATGGCACCATATTTCCGGAGCAGTTGGGTGGCGTGCGCCAGATCATCGCTTGAAACTCGGTTGCCCAGCATCGCCTCGTGCCAGAATTTCTGTTCTTCGGCGGTACCCCGGCTGTAGGCCAAAATGACGGGCAGAGTAACCTTGCCGTCACGGAAGTCATCACCGCTGTCCTTGCCCATTGTTACGCCGTCGGAAACATAATCGATTGCGTCGTCAACAAGCTGGAATGCGATGCCGAGATTGCGACCATAAGCATCCAATGCCATTTCCTGGGATTCGCCACTTTCGGCAACCACTGCAGCAATGCGGCAGGCAGCGGCGAACAACGCTGCCGTTTTGGAACCGATAATATCGAGATATTTTTCTTCGCTTGTCGAAATTTGCCGTTGAGCGGTCAACTGATTGACCTCCCCTTCGGCAATCACCGCCGATGCGTGCGACAAAATTTTCAGCACTTTCAGCGAACCGTCTTCAACCATGAGTTCGAAAGAGCGGCTGAACAGAAAATCGCCCACAAGTACTGCTGCGGGGTTTCCGAAGATCAGGTTCGCAGCAGTCTTACCGCGCCGCATGTCGCTGCCGTCAACCACATCATCGTGCAACAATGTCGCGGTATGAATGAACTCTACAGCTGCTGCGAGCTTGTGATGCCGCGCACCGGGATAATCGAGCAACCGCGCGCATGCCAAGGTGAGCATTGGACGCATGCGTTTTCCGCCACCTGCAATCAAATGCCCCGCCAATTCCGGTATCAGAGGAATTTCTGACTGCATCCTGTCAAGTATAACTGCGTTCACCTTGTTCATTTCAGCAGCGACGAGCTTTAGCATCGGTTCAAGCGAGGGGGCGCGGTGTCCGCCAATTTGATGAATTGTTGCCGTCATAGGTAAAATGCTCTGACAAGCGGCAGCAAGGATGGCAAGTGCAAATGGCGCATTTCCGCTTGTCGCATGGACACATTCGCGGCACAGGGAGGGGTATGAGCGACGACAACATCCTTGCGGGATTTCGCGATAGCATCGACAACATCGATGCCGCGTTGGTATTCATGCTTGCCGAGCGGTTCAAGATTACCCAAGCCGTTGGCGAGCATAAGGCGAAGTCAGCACTGCCGCCTGCAGATCCAGCGCGTGAAGAGCGGCAGATTGAGCGCCTCCGCCAATTGGCCCGCGATGCAAAGCTAGACCCGGATTTTACGGAGAAATTTTTGCGTTTCATCATCGACGAAGTGATCCGCCATCACCAGCAAATCCGTGACGCCGGATAAGAAATTTACCCGAAAGTAACGACCGACGGTTAACCGGACGGCATGATTATTGTTCAGGGTTTCATGAAAGTTCAGCCAGAAGATTTCGCGCAATATCGCCGCCGGATCATCTTGCACGCCGCGCATGTACAAACGCTCGCAGGCTGCTTGCAATATAGCCTGTCGGAAGACCCGGGCATTCCGGGTCTGATCTGGGTCGCAGAGCGGTGGCGTGACAAAGCTGCGCAAGCCGCGCATCTCGCTGGCGATCATATGGGCAGGTTCAACGAATTCATGAAGCATATGCCGATTTCGGCGGCCCACATCGCATCCTATGAGAGTGAGGGCGAAGGCCAATGGCTGATGCGGGTTGGCAGCGCGAGCGTTAGCTGATCCGACTGCTGCCAAGGCTTCCGGAAACGACATTTGCAATCAAATTCCTGATCATCGGCAGACCCGCAAAATTATGGATGATTGCGTCACGGATGACCGGAAGCAATCGGCTATCGGACTGATAAAGCGGCGTAAACATATGACTCAGACACTGATATATCCCGACATGATCGGACCTGAAATGCCGGTAGCGTTGTATGATCGACGCCAAACCCTCCCCATGTTCGATTGCCTTTGACGCCGCAAACGCATCCATCAGTGCCATGTTGGCACCTTGTCCAAGTTGCGGGCTGGTACAATGCCACGCATCACCAACACGCAATATACGCGGGTGGGGCGACGGGGTGCCGGTACGGTGGCGGTATAACGCCAATGTCAAATCATCGACCGAGCGCACCTGTGCCACGAATGCCTCAGCTTCGGGCCAGATGCCGAGAAATTGTTCGTGCCAGCTTCCTATCCCCGCAGCTAACACGCCCCCGGCTAATTCCGGCTTGACGCTCCAGAACAGCGCCGCACCCTGATTGCCTGTGGCGGGATTGATCCCCACTGGCATTATCCCCGCCATCCTGGATGCTCGGTGATAGCGTTGATCGAGACTTGCCGCCGCAATCGCGGAATTTATCGGCATATCTACTGTGGTCCAAAAGGCGGCAAAAGGTAGGGTTGAAACACGACCGTCGGCCAATGGACCATTCGCACCAGTTGCATCGATCAACAGGTCGAAAAAGTCATTGCTGTGACTATCGGCAAAAATCGGACGGACGGCAGTTTTCGTGACATCGAAGCCTTGCAGGATCTTTCCGGTCTTGACGGCAATCCCGGCTGCGCGGACTGCATCGAACAGAACGTCGAACAGGCTGGCGCGATGGATACCAAGCGCTGCTGCATCCTTACCCAGATGCCGGTATTGCATATCAAGCGCACGTTTGCCGTTGGCGGTATTTATCCCAAAAAGCCGGGTGACTGGTGCAGCACGTTGCCTGATGGCAGCAAGAAGGCCTAGTTCATCCAATATCGCCTGACCCGACGGCTGGATCAGCAATCCGGACCCCAATGGTCGCGGTTCGGCAAACTGGTCGAACAGGACAACGTCGAAACCGGCACGATGCAGGAACAACGCACTTGCCATACCGCCCGGGCCGCAGCCAATAACGGCAATTCGCGCAATTTTTGTCAGAACGCCCCCGCTCGTTTTATGCCGCCGCCTTTGGCAGCCTCAATCTCACTAACAATCCGCCCAGATCTTCGCTTTCTTCGAGCGCAACCGTCCCGCCGTATATCTCGACAACGTCGCGCACAATTGCCAGTCCAAGGCCTGTCCCCGGCTTTCCCGTATCAAGCCGGGCACCGCGGTCAAATATCCGTTCGCGCTCGGCTTCTGGGATACCCTGACCGTCGTCCTCGACCAGCATTTCAACAAAATCACCGGCATCCTCGACAGTTACAAACACGCTGCCACCACCATATTTTGCGGCATTCTCAATGAGATTGCCGAGCATTTCGTCCAAATCCTGCCGTTCAACCCGCGCGGCAATGGTTTTGTCGCCCGCCATATCCAGGCGAACATGCGAATAGAGGCGACTGACCGCCCGCTCAACCGACTCAAGACTATCCCAGACCTGCGCACGGCTGTGGCTATGTCCACGACGCCCCACCGCACGCGCCCGAGCTAAATGATGATCAACCTGACGCCGCATCGTGGTTGCTTCACGGATGACCGTTTCTGCCAGATCTGGCGCCTGCGCGGTTGCACTGTTCATGATGACCGTCAGTGGTGTCTTCAGCGCATGGGCCAAATTGCCTGCATGGCGCCGCGATTCTTCGGCCTGTTTTTCATTATGGTCGAGCAATGCGTTTAGTTCGTTGACCATCGGCATCACTTCGTCGGGCAATGCATCGGTGACCCGGCTTTCCCTGCCGCTGCGCATCTGTGCGATGGCTTGGCGGACCGCACGCAACGGCCACAGCCCATAAAATGTCTGAAGCGCGGCCAAGATGATAAGGCCCAACGCCAATAGCAAAAAGCTTGTGACCAACACGGAGCGCAGCTGCTGGATTTGCGCATCCAGACTGTCCCGGCTCTGCGCGACCATGAATGTCCAGCTGATTTCTGAGTCCGGCAGCTTTATCGAACGTTCGGCAATGCGCAGCGGTTCACCTGCAAACTCGTCGCTGTTCCGGAAATGTACGGCGCGATCATTATGCGATTGTGGCACTTTAAGCGCGCGATCCCATAAAGAGCGAGACGGGAACGGGATCGCGCCCTTACCGGTAATCTGCCAGTAAAGACCGCTATTCGGTTCCAGAAAGCGCTGGTCCCCCAACGGCCTGTTCATTCGAATTTCGCCATCCGGTCCGATTTCGGCAGACGCGATCATTGCGGTCAGGACATATTCGAGCTGGTTGTCGAAATTCTGCTCGACCGAACTTGTCAGCACCCGGTCAAGCGCTGCGCCCCCGCCGATCAACAATATCATTATCCACGCCGCAGCCGTCAGAATCATGCGGCGGGTGAGCGAGCCCGTACTCTGGAACTGGCTTCGCCAAGACGGCGGCTTGACGGCCGTGCTAATGGCGACAGGCGGGTTCAGTTGGCGGGTTCCTCAAGGCTGTAGCCTAGGCCGCGAATGGTCGAGATGACGTCTTGGCCCAGCTTTTTGCGGATGCGGGTTACGAACACTTCGATCGTATTGGAATCGCGGTCGAAATCCTGATCGTAAATATGCTCGATCAATTCAGTGCGCGAGACAACCTTGCCCTTATGATGCATCAGATAGGACAGAAGCTTATATTCCTGGGCAGTCAGTTTGACCGGCTGGCCGTCGAGCGTGACGCGGCCTGAACGGGTGTCGAGACGCACATCGCCTACCGTAAGTTCCGACGAGGCATTGCCCGACGCACGACGGATGAGCGCGCGGAGGCGTGCGATAAGCTCTTCTGTCTGGAACGGCTTGGCAAGATAATCGTCAGCACCGGCGTCAAGCCCTGCAACCTTGTCCGACCAGCTGTCGCGCGCCGTAAGCACAAGTACCGGGAATTTCCGGCCCTCTTTGCGCCAGCGATCCAGAACTGTAAGCCCGTCGATTTCGGGCAAACCCAGATCAAGGATGACTGCGTCGTAATTCTCGGTCGAGCCCATATAATGGCCGTCCTCGCCATCTACTGAGAGGTCTACGGCGTAACCGGCACCTTCCAATGTCGATTTGAGCTGCTGGCCAAGTGTCGGTTCGTCTTCAACGATAAGGATGCGCATGCTGTCCCCTTCAAAAGCATAAATGATGTTGTAAAGGGGCTAGCAGATTAGCCGCCCGGCGCAAAATCCAATCAGCGTTTACGCAATACGCCGCCAGTTTTGCCGTCGACATCGACGAAAATGACGCGATCCCTGTTGATGAATTTCAGGCGATAAACCTGTGCTGTAGGGTCATATTCGGGACCAAGATATTGCATGCCGCGCATCCGTGGAACGACAGTGCCCTCAATTTCGCGCAAGGATTTAACTTTGCCCGCCGCCATATCCTGACGTGCATCATCCTGCTCCCCGCGCCGCGCATCGGCGGGGGCGGAAAGCGACAACGCAGCAAGTGCGACCGCAGAAAGAAGCGTAATCTTGTTCAACATGGTCGTCGTCTACCCCCCACGCTTTGAACGCAAACTGAATGGGGCGTCAACCTTTTGGAAAGGATAACGCCCCTGATCCAAAATTTATTTCACCATTTCGAAGGTAAAGGAAAGCGTCGTTCCGATGCTCAGTTCACCGGGCGCAATCGGGGTCGATTTTTCAGACGCATCCATTGCGCGGGCCATCACTGGCATAGGAAAACCGCCACCCTGATTGTCAGATTCCTCAACCCGCAGCACGCGGACATCGGCATATCCAGCCTTGCGCGCCATTGATTTTGCGCGGCCCATTGCCGTTGCCCAAACCTTGTCGCGTGCAGCTTCGCGGAACTTACTGTCATCGTCGATGCCAAAGGTCGGGCCGTTAAAATTGGTTGCGCCATCCACGGCGAGCGCGTCGAGAAAAGCGCTCAGTTTTTTGAGATCGCGCAGCTTTGCGTTGACCATGTTCGACGCCTGAAAACCTTTGAAAACCTGTTGTCCGTTGTTGTAGTCGAATTGCTGGTTCAGGCTGATCTGTGTGGTCTGGATATCCTTGTCTGCGATGCCGAGCTTTTTCAGTCGTGCAACGACCGACGCCATTTGCGTGTTGTTTAGCCGTACTGCTTCGCTCGCGGTCGGTGCCATGGTCTGCACTCCGGTCGAAAATGTCGCAATGTCCGGCTTGGTTTCCACCGTTTCGGTAACCGTCAGATCAATGACCGGATTGTTCGCGGTGATGTTTACCTGCGTTGCCATTGCTTCTCCCGCTGCCATGCTGCCCGTTGCCAACAAGGCTGCCAAAACCAATTTACGCATATCATACTCCTATAAAGTGCCGCCTGCTCAAATTGCAGTGCGACGTGCCCATTCGATATAGGCTTTACGAAGCTGAATGGTTGCCGAACCGGGCCTGCCATCGCCGATGGCCTTGCCGTTGATCCGCACCACCGGCATCACAAAGCCAGAGGCGGAGGAAACGAAAGCTTCGGCGGCTTGTTCCGCTTCGGCCCCGGTGAAGGGCCGTTCGTCGATGGTCTGCGCAACCATCGGCAAAACCGCCGCGCGGGTAATCCCGTGCAATATCTCGCGGTTAAGGGGGTGCGTTACCAGCACACCTTCTTTGGTGATGATATGCGCGTTCTGTGCGGTTCCTTCGGTGACGACACCGCCGCGTTCCATCCAGGCGTCATCCGCGCCACGGGCAATAGCTTCGTTTTTCATCATTGATGCATAAAGCAGCTGCGTGGTCTTAATGTCTGCCCTGCCCCAGCGCAGGTCCGGCAATATGACAACATTTATACCGCGCTCGGCGAGCGGATTATCCGCCAGCGGTCGGCTTTGCGTAAAGGCGAGGACCGTCGGCGCGGTGTTTTCGGGTGGAAACACGAAATCACGGTCAGCAGGCGCGCCGCGTGTCACTTGCCAGTAAATCATGCCTTCTTCGACGGCGTTTTGCGTCACAAGTTCGCGGCAGATAGCGAGCCATGCATCGGCGTTGGGTGCCCCCCTGATACCTAGTTCACTCAATGAGCTGGCCAAGCGGCGGACATGTCCGTCAAAATCGACCAGCCGGCCATCCAGCACGGATACGACTTCGTACACAGAGTCGGAAAACAGAAAGCCGCGGTCGAACACCGATACCTTGGCTTCAGTTTCAGGGATGTAGTTCCCGTTGAGATAGATATTTCGCATGGCACAAGCTTTGCGCGATGGGTTGCGCAAGGTCAACCTTCCCCCTATCCGCCCGTCAATATGTCGCAACCTCCCATCTTCGCTTTCGAAAAACTCGCCCTTCAACAAGGTGGCGGGTGGTTGTTCGAAGATATCGACCTCTTTATCGGCGCGCGTGATCGGTTGGCACTCATCGGTCGCAACGGCGCAGGCAAAACCACGCTGATGAAACTGGTCGCCGGTACAGTCGAGGCGGACAAAGGCAATCGCGTTGTCGTGCCTGGTACCAACATCGTGATGCTCGATCAGGATCCGGATGTTGCCGCCTTCGACCGGTTGGTCGATTTCGCGGTTCACGGCGAAAAAGGTCCGCCAGAATATGCGGTGCGCGCAATTGCCGATCAGTTGGGCATTGATCTCGACCGCGAGGCTAAGACCGCTAGCGGCGGTGAAAAACGCCGCGCGGCAATTTGCCGGGCGCTGGCGAGCGAACCTGACCTGCTTTTACTCGACGAGCCCACCAATCATCTCGACCTCGCGGCCATCGAATGGTTGGAGGAGTGGCTGACACGGTATCGCGGGGCGTTCATGGTCATCAGCCATGACCGGACATTCCTGACCCGCCTGACCAAGCAGACCTTCTGGCTCGACCGCGGCTTGCTGCGCCGCAACGAAATCGGCTTTGGCGGCTATGATGCGTGGACCGAACAGGTTTTTGCCGAGGACGCCCGCAACGCCAGCCGCCTCGATGCCAAGCTCAAGATCGAGGCGCACTGGCTTGAACGCGGCGTGACCGCGCGGCGTAAGCGCAACCAGGGGCGGCTGGCGAAATTGTGGGAGATGCGCGCGGCACGGGCGGCGATGATGGGACCGCAGGGCGTGGCGAAGCTTGGCGCTTCGAGCGATGACAGCAAGACCAAGACCGTTATCAGCGCCGAGGGCGTGAGCAAAAGCTTTGGCGACCGTAAGATAATCGACGACTTCACGTTGCGTATCCAGCGCGGCGACCGCATCGGTATTGTCGGTGCGAACGGTGCAGGAAAAACGACGCTTATCAAATTGCTGACCGGAGAAACCGCGCCCGATAGCGGCAAGATTACATTGTCGCCGACATTGACCGGCATTGTGATCGATCAGCAGCGCAAACTATTGACCCCCGAAAAGCGTGTCCGCGACGTGTTGGCGGATGGCAGCGACTGGATCGATGTGCGGGGCGTACGCAAGCATGTGCAGGGGTATCTCAAAGAGTTCCTATTCGACCCCGAACTGATCGAGGCGCGTATCGGCACGCTGTCGGGCGGTGAACAGTCGCGGATATTGCTGGCACGCGAATTTGCCCGCGAGGCGAATTTGCTGGTGCTTGACGAGCCGACCAACGACCTCGATCTCGAAACGCTCGATCTGCTACAGGAAGTCATCGCCGATTATGACGGCACCGTGTTGATCGTCAGCCATGACCGCGACTTTCTTGACCGCACCGTCACGCTGACGCTCGGTCTGGCTGGAACTGGCAAGGTCGATATCATCGCCGGCGGATATGCTGACTGGGAAGCAAAGCGTGACCGCCGTGACAGGCCCGAAGCGCCCAGCAAAGCTGACAAGTTCACAGTCAAATCATCCGCCAATAGTTCAACAAAGCGGCCCGCAAAATTATCCTACAAGGACCAACGCGATTATGACTTGTTGCCGGGGCGTATCGAGAAAATCGATGCGGAGATAGCAGCAGCTGAAACCGAGATGGCCGACCCGGCGTTGTACACGCGCAAGCCAGAGCGTTTTGCCGAACTAACCGCGAAGTGCGATGCCTTGCGCGCCGAAAAAGAGGCCGCTGAGGAGCGCTGGCTTGATCTTGCGATGCTGGTCGAAGAAATGGCAACTTAACCGGGCAGCCGGTAAAACCCGGCTAACCGGTCAAGTGCAATCCGCAGCACGAGTTTTCCAGACCGTACCGGCCATGCCATTTCGCGTTCAGCGACCGGCATGCTTTCGCCCGCACAAATCACACGCCACGCGATGTCGGACAGATCCGGCCCGAGCGCGACCAGCGCATCATCGAAGCGTGCTTTTGCGGCAATCATCCGCTCGGTCTGGTTTAGCCCCAACGGCGCGCCGCGTTTCTGACGGCTCAGCGGGATATTCTCCCAGCGCATCGTCACATTCGGGCCCATCGCCGCCGCCTCATAATCGTTTCGCAGCTTTTCGCCTGCGATCAACTGACGGTCGGTCAGATGCCCCCGCGTGTGAAGCCAGGATAAAGGCGATTCTGCGAGATTGACGGCAACCGTCCGGTTGGTGCGCCGCTGTTGGCTAGCGTCACCAGGTTCGTGCATCGGGCGCTCGGCGAGCGGTCTGGGATCGACATATTTCCGGGCTTCGACAATTTTTAGGGGCATCGGTGTTTCTCCATAATGTGCGAATCACTCTTGCCATTTGGTGAATATTGTAGGAAAGAAAAAACCTATTTGGTAATCGGAGAATATCGATGCAAAGCCGTATCCGCGATGTTCGTAAGGCAAAAGGCCTTACTCTTGCCGATGTTGCCGAACGCTGCAAACCCGCCACCACCGCACAGACTATCGGGCGTTTGGAGACCGGAACAAGGGTTCTGTCGCTCATCTGGATTAACCGCATTGCGGATGCGCTTGGCGTGGATTCGAGCGATCTCGTTGCTTTGCCCGATCAACAATATCTTTCCGTCGCCGCCGTGTTGCATGACGATCGTACGCACGCACCGACCAAGGAAGAACGCATCATGGTGCCCAACATCGGCGACAACATGGTGGGGTTGCGGATTGCCTCAGCCACCGGCGAATATCGGCGCGGCGACGAGCTTTGGATGGAGCAGTTGCAGCCAGAGGCTTATGCTACGGCGCTAAACCTCGACGTCCTTGTCCCCCGTCCCGGCGGGCGCTTCATTTTCGGTCGACTTCTCGGGCGGGACAACGGCAAGCTGCATATCTTGCCGCTCGAGGCAGGTGCACGGCAACAGGTGGTGGCAGACCCCGCATGGATTGCCAAAGCTGTTCGGCTGGTCCGGGCGTTGTAGGCCGCTGCTTTGCGTATCCTGACCCTATCCACCCTGTTTCCCGCCGCCAGTCGCCCCAATTTCGGCATATTCGTAGAGCGTCAGACTGCCGCACTGACTGCGGTGCGTGATTTTGCCGTGACTGTCATCAATCCTGTAGGAGTTGCGCCATGGCCACTCAGCAAGATTGGCGACCATGCCGCCCACCCAAAGCTGGCGCGAGACGAGCAATGGGGTGAACTTGCGGTATACCGCCCACATTTTACCGCCATTCCTAAAATCGGGGGACGGCTGAACCCGGGAATGATCGCCCGCGCTGTTTTGCCGCTGGCAGAACAGCTTCACACCGAAACACCGTTCGACCTCATCGACGCCGAGTTTTTCTATCCCGATGGTCCTGCTGCGATGCGGTTATCCGACGCATTGGGCATCCCCTTCACGGTCAAGGCGCGCGGCGCAGACATTCATCATTGGGGACGACAGTCGGGCTGTGCAGAGCAAATCCTCGAAGCAGCGGCAAAAGCCTCCGGATTGCTGGCAGTGTCAGGCGCACTCAAGGCCGATATGGTTGCGATGGGAATGGACGCCGACAAAATCACTGTTCATTACACTGGCCTCGACCAGTCGCGCTTTGTCCCTCTCGACCGAGCTTCGGAAAAGGCGCGACTTGGCATTAGCGGCCCGCTGATTCTCAGCGTCGGCGCGCTCATCCCGCGGAAAAACCAGCATTTGTTAATTGCGGCACTGCCTTTGCTGCCAGACGCCATATTGATGTTCGCGGGACAGGGGACAAGCGAAAACGACTATCGCGCGCTCGCAGCAAGACTGGGAGTTTCCGACCGCGTTCGCTTTCTAGGCAGCGTCCCACATGACGACCTGCCAAGACTCTTCGCCGCCGCCGACGTCATGGCGCTGGTATCGGAAAGCGAGGGGCTCGCCAATGCATGGGTCGAGGCACTGGCATGCGGCACACCGATTGTCGCGAGCGACGTCGGCGGGATTCGCGAGCTGGTCAAAACAGCAGACGCCGGCCGCATCGTCGCGCGCAATCCCGACGCCATTGCGCTAGCGATCAACGACATACTCGCCAACCCGCCGGAACGCGAAGCGGTAGCCGAAAATGTACGGGCATTCTCGTGGGATGAGAATGCCCGCCAACTCGCGGCGTTTTTCCGCGAGATTTCAGCGCATCAAGGCTGAGCGCCAAATCCCTCGCTGATCCGTTCGCCCTTGGGAGCAGAGCCCTGATTCTCGCTTGGAATGAAGCTGTGCGGACCAACTTTCAGCCAGATGAGGATAGGCGCGGCTTGGTAGACAGACGAATAAGTGCCTATCACAATCCCGAACGCCATCGCCGCGCTGAACCCGAAGATTACATCCGGCCCGAACAATACCAGCACGATCAGCGGCATCGAGATCGATACGCTGGTCATCACGGTGCGTGACAATGTTTCATTGACCGACAGGTTAAGCAAAGATGCCATATCCATCTTGCGATATTTCATTAAATTCTCGCGGATACGGTCATACACTACGACCGTGTCGTTGAGCGAGTAGCCGATGATTGTCAGCAATGCGGCGATGATGTTGAGATCGAACTCCCACCCCGTCAGTGAGAATAAGCCGAATGTCAGCGTCACGTCGTGCAGCAAAGACCATATTGCCCCGACGCCGAACTGCCATTCAAACCGGAACCAGATATAGATGGAAACGCCGGCCATCGCCGCGAGCAACGCCAATATGCCCTTGCTGAACAGCTCCTCCGAAACCTTGCCCGAAACCGAGTCCACACCATCGATGCGAACGCCGGGATAATCGGCCTTTAACTGGCCTGTAATCTTGCTCGCCATTGCGTTGGCAAGTTCTGGATTCTTGTCCGCGCCATCGGGCAGCTTCATCCGGATCGAAACCTGGTTTTCTTTACCGAAGCGCTGGATGGTCGGATCGCCATAGCCCAGACTACCCACCTTTTCGCGCAGCTCGGCTACCGGAGCTTCTACACTTTGCGTAAATGTCGCGCGAATCATCTGTCCGCCGATAAAATCGACGCCAAAGTTTAACCCTTTGGTCGCAACCAGGCCAACCGACGCCAGCATGAGAATGATGCTGATGCCGAACGCCCATGTCCGCCATTTCAGGAAGTTGATGTTGGTATCATCGGGAACGAGTTTGAGCAGTTTCATGAGTATTTCCTCAAATCGTCAGTTCTTGCGGGCGGGTGCGTTTGACCCAGCGCGATACCCACATGCGGGTGATGGTAACGGCGGTGAACACCGATGTGACGATGCCGATCATCAAGACCACCGCAAATCCACGGATAGGGCCGGAGCCAAATATGAAGAGCAAGACAGCAGCGATCACGTTGGTGCTGTTCGCGTCAAAAATTGCGCGACTGGCTTCCTTGTACCCAAATTCGATGGCCTGAACCACCCGTCGCCCGCGCTTGAGCTCTTCGCGTATGCGCTCGTTAATCAGCACGTTGGCGTCCACCGCTGCACCGATGGTGAGAACAAAGCCTGCAATGCCGGGTAGCGTCAAGGTCGCATTGGCGAAGGCCATCACACCCAGGATCATCGCAACGTTGATGACCAGCGCAATGTTGGCATACATCCCGAAGCGACCGTAGCAGAGGAACATCAGCACCAGAATCGCCGTGGTTCCGATGACCGCAGCGAGAACACCCCGACGAATCGAGTCAGCGCCGAGGTCCGGCCCAACCGAACGTTCTTCGACGATTTTCAGGTCAACCGGCAATGCACCAGAGCGGAGAGAAATGGCCAATGAGTTGGCGCTCTCGGTCGTAAAGCTTCCCGAAATCTGGGAGACGCCACCGAAAATCGGTTCGCGGATTTGCGGGGCCGAAATTACTTGGCCGTCGAGCACGATGGCAAAAAGCTTGTTCACATTTTGCTGCGTCATGCGCGCAAATTTCTGACCGCCTTCGGAGTCGAACTGAATGGTGACCGCAGGTTCGTTGGTCTGCTGATCAAATGTCGGATCGGCCTTGACGAGCTTGTCGCCCGCAATGCCGCCAAGGCGGCGAACCGCAATGTTCGGCAATCCCGACGGATTGTTCGGATAAGGCAATACCTGACTGCCAACGCGTGCCTTGCCTTGGGCGGTCTGGTCTGGATCGGCCTGTTCATCGACCAGCTTGAATTCGAGTTTTGCGGTCTTGCCGATCAGAGCTTTCAAGGCTTCGGGGTCGTCGAGACCGGGCACCTGCACCACAATACGGTTTTCGCCCTGACGGATAATCGTTGGCTCTAACGTTCCAAGCGCATTGATACGACGGTCGATAACGTCCTTTGCGGTATCCATCGCTTGGTCGAGCGCGGTTTCATTTCCCGCGCTCGCAGGTGTCAGGATGATCCGGTTGCCGTCATTGACGCCGATATTCCAGTCGCGTCCGCCTGTTGCGTTGCTGGTGAGCGACAGCAACGCTTCGCGTGCCGCATCAACCTGCGCCGTATCCGTCACGGTAAAACTCAATTCGTTGTTTGCCCGTGAGACATCACCGATAGCTATCCGTGGTTCCGCCCGGCGCATGGCGTTACGAACGCTGTCTTCCAGAGACTCAAGTCGCGTCTGCGCCAATTGCGATGTGTCGGCCTCAAGCAAGATGTGGCTGCCACCGGCAAGGTCGAGGCCGAGGTTGATCGTTGGCGTTGGCAAAAACTGAGCGACCTGCGCGCGAATGTGGGTCGGCAGGACGCTAGGGATGGCACAGAGCACGCCAAGTATGATGAGCGTGTTGAGCATCCATACGCGCCAACGGGGAAAATCAAGCATAGGTTAGGTCCGAACGAACAGGAAGGACGGGATTTGGGGTCGGCATCGCTACCGTTCAACCCCGGCGATTAGTCATTGGCAGCTTTAGTATTGCGCGACTGCACATTAGTCAGCGTTGCTTTGACCGCCTTGACGCGGACATTGGGGGCGATTTCGACTTCAACATAATCGTCCGCGACCTTGGTCACCTTGCCCATCAAGCCACCGCCGGTGACGACTTCATCATTTTTCTGCACCGCGTCGATTTTGGCTTGATGCTCCTTTGCGCGCTTCTGCTGCGGGCGGATGAGAAAAAGGTAGAACACAACGAAAATCAGAAGCAGTGGGAAGACCTGAACAAAAAAGGCCGAACTACCTGCGCCAGCAGCGGCCAGAAACATAAGCGAATTCATGCGATAATCCCCGCAAAGATATGATGAGAGCCCCGCGATTGTGCAGGAGCCGTGAAACAATCGGGCGCGATTATCACCTGCACCCCTGCGGCGCAACGTGAAAGCGCCGAAACCGCCCTTGCTTTTAGCAATGCCCCGCCATATAGGCGCGCTTCCATCGGACGCAGCGCGCCCGTTGGCGGTCGGGACGTAGCGCAGCCTGGTAGCGCATCACACTGGGGGTGTGGGGGTCGCAGGTTCGAATCCTGTCGTCCCGACCAATTAACTCTCCGCAAAAATTTCGATATTCCTCACCTGCCGCTCGCAGGTGTAGCCCGTTTGCGCTTTTCACTTTCCTACAATGAACCATATTGGTTATTTTGATTCGTGAAAGTGAGGTTTGCGATGTCGGAATGCCAGATTGACCGGTTGATTGAGGAAGTAATCGAGCGCGAGGGCGGTTATGTCAACCATCCGGCGGACCGAGGCGGCCCGACGCGGTGGGGAATTACCGAGGCTGTTGCGCGGCGGCAGGGCTACATGGACGATATTCGGTACCTGCCGCAAAGTGATGCGGTCGCAATCTACAAACGGCTGTACTGGATTGCGCCTGGCTTCGACAAGGTAGCGGAAAAGGCACCGAAGCTTGCGGCCGAGCTATTCGATACCGGTATTAATATGGGCACGGGGACTGCGGCGGGGTTTCTGCAACGGGCGTTGAATGCGCTGAACCGTAACGCCCACGACTACGGCGATTTGACGGTCGACCGCCGTATCGGCCCGGCGACCTTGCTAGCGCTCCACGCCTTTTTCCGCAAACGCGGCACAGGGGGCGAGGATGTCCTTCTGAAGGCCGTCGAGGCGTTGCAAGGCGCCCATTATGTCCGGCTTGCAGAAACCCGCCCTTCGCAAGAGGTGTTCCTCTACGGCTGGCTAGCGAACCGTATAGGATAATTTGCGAATTAGGGTGAGACCTTAGCGCGACTTTTCAAATTGGAACGGAGAAAAACCATGTCAATTATCGAAGGAATTATCGGACCCATCGCCAGCTTGATCGACAAGATCATCCCCGACCCAAAGGCCCGCGATGCAGCCAAGCTGGAACTCATCAAGCTGCAAGGCGGGCAAGAGATGGAAGCATTGCGTACGCAACTGTCAGCTATTTTGGCCGAAGCGCAGTCGCTGGACCCGTGGACAAGCCGCGCCCGACCGAGTTTTCTGTATGTCATCTATGCAATGATATTGTGGGCGATGCCAATGGGCCTGATCGCTGCCGTCCGGCCTGACGCCGCCGCAAACATTGCCAGCGGGATGAATGCCTATCTCAATGGCCTGCCTGAACCGCTATATGCATTGTTCGGTACTGGTTATCTTGGTTACACAGCCGCAAGGCAATGGGGAAAGGCAAAGGGTATCGAAAAATAGTTGCGCTGGACGCCCATCATCCGTTAGGCCGATGCTCCCGCTAGGGGTTAATGGGATCTAGGAGAAACCAAATGAAGAAATTAGTCGCAACCGTAGCCGCTCTCGCATTCACCGTATCGCTTGGCGCATGTGGCCAAGCTGGCGAAAAGGCAGCAGAAGAAACCGCAGAAGCTGCCGACGCAACCGGCGAAGCTGTTGAAGCAGGCGCCGACAATGCCATGGAAGCTGCTGAAGGCGCTGCTGACGCAACTGCCGCCGCTGCTGGCGATGCTGCTGACGCAACCGCTGACGCTGCCAAGGACGCAACCGCAGCCACTGGCGCTGCTGTTGAAGAAGCTGGTAAGGACATGAAAGAAGCTGCGAAGTAATTTGCAGACAATTTTTTGAAAGAGGCCCGCCCTGCATCGCAGCGGCGGGCTTTTTTTGGTGCACCCAACTGGATTCGAACCAGTGGCCCCCAGATTAGGAATCTGATGCTCTATCCTGCTGAGCTATGGGTGCGCCGAAGGCAGCCATAGCGGTGCCGAATTACAGGGTCAATTTTTTGCCGATGGCGGAACGACCGGAAACGGCAGGGGTGCAATAGCGATGCCTTCTTCGGCCAAGGCCTCCGCTTCGTCTCGGCTGGTTTCACCATGGATGAGCCGGTCATCCTCTTCGCCATAATGGATTGCTCGTGCGGTTTCGGCAAATTCAGGACCAACCCATTGCGATTTTTTTAGCATTTCGGTCTGGGCCGCAGCGAGCTTATGCATCATCTCGACCATCGCTGGCGGGAGCGTGGGCGCGTTCATCACTTCGCCGCTTGCAGTCTCCCTTACCTCTGAAGACTTTGCGGGCGTGGTTATAGCCTGGTTGCCTTTGCGCCCGACGTTCGGGACCGACAATATCTTGTGTACAGAGCCATCGTCACAAACCGGACAGGCAAGAAGTCCGCCGGACTGCTGTACATCGAAATCTTGCGACGAAGCGAACCAGCCTTCAAATCGATGTCCGCTACTGCAACTCAGATCGAATGCAATCATTCCGCGCGAGTCCCGGCCAACATATTGTCCAGCTTTCCGGTGCGTTCCAATTCGCGCAAATCGTCGCTGCCGCCAATGGCGGTATCATCGATGAATATCTGCGGCACCGTTCGCGCCCGCGGCGCACGTGCAACCATCTCGTCGCGCTTGGCGCCGCCCATGGTCACATCATATTCGGTGTAAACTACCCCCTTGCCGTCGAGCAAATGCTTGGCGCGCACGCAATAGGGACAAGCGAATTTGGTGTAGATCTCAACTTTGGCTGTCATGGCAATGAAATGGTGTGCTCGCCCGCGCAAGTCAAGCGTCGAGCATGATCATATCATCGACCTCAGCCGCCTCCCCTCTCAACGCCCGCGCCCAGCAGAACAGCTGCACCCAACTCGCCCCGCCTTTTTTAAGAGCGTCGATACATCCGTCACTCGTGGCACCAGTGGTTAGAACGTCGTCGACCAATATGATTTTACGCCCTTGAAACTTGCCAACCCAGCGGGGATGCACCGCGAACGCTTTGCCAACCGCTTTACGCCGTTCTTTGGCACTTAGGCCGCGCATGCTTGGCGTCTGCCTTTGCCTGACAAGTATATCGGGGATATATTCCAATTGGCCAAGCCGGCTTAGTTCTTTTGCAATGAGGGCGGACTGATTGAAACTGCGCGACCACATTCGCGTCCAATGCAGCGGCACCGGCGTGACGATAATCCCGCTGCGGGCATCGGGCAAATGCCGGACTAACTGATGCGCGATCATCTTTGCCAGACCAATCTTGCCCGCATATTTCAAGCGAAGCGCCACCTGACTCGACACATCATCATATTTGACCGCAGCCCTGATGCCGTCATGCTTTGGTGGGCTATCCAGACAGGATGCGCACAAGGCATCTCCCCCACGATCAAATGCAAAGGGCGACGCGCACCCGCTGCACCAGGGCGGATTGAGGAAGTTGAGTTTCTGCCAGCAATCGACGCAAAATGGTCCTCCGGCGGCAGTGATTATACCACAACAAGGGCAGCGTTCGGGCAAAACCCAATCCAGAACAGGTTTCAAAATATGGGTGCCAACCGCCATGTTCCGCTTGTCGGATAATGACTGCATCTGCACAAGGCGCAAATGAACGATGACATTCATCCGCCCGAAATATTTGACCGTCAGCGCCGACGCGCTTTGCGCGCGCGGGCTGCACGGCGAACGCCAGAGTCATTTTTGTGGGATTATATAGCTGAAGATTTGGCAGAGCGGCTGGCGGTCGTTACGCGAACGTTCGAGAACGTCTTGATGATAGGGCCGATCGGGCATTGGCAGGACAAGCTATTACCGGGCGCAGACAGAACTATCTTACACGCACCGCTGAGCGACGCTGAAACATTTCGTGGAGAAGTGCCGGCGATTGACGAGGACCGCCTGCTCTATGTCCCCGGTAGCTTTGACCTTGTCATTTCCGCAGGCACACTCGACAGCGTCAATGATTTACCAGGCGCGTTCATCCAGATCCGACGTGTATTAAAACCGGACGGGCTATTTCTGGGACATATGTTTGGCGTTGGAACATTATCGACGCTAAAATCGGTCTTGCTGGCAGCAGAGCGCGATATAGCCGCTCCGCACATCCACCCGCAAATCGATTTGCGAAGTGCGGCAGATCTTTTGGCACGCGCCGGATTTGCTCTTCCAGTGGCTGACCAGGAAGTCATGACAGTACGATATTCGCATTGGCGTAAGACCGTTTCGGACATTCGCGATGCCGGTCTGGGTAACGCGCTAGCGGGTCCGCGAAAATATCTGGGTAAAGATTTTACCCAGCAACTGGACAATTGTTGGACGGAACGAGCGGACGAACACGGAAGGGTCGAAGAGTATTTCACCCATCTTCACATGAGTGGTTGGGCTCCCTCCGCGCAGCAGCCGCAGCCCGCACGGCGCGGTAGCGGGCAAGTTTCGTTATCCGACATATTGCCGTTTCCGATCAAGAAATGATATTTTCTAGTGCTGATACCAGAGGAATGTCGGCGGGTGGCATCTGCAGGTCGTGCATCTCGGACGGACGCAGCCACCGAATTTCAGTTGCGTCCAGTGCCTCCGGTTCGCCACGCCAATGGTGACATCGATACAGCAGCAATAGGAGGTTTCGTTCCTCCAGCGGCTCGCTAGCAAAGGTCAAAGGAACGAGATTTTTCGGATCGACGTCGATGCCGAGCTCCTCCTTCAGTTCCCTCACCAATGCTGATTCGGGCGATTCGCCGGCGTCGACCTTCCCACCGGGGAACTCCCACAACCCTGCCATCTGACGACCCTCGGGGCGCTTTTGCAGCAATATTTCACCATCTTGGTTGGTTAATGCGGCAGCAACCACAAACAGCATTGTCGGATTTTTTTCCATTTTCTCATCACGTTGCAAGGTTTTGTTAACGCTTGTGTGGGAAATCCTGACTGCTCGCAACCAGTGAATGAAGTGGGACCAGAGATGTTGGAACTAATTCGGCGCATCAAAAGATGCGAAAATGGTGCGACGGCAGTGGAGTATGGTTTGATAGTATCATTGATTGTTATCGCAATCGTTGCGTCGATGGGACAGTTCGGTTCAAGCTCGCAGAGCATGTGGAACGGGGTATCCAACAAAATTATCAACGCAACAGGTTGAGCGACGTTAACGTTTCGGTAGAGATTTATGTATTATCACTCCAACGTCGAATATTTTGTTTTAGAATATTCGCTCGGGTGAATTGAACAAGCAACAGGAGACCTAAAATGAAAGTTATCAAGAAAATCTTCAAGAATGAAGACGGCGCAACTGCAATCGAATACGGCCTGATCGCTGCTTTGATCGCTGTTGCTGCAATTACTGCAATGACCAGCCTCGGCACCAACCTGTCGAACACCTTCACGAAGGTCAGCAACAGCCTCTAATATCGGCTAGTTGAGCAGGCGTTTTCGTCTTGCAAACAATTTAAGGGCGGCAACTTTAGTTGCCGCCCTTTTTCATTTAACACCAGCTACCACGACGAGACTGGTGATATCCAATAGCTTCAGTAAGTTACAATCTTGACTTTTTGGCCGGCGCTTAGTGTCATATTACCAGAAAGGCCGTTCAGGGCTCGAAACCGGTCCGCTTGCAAATTCGAGTAAGCCATCCGTGCAGCGAGTGAAGCAACGCTATCCGACTTCCCAACCGTCACCACCCGCAACATCCGGGGCTTGATTGCATCCGCTTGCTGGACGGTTAGCCGTGCCATGCTGCCGAACATTCGTTCAAACGGATTGGCGTTTGCGGCCGATATTGTCAGAAAATGATATCCGACATTGCCGCCCCATTCATAAGCAAACACCGATACCTCCCGCGCACCTTGTTGCGTGTTTACGGTCGTCGATGAATAGAATGCAGGGATGCCATTGACCGTCGTCTGTCTAATTGTGCCGACCGGAATGGTCTGATTTTGTCCCGAAACAGATTTGAAAGCAGCCGCCACATAGGCTTGGCGATCTCCGGTAAAATTTCCCTGCGTAAAAATTGCCTTGCCGCCATTGCCATTTATCGAAACGGCGTCAGTTCCGTTTTGCATCCCATAGCCGGTGGGCGCAGTGAATTTCAATTTGATGTCGCGATGCAGAAAGTCCTGACCCTCAACCACACCTTGAGCCGGGTCATCGCCGTACATCATACCGTTGATCGCCGCAAAATGCGCATCCGGCCTTCTTACGGTATTTACAGGATAGGATTTTGCCCGCGTCGCGGCACGAACTACTCTCTTCGCTGGGTCGGGGTGGGTACTTGCCCATTCCGGCACGCGGCTGTCGCCCATTCCGGCCACTCGCGCATCAACGCTTGTCTGCAGAGCCAATGAGTTGAGCATCGACGACAACGCGCGCGGATCATACCCAGCTTTGCTGAGATAGCGGATGCCATAATCATCAGCCTCCTCCTCCTGCCCACGCGAATATTTGAGGGTGAGAAATTGCGCAGCAGCACCTGCATATTGCTTAAGGCCGCCACCAATGGCTCCTAGCAAACCACCATTATCGCCAATCAGACCGCCCAATATCGCGCCGCCAACACCCAAGATATTGGCGAACGTCGCATTTTTCTGACGTTTTTGGCTGTGCCGCGCGGCGGTATGGCCGACCTCATGGCCCAGTACCCCAGCCATTTCAGCCTCGCTGTTGCAAAGTGCAACCAACTGCCTTGTGATATAGATATAGCCGCCGGGAATTGCGAACGCGTTGTTCACCGACGAGTTGAGCAAAGTTACGTTAAAGTCGCTCTCGGCGTTGCCCAGACCGGACTGCACCGCAATGTTTTTGCCCACCCGTACAACATAGCCTGTCTGCGGACTCTGCATGGCACCGCCGAATTCCTTCAGGATTTCGGGGTGATATTTGGCACCTTCGGACTTTTCGGAGGCTGAAAAAGGTTTTGGAACCGACGCCACATTGCTTTTCTGCGCTCCTACTGGCGCAGAAATCGTGACGCTCGAAATGACCAGCGTTGCGGCACCAAAAACGATCCATTTTTTACTGACAGGCATATATGCTCTCCTCCGGTTACCTATAACCAGATTAGCATATTTCAGGTTCCGTACGCGTAAAATTTTGACTCGCGCCAATCACTTAGCTTTGGCTAAGCGCCCATAGACAGAAATTTTGTCCGGCGTTGCTGAATGATTTCTCTCGCGGAAAAAACTGCCAGCGCATCAAGCTCTTCGCCAATCGCTTTACCCAAAGCTGCGCTTGCCATCGCATGGTCGCGATGTGCACCACCCATGGGTTCGGTAATTATGCGGTCGATGACTTTCAGTAATTTGAGATCATTGGCCGTCATTTTCATTGCTTGAGCGGCATCCGCCGCCTTATCGCCGGTCCGCCATAATATCGAGGCGCAGCCTTCGGGGGAAATCACCGAATAAACCGCATGCTCGAACATCAATACCCGGTCTGCTGCTGCAAGCGCTACTGCACCGCCGGACCCGCCCTCACCCACGATGCAGGCAATCATTGGAACGCCCAGTTGCAAACATTTTTCAGTGGACCGCGCGATTGCTTCGGCTTGGCCGCGCTCTTCGGCCTGAATTCCCGGAAAGGCGCCGGATGTATCCACGAGAGTTACCACCGGGATGCCGAAGCGTTCAGCCAACTCCATCAATCTGATCGCTTTGCGATAGCCTTCTGGCTTACCCATTCCAAAATTGTGATGAAGGCGGCTCTGCGTGTCATCGCCTTTTTCATGGCCGATAAGCATGATGCGCCGACCATCCAGCCGCGCGAGGCCACCTAGTATTGCTTGATCGTCACCAAATGCCCGATCGCCAGCCAGCGGCATGAAATCATCAAAGGCGGCAGCTACGAAATGTTTGAAATGAGGACGTTCTGGATGGCGCGCAACCTGAGTCTTTTGCCACGCGGTCAGCTTTGCGTAAATGTCCTTCAACTGCTTGTCGGCCTTGTCGCGTAGTTTGGAAGTTTCAGCAGCAACATCAACTTCGCTTTCATCTGCTGCTTCCTGCAACTCGATGATACGCGCTTCCAACGCTGCGATAGGCTTTTCGAAATCCAGATATACGGTCATGGACGCGGGTTAGTGCCTGTGAGGCTGCGGGTCAACGTGCGCTTTGCCAAAGGGTGCCGCTCGTTCACCAGCGCGACCAAGCGGCTGCTATCGACATGCGTATATATCTGCGTGGTCGCAATGTCTGCGTGGCCAAGCATCGCCTGCAACGCGCGAAGATTTGCTCCTCCTGCAAGCAGGTGCGTGGCAAATGCGTGGCGAAGCACGTGTGGACTTACTTTTTCTGGATCAAGCCCGGCCGCCGCAGCCAGCGCCTTGATAATCTGGAACAGTCGGATGCGGCTGATATGCTTGCTGCGAGACGGAAAAAGATAACGCGATTCCGTCGATACCAAATCTTGCCAAACCCCCACCGCGTGCCGGGCCCGGTCGGATATCGGGACAAGCCGCTCTTTTGAGCCCTTACCCATCAATATAATGTAAGGCCGATCTTGAACGATGGACATTCGCGGCAACGAAACCAGTTCGGATGCGCGCAAGCCAGACCCGTAGAGTAGCTCGACCAAAGCTGACAATCGAAAGTCACTCGCTAACGGGCTCGGCCTGGTCAGTCGCGAATCGATGAATTGGAAAAGCAAATCGACCTCGGCTTTATCCAGTATTTTCGGTAGACTGCGAGCTTGCACCGGCTTGGGCAGTGCCGCTGAAGGATTGTCAGCACGCAATCCTTCCTCATGCAGAAATGCATAGAAACGGCGCAGGCAGGATGCTTTGCGCGCAACAGAGCTGTTCGAAAGACTGCTCCACTGACTGGCCAGGTGAGCAATCAGTTCGGCATCCGCGTCTGCCAATTTCCCGCCAATCAAATTGGATGCAGCCATCAAATCGCTGCGATAGGCCGACAGCGTATTGTGGGCGACACCGCGTTCGGCGGCCATCATTTCCAGAAAGCGGTCGATCAAACCGGAGTCAGCCGATGCCATGTCAGCAACGCACAGCGGAGAGACCGTTAATCAGGCGAAGGTGACCGCTTCTGCCGCAAGCATACGCGCTTCAGCCTCAAGGCCTACCTGACGAAGCGACCGCACTATGTGATATAAATGACTTGCAGGAACGAGCGACCATGATGGCGCCTGCAGCCCAGATATCGCCATTAGGGCAACAGTGCCCTGCTCACCGCGATCGGCCGCGGCAGTAATCGCCCGTGACCACTGCGTCTGTCGCGTGATGTTGATCTCCAGATCGCCTGCAAAATCTGCCTGCGCTTCTGCATCGATGCGCCCGAGCCCGGCAAGACCAGCCAGCAGGAGCGCCGATTTTTGCCCTTTCTCGCTTGCATCAGCGCCATAAAAATCATCGAGCGGCCCATATTCCACAGGCGCAACGCGGCCCGGTGTGCCAAGCGCGACCAGCGCCCAGCCCAATGTCCCGCTACCTACAATATTGGTCCAACGTGCGGCACTATTGTCCAGACCCGCCGTCATCATCGACGCAATCAGGCGGTCCGCTTGCCCCGAATGTGCGTCATCGGGACGGATGAGGGCAGCAGCCTTGGCCGTCATCACCAGAGACCCGCGATAATCACTGCCTGCCGCTGCACCGTCCCAGATTGCCGCCATGGCGCTTACCTTGGCCTCATCGCCAGATGCAGTATAGGCCGACTGAAGGCTTTCGGCGCGCGCGCGTAGGTCGTCGGGCGCTTCGGCATCTTCCAGAGCCTGCGCATAAAGATCGACGATATCGCGATTGGAATAGATACCCAACGCTGCAGCGGCAGGCGCATATTTTGCGCGAACCGTGGCAGGAAACATCGGCAGCTGGACGCGCCACCCGGCCATTTGCCGACCGCTAGCCGCGAAAAGGCGCTCAGGTGGCTCAAGCCCGGTGGCCGAAGCCAGGCCGAACCGCCAAGGGTTCATACCCTCAACTCCTTCCCACTCGATTTTGACCGAACGCCTGCCGTTAATGCCTGCACCAACCGCCTTTTCTGTCAGACGATAATCGACACCTTTTACCCAGCCCTGATACCGCCCCTGATTGACAAAGGCAGTCGCGCTGCCCTGTTCACCAGCAAGGGAAGCACAGATTGCACGAGACATTTTCCAGCGGCCATCATTGACTAGCCGTACGCCGCTCTCGGTGAGCGGGCATAAGCCCGAAAGATCGCCATTGGCGAGAAAGGCCTGCATCGCCACCTGATGCAAACGCTTGGTATAATTGCCTGCATCGACTTCCTGCACCAGATTTCGCGCAACTACGGAATCACCCATACGCAGGAGCAGCCATGCGCGCTCTGCGGTCCAGTCTGCGCCGTTCACACCTTCGGGCGTGTCGGTCCGGCTGGCGAGCAGGCGGCGGGCCATGATAGTACCCCAGCGCGAGGCAATCGGTCCGGTTGTCCGGCTCAGCACCTGTTTCAGAAAGGTACCATCCGTGGTACCAAAAGCATTGGTCGGGAAGCCACCCGAAGCAGGCGAAATAATACCCACGGCTTTGAGCGAGCGGCGGGCCGCTGGCGGCACGTCATAGCGGATGACCAGCTCCTCCTGCTCATCATCGTCTTCTTCGTCCTCCTCATCCGCCTTGGCATCTTCGTCGCCAGGCGTCGAGGAGTCGCCGGTTACAGCTGGTCGTGGCAAAGCTGGATTACCCGGAAGCGGCGTTCCATTTGTCGGTGGCCGGCTGGTTGGGGGCGCTGGCGGAGGCGGAGGGTCGCCAAATCCTTCGGGCAAAAGCGACTCAGGACCCTGCTGGCCCAAGGCCGGCAGCGCAAAGACCATAGCCAAAGCGCCCGCTGCCAATAATCCTGTTCTGGTCTTTGAATCGGTCAATTACGCGAACCCGCTTTTGTTGTTGGTGCCTGCACCGGGATTTCTGTCACTTGCATCGGCTGCTCACTCCCCAGCCATTCCAACCACATTAGCAGCGCCACTGCCAATCCGGCAACAAGCAGAAGCCAGGCTAGCCTGCTTTTCCATTCAATTTGCCGCGCCATACCGGAACACTCTGCTTTCTCTCCCAAACCGTGCGTGCGATAACGCATGGCGGCAAATCACTTTCCGGTTACGCCTAGCCGATATATAGCCGTCATCGCAATGGGAACACAAAACGATCTAACCGACCAAGCCGGAGGTGCACCGGCAATCGACCGGTCCGTTGTGTTGGTTGGCATGATGGGCGTTGGCAAAACCAGTATCGGAAGACGGCTGGCAGCGCGTATCAATTTTGAATTTGTTGATGCCGATGAGGAAATCGAACGTGCAGCTGGCATGACTATCGCCGAGATATTCGAGAAATTTGGCGAAGGTTATTTCCGTGACGGCGAACGGCGCGTGATCGCGCGGTTGATGGATGGCCCCCCCAAGGTGATTGCCACCGGCGGCGGCGCATTTATCAATGAAGAGACCCGCACTTTAATCCTTGAACGCGCGCTCTCCATCTGGCTGGATGCGGATATCAAGGTTCTCGCTGACCGCGTCTCGCGGCGTGACCACCGTCCCTTGTTAAAAAACCGCGATCCGGTCGAAGTACTCACCGAACTTGGCAAGGTGCGCAACCCGTTATATGCGGCAGCCAATATCCATGTCCGAAGCGATGCATCACCGCATGCGCGCACCGTCGAGAATATCCTGAAGGCAATCGCTCCATGACCGTAGTTTCCGTCGATCTGGCCGAACAGCCTTATGAAATTCATGTCGCGGCGGGTCTTTTGAGCGACATTGCCGGCATACTGGCACCATATGCGCGCAATGGCCGGCTGCTGGTGGTGACCGATGCGAATGTGGCGAAGCAAGTTTGGCCTGATGTGCAGGCAGCGCTGGCAAGTGTAGCTGTCAGGACCGAGACATTTGCATTGCCGGCGGGAGAAGCAGGCAAAAGCTGGGCAGAGCTTGAGAAACTGACCGACTGGCTGCTCAATCATCATGTCGAGCGTAGCGACCATATCATCGCCTTCGGCGGTGGGGTTGTTGGCGATATCACGGGGTTTGCGGCGCATATCGTCAAGCGCGGCTGCTCTTTTATCCAAATACCCACAACATTGCTCGCTCAAGTCGACAGCAGCGTCGGGGGTAAAACCGCGATCAACAGTCGTTCGGGCAAAAATCTAGTGGGGGCGTTTCACCAGCCATCTTTGGTTGTTATCGACCCGGATGTACTGACGACATTGCCGCAACGCCAGTTGGCAGCCGGGTTCGCCGAGGTTGTGAAATATGGCCTGATCGATGATGCGGGATTCTTTGCCTGGTGCGAAACCAACCTCGACAGGTTTTTCAACGGAGATGCCACAGCACGCGAATATGCGATTGTCCATTCGGTACGCTCCAAAGCGCGGATCGTTGCGGCGGACGAGAAAGAGTTGACTGGTACAAGGGCCCTGCTCAATCTCGGTCATACTTTTGCCCACGCACTGGAGGCCGATACCGGTTTTTCGGACAGGCTGTTCCATGGTGAGGCCGTTGCCGCAGGGATGGCACTGGCGTTTCGCTATTCGGTCAGGCTGGGGTTATGCCCGGCGGACGACGCCGCGCGCGTGGCCGCCTTGCTCAAGCGCGCTGGGTTGCCGACGACGCTGGCCGAAGCGAATGTCACGGCGAATGGCGCGAAGCTCGTTGAATATATGCTGCACGATAAGAAAATGAGCGGCGGCACCCTTCCCTTCCTGCTTGCGCGCGGAATCGGTCAGACCTTCCTGAGCAAAGATGTCGTGCTAAACGATGTAGCGGCATTTCTCGACGCCGAAGCTTAGTCCTGATCGAGCAGGAAGTCGTCTGAATCGTCAGTACCAAAACTATGATGCTGCCCGGCGTGCATATCGCCGCTTTGGAACTGCGCCTTAAGCCTCGCCTTGTCACGATGCCGGAACTCGCGGATGATTTTGGCGACATTTTCCTTGCTTGTACCCATGAATTTTAGTGCATCGACCGACATGCGGATCGAGGATTCGAATACTTCGCGCACAATAGTAATTTCGCTGTCCTGCATCAGCTGCATCGCCTGTTGCCGGTCAAAGGCGCGGACAAACAGCTTGGTGGCAGGGAAGGTCTGGCGCACGGGCATCAGCGTTTCGGCATCGAGATCACGGTCATCGATGCAGAAGAATATCGCGCAAGCCTTGTCAGCGCCTGCGCGCTTCAGCAAATCGATCCGCGTTCCGTCACCATAAAAAACCTTGCGCCCAAATTCTCCACTCAGGTCGATGGTGCGTGGATTAATGTCGATCAGCGTCACCGAACGACCAGCCGCCTCCATGATTTGCGCCACTTGCTGGCCAAAACGGCCATGACCTACCACGATGACATTGGCCTGCGCGGCAAGCTCGGGGTCATCCAGCTGGACATCGCTCGCCGATTTCCGCGCTGCAAGTCTGCCCGCAAAAATCATCAGGAACGGCGTCGAGGCCATCGACAATGTCACGACAGCGCCAAACAGGCTGGACGCTTCCGGCTCGATAAGCAAAGCCTGTTGAGCCGCAGCGAATAGCACGAAGCCGAATTCGCCGCCTTGGCTCAACAGCATGGCCATGATGATCGACGCCTTGCTGTTGAGGCCAAAAATGCGGCCAAGAGAGAAGATGACCGCTATTTTGACGGCGATGAGCGCAAGCGCCAGACCGACAACGAGCAGTGGCTGGGCAAATATGACATTGACGTCAAGCAACATGCCGACCGCCAGAAAAAAAAGCCCAAGCAGGATCGAACGGAACGGGTCGATATCGGCCTCTAACTCGTGCCGGTAAGGAGATTCCGCCAGCATCACACCCGCGACGAACGCGCCCAACGCAGGCGATACACCAATCATCTGCATTACTGCCGCGCTGGCGCAGACAGTAAACAGGCCTGTGACAATGAACAATTCGCGCTCGGAAATTTTGCCAACCAGCCGCAATAAGGGCGACAGTAAATACCGACCTGCCAATACCAGCCCTACGATTGCGAGAACCGCGTAAAGCACAAGCAACCAGCCACTGACCGCACCTTCTGCGGCTGGCGCACGCGACAATGCCGCAACAATAGTGAGGAGCGGAACGATCGACAAATCCTGAAACAGCAGGATCGAAAAGCTCTTTTCACCGTAATCGGTTTTCAGGCGGCCACGCGATTGCAACAGCGGCAGAACCTGCGCGGTCGATGAAAGTGCCAGCGGCAATCCCAATACCAACGCCGCTTCCCAGCTAAAACTAGGCATAGCAAAAGTGATAACAGCGAACATCGCAAGGCCGCACAGGGCAACCTGCAACGGGCCAAAAAGGAAAATGTCTCGCCGCAACAGCCATAATCGGCTCGGGGAGAGTTCCAGCCCGACCAGAAACAGCAGCAGGATGATGCCGATTTCGGAATAAGCGAGGATTGTTTCGGGCTCGCCGATTAGTCCCAATCCATACGGCCCGATGAGAATACCAGCGACCAAATAGCCAAGCACCGCACCCAGACCCAGCCGGCGGAAAATGAGAACAGATATCAGCGCAGCGCCTAAAAGCACCACGCCGCCCATCATCACATCGGCGACGAGATTATGGGAGGCTTCTTCCACCATCAGCTTTCAATCTTCATACGGTCAGCGGCCGCGAGTAAGGCGTCATAAGGCAACAATATCGCCGCATGACGCGACGGATAGTCTTTCGCCGGCATTAACAGGACAAGTTCGGGCCAGTGTGAAGGCATTTCTGCCCGACCTTTCAAGGCTTGCTCGACCTCATTTCTCGTCCGGCTGATCGAGCTTACATCGTCTCCAACGACATTTGCGTGCAGTATGGCGGCGGATGCCTGTCCCAAGGCGCAAGCGTTGGCGCGTAATGCCACCGCGGCGATGCTCCCGTCGTCGGCAAATTTGATATCAGCCTGAATCCGGCTGCCGCAAATCGGTGAGCGCGCTTCGGCGCTGCCGTCGGGATTATCCAACCGGTCGCCAGCAATCAACGCCGACGCCAGCCGCAATATGTCCCGATTATATAAAGCGGAGTCCATCACTCAGCCGTTTCGGCTTCGCTATCCGCCGCCGCGCGCCGTTCGCGGACAAAAGCCGACATCGCATCGCCGCTCGCGTTAAGCAACGGATAGGTCCGCGACGCAGTCATCCATTCGGGGCGAGGCTCTTTTTCACCGAACATCGTTTCATATCCCATGACGAGCAGCAGGAAGATCAAAGTCGCTAAAATCAGGCCTTTGACCATGCCAAAGCCAAAGCCGAGTACGCGATCTATGGGGCCAAGCACCGATTTGCGCGATTTCGTGCCGATCGATTTCGATATCCATTTACCCAACGCGAAAATTACGATGACAATGGCGAGAAAAGCCAACACTGCCGCGCCGGATTCGGTGCCGACCGCCTCGCTCAGCGCTGCCGTTGCCGGGCCGTGAAATACACGGATTGCTGCGATAATCATCAGCCATGCGATGAGCGACAAGGCCTCCTGCACAAAGCCGCGCATGAAGCCAAACACGGCGCCGCTGCCGAGGAGGAAGAGGACGATAATATCTAAGGCGGTCATGCCGCGTTTGCTAACCGCGTCCCAGCATATGGTCAACGAGATTGGCGAGCGTGCGGAACTCTTGGGTGGAAATTCCCGCCTGCCCCTTGACCGATGGCGGAACGAGAGCGCGATTAAAGCCGAGCTTTGCCGATTCTTTCAACCGCAGCGCACCATGCGCCACCGGCCGGATTTCGCCCGATAATGCAACTTCGCCAAACAGCACTGCGTCCGACGGCAATGGGCGTTCGGCCAGCGCCGATACTAGTGCGGCTGCAACAGCCAGATCGGCGGCCGGGTCCGAAATGCGGTAGCCGCCCGCGATATTGAGATAAACCTCCGCAGTCGAGAAACTCAGGCCGCAGCGCGCCTCGAGTACCGCCAATATCATCGCCAGTCGCCCGCTGTCCCAGCCGACGACGGCACGGCGGGGTGTGGCGCCGCTCGACAGTCGCACAACCAACGCCTGTATCTCTACCAGCACCGGCCTTGTGCCCTCCAACGCCGGAAACACCGTCGCGCCGGTTACTTGCTCTGCGCGGTCGGTGAGGAATAATGCACTTGGATTGCCAACCTCGGTCAGCCCCTCTTCCTGCATCGCGAACACGCCGATTTCGTCAGTTCCGCCAAAGCGGTTTTTCGACGCACGCAAAATCCGGTACTGATGGCTGCGCTCACCTTCGAAGGCCAGCACGGTATCGACCATATGCTCCAGCACACGCGGACCAGCAATCGTACCATCCTTGGTCACATGTCCGACCAGCATCAACGCGGTACCGCGTTCCTTGGCATAGCGGATCAGTTCCTGCGCCGACGCGCGCACCTGACTTACCGTCCCGGGCGCACCTTCAATCAGGTCGCTATGCATTGTCTGGATAGAATCGATGACAAGCAAAGCTGGTGGCGCGCCGCTGCTCAACGTGGTCAATATGTCACGCACCGAAGTCGCCGCCGCCAACTGCACCGGCGCATCGCCCAACCCCAGCCGCCGCGCGCGCAACCGCACCTGATCGACCGCCTCTTCTCCAGAAATATAAGCGACGCTCAGCCCACGCAGCGCCAAATTCGCCGCCGCCTGCAACAGCAAAGTAGACTTCCCGATCCCCGGATCACCGCCAAGCAACGTCGCCGACCCCGGCACAAGCCCCCCGCCAAGCGCACGATCAAACTCGGCTATCCCCGTCGAAGCACGGTCAGGTAATTTAATGTCGCTGTTCAGTCCCGAAAGCTCAACTGAACGACCGCCGGTGCGCAGATGATGCTTCATCTCGAAGACAGTCGCACTCGCCTCTTCGGCGAGTGTATTCCACTCCCCGCAATCGTCGCACTGCCCCTGCCACCGGTTAGCCTCCGACCCGCAAGCCTGACACACATATCTGCGTTTTGCCTTTGCCATGGCTTTTCAATACCAGAACATATCAGGAACTCAAGGGTCAATGTGCACGCTTCTGTGCTTGCACCAGCCCAATAGCAGTGCCACATCAACAACATGCGGGAGAAAGAACTCAGGCTGGCGCTGATCTGCTATGGCGGGGTCAGCCTTGCCGTTTACATGCACGGCGTTACCCGGGAAATCTGGCACCTTATCCGCGCCAGCAGGGCTTATCATGACGACAGCGAAACCGCAGGCGGTAGCGAGATTGTCTATCGCGACCTTATTGCCAAGATTGAAGACGCAGCCGGCACCAAATTGCGGGTTTTTACCGATATCATCGCCGGTTCCAGCGCGGGCGGGATCAACGGAGTGTTTTTGGCACAAGCCATCGTCACCGGCCAATCGCTCGAACCGCTGACCGACCTGTGGCTAGAAAAGGCAGATGTCGAAATCTTGCTTGATCCAGACGCACGACCGTTATCGCGTTTCTCCAAATTCTGGGCGATCCCGATTGCGTGGATGGTGCTGCGCCGTAAAGGTGGTGCCATTGACCGGATGGTCGCCGACGAGGCCAAGGAGGAAGTCGCGACGAAGTTATCGCGCTTTGTCCGCGCCCGCTGGTTTGCGCCGCCGTTTGGCGGGCAGGTGTTTTCGGGGCTGCTACTCGATGCGTTCGATGCGATGGCGAAGGGAATGACGGGTAAGGCGCTTTTGCCGCAACATCAGCCGCTCGATCTGTTCGTCACCGTGACCGATTTTGCCGGACATGATCAGGTATTGATGCTGAACAGTCCTTCTATGGTCGTTGAATCCGAACACCGCATCACGATCAGCTTCTCCACACGTGGCCGTCAGGGTATGGATATTGCAGCGATCCCGGAACTGGTATTTGCGGCACGATCGACCGCAAGCTTTCCTGGTGCCTTCCCGCCTTTTTCCGCACATGAACTCGATGCACAGATCAAGACGCGCGGTATCGAATGGCAGGGCCGCGACGCTTTTCTGCAACGGATATTACCGCAGCAATTTGCCGCTGGCGTTGCCGCCGACGCGATGCTGATCGACGGTTCGGTGCTCGCCAATGCGCCGTTCAATCAGGCAATTGAGGCGCTACGCAACCGCCCTGCGCGGCGCGAGGTCGACCGGCGTTTTGTCTATATCGACCCCAAGCCAGGCCGGCCAAGTTTCCGCTTCAAGCGGCGCGGCGGGACAAATGCGCAAGATGGCGCGCGCAAGAAGCCACCGGGCTTTTTCTCGACGATATTCGGCGCGACATCGAACATCCCGCGCGAACAGCCCATCCGCGACAGCCTCGAAAAGCTCGAAGGGCGAACTGAGCGCGTCGAGCGGATGCGACAGATTACCGACAGTCTGCGCGTTGAGGTTGAGAAGACCATCGAACAGATGCTTGGCAAAACATGGTTCCTGTCACAGCCGACACCCGAGCGGCTGGAGAAATGGCGCTCGACCGCCAACCAGAAAGGCGCGCAGGCGGCGGGGTATAGCTATCCGGCATATGGGCATCTCAAAATGGCTGGCGTAGTGGACGATATCATGGCGATTGCGCGCCGCGCATATCCCGAGGGCGACTCGCTCCATTTCAGGAATTTGCGGAGTGCGGTTTGGGCAGAAATCAGGGCACGTGGTCTTGAAGCGATGGCGGGTACCAAGGGTGTTGGTGCGACCAAACAATCAATCCAGTTTTTCCGCGATCACGACATTCGCTACCGTATCCGCCGCCTGCGCTTTCTAGCTCGCCGATTGGCGCACGAGATTGAGGCCGACTATGGCGAAGAGGGTATTGGCACCAAAATCATGCACGACAATATCTATGCGTGCCTGTCGCTGTTTCTGGAGCGCGAAACGTCGGACTATCTAGGCGCGGATTTTGCCGAGATAGTTGCCAGAGGCATCGAAAATCCCGGCATCCTGCTGGACCGGCTGGCCGAACGCCGGGCACTCATCGAAACCGACCGGCTCGCAGACCGGTTATTGTGCGATGCACTGCTGCAAATGCCCGACGAGAGCAGGCGGACCATGCTTTTGGGCTATATCGGCTACCCGCTTTACGACATTGCCACCCTGCCGTTGTTGCAGGGCGAAGGCCTCGACGAATTTGACCCGGTCAAGGTTGATCGTATCTCGCCAGAGGACTGCAACGCCATCCGAACCGGGGGTGCTGCCACGACCTTAAAGGGCATTGAGCTCAATAATTTCGGCGCCTTCTTTAGCCGCGCCTATCGCGAGAATGATTATCTCTGGGGCCGCTTGCACGGTGCTGAACGGTTGATCGATATCGTGCTGTCGTCGCTACCTTCTGGCTCCCTGATTGCCGACGCAGACGTGCGCAATTTCAAGCGCAACGCGTTCGCCGCCATCCTCGATCAGGAAGCACCCCGCCTCAGAAGAATCCAGCCGCTGATTAAATCGCTTCGCTCCGAGATCGAAGTGCTCGGCGGCACTGCGCCTTAGCTTTTGAGGATATTGTACACGGTTTCAACAAAGCGCTCGGCGCTAATGAAACCCTTTGGATTCACACCAAAGCCGTCGGTGGGGTTCGATGCCTTGATCTGTTCGAGCGTCTGCCCCGCCTTAATCCCCGCCTCGACCTTGGCGATGACGGTGGCGATCATGTTCCGATGGTTTTGCAGGTCCGCCTTGGTTGCAATTGCGCCATGGCCCGGGATGATTTTGGTCTGGTCATTGGCGATTGCCAGCACTTTGTCGGCGGCCGCGACCAATCCGCGGACATCACCACCGCTGTCCCTATCGACATAAGGAAAACTGACCTGCAGCATGAACAAATCGCCCATGTGGATCACGTTTGATTTGGTCCAGTGAATGATCGAATCCCCGTCGGTATGTGCGGCTGGCATGTGGATGACGCGGACTTCTTCGCCATTCAGATGCAGCTTTAGTCCTTCGGCATAAGTGATGACGGGGAGCGCTGCAGGCGGTGCTGCCGGAATGGTCCGCGCGCCAGAAGTGCCTGCCCCGGAAACAGCCCCTGCAGCCAAGCGAACGCGGACATTATCGTGCGCCATGATGACAGCACCTGCATTGCCGAGATTTTCGTTCCCGCCGCTATGGTCGCCGTGCCAGTGGGTGTTCACCAGAAACTTCACCGGCGCTGCACCCAACCCCGAAACCGCGGCCTGAATTTTCGCTGTCATCGGCGCATATTGGTCGTCGATCAGGATCGTCCCGTCCTCGCCATATGACACCCCAATATTACCGCCCGCCCCAAACAGCACAGCAACGCCGGGGGCCAGTTGTTCGGCCTTGATTTCGATCTTGCTGAAATCCTGCTGTGCATATGCGGGTACGGCGATTGCGGAAATGGCAAACGCACAGATGAAGGGTAGTTTCGTCATTGGGGGATGCTCCTGAACCTTATTGAATTATAAACTATCGCGGCTCTTGTCCAAGCGCTAGTCAATTCATGTGGTCGGCCATTCAATCTCGCCGGCCTCGGTCAGCAGCTTGAGCATCACCGCCGCGCCGCATTGTTGCGACTTTGCAGTTCGACTGAACTTGCCGTCTGCGACGAACTTGCCGCGATCATAATGGTTGGAGAAACTCCATAAATAGGGCGTGGGAACACCAAGCCCACGATAGCCAAGGCCATTATAGGCCTCGAGCCGATAGAGCGTGCGTTCGAGGCTCCAGTCGGTCTGTCCAGTAAAGCCCAACAGCCGCAACGCATCCTTGGCGCTCGATTCCCAGTCGGACGGAGGCAGCCATTGGCTCGGCCGCCCCGCAGGCACCTGCCGCGTGCGTGCGGTCAGCGGGAAGTCGCCATTGTGCAAATGCGCGCGGAAATTGAAACTTGCCTCAAGCGCGTGGGTTGCTGCGATGAAATGCCACGGAACGCCGGTGACTTTCTCGACGCGCGCGTAGCGGTCACGCGATTTACGCATCATTTCGAGATGCCAGTTCGCGGTATCGGCATATTGCGGGCGCATGGTCAGACTGCGGAACTTGCGGCTATATTCGGATTTCAAGCTTCCATAATCGCGCGATTTTTTGAGCGGTGTGTCCGGTTCGTCAGCAGGCTGAGGCACCTCAATTTTTGCTTCTGGCAGCGCCACTTCTGGTACCGGCGGAGCGCCCGGCTGGAAAATTATCGTCGGCTGGGCTTGTTCATCCTGCACCAGAAAGCGAATGCCCTTTGGCGATGGCACGCCAAAGCCCATGGGAAGCAGTCGAAGCGCTTCGGGCAATTCATATTGGTTACGGTGAAGCTCGGCGAGCAACTCGCCCGCCTTGTCCGCAAAGCCCGGATCGGTCGGTTCGGACCGGTCGATTAGCGCCACCAGCCGGGGCATCGCCATCTGATAAAGCGACTCAGTGAAATCAGCCAGCGACGTACCTTTGCCCAAAGCCAAAGGCGATTCGGGTAGGCCCTTTCGGTCCGCCTCGCGTTCAAGGTTGATGACCGCATCGGCCATCCGCAAATAGCCCATTGGCTTGCGGGGGATGAGGTCGGTAATTTCGCGGGGTACGTCGAGGCCGAGGACTTTGGTATCCTGCGCGAACGACCGTTGCCCGACGGCCAAGACGACCGTCGCGCCGCCTGCCAACTTAAGAAAGTCTCTTTTGCCGAACTCCCTGCCCGCCATCGACTCGCTCCTCCAAGATTAGCGTAGCATTAGAACGGCTTGAAGTCTTGCGGGCGGGCGCAGATTTTACGTGGGCCGCGAATCAATCAGGTAATGCCGTCCCAGATGCCTTTGAGCTTGTCGAAAAAGCCGGTTGATTGCGGGCATTCCTCACCGGTCTCGGTCTCACGGAATTCGCGCAAGAGCTCCTTTTGCCGCGCCGACAAACGCGACGGGGTTTCGACATCGATCTGGATAACCATATCGCCGCGTCCACGGCCCTGCAGCACCGGCATCCCTGCCCCGCGCTGACGGAGCTGCTTGCCCGACTGAATGCCCTCGGGAACGATGATGATATGTTCTGCGCCGTCCAATCCGGGAATACGGATTTCCCCGCCCAATGCTGCGGTCGTAAAGCTTACCGGCGCCCGGCAGAACAATGTAGTGCCGTCGCGTTCGAACACTTTGTGCCGCGACAAATGGATGAAGATGTAAAGGTCGCCGGCTGCAGCGCCATATGGACCGGCCTCGCCCTTGCCTGCCACACGAATGCGCGTGCCTTCATCAACACCGGGAGGTACGTTGACCGAGATGGTCTTGCGTTCGTCGACGCGGCCTTCGCCGCCGCAGACCTTGCATGGATCTTCGATAACTTCGCCGCGACCATGGCAGGTGGGGCAGGTGCGCTCGACTACGAAAAAGCCCTGCTGCGCCCGGACTTTGCCGTGTCCGGCACATAAATTACATCGCCGCTTGCCCGAACCCGGCGTTGCGCCAGAGCCTTCGCAAGTGCCGCAGGCGGTAGCGACGTCGATGGTGATTTCGGCTTCCTTGCCGTGGAAGGCCTCGTCGAGCGAGATTTCGAGGTCGTAACGCAAGTCAGCACCGCGCGCAGGCCCGCGTTGGCGACCGCCGAAGGCATCGCCGAAAAAGCTTTCGAATATGTCGGAGAAATCGCCGAAGCCAGCACCGCCCTGTCCACCGCCGCCATTCTCAAACGCAGCCTTGCCAAATCGGTCATAGGCAGCGCGCTTTTGCGGATCTTTCAGGACGTCATAGGCTTCCGAAATCGCCTTGAACTTGGCTTCGGATTTGTCGCAGCCCGGGTTACGGTCGGGATGGCACTCCATCGCGAGACGGCGATAAGACGACTTCAGCGTCTTTTCATCCGCCGTCCGCTCAACTTCCAGCAATTCATAATAATCGATGTCAAGACTCATGACAGACTAACCCCTCGTTTCCCGACCGTCGCTGCGTTTCGGTAGGCGACGGTCGAGAACTTTCAACATCAGTCTTTTTTGTCGTCTTCGACTTCGGAGAATTCGGCGTCGACGACATTTTCGTCGGCCGGTGCATCTTCCGGAGCCGCACCGGGCGAAGCCGCAGCCTGCTCTTCCTTGTAGATCGCTTCGCCAAGCTTCATCGCAATCTGGGCCAAGGCGGCAGCCTTTTCCTTCATCGCTTCTGGCTCACCGCCTTCGATGGCGGTTTTGGTTTCAGCGACAGCGGCCTCGATTTCACCCTTGAGCGCAGCGTCGACCTTGTCGCCATGCTCAGACAACTGCTTCTCGGTCGTGTGAACTAGGCTTTCAGCGTTGTTCTTCGCTTCCGCTGCCTCACGCCGCTTCTTGTCTTCCTCGGCAAAAGCCTCCGCATCACGGACCATCTGATCGATGTCGGCGTCGGACAAACCACCCGAAGCCTGAATCTTGATCTGCTGCTCCTTGCCGGTGCCCTTGTCCTTGGCAGTCACACTGACGAGGCCGTTAGCATCGATGTCGAAGGTAACCTCAACCTGCGGCACGCCGCGCGGTGCTGGCGGAATACCGACCAGGTCGAAATTTCCGAGCAGCTTGTTGTCCGCCGCCATTTCGCGCTCGCCCTGGAAGACGCGGATCGTCACCGCGTTCTGGTTGTCTTCTGCGGTCGAGTAAACCTGCGACTTCTTCGTCGGGATCGTCGTGTTACGGTCGATCATGCGCGTGAACACGCCGCCCAACGTTTCGATGCCGAGCGACAATGGGGTAACGTCGAGCAGTAGCACGTCCTTGACGTCGCCCTGCAACACGCCTGCTTGAATGGCAGCGCCCATCGCAACGACTTCGTCGGGGTTCACGCCGGTATGCGGTTCCTTGCCGAAGAAGCTTTTCACAACGTCGCGTACCTTTGGCATGCGGGTCATGCCGCCGACCATCACGACTTCGTCGATCGCGTCAGCTTTCAGGCCAGCGTCGGCAAGCGCCTTCTTGCAAGGCTCCAGCGTGCGCTTGATCAAATCATCAACCAACTTTTCGAGGTCAGCGCGCGTAATAGTCTTCACCAGATGCTTCGGACCATTTTGGTCAGCGGTGATAAAAGGCAGGTTCACTTCGGTAGTCTGCGTCGAAGACAATTCGATCTTCGCCTTTTCCGCCGATTCCTTCAGACGTTGCAGCGCAAGCTTGTCCTTGGTGAGGTCAATGCCCTCGGCCTTCTGGAAGTCGTCAGCAAGAAACTGAACCAGCTTGCTGTCGAAATCTTCACCGCCAAGGAAGGTGTCGCCATTGGTCGACTTCACTTCGAACACGCCGTCGCCGACTTCAAGGATCGAGATATCGAACGTACCGCCGCCAAGGTCATAGACAGCGATGGTTTTGTTCTCATCCTTGTCCATGCCGTAGGCAAGCGCCGCAGCAGTCGGCTCGTTGATGATGCGCAGGACTTCAAGACCGGCAATCTGGCCGGCATCCTTGGTTGCCTGTCGCTGGGCATCGTTGAAATAGGCTGGAACGGTAATGACCGCCTGCGTCACGGTTTCGCCCAAATAGGCTTCTGCCGTTTCCTTCATCTTTTGAAGAATGAACGCCGAAATCTGCGATGGCGAATAATCTTCGCCTCCTGCCTTAACCCAAGCATCGCCATTCTTGCCTTTGACGATGCTGTAAGGAACAAGCTCGGTGTCTTTCTTGGTAATCGGATCATCGAAGCGACGGCCGATAAGACGCTTCACCGCGAAAACCGTGCTTTCCGGATTGGTTACTGCCTGCCGCTTGGCGGGCTGCCCAATCAGGCGCTCGCCATCCTTGGCAAAGGCAACAATCGACGGCGTCGTACGTGCGCCTTCTGCATTTTCAATGACCTTGGGCTTGCCGCCGTCCATGACCGCAACGCAGCTGTTTGTCGTGCCCAAGTCGATACCAATAACTTTAGCCATAAAAACTTACCCCGAAATTTTAAAAATTGAACTATAGCCTGCCGCTTGCGGACCGGCCCTATCAGGCACCGGCTTTTTCCGTAAAACGACACTGTAGCCGCGATATAGGTGCCAATTCGCTTGGCACAAGGCTTGCGCAACCCTAGATGGGGAAAAAGTGACGGTCCGCCCCGCTTTCGGACAGATTTACAGTCGCAAAAAAATGAGGCAACAGATGAACCGCAGACTCTTCACACTTGGTACCGCAGCAATAACGCTGCTGCTTGGCTCGTGCGGACCAACCCCGCAATTGAAGGTCAAGGAAGCCGTTCTGACGCTGTCGCCGGTTGACAGCAATCCGTCCGGTTTCCACTTCAACGTCTATGGCGGACCTGAGGATGTCTACCTGCTCCGCGTCAGTACACCGTCGGCAATTCGCACCGAAATGCATGATGTTGGGGTCGATCCCAAAACCGGCGCGGTGACGATGTTTCCAATGAGCCGCGTGCTAATCCCGGCTGGCAAAAAGGTTGAATTCAAACGTGGCGGCAAGCATGTAATGATGTGGGGCATCAACCTCATCCCGCGCCGGTTGGGGGAGATTGAAACCGAGTTCCTGTTTTCGAACAATGCACGCATATTGGTCAAGGCGCGGGTTCAGGAAATGGACGGCACTGACCCCGACGAGAAAAAGGCGATTGACGGCTAAACAATGTTCGGGCCGCATCCTTCGGGAAGACCACTAACCGTTCGCGAACGTGCGTTGGCGGAATCGGTGTTCGGCGACGCGCTCGATTATCACAGCATCCGCATCCACAACCGAAAGTTCTGGTGGTTCCAGCCGCGTAAGGTGACGATGGCCCCCGACGGGCACCTATGGTTTCATCCCAAGAACGATCTGTTTTGCGACGACTTCTGTGATCGCGGGCTGGAATTGCAAGGGCTGTTCATCCACGAATTGGTCCATGTGTGGCAGCACCAGCAGGGGATTTTCCTGCCCTTAAAGCGCCATCCGTTCAGCCGGTATGATTACAGCCTGAAACCCGGGTGGAAGCTCAGCCAATATGGCATCGAGCAGCAAGCCGAAATCGTAAAGCATGTGTTTCTGTTACGGCAAGGCGCGAAAGTACCGGGCGCGCCGCCGCTTTCACAATATGACGGCGTACTACCCTTTTGACGGCAACAGCCCAAGCCGGTCTCGCATTGACCAGCGGATAAGCATGAGCATCGAGACAATGGCAAGGCCCGTCGCAAGACCAGCCCAAACGCCAACCCCATCCCAGCCTGCCCTGAACGCCAGCCACGCACCGACACCGATGCCCACCACCCAGTAACCGAAGGCGGCAAAGAACATCGGAACTTTTGTGTCGTGAAGCCCACGCAACATGCCCGCGCCAACCACCTGCGCACCGTCGACAATCTGAAATATCGCCGCGACCATCAGGAAGCTGACTGCGAGGTTGAACACTTGCGTCGTCGCCGCATCGACTGGTGTCACGAAAATGCCGATCAATGCTTCGGGGAAGAGATAGATTATCAGCGCCATCACCGCCATGAAGCCGGTTCCCAGCACGAACCCTGTCCATCCGGAGCGGGCGATTGCGGTTGCGTCGCGTCTACCATAAGCCAATCCCACACGGACGGTAGCGGCCTGTCCCAGCCCCATCGGGACCATGAAGGTCAGTGAGGCAATCTGCAAAGCGATGGCATGCGCCGCAACCGAAGCCTCGTTGATCAGGCCCATCAACAATATCGCGACCGCAAACACCCCGCCCTCAAAGGCCATGGTGACGCCAATCGGTAAGCCGAGCCGCCAGATCTGGCGGAACCGCGCCCAGTCCGGCCGCCAGAAACGACCGAACAGATGGTAACGGCGGAACTTTGGGTGAAAGCTGACAATAGCGGCCATCACGCCGAACTCGAAGCAGTTGGTGATCGTGCTGCCGATGCCCGCCCCCATCAGCCCGAGTTGGGGCCAGCCGTAATTGCCGAGGATCAAGCCGTAATTGACTATGGCATTCAGGGCCACCGCACCCATCGCGACAACCGTCGCCCAGATCGGCTTTTCGAGAGCAGCGACAAAATTGCGCAGTACGAGGAAGCCGATGAATGGCAGGATCGACCACATATAAAATCGCGCAAAGATTGCCGCATCGGCGGAAATACCCGGCTGCTGACCCGAAAGCAGCAAGATGCTTTCGGTGTTCCACAATATGATCCACACCGGAATCATGATCGCGACGCAAGTCCACAGCCCCTGCCGGAAGGTCCGCCTGATATCGCGCACCGAATGCGCCATGCGGCCTTTTTCCGATGCCATCATCGGGGCGGTCGCGGTGATCAGGCCCATCGAGAAAATCGCGAAAATCATCGCGAGATTATGCCCCATCGCACCAGCCGCCAGCTCGCTCGGGCCAAGCCAGCCGAGTAAGATGACGTCGGTAACACCGATCAGCATCATCGACAGGTTCGACAAGATCATCGGCCAGGCAAGCTTCACCGTCGCGCGAAGCTCATCGCGCCAGGGGGACTGGCGGTCCATAGGGATTGCCGCTGTGGTCATGGGAGGCGGTGGATAGCTACCTTGCTCGCGGAGAGCAAATATTACGCCCTATTTTATACTTGGCTTAGCGGCCTTATCTTCGTTTTCCCTATACGCGGCATAAGCCTGCCCACCGGACGCTGTGTAAATTTCGAATAGTCCAGTCGCTTCAAAAAGGCTTTTAAAGTTCCTGAAACCATAGTTTCTAGGATCAAAGGGCCCTTGCCGCTTAACAGCAGTGACGGCCGTTGAGAGCGGAGCCCACCCGTCATCTTTCATTGATGCAGCCACGCCCCCTTTTAACGCCGTAATCAAGTCGCCATCAAGTTTTGTAGATGGTTCGGGCTGAACGTTTATCGCAACTTCTGGCTTCTTTGAGGACCTGAGCTCCGTCTCCAGTGCATTGAGATAAAGAAAGTTTGTGCACGCGCTCACAAAAGGCTTTGGAGTTTTTGTTTCTCCAAACCCGTAAACCTCATGCCCGTTTGCTTTCAACTGCAGAACCAACGGCGTGAAGTCGCCGTCACTTGAAGCGATGCAAAATGCATCAAGCTTTTGGGTGTAAAGCAGTTCCATGGCTTCAATGACTAAAGCTATGTCAGTTGCGTTTTTTCCAGAACTGTAGCTGAATTGTTGGATAGGTCGAATTGCAAATTCATGCAGCTTATCGCGCCAACCGTTCATCTGCGGGCTTGACCAATCGCCATAAGCACGCCGAATGTTAGCCGTACCGTATTTCGAAAGTTCAGCAATTATTTCGGCGATCTTATTATGCGAAATATTGTCAGCATCGATTAGAAGTGCAATTCTTCTGTCAATTGCAACCTCTGGTTGATCGTTGCTCATTCGGCCGAAGCCTTCGCCACTCCAACCAAAGCAGGGCGCAGCAACCGGTCCTTGATCATATACCCAGCCTGCATCTCAGCCACGATCGTTCCCGGCTCTGCATCCGCGCTGGGAATTTCGACCATCGCTTGATGCTGGTTCGGATCGAGCGGCAAGCCCATTGCGGCGATGCGGGTGATGCCGTTTTTGGCGAACACGCTTTCCAGTTCGCGGCCGGTGGCTTCGAGTCCAACGACAAGGCCCTTCATCGCTTCGCTCTCGCGCATTTCAGCCGGGATAGCCTCTAACGCGCGGGTCAGATTGTCCGACACGGACAACACGTCGCGGGCGAAGCCGGTCGCGGCATAAGCGCGCGCGTCCTGCGCTTCTTTTTCCATCCGGCGACGGACATTTTGCGTTTCGGCCTGCGCGTACAGCACTTCCTGTTTCGCGGTGGTCAATGCCTCTTCCAATTCGGCGATCTTTGCTTCGGCTGCATTGCCTGTTTGAGGCGCATCATCCTTCAGATGCTCCGGCACGCCTTCCATTTCTTTTTCAACCGCGATGTCGGCTGCTTCGTTTTTCTTGTCAGTCATAACCCTGTTAACCCATATATGGAGCAGCGGGTCCCGCTGCGCGTTGCTTTGCGCATATAGAAAGCAATTTTATTTCATCAAGCCGCGCGTCATTTAATTAAGCGGCCCAAAGCCTGCGCAGTGAAATCAACCATCGGTACGATACGGGCGTAGTTCAGCCGCGTTGGGCCAATGACGCCGACAACGCCGACGACTTTGCCGCCAGCCTCACGATAGGGCGCGGCGATGACCGTCGAGCCGGATAGCGAGAACAGGTTATTCTCCGATCCGATGAAAATCCGCGTCGATTGCGCGTCGCGCGCGCTATCGACCAGCCGAGCGATCTCTTCCTTGCTCTCCAGCTCATCAAGCAACTGCCGCACGCGGTCGAGATCGGCGGCGGCGGCCTCGTCGATCAGGTTCGATTGTCCACGTACGATCAGCACCGGCCGGTCATTGGCATCGAGCGACCAGATCGCTAGGCCATCGCGCACCAGCTTCTCGCTGGCATTATCAAGCTCCGCCTTCTCGGCACGGATTTCGCCGTCAAGGCGTAACAGGGCTTCGGAAAGCGTCAATCCCGACAATCGCGCAGAGATATAATTCGATGCCTCCACCAGCGCGCTGTCGCTGACCGAGGGGTCTATTCCGACGACGCGGTTCTCAACGCTGTTGTCGGTTCCAACCATGATCGCCAAGACCTGAGTTCCTGACAGGCGCGCGAAGCTGAAAGATTTCATCACTGCATCACGTTTGGGCACGAGCACGATGCCAGCACAGGCCGACAGTCCTGACAGAACCGAAGTCGCGGCAGCCAGTGCTTCCTCAATCGGGCCGTCGCCCTTGATCTGCGATTCAATCGCGCGGCGTTCTTCGGCCGACGGCTCGGCTGCCTGCATCATGCCGTCGACGAATAGCCTGAGCCCGCTCTCCGTCGGCATCCGCCCCGCGCTGGTATGCGGTGCCGCAAGCAGACCTGCCTCTTCGAGATCCTGCATCACATTACGGATCGAAGCGGGAGAAAGGTTGAGACCTGGAAACTTCGATATCGTCCGCGATCCCACAGGTGCACCGCTGTCGAGATAGCTTTCGACCACCATCCGGAAAATATTACGGGTGCGGTCGTTGAGTTCGTTGATCGGGGTGTGGCTCACGCAGATAGATGTAGCGCAGCAGGCTTGCAAAGCAAGCGGGGGCAGCTATGGCGGCCATTAACCCGTTATCAGGAGACTATCATGCGTCCATCCGGCCGTGCGCCAGACGAAATGCGCGCCATTTCGATTGAAACCCATTTCACCAAACATGCCGAAGGCAGCTGCCTCATTGGTTTTGGCGACACCCGTGTTCTGGTCACCGCCAGCGTCGAAGACCGGCTTCCGCCTTGGCTTCGCGGCAAGGGTGAAGGCTGGGTGACGGCAGAATATTCAATGCTTCCTCGCGCCACACATACGCGCGGCCAGCGTGAAGCGGCGAAAGGCAAGCAGTCGGGACGAACGCAAGAAATTCAGCGACTTATTGGCCGTTCTTTACGCGCGGTAGTCGATATGAAGAAACTCGGCGAGCATCAAATCACACTCGATTGTGATGTGTTACAGGCCGACGGCGGGACACGGACCGCGGCAATTTCTGGCGCGTGGGTCGCATTGCGGCTCGCCGTCGATGGCCTGATGGCTTCGGGTGCGGTCAAGGAGGACCCGATTAGCGGACGTGTCGCAGCGGTTTCCTGCGGAATCTACAATGGCACTCCTGTGCTTGATCTCGATTATATCGAGGATTCGAGCGCGGATGCAGACGCCAACTTCGTACTGCTCGAAGGCGGAAAGATTGCTGAAGTTCAGGCGACGGCCGAAGGCGCGACCTATGACGAAGAGGCCTTACTTCGCTTGCTCCGCTTAGCGCGCATGGGCACCGACCGTATTTTCGCGGTTCAGGCAGACGCGGTGAAGTAAGCGAATGACTCACCGCAAACTTTTGCCCGGAAAGCTTGTCATTGCCAGCCATAATGCTGGGAAGGTGAAGGAGATCAGGGCATTGCTGGCTCCGTACGGGATCGAGCCGGTTTCCGCAGGCGAGCTGGGCCTGCCCGAACCGGAAGAAACCGGTACCACCTTTGCCGAAAATGCGCTCTTGAAAGCACATGCGTCGGCGCAAGGATCAGGTCTGCCCGCATTGGCCGACGACAGTGGCCTGTGCGTTACTGCGCTCGACAACGCGCCCGGCGTGTATACCGCCGACTGGGCCGAAAAACAGGCATTCGAAGGTGGTCCAGGCCGCGACTGGTATATGGCGATGGGCAAGGTTGAGGGCAAGCTTGCCGAGCTTGGCCCGGACACCGACCGTAGCGCCTATTTCATCTGTACCCTCGCACTCGCATGGCCCGATGGGCATGAAGAGATTTTCGAGGGCCGGGTGCAAGGCAGCCTCACCTGGCCGCCACGCGGCAAACTGGGGTTTGGCTATGATCCGGTGTTTGTACCGAATGGCAAAACGCAGACCTTTGCCGAACTCGACCCCGCCGAGAAGCACGCGATGAGCCATCGGGCGGACGCCTTCAAAAAGCTGGTAGAAGCGGTGTTTTGAGCGAACCGCTCGCCCTGTATATCCACTGGCCGTTTTGCGTTTCCAAATGCCCCTATTGCGATTTTAACAGCCATGTTCGTGAGAGTGTCGATCAGGACATTTGGCTCGCGGCACTGCTGGCTGACATGGCGTATGAAGCGGCGCTGACACGAGGCCGCCCGTTGACATCGATATTTTTCGGCGGTGGTACACCGTCGCTTATGCCGCCGTCGACGGTAGCTGCATTAATAGCGGCCGCCGAACAGCATTGGGGCTTTGCCGAAAATATCGAAATCACATTGGAGGCCAATCCGTCTTCGGTTGAGGCTGCGCGATTTGCCGATCTGGCAGTGGCAGGCGTGAACCGCGTATCGCTTGGTCTGCAATCGCTCGAAAATGATGCACTCGCCTTTCTGGGCCGCGCGCATTCGGTGTCCGAGAGCCTCGACGCGCTTGCCATCGCGCAACGCCATTTTGGGCGCGTGAATATCGACCTTATCTATGCCCGTCCCGACCAAACAGCAACGCAATGGCAATCGGAATTGGAGCGCGCCATCGCGTTCGGCACCGATCACATGTCGCTGTATCAGTTGACGATTGAACCCGGCACCCGTTTCGAAACGATGGTCCGCACGGGCGATTTCGCACCTGCCGACAATGATGACGCAGCAACCTTATATGAACTCACGCAAGAGCTGACGGGCGCGGCTGGCATTCCCGCTTACGAGATCAGCAACCACGCCAAGCGCGGTTCAGAAAGCCGCCATAATTTAAGCTATTGGCGCTATGATGATTATATCGGGATCGGTCCCGGTGCACATGGACGGCGGCTCAATTGCGCTACCCAACGTCATAAAAAACCCGAAAATTTTCTGTCAGCGGTTGACCGCAATGCACATGGCATTTCGAGCGAGGAAGCGCTCGATTCCAGAACCCGCGCCACAGAGTCATTATTGATGGGCCTTAGACTGGCCGAGGGCGTGAGCCTGCAACGCCTGTCCGCCAGAACCGGTATCGCGCCGGATGCGTTGCTCGATATCGATGCTGTCGAACGGATAGCAAAGCTTGGCCTAATCGCCCGCATTGGCGATCATTTCACTGTCACGCCCAAGGGCATGCCGCTGCTCGACGCCATCTTGCCCGAAATAGTAAACATTGAGACAGACGCTACTGCCTGATAGCATCGCCGACATGGCCGCGTTGCTCACCGAATATGCCGCATTTTTAACCGACAATCGCCGGATGTCGCCACATAGCGTGCGCGCCTATCAAGCGACCGCAGAGCGGCTCAGCGGATTTCTGGAACGCCATTGGGGAGGACCGGTCGACCGAGCCGCTCTAACCAAAATCAGTACAGCAGATTTACGATCCTTCCTTGCCGACCGGCGCGGGGACGGTCTTACCAACCGGTCGACAGCGCGCGAACTGTCAGCCATGCGCCACTTTCTGCGCTTCGCATTGGGCGATAATGCCAGCCTGCCTGTCCTCAAAGGCCCGCGCGTTCCGCGCAGCCTGCCGCGCCCGGTCAATCCGGACGATGTAATGGCGCTAGCCGCCGATGTGTCACAGAGCGCGTCTGATAGCTGGATTGGCGCACGTGACTGGGCGTTGCTCCTGCTCCTTTACGGCAGCGGGCTGCGCGTGAGCGAGGCGACTGGCCTCTTGGGTGATGTCTTTCCGTTAGGTTTGACGCTGCGCGTAACAGGCAAGCGCAACAAAACGAGGATTGTTCCAATTCTCGAACAGGTTAAGTCTGCAATCGAAGATTATATCTCGCTCTGTCCCTACCCGATGTCGCGCGAAACCCCGCTTTTTCGTGGCGCGCGCGGAGGGCCGCTGTCGCCCGCGCTTGTCCGCCGTGCGGTACAGGGTGCTCGTGGAAGATTGGGCCTTTCCGACCGTACCACGCCGCATGCCCTCCGCCACAGCTTTGCTACGCATTTGCTGGCGGGTGGTGCCGATTTACGAAGTTTGCAGGAACTGCTCGGTCATGCCAGCCTGTCATCGACACAGGTCTATACTGCCGTTGATACGGCGATGCTGCTCGATGAATATCTCAACGCGCATCCGCGCGCCTAATCGGCTGGCTTCCATCTAATCAGCCGCCAGAAATAGCCCAAGACAATCAGGCCGATGATGATTGTCGACAGCGGGCCCAAAATCTTTTCGACATCTGCGAACTGCGAACCAAGCACATAGCCAGCGCCAGCCAGCGCCGTACTCCATCCAGCAGTGCCAATCGTCGAAAACACCAAAAACCGGCGATGCGACATTTTAAAAATGCCTGCGGGAATAGATATCAATGAGCGGAAGGTCGGTAGCATTCGCGCGACAAGAACGATGATGGAACCATGCTTGGCAAACAATGCTTGCCCGCGTTCGACATCAGTCCAATGCAAAGTCAGCCAGCGACCGCGCTTTTCCAGAAAACTTTCCAGCCGCTTTGGACCGAACTTAATCGCAAGCCAAAACCACAGATAATTGCCGAGCATAGCGCCTGCGGTGCCGCTGACGACAACGCCGCCGAAGGTCATGTTTCCGCGTGAGGCCGACACACCCGCAACGGTCATAATCACCTCTGAAGGCACGGGTGGGAACACTGTTTCCAGAAACATCAGCAAGCCCACGCCCCAATAGCCGGTGTCATTGACCAGCCGGATTATCCAATCATCCATATCGCTATTTCGCTAGTCGCTTTTCTATGGCGTCCCAGATCTTACCAGGCGTATCGGTTCCGTTAAAACGGTCGATTGCGATAATGCCAGTGGGCGAGGTCACATTGATTTCGGTCAGCCACTGACCGCCGATGACGTCGATGCCGACGAAGATCAGGCCGAGTTCTTTCAGTCGTGGTCCCATTGCGGCGCAGATTTCCTGTTCGCGTGCGGTTAATTCAGTTGCCTCGGCGCTACCACCGACAGCGAGATTGGAACGGAATTCGCCCTCGCCCGGCTTGCGGTTAATCGCGCCTGTCACTTCGCCGTCAATCAGCACGATACGCTTGTCGCCCTTGGCAACGTCGGGGAGGAATGGCTGAACCATATGCGGTTCGGGCCAAGTATTGTTGAACACTTCGAGCAACGCGCCGAGATTGTCGCCTTCAGCTGGCACGCGGAAGATCGCTTTGCCGCCATTGCCGTGGAGTGGCTTGATGACTACTGCTCCGTGCTCACGCTGAAAATCCCGGATTTCATCAGCCGAGCGCGTGATCAACGTCGGCGGCATATATTGGCGGTAATCAAGCACCATCACTTTTTCGGGCGCGTTGCGGACGCTCGCGGGATTGTTGACGACTAAGGTCTCGTGCTCGATCCGCTCGAGCAGATGCGTCGCGGTGATATAACCGACGTGGAATGGCGGGTCCTGCCGCATTAGCACGACATCGATGTCGCGGCCCAAATCGATGCGCTTGGGTTCGCCAAAACGGTAATGTGCACCTTCGACGCGTTGCAAATCGTGGACCGGGTGCGCCAAAGCGGTCAGCCGGTCGTTAGCATCAAGCGTCAGCGTGCCGACATCATAATGCCAGACGTCATAGCCCCGCAATTGCGCAGCGAGCATCAGCGCAAAGCTTGAATCGCCTGATATGTTGATACCGTCCATCGGGTCCATCTGGACTGCGACTTTGATTGCCATTCTTTGGTCCTTATCCGTGCCAGACATTTGGCAGATGGTGCGGCCAGCGCCAAGGTGCAACCAATATCACGTCGATCTGCATATTTTCGGTGCCCTTGCCATATTTGGGCAGCAAGATTTCGGCGGCAGCCGCGACGCGTCGCAAGCGATAGGCGTCGATAGCGGTCGCAAGATCAACGGCCTTAGTGCGCGCTTTCACCTCGACGAATGCAACTGTCTTGCCGCGCCGGGCAATCAGGTCGACCTCGCCGCGCGGAGTTTTGACACGCTCAGCAACTATCCGCCAGCCTTGAAGCCGCAGAAACCACGCAGCGATCGCCTCGCCGCGCCGCCCACGCTTTTCGGCATCCGACCGGCTCATTTGGCTTTGAGTTCGGTCGCGCGGGCATAGACATCGCTCCGCTCCAGCCCGAAGCGCTTGGCGATGGCACCCGCAGCCTTGGCCGCGGACATCGTCGCCAGCGCCTCCCGCAAGACGGCGTCAACATCGCCCACCTCGGCCGCGGTGTCGTCGGAGGGTGGCCCGACGATCAGCACGATTTCGCCCTTTGGTTCATGCTCCGCGTATCGCGCCGAAAGCTCGGCTGCGGTCCCCGTTACTACCTCTTCGAATTTCTTGGTCAATTCGCGAGCGACCGCGACTTCGCGCACGCCATAGGCTTCGGCAATAGCTTTCAGAGTTGCCGCCAAACGCGGACCGCTCTCGTAAAACACCAACGTTGCCCTGACGCCCGCCACCTCGGCGAGCGCGTCCGCTCGCGCCTTGGCCTTGCTCGGCAAGAACCCTGCAAACAGGAAACGATCCGTGGGCAATCCGCAGATCGACAATGCCGCAATGGCGGCGCTCGGTCCGGGCGCCGCGAACACCTCGACCCCCGCCTCGCGCGCCGAACGGACAAGCTTATACCCGGGATCGGATATTAGCGGCGTTCCCGCATCCGACACCAACGCTACCACACCGTCGCGTGCAGCAGCGACCAACCCCAAACGATCCGCCTCACTACTATGGTCGTTATAGCGCCGCATTTTCTTCTTCAGACCCAGATGATGCAACAATTTACCTGTCACCCGGCTGTCCTCAACCGCCACGATATCCGCTGCTTCCAGGATCGCGATGGCGCGTTGTGACATATCTGCAAGGTTGCCGATGGGGGTCGCAACGACATATAAGCCCGATTCGAACGTCATTATAAAAATAAGCTTTTCGCTGAGGAATCCATCATGAGCGCAACCATTGCAGCAACCCGCGCGCAGCCGCAAGTCTTGGCAGGCGGGGTCAAAAAGCTGATTACAGTCGTGCTTGTTGTGCTTCTGGCTGCCTGTCAGGCGATCCCGCGTGGCGGGGACGGCCCGCCACCTGTCGTCACGCCCGATCCGCTCGATAGCATGCACCGCGTTGCTTTGTTGCTGCCAGTCACCGGGCCCGATGGCGATGTCGGGCAGTCGATTGCCAACGCAACCGCACTTGCACTTTCCGACACCAAGGTGACCAATATCCGTCTGATCACATATGACACCGGCATGGGCGTGACTGCCGCGACCCGGCGGGCTATTGCAGATGGCAACAAGCTCATCCTTGGCCCGCTGCGTGGCGATAATGTTTTGGAAGCCGCCGCAGTTGCGCGTCCTGCGGGTGTCCCAATCATTAGCTTCTCCAACGATGTCGGCGTTGCTGGACAAAATGTCTTCCTGCTTGGCCATTTGCCCAACCAGTCGATCGACCGCGTTGTGCGTTACGCCAAGGCGCAAGGACTAAACCGCTTCGGCGGCATTGTATCTGCCAATGTCTATGGCCAGCGCGCGCAATCCAGCCTCACAAGCGCAGTTCGAAATGCTGGCGGTAATTTGGTGGGTGTGCAGGAATCTGACGGTTCAGCAGCATCGGCGGACGCAGCCGCGCGCCGCCTTGGCCAATTGGGTCAGATCGACGCTGTCCTGATTGCCGATAGCGGTCGCGCTGCTGTCGTTACTGTGCCATCGCTTCGGCGGCATGGCCTGAAAAACGCCAAGATTTTAGGGACCGATCTGTGGAACATCGATGGTTCGCTCGCCAGCAAGCCGCCGATGTACGGCGCGTGGTTCGCCAGCGTTTCGGATACACTCTACAATCAATATGCCACCAAATACCGGACGCGCTTCGGGCGAGCCCCTTTGCGGCTGTCGAGCCTTGGCTATGATTCGGTCCTACTGGTTGCACGTGTGGCCCGCGACTGGCGGCCGGGGTCAAAATTCCCCGTGTCCCAACTGACAGACCCGCAGGGCTTTATCGGCGTCGATGGGGCATTCCGCTTCCTGAGCAATGGCCTCACCGACCGCATGCTGGAAGTGCAGGAAATTCAGGCTGGTAAGTTCGTCACGGTAAACGCCGCGCCAACGCAATTCTCTAAGTAACGTGATTGCCCCCTCCTTCAACGGAGGGGGCTAACTTAGTGATTGCAATGCTCGTTATGGATATGCCCACCGCCCATTTTGCGGGCCTTTTCGATTTTTTTCAGCACCATTTGGCGCTTTAATCGCGAAAGATGGTCGATGAAGAGGATACCCTCGAGATGGTCCATTTCGTGCTGAAGGCAGGTGGCCATTAGGTCATCCATCGATTCTTCATGCGTCTTGCCATCCAGATCCTGCCACCGCGCACGGATTTTCGCAGGCCGTTCGACTTCGGCATATTGATCAGGCACCGAAAGGCACCCCTCATTGTAAACCGAATGCTCTGCCGATGGCTCAAGAATTTCGGGGTTAACGAAGACACGTGGATTTTTCACCACCTCGCCATCCGGCCCCTCTTCCTGCAGGTCCATGACCAACAGCCGCTTGGGCACACCAACCTGAATTGCTGCCAGACCGATGCCGGGGGCGGCATACATCGTCTCGAACATGTCCTCGACGAGCGTTTTCAAATCATCATCAAATGCTTCGACAGGTGTCGATATGGTTTTCAGCCGCGGATCGGGCACTTCAAGAATGGGTAATATGGCCATGCGGTGCAGATAGGGATGGTTGCAGTCGAAATCAACCGACAGGACGGCGAGCGCGAAGAGCTTGCGCCAAGGTACCGTCGTCAAGATAATCAAGCTCGCCGCCCACCGGCACGCCATGCGCCAGCTGGGTTAGGCGGATCGGGTAGTTTTCCAGCCGCTCTGCAAGATAATGCGCAGTGGTCTGGCCATCCAGCGTGGCATTCATCGCCAGCACGACCTCGTCCACGCCGCCAGCAGCCACACGCGTAATTAGGCCGTCAATATGGAGGTCTTCAGGCCGCACGCCATCGAGCGCGGATAAACGTCCGCCAAGCACATGATATTTCCCTGGAAACAGGCGCGACCGGTCGAGCGCCCACAGGTCGGACACATCCTCTACCACGCAGATTGCGCGCGTATCCCGGCGTGGATCGACGCAAATGCCGCAAGGGTTGCCGGTATCGATATTGCCGCAAGTCTCGCACACGACCAGCCGTTGTTCGACATTGTTCAATGCGCGCAACAAGGGCTGCAAAACGGTTTCACGCTTCTTCATAAGGTGCAGCACCACGCGTCGCGCCGAGCGGGGGCCGAGGCCGGGCAGTTTCGACAATGCCTGCGCCAGTGCGTCTATTTCTTGCGATGCCATGTCAGCGGTCTTAGGGGGCTTTCAAACAAAGGAAAAGTCACGATGCGCCTTGCCTTCATGGGAACGCCCGAATTTGCGGTGCCGACACTCGACGCACTTGTCGCAGCGGGTCATGAGGTTTTGGCCGTCTACACGCAGCCGCCGCGTCCGGCGAACAGAGGCAAGAAACTGACCCCGTCTGCGGTGCAGGCTAGGGCGGAGGAGTTGGGTCTGCCGGTGCGGACGCCGGTTTCGCTGCGGAATGCCGAGGCGCAAGCGGAGTTTGTCGCGCTCGATCTCGATGTCGCGGTGGTGGCAGCTTACGGGCTGATATTGCCGCAAGCGATACTGGATGCGCCGAAACATGGTTGCCTTAACGTCCACGGCTCGCTCCTGCCCCGTTGGCGCGGCGCGGCGCCGGTGCAACGCGCGATATTGGCAGGCGACGAAAAGACGGGCGTTATGGTCATGCAGATGGAAGCGGGGTTGGATACCGGACCGGTGCGCGCGACGACCGAGATCGAAATTGGACAGAAATCTACTGGCAAGCTTACGTCTGAATTGGCCGAGCTTGGCGCGGAACTGATGGCTGTCGTGCTGAATGACCTCGCCGCGCATCCCGCAGTACCGCAATCCGAAGAGGGCGTCACTTATGCCGCCAAGATCGACAAAGCCGAAACGCGGATGGAATTTTCAGCGTCGGCAGATCAGGTCGATCGGCAGGTTCGCGCTTTCAATCCAGCGCCGGGGGCATGGTTTGAGTTTCAAGGCGAGAGATATCGGGTCCTTGCCGCAGAATTATCCGCGGAAAATGGCCCGGCTGGAACGGTGCTCGATGATACACTTACCATCGCATGCGGCACTAACGCTATTCGTCCAACCCTCATTCAGCGGGCAGGCAAACCAGCCATGAAAGCCGCAGAACTGCTTCGTGGCAAACCAATCCCGCCCGGCACGGTCCTCAAATGACCCGCTTTGCGCTCACCATTGAATTCGACGGCGGCCCTTATATGGGCTGGCAATGGCAGGACCATGGCCCGTCGGTACAAGGCGCGATCGAGGAAGCGATATTCAAAGTTACAGGCGAGAAAACGCTCGTCTACAGTGCGGGCCGCACCGATGCAGGGGTGCACGCCCTTGGAATGCGCGCGCATGTCGATATCGAAAAGCCGCTCAGCGCGTTCCGCATCATGGAGGCGATCAACGCGCAATTGCGACCGCATCCGATTGCCGTTCTGGCCTGCGAAGAGGTTTCTTCAGACTGGCACGCCCGTTACAGTTGCATCGGCCGGTCTTACGAATACCGCATCCTCAACCGCCGCGCTTCGCTGACGCTCGAGAGAGGTCGCGTGTGGCGCATCGGGCCGGAACTTGACGCAGCCGCGATGCACGAGGCGGCGCAATTGCTTGTCGGCCTGCATGACTTCACGACCTTTCGCTCGACTGCATGCCAATCGGCAAGCCCCATCAAAACGCTAGACCGACTCGATGTCAGGCGCGAAGGACAGCATGTAATTATCGAAGCAGCGGCGCTCTCATTCCTGCACCATCAGGTGCGCTCGATGGTCGGTTGCCTTGCTGCGGTCGGCCTTGGACGCTGGACAGCAGGCGACCTGCAAGCCGCACTTGACGCCAAAGACCGCGCCGCCCTCGCCGAAAATGCTCCGCCCGAGGGGCTATATTTCGTGCGGGCAATTTATCCCTAAGCGAACAGCTTGCTCAGAGATTTCTCAAGCATCGCCAGTTGCCACAAGAGCCGACCATTATTCGCCCGTCCAGCGATATGATCCTCCGCTGCTTTGGCAATCGCCTTGCTCTCAAACAGGTCCATTTGTGAAAACATCATGCTCGTCGAAAGCGCTCGCGCCTCGTCGGCTAACGGCCCGCGAAACCACTGGTCAATGGGCGTCACGAACCCCATTTTCGGACGATAGAGAATGTCCTTGGGCAGATAGGTTTCCATCGTTTTCTTCATCAGCCATTTGCCCTGCCCGCCCCTAATCCGCATATTCTCGGGCAGGCTGGCGGCAAATTCGAGCAAACGGTGGTCTAGCAAAGGCTCGCGCGCCTCAAGCCCGACTGCCATGCTCGTTCGGTCGACCTTGGTCAGGATATCGCCGGGCAGCCACACCTTCATATCCGCATATTGCGCCTGATCGAGCCCGCTTTGGGCAGGCGCATTTGTCATCAGCCGTTCCATATGATCCTCGGCTCGGTAGCCGCCAATGCTCGCCTGCATCCGCTGCGAATAGAGCGCGTGGCGCTGTACAGGATTGGTCAGGCTGACGGCATCGGTATAGCCCTGCGGCCCGGTGCGAGCGAGCGACAGCAAGGTCGTTTTGGCACGAAGCGGGCGCGGTGCCCAATCCGCCTTGGGGTAAAGATTGCCGAGGCCGCCAAACAATGGCCCACGAAGAGATTGCGGCAGCAGGCCGCGCAACTGCTCTTCCTTGTGATGGAATACATGCCGTCGATATCCGGCCAACGCCTCATCCGCGCCGTCGCCGGAAAGAGCCACCGTCACCTGTTCTCGCGCCAGTTCGCAGACGCGGTAGGTGGGCAAAGCCGAGGCATCCGCGAACGGCTCATCAAAATGATAAGCGAGCTTGTCCATCAAACCGAAATCATCAGCCGCAACCGTGCGGCTGCGATGGTCGGTGGCAAAGCGGCGGGCGATCAGTTCGGCATATTCACTTTCATCAAGCGCCTCGACATCGAACCCGATGGAACAGGTTTTCACCGGCTGGCGGGAATGTTCGGCCATCAGCGCGACCACGCTGCTGCTATCAACCCCGCCGGAAAGGAACGCGCCGAGCGGTACATCGGCGACCATGCGCGAGACTACGCCTTGCCGCATTAGCCGCAACAGTTCCTCTGACAGTTCAGCCTGACTGCCCTTGGTGCGTTTGCTGAAATCGATGTCCCAATATTCGGTTGGCTGCGGCAATTCGCGGCTTTGCTGGAGCAGCAAAAAATGCCCCGCCGAGAGCTTCTTTACGCCGCGAATGATGCAGGCATGATCAGGAACATAACCAAAAGCCATATAGTCGTCGACCGCTGCCAGATCGGCCTCGCGCCGCATCGCCGGATGGGCAGTCAGCGCCTTGAGCTCGGAACCAAAAATGACGCTGCCGTCAGGGATTTGGGTGTAAAAAAGCGGCTTCACGCCCAGCCGGTCGCGGGCGAGGAACAGCTGTTTGGTGCGCGCATCATGAATGGCAAAGGCGAACATGCCATGGAAATGCGAGACGCAATCCGGCCCCCAATGCCGCCAGCCTTGGAGGATGACTTCGCTGTCGCTGTGCGTCTGAAAGGCATAACCCGCCGCCTCCAACTGGCTACGCAATTCGCGGAAATTATAAATTTCGCCATTGAACGTCAGCGTCAGCGCCCCGTCATCCGAGTGCATCGGCTGTGCCCCGCCTTCAAGATCAATGATCGACAGCCGCCGGTGCCCCAGCCCAACGCCCGGCGCGGTCCACACGCCCGACCCGTCTGGCCCGCGATGCGCAATAGCATCGGTCATCCGCTTTACCCGGTCAGGGTCAACCGGCTTGGCGGTCTCCAAATGAAAAATACCAGCGATACCGCACATGGGGGAGGCCTCTATCGCAATCCCGCAAAGCGGTCAGCCACTTTGTCGATATCGCCCAAGGATTTGACAAATGCGTCAATGGCGGGTCGGGCAGAACGGTCGCCAACCTGTTCGGCGGAGATTAGGATTGCGACTGCCTGCTGGTTACCGCCGGTCAGGCGCGCCTGAAGCGTCGCCAGCTTGATCCGCGCTGCTGATCCACTGGTGGTGCCATTAACGCGATAAAAGCTCACAACTTCGCGCGCTGCACCCTTGGTCTTTATGCGTTCGGAGCGGCCGTCTGCGGGAGCAGGAGTGTTAGCTGTCCACGACCAATATCCCTCGGGATCAATGGCCCCCTGTCCGTACCCGATAAGTTCGCGACCTTCGGCTTGCCTGTCATAGACGACAACGAACAAATCCGCCTCTTGCCCAGCAGCATTGCGGTAGCGTCCTGACAGATAGTGGCTGCCGCCAACGAAACGCGGCGTCCAATGAACATTAGGGGTGTAGGGCACAATCTCCCAGCCCTCGACCTGCGGCAGGGCGATACGCTGCGGCACTGGCGAGGATTTTGCGGCGACATAGCTTGACCATCCAAATGGCACTGCAGCGACAAATAACAGCCCCGCGAGCGCATGCATTGCTGTTGTAGTTTTTGAAACAGGAGATTGCAGCGTGGACGGGTCAAAAGCGGGTGCATCTGCGCGCTTGTCGAAAAACCGCCAGCCAATCGCCATGACCGCTGCGATGACGATCCCGAAGAAAATCCAGCCGTAGAACACATGGTCAAAGCTGGCGGCGAACGCGATGCCGCTCTGTTCGGCGACGTAAATCGTACCGAACGCGCGCAGACCGTTGGCCAATATCGGGACGACCACACAGACCGCCATGAATGCGGCTCGCCTGCCCCAACTTTTGAAGCACAGATTCGCAACAAGGACCCCATAGGCCACCATCGCAATCAGGAACTTTACCCCAGAACAGGCCTCAGCCACGCGAAAAAGGCCGGCTGGCGTGGTAATGAAGATGCCATCAATATGCGCCGGGATGCCAGTCCAGCCGAGCAAAATCATGCACATTTTCGCGGTCAGCGTTTGCAGCGCTGGCACCGCCTCTTCGCCAACGGGTACGAGGAAAAACATATAAAACAACGGGAAGAGCAACCCGCGCGCGACGTTCGGCCCGAGGATCGCCGCCACCGACCCTTGGAGCATCATAATCAGCCCCAACTGCCGCGCGACCGCGAGCCCTGCGGCGTCACCGAGCAACCATCCACCTGCGCCAACTGCACCGTATAGCAACGCCGGAGTCCACGGCTTTGGTTTCAATTCCGCCAGTAATCCCTTACGTTGAACGACCAGCCAAATAAGGATCGGCACGATCAACAAGCAATGGTTGAAAGTGGAACTGTTCCACCAGATCGCCGCCATGTCGCCCGCGTCGCGCCAGAAGAGCAGGAGCAATCCGCCCCAGGCCGCTCCGAGATATTGCAGTGACCGCTGCCAAGCCGACACGGATTTTTGCTGGGCGGCATCGGCATGGGAAATCGCGATGCTCATCACTCCGCTGCCTCGGCTCGCGCTGACGCAAATCCCATCAGCGCATCGAGAGGTGCCAACTGGCTTTCCCATGCATAATGCCGCATGACATGCGTCCTTGCCGCAGCACCCGTTTTGAGCGCCGCTTGCGGCTCGTCCAGCAGAACGCAAACCCGTTCAGCCTCCGCGGCCACGTTCGGCTCGACGTAGAAGTGAGTGCTATGCTCGGCATAAATGCCCTCGGCTGCAGCAGGCGAGACAACCACCGGGCGCGCCATAGCCATCGCTTCGAGCACCTTGTTCTGGATACCGCGCGCTATCCGCAACGGTGCGACCACAATGTCCGCAGAGCCCAGCCACGTCCGAACGTCGTCAACCGCACCGGTAACCTGCACCCCGGGCAACATCGACAGGTCTGACACGCTTCGGGTTGGATCGCGACCGACAATGGCGAAACTTGCCTCAGGATGACTGCCACGGATGATGGGCATCGCGTGGATGGCAAAATCCGTGACCGCCTCAATGTTTGGCCGATAGTCCATCTGCCCGGTGAAGACGATGAGTGGGTCGGGAAATGCCGGATGCAGCTTTTTGAATTTGGCTGCCGGGTCGTAATATTCGGTGTCGATGCCGTTACCGAAGGCGCTGACATTATCAGCGGAAGTACGGCTGCGGAAAAGTGCGGCCTCCGTTTCGCTGACCAGCAGGCTGGCGTCAGCGCGGCGTGCGGCATTGAGTTCGAACGCGCTGAGCAAACGGCCCTCGCGACCATTAATCCAGCGCATCAACGGATTACCCTCGTCTGCGTAGCTTTCAAACTTGGCACTATCGACATCGACAAAGTCCATGATGAAGCGGCCATCGAAACTATCGGGAACATATTGCGCCATCTGTCCGGAGAAGCAGAAAATGTGACTGATACGGCCAGTTGAGAGCAGCCGTTCGACCCATTCCTGCATCGACCTGCTACCAAAGCTACGCACCGAAACCGGCTGACCAGTCAGTAACGCTTCGGCACCAGCCTGCCATTGCGGTTTGCTGCGCAATTCGACATGGCTCGACGCAAGAATGCCGTCCATCTCGCCGACAAAGCCCATGTCGCGGGCGTCGTCGGCAAAGGTAGCGACATGCACCGGAGCCATTTCACAGAGCCGTTTGAAGATATGATGCGACCGGATCTTGTCGCCGCGGTCAGCTGGCCAGGGAATGCGATGCGCGAGGAACAATATCTCGCGCATCAGCCCAACCCTTTGGCAATCCACGGGCCTAGCCGATTGGCGACCGGCAACGGCAGTTTCTGCCACAAGGCAATTTGCGCTTTATATTTAGGGCTATTGGGATTGACGTCGCGCGGTTCCTGACCATCGGCAGTATGCACGGCATAAGCCATCGGCTCGGGTTCGAAGCCCCAGTTTTTCTTAAAGTGGTAGGCGCCCGAATTCGTTTTCGAACGTCCGAAATCGAAATGCGTGCAGCCACGCTGCCGCGCGTGATTCATTAGCGCGTAATACATGACATCATTGGCGCGCAGGCGCCGCGCATCCCACACGCCGCCGCCCCAATAAGGCATAACGGTTCCATTGTGATAGAGACTCAGTACGCTGGCGACTGGCCGACCTTCGGAGAGAACTGTAAGGATGTCGGCATCGTCGAATGCTCCGAGAACCGATGCCATCAGGGATTTTGGAAATACAGGCGTTCCGAGGTTGCGAACACTTTCGGCATAAACGGCGTACTGCCAATCAAGATCGCGCTGCCCGCGACCGGTTTCGACCTTCAGCCCATTCTCCAGCCCCTTCCGGACCTCTGCGCGTTGCTTGCGCGGTATGGCTAGAAGTTCGGCTTCGTCATCGGGCTGCAACGCCTTCAGGAAATTTGCGTGTGAGTCACGCTTCTCGATCCAGTCACCGCCGGGTAACGAACCGCCGCGCAATTCAACAGTCGGACAACTCCACCGCTCAGCCAAGTCGCAAATCGACATGGCAAGCCGCCGCGTTGCAGTTGGGCTGCTCGACAATATGCCGCCACCAACGGCAAAGCCCGACGATACCAGAGCCCGTCCAAACAACGGCGAATGAACAAGGTGAAAGGGCAGAATTGCTGCAATCTCGCCGCCGGATTCGGCAATAAGGCAATGTGCACTTTGCCCGGTGCCCGCTTCGATTGCGTTTAGCCATTTGGGTCGGTGAAATGGCAAGCCGCACGCATGCCCCATCACCCATGCGTCGAGGCGCGCCACCTCATTTGCGTCGCGCAAATCGGCTTGCCGTACGCTGATTTTGGATCGAAGCATCGGCGCGTTCATGCGAGCCGTGCCTGCTCGCGCGCCACAACGCTATCAAGCCGTTCCCATTGAAAATCTCTCGGCAAACGCCGTAGCTTCTCCGCCATCACGTCAAGTTTGGTATAATGGCGTAGCTTGGATTTGATTGGTGCGTTCGTCACACGCGGCTGATCGGGGTCTATTTCCCAAGGGTGAAAATAAATCACGGCTGGACGATTGTCGCGCTCGTTTACCTGGCGGATCGCCCAGCGCGAAAACGCATAGGGCAACAAACGGAAAAACCCGCCGCCGCCTGCAGCAAGCCGCTTCGAACCAAGTTCAGCGGTGGTTACGGGAATTTCAAGGAAATCGCTGTTGGCAACGGGCCTAAAAGCAAAGCGCGGGGCCTCCGCCCAGCCATAATGGTCGTGCTTCACCGGCGCGACGCTCGACGAATAGGTATAGCCCTGCTCGGCTAGGATCTCGTGCGCCCAAGGGGTGCGCTGATCGATGGAGAAACTCGGTGCGCGGTAGCCGGTGACTTTTACACCAGCGGCATCTTCAATCAGTTTGCGCGACCGTACCAGGTCTGCTGCAAATTGTTCAGGCGTGAAGGTGAAAACGCGGTCATGGCCATAGCCATGACTGCCAATTTCGTGACCGGCATCAACAATGCGCCTGATTAAAGCCGGATAACGCTCCGCCACCCAACCCAGGGTGAAGAAGGTCGCTTTGACGCCTGCCTCTTCGAACAATGCCATCACCGCATCAGTATTGCGCTCCACACGGCATTCGAGCGAATCCCAGTCCTTGCGGTCAATTACCGTTTCAAAGGCCCCCACCTGAAACCAGTCCTCAACATCGACGGAGAGCGCGTTTTGCACCGGTTTCCAGTTCCTTTAGGGGCCAACATGGCCATGTTCATTTCAGGCGGCGCGGCTGTTCTGCACAAGTCTGGCTTCAAAGCTGCCCTCTTTGTCCATCCAGTCGATCATCATGGCAACCACCCGGCGCAGCGCGCTCTCCTGTTCCGATACCCGTTGCTCAAGTTTGGCCACCCGCGCAGCGAGTGCCTCAACCTCTGCATTTGGCGCAAGCACTGGTTCGGGAGCGACGATAGGCTCCGGCACGGGTTTTGCCACTGCAGCGAGCTGCACCGCGACTTCGGGAATCGATTCTTCAGCGAATATTTTGGTTTCCACTGGTTCACTGGCCATGTCGATTTCGGCTGCCGGTACTTCCTGCACCAGCGGCGCGCGTGCGGACATCTGCGCCTCATATTCGAAAGGCTTGCCAGCCATGTCCGCGATGACTGCTTCGACAAGCGCGCCGTCAAGAACATCAACCTGTTCAACCGCACCCATCAACATGACGCGGTTCATCAGCGTATTGAGCTTGCGCGGCACGCCTCCGGTTTCGGCATAGAGCGCAGTGTAAGCATCAGCTGTGATCTGCGGCCGACCATTCCACCCAGCACGTGCCAGACGATGCACGATATAGGGCTCCACCTCGCTGGCATCCATCGGTTCGAGATGATGTGTCGCAATCACCCGCTGGCGGAGCTGCTCCAACTCGGCAGCATCGCGCACGAGGTCGCGGAACTCGGGCTGGCCGAGCAGAAAAATCTGCAACAATGCGGACGACCCCAACTGGAAGTTCGACAGCATCCGCAATTCTTCGAGCGCATCAACCGACAGATTCTGCGCTTCATCGACGACCAGCAAACAACGACGGCCAGTTCGCGCCTCGGCATGCAGAAAATTCTCGATGCTTTTCAGCGTCGACGCCTTGTCCAACCCACGCGTATCGATGCCGAATGATTCCGCCGCCATATGCACCATATCGAGGCCATCGAGTTGGCTGGTCACAATGGTTGCTGCCGTCAGACGTGCCTTGTCGACGCTCTGCATCAAATGGCTGACCAGAGTCGATTTCCCCGCCCCCACTTCGCCGGTAATGACAATGAAGCCCTCGCCTTGCGCAAGACCATATCCGAGATAGGACAACGCCTTCCGGTGCGTCGCGCTTTCAAAATAATATTGCGGGTCGGGCGTCAGCTGGAATGGGCGTCCGGTCAGGCCGTAGTATTGATCGTACATTATCGTTGCCCCTTAGAAACTGTACCGCAGGCCGAGCAGCGCAGATGCGGTCAGCTCGCTGTCGAAGTCTTCCTGTTTGTAGCTATCGAGACCGACAGCCGCCGAAGCCGAAAGCCCACGGATAATCTGGCGATACAGCGCCGCATTCGCGCCGGTCGAAAGCGTATCACCCGCACCTGTAAAGCCAGGATCGAAATAGCTTACATACACGTTCGATTCAAACCGCGTCAGGCGATCAAGGGCCGTGCCGAGATAGGCCACGGCGAAATAACTGTCATCCTTCACACCATCAATTTGCGCCTGCGCGCCAAGCTGCGATGCGATGAACTTGCGCTGGTTATAGCCGACCGCAAAGCCGCTGTCCCATCCGCCGTTGGTACCGCTGAACGAAGCCGTCACGCCGCGCTGGCGAAACGCTGCCGATGAAGCATTCTGGAGCGCATCGTTAAAGCAGAAACCACCCGTCTGGCCAAAGGCACAGCCACCGATATCGCCAGACAACGGGTTGCGCGAGCTGCGGAACTGTGTGGGCAATGACGCCAGATTGTCGTTCAGCATGCCGCCAAAGCCGGAAACGGTATCATAGACGGATATGTTGACCGCCCAGTCCCGGCCGGGCTGATAGCTCAGGCTGCCGATATAGGTGTCGGTGCCATAACGGCGGCCATAGCGCGCCTCGACCGAAGTACGCGGGCTGGGGCGCCACAATACGCCTGCATCCCAGATGAGGCCGTCTTGCTGATACGCAACCAGTCGCGGTGAATTGGGGTCAGTAACCAGACGGCCACCACTGCCGACGACAGGGTCGCCATTGATGTCGCGTAACGCGTCGCGTTCGCTAATCTCAATATCCTCATAGCCGACACCGCCCACAAATGCGAGCGTTGGAGTAACCGGTACGGTGACATCGGCGCGGGCATATTTTCCATCAAATCGGCTATCGAGCTGGCCTGCATCTTCACGTTCCCAACTGCCACTTACCGCCCAGCCAAAGGGCAAAGCGCCCGGCTGCATGCCGACCGACGCGGTTGCCAGCTGGCTCACGCTGTCGTCGAACTGGTCGAAGCGTTGCTGTCCGGCCGGCAGGACGACGGTGTCCTTGCTCTCCACCTTGGTGTAACCAGCACGGTAGGCGGCGTTGACGCTCAACGCGCCCGCTTGAGTGGCAAAGGTCGGCCCACCATAGACCGAATAAACCTGCGTGACATTGTCGGGGTTGCCCACCAAATTGCTTGGCGCTGCGCCGCGGCCATCAACGCGGGTACGGGCGGCAACGCCACCTGCCTCAAGACTGAAATTGCGGGTCAGCGCGACGGAACCGCGGGCGAGACCGGTCACCGTGTCCTGATCTTCGACATTATTGTCGTAACCGATCAATCGTTCGTAGCGCAGGCTGACCTGGGCTTCGGCCCGGCGTGTTGCGATAGATGCGTCGACACCTGCGGCCAACGTCGAATAGGTCAGCACATCGCCGCCGTCCTTCAGGTCGGCAACAAGCACCTGCTGCACTTCAAGATAAGGGACGACCTCGACGCGCGGACCGTCGCGCTTGCCGCCGCGCCCCCGCTTTTTAACGGGTGCTGCCTCAACTGGTTGTGCATCTTCGGGTGAGCCATATCCGTCATCCATCGGCGACCAGTCGGAATCGATCTGCTGCGCCATCGCAGGCAAAGGCAATGACGCCACGCCTGCCAATAACACAAGCTTCAAGACCGGGTTGTGCATCATGATGCTCCATATCCGTAGTAATTTCCGAACTTGCGTCCGGTGGGAGAAAATTTGGTGCGATTGAGCAGCAGCTGGACATGTTCGCAGCCGCTGAGCAGGCTCAATGCATCGCGCAGCGCGCTGTCAGTAGTGACGTCGGCATGGACGACCATCAGCGTCTGCCCGACATGCAACGCCAGTACTGAAGCAGGCGAAGCGGCCAAAGCAGGCGGAGAGTCAAAAATGATAATCCGCGACGGGTCGTTTCGGGTCAGCTGATCGATGATTTCGGCGGTGCGGGCAGCTGCCAGATATTCGGTGTCCTGATTGGTCTGGCTACCAGCTGGCAGGATCGAAAGGCCATCAATGTCGGTTTCGATAACAAGCGATTCGACATCGCAGGCAGAATCGGCAAGCGCGTCCATAAACCCACGATGGGCCTCAATACCGAAAGTCGAGAGCACGCTGGGCTTGGCAAAATCGGCGTCCACCAAAAGGACGCGATTGTCCTTTTCGCTCGCCATCGACAGCGCGAGATTGATCGCGCAGTAAGTCTTACCTTCATTGGGGTTTGCCGAGCAAACCAATATGCGTTCGCCATGCGGCACGGCGTCGACGCCCTTACCGCCCCGCGCAGCCAGCAATAATTGACGTTTGACGATGCGAAACTCTTCCGAAAGGCCGGTCACTGGACCGTCCGGGACGATAAAATTATGCGCAGAAAGCCGTTCGCGGTTGATGGCGACAAAGTTGGAACTGGCCGGACGCGCCGCCATTGGCTGATGGACAGCGGGTTGAGGTGCAACTAGGGTCGATGCAACAATGACTGGCGGCTCTTCAACTGGCGGCACGGGCGGATTGGCCGCCCCGCCACGCAGCGCCGCGCCAAAATCATATAGTTCGGATGCGCGTTCGAGCAGCGATCCTGCTGACTTGATTGAGCTATGCTTGTTCATCCCTTCTGCTCCCTCAAGCCGTCAAACCGCGCTGGACAAATTCCGCGACCAGCAGCAACGCAAAGACGCCAACGAGGCCGCCCGACGCACCATAGAAAAGCTTCATCCGCTGCTTGCGCTGCGCGCGTTCCTCACCCGTCAGCATCTGCGAAATCGAGCCGATGACTGGCAGTCCGCTGGCGCGTTCCAGCTTGGCTGCGGTTGGGAAGCTGGTCTGCACATGGCCAAGTGCGAAAGCGGCACCGACACCTGCACCAATCCCGGCGATCAGGACACCGGCCAGTAACAACGGACGATTGGGCGCGGCTGGAACGTTGGAGAAGGAAGGCTCCTTGACCACACGAAACTGCACCGCATCGGTCTGGGTTTCGACCTGCCCGCGAAGGCTGATCTGGTCGCGGTTGACCAGCAGCTTGTCATATTGCTCTTTTAGAACCTCGTAATCCCGGTTTATGCGCTGATATTCTGCGGCAACGCCCGGCTCGGCTGTCTGCTTGGCCGCAAGCTGCGCCATGTCCGACTGCAACGCATTCTTGCGCGCACTCAGCGCACTCACCGATGCTTCGCGTTCGGCCCGCATGGATTGCAGCGAGCTATAGGCCGGATTCGGCGTCCTATACCCTCCAGCGCCAGCGGATGCTCCACCTTGTGCGCGCAGGTTTGAAATCTGCTTGCGGATTGCGACCACATCGGGGTGATTATCGGTAAAGCCGCGAGCGCGCATGGAGGCCAATTCGCCTTGCGCTTGACCCAAAGCGCTTGGCGCGCCGCTGCCACCCATTGAGGGAGTGTTCAATGTCGCCGGAGTTCCGGCAAGCTGACCGTTCAGGGCGGCGAGCGCGCTGCGCGCCTGAATGAGCTGAGAATCGATCTGGCTGAGTTCGGCGCGCGATGCTTCCATCCGTTGCGACACAGAGCCCACGCCTGGCAGCAGGCCCAGATTCTGGGTTTCATAAGCGACTCGCTTGGCCTCGGCTGCCTGCAGCTGCTTGCCGCGCGCTTCGATTTGTGTGTTCAGGAAACGCAGCGTCTGGCTGGTTTCCTTGCGGTCGCCAGCGATATTGTCGTCCTCGGCCACGTCGATCAGTTTCTGCACGACGTCGCGCGCCAATTTGCCGCTTGGCTGCTTGACAGAGATGGAAAAAAAATCGTCCTGCTCGGGCTTCACTTCGATATTCGCACGGAGACCTTCGATCTTGCCCGCCATTTCCGCAGGTGTGACAATAGTCGCGCCAAGATCGGTGCCACGAATAACCTTTTCGAGATTGTCCGAAGAAATCAGTGTCTGGCCGAGCTGCTGGATATTTTTGCGCTGATCCTGCTGGGTGATTCCCACTTGATCGGACAGCATCGATTGGGTGCGAACCTGAATTTGCGCCTTCGATTCATATTTGTTCGGGATCATCGCGACAACGAGCCAGCCCAAAAGGCATATGCCCCAAGCCACCGCGAGCGCCAGCCAGCGGCGGTTCCACACGCTGTGGACGGCGATCCGGAATTCGTCGTAGAGACTGTTCATAGCTTAGAACATGCTTTCAGGAATGATGATAACATCGCCTGGCTGGAGCAACACATTGGCTTTGCTGTCGCCGCGTTTCAGCAAGTCGCCCAAGCGCAATGAATATTCCTTCTGCGCGCCGGTACCCTTGTTGGACCGGATGAGCCGCGCTTTATTGCCAGCCGCATATTCGGACAGGCCGCCAACCGCGATCATCGCGTCAAGCACTGTCATGTTGGCGCGGTAAGGAATAGACGCGGGCTTCTCGGTCGCTCCGACGATGCGGACTTGCTGGGAAGTGGTGCCAGCAAATTCGTTGACGATGACCGAGACAATTGGATCGTTGATATATTGCGACAACTGCAGCTTAATATCCTGCGCCAGCATCGTCGGGGTTTTGCCCACGGCGGGCATGTCGGTGATCAGCGGCGTCGTTATACGTCCGTCGGGTCGGACCTGTACCTTCGCGCCGAGCTCAGGGTTGCGCCATACGAATATGGTGAGCTGATCGAGCGGGCCAATCATATAATCTTCGCCGGGGCCTTCGCGGACCGAGACAGTCGGTGCCTGTGGCAGTTGGGGACCGCCGGCGATGGAACCGCATCCGGTCAAGGCCACAGCACTCGTACCGAGCACCAGCATCAACTTGATTTTCAACGCGTTCTTCATCACCCAGTCCTCTTTGACTGCGACGAATCAGACGGCCACGCCCCTATTGGCATGCCTGCAACTGTCGCAGATTGGACTTTGCTATGGAGAAAAAGGGTGAACAGACCGTTAGGATTAACCAGTTTTGTGATGTAAAATCAGCGGTGTCCTGTTTGGGGACGGGCCGATATGCAAATCTTTATCCCGAAATTAGGCTGGGGCCTTAACCTCATTTGAGCGCCGCCATTGCCGCTTTGGCAGCTGCCGCCAAATCGTCCATCGCCTTCGCCCAAGGGCCATGCCCGTGGCTGATCCGTGCCACGCCCAGGTCCGCAAGCGTTTTGATATCAGGGACGCCGTCGCCAACCAAAATATTCACCGGCAACGGCGACTTTTCGCACAGCTGCCCGATCAGGCCAGCATCATATATGAACGGCACAAACAGGCTGTTTGCTCCTGTATCGGCATAGGCCTTGGCGCGTTCGACGACCGCATCGACCAAGGCTTCATCATGCTGCTCCTTTGGGGTCAGAATGAAAAGATCGGCACGGGCATTGATCCACAGACCGGATGCAGCAGCAGCGCCAATTCGCTCTGCCGCATCGGCGGTGTCGAACAATTTCCGGGTAGCAGGGTCCTTGTCCTCGATGTTGATCCCGACCGCGCCCGCATCAGCAGCGCGCGCAACCGACGCACGGACTGCAGCAGGATCGGCACCATAGCCCGCCTCCATATCGATGGTTACCGGCAGATCGGTGACTGACAATATGCGTTCCAGATTCTCCAGCGCAGCGTCGAGCGGCAGGGTTTCGCCATCTTTGAACCCCAGTGAGCAAGCAACGCCCCAGCTTCCCGTGGCAATGGCTTTTGCGCCTGCTTCGCTCACTGCCTTTGCACTGCCGGCATCCCAAATGTTATAAAGGATGAGAGGTTTCCCCGGGACATGCAGATCGCCGAAGGCCTTGATTTTCTCATTCATGCGCTTTTCCTCTCAGCGTTCAGCAATTTTTCCTTGCGCTCGACGCCATAGGCATAGCCACCAAGCCCGCCGTCGGTGCGGATAACACGATGGCATGGAATGAGTACGGCAACATTGTTTGCACCATTGGCGCTGCCCGCCGCGCGCACCGCTTTGGGTTTACCGACAGCTGCAGCAATATCGGCATAAGTCCGGGTCTCGCCAGCAGGAATCCGGCGAAGTTCATTCCATATTGCCTGCTGGAATGCTGTGCCTGCCACATCAAGCGGCAGGTCGGGCATTTGCGCTGGGTGCTCGATGGCGGCAATCGCGCCCTTGACCAGTTCTTCCAAAACTGCACCGCCAGCGACAATCGCGGCTTTGGGAAAGCGCTGCGCCAATGCGCTGTCGTCTTCATCGAATGACAGGCGACAAATGCCTTTGTCCGTTGCGGCCAGTAACATTTTGCCTAGCGCAGTATCCACCACCGCCCAGCGAATCGTCGTCCCGGCCCCACCATTTTTCCACGCGCTCGGTGTCATGCCCAAATGTCCCATCGTGTTGGCGTAAAATCGGCTCGGCCCTGAATAGCCCGCCTCGTAAATCGCATCGGTGACGCTGCCATTACCTTCGAGCGCCGACGCCGCGCGCTTTGCCCTGAGCGATCGTGCATAAGCCGCAGGCGTCACCCCGGTGTCGCGTTTGAACAGCCGGTGAAAATGGTGCGGCGCATAATCCACGGCCGCCGCCAGCTCCTCAAGCGACAGTCCTTCGTCCGCCTCTTCAATCATTTTAAGTGCCGCCGCTACAGCTTCACGATCACGCCCGACCTCGTCGGGCTTGCACCGCATGCACGAGCGATAACCTGCCGCGATTGCTTCGGCTGCGGTCCAGAAAAACTCCACATTCTCCCGCAAAGGCCGCCGCGCCGGACAGCTCGGCTTGCAATAAATCCCAGTGGTCTTGACCGCACCGACAAATTGCCCGTCAAGCGACCGGTCGCGCCGGTCAAAGGCATCAAATGCCCAATAGCTGTCGACGGCGCGCTGTCGGTCCAATTTCATCTCCTGAATCATACGCGCTCTACTTTGGCCGAAAAGCAGCCATGCGCGGCATTATGCGCATGGATATAGGCGATTTCGGCGCTGGCGAATAGTTCGCGGATCTTTGCGTCGGCCTGTCCGGGTAACGCCAGCGCCGCGTTCCGGAGCATACCCTCGCGGTCGAACGCACGGAATGCCATAGGGCGACCTTCGAACACTGGCGGAATCTCATCGATATATTCAGCCATTTGGCTGGCCGCGCTGCGCAGATATATCGCATAAGCGGACCGATAAGGTGTCGCCACGTCGTGGCTGACATGGTTGAGCAAGATCAACTCCTCGCTCGTCTTGGCGTCTTCAAGGCTAATCCGGCATGGCCAACCTTTATCGGCACCAGCGGTCACACGCACCGCCCCGTGTTCTGCCAATACGGCGTCATCCATTTCGAATAGTCCCGCAAACGGTTCGCGGTCCAACCCAGTTATTCGATAGCTCATATTCCGGCTCCTTGTTGAATGGATGCCTGAATAACGCCGAGGCGAATCGCCCGCGTCCCGAAACTTGCTTTCAAAGCCTGTCGGTACACTTTACAAAGTTGAGGAAGTTGAGACCACGTCACCCCCCGCGTGCGTGGGGCATGTGTCGGGGTTGAACCGCAAGCGGTGCGGGCGGATATAGAGCGAGATAAACGTGCGCTCAGCATCCGCACATTATCATTGATAAAGGCCGTGTAGGAAATACAATTCTGCCTCAGCCGCCACAGGCCCTGAACAAAGCCAATGTCCGCTCGCGCGCCAATTCTGCGCTCGGCTCATGATAGTCCTTCCGCCGGTCGGAATTAAAGCCGTGGTTCGCGTCATACACGAATATCTGCGCCATCGGATGTTCCTTGGCGATTAACGCCTCGACACCTTCCATCGGGATGCCTTGGTCATATCGGCCGAAATGGGCGATAGTCGGGCATTTGGGCGGCTTGTCAGCATAGATGGTCGGAACAAGGCTGCCATAATAGCAGGATGCCGCTGCCAGGTCGTCGCTAATGCCTGCCATCGCCCACGCGACCGAGCCGCCATAGCAATAGCCGGTGATGAAGACCGGGCCTTTGTCCTTCAGCGCGTCGATGCAGGTCTGCGCATCCTTCAATGAATCGACAAAAGGATGCAGTTCGCGCGCAAGTTCCACGGCGCGGTTATAATCAGGACCCGTATATTCTGCCTCGAACCCAGGATGCTCACGGTCGAATATGGCGGGCGACAGAACCTCATATCCGTCCGCTGCATATTCGTCGCACAGTTCGCGAATATGATCGGTAACCCCAAAGATTTCCTGAATGAGAACGAGGCCGCCGCGCTGTTCGCCTTGCGGCTCGGCATGGTAGACGGCGATTTCGGCGCCGTCGGTCATTGTCATTTTCGTCATTTGCCCACGCATATTCGCCCCTCCTCGTTTCGGGTCAGGCAATATGAGTGATGCTCTTCAGCGCGTCTATGGTCTGCCCAACCTGTTCGGACTGGTCCATGACATCGGTTGAAATTGCAAGCAACTGGGTTGCACGGATCTCGGCTTCAGAGGCCGACTGAAACATATGGGTAATCGTATCACAAAGCCGGTCGTAACCTAGACGGATTTCGGCAAGTTGTCCCATAACCTCGCGGTTGGACTGCGCCTGCAGATCGACAATAGCGGCTATTTCGCGGCTTTGAACCATGAAGTCCGAAAGCTGGCCCTCGACGGCATTGATGTAGCTACCCGTTTCGCCAGCGCTTTTTGCGATCTGGGTCAGTTTCTCGCTCGCGGTACGCGCTACGTCCTGACTTTGGCTGGCGAGCATACGGACCTCGCGGGCAATCACGGCAAAGCCGCCATCGCCATCATCAAGCCGCGCCGCCTCGATCGACGCGTTAATCGCAAGGCTGTTGGTTCGCCGCGCCAATTCGGTAATCGCAGCAACCATTGCTGCTGTCTGTGCACTTTCGCTGACCAAAGTGGCCGACACTCTCCTGCCCTGTTCGCCCGATTGGGCAAGTGTCGACACGCTGGCCTCCGCACGTTGCGCCAGTTCCTCTATCGCCCTGAACGATTCGACCAGTGCCTGCCCCCGGCTGGCGATGGCATCCATCGTTACTGATATCTGTTCGACATAGGCGGCGGACGCAGTCATATTCTGTCGGGTGCTTTGTGCCTCTTCATGAATTTCGGACGATGCAGTGCGCATGCTGCGTGCCGCCGAGGTCAAGCTTGAAGACAATTGGCCTAGATCGACTTCCTGCGATTCAATCCTTTCGGTGACAAGCCGCGCCCGGTTTGCCCGCTGCAGCTCGAACTGTGATTCTTGTTCGAGCAAGGCTAGCTCGCTCTGCCGACGCGCTTCCTGATCAATAGCGGAACGGCGCGATTCACGATGGCCTTTAGCAATTGCGCGACCAATAGCTCCTATCTCGTCACGGCGCCAAAGATCGGTCCAATAAGGCGCCAGATTACCGTCGTTGCGCTGAGCCGCCAGCCCCATCATGCGGTTCATTGGCTCGGAAAAGTCTTGCCTAACCAATTTTTTGAATCGTCCAGCAAGCAACAATGCCCAGCCGGCGGTGCCGACAGCGAGTATATAAGCCAGGGCAAAGATGATCTGCATGATCGTCAGCAAACGGCTCGCGCGTTCACTGAGATAGGTCAGCAGGTGCGTCCCCTGGCTGTCGATGTCGGCAATACGATACTGCAAATCGCGCGTACGGAACGGCGCAATCCACTCTCGATCAGGAGAGACCAGCAGCTTTTTCATTTCTTGCCGTACAGCATCGGCCGGTGCCCGGGCCTCGATAAACCCAGCCCACTTTGGCGAGGGGTTGCTGCCAACATAGCGTTCGAGCGATGTCCACGCCATCTTGTCGGCCTCAATCAAGGAATCCAGTGCGCTCGTTGCGCTGCTGGCATCCATCACGCCGTCATCATATTTCACCAGTATTGTAATGGTTGTGTTGTAGTTCGCGGTAATCCGATGAACTATCTCGGTTGGCTTGATTTGCTGTTCAACCAATTCTCGTACAGAAAGATGGGCGGCAACCACAATCCCGACCGCAGTAAATAATGTGCCGATGATAGATAGAAGCAACATGTTGGCGGACCGGCTAAACCGTCCGCTCAGTAACCGTCGCGTTTTCGCTTTTAACACGTGAAAAAGTGCCCCTGTAGTAATTGTAAAGTCGCTTAATCAGTTGAATGTTGCATTCACATGACCGTATTGGCCAAGTCGTCCAATCCCATCTTGCATCGCAGCAAAAGCCCTGCTAGGCGCGCGGCGACGGCGGACAAAGGGTAACCTTTCGGCCCGGTCACCAAATTTTTCAGTCTCACATTCGAGGACACTCACGCGTGGATAATTCCGGCGGCACAAGCGCTAATATACAGGCCAGTCTGGCTGGCCGTTACGCGACGGCTTTGTTCGAACTGGCGCGTGATGCGAAGGCCATCGACGCCGTTGAAAAGAGCTTGTCGAGCGTGGCGCAGGCAATTGGCGAATCGGCTGATTTGAAGTCGCTGACAACTAATCCCGTCCTGACCCGCGCAGATGCCAAGAACGCAATCGCTGCTGTTGCGAAATCGATGAAGCTCGATGCGCTGACATCGAATACGCTGGGCGTACTCGCACAGAACCGCCGTCTCGGTGAAACCGTTGCCGTTGCCCGTGCATTTTCCGCGCTTGCCGCATCGCATCGCGGCGAAGTCACCGCCGAAGTAACTTCGGCCCACGCCTTGAGCGCCGCGCAGATGAAGGCGCTCTCTGCAAAGCTCAAAGCGCGCGTCGGTAGCGACGTCGCCATCCAGACCAAAGTCGATCCCTCCTTGTTGGGTGGGCTGACCGTAAAAATCGGTAGCCAGATGATCGACACTTCAATCAAAACCCGTTTGAACACCCTCGCTAACGCGATGAAAGGCTGAGTAGCAAAATGGACATCCGTGCCGCAGAAATTTCCAAGGTCATCAAGGACCAGATCGCCAATTTCGGCACCGAAGCGCAGGTTTCGGAAGTCGGCAGCGTGCTGTCGGTCGGTGACGGTATCGCCCGTATCCACGGCCTCGACAATGTTCAGGCCGGTGAAATGGTCGAATTTGCCAACGGTATTCAGGGCATGGCGCTGAACCTCGAAGCCGACAATGTCGGTGTGGTTATTTTCGGCACCGACAGCGAAATCCGCGAAGGCGACGTTGTAAAGCGTACCGGCACGATTGTGGACGTTCCCGTCGGTAAGGAACTGCTTGGCCGCGTTGTTGACGGCCTCGGCAACCCAATTGATGGCAAGGGTCCGCTCAAAACCACACAGCGCAGCCGCGTTGAAGTCAAGGCACCCGGCATCATCCCGCGCCAGTCGGTTTCGGAGCCTGTGCAAACCGGCCTCAAGGCACTCGACGCGCTCGTTCCCGTTGGCCGCGGCCAGCGCGAGCTGATCATCGGTGACCGTCAGACCGGCAAGACCGCCGTCGCAATCGACACCTTCATCAACCAGAAGGAAGTCAACAAGGGCACTGACGAATCGAAGAAGCTGTATTGCATCTACGTCGCTGTCGGCCAGAAGCGCTCGACCGTGGCTCAGATCGTCCGCGCACTCGAAGAGCAAGGCGCGATGGAATATTCGATCGTCGTTGCCGCAACCGCTTCGGAGCCTGCACCGCTCCAGTATCTCGCGCCTTATACCGGCGTCGCGATGGGCGAATATTTCCGCGATAATGGCATGCACGCCGTCATCGTTTATGACGATTTGTCGAAGCAGGCTGTGGCCTATCGCCAAATGTCGCTGCTTCTGCGTCGTCCTCCGGGCCGCGAAGCCTATCCTGGCGACGTCTTCTATCTCCACAGCCGCTTGCTTGAACGTGCCGCGAAGATGTCCGACGCCAATGGCGGTGGTTCGCTAACTGCACTGCCGATCATTGAAACGCAGGCTGGCGACGTGTCGGCTTACATTCCGACCAACGTGATTTCGATCACCGACGGCCAGATCTTCCTTGAAACGGACCTGTTCTTCCAGGGCATCCGCCCCGCGATTAACGTTGGTCTGTCGGTGAGCCGCGTTGGTTCGGCTGCTCAGACCAAGGCGATGAAGAAGGTTTCGGGCTCGATCAAGCTCGAGCTTGCGCAGTACCGCGAAATGGCGGCGTTCGCTCAGTTCGGTTCGGACCTTGATGCGTCTACGCAGAAGCTGCTCAATCGCGGTGCGCGTTTGACCGAATTGCTCAAGCAAAAGCAATTCTCGCCACTTCCGTTCGAAGAGCAGACTGCTTCGATCTTCGCTGGCACCAACGGCTATCTCGACGGCATCGCCGTTTCGGACGTCAACCGTTACGAAGATGCGATGCTGGCCGACCTGCGCGCCAACCATGCCGACATCCTGAAGACCATCCGCGACAGCCGCGACTTCAGCGACGACAGCAAGAAGGCGCTGATGGCCGCACTCGACAAGTTCACGAAAAACTTCGCGTAAATATGAAGCGCGTCCTTGCCTTGATGGTATTGGCGGTGTCCGCACCCGTAGTGGCCGAAACGCCGCTCGACGGGATGTGGACCGTCGACCTGAGCGGTAATCCGGCTGAGCCTTATACGAAACCAATGGTGTTGGCGCTCAAGGCGGATGGAACGGTCACTGGATCGTTCTACGAAAGCACGATTGAGGCTGGGCGTTGGAAGACCGATCGCGGTCGTACCTGCGTGAGCTTCCGGACCAGCGACGGCGTTGGTCCATATCACACCTCTGCTTGCCTCACCGGCGAGACTGTTCAGGGTCAGACATGGGCAGAACAGCGGAATTTCCTTTTTAACTGGAACGCAGTGCGTTCGGGAGCTGCGGCAAAATAATATGGCAAGCCTTAAAGCCCTCAAAATGCGGATCAACTCGGTCAAATCGACCCAGAAGATCACGAAGGCGATGAAGATGGTCGCCGCTGCAAAGCTGCGCCGAGCGACCGAGGCGGCGCAAGCAGCGCGGCCTTATGCCGAGCGCCTCGAAGCCGTGGTGTCGAGCATCGCGTCGAAGGTCACCGTTGGCCCGCAATCGCCCAAGCTGCTCGCTGGCACTGGCAAGGATGACGTGCATCTGCTCGTGGTCGCTACTTCCGACAAAGGCTTGGCGGGTGCGTTCAACACCAACATCGTCCGTCTGGCACGCAAGAAGGCCGAAGAGCTTCGCGCCGCTGGCAAGACCGTCAAATTCTACACCATCGGCAAGAAGGGCAAGGACCAGCTTGCCCGTACGTATCGCAACGACATCATCCACAGCATTGAGCCCGGCGATCTGGGCAAGCTGAACTTTGCCGATGTGCAAGGCTGGGGCGAAGATCTGACCGCGCGTTTCGAAGCCGGCGAATTCGATGTTGCGCATCTGCTGTTCTCGAAATTCGTTACCGTGCTGACGCAGGAGCCGACCGCGATCCAGTTGATGCCGGTTGCAGTCGCCACCGACGGCAGCGTGCCAAGCGTCGGCGCTTCGGTCGAATATGAGCCCGACGAGGAAGAAATCCTCGCCGACCTGCTGCCACGCAACGTTTCGGTTCAGTTGCTGCGCGCCAACCGCGAAAATGCGGCGTCGGAGCAGGGTTCGAAAATGACCGCGATGGACAACGCAACGCGTAACGCGGGCGACATGATCAACAAGCTTACCATCCAGTATAACCGCACGCGTCAGGCGGCGATTACCACTGAACTCATTGAAATTATTGCAGGCGCCGAAGCGCTTTAACGACATCCAAAGGCAAGGAACGAAGACATGGCAACCGCCCCGAAGAAGACCGCCGCTCCCAAGGCCGCCGCTGCACCAAAGGCAGCCGCAGCAAAGGCGCCTGTGAAGAAAGCTGCTGCGCCCAAGGTCGCAAGCAAGGCCCCGGCCCCCAAGGCTGGTTCCGGCCAGACCAAGACCAATGTCGTCGGCGCAACCGGCCGCATCAGCCAAGTCATCGGCGCTGTTGTCGACGTGAGCTTCACCGGCACACTTCCTGCCATTCTCTCGGCGCTTGAAACCGACAATAACGGCAACCGCCTCGTTCTCGAAGTCGCGCAGCATCTCGGCGAAAACACCGTCCGCACGATCGCAATGGACGCGACCGAAGGCCTAACCCGCGGTCAGCCTGTCCGCGACACCGGCGCGCAGATTTCGGTGCCTGTTGGCCCGATGACTTTGGGCCGCATCATGAACGTTATTGGCGAGCCAATCGACGAGCGCGGCCCTGTTGGCGCGGCAAAGTCCAACCCGATCCACGCAGAAGCACCATTGTTCACCGACCAGTCGACCGAGGCAGAAATCCTCGTCACCGGCATCAAGGTCATCGACTTGCTCGCGCCTTATGCAAAGGGCGGCAAAATCGGTCTGTTTGGCGGCGCTGGCGTTGGCAAGACCGTTCTCATTCAGGAACTGATCAACAACATCGCGAAGGGCCATGGCGGCGTTTCGGTGTTTGCGGGCGTCGGTGAACGTACCCGCGAAGGTAACGACCTTTACCACGAATTCCTCGACGCCGGCGTTATCGCCAAGGACGCCGACGGCAACCCGACCCCAGAAGGTTCGAAGGTTGCGCTGGTGTTTGGCCAGATGAACGAGCCTCCCGGTGCGCGTGCACGCGTTGCGCTTTCGGGCCTGACCATGGCGGAATATTTCCGCGATGAAGAAGGCCAGGACGTTCTGTTCTTCGTCGACAACATCTTCCGCTTCACGCAGGCTGGCTCCGAAGTGTCCGCGCTTCTCGGCCGTATTCCTTCGGCTGTGGGTTATCAGCCTACCCTCGCCACCGACATGGGCCAGTTGCAGGAACGCATCACCTCGACCAACAAGGGTTCGATTACCTCGGTGCAAGCCATCTACGTTCCCGCAGATGACTTGACCGACCCTGCACCAGCAACGTCATTTGCCCACTTGGACGCAACGACCACGCTGAACCGCGCGATTTCCGAACTCGGCATCTATCCAGCTGTTGACCCGCTCGACTCGGTCAGCCGCGTGTTGACGCCAGCCGTTGTCGGCCAAGAGCATTACGACACCGCCCGCCGCGTTCAGGAAACGCTACAAAAGTACAAGTCGCTGCAGGACATCATCGCGATTTTGGGCATGGACGAACTGTCGGAAGACGACAAATTGACCGTGACCCGCGCGCGCAAGATCCAGCGCTTCCTGTCGCAGCCATTCCACGTTGCAGAAGTCTTCACCGGCATTTCGGGCAAGTTCGTCCAGGTCGAAGACACCGTGAAGTCGTTCAAGGCAGTCGTCGACGGCGAATATGACCATCTTCCAGAAGCAGCCTTCTACATGGTCGGCGGCATCGAAGAAGCGGTTGCCAAGGCCGCCAAGATGGCTGCGGAGGCCGCGTAAGCCATCATGGCATTGCACTTCGAACTCGTAACCCCGGAACGCCTTTACCGCTCGGACGACGTCTATATGGTCGTCGTACCGGGCACCGAGGGCGACTTCGGCGTGCTTGAGGGCCACAGCCCGATCATGAGCACGCTGCGCAGCGATGCGACGCTCGACATCTATGCGACGCAAGGCGCGGTGCCTGAGAAGCTGTCCATCGCTGGCGGCTTTGCCGAGGTGAATGAAAAAGGCCTGACAGTGCTGGCCGAACGGGTGGTTGCCTAACTCTCAGTTGGCGATCGGTCGGAAAGCCTAAAAATCAGGGCGTAAAGCGCCATTATCAGCATGATGAAACGCGGATAATGAAGCATTCCTTCCAGCATAGCCATCACGAGCAGTGAATAGATACCCGCAAGCAACGGCCACAGTTCTGTATTTGCCAGAACTTGCTTGTGCGCGGAAATCGTCACCCGCGCCAGCAGCCATAGAGCACCCGCCGCGCCGACGATGCCCCAGCTTATCAAAAACTGTAGTATGAAATTGTGCGGCTGCGTATGTCGCCAGTTCAGCTCGAATACTTCCCAGAATGTCGAGCCTGACCCCCAGCCGAACCACGGTGCCTCCAGCCATTTCGAATAGGTTCCATGCCAAAGCGACATCCGTCCGCTGCTGATCTGATCTGCATTAACGGCCACATTTTGCGCAACGTTGCTGTCCCAATATTCAAAGAGGAGGAATGAAGCGTTGCCATATGGTATTAGCAGAAATGCTAGCAATGCAGCAGCGCCAGTCAACAACGACAGCCGCCCAATCATGCGAATGCTGGGTAATCGGCGATTGCTGATTACCATTATCAATACTGACAAGGAGATCGCCAGAACCGCCGCGCGTGTGCCAGACCAGATTGTCAGCCCGATCGAAAGAAAGAAGAAGAAATCATATCGTGACAATGGAGCGTCATCGCGGCGAGCCATCAATGCTGCCGTAAAGATCGCAGCAATTGCACCTGTCCAAGATCCAAAATGCCGAACATTTATAAATCCGGGCAAAGACGCCCCCCATTCGATTTGGGTTGCGGGTAGGTATGCCAATTGTGGCGCAAACAGAAAGCGAAACGCCGTCAGTACGGTTAGCGCGACGAGGCCCAATCCGAGTGCCAGAACAAGCTGCTCCTGATACACTTTCAGGTTTTTAGCGGCGAGATAATAGACAGAGAAGGCAAACAGCACGTGGATGATCATAGTAACAGAAATCACGAGCGACGTGATCGGAACCTTTGAGACAAACAAAGTGCTTCCCCACAGCCCAACCATGAAAACGGCACCGGCTATCAGGTAATCACGCGGCACAAACGGCAGAATGTTGCGAAGTTCCATACCCCGATACAACGCCCACAAGAATATAAGCGCTTCGCATATGACAAACGGAATTTCCTGAAGCCGGGTCCATTCGACCACGGGGCTGGGCATCATCGTTGTATATGTGGGATAAACCCAGGCTGCTATCATTGGCATCAAGACGCCAATTATGGCCCCTATGATCCACACCGGCATTGCGTGAACTTGCATGTGCTGGCTCGGCTTCGGCAAAATGGCACTTTTTTCAGTCATGCCCGACCAGGTATCGCATCATGGTTAATATAATATGGAGGCATCGATTGAGCGTTTTTCACATAATCGCTCGCTTGATGGAGCCTTATTTCAACGCCCTGCGCCTCCACAAATAAAGACCAGATCCAATGATGATCGCTGAACCGACCAACGAGACGACATCCGGCCAATCACCAAACAACGCAATTCCCAGAATCATTGCCACGATTAATTGCACGTAAGTCATCGGCGCAATTTCGGCAGCGGAGGCGCGCGTTGTTCCCATGAAAATCAGCCAATGGGCAAAGCTGGCAGTCACTGCCACGATGCAACAGCGGGCTATGATGGTCCAGTCGGGGACGCCCACATACAGCGCGTCAACACCCGAAAAATGCCCAATTACCGCTGCTGACATGACGAAGGGTACTGCGATCGATGCGACGAGAAACTGCATCAGCAAAGGCGACCCAGCCCCCGCCACCGCGCGGTTGCCTATCATCATCAGGGCCATGCACGCAGCGGCCGCTAACGGCATCAAGGCGACCCAGCCCAAATCGGCGACATTGGGCCGCATGATGAGCAAGACGCCCCCGAACGCGGCAAGTGACGCCAGCCAAGTTGCCGCGCTTGTGCGCTCCTTAAGGATGATGGCGCCTAACAAAGCAGTTATCATCGGGCTGGTAAAGCCAATGGACGTGGCCTCGGCCAGCGGCATCAGGAAAATAGACGAAAAGAACAGAATAGTAGCCGCAGCGACAGCCGCGCCACGCATTAACTGAACCTTTGGATGGGGAATGGCAAAAGCCTGCCTGCCCTGAGTTAAAAGTAGCAGCGTACCTAGGCCGATGGCGCCGACGGTGTAACGCAATGCAGCCACCGCTGTGCCGGGCCATGCCCCGGCTATCGATTTGATGATTGCATCGCCACATGACAGCAGGGCAAAGCCGCACAACGCGAAGAGCAGGCCTGAGCGGGCCGAATTTGTATGCACTGCATTTCCCTGAGTTTTGCATGGCTTTAGTGCCACATCACCCGATTGCAAAGCCTCTTGGATCGCTAAACACAACGTTACCCAAAGCGTAGCATTACCGATTTATTCACCATTTCGCGGTAACCCAGTTTTTCGAAGTAACCGGCAATATTGGAGCGGAAAAGCTGTGAGCGCATTTGGCAAAAAACCTGGCCTGACTTCTGGACGTCCTTCGTTCGGCGTTGCAAGGCCGATGACCGGTGGTTCCAGTGGCCAGCAGAACACACCCCCGCCACCGAGCGCCAATGCGCAACCTCAAGAAATACCGCAGCCTGCCGGCGGAGCGCAATTTCCACCCATAAATGCGGTCGAACTGCCTGGCGCAATTGCACAAACTCCAATGCAGGACGCGATGTCCCGCCTATCGGACAGAGCAAACAACGCGGCCGCAGTGGATGAAGGTCCCCAAGGATTTGAAGCGTCGGTTCATAAAATCAAGGAACAGGTTCTTCCCCGCCTCCTCGAGCGCGTCGACCCCGAAGCGGCAGCATCGCTCAATAAGGAAGAGTTGACCGAAGAATTCCGCCCTATCATCCTTGAGGTTCTTGCCGAGCTCAAGCTTACTCTCAACCGCCGCGAGCAGTTCGCCCTTGAAAAGGTGCTCGTCGACGAATTGCTTGGTTTTGGCCCGCTTGAAGAGTTGCTTGGCGACCCGGACATCACCGACATCATGGTCAACGGTCCGAACCAGACTTATATTGAAAAAAAGGGCAAGCTGACCATCGCGCCGATCCAGTTCCGCGATGAAGAGCATCTGTTCCAGATTGCCCAGCGTATCGTCAACCAGGTCGGCCGCCGCGTCGACCAGACCACACCGCTTGCCGATGCCCGTTTGAAAGATGGGTCGCGCGTCAACGTCATCGTACCGCCATTGTCGTTGCGGGGCACTGCGATCTCGATTCGTAAATTCTCCGAAAAGCCGATTACCATCGACATGCTCAAGGGCTTTGGATCGATGTCGGAGGCGATGGCGACCGCGCTTAAAATTGCCGGTGCCAGCCGCATGAACATCGTTATTTCCGGCGGTACAGGTTCGGGTAAAACAACGATGCTCAATGCCTTGTCGAAAATGATCGATCCGGGCGAGCGCGTTCTGACAATCGAAGACGCCGCCGAACTTCGGTTGCAACAGCCGCACTGGCTGCCGCTTGAAACACGTCCGCCGAACCTCGAGGGCGAGGGCGCGATTACCATCGGTGACCTTGTGAAGAACGCATTGCGTATGCGCCCTGACCGCATCATCCTCGGCGAAATCCGCGGCGCGGAATGTTTTGACCTTCTGGCTGCTATGAACACCGGCCACGACGGTTCGATGTGTACACTTCACGCCAACAACCCGCGGGAATGTCTTGGTCGTATGGAAAATATGATCCTGATGGGCGATATCAAAATCCCGAAAGAAGCTATTTCTCGCCAGATCGCTGAATCGGTCGATATGATCGTTCAGGTGAAGCGTCTGCGGGATGGATCCCGCCGCACGACGCAGATAACCGAAGTTATCGGCATGGAAGGCGACGTGATCGTTACACAGGATTTGTTCAAGTTCGAGTATCGCGACGAAGATGCCGATGGCAAAATTCACGGCGAATGGGTCGCAGGTGGTGTTCGACCATATACGCTTGAAAAAGCGCGGCAGTTCGGTTTCGACCAGCCCTTCCTGGAGGCCTGTCTCGGCTAACTCGCTTTTATGGCGATTGCCGCAGACAAAACTGTTGCCAGCACGCCGAAAACGGTAATCAACGTCCACGGCATGAAGCCCACCGCGTTGATGTCGGTTCGGCGGTGGCGGCGGCGGTCCGCAAGGCTGCTTATCAGCACTGAGATTGCCGAAAGCGCGGAAATTCCGGCCCAGATTTGACCGGGCGTATCGAAGCTGTTTAAAAAATTCATTGGCGGCATGTGGGAATTGCGCTGCTGGCGGTCAAGCAAGCAATGCACGAGCTCGAAAGGCAGCACCTACGCAAGTTTGACCTGCATTGAAATATCGCGGCGATTCATACGCACAGGGATCTGCGACCGAACTTGAGCCAAACGATCCAAATCGAGATTTGCAAAGCCCAGCCCAACCATATCGCCCATGTCGAGCACAATATCTCCCCATGGATCGACCACCAGCGAATGGCCAAAGGTCTGCCTGCCGTCTTCATGAGTGCCGCATTGCGCCGCAGCTACGATGAACGCCTCGGACTCGATCGCTCGGGCCCGCAGCAATATATGCCAATGTGCATCTCCTGTAGGTACGGTGAAGGCCGAAGGAACGGCCATTACGTCGACGCCAGACTGGGAGTATGCACTGAAAAGATCCGGAAATCTTAGATCATAGCAAATAGAGAGGCCCATCAATCCGATCAGTGTTTCGACCGCCACCGGCTCGGCTCCACCTTGATACGCCTTCGATTCCAGCCAGTTTTCGCCAGTGGACAAATTCACATCAAATAAATGCATTTTGTCGTACCGCGCTCGGATTGACCCGTCCGGTCCGAATATAATCGCGCGATTGGCAAATTTTTCACTGCCGTTGATCCTGACCGGCAGTGAACCCAGATGGACCCATATCGCGTTTTCCCTAGCGGCTTGCGAAATGCGAACCAGTTCACGCGACTCGGATTCGTAACCTATGACTGTTCGTGCCCGAATCCGGTCCCGATCAATCAGCATTGACATTTCCGGGGCAAAATACATTTCGGCGCCGGCTTGCACAGATTGGTAAACAGCTTCGATCATCACATCGCAATTATGCTCTGGATCGATAGTGCTGCACATCTGGTGGACCGCGATTTTCATGGGCTACCCCTTTGCTCGTTGGGCTAGTGCTATTGTTAACTGCATTAGCAGCAATCCATTTCATAGTGGTGCCAATTGTATGAAATATGCAACACTCCGATAAATTGAGACAATTTCACTCCCTATCCTGATTCAATGCTTGAAATGGAACAACTGTTGTGCAAGAGCATTTCCCGAGTGCACTGCACTTCGCAAAAAAGGAGCACAATAATGCGTTTCGGTAAGATTTCCCTCGCTGCTGTTGCGGCCGCTTCACTCGTAAGCGCCCCCGTAATGGCTCAATCACTTTCACCAGCAGCTAAGGCAGTTGGAGCTTCCAAGGTAAAGCGCGTAGGCGCTGGTGCCAAGGAAGAAAGCAAGCTCGGTGGCGGTAGCGGCGTAATCGTCGCTGTTTTGGCTGCTGTTGCTGTTATTGGCGGTATCGTTATCGCTGCTGGCAACGACGACGACGCACCAACCAGCCCCTGATTTCTTCAGGTTACGGATTTGAGAAAGGCGGCCTTTGGGTCGCCTTTTTTTTGCACTTTAATGGGCCCGCATCATTTGCGACGGCTTGGATGTCGCCATTTCCCTGACGCGGAGAATCGATATTATGAGTAATTCATTGAATGTACTTGTCACCGGTGGTGCCGGTTACATTGGCAGCCATGCTGTGTTGGCGCTGCTTGATTCGGGACATCGTCCCATCGTCATTGATAATCTCGTCACTGGATTTCGCCGCGCAGTGCCCGGCAATGTATCATTTTATGAGGGTGATATCGCCGATTCGGATTTGCTCGCCAAAATCATCCGGGACGAAGCGATTGATGCTGTTATGCATTTTGCCGGTTCGGTCGTGGTTCCGGAATCTGTCGAAAATCCTCTTAAATATTATCTCAACAATACCTCTAACACGCGTGCCCTCATTGGAACGATAGTCGAGAACCGAGTCAGGCACATGATATTCTCTTCAACTGCGGCGACGTACGGCATTCCAGAGTCCAGTCCCGTCAGCGAAGACATGCCGACGGTGCCGATAAATCCTTATGGCACGTCGAAGCTGATGAGCGAATTGATGCTGCGCGACGTCGCTGCTGCGCATGATTTCAACTATTGCGCCTTGCGTTACTTCAATGTTGCCGGTGCTGATCCTGAAGGGCGTAGTGGTCAATCGACCATAGGCGCGACGCATCTGATCAAGATTGGCGTTGAGGCAGCGCTTGGCAAGCGTGAATCTGTTAGTGTGTTCGGCTCAGACTATGCGACCGCCGATGGTACAGGTGTACGCGATTATATCCATGTCAGCGATCTTGCAGCGGCGCACGTTATAGCCTTGGAAGCACTTATCGCAGATCCGACAAAAAGCCACACGCTCAACTGCGGTTATGGCCATGGCTATTCGGTCATGCAGGTGCTCGATGCCATTGATCGGGTAACTAACAACAAGTTGGTCCGAAAGATAGAAGGTCGCCGCGCAGGTGACCCCGACTCGCTCATTTCCGACAATAAAGCGATCAAGGCGCGCTTCGGCTGGGAACCGCTTTATGACGATCTCGATGTTATCGTCACACATGCTTTGGCGTGGGAACGACAATTGGGCGAGCGCGAGGCGAATTAGCTTCTCTTGCGCTTTTGCTCTCCCCCCACCATATCCGGCAAATGGATAATCAATCACATAAGAGCGCCACGACTTGGTACGGCACAACCATATTGTCGGTACGTAAAAACGGCAAAGTCGTAATCGCGGGCGATGGTCAGGTCTCGATGGGCCAGACGGTGATGAAGCCTAATGCAAAGAAAGTACGCCAGTTGCACGACGGTAGCGTGATTGCTGGATTTGCTGGCGCAACTGCCGATGCGTTCACGTTGTTCGAACGGCTGGAAAAGAAACTGGAGCAGCATCGCGGGCAATTGATGCGCGCTGCAGTCGAGCTCGCCAAGGACTGGCGAACGGACAAATATCTTCGTAACTTGGAGGCGATGATGATCGTCGCCGATAAAGAGGTAACGTTGATACTGACCGGTAACGGCGATGTTCTCGAGCCCAATGATGGCATTGCGGCGATCGGGTCAGGCGGCAATTATGCACTATCTGCTGCGCGCGCGCTTGCCGAATATGAAAGCGACGCGGAAAAAATGGCCCGTCACGCGATGAAAATTGCAGCCGAAATCTGCGTGTACACCAATGATCAGCTTACCGTCGAAACGCTTGCCAGCGAGAGCTAGGCTGCGCCGAAAAACATCAAATGAACCAGTCGGCCATTTTCAGGGGTTGATCCAAATCCGCGGGCGGAATTGTGAAACATCCACGGACTGAATAGAATCAACCGGTTGAACCGCATCGGCACGGTAAACTGCTTTTCCCATTTTGATGGCTTCAGCGTATCGGCGTTGACGACTTCTTCAATCAATTGATTGGGATCGGAATAGCCGGCCGCCAGCATTTGGCCGACATCAGTCGGAACCCGCTCTAGCCCCGTACGCTTGTGCCGGAAGAAATCGGTACCGCCGCGGCAATGTTCGGGCAGGGTGAGGTACAAAATGCCTGAATAGAAGCACGGGTCGATGTGGACCCCTGATAAACCCGTGTCTTTGGCGAGCGTCAAACGGCAATGGCTATGGCTGGTCCCGGGTTGCGGTTTTACTGCTGCGCCGATGATGCGGCCGACGGCGTCATCTAACCCAGGAATCGGTAAAGCCTTTGTCGATAGCAAACCGGGGTAATTGCCGTTTTTGAACGCCGGGTCATAATCGAGATCCAGTGCCTTCTTACGGGCAACATCAGGGTCGGTCAAAAAATCGTCGATGATAAGTAATGACGGCAGCGGCATCCCCCACGCATATCAAAGCCCAGACGTGCAAACCACTTGAATCGCCTTTAAAATCCACCATCTAGGCGGGCATGAACCAGAACCTTACTCCCAAAGCCATTGTTGCCGCACTTGATGAACATATCATCGGACAAGCCGACGCGAAACGGGCGGTTGCCGTTGCGCTGCGTAACCGCTGGCGGCGTCAGCGGCTCGGCGCAGACCTGCGCGACGAGGTGACGCCGAAGAACATCCTGATGATTGGTCCCACCGGGTGCGGTAAGACTGAAATCAGCCGCCGCCTCGCTAAACTGGCCGACGCACCGTTTATCAAGGTGGAAGCCACCAAATTCACCGAAGTCGGCTATGTCGGCCGCGACGTCGAGCAGATTGCCCGTGACTTGGCCGAAGAGGCGGTGCGCTTGGAAAAGGAACGCCGCCGCGAGCATGTACGTGAGGCCGCTGAAACCGCAGCAATGGAGCGCATATTAAAACCTCTGGCGGGCGATACCGCCAGCGAAGCGACGCGCGAAGCATTCCGCCAGCGTATCCGCGACCGGCATATGGACGATGTTGAAATCGAGATCGAAGTCTCTGACAGCCCAGTTGCTCCGATGGAGATACCCGGAATGGGCGGCAATGTCGGGATGATCAATCTCGGCGAAATGATGGGTAAGGCCTTTGGCAAGGACAACCTGAAGCGCCGCAAGATGAAAGTGCCCGACGCTTGGACCAAGCTGGTCGAGGAAGAATCCGAAAAACGGCTTGATCAGGACGACGTAAACCGCGCTGCACTTGCTGATGCAGAGGCCAATGGCATCGTTTTTCTCGACGAGATCGACAAGATCGCAGTATCCGACGTACGCGGCGGATCGGTTAGTCGAGAAGGCGTCCAACGTGACCTGCTACCACTCATCGAGGGCACGACCGTTGCGACCAAATATGGACCGATGAAAACCGACCATGTGCTGTTCATCGCCTCTGGCGCCTTTCACATTTCAAAGCCGAGCGACATGCTGCCCGAACTTCAGGGCCGTCTGCCCATCCGTGTCGAACTGCGCGCGCTGGAGCATAAGGATTTTGTCCGCATATTGTCCGAAACCCGCGCCAATTTGCCGACGCAATATGCTGCCTTGCTTGCCACCGAGGAAGTTACGCTGACCTTCACCGACGACGCCATCGATGCGATCGCCCGGATTGCATTTGACGTAAATGCGAGCATCGAAAATATCGGAGCGCGGCGCTTGCAGACTGTGATGGAGAAACTGCTTGAAGATATCAGCTTCGATGCGGAAGACCGCAAGGGCGATGCCATCACTATCGATGCGGCTTATGTGCAAAAGCAGCTTTCCGGGATCGCCAAGGATACCGACCTGTCCAAATATGTCCTATGAACCTCGATTGCCTGTTATGTCAGGGCTAGAGGAGAAACATCATGACACTGGAAGGTGGATGCCATTGCGGCGCGGTGCGATATCAGGTGAATGGCGAGCCCGAGCATGTATCGGTTTGCCATTGCACCGATTGCCGTAAATCAGCGGGTGCGCCTTTCGTAAGCTGGGCCGCATTCAAGACCGCTGAGTTCAAGGTCGAGGGTGAAACGGCAAGCTATAACAGCTCACCCAACGCCTATCGCCATTTCTGCGCAAAATGCGGGACCGGACTTTATTATGTGAACGAGCAAATGTTGCCGGGCCTTGTCGATATCCAGACTGCAACACTCGACGACGCCGAGGCGCTGGTCCCGGTATTGCATGTGCAGGCGGCCGAGCAACTGAAATGGACGCATGGCCTGGAAGCGTTACCGAAGTTCGAACGTTTTCCTGGTTAGGGCGACATTCATTCGGCAAGGTGGCGGACAAGTTACCGTGACACCGCCTGCCGTTCACCACCGCCTTGCGGTCCGACCACCAATTTCCAGGCCTTTTCCTTGACGAAATAGCGCTTTGCCAATGACTGCAATATGGCAGGTGTCACGCCATTATAGTCGCTGTAAAGCTTCCCCAGCGCCGTAAACTTTGCCGGTTCGTAGGTAGCGCCTTTCAACTGGTTCAACCAGAAAGTATTGCCCGATGCGGCGCGTTCGATGGCTTGCTTCATCGGTTCTACGGCACGCTGCAATTCATCGGCACTGACCGGGTTAGTGACCAGATCGGCCGCTACATCGTCAGCAAATGCAAAGAAGCGGTCCACATCGCCAGGCTTCACTTGCGTATAAGCCATCAGATAACCGCCACTGGCGAAATCCTGCGGCCAGTTCGCTGACATATCGGGGCTGTAACTTGCCGCTTGCTCGGCGCGGAACTTCTCGAATAACCGGTCGCGGAATATCGCAGCCAATATTTCCAGCTGGCGCCCCTCGCTAATGCCGGCAATGCCGCCGCCTGTCGGCCACGCCATCACGGCCGCCGCCTGATCGGTTGAGCCGCGATGGGTTAGCTTCAGCGGGGCGACATTGGCTGCAGGGAAATTGACGTTTTGCGCAGCCGCAGTGACTGCCAAAGGTGCACGCGGCTTCATCGCGCCGAAGCTCTTTTCGAGCGCGGCGACCGCTGTCGCCTTATCGAAATCGCCAAACAGCATGACTTCGACCGGTCCCTGCGCCATCAGCGGTTTCCAATAGGCCTGAAATTTCGCTGCGTCGATTTTGGCAACATCGGCGGGCGCTGCCGCCTTCCAGCGAGGGTCTTTGCTGCGCAGCAGATATTCAAGATCGCGTTGCAACACCGACGTCGCCGACATCTCAAAACTGTCATAGCCCGAGGTCGCCAGAGCCTTTGCGCGTTCAACAGGTGCGGGATCCCATCCCGGATTTTCGAGCTTCGTGGCAATCAGCGTCAGCTGGTCAGCAAGATCGTCCGGACGCGTGTTGGCTCCAAATTCGAAAGCATCGTCGTCGATCGAGAAATTCAGCTCAATCCGGCGGCCATTGACCATTTGGTCGATTTCGGTGCGTTTCAACTTGCCGATACCGTTTTCCGGTAACACGAGCGGCCCCGCCCAAAGCAAGCTGCCATTATCCGGCGTGACCGCCTGATAGCCCTTGCCGAAACGAACCATCACCCGAATTTGCCCGCTCTCGGCTTTGTTCGGATAGAGCAAAGCACGCACGCCATTGGACAATTCAAGCCGCGTCATTTCCAGCCGCGACACGGTTTCTTCTGCAACCAACTTCCCGGGCGCACCCAATTTGGGTAGCGCGTCGAAACCCAATGCATTTTCCGAGAGACGTGCGGTCTTGTTCGCCGACACCGTTGCATTGAGTGCCGCAAGCGCGCGATTGTCGGCGTCCGCCACCGTCGTTGGCGAGGAAAGCATTAGCCGCGTAGCATCTGCCTTGAACAATGTCTGCGTCGAAGCCAGCAACCGCTCCGGCGTAAACTTGTCTTTCATCCCTTCATAAACCTGAACCACGGTTTTCGGCGCGGCGACCGTTTCCCTTATATCCACCGCATTGATGATATCATCGGCTTGCTTGGCGGCGGCTTCGAAGGGGTAACTGTCGAGCATTGTGCGCAGCGCATTGCCGAACAGCGTCTTTTCGCGGTCAATGTCGGCTTTGGACGGCGGAGTTTCGGTGGCGTCGGCGATGATCGCGCGGACATCCTTCGTCGCTGCCTCCCATTTGTCCCCAATCGGCGTAACTGAGACCAACGTCGCGTCTGCGGTGCGGGAAATATCCTCCTGCGCGACTTCGGCGAATAGATAATTACCACCACTGCGGGCCTGCACTTCGAGGCGGCGGTTGATAATTTGGAGCGCAAGCGCGTCAATCAGCAATTGCTCGTTATAGGCGATGGTATCGTCAACCTTCCGCCACGGTCGCAGATAGGCGATGCTGACGGTGGTGGGCAAAGTCGGCTCGACCAGCACGCGGGTCGGTGTGCCTTGCGGTGTGGGGTCGCCAAAGGACGGCTCGGGTGTCCGCGCGCCAGTGCCTTTCCAGTCGTTGAAATATTTCTGCACCAGATTGGCAAGTTGCGCCGGCTCCATGTCGCCGGCCATCACCACAACAGCATTTTCTGGGCGGTACCAGCGGTCGTGGAACGCGTTGAGAGCCTGCGCGGTGGAGGCTTGCAAGGTTTCGGGAGTACCGATGGTCGACCGGTTGGCGAGCCGCTGACCTTGGAATGCATGCTGACGCAGCGCATCGCTGTAGACCATTTGCGCGCCGCTGTTTTCGCGTAGTTCGGCAAGCACGATGGCGCGCTCGGCGTTCAACGCAGTATCGGAAATACGCGGATTGCGGATCATCCCGGAAATGATCTTCATCGATTCGTCCAGCTTGTCCGGGGTCGCATTGGGCAAATCGAGCTTGTAGACCGTCTGCGTCGGCGTAGTCTGCGCATTGCTGTCGCTGCCGAAGGTTACGCCGAACCGCTGCCAGATGCGTTTCGCCTCGCCATCGGGGACGAAGGTCGAGCCGCGGAACGACAGATGCTCGATTAAATGCGCAAAGCCTTGCTCGTCGTTATTTTCATGCAATGCACCAGCGTCGATGCGGACGCGGATCGAGACTTGCCCCGCCGGAACGTCGTTTCTTTTGACAGCATAACGCAGGCCGTTGGGGAGTTCGCCAAAGGTCCATGTATCGTCGACCGGTACATCGCTGCCTTCATAGAGCCAAGGCTGTTTGAGCGGTTTGGTTGCACTCGCGGCGACCGGCGCAGCTGTCTGGGCGTAGGCGGAGGTGGTCAGCAATAGGGCTGCGAGGGCGAAGGCATGAGAGAATTTGCGCATTACGCTCCTTATTGCGGGCGCGGGTTGACCGCAGATGAACAATTCCAAAAATCGAATTAAAAACCGTAGTGCTGAGCCTGTCGAAGCACGCCTAGACGATAAGCGCCCTTCGACAGGCTCAGGGCTACGGTGATTCTCAGATGCCACCATCGACGCTGTCATAACCCAGGCCGCGAAGTCCCAGTTTCAAATCTTCGACACATTCGTTCAGCTTGTGCGCGTCGGTCGTCCGCACGACGAAGTTCGCGCCTACCCTGCCCTCACGGAAAAATGGGTAGCTGCCGATCTGGCAGCCTTCGTGATGTTTTTCGGTATCACCGAGCAATTTTGCGACTTCACTCTCCGCCACCCAGCAGCCGACCTGATGCGAAAGCAAAGGCGCGCCGCCCTCCAATTGCCCGGTCAGCGCATCGAGCATTCCTGCGGTAATGTGCGGCACGCCGGCCATGATGAAGATGTTACCGTGGCGAATGCCCGGCGCGCCGGACATCTTGTTGGGAATGAGGTCAGCGCCTTCGGGCACACGCGCCATGCGCAAGCGGCCTTCGTTGATGCCGCCGCGTGTCTCGTAATATTTATGGAGGACTTCGCTGGCCTCGGGGTGGATGACCACCTCGACACCAAGCGCCGCCGCGATGGCGTCGACGGTGATGTCATCATGCGTCGGGCCAATGCCACCGGTGGTGAACAGATAATCGTTGCGCGCGCGCAAGGCATTCACCGTCTCGACAATCGCTTCCTCGACATCAGGCACGACGCGCACTTCGCGCAAGCGAATGCCTTGGATATTGAGCCACAAGGCAATTTGGCTGATATTCTTGTCCTGCGTGCGGCCGGAAAGGATTTCATCGCCGATAATCACGAGCGCGGCGGTGTAGATGCGGGATTCTGTCATTCGGGTTCGATAGCATAAATCACCCCCTCGCAAAGCGGGGAATAACCCTCTATATTGCGCTCATGGATCAATATGTAAGCGTCACGCCCGCTGAGGCAGGCATTGCCCGCGACGGGGTTATCAAATTGCACGGGGCCGAGGGCTTCGAAGGCATGCGCCGCGCCGGACGGCTCGCCGCCGAGATACTCGATGCGCTGGTGCCGCATGTTGTACCGGGTGTCGAAACGCAGGAGCTGGACGATATCGTGCGCGAAATGACGATGCGCGGTGGCGGGGTTCCGGCGACTTTGGGCTATCGCGGCTATACGCATAGCTGCTGCATTTCGGTCAATCATGTCATCTGCCACGGCATCCCGTCGGACAAGAAATTGAAGGATGGCGACATCGTCAATATCGACGTCACGCCGCAATTGGACGGCTGGCACGGCGACACCAGCCGCATGTTCCTCGTCGGCGATGTGCCGGTTAAGGCAAAGCGCCTCGTCGATGTGACCTATGAATGCCTGATGCTCGGTATCGACGCGGCAAAGCCCGGCAACCATGTCGGCGACATCGGCCACGCGATCCAGACTCACGCCGAAAAGCACCGCTACGGCGTGGTCCGCGATTTCTGCGGGCATGGGCTGGGCCAATTATTCCACGACGCCCCCGAAATCGTCCACGCCGGACGTCCGGGCACCGGACCAGAGCTTCGCCCCGGCATGATCTTCACCATCGAGCCGATGATCAACATCGGCAAGGCAGCTGGCAAAGTCTTGGAAGACGGCTGGACGGCGGTAACGCGCGACCGGAGCCTGAGCGCGCAGTTCGAGCATAGCATCGGCATTACCGAAGATGGCTGCGAGATATTTACGGCGAGCCCCAAGGGATTTGATAAGCCGCCTTATTGAGATGGCTGATGATCGGGGTCGGGTTATTCGACCTCATACCCCAAGTGTTTCAGCAAATTTTCCCATTCCTCTAGAGCGTCGCCAAACGCAACGTAACCGCAGGTAGCATCATTGGACGGGTGCTGCCGAAGCGCGATGTCCCACCAAGCGACATCCTTGTGCTTGTGCAACAGAGCAAATAGTTCAAGGCCGTCCTTGCACGCCTCATGTTCTTCTTTCAGATTATCCGGAAAAAAGCTTGCTGGCATTGCGACGCCCTTTGGCCAACCAGCATCTCGATACTCAGCGTGCTTAACCGTGTTAGCAATCGCCTCAATAGCTTGTTGCCAAGGCACGCGCTCGCAAACGTAATCGTGAAAGCCCTCCAAATCCGCTAATCCTGAAGGCATGGCTTTCGCACTTTTTCGGACGTCTTGAACCAGAAACTTTTTGGTCCAATCGCGAAGGCTTACGATAGCGACGCAAAAATCCAAAGCCGTGTAAACAACTTCCTCGCTGTCACACGGTCGCGCGAAAACTGCATTTTCGTATTTTTCGAAATTCCAATCGGCTTTACGATATTTGTCCCACGGTGATCGTATAGACGTTAAGAGTTCTGGATGATCTGCCCACTCGTGTTTTGTAGTCCGACGCGCCACGACGCTACAACCGCAACCCGCTCGTCTCGTCCAACCCTGCCATGATGTTCAAATTCTGCACCGCCGCGCCGCTGGCGCCTTTGCCGAGATTGTCGAGCATCGCCAGCAACCGTACCTGCGTGTTGTCAGGCGAACCCAGCACATAGAGGTCGAGCCGGTCGGACGGTTCCTGCGTGTTGAGGATCAGCAGCTCCGACGGCGCGAGTTGTTCGTGGACATGCACCACTGGCGAACCGGCATAATGCGCGGCCAGCGCGTCCCGCATTTCTTCCGGACTGTCGCTGCCCGGCATGACCGAGATCGGCAGCGGCACCTCGACCATCATGCCGCGAAAGGCGCGGACCACGGCGGGGGAGAAGATCGGCGCGAGACCAAGGCCAGCGTGCGTCTGCATTTCGGGCACATGCTTGTGGCTAAGGTCGAGGCCATAGGTGCGGAAACCGATATCCGCGCCCGCGTCGCTCTCGAACCGCTCGATCAACGCCTTGCCGCCGCCCGAATAGCCCGACACCGCGTTGACGGTATAGGGCCAGTCTTCGGGGATCAGGCCAGCAGCAACCAATGGCGCGACCAGCCCCAGAAAGCCGGTGGGGTAGCAACCGGGGTTGCTGACCAGCCGTGCGTTCGCGATGCGGTCATGCTGGCCCTTGCGATATTCGGGGAAGCCGTAAGCCCAATGCGGGTCGATACGGTGCGCGGTCGACGCGTCGATGATGCGCGTGTGGTTCGACGTCGTCATCGCAACCGCTTCCTTAGCCGCATCGTCGGGCAGGCAGAGGATGACGAAATCGGCATCGTTCAGCGCCTCGCGCTTGGCGGCGTGGTCTTTGCGCTTGTCGTCGTCGAGGGTGATGAGTTGGAACTCGAGCCGCCCAGCGAGCCGGTCGGCGATTTCGAGGCCGGTGGTGCCCGCTGCGCCGTCGATGAATACACTCTTTGTCATATTAATATACCGCAGCCCTGAGCAGCATTTGTGAAGCAAATGCGTCCGTCGAAGGGCGTTTCGAGGTTTGCGCTACCGCTGATAGGCGCCCTTCGACGGGCACGTTCGCTCCGCGACCGCTGCTCAGGGCTACGGTATTTTTAGCGAGGAGGTTCACAAACTCACCCGTTTCCGCACCAATATCGCCACCTCATACTCGGCAAAACGCGCCGCCGCCTCGGACAGTGGCTCAACACTCACCGCCATTGCGGTGCCGTTGGCGTGGATGATATTCTCGGCGTCGGCCATGATGCCGACATGGCCGGGGAAGAACACCAGATCGCCGCGTTGCAATGCCTCGCCTTCGGGCAAATCCTCACCAAAATCCGCCTGCTGCATATCGGCATCGCGCGGCGCGAGGATGCCTTTCAACCCGAAAACCAGTTGCACGAGTCCCGAACAATCGATGGCATCACCGCTGCGCCCACCCCAGCTATAGGGTGTGCCTATGAGTTGCTCTGCCAAATCTGCTGGTGACGCCGCGACCTTGCCGACTTCGGACAAATGCACAATTGGGATGAAGCCATTTTCGCACGCCAGATATTTGCCGCACTCGCTGGCCTCGCCGCAGAGCAACTGAGCGCCCATCGGATAGCGCGCCAGCACCGGAGCCTTGGTCGTCGGTGCCGCAGTAATCAACGTCGCCGCCGCGCTGACGATATGTGTTGCATCGAAATCCTCGCCCAATTCGGCAAAGCGCAGATAGCCGAGATAATTGTCGTGCAGACAATAGCCCCACGCCCATTCGCCCGCGACGTCGAGCACCGCGAATTCCTCGCCGTGCATCAATGCGCTTACGGGCATCGAGGTGGCGTGCGCCTCGGCATGGATTTCGGTGACTGGCGCTATCCCTGTGCGCAGCATCGGCACGGCATAATGCGGGGCGAAGAGTTTTCCCGCCAGACTGATGTCCGCAAGATCGCCTCTGATCGGCGTCGTGCGCTTGTCACCGACAAGGCTATGCCCCGTCAGCTTGTAGATAGGCCGTCCCCCCGCCTGTATCTGGCCGTCACCCAAATGCTTTATCCTTCAATCGTTTAGGCGTCAGCGCGCCGGATATTTATCCGCCAGATAGCCGAAGACCGCGCGCAATCCAAGCGCTTCGCCCCCTTTGGGCCGTCCGGGCTTATTGGTGGGCCGCCACGCATAAGTGTCGAGATGCACCCAGGGCACATCGTCGGGCACGAATTTCTGCAAAAACAGCGCCGCCGTCACCGCGCCAGCAAAAGCCCCGCCGCTGTTCGACGTGTCCGCGATATCACTGTCGAGCATGTCGGAATAGGGTGCCCAAAGCGGCATCCGCCACAACGGGTCGGTGGTGGTTTTGGCAGCGGCTTGGAGCGCTTCTGCAAATTCGTCATTGTTGCTAAACATCGCGGGCAAATCAGGCCCCAAAGCCGTTCGAGCCGCACCGGTGAGCGTAGCGAAATCGACGATCAAAACCGGCTTTTCCTCAATCGCCTTGGTCAGAGCATCGGCCAGAACCAACCGCCCTTCGGCATCGGTATTGTCGATCTCGACAGTAATCCCTTTGCGGCTCTTCAAGATATCGCCCGGACGGAACGCATTGCCAGCGATGCTGTTCTCCGCCGCTGCAACCAGCATGTGCAGCCGCACCGGTAAATGCGCCGCCATGATAAGCTCGGCCAGCGCCAGTGCATGCGCCGCGCCGCCCATATCCTTCTTCATGATCCGCATGCCGCTGGCGGGCTTGATATCGAGCCCGCCGCTATCGAAGGTAATCCCCTTCCCCACAATCGCGATACGTGGATGGCGTGGATCACCCCATTCGATTTCGATCAAGCGCGGCGCATGTTCGCGCATTGCGGCCTTGCCGACGGCGTGGATCAGCGGATAGCCGGTTTCGAGCGCCTCACCGCTTGTGACGGCAACTTCCGCTTTATACACCTTGGCGATGCGTTTGGCTTCGGCCTCCAGCGCATTCGGGCCGCAATCGGCGGCAGGCCGGTTGACTAGGTCGCGGACCAGCGCCGTCGCCGCCGCCTGCAACGCCGCACGTTGAATGCGGCCCGCTTCCTTGACGAGCAAAATCCGCGCGCCGGTCACCTTCGGCTCGCTGAGATATTCCTGATAGCGATATTGCCCCAACATCCACCCAAGCATCGCGTCACCTGCATCGGCACCATCCAACCGGTATGTACCTTCGGGCAAAGTGTCCGCCGCCTTTGCCAAGCTCCAAACGCCGATCGTCGCCGCATCGCCAACGCCCGCAACTACAGCCCATTCACCGGGTTTGTCACCGGGCAGGATGGCTATATCATTTGCGCTGCCTTCAAATTTCTGCGCTTTGACGGCGGTGCGGACGGCGCCTGCTTGAGCGGCAAGCCATCCGGCAAGACCGCTCTTGTCGATTATGTGGATGGGGGTGGCGGGTTGGCCGTTGTCAGGCTGGATCAATTCGTCATAACGCATGGTGGTAGCGATAGCGGCAATCGCGCAAAAACGGGAGATATTTCAGAAATGCCACGTATTTTTCTTGTGCTGGCAATGGTGATGTCGCTTGTCGGCCTATCTGCCTGCAGCCGTCAGCCAGTGAACGCAGTCCAACTGCCCGATGATGTTGCGGCAGTGACCACGCCTTTTCTGGCGGCGGTAAAGCGTGGCGATCAAGCTGCAGCGGAGAAGTTCATATCGAAAGGCTTTATCGACGACAGCCGCGTCCAGTTTGCCGAAATGTCTACACTGCTGAAAAAGTCACCGCAGCTAGTTCCGGCGATTTATGCTCCGAAGCCAGGAATGCTTGGGCCAAATAAGGATGAGGTCAACCTGACCTTCGCTACCAAGGACGGCGAACAATGGATAACGTCGGAAATCCGTCTGTATCGACCCGAAAATGGCAAATTCGAAATCGAATATTGGGACATCAACGCCGATAGCAAGCCACCCGAAATTCTTGCACATGCCGAACAAATGCGGAAATTCACCGGCTGGTTCATGGGCGGTTTGGCCATAATGGCATTACTCGGGCTCGCATTGCTAATCTGGGTCGTGAAACGCCGCACGCATATCATCGCGCCCGAACCTGTCGTCGAAACCCGGCGCGTCGCGGCGACGGTGCGCGATAGCGTGGACTGATTATTCGGCGGCTAGCAACGTTTCGACCGGCTCAGCTACTTTTGCTTCAGCTTCTGGACGGGAAAAGACCATTACGCCGTCATCGACGGCGTCTTGAGTCAGAATTTTCTTCTCTGCAGCGTAATTTTGCAGCACGCGCCATGGATGCCGATCGCCGTTTTTGGGTAGCTTGTCAAAAGACCGTGCGAAATAGCCCGAGCTGAAATCGGTCACAAAAGGCAGCTTCGGCATATCGGGATCGTCGAGATGCGGCGTCGCGACCAGTGCGTTCTTGTCGTCCATCTTCCACAGCAGGCGGCACACATAATCCGCAACAATGTCGGTCTTTAGTGTCCACGACGCGTTGATATAGCCAAACACGCTGGCAAGGTTTGGAATGTCATTGTACATCACACCCTTATAGTTGAAATGCTCGCCGAAGTTGATCGCCTTGCCGTCGATGCTCATCGCGGTCTTACCCATGGTAACAAGATTGAGGCCCGTGGCGGTCACGATGATATCAGCGTCGAGATGCTCGCCCGATTTCAGCTGGATGCCCGTCGCATCAAAATGGTCGATATGGTCGGTGACAACATTCGCCTTCCCTTCCGAAATCGCCTTGAACATGTCGCTATCGGGAATGAGGCACAGGCGCTGTTCCCAAGGGCCGTATTTGGGAACGAAATGCTTGTCGACATCAACGCTGGCAGGCAATTCGGACCGCGCCATGTCGATGAGCTTTTGGCCAAGCTTCGCAGGGTTCTTGCGCGCATAATGATATGTGAACCGCTGCATGTTGATGTTGCGGAAGCGGGTAAGCGCATAAGCCAGCTTTTCGGGCAGAATTTTGCGGACGAACTTTGAGAAAGGGTCGATTGCCGGACGTGAAACCATATAAGTTGGCGACCGCTGGAGCATCGTGACATGCGCACCTTCCTGCGCCATCACCGGAACAATAGTCACGGCAGTGGCGCCGGAGCCGATCACGACAACCTTCTTGCCGACATAGTCCAGACCTTCGGGCCAATGCTGCGGATGGACTATTTGTCCCTTAAAGTCCTTTTCACCGGGAAATTCGGGTCTGTAGCCCTGATCATAATCATAATAGCCCGAGCACATGAACAGGAAGCGCGCTGCAAAATGGCGGTCGGGGCCGCCGTCAACAGCTTTTGCGGTAACGTGCCAGCGCGCTTCGCTGCTCGACCAGTCAGCAGACATGACGCGGTGGCCGAAATGGATGTGCGGATTAATTCCATATTCTTCGGCGGTCTGGTGGACATATTCGTGGATCGCGGGGCCATCGGCTATGGTCTTTTCGTGCAGCCACGGTTTGAAGCGGTATCCCAGCGTGTGCATATCCGAATCAGAACGAATACCCGGGTAACGGAACAGATCCCAGGTGCCGCCCATATCCTTGCGCTGCTCGACAATGGCGTAGCTTTTGGTCGGGCATTGCATCACAAGATGCGCCGCCGCGCCGATCCCAGACAGGCCCGCCCCGACAATCAATACATCTACAACGGTGTCCGCTTGCGCCATCGTTTTTCTCTCCATTCAGTCCGGCAAAAAGCTTACTGACATCGTTGCAAATTGCAACTGGCTTTCGCTACTCACCTAATCCCGCTAAAGCAGCGCGGCAACCGACAGGAATGGACAAAAAATGACCAGTGGCGACGATGACTATGTCTACGACGAGGCGTCAGGCGAGTGGATTAGCGCGGCAGAAGCGCTGCAAAAAAATGCAAGTGAAGCAGCGGTCGAGGTTCGCGATTCAGTTGGCAACATACTGGCCGATGGTGACCAGGTGACGTTGATAAAAGACCTGACTGTCAAAGGCGCAGGACAAACTCTCAAACGCGGCACCTTAATCAAATCCATTCGGTTGACAGGTGACTCGCAGGAAATCGACTGTCGCTTCGACGGTATCAAGGGATTGGTATTGCGCGCCGAATTCGTCCGCAAAAGATGATGATTAGGACAGGCTTCAGATTATTACTCGCTGTATTCTATCTCATTGCAGGGATACTACATCTGAAGTCGCCGACGGGCTTTCTGGCCATCACCCCTGATTGGGTTCCATTCCCGGAAATGGTCATCGCATTTACCGGCCTCGCAGAAATCGCAGGTGCAGTCGGTTTGATAATCCCACGTTTCCGGAAAGCTGCTGGTATCGGATTGGCGCTATATGCGTTGTGTGTGTGGCCTGCCAATTTCAACCACGCGCTGAATGACATCGCGCTCGGAGGCAACCATCTGAGCTGGTGGTATCACGCGCCGAGACTGGCGTTCCAACCAGTGTTCATTTGGCTCGCACTTTGGGTTGGCGACGTCATCCGCTGGCCGTTGCGCGAAACAAATTAGCTTAGCCAATGTTATTCTGTTATTCTTCGAACGCTATCATGCTGACGAACTGGGAAGAGGAGTTGCGACATGCATAAAGAAGGCGAGCAGATTGACGTAACCGAAGAAGAGGCGAGCGCTGGTGTCAAAAACCAGGGTGTTCGCTATGTTCTGGCAATTTCACTGGGACTGGCAATTATTGCGTTGTCGCTGATGTGGATGACAGGCGCTGTTATCAACTGACATTCGGACTTGAAATAGGCCCGGGCTGCTCCCAAATTCAAAAGGCGGGCCGGGCCCCTCTGGTCATTCAAGCGAATGATGATGTCGGACCGCTTCAACCAGATGAAGAGGAGTCCCGCATATGAACGCAGCCGTTGGAATGCCATGCCCGGTATGCAAAGTCCCGCTTGTCATGAGCGACCGTCAGGGCGTCGAAATCGATTATTGCCCGCAATGTCGCGGTGTATGGCTTGATCGTGGCGAACTCGACAAGATTATCGAACGCAGCGCGGTGGAACAATCCCCGCCGCCGCCCCGTCAAAGTGCACCGCCCTTGGCTGAATATGCCCCGCAGGATTTCAGTCATCACCAAGGCTATGGTCATGGGCGTCCGTATAAGAAGCGGAAAAAATCCTTTCTGGAAGAGCTGTTCGACTAGCGCCGGATTGCGCGAGCCCAATGCGCGCGCTAACTCTGAGATATGAAACGGCAATCGTTCCGGACCCGCCTGCGCGCATTCCAGCATATGCGCGATACGCCCCCTGACGCAGGCTTTATTGCCGATCTGGAATTTCTAGAAAATCGTGATCTCGACCTTTCGGTCAGAATCGGCGGGATGCTGGCATTTAACGCGTTGATGGTCACAATCGGTACGCATCCGATTTCGGCCAGCCCCGGTGCGCCATTAAGTGTCGATGCCGCGACGCAGCCCGCTCTGACGATAGCCAGTCTGATCGGCATTGTTCCGCTCATCATCTCCAGCGCTTTGTGTCTTCGCGCGCTTTTGCTGGGTGAGGAATTCGACAGCGAAGGCTTGGACGGCGATGACAAAGGTCTGCGTCAGCGCCTCTTCGCGGCATTTATCGCTTCGGTCGACATACAAAGCAGGTTACTTCGCCGGTCTGTTATTGCTACTTTTACCGGCGGAATAATGACGCTTTTGATTTGGGCGTGGATATTAGGCGACAAGATGGCGTGATCCGGATCACGGCAAATCCTATACCAAAGTTATATTAACTTTTGTCAGCTAACTGTCAGTTTATGTAAAACATGCATTATCTGAGGGGTTGACGATGAACCACCTGGAAGAAAAGAAAAAGGCATCCGCAGACCGCCGCCGAGGCGACCGCAGGACGTCAACCGACAGCAATTATGCTGGCCCGGAACGCCGCCAAGGCGAACGCCGCATGGGCGACAGGCGCAGCGAACCGCGCAGCCAATAAAAAAGGGCCGCCTTTCGGCAGCCCCTCTCTATTCGCAATGAAGCGTTTAATCAGTCAGCAGATGACAGGTTGATGGCCGAAGCCTTACCGTTTTTGCCAACTTCAACTTCATAGTTCACGCGCTGCTCTTTATCGAGCGAGTGCATGCCGGCAGCTTGAACAGCCGAGATGTGGACGAAGCTGTCGTCACCGCCGCCATCGGGCGCGATGAAGCCATAGCCTTTGTCTGCATTGAAGAATTTTACGGTGCCAGTAGGCATATTGATGTTCCTTTCACGAAACAGGTAACCAAATGGCAACAGCGCCATGTGGGGAGCCAAGTCGTGGTAGGAAAGACGTTGCACGTGCTGTCATTTCGTCAGTCACGCGCCTCAAATTCCGTCGCGGTCGACGATAGCATGAGGCTTTATACGCACATTCCCACGATTTAGCAAACTCGAACCGTCCGACGCGGTTTATTCCTTATCACTGCCATTATCGCTCGCTTCGGCGACTTCCATCTCCTCGGGCTTACGATGGTCGAATTTCACGCCAAGTTCCTTCGCCTTTGCCTTGCTGAACTGTTCTTGTGCGGCTGGGAACATCTCGTCCTCTTCCTCTTCAATATGATGCTCATAACGATGCCGCATTTCCTTGAATTTTGTCAGCCAAGCACCCGTTGCCATGTCTGTATCCTGCAGTTCACCCAACATATCGTCGAGTTCCTTATGCTCTGCGACCGAATGGCGGCCGTCCTCCTGAAGCGCTGGGTCGGCAAGCATATGTGCGTACAGCGATTGTTCCTCAGCCGCAGCATGCGCAGTTACTTCAATGCGAAAAGCCTCGAACAGGTCACGACGCTCCGGCGTGTCCCCGCTGGTTTCGGCAATCTTGGCCAGCATCTGGCGGTGCAGGTCGTGGTCGGATTTGAGGATGGAAAAAATGTCTGTCATGTCTGCCTCCGCGTTGGTTTCGCACATAACGCAGATAGGCGGCTTCGGGTTCCCTCTGTATGGCAGGTGTTACATCGGCATAGGTTGCCAAAGCTCTATCTTGCGACCTTCGGGGTCCATGATGTGAGCAAAGCGACCATTGGCTTCATCGGGGAAGGTCTTTACTGGATCTACCCCATGCTCGGCGCATCGGGCGAGAATACCGTCGAGATCGTCGACCATCAGGTTGAACATGAATTCCTTTTCCGACGGCGCGAAATAGTCGGTGTCGGCCTTGAACGGTGAGAATACGGTGGCCGCGCCCGGATGCCCGGCAGCGGCTTCGGGGGTAAAAACGACACCCCACGGCTCAACCTTGATGCCAAGTACACGGGCGTACCATTCGTTTGTCGCCGCAGGGTCAGACGATTTGAAGAACAACCCGCCCAATCCGAGAACATTTGCCATGATTGTTACTCCTCTGGTTTCGACGTGCTCAATATGAGCCTCCCCTATGAATCAGTCCATCGCCGAAATGGGTGATTTGGGAACAAATGCCACGCTCCGGCCATTATCAATACGCCGGTTCAGACAAATAAGTGTATGGGCGGCGCGCGCACCGGAATGGATTTGGGTCAGCCGCAACCGGAGTCGCAGCATGGAAACCCGATTAATAATAGCCTACGCACTTATCGCCGTCATGGTGGGGATTATCATATTTGGTGGGACCTTATGGCAAAAAAAGCGCCTGAAAGCGCGCAGTCGTGATGCAGGCAAGGGCTACTGATAGAATTCCACCAAATCCCAAAGATTTCCATAAAGATCTGCAAACACCGCGACCTTGCCATAAGGTTGCACTGCGGGCGGGCGGATCCATTTGACGCCGGCAACTGAATAAGCCGCATAGTCACGGTCAAAATCGTCAGTGGCCAGAAACAGGAACACGCGACCACCCGCCTGATTGCCTATAAAATCTTCCTGTTCGGGCTTCGACGCTCGGGCGAGGAGGACACTGGTGGCTCGGTCGGGTGCCCCGGGAGGGCGAATAAGAACCCAGCGCTTATCCTGCTCCGGTTGATATTGGTCAGCAATAAGCACGAAGCCGAGCTTGCCGACATAGAAATCCAGTGCTTCGTCATAATCCCGAACGACAAGGGCGATGTGCGCAAGATAAGACATCGGCCGCTTATGACTCGCCAAAAATTCGGAAACAAGCTTCGCGGGCACAAGCAATCATGGGGCAGTCCTTGCTTAAAATAGCTTATTCCGCAAACTCAATGACATCTGCGCCATTCGCCGCAAGTCTTGTTCGCTTGTCATAATCGCCTAGAACTGCCTTTGTAAGGCCGAAGTCGGTAATAGCCAAAATCACAAGTTCATCATTTGCGGACCTGTTTTTTGACTGATGAAAAACCCAACGCGGCACGAAGGCGAGCCCGCCGGATTTCAAGGTCATTGTTGCATCGCCAATGCGGACCTCCGCCTCGCCGCTGATGATATAGAACAGCGATTCATGCGCATGCTTGTGCAGTTCATTGTTACACCCGGCCGCAATCCGCACCACGCGGGCGTCGAATGCCTGAGTACCCGGAAAATCCAGCACATCGACCGAAAAATCGATACCCAATTTCTCATTGCGATTGCGATAAATTTCGCGGTGATTGTTGACGGGATCGGCTTGGAATTCGCTCACATCATGGACGGTTGCCAGAGGCTTGCGATCTTCGATGTTCTGGATGAGGTTCAACAGCTCTAGGTTCATTTCGTTTTCCTCAAATGGAAATGCGTCTGGCGCCAACGGGTCAGGCATCCAATCACATGCAGATCAGGAAGTCAGCGCCATTTCGGGCGTATCGACGCAGGTCAAGGCACGCTCATACATCCAGTCCCAAAACGACGAACGAAGCGACAATGCCTTAATCATCCCCCTGCGCAGGTCACCTTTGCCGGTGGGAGCAGCGGCGAAATAGAGCGAAATTTCTTCAAGCGCTTCTTGGTGATGGTCATCAACCGCCGTGTGCAGCGGAAAAAAGACCGTATCGTGCGGTTTCAGGTCCGTGCGGGACAGTGCCTTTACAAAGGGAATGTAAATGGTGCTGACAATGTTTTCGGTGCCAAGGCCCAACGCCCCCAACGCTTCTGCTGCAGATCCATAGGTCAAGGTTGTCAGAAAGGATTCGCGCCAGCAAATAAGCTCGATAGCCTCTCTGTCGGGCGAATATGGCGCGGTAATGCCGGTGGCCTCCCGAAATCGGCGGAACAATTGTGGATGAGGAACGCCTTCAATCCATTGCCGCTCTACACCGACAGCGGCGAGTTCGGCATATTCCCCATCTTCGTAAATGCCCGATTCTTCGGTCAGATTCTGCAACAGGCTATTGCGATGGGCCGCTATTTCCAGCTTTGATATCACGGTGGTCAGGTAACGCGGAAAATGCAGCGAATAGCCATAATAATGGTCAGCAAAATCGCGCAATGCCCAATCAGTGTCGGGCAGATCGCCAGAACCCAATGCGCGCAAATAGGGGTGATTGACCGCGCGATGATTCAACGATTCTTCAATAAGATCTTTGATGGAAACGGACACGTGAGCTCCTAAAGTGGATTGTTATTTTGCTAAGGCGTTGCGAGGAAGTCCGCGACCATCGCCCCGGGGCGCCGCCTATAACTTCAATTCCGGACCGATGAATATAAGGGCGAGGTACCGGTTCATTTTTTCAACCCGCCATGGCTGAACGACCAACCCGACCTTGCCGAAGAGGCTGATTTGCGGCAGCATCTACCCAGCATGTCGACTCAGGAGAGGGAGACCGACGATGATGGCACAAAGTGCGCTTGCCCCCGTTACAGTGGCGCGGGATATTTCCGCTCATGATCTGCGCGATGCGCTTGCGGCGGGGTGGCGGGATTTTGTCGCATATCCGGTATATGGGCTGTTCTTCGCCGCCTTTTATGTATTGGGCGGACTCGGGCTGGTTTACGGGCTGTCGAGCATGGGTCAGGGCTGGTGGCTGATCCCTATCATGGCGGGATTTCCCCTGCTCGCGCCCTTTACCGCAGTTGGCTTGTATGAAGTGAGCCGCAGGCGCGAGGCCGGGCTGCCGCTCAGCTGGCGCAGCGTGCTCGGCGCGTTGGGCGGGCGCGGTGACGAGCAGCTTATCCTGATGGGCTGCATCGTGTTTGTTGCCTTCAGTTTCTGGATGATATTGGCGCACGGCATTTTTGCGATCTTCCTCGGCGAATCCGGGATAGGCGCGGGAACCGGGGCGCTGCTGCTGTCCACCGATGCGCTGGTCATGCTATTGGTCGGCAGCGCGGTTGGCGGGCTGTTTGCCCTCGGGCTGTTCGCGATCACCGTCATCAGCCTGCCGATGCTGGTCGACCGCGAAGTTGACTTCATCACTGCAATCATTGTCAGCCTTGGCGTTGTGCGGTCGAACAAGGGCGTAATGCTAGGCTGGGCCGCTTTGATTGCGGCCACGCTGACGCTGGCCATGCTGCCGATGTTTGCCGGGCTGTTCGTCGCATTGCCGGTGCTGGGCCACGCGACATGGCATCTATACCGGCGCGCAGTGGACGGCGCGCACGGCCCGCAAATCTAAGCCAGCTACTTCTCCAGCCGCCGCCGGTTCGAGCGCACCCGGCGCGAATAATGTTCGATGCTGCCGCTCATAATCTGTTCGGGGCTGGAGCCCAATTTGCCGGTCATCAGGTCGAACCCGAGCGCCATATTGGCCGCGACTTTCTCGGACACCATCCGCTCCGCCTCTTTGGCAGCGGCGGGGCCGCCAAAGGCCATCGCGCCCAGACGTTGGGCAATCACCATGTTGGATTCGGCGGCAAGCGCCCATGCGTCCATGCCGATGCCGAACCAGTTCGGGTTTTTTGTTTTGTAGCTCATATTCCCTTTTCTATCCTGCCCCACGCGAATGTCACGCGGCGAATGCGTGTCACAGCCTGACCGCACCGCCCTTAACGCGACAAAAGCGACGGCGAACGGCATTTATCGTGTCTCCCTTGTCGCTTTAACGGCCACCGCCCCTGCCGGACCTTGCAAAAACGGGTGTTCATCCCCTTTTGTGCAATCTGGAATGGTAACTGATTTGTGCTAAGCTCCGGGGGTGGAACAGTTTATCCTGTGGAGTTGCACCGTTTTTGCCGTCGTCATTCTGGCGATGCTGGCCCGCGAGGACTGGTTTCACCTGTCGCGCCCTGCCCGCCGGGTGATGGCGCGCATCGTCGGTCATGTAGCGCATGCCAGTGATGGCACCCGCGTATTTGCCCCGATGTTCGAATTTACCGCCGAAAACGGCCAGAGCGTTCAGGTCGAAGACAAGGTCTATATGCCCCGCCCCAAACAGGCGGTTGGCGAGATGATCGAGATCACCCACCCCAAAGGCATGCCCCACCGCGCCCGGATCAGCAGGCCCTGGCTGCGCGCGGGGATTTATGTCGTGGTGCTGTACCTGCTAGCGGTGCTGGTCGGGCGGTTGACGGGATATCTGAGCGCTGGCGCGGGAGTTGGTGCGGGGCATTAGCAAGGGTGCGGCGGCTGGCGGAGAAGTTGCTTCGGCCGGGCTAATGACCGGGGTTATGCCCCGGTGACTTCATGTATGTAGAAAAGACGGCGGAGGCCTGCCCCGCCGCCATTCGCCGGATCATTGATAACTGTCGTAACTCGCCCGCGAGATTTGCGTGCTGCATGCACTGAAACGCGCCTGCAATTTCGCTTCGACCGAATTGGGATTGGCCATCGCATTGCGCCACACGTCCCACGCCTTGCCGAACGCCTGTGCCGAAGCCGTGTTGCCGACCCAGATAACCATGCTGGAATCGGAGCTGTGAACAGGCAGCATCAGCTGGGCACTATACCCATTCGCCTTGCCCCAGCTTTCGTTGAAATCTTTGGTGATGCTGAGATAGGTTCCAAACGTGCAGCCGTCCTTCAACTTCATGGTAATAACATCGAGCGTGTTGGCCATAGCGGGGCCGGGCAGCAGCAAGGCCGCAATCAAAAGCAGTTTTTTCATTATGGGTCCTCTCCTTTGCGTGCCGCCTGCTGCTTGTTTGCACAAGCACTGACACACGGCACCTCAGCGACCCGGCGCGATTGTAGCACGAAAACACGCGTTTACCTAACGTCATTATGTGGCTGGAGCGGCCCGCGAGAGAAACTGGTTCCTGGGAATTAGTCCGATCGCGCCTCTACCAAACGGGATGTGATTCAGGGCGGCTTGCGCTATCATGCTGCTATGACCCCTTTGATCCTTCAGCGCTTGATTGCCCTGCCCTATCTTGTCCTTGGCGGCTGGTGCCTTGCCGCGCCGCACATGGTCGAGGCGTTGATGTTCAACCCCGCCTATCAGCACCTGAGCGCGACGAGCGCGTTGATGATCGGCTGCTTCGGCGCGCAGGCGGTGCTGGGCGGGCTGTTCATCTGGTTCAGCGAGTGGACCGCCAAGACGTTCCTTGTTTACGCCATCGCGCTGTTGCCCTTTTTCGGGTTCAATTACTGGTTTGTCTACGAAGTGCCGATTTTGAACCAGTGGATGGCGCTGGATTTCGGCGCGAATGCGGCGATGCTGGGGCTGAGCCTGTGGGGGTGGAGGATGTTGGGGCGAGCTGAATCTCGTGTGCCGGCAAGGTAATTCATAGGTGACCGACAGTGCAGCTGCCCAGTTGCCCCGCATATTGGTCGATGCCGATGCGTGTCCGGTGAAGGAGGAAATTTACAAGGTCGCCTGGCGCCGCGATGTGCCCGTGGTGCTGGTTAGCAATGCGCGCTTTCGCATGCCCGACCATCCGCTGATAACGCGGCATATCGTATCGGACAGTTTCGACGCCGCCGATGACTGGATTGCGGAGCAAGCCACCCATCGCAGCGTGGTGATCACCGCCGACATATTGCTTGCGGACCGGTGCCTGAAGGCAGGCGCGTTCGTCATCGGCAATAATGGCAAGCCGTTCACCAGCGCCTCCATCGGCGGAGCCATCGCCACGCGAGCTATCATGGCCGACCTGCGCGCCGGAATGGACGGCATCACCGGAGGCCCAGCACCCTTTGCCAAAGCCGACCGGTCAAGGTTTTTGCAGGCGCTCGATGAGGCTTTGGTGAGGATGGGGTGAGGGGAAGGTAGCCAATGTACACCAACCTTTAATTAGCCGACGCCAGCCATTCTAATCAAAGGCTACCCTTGACTAAAACATATATTGTCCTCTAAGCTAAGGCAGGCTTTAATTAGAGGCAAAAATGGCAACGCAATTCAGGGCTGGCCGCTACGTCAAACAGCCGAACCGCTATTCGGCTTTCATGCCGGAGGCGCTGCCGCCTGTGCCACCTATTGCTATTGACGGCACGATGCAGACTATATTGTCAAAAGCAGATCGCGCTCTCGGCAGGCTAGACGGGTCAATCCAGACATTACCCGACCCCGATATGTTCGTGTTCATGTATGTCCGTAAAGAAGCTGTGCTTTCCAGCCAGATTGAGGGAACGCAATCTTCGCTCAACGACTTGCTTGAGGCAGAGGCAGCTATTCATGATGCCAATAGACCAAGCGATGTCAGCGAAGTGCTGAATTATGTGCGAGCCATGAACCATGGTTTGACGAGGTTGGCGGAATTGCCGATTTCCGTAAGGCTCATCCGTGAAATTCACGAAGAGTTGATGCAGGGTGTGCGCGGCAATCATGCCAATCCCGGCGAACTGCGCCGCAGTCAGAACTGGATTGGTCCCGGCGGATCGACGTTGAACGATGCGATTTTTGTGCCGCCGCCACCGCATGAGGTTGAGCGATTGCTCTCTGATCTTGAAAAGTTCGTCCACGACGACAGCGACATTCCGGCTCTGATCAAGATAGGACTGATCCACGCGCAATTCGAAACTATTCACCCTTTTCTCGACGGCAATGGCCGTGTCGGGCGGTTGTTGATTGCCTTCTATCTTTGCCAGAAAGAGATACTGCTCAAACCGGTGCTGTATCTCTCCCACTGGTTCAAGTTGCACCGGACGCGCTATTACGAACTGCTCCAAAACATTCGCGACAAGGGCGAATGGGAGGAGTGGACAAAATTTTTTCTTGAAGGCGTGGCATCGGTCAGTTTGGAAGCGACCGAAACGGCGCGCAAAATTGTTGCCATGCGAGAGGAGCATCGGCGCAATATCACAGACCGGTTTGGGCGTTCAGCCGGTAATGGTCTACGCGTGTTGGAAAGCCTCTACACCCATCCTTTCATCGACAATCGAACTGTGATGGAAAAGCTCGGTATCTCGTTCCCTGCAGCCGCCGACCTGATCGACCGCTTTGTAGAGGCCGACTTGCTGACGGAAATAACGGGGCAAGCTCGGTATCGGGTATATCAGTATTTTCCGTATGTGCGGCTGTTTTCGGATGTAGGGCGGTGATGACGAAAGTACCAAGCTCCAACAAAACAAAAAGTGATGCAAATGCTCGAACCGAAAAGCGTCCGATTGATCGGCGCCGAGATTCAGGTGGGAGCATGCAGGTAGGTCTCCCAGAGGAGGGTAACATCGTCGAAATTTACAAATTTGGCGATGATCGTATGCTCATGATCAAAGAGCGAGCAACCTACGAAATCCGCATGGCTGACATGATAGATCCCGACCGAACAAATGATAAAATTCCAAACATCCAGCAGCGCGTTCTATCCGTCGGATCCACGTCTCCGCTACTCCAAAAAATTCTTCTCTCCTCCGCATTACTTTTTGATGAAACCTATCTTCGTGATCTCGACTGTGGGCAGCTTAAACAACACGCATTGAATGCCGTGCATGAGATACTCTCGATGGAAAGACTGCTTGAGCGACTTGCGTCTGAAGAGAACGAACAAATCCGTCAGCTCGAGGACGCAAAATTGACGAATGGATTTATAGTGCCAAATCTGGAAGACGCTGGTCTGAACGTCAAAAATTTTCTGCAAAAATCTGACCACTTCACCAAAGAGTTGTTTCGGATAACTCGTATTTTCGAGAAGGGTTTCGAAAACCCAGACAACCTGCTTCGGCGCGCAAAACGAGACAATCCGATAAACGAAGAATATGTCAAATTTCTTGAAAGCGCGATTCCATACATCCGCTTCATTCGGGAAGCTAGAAACTCAGTCGAACACCCAAACCCGCCCCATAAGCAAGTTATTGTCGATAACTTTACACTTGATGCTTCAGGAAAAATCGCGGTTCCAGCAATCGAGATCAGGCATCCAAAATTTCCGGAGCCGAAAACCCGCTTATTGATATTTCTAGACGCCACGATTCAATCGCTTGCAAGTCTATACCAGAGCTGGATTGCTCACATGTGCGCAAGAAAAGTGTCGCTTTCCGGTTTCGATGCCAGCGTAATGCGGATACCAAAAGAGGCACGCCGACATGAGCATGTCGCTTACAAATATTCGGTTTTCTTGAATGGCAGCTGGCAACCTATCGGTTAAGACCCTTCATAAACCACCGAATTGTCCTCAATCATGCTCCCGGTCACCAGCTCCCATATATAGCTCGCGCCCGGTCTCGTCATAGACCTTGCTCATCTCCGCCATGCCCGCCTCGGCTTCTTCCGTCGCGATAAACCCACCACTATCCTGATTCTGCAGCCGCGCGAATTCCCTCACTTCCTGGCTGATCTTCATCGAGCAAAACTTCGGCCCGCACATTGAACAGAAATGCGCGGTCTTGGCGCCTTCGGCTGGCAGCGTCTGGTCGTGATATTGCTCCGCGGTATCGGGGTCGAGGCTGAGGTTGAACTGGTCGCGCCAGCGGAATTCGAAGCGCGCCTTGCTCAGTGCGTCGTCGCGGACCTGCGCCGCCGGGTGGCCCTTGGCCAGATCCGCCGCGTGCGCGGCGAGCTTGTAGGTCACCACGCCGACCTTCACATCGTCACGGTCGGGCAGGCCCAGATGCTCCTTGGGCGTGACGTAGCAGAGCATCGCCGTGCCGTACCAACCGATCATCGCCGCGCCGATACCGCTGGTGATATGGTCATAGCCCGGCGCAATGTCGGTGGTGAGCGGTCCGAGCGTGTAGAACGGCGCTTCGCCGCACACCTCAAGCTGCTTGGTCATATTCTCCCTGATCTTGTGCATCGGCACATGGCCGGGGCCTTCGATCATCACCTGAACATCGGATTTCCACGCGCGGTGGGTAAGCTCGCCCAGCGTGTAAAGCTCGGCAAATTGCGCTTCGTCATTGGCGTCGGCGATAGAGCCGGGGCGCAGGCCATCGCCCAGCGAATAGGCGATGTCATAGGCCTTCATGATCTCGGTGATGTCGTCGAAATGTTCGTAGAGGAAGCTTTCCTTGTGATGCGCGAGGCACCATTTCGCCATGATGCTGCCGCCGCGTGACACGATGCCGGTCACGCGCTTGGCGGCGAGCGGGACATAGGGCAGGCGGACGCCCGCATGGATGGTGAAATAATCGACGCCCTGTTCGGCTTGCTCGATCAACGTATCGCGGAAGATTTCCCAGGTCAGGTCTTCGGCGACGCCGCCGACCTTTTCCAGCGCCTGATAGATCGGCACGGTGCCGATGGGGACCGGCGAGTTACGGATGATCCATTCGCGGGTGTCGTGGATGTTGCGGCCGGTCGAGAGGTCCATAACGGTGTCCGCGCCCCAGCGGATCGACCACACCATCTTGTCGACTTCGGACGCGACGTCGGACGCGACGGCAGAGTTTCCAATGTTCGCGTTGATCTTGACGAGGAAGTTGCGGCCAATCGCCATCGGCTCGGATTCGGGGTGGTTGATGTTGTTGGGGATGATCGCGCGGCCCCTCGCGATTTCGTCGCGGACGAATTCGGGGGTGACATAATCGGGGATGCTGGCGCCAAAGCTTTCGCCGTCGCGGGTGTAGCTGGCGAGGCGCTCGCGGCCGAGATTTTCGCGCTCGGCGACATATTCCATCTCGGGGGTGATGATGCCTTTGCGAGCATAATGCATCTGGCTGACGTTCATGCCGGGTTTGGCGCGGAGCACCTGCTTGCGCACATTGGGGAATGGCGCGACGCCGCCGCTGCGGTCGGGGCCGAGCTGGCCATTGTCTTCGGGGCGGACTTCGCGCTGAAACACCTGCTCGACATCGCCGCGTTCGCGGATCCAGCTGGAGCGGATTTCGGGCAGGCCAGTCGATATGTCGATATGCGCGTCCGCGTCAGTGTAAGGTCCGCTCGGGTCATAGACGCGAACGGGGGCGTCGTCGCAGCTCGGGTCGAGATAGATTTCGCGCATGGCAACGCGGCGCGGGCCGACGTATATTTTCTTGCTACCGCGAATGGGGCCAGTGGTGACGCCGATTTCGGTGCGTGCGGGGATGTCTGCCATGTCTACTCTCCAAAATATCGTAAAGGAGAGCGCGGATGTCATGTGCCGCTCCCTCCCTCCGCCGGTGCTAGCCGGATCAGGTTCAGCGGGTCGGATGGCGTTACCCATCCCTCTCAGTCACACGACTCCCCGGGGATGAGATTACATTAGGCGGCGAAGACAAAGCTGTCCAGCGCGGTGGTTTAGCCGACGTGGCTTGCTCCATCCGAATTCATCGCCATCCAGAATATCGGCGAGCTCGCAAGGCGCAGGAAATTTTGTGCCAACAACGGGTCGATATCTGCGGCGCTGGCCTGCATCACAGCCGCTATCGCCGCCTTCGGTCCGCCTTGCGCGGATGAGAATTCGGCAAGCGTTGCGACCGCGACAATATGCGCCGCCAGTTGGTCCATTTCATCTTTGGGCGGGTTGCTGGCAAGTTCACCCTGCAAAATCCGCATCCAGATGCGATGGTGCAGGCCATCCAGCCGCTCGGTCGGCATACCGGTCGATTGGGCCAGCTTTGAGCCAATCCAGCTGACCCGGCTTTCGCGGCTATAGCCGGTTGTTTCAGGGTGAAACTGCTCTTGCGGTGACTGGATCATGCGTGCGCCCTCGTTTTGACGCCCAGCTTATGCCGCGATTACAGTTGCCAAAGCGTTAAGCGTTAGAACGTATAACTGACACCCGCTGCCAGAAACCATTGGTCGGCATCGCCGCGGATCGAGGTGACCGGCGAACGTTTTGCATCGCCAGTCAGCCACGAATAGCTCACAAGACCGAACATACCCCAGCCGCCGTCGCGGGCGTCGCCCGACAAATCATATCCACCAAGCAATGACGCGCCATAGCTTTTCCATCCACCGTCGGCTTGGAACACCGGCAGGCCGCTCGCTGCGCTGCCCGCGGCGTCAATGCTGAAATAGGTGTCGGCGTAATTGCCGTCGACATGCGTGGCCGACAGGCTGAGATTTGTAAATATCGCGGTCGAAAGCGGCGTGGAATAGCTGATGCTCGGGCTGATGATGCGGCCGCGATGGGCCTTTGCCACGTCCCATTGGATGTCAGTTGAGAGCGTCAGCGTGTCATAGGCATGCAAGACTTTGGAAAAGGACACGCCAGCGGTGGCGCCAACTTCAATCGCCACATCTTCCTTACCGAGCAAGCCAACCACGGGGTCCTTAATCTTGCTGTTCCGGTCCAACCGGACACGGACGAGCGGTCCCAAAAGGAATTTAACGTCGCTGGCACTGTTGCCGTCGGCGATGAGGTCAACATAAAGACCCGGACCGCGCGCGCCGAAATCGAACCCGCCAACGCTGCCTTGGGCGATTGGAGCCGGGAACAGCACATAGTCATCGGAACCGTCGTAGCTTGGTGCATATCCTGCACCTACACCAAGCGTAAGCCAGTCACCGGCAAACACACCAAGATCAGGCGCGTCCGTCTTCGCGCTATCGGCTTCCTGCGCCTGTGCGTAAAGCGGTTGAGCGGCGCATGCGGCAGCAAGTGTGCACGCAGCGGCAAAAGTCTTGGCAATTTTCATGAAATGCTCCCATTTGTATCGAGCCTACAAACAAGCCGGTTAATCAAATGGTTCCACGCGGCGGCCCCGAAAACGCGATTAGAGCATATACTTCATTTTTACCCGCTGGCTGACCTCGTCGGCATCGACCGCAAAAGCCGCGCTTTTGAACTTGGGTGGCCCTGTTACCACTGCCGGGTTGCGCGAAAAGCCGAAACCTTCCTTTGGCAGGAATACTGCCATGTCCATTTTGCTGTTGGAATTTTCATCATGCAGCAATGCGATAGCATATGTACCCCGGCTTACACCTGCCAGGCTAACATAGGCGGCATCGCGTGCCGCAACCTTGGCACGGTAGCTTTTCGGATCCTTGCTGCAATCAGGGAAGAATTTCGGATTTGCGGTTGCACACACAAGGACATTGCCCTTCATGCTGCGCAGACCATAAACGCTGACATCAAGCGTTGACGTGGTCGGGGATGCGTTCAGCGTTGCTCCTGCTCCGACCGCCGCGAAAGCTGCCAAGCCCAAGATCGGTGCCGCACATTTTGTCCCAAAACCTGAAATATAACCCATAATTTCCCCGATACGCGTCATGATGTTTCTGGTGATGCGTTGCTGTTATCAGCCAATTCCCTAATTTCCCGTTAACCATGAACTTGGGGAAAGCTTCCCACCCCATATGGTTGGTCACGCCCATAATCGTCATAACGCTTAGCACAAGCCCCAAAGCCCCAACATGAATGGGAATGGTGAACACCAATGCAGGAATGACAACTGCGCCGGTCAGCGCCTCCCACGGGTGGAAGGACATCGCCGCCCACGCGGTGGGTGGTCGGCTTTCATGGTGGACGGCATGCGCGGTTTTAAACCACCACGGGCGATGCATCAGGCGGTGGGTCCAGTAGAACCATGTGTCGTGCGCGAACAAATAGAGGAATATCGAGACCGGCAAATACCAAAGCGGATAGTCCGCGACGTCACGATAGATTTGCGTCCAGCCGAGATTGTCCCAGCCCCACGCGACGATACCTGCGGGGATGCCGTAAATCGCCGCGCTGGCAAGGCTCCAGCCGATTTCGCGGCGCATTTGGACATCCAGACCGGCGTATAGTCCGGGGCGCTTCAGCCTGGTTACCCACGCAAACGCGCCGCTTGCAAGCAGATAGCGCAAGCCGACGATCAAAGTCATGGCGAGCGCGGATAGCAGGATAGGCAGCCAATATTCCATTTAGCGCCCTTACTCGTTCTGTTAGCGATATAGCAAATTCTGCGTGTCAAATTTGCCCTTACCAGAAATGCTGACCACATCGCCGTCGTGCATGATTTTGATTGGACCTGCATAATGGTTAGCGGCATCGCCAATTAGCGCGAACTCCAGAGGCGTTGGCACCGACGGAACGATATGGGTGAAGGCCAGCATGCCGACATCGGCGGTCTTCGCTACATCGGCGGCTTGTTCAGGGCTGATATGATAATTCTGGATGTCGGCGAAGATTTTGGCGCGATTGGGGTTGCCTGCTTTTCGCGAGCTATTCTCCAGAATTTTGACGAGGCGCGGCGCTAATAGTTCGCTGACGAGCAGGTCGCTGCCTTTTGCTGCAGCGGCCAAAGCTGGTGTGAAGGCGGTGTCGCCGCTGATGGTCACGCTGCGGCCTTTCCAATCGACCCGGTAGCCGAAAGCGGGCTTGATAGGCTCGTGATCGACCGCAAAGGCGGTGATTTTTACGCCATCATTATCGTACACAATGCCGGGGGCAATCGCGGCGCCAGTCATGCCGAAACCCGAACGCGGTACGACCGCCTCGCCATGATGCGCGATACGGTAGGTCGAATCGATCCGATAGACCGCGTTCAGGCCATTGGTGATTTCGGCAACGCCCTCCGGACCGAATACCGGCAGCGGCGTTTTTGCACTCGTTCCTGCCCAGCGTTGCAACGTGAATGGCCCAAGTCCTTCGAAATGGTCGCTGTGTAAATGCGTCAGCCAGACGCCTTGGATTTTGTCCAGCGGCAGGCCCATCATCGTCAGGTTGTTGCCCGAGCCCCCGCCCATATCGAAAACGAACAATTTCCCGTCGGCAATTACAACGGTGCAAGCGGCGGCACGGTCGCGACTGGGGAGCGGTGATCCGGTGCCGCAGAAGCCGACATGCAGTTCATTGCGCGCAAGACCGGCCATCACATTGCGGGTCATTGCGGCATCGGCACCGCGCTGGATAAGATTTATCGCAATGGCATCGCGTTTCACATAGGCGATGCCGCCTGCCACCAATGCAACGCCAAGCGCCACCCCAAGCCATTTTTTCCGCATTACCCCTCCCCGAAGGCGCGAAACTCAGTCTTTCGCTTTGGAAAGCTTACGCTCAATGGCGCCCGATAGCATATGAAAAGCTTCACCCGCAGGCGAGCGATGCGCGAAAACGCCGACCGGCGCGCGGTGGACTGCCATCTGCTCCACTGCGCTCGCCATTGGGATGCGCGGCCAGTCGGGATTGGCCGACATCGCAGCAACATGCAGATTGCGTCTGCGGTCAACCATCGAGAAGACGGGCAGCAAAGGCGCATGGCCTTTGTGATGCTCCCTCAGATGCGCGACCACATCGTCCAGTGCGCGCTGCGACAGCGGCGACGGGATGACCGGCACAATGATGATATCGGCGGCGCGCATCATCTGCTCGCTGGTTTCGGTCAGGCCCGGCGGGCAGTCCAGAAATATCCGATCATATTTGCCGCTGATGGTTTCGACGAGCTTGGCCAGCCGTTTCTTTTTGCCCAGTGATGCAAGAAAACCGTCGAGGCTCCGCAATGAAATATCGGCGGGAAGCAGGTCGAGATTTACAATGGCAGTCTTTGTTATCAGCGTATCCGGCTCGATATCGCGCTCGAAGACCGACCGTGCCTTTGGTTTCTTCTCCGGCTCATGCCCCAAGATGAAACTCGCCGCCGACTGAGGGTCCAAATCCCACAGCAAAGTCTTTTTGTCGCGCCGCAATGCTGCTTCCGCCGCGAGATTGACCGTGAGTGTAGTTTTGCCCACCCCGCCCTTGAGGCTGTAAATCGCTATTACTTTTGCGTTATGCGCCATATTGCTTTGCTTCCCTTCCCCGGCCCAAAAGTCAACCGCCCAGAAAGCTGTGTATTTCGTTGGGACAAGGCTTTCCCTTGCAAAACGCCTGCGCTAGGGCCGTGGCGTGAACCGAGAAAATTTCAAATGTGACCTTGCGATTGTAGGTGGCGGTCTTGCCGGTGGGCTGATCGCGCTTGCCGTCGCGCGAATGCGGCCTGAACTGAAAATCGTGTTGATTGAACAGGAAGACCATTTCGGTGGTAACCATATCTGGAGCTATTTTGCCACCGACATATTGCCCGAACATCGCTGGCTGACCGCGCCTTTGGTGACGTACGGCTGGTCTGGTTATGAAGTGCGTTTCCCCGGTCATACGCGGTCACTGGACAATATTTATTACAGCATCGAATCCGAACGGCTCGACTGGGTGCTGCGCAACAACCTGCCCGCCTCGGCGTTGATGACCGGTCGCGAGGTCAAATCGGTTTCGCCGCGCCTAGTGGTTCTTGATGGCGCGCAGCGGATCAATGCTGGCGGCGTCATCGATGCGCGCGGCGGCGGCGATACCAACCATCTCGATTGCGGCTGGCAGAAATTCACCGGGCAGTTGATGCAGTTGTCCGAGCCGCATAATCTGACCAAGCCCATCGTGATGGACGCGACGGTTGACCAGCACGACGGCTATCGCTTTGTCTATGTCCTGCCATTCGGCATGGACAAGGTGTTCGTCGAGGACACATATTATAGCGATACGCCCACGCATGATGCCCAGCGCTACCGCCAGCGTATCGCCGAATATGCCGACACCAAAGGCTGGAAAGTCGAGCGCGTGGTCCGCGAAGAAAATGGCGTGCTGCCCGTCGTCATGGGCGGCGACTTGGAAAGCTATTGGGCAAGCGGCAGCGGGCGAACCGCCAAGGCCGGTGCGCGCGGGGCATTTTTCCAGGCGGTAACAAGCTATTCGCTGCCCGACGCGGTGCGCAATGCGATCTTCATTGCCGAGCAGACCGATCTTGACGGAGACAAGCTCAACATGGTTATGCGTCAGCGCGCACAAGAGCATTGGCAGGACGGCAAATTCTACCGCATGCTCAACCGGATGCTGTTCCGCGGCGCCGATACAAGCGACCGGTACAAGATCCTTGAACGGTTCTACAGGCTAAAGCCCGGATTGATCGAACGCTTCTATGCGGGGAAGACGACCGGCGGTGACAAGGCGCGTATATTGTCTGGCAAGCCGCCCATTCCCATCGGGAAAGCCATCACCGCGATCCGGAGCAAGAAGAAATGACGAAGACAGCGGCGATTATCGGTGCCGGTTTTGGCGGTCTGGCATTGGCCATAAGGCTGCAATCGGCAGGCGTAGCGACGACCATTATCGAAGCGCGCGATAAGCCAGGCGGGCGTGGTTATTATTGGCAGAAGGACGGCTTTACCTTTGACGGTGGGCCGACCGTGATTACCGACCCGCCCTGCCTTGAGGAATTATGGGCTCTGTCGGGTCACAAGATGGCTGACGATATTGAGTTGATGCCGGTGTTTCCGTTCTACCGCCTCAATTGGGCGGACGGCACGAACTTCGATTATTCGAACGACAGTGTCGGTTTGAAAGCTGAAATCGAAAAGCTGAACCCTGAAGATGTCGAGGGTTATCGCAAGTTCCTCGAATATTCGAAGGGTGTGTTCAAGGAAGGCTATCAGAAACTCGGCTCGGTCGCGTTTCTGGACTTTGCTTCGATGATAAAGGCAGCGCCTGCGTTGATGAAATATCAGGCTTGGCGCTCGGTCTATTCGATTGTTTCGTCTTATGTGAAAGACGAAAAACTGCGCGAGGCGTTGTCCTTCCACACATTGCTTGTCGGCGGCAATCCGATGAGCACCAGCGCAATTTATGCTTTGATCCACACCATCGAAAAAGAAGGCGGCGTCTGGTTTGCCAAGGGCGGCACCAACCGGCTTGTTGCGGCAATGGTTACGCATTTCGAGCGATTGGGCGGCACGGTTCGTTTGGGCGATCCGGTGGCGGAAATCGAAACGCGCGGTGACAAGGTTATCGGCGTGCGGACCAAGTCGGGCTGGCGCATGGACTGCGATGTCGCGGCGTCCAATGGCGACCTAATGCACACCTACAAGGATTTGCTGACCAGCAACAAACGCGGTGAGCGTGCGGCTAAGTCGCTCACGCGCAAAAGCTGGTCGCCGTCTTTGTTCGTGTTACATCTGGGCATCAAGGGCACATGGCCCGGTATTCCACACCACATGATCCTGTTCGGCCCACGCTACAAAGGCCTGCTCGACGATATCTACAAGAACGGGATATTGCCCAAGGATTTCTCGCTCTATCTGCACCACCCGACCGTCACCGACCCGTCATTGGCACCTGAAGGCTGCTCGACCTTTTACGTCCTCGCTCCGGTCGCGCATATGGGCAAGGCCCCGCTCGATTGGGATGGCGATGTCGGCGAAGCGCTGAAAGAGCGAATCCTCGACGAGCTCGAACGGCGTCTGATCCCCGACATCCGGTCGCGGATTATGACCCAGTTCCACTACACACCAGCGGATTTCGGCCGTGACCTGTCGGCGCATCTGGGCAGCGCGTTCAGCCTTGAGCCGGTGCTGTGGCAAAGCGCGTTTTTCCGCGCGCACAACCGCGATGATGCCATACCAAATCTGTATTTTGTCGGTGCAGGGACGCATCCGGGCGCGGGTATTCCCGGTGTGGTCGGCAGCGCGAAGGCAACGGCTGCATTGATGCTGGAGGAAATGGCTTGAAGCGAATCGCCGTCTATTGCGGGTCAGCCACGCCGGAAAATCCGATCTATATCATGGCGGCTGCGGAAGTTGGCCGGGCGCTCGCCAAACGCGGCATCGGCGTCGTGTATGGCGGCGGGCGATTAGGGCTAATGGGTGCTGTCGCGGACGCGGCACTAGAGGCTGGCGGCGAAGTTATCGGCATCATCCCCGAAGCGCTTGTCGGCGCCGAAGTGGCGCACAAGGGCTGCACCGAACTGCACGTCGTTTCGGGCATGCACGAACGCAAGGCGCGTTTCACCGACCTGTCCGATGGCTTCATCACCATCCCCGGCGGCGTCGGGACCATGGACGAATTGTGGGAAGCTATCAGCTGGTCACAACTTGGCTATCATTCAAAGCCGGTAGGCGTCCTCAACATCGCAGGCTTCTACGATCAACTCATTGCCTTCAACCAGAATATGATCGATGTCGGCTTCATCCGCCCTCAACATGCCGGTATCATGATCGTTGACGACACGCTCGATGGGCTACTCGATAAAATGACCGCCCATGTCCCGCACAAGAACATCTTCCAGATGAAAGCGGATGATCTTTGAGTGACCGCGCTGCGCTAGTTGCGTTCGCGCAGGAGAGCATTTCACGCGGATCGAAATCCTTCCGCTTCGCCAGCCGTTTGTTTGACAAGACAACGCGCGAGCGGGTTTGGTTGCTCTACGCCTGGTGCCGCAAATGCGACGATATGGCCGACGGGCAGGACCATGGCGGCGCGATGGAGGCGGTGGAAGACCCGATGGCGCGGCTGGCTGTCATCCGCGAACTGACGGCAAAGGCACTGAACGGAAAACCAACCGGCGAACCGGCATTCGACTGCCTCGGCGTCGTCGCGCGGGAATGCGGCCTGACGAAAAAGATGGCGGACGATGTTATCGAGGGCTTTGCGCTCGACGCCGCCGACTGGCACCCGCGCCGCGAGACTGATCTGTACCGCTACTGCCATCATGTCGCAGGCGCAGTTGGTGTGATGATGGCGGTGGTAATGGGTGTGTCGCCGGATGATGACGCAACGCTTGACCGCGCCTGTGACCTTGGGCTGGCCTTCCAGCTTGCCAATATTGCGCGCGACATATCGGAGGATGATGTCGCGGGGCGTTGCTATTTGCCCGACGACTGGATGGCGATGCTCGAAATCGGTCCGGGCGAGTTGATGAAGCCGCATAATCGCAAAAAACTGGCGCTGATGGGCCGCTGGCTGGCCGACGAGGCTGAGCAATATGAGGCCTCGGCGCGGGTCGGCGCTGCAGCATTGCCATTCCGCGCGCGTTGGGCGGTGCTGTCGGCAGCGGGCATATACGGCGAAATTGCCCGCAAGGTGCGTAGTGCTGGCGAACATGCGTGGGACCAGCGGGTTTACACGAGCCGCCCCGAGAAATTCCGCTGGGTCAGGAAAGCATTTGTTGATGCTCTGGCCAATAATCCCCGCGATATGGACCGCAAAGCGTTGTGGACTAGGCCTCGCTCAGCAGCTTAGCCGCGCGTTCCGAGAGGCGCTCCACTGCCGCTTCATGAATATCAGGTGCGCAACAAATCAGACCAAAGTCCAAAGGCTCGCGCTTGTTGTAAAGTATCGGCTTCCCCAAGGCGTCAGTAACCACCGCACCCGCCTCTTGCGCAACAAGATGCGCCGCCGCGACGTCCCATTCATTACCCCATCGAAGCGACGCCACCAGATCGGCGCGGTCGCACGCAACCATGGTCATCCGCATCGCAATGCTGTTTGGTTTTTCGACCGTGACCAAGTCCCGGTCTAGTCTGGGAAGGTCGTCGGCAGGGACGCGTGAGCCGGTGAAGTCTTGCCGCGTGCTACCGGAAAGGCGTTCGCCGTTACAGGTCACGCCCTCGCCGTTCGCCGCAACCCATAGCTTGGATTGCGCAGGCGCCGCCATCACCGCGAACACCGGCTGTCCATCCGCCACCAGCGCCACCGAAACACACCAGCCGCTACGCCCGCGCACATAATCGCGCGTACCGTCGATGGGATCGACAAGCCACAGCAGACGCGCATCGAGCCTAGCCGGATCATCAACGGTTTCTTCCGACAGCCACGCCGCCTCAGGCAATATCGCGCGTAACCGACCGGTCAGCAGAGCGTCGACTTCCATATCGATATCGCTGACCGGGTTATTCTTGCTCTTGTCCCAGACCTTGGTGTCGGGAACCGCCCCATCGCGCCAGCTAGTGAAAGCCAGCGCCGCGGCCTCCTGCGTCGCGGCTATTACCGCATCCCGGTCAAGCAGCCGCTCAGGCACCTGCGATCATCATGCCGTCGATCCGCAGCGTGGGCACATTGTTGCTGCGGATGAATTCGAGATCATTGGCGGCGGTCATCGCCTTGAACATATCTTTGAGATTTCCAGCAATGGTGAACTCGCTCACCGGCCCGGCAATCTCGCCATCGATGATAAGGAAACCGGCAGCGCCCCGGCTGTAATCTCCGGTAACCGGGTTGACGCCCTGCCCAGCGAGTTCATGGATATAGATGCCATGTTTGATGTCCGCCATAAGCTCGGCAGGCGTCATCGTGCCGCCTTCGAGATGCAGGTTAGACGGACTAACCCCCGGCGCGCCGCTTACCCCTCGGCTGGCATGGCCGGTCGGTTCAAGCCCCAATTGCCGCGCCGATGCACTTTCCATCAACCAGCCAGTGAGCACGCCCTTGTCGATAATCGAACGGCGCGCGGTGGGCAGGCCCTCGCCGTCGAACGCCTTTGAACCAAGGCCGCGTTTGCGGTGCGGATCGTCGATGATCGAAATACTGCTGTCGAACAATTGTGTGCCATAGGCGTCGAGAAGAAAGCTGGTCTTGCGCGCAATTGCCGAACCTGAAATCGCGCCAAGCATATGGCCGACAAACGAGCTACCGACACGCGGGTCAAACACCACGGCCATCTGCCCACTTTTGACCATGCCTGGATTGACCCGGCCAACCGCACGTTCGCCTGCGCGCTTGCCAATAGCGGCGGGACTGTCGAGGTCGCGATAATGCCGCGCCGAACGCCAGTCATAGTCGCGCTCCTTAGCGTCGCCTTCACCCGCGAGCACACTCGCCGAAATACCATAACCAGATGATGATTTCACGCCTGCAAAACCGTGACTGGTCGCGAGCGCGAAGATCGAACGGCCAGCGCTTGCCCCTGCGCCTTCGCTGTTGGTTACGCCTTGGACCGCGCGTGCCGCGTCCTCGCATTCCAGTGCAGCGGCGCGCAGTTCGGCAGGATCGGGGTCTTTGCCATCGTCTGCATCAAGATCAGGCAGTTCGCCCGTCAACAAACGCTCCTGCGGTGCCAGCCCGGCATATTGGTCCTCAGGTGCTTCTTTCGCCATATCGATGGCGCGCGTGACCAATCCGGCCAATATCGCGGGGTTCATGTTTGAAGAAGAAATCGTCGCCGACCGCTGGCCCATGAAGACGCGGAGGCCGATATCCTCGCCCTCTGAACGGGCTACATCTTCAAGCGCCCCCAGGCGAACCTGCACCTCGGTCGAGGCGTCGCAGACATAGACGGCGTCGGCGGCATCTGCGCCTGCCTTAATGGCTTGGGATACGAGATTTTGCGCGCGGTCGAGCGCCTCTTGTGGTTTCAACATGGCTCCCGCTTAGGCGCGGGGCGATTAAGCGTCAATTCGTTGAGCGTCAGAAAACCGTGAACAGGACATACAGAAGTACCGGTATTCCTAACGCTGCAATCCATAGCTTGAACCGGTCAGTGTTAAACCGGGTTTCGAGCCCCGCTTCGTTCAACTCGCCTTTTTCAAGCGACTGCCAGCGACGCTCCATATTACGGCAGGCGGGAATGACCATCGCGACAAATACCACCAGCATGAAATAGGGAAGGATTGACGTACCCTCAGACGACATTGCGGGCGAGGTAATGAATATCAGCGCCAATGTGTAAACGACAAGCGCGACCGCGACATGGTCGCTGATCCGTTTGGAAAAACTCTTGTGCGCACGGCTATGCGACGCGTGTTCGGCTCTGGCCATTATCACTCTCCCCTGACTCTCCCGCCACAAGATTGTCACTTCTGCCCTGCCCTGTCAAAGGGGTTTACCAATCGGTCAGGGCAGGCCCAAAATCTTGTGGTTTTGCAGAGACAAGCGCCATTTGGGGTTGGCGTTGACGAAGGCCGTTGCCGCCTCGACATTCGAGCGATTGAGCGACTCATCGCCGCTGTCCATCGGCTGGATGAGGTAGTTTTGAAAATTCCAGCCTTCCATCGCGCCCGTATCACTTCCCGGCTGTGGCCAGACGAGCTTCAGTTCATCGCCTGTCTGCTGGATGACTTCGGACCCCGCTTTGGGACTGATACACACCCAATCGATGCCGGGATGCGTGGCGATAGTGCCGTTGCTCTCGATGGCGATGGTGAATCCCTGTGCATGGAGAGAATCAACAATCGCATCGTCGACCTGCAACATCGGTTCGCCGCCGGTGATGACTATATAGCGGTGGTCGCTGCCCTCGCCCCACAGCTCGGCAACCTTGGCGGCTAATCCAACAGCGTCATATCGCCCGCCATTCTCCCCATCCATGCCAACAAAATCGGTGTCGCAGAACTGGCAAATTGCAGTGGCGCGGTCTTCCTCGCGGCCTGTCCACAAGTTGCATCCGGCAAAGCGCAGGAACACCGCGCGCCGCCCGGCATGGACGCCCTCCCCCTGCAATGTCAGGAAAATCTCTTTGACCGCGTAGCTCATGCGTAAACGGTCGGGTCAGTCAGCCCAGCGTCGGCAAAGCCCTTGGCACGCAGGCGGCAGCTGTCGCAGCGGCCACAGGCTTTGTTGTCGGGGCTTGGGTCATAACAGGACCAGCTCATTCCGGCATCGAGGCCGAGACGGGCGGCTTCGGTCGCGATATCGGCTTTGCTCATGTGAAGCAGCGGCGTGTGGACCGTGAAGCCGTCACCCTCGACACCCGCCTTGGTGGCGAGATTCGCCATCACCTCAAACGAACGGATGAAGTCGGGGCGGCAATCGGGGTAGCCCGAATAATCGAGCGCATTCACGCCAATCCATAAATCGCGCGCACCTCGCGCCTCGGCCAATCCCAGACATAAAGACAGGAATATCGTATTGCGCGCCGGGACATAAGTGACGGGAATCGCGTTTTCCTCGACGCCTTCCTTGGGCACATCGATATCCGCCGTTAGCGCCGATCCGCCAAATCGAGTAAGGTCGAGCGGCAGTACGATATGTTCGATGGCACCCAAATGCGCGGCGATGGTCGCGGCGCTTTCCAGCTCAATCCGGTGGCGCTGGTTATAATCGATGGTCAGCGCAATCAGATCATATCCCGCCTCGCGCGCCAACCCTGCGACCACCATCGAGTCGAGCCCCCCCGAAAGCAGGACGATGGCAGATTTAGCGTTTTGCGGCATGAGGAGCACTATTTTCTGGATGGCAGGGGCGTATCGGCGTGCAATTATGCCGCGAAGGCCATTTCGGCAACCTAAAAGGAGCTCTTGCATTCATTGACGCTTCACGCGCGCAATGTCATCGTTTGCAAATAAGGGGAGCCGATGCCTTTCTTGGGAGCCAGCAGCAAAAAGGACCGGTGGAAATCGGCGGCGGCGGTCATCGTCCTGCACGCGGTGGTCGGCTATGCCATATTGAACGCTTTCGACATCCGCCCCGGCGAGATTGTGACGTCGGCGCTGAGCAATCTCAATGTGATCGAAGTGCCCGTTCCAGCAACGGTTGCTGACGACAAACCCAAACAAGCCGCACCCGAGCCCGAAGGCGCTGCGTCTACCGCCAATCTCAAAAAGACCAGCGTGACGCGCGAAGCACCCAAGCGAATCGTGAAAATCCCGGCCAAATCAATCTCCGCTGCACCAAAGGCAGGTACAGGTCGCGAGAACGATGCAGGCGCAGCCAATGTACCTGGCGCGGGCACAGGTGCTGGCGGGCTCGGGTCTGGCTTTGGTAGCGGCGCCGGCGGCGATGGTACCGGAGGTGGCGGCGTGGCCTCTCGGGCGAAGCTGGTCAGCGGGAAAATCAACAATTCTGACTATCCGAAATCAGCAACAGCGGCGCGACAGGGCGGCTCGGTCACCGCGCATTTCACCGTCGGTGCTGACGGCCGTCCGAGCAAATGCCGCGTGGTCAAATCGAGCGGCAATGCCGACATCGACGCCACCACCTGCCGCCTGATTGAACAGCGCTTCCGCTACGAACCCGCGCGCAACAAGGCGGGGCAGCCGATTAGCGATGTAACCGGATGGCAACAGACATGGTGGCTGGAACGCGGCAGGCGCAAGATTACGCGGCCCGAAGACGACCTGCCAAAGCCGCCGCCAATCTACGTGCCGCCGCCTGAAAACAACTGAAGAGGGAAGATGGTGCACCCGGAGCGATTGTCCTCGCCCTTGCGGGCGCGTTCGTCTCCGCTGCGCTCCGACTCCGGAGGTTCGCTTCGTCCATAGCCCACAAACAACAAAGGCACCCCCTATAGGGGATGCCTGTGGTGTTGGTGCACCCGGAGCGATTCGAACGCCCGGCCCTCAGATTCGTAGTCTGATGCTCTATCCAGCTGAGCTACGGGTGCACTGGAGCGCCGCTATTAGGAGCGGATTACGGCGCGCGCAACCCCTTTTCTAACCTTTTGCCAAAGCCGCCTGCGCCGCTGCCAATCGCGCAATCGGCACGCGGTATGGCGAGGCGCTGACATAATCGAGACCGACCTTCTCGCAGAACGATATCGATGCCGGGTCGCCGCCATGCTCGCCGCAGATGCCGAGTTTGATGTCGGGGCGGGTGGCGCGGCCCTTGGTTGCGGCGATCTCGATGAGTTGGCCGACGCCCTCGACATCGATGCTGACAAACGGGTCGCGGGCGTAGATGCCCTTGTCGACATAATGCGTCAGGAAGCGCGCAGCGTCGTCGCGGGACACGCCCAGTGTGGTTTGTGTCAGGTCATTGGTGCCAAAGCTGAAGAACATTGCTTGTTCGGCGATTTCATCGGCCATCAGCGCGGCGCGGGGAAGCTCGATCATCGTCCCGACGAGATATTCGATTCGTTTGCCTTGTTCTGCAAATACGGCTTCGGCAGCTTTGTCGACGACGTCCTTCATAAGTTCGAGTTCGCGGCGGGTGCCTACGAGCGGGATCATGATTTCGGGAACCGGCGCGACCGCCAGTGAACACGCTGCCTCGAATATCGCACGCGCCTGCATCTCGTAGATTTCGGGATAGGTGACGCCAAGGCGGCAGCCACGGTGGCCGAGCATCGGGTTGACCTCATGCAGTTCGGCAGCGCGCTGTTTCAGCACCTCGATGCCCACACCTGCGGCCTCCGCGACGTCCGCGAATTCCGATTCCTCGTGCGGCAGGAATTCATGCAGCGGCGGGTCCAGCAGGCGGATCGTGACGGGAAGGCCCGCCATCACCTCGAAAATCGCGGCAAAGTCCTTGCGCTGTTCGGGCAGCAATTTGTCGAGCGCCGCACGGCGGCCTTTTTCGTCGTCGGCAAGGATCATCTGGCGCACCGCAGTAATGCGTGCCGCGTCGAAGAACATATGCTCGGTGCGGCAGAGGCCAATGCCCTCCGCACCGAAATCACGCGCGGTTTGCGCGTCGAGCGGCGTTTCTGCATTGGCGCGGACTTTCATCCGGCGGCCCGCATCGGCCCACACCATCAACGTGCCGAAATCGCCAACCAGTTCGGGCTGCAAGGTCGGGACCGCGCCTGCCATCACTTCGCCGCTGGTGCCGTCGATGGTGATGATATCGCCCTCGCCCAATTTCCGGTCGCCGATGCGAAGTGTCTTGGCCTTGGCATCAATTTGCAAGCTGCCAGCACCAGAGACGCAAGGCCGTCCCATGCCGCGTGCAACCACCGCCGCGTGGCTGGTCATCCCGCCGCGTGCGGTCAATATGCCCTTCGCCGCGTGCATGCCGTGAATGTCTTCAGGCGACGTTTCGATTCGGACCAATATGACCGCCTCGCCCATCGCGTCATGTTGTTCGGCGGTATCGGCGTCGAATACGATCTTGCCCGAAGCGGCACCCGGTGACGCTGGCAGGCCAGATGTCAACACATCGCGCGGTGCATTCGGATCAAGCGTCGGGTGCAGCAACTGGTCGAGCGCCATTGGATCGACACGCAACACCGCTTCTTCCTTCGTGATCAGGCCCGATTCCGCCATATCGACCGCGATCTTCAACGCGGCCTTCGCGGTGCGCTTGCCCGAACGGGTTTGCAGCATCCAGAGCTTCTCGCGCTCCACGGTGAACTCGATATCCTGCATATCGCGGTAATGCGTTTCGAGGATGTTGAAGACGTCGGCGAGCTGCCCGTAAACCTCGGGCATCGCCTCTTCCATCGACAGCGGCTTGGCCCCTGCCCGCTCGCGCGCGGCCAGCGTCAAATATTGCGGGGTGCGGATGCCTGCAACGACGTCCTCGCCCTGCGCGTTGATCAGGAACTCGCCATAATACGCATTTTCGCCAGTCGCCGGATCGCGGGTGAAGGCAACGCCAGTAGCTGACGTCTCGCCCATATTGCCGAACACCATCGCCTGCACATTAACCGCGGTGCCCCAGTCGCCCGGGATATTGTTCAGACGGCGATAGACCTTAGCCCGGTCCGATTCCCACGAACCGAACACCGCGCCAACCGCGCCCCATAATTGGTCATGCACATCCTGCGGGAATGGCTTGCCCCATTCAGCCTCAACCAGTCTCTTATATTCGGCGACCAACGCCTTCAAATCATCTGCAGAAAGTTCGGTATCGAGATAAAATCCGCGATCTTCCTTGGCGATTTCCAGCGCCTCTTCAAACGCGCCATGATCGAGTTCGAGCACGACATCGGCATACATCTGAATGAACCGGCGATAGCTGTCCCACGCAAAGCGCGCGTCGCCCGAAGAAGTTGCGAGGCCTTCAACAGTAATGTCGTTAAGCCCTAGATTCAAAACAGTATCCATCATCCCCGGCATCGACACCCGCGCGCCCGAACGGACCGAAACGAGCAGTGGATTGGCGGGATCGCCAAAGGTCTTGCCGGTCACATTTTCGATATGCGCGATGCCATTTGCGACTTCGGCGCGGACGCTGTCGGGGAAGGTCTGACCGTTTGCGTAATAAGCGCTGCACATTTCGGTGGTGATCGTGAAACCGGGAGGCACCGGCAGGCCAATCGAGGCCATGCCATCAAGGTTCGCACCCTTGCCGCCGAGGATATTCTTGTTGCCGCGGACGGTCTCGTCACCATCCGAAACGCCGCCACCGAAACGATATACGTACTGGGTCATCCCGCAGCCATTCCTTTTACTTGGCTTTATTGCTTGCTCGCCGTTGTGCAGTGCAGCGCATCGGAGTCAAGTATGGAAGACGTTTATTTGCCGGATTTGTTTGCAAACAGCATGAAGCGCGCCAGCGGGCGTTTGAACGCGAGCAAATAGAGCACGTGCATGATGACAAATGCCAGCATTAGATTGGCCAGCAACTCGTGCGCCTCCTCATAGGCTTCGCCCGATTCATCCTCGCCTTCGTCCCTCTCGCGTTCCTCGCTTTCATTCTCGCCCGAGAAGGAAAAGGAACTGAGCGAGGTCGGTTGCAGCGAACGGCCATTGTCCATCATCACGCCGGTCGCGGTCGCGCCGATCACCGAAATGGCAATGCCCGCCAGCAACACGCGGCTGATCACGGGATTGGTCGCCATGCCCTTCAAATGCAGATCCCTGAACGAGGGATAGAAACGCTCGAGCCCCAATTGCGGCACGCCGCTCAGCGCCCAGATTAGCCGAAACAGAATGAACCCAGCGACGCCATAGCCGAGCCATGCGTGGATGAGGCCCATCTCTGCGGAAAAATAGGCGGCGAGAACGGTAAGCGCGAGGAAGGCATGAAAAATGCGGATGCGGTGCATGACGGCCATGATGGAGGGTTCCTTTGGAGAGGTAACCACCCAGACGCGCTTACGGGCATGGCTGCATTGATTGAGATCAACCGCCGCGAATATATTAGAGCCGCATTAGCCTTCGATTTTGGAGAAATCCGCCACGCGGTGCACGGCGTTACGGAAGCGTGCGAGCAACCCCAAGCGGAACGCGCGTTTGGCCGAGTCCGGATCGTTGACCATCACGCCTTCGAAGAATGCATCAATGGGCGCGCGCAGGCTAGCAAGCGCCGCCATTGCGCCTTCGAAATCTTCGGCATCGATGGCGGCTGCCGCTTTGGGTTCGGCGGTGTCGAGGGCGGTGAGGAGGGCAGCCTCTTCAGCCACGAAATCGGCCGGAGCGGATGCAGCCGTGTCAACGCCGTCCGCTGCCTTCAATATATTCGCCGCGCGCTTGTAACCGGCCAGAAGGTTTACGCCTTCGTCCGTCGCCACAAAAGCCTGCAAAGCCTCCACCCGCGCGAGCAGGCGGACAAGGTCATCCTCCCCGCCAAGCGCAAACACCGCGTCGATCAGGTCATGCCGGACGCCAGCCTCGCGCTGCTGGACTTTGAGGCGGTCTGCGAAGAAATCGAGGATCGTATCGGGGATGGTCTGCATTGCAGACATAAGGTTAGCTCTAGTCTGCACCTGCTTTGCAAGTTGGTCTGATACAGCTACCTCAATCGAACCGCTTGGTGTCGTTATTATCATTTTCACACTTTCACCCGGATTAGCCAAAAATCCAACGATTGGCTTAGGGTGATGTGAATGTGCTTCGACTAATGGTACAACATCGCGAGCTTGCTCCATCAGTTGCGATAATAATGTAAGCAAGTGGTGTGTGACCAAAGATCGTATCGAAAAGCGCAGATTATTGGTAACTATGAGCTGTATTATTCCAACAGCAGCACGTCGTAACGCGTAAGGGTCTTTTGACCCTGTAGGCTTTTGATCAATCGCAAAAAAGCTAATCAAAGTATCAAATTTGTCAGCTAAGCTTACTGCAACAGTTACAGGCGCCGTAGGCACGTCATCGCCTTGGCTAACCGGTTTGTAGTGATCTCTAACTGCGAATGCCACGGAAGGTAGCTCGACTTGGCCTTGCGAATAATATCCGCCCATCAATCCTTGAAGTTCGGGGAACTCGCCAACCATTCCCGTGACAAGGTCTGCTTTCGAAAGCTGGGCAGCTCGTTGAACTTCTATGTCATAAGTACCGCGAATTACGCCTTCTCTTACCAGCCAACTAGCGAGTGTCGAAATCCTTCGAACCTTGGCAGCGACGGTTCCCAAGTCTTCATGGAAAACGATATTGTTGAGGGACTCCGCGTGTTCCTCCAACATTCTTCGGTCAGTGCGCTCCCTATTAAGTCCATGGTGCCACTGATCCTCTTCCCAAAAATGGCGCGCATCCGACAACCGCGCCGCGAGCACCTTTTCATTACCCGCAACGATCGCAGCACCACCATCATTCGCGACGATATTCGCGGTGCAGACAAAGGCATTGGCGAGTTTGCCTTGTCCATCTTGGCAGACAAAATATTTCTGGTTCACCCGCGCGGTCAGCTGGATGACTTCTTCCGGAACCTCCAGAAACGCCGGATCGAAACGTCCGAGCATCGGCACCGGCCATTCGGTCAGCCCGGCATTTTCCGCGACCAGCCCTTCGTCCTCGACCAAGGTCAGCCCAGCCGCCTCAGCCGCGGCCTTCGCACCGTCGCGGATGATCGCGCAGCGTTCGGAGAAATGGACGATGACATGGCAGGCGCGCAGTTTCTCGATATAATCGCCTGCGTTACCGATGGTGATCGGGCCGTGGTGGTGGAAGCGGTGGCCCATTGTTGCCGCACCGCTGACGATGCCGTCAATCTCGCATGGCACCACTTCGTCGCCGAGCAGCGCAACGATTCCCTGCAACGGACGCACCCAGCGCAGGCTCTCGGTCGATACCGACGCCGCGCCCCAGCGTTGCGATTTCGGCCACGGGAAGGCGCGAATAATCGCGGGGATCGCTTCTCCCAGCACGTCAGCGGTGTTGCGTCCGGCCTTTTCGACAATCGCGAAATAGACGCCGTCGCGCTCAACCAACTGATCCTGCGTCAGACCCGTCTTGCGGAGAAAACCCTCCATTGCCTGCGGCGGCGCGCCGACCTTCGGGCCTTTTGTTTCCTCAGCCACCGCTTCGGTCGCCAGCGGCAAGCCCTTGGCGATCAAAGCCAGACGGCGCGGGGTGGCGAAGGTTTCAACGCTTTCAGCCGCGAGGCCAGCCTTTGTGAGCGCGTCGCCAAACAGCCGAGCCAAATCCTCCTTAGCCTTCCCCTGCATCCGCGCAGGGATTTCTTCGGAGCGCAGTTCTAAAAGAAAATCCGTCACAGCACAGTTCCGTCATGCTGAACTTGTTTCAGCATCCATCGTGCCATGCAGGCCGAAGGGATGAGAGGCGAAATGGACCCTGAAACAAGTTCAGGGTGACGGGCGTGAGTGAGGTTGAACTTATCCGTCACGCCGCCCACCCGTTCTTTTCCATCCAAGCCTGACAGCTGCCTTTGGCGAGATCGCGCACACGGCCCATATAAGACGCGCGTTCCTGCACCGAAATCACGCCGCGCGCCTGCAACAAGTTGAACAGATGCGACGCCTCAATCGCTTGGTCGTAAGCGGCCAGCGGAATATTCGCCTCGATACAGCGCTTGGCCTCGGCCTCGGCATGTTCGAAGCCTTTGAACAATTGCGCGGTGTCGGCGATTTCGAAATTATATTTCGAATGTTCCTGCTCGTTTTTCAGGAATACGTTGCCGTAGGACACGCCATGATTGTTGAACTTCAGGTCGTACACGCTGTCGACGCCCTGAATATACATCGCCAACCGCTCGAGCCCGTAGGTCAATTCGCCCGCTACCGGCTTGCAATCAAATCCGCCGACCTGCTGGAAATAGGTGAACTGCGTGACTTCCATCCCGTCGCACCAGACTTCCCAGCCGAGGCCCCAAGCGCCGAGCGTGGGCGATTCCCAGTCATCCTCGACAAAGCGGATATCGTGTTTCAGTGGGTCGATGCCGATGGCGTCCAATGACCCCAAATATAGCTCCTGCAGGTTCGCAGGGCTTGGCTTCATGATCACCTGATACTGGTAATAATGCTGTAAACGGTTCGGATTTTCGCCGTAACGCCCGTCGGTGGGCCGCCGCGAAGGCTGCACATAAGCGGCGTTCCAGTGATCGGGCCCGAGCGAACGCAGCGCGGTTGCTGGATGAAACGTCCCTGCCCCCATGCGCATGTCGTAAGGCTGCAGTATCACGCACCCCTGCTTGCCCCAATAATCATGGAGCGTGAGGATCAGGTCCTGAAAGCTAAGCGGCGTGCCAGACATTGCCAGCCCTTGGCGGAGAAGCCGCGCTAAATCAAGGTTCTGGACGCGCTCGCAGCATTTTGTCAGCCACACATAGCTTTATGTAAGGTCTTATTGACATTGTTCGCGAATCGGATTAGTAAGGTATGCATGACATAAAGATAGCTTACCCTGTCATATTGTCATGGACAGATTGCATCAAATATGTGAAAGGAGAATCGATATGAATATACGAATTTTGTTGGCCTCGCTGGCGCTCACCACCACCGCTGCGCCGGTTCTTGCATCATCGCAGGATCAGGTATCGGTTGAAGTTGCGGTCGAAGATCTCGATTTATCGACTCAAAAAGACCAGAAGCGGCTTGGTATTAGAGTAAACAGGGCGGCGCAGAAAATTTGTCGATCGGACCGCATCGGTGTGGCTGCAAGGGCGATAGAGATGGAATGCGTTAAAGTTGTTTTGGCAAAAACCAGGCCGCAAATTGAGGTCGCGATTGCAAATTCGCGCAGCCGGGTGCGTATTGCGACCGTCCAGGTCAACAACGGCAGCTGAATTGAGCGGCTTGGCCCAGAAAGTTGCAAACGAGGCTGGGCCAAAAAAGGGGATAGATAAAATGAACAGAATCAATCGCCTAACCTGCTATAATCGGCTGATGGATTTTGCTTCGCCCGGGGTGAGTGCGCTTCAGTGTCCCGGATATTGCCGTCCGCCCAGCCTTTCTACTTTGCGGCGGCGTGATTGGAAATGAAGAACCAGCTGAAAGTGCTGCGCGCGATGCGCAACTGGAGCCAGGCGGAACTCGGCGAGCATCTCGACGTGTCGCGCCAAGCGGTGAATGCCATCGAGACGGGGAAATATGACCCATCTTTGCCATTGGCATTCAAGATATCGCGGTTGTTCGGACAGCCGATAGAGGAGATTTTCGATGACGGATTTGATGGAGGCCCGAATAATGAAGCTTGAAGAAGAAGGCTCAAACGGTCGCCACATCTTGTGGATGACGCTTGCCGGCTTAGGAATGGTTATGACCGCCGGGGCCATTACGGGTTTTCTGGCCGAGCATCAGGACGATGGCGGCGGTGCGCTCTCGGTGATGGCGATATCGGCTCTGGCAACCTTCATTGCCATCATCGGTGGCCTTGCATTTGTCTTCTGGCGCAATGCCCAGAAATTAAACACGAGCGGCGAACAGATGACGCGGCGAGAAAAATTAAACAACCGAATCCTGGCGGCATGCGCCGTGTCTGGCGGGCTGATCGGACTTGTTTTGGTCATTTCGGGTGACCTCAGCACCCAAAACCCAAACATGTTTTCCAGCGATCCCATATCCCCTATTGTCGCAGTCACCCTTGCCATCTTGATTGGTATCCTGCTGCCGTTGGTGTCCTGGTATTGGCACAAGCGCGTGATAGATGAGCAAGAAGAGCAAGCATATCGAAGCGGCGCCTTGATGGGAATGTACGCGTTCTGGTTCGTCGCCCCAGTCTGGTGGCTGCTGTGGCGCGGCGGCATGTTACCGGCACCTGATGGTGTCGCGCTTTATCTGATGACCACATTCATCGCCTTGATTGTCTGGTTTTGGAAAAAATATCGCTGACAATCAGGAATTTATCGTTCAACTCTTCATAACTCTATTCTGGGAGAATCTTCATGCGTACATATTTAAAGTCTTTATTGGCAGCTACTGCGTTGCTCGCTTTTGCACCGGCGATGGCGCAGGATGCGCCAACCGAGGCGCCCGCCGCCGTTGAGGCGCTCGACCCGGTCAAGGTTCAGCCAGTCTCGGTCAAGGACGTCGACCCAGCCTTGTGGGTGGTCAGAGACGAAGACACCACCATTTACCTGTTCGGTACGGTCCATATCCTGAAACCCGGCCTTGGCTGGTTTGATGAGGCGGTGAAGGACGCGTTCGACAAGTCTGACCGGCTCGTGCTGGAAATGGTCGAGCCTTCTCCAGCCGAAACGCAGCAGCTATTTTCCAAGCTGGCGATCGACACCAGCGGCAAAACATTACGGTCGAAAATGACCGATGGTGATCGCCCTATTTACGAAGCTGCGGTTGGCAAAATCGGTTTGCCTGTGGCAGCACTTGATCCGCTGGACCCATGGGCAGCTGCAGTGACATTGTCGGTCGTCAACATGCAAAAGCAGGGCTTCGACGCCAATAGCGGTGTGGAAAAGCAGCTGACGGCAGCGGCGAACGCAAGCAAAAAGCCGATTGGCGGCGTTGAGACGATGGAATATCAGCTTGGCATATTCGACACTATTCCCGAAGCCGACCAAATCCGCTTCCTGATTGAAACCGCGAAAATGACCGATGATACCGGGAAAATGATGGACCGGATGGTCGAACTTTGGGGAACACCCGACCCCGACGCATTGGGTCAGTTGATGAACGAGGGTATGACAAGCCGCGCCTTGTATGACGCCCTGCTGACCAATCGGAACGCCAACTGGGCGAAATGGATAGACGCCCAGATGGAAAAGCCGGGCGTGACCTTCATGGCCGTCGGCGCTGGCCATCTTTCAGGTCCGACAAGTGTTCAGGCGCTGCTCCCCGCTTATGGCCTGACTGCACAACGGGTAGCTTATTGATATCCAATGTGTAACAAGGGTGAGGGTCCGCCAAGCGCGGGCCTTCACCTATTTTGCGGGGCGAACAATGGATAACCTGGCAGCAACGCCGCAGTCGATAGCAGAAGTGGCAGATATGAAGCCCTTCCCCCGCATTCTGCCCAGCATTGGCTGGATTGTTCTGTATTTCCTGCTGCAAGGGGTTTGCACTGCGGTCATCATGGCCGTGGGCATTGGCGTTTCCGGCCCCGGGGGAACCGCCTCTGCGTTGAACAACCCAATGGTCATATTATGGGGTCTCGTCAGTTCCGCGATTATCCAGATGGCCCTAATGTGGGTATATTTACGCAAGGACGGGCGCGCCCGATTACTGGGCCTGACAGATTTCGGTCGGTTATCATTTAGCCGGGTTGCTGCCTTGGCAATCGTCTTCGTGGTCGCCGCTATGCTTTTCAACTTTCTTTACGCCCATTACGCCATTCCTGGCGTCAAGATGCAGGAAGAGATGGAAAAGATGATTGCCAGCATCCCGCGGACGCCGCTGAACATCGCTGCCGGGCTTTTTGCCATCGGCATTGCTGCACCGATTGTAGAGGAGCTGCTGTTTCGCGGAATGTTACAGAACGCGCTGGGCAAATATATGCCGTTTTGGGGCGCGATTATTCTCTCGTCATTGGGCTTTGCACTCGTGCATATGCAGCCGTACGCGATACCCGGCCTGATGTCGCTTAGCCTGGCATTCGGTTTTCTCTACCACCTGACAGGATCGCTCCGGACCAACATATTGCTGCACATGGCGAACAATATTTTTGCGCTGCTGATTACCCAAGGGGTAAGTTAAACGACGACTGGCTCCAGCAAACGCAGCGTCCCTGCATCGGCCTCGATTTCCGCCATGCCGCCAACAGGCAGCGTGAATTGATCGGTAATGTGCCCGAACCACGCCCCTTGATACGCTGGAATACCGAGTGAGCCCAGATGCTGGGTCAGCACATCGTTCAGTGTGAAACCCCCAAAGCTGCTACCCTTATTGACGCAGTCGGTGCATTGCCCGAACACCACACCCTTCAAATTCTTGAGCACACCCGCCTGCCCCAATTGGGTCAGCATGCGGTCGATACGATATTCGGCCTCATCCACATCTTCCAAGAACAGGATCGCACCGTCGAAACTCGGCAGATAAGGCGTCCCTGCCAGCGCAGTGAGCACAGTCAGATTGCCGCCCAATAATTTGCCCTGAGCCTTGCCCTTGCCGCTGCCCAATACGCGGGTGCGCCAACGGCGTTGGACAAGCCGGTCTTCGCCGCCTTCGGGATTTACGAAGGTAGGCGTACCGCCTTCAAAGGCGATTTGGCGGAAGCTGTCCCATGACGACTTGCCCCACGCACTGCCAGCATTCGGGCCGTGCAGACTGACAAAACCGCCTTTGGCCGCAATGGCCATGTGGAGTGCGGTGATGTCGCTAAAGCCGGTGAGCAATTTGGGATTGGAACGGATCACGTCCCAATCGAGATAAGGCAACAACCGCGCACTGCCCCATCCGCCGCGAACAGCGAAGATGGCCTTGACCTCCTTGTCGGCAAACATCGCATTGACGTCGGCCGCCCGGTCCTTGTCCGCGCCAGCGAGATAGCCATAGCGGTTAAGGATATGCGGAGCGCGCTTGGGTTTAAGGCCCATCGCAATGATGGCTTCTTCGACCAATTGTATCTGGAACGGCTCGTCACTGGCCGAGGCGGGCTCGATGAGGCCGACGGTGTCGCCGACGCGAAGGCGCGCAGGCTTGCGAGCGCCCTTTACTTCGGGCGAGGCCGCAAAAGTCGGAGGGGCCGACAGCAAAACCGCCAGCCCCGCCATGATTTCGCGCCGAGTTGCACTGATATCCATACCCGGCGAACCTTTCAGATTAGAATTTGGCTTCGACTGCCACCGTGAACGAACGTCCGCGTGGATCAGCCACGCGTGGTTCCCACGAAGAGCCTGCGCCGGTGTTGCTGTCATAAGTGATGGCAAAAGGCGGATCTTTGTCGAAGACGTTTTTAACGCCCGCGGTAAGACGCAAACGCTCATCAATATCGACCGAAGCGGACATGTTATAGATGACATACGCCTTCACCCGCTCGTTATAATCGGGACGTGCGGCAGATTGCGGAAGCGCATTGTTCTTATAGCCGTTGCGATAGATTTGCGAGAAGCTTAGCATCACATCGTCAATAGCGAAGTTGATGAACGCACTATGCTTCCAGCGCAGGCCGAGATCACCTGAATAAGTGAATACGCCGATCAAGCTTGGGCCGTAAGCGGCTGTCGGCAAGAACTTTTCGCGCTTCTTTAGTAGATAAGTCCCGTCAAGGCCCGCCGTCAACACGCCGCCAAATGCATCGACCCCGCCACGCAGCGACACTTCAAGACCTTGCGTCCGCCGCGATCCGATATTGTCGGCGCGAAGGTCGAGCCCTGTAATCACCCCATTGGTTCGGAAAACACGGTCGGGGAAAGATGACTGATTTGCGAGTAATTGCGGGATGGTTAGTGCGCCAATGGTATTATCGACGGCAATCGACCAGAAATCCAGCGAAGCGCTAAACTGCGGCGCGGGCGTGAAAACGATACCGGCCGAATATTGCTCCGACGTCTCTGGACCCAGATTGAGATTTCCCCCGCTCAGCGAGTTCGGATTAATCTGTGCACATCCCGGGGTAACGTTGACGATCCCTCCGGCCGGGCAGGTGGTCGGGTCAGTCAATGTATTTCCGGGATTTGGTGACTCGGTCACGCCATTGAATATCTGGTTAAAGCTGGGAACGCGGAAACCTGTATTATATGATGCACGCAGCATGACCCAGTCTGTCGGAGTAAATCTCGCCGTGAACTTAGGATTCACAGTCGATCCGAACCCGGTGTAATCATCGAGGCGCACCGCGCCTGTCAGCTCAAGCATTTCGAAAACCGGTACCGAGAGTTCAGCATATACCGCTTTCACATCACGATTCTTCGGAGTCAGCGCGTTGACGTTGTCAAAGGCCACGTTGAAAATTTCAGGCTGGCCGGCAACGGCCGCCGCCGAACCATTGAAGCTGTATGTTTCACGGCGGTAATCGGCGCCGAGAGCGACTTGGACTGGACCGGCAGGCAAATCAAACAGCGATCCGGACACCGACGCATCGAACTGCTTTACCTCATATTGACCGCCATAAAGTGTAGTGCCTTCAGCTGAAATGGCGTCAAGTCCGGCAAGCGCTGCATCCGACTGCGTCAACGAAAAGGGATTGAGGATACCGCTGTTTAGCAAGCCTACGATACCGGGACGGGTGGCGCCTGGCGCAATCGGCGCCCGCGGGTCAATACCGCCATTAACGGCCCCAACTACTCCCGATGCATTGGCGTTAGCTGTAGATCGGAAAATCCCGGCATAATGATAACCAGTGCCAAGCACGGATGATGCTTCGCTTTTTGCGTAAGATGCGCCCGCACGGTAATCCCACGTGCCGCCAAGTGGGCCTTCAGCGGTCAACGCACCTCGGATTGTTTTTGTATTGGTGACATATTCGCGGAAACCGCCGGGAATATTGCGCCAACGGTAGGCAATGGGTTTGCCATAATTGCCAACGGCATCGACCGTGCGGTCACCCACCGCGCCGATAGCGGGGAAGGTGGCTGCGATTGCGTCATAGACGCTGTTATAGGTCGCCGCTGTCGTTCCGTTGAGCGGGTAATACAACGGCATGGTCGTTGCGTTGATGGAATATTGATTGTTCGAAAAACGCTTTTTGGAATCCGCATCCGACCCCGTGACTTCCGCCGAAATGCGATGGTCGCCCAAGGCAAGTGTTGCTTTGCCGTAATAGGTCAGCGTTTGGAGAGGTTGCTGCAGCACTGCGGCACGACCGGTATCCCACGAACAGGCAAAACGAGCACCTGGCGTAGACCAGAGTACCTCGTCATACGCCATTCCGCCAGCCACCGAATCACAACCTGCTCCGCCAGGCAAGTCGAGCGGGTTGATACCGCCATCTGCTACAGTCGTCGTCCCGGGAATAAAGAATCCAGGGCCATTACCGAGGTATCCGGGATTGCGAACGCAGTTTCCGGCGGCAATTGATCCACTTGAGCAGACGTTTGAATCGCCAAGCAGAGAGCCATTTGGTGCAAAGATACTGTTCCGGTTGGCGAGAAATGCCGTTGCAATCGGCGTGCCACGCGTGTCAACTGACAGGCCGCGATTGGGCTGGTTCCCGTTGACGAAATCGCGTTGCTCGCCAAGCAGCATGCCACTCCAGCTTTTGCTGACGGCACCCATGATATTGAAGCCTTGCGTGTCGAGGTCGCCATAGCCAGCAGTTGCAGACAGGCGGTAAATGGGACTGTCACCTTTCTCGGTGATGTCGGTAAAACCGTTAAGCACCAGACCCTGGAAGTTGGATTTGGTTATGAAGTTGATCACCCCGCCAATGGCATCGGTACCATAAATGGCCGAGGCGCCGTCCTTCAGTACTTCAACCCGCTCAAGTGCCGCGAAAGGGACCTGGTTAACATCGACGGCCCCACCGGTCAGACCATGGGCAGCAACGCGGCGTCCGTTGAGCAGAATCAGCGTCGACGCTGCACCTTGGCCACGCAGGTTAGCGGCAGAAAGTCCATTGGTACCACGTTGCGCACCACTTGTTACGTCACCATTCGAAGCGAGATTGTCCGCGCCGGTGCCGTTGGTTGACAGAAACGAAATGAGTTGTTCGGGGCTATTTATGCCCTCGCGCGACAGATCGTTGGGTGTAATGACCTGCAGCGGCGCGGCGCTCTTAGTCGGATCCTGCTTGATCCGCGATCCCGTGACGATGATTGCTGTCCCCTCATCTTCGGCTGTTTCAGCCGCAGCAGGTGCGGGCGCTTCCTGCGCCAAAGCAGGCGCGGTCAGGCAGGTTGCCATCAGCAGCAATGCTGTTTTCGTGAGCTTCATAATTTCCCCCTTTTTGGAAACGACGCGGTTTCGCTCAACCGAGTCTTGTTATGTAAAGAGGCTATGCGCGCATTTTTGCCAATGCAACAATGATATGCAGGTAAAATGCGGTAGTTAATCATAGTTTCATTTCGGCAACAGTATTTGTCTACTCCAAGGGTTGAAAAACGAATCGAGTGAGCGCAAAGACAAGTCATGCTGTCGCAGAAAACCCGTTACGCCATCCGCGCGATGCAGCATCTGTCCGACCATTATGGCAAAGGTCCGGTACAGCTGGCCGACATCGCGGAGGCGCAGAAAATACCCCCCAAATTTCTGACCGTCATATTGTCGGAACTAACGCGCTCGGGCCTCGTCGCTTCGCAGCGCGGCAAGGATGGCGGCTATTGGCTGGGCGTCCCCCCGATTGATGTCAGCTATGGCGATCTCATCCGGATTATGCGCGGTTCGCTCGCTTTGGTACCCTGCGCCAGCCGTTACGCACATGAACGCTGCAAGAACTGCATCGAGGAAGAAAACTGCCGTACCCGCGCGCTGATGCTACAGGTCCGCGACAAAACCGCTGACCTTCTTGATTCAATCAACCTGTCGGATAATGTCGAGGCCGACGCTTACTTGCAGGCCGCCGAATAGAGTCCTTTCCGGATAGCGCACAAACAGAACCTTTCGGCGCTGAAAGGAAAATCTGACGCCGAATCATATTGTCAATTAAAATAGTTGAGTTTAGCAATTGCCTCCGGATGAAGGGCGGACGAACTGCCCGTCCGACAAGGGGTGCCTATGACTGACGAAACTACAGACCGGGCAGACGAGACGAACAAAACTTCGTTTCCCGAACCCATTCGTGCGGTGCTCGATGCACTCGCCAAACTCAAATTCGGCGCGATCCAATTGACCGTACACGAAGGCAAGCTCGTGCAAGTCGACGTAACCGAGCGCAAGCGCTTCAGCAACTAAATCTAATTTCCTCCTAGTCTTAGAGGCAGACCGGACGACCGGATGCATCTGTTTTTTGTGAAAGAAAACATATGCGATTTCGTCCCGCCGGGCCTTTGCTCGCCCTAGTCACTGCCCTCGCACTTTCAGCGCAGGCGCAAGCCAATGATGAAGCAGTTACCGATAACTCCACCGACGAGGCAGCTCTCGCCGCAGACGTCGCCGAACCCCAAGTGGAAAATGAGCCAAGCCGGGGCGATGTCATCATCGTTACTGCCCGCCGCCGTCAGGAAACGGCGCAGGAGGTGCCGCTGGCCATTTCAGTCATCAGAGCTGACAGCATCGAATCAACCGGCAATTTCAATGTCGTAAAGCTCCAGCAGCTCGCGCCGACATTGCAGGTATATACGTCGAACCCGCGCAACACCGCCGTCAACATTCGTGGGTTAGGCGTACCGTTCGGGCTGACCAGCGACGGCTTTGAACAGGGCGTCGGCATTTACCTAGACGATGTTTACAATGCGCGCGTTGCCGCTGCGACCTTCGATTTCCTCGACGTCGAGCAGGTCGAAGTGCTGCGCGGACCGCAAGGTTCACTTTACGGAAAGAACACAACCGCTGGTGCCATCAACATCACCACCAACCAGCCGACGTTCGATTTTGAAGGCCGCGCCGAGGTTTCGTTTGGAAATCTGAACCTCAAGCAAGCCAAGGCTGCGGTCTCCGGTCCTATCACGGATAAAATCGCTGCGCGGATTGCCGTTGCCACCACCAGCCGCCGTGGCACGATCTTTAACGTCACCAGCGACCGTTATATCAATGAGCAGGACAATCTCGGCCTTCGCGGCATTGTCCTGTTTCAGCCGAACGACGATCTGAGCATCACCTTGTCGGGAGATTACAGCAAGCAGAACCCCGAATGCTGCGGCACTGTGTTTGTCCGCACAGGAGCGACGCAGCGTGCGCTGGCGCGGCAATATGCGGCGCTGACTGCTGCGCAGAATTACGCGGTCGTTTCGACAAACCCTTTCGACCGTCTGACGGATATCGATGCCAGCCTGAATGCGGGCAACAAAATCGGCGGCGCGTCGCTGAAGGTCAAATGGGACGTCGGCCCCGGCACGTTCACCTCGATTAGCGCGCGGCGTTTCTGGGACTGGAAGCCCGAGAATGACCGCGATTTCACCGGGCTGTCGATTGTTTCGAGGTCGCAAAACCCTTCGCAGCAGGATCAGTACAGCCAGGAATTCCGCTATAATTATTCGGGCGACAGGATCGACTTCGTGCTGGGTGCATTCGGTTTCAAGCAGCGGATCGATACGCAAGGGCTTGAGCAGCAGGGCATCAACGCCAGCCGCTGGAACCTGACCGGGGCGCTTGCTAGCAACCCTGCGGTCCTGAACGGCCTAACCGCACGGAACACGCAGTTTTTGAAGAGTACCAGCGCCGCGTTGTTCGGACAGCTCAGCTGGCAATTCACCGACGCGCTGACCGTCCAGCCGGGCGTTCGCCTGAACTATGACAAGAAGTCCGGTTTCTACCAGCGCCGGGTGTTTGATGGCGCAGGCGCGGAAATTTCCTGCTTCAATCCAGCGCCGCCTGCCGGATCGATCCGGGCGGCACAATGCGGGATTTATCAGCCGCAGCTCAGCGCGCCTTCGGTCAAGGATTGGAATTTCAGTTACGACCTGAACGTCAACTACAAGATTGCAGACGACGTCCTTACCTACGCAACTTACGCCAAGAGCTTCAAGACGGTGGGCATCAACCAGAATGGACTGCCGACCGATACGCTAGGCAATCCGATCACGGCCGCGGGCACGGTTAAACCGGAATCGGTCAATCATTACGAGGTCGGTATCAAAACCCAGTTCTGGGACCGCAAGGCGACATTCAACCTCGCCGCATTCCGCACCGACATCAGCGACTATCAGGTGACGGTGACGAATGGACAGTTCGGTGTATTGCGCGGCTATCTCGCCAATGCGGACAAGGTGCGGTCGCAAGGGCTTGAGGCAGACTTCAAAATCCGCCCGAGCGACCGCTTTAGCGCCTACCTGAATGGCGCTTACACCGATGCGAAATATGTCCGCTTCGTCGATGCGCCCTGCCCGCCTGAACTGGCTGGCGGGACCACGGTTGGCGCTGGCCAGACACCAAGCGCGCCCGGAACACCTGGCGGCTTGAGCCCCGCTAACTGCGATATATCGGGCGGACGTCTTCCCGGTGTTTCCAAATGGGCGTTTTCGTACGGCGCCGAAATGAACACGCCGCTGACGTTGCTCGCGGCGGAAGGCCAGCTGTATGTCGGCTTTGACGGCAACTACCGTTCGGGCTTTTCGTCCAACCCGTCGCCGTCGATTTATACCAACATCGAAGGCTATGCGCTGTCCAATTACCGGGTCGGGTTCCGGGCGGATAATTTCGACATCTATGGCTGGGTCCGCAACGTGTTTGATGTGAATTATTTCGAATTACTTCAGGTCGCACCCGGCAATGTCGGCCTGATTGCAGGTCAGCCGGGTGATCCACGCACCGCGGGCGCAACCATCAAGTTCAGCTTTTAGCTAAATACATTCTTGGGCGGTCCAAACAAAATAGCGAGGCACAAAGCTGTGGCTAAAGATGACGCATCTCTTTATGCATTCGCAATTCCGGCGCGGAGAGCGAGACTTGGATGATTGATTTTATTGCCAATATCGACTGGGCCGCCGTGGCTCCTTATATCGCCGTTGGATTTGCGGCCCAGCTGGTCGATGGCGCACTTGGCATGGCGTTTGGCGTTATCTGCAGCACATTGCTGGTCAGCGTTATGGGCGTGGCCCCTGCGCGCGCGTCGGCCGGTGTACATTTCGTGGAGATGTTTACGACCGGCGCGTCTGGCATTAGCCATGTTCTGCATAAGAACGTCGACTGGAAACTGTTCGGCCGGATCGCTATTCCAGGCGTAATCGGCGGATGCACCGGTGCGTATCTGCTGGCCAACATACATACAGAAGCCGCAAGGCCATTTGTGATGGGGTATCTGACGCTTATCGGATTTTATCTCCTGTATAAGGCGTGGGACTTTACGCACGAGCACAAACCCCGTGATCCTAAAGTTACGATGCCGCTGGGATTGATTGGCGGTTTTCTTGATGCGTCTGGTGGTGGCGGGTGGGGGCCAGTGGTGACATCCAATTTGCTGATCCAAGGGTCTGACCCGAGGAAGACCATCGGCACTGTGAACACCGCGGAATTCTTCCTGACCGTCGCGGTTTCGTTGACTTTCATTCTGACAATTGGGTTGGAAGCTTTTACCGTGGTTACAGGCGGATTGCTGATTGGCGGGCTGCTCGCCGCACCATTTGGCGCCTTGGTGGCGAAACGTATTCAACCGCGCAAACTGCTGTTTGCAGTGAGTATCGTTTTAATCGCGACCAGCATGTTCAGCCTCTACAAAGCCTTGTCCTAGACAGCCAAAGAAGCTTGCATTTACGAAGCCTCCCGCATATAGGCGCGCGCTTGCCGTTCGTGGACATCCCTGGAGGCGTGACGGCAAACGTAACTTTATTGGAGAATTAACATGAGCGATCAGCTGACATTGTCGGCCGAGACGCGCGAACGGGCTGGCAAGGGAGCCTCCCGCGAATTGCGTCGTCAGAACCGGATACCCGCCGTAATTTATGGCAACAAACAAGATCCCGAACTCATCCATGTCGAGGAAAAGGCGCTCATCAAATTATTGATGACCGGCCACTTTTCCAACAGCCTTGTTGAGATCGACCTTGGTGGCAAGAAGCAGATGACCATTCCAAAGGACGTTGCTTTTAATCCGGTGAGTGATCGCCCGACCCATGTCGACTTCCTGCGTATCGTCAAAGGCGCGAAGGTCGAAGTTCTGGTTCCGGTAGTCTTCATCAACGAAGAAAAGTCCCCCGGCCTTAAGCGTGGCGGTGTTTTGAACGTCGTTCGCCACGAACTTGAACTGATCTGCGATAACGACAAATTGCCAGACGACATCCAGATCGATGTGTCCGGCTTTGATGTCGGCGATTCGATCCACATCAGCAACGTGACGCTGCCCAAGGGTAGCGAAAGCAAAATCACCGATCGCGACTTCACCATCGCGACCATCGTTGCACCATCGGCGCTCAAGTCGAGCGATGGCGACACGACGGTTGACGGCGAAGCCGACGCCGAAGCCTAACACTTTTTCGGGGCCAGGTTTCGACCCGGCCCCGGATATTCCCGCGAGGAAATGCCGCGATGCAATTATGGGTAGGCCTTGGAAATCCTGGAGCCACCTATGCGATGCACCGGCACAATATCGGCTTCATGGCAATTGATGCGCTGGCCGAAATTCATGACCTACCCATGCCAGCGAAGAAATTTCAAGGCTGGGTTCAGGAGCTTCGGCTCGGATCCGAAAAGATCATCCTTTTAAAGCCCGCAACGTTTATGAATGAGAGCGGCCGCAGCGTACGCGCGGCGATGGATTTCTATAAACTTGAGCCCAAAGACATCACCGTCTTCTACGACGAGCTTGACCTTGCGCCCTTCAAGGTAAAGGTCAAAATTGGCGGAGGCGCGGCAGGCCATAATGGCATCCGATCGATCACCGATCATATCGGGGCAGATTTCCGCCGCGTGCGACTGGGTATCGGCCATCCCGGCGACAAAAACCGCGTAACCGGCTATGTGCTCGGTAATTTCCACAAGAGCGAGATTGATGATCTGGCAGACTTGCTAGGCGCAGTTTCGGCAGAAGCCGATTGGCTGGCCAAAGGCGATGACGTGCGGTTCATGAACGATGTTGCCCTAAGGCTTAGCGAGAATTGAACGTGAAATGAGCTCAGTATACTTTCTGTCTGTTACAGATTCGGCCGGTCGCGCATTCTTCACCCGCGGCATCGAGGGACTGGTCGTGATGCTGAACCTGCTCCGTTTCCGAGATGTTGCCGATTACAGTGCTTCGCCCGAGCTAGCGCCCGATACGCCGATCACTGGCGAGCAAGCCTTCCAGAGATATATTGACCATACCAAGCCATTTCTTGCATCCAGCGGCGGCGTAATTCGCTTCCTTGGAAAGGGCGGCAATTGGCTAATCGGCCCCGAAAGTGAGGCGTGGGATATGGCGATGCTGATCGAACAAGAAAGCGTTGCGTCTTTTATCGCATGGAACAGCCATCAGGATTATTTGAAGGGGATTGGCCACCGTACAGCCGCCTTACTCGATTCGCGGCTATTGCCTTTAGCCGAAATGGGCGGAAACCAAGTGCAGGACTGATTTCGTGCAACGTGTCCTTATCATCGGGCCTTGTGGTGCTGGAAAATCAACGCTGGCCGTCGAGTTAAGCCAAACGCTCGACCTACCGCTATTCCATATGGATCAACTCAACTGGCGTCCGGGCTGGGTCGAAAGCAGCAAAGATGAAATTCGCGAAAAGCTGGCTGGCATTGTCGCGACCGACCGCTGGCTGATTGACGGGACCTATGGCGGAACGCTGGGCGAACGTCTGGAGCGCGCCGATACTGTCGTGTATCTCGACTACCCGATCCGCCTGTGCGTGACGCGTCTGCTCCGCCGCATCTGGACCTATCGAGGTCGCAGCCGCCCCGACATGACCGAAGGCTGCCCCGAACGCTTCGACCTGGAATTTCTAATCTACCTGATGCGCTGGAACAGCGGCCCGCGAGTCCGTACCGAAGCGCGGCTGAAGGGCCATGAAGATAAGATTATCCGGTTGCGCAGTCCGGACGAGCTGGAAAATTGGTTGGACTCGCTTCCTCAAGAAACCCTATCGTAGCGGACTTATTCGTTACCCGTTAGGCTCCCTTATATCCTACATTTTCATGGCGGAGATTAAGAACCGCTAGGCCGCATCACCGGGGAACCATCGCGGGTTTCCGAAAGCACAATGACGCACATGTTACGCCATGCACGGTGATCGCCGCAGGCGACTCCGGCATAGCGATATGGCGCGAACAGCAACAACTTGCGATGCCCGCGCCCCGGTACGCCATCATCTACGACCAGCTGCCGTACCGCGTTGCGCGAACTGTAGACACCGTAAACGATTACCTCGCCGACATAGATGTTGCCCCCACGCGCCTTCACCCGGTCGCCCGGGCGCTTGCCGTTTGAGACATGCCCCACCTGCCCGCTCGCCCCTTGTAAGCGGACGTGGTCAGCCGCTGCTTGCGCAAGTACGGCGCTATGCCGCATTTCGCCCATCGGACGCGCCCTGCGGAGTTCACGAATAGCCTCAATAACCGGACGCGGTCCTTCGTGCGTCGTAAAGTCAGGTTCATTGCCTTCACCAAAGGCGACCCTGCCATCGAAGCGCCGTTCATATTCTTCAAGATCGCCCGCATAGCTATCGGGGCTGGTGCGGAGAAAGTTGACCTCCTCCAATATATCGGCTTCCACCCCGCTGCTGCCGTGCAGCGGCCCCATCATCAGGCATACCGCCGCGCCAGCCGACAGTGCCCTTCCAATTCTTGTTTTCACAGCAATCCCGACCCATGATTTTCTGCTGCGCTCTTATCACCGCAAGCCTTAACCCCGGACAACCACAGATGATGAATGCAGGGGTAGTCAAATCCCGATGAAATCGCTAGCACGCGCGGCAATTGGGTTGGCACCAGATCGAGCGAACGATTTTCTGAAAGATTCCATTATGGGTTTCAAATGCGGTATTGTCGGGCTTCCAAATGTTGGGAAGTCCACCCTGTTCAACGCGCTAACGCAAACGGCGGCGGCGCAGGCGGCGAATTATCCCTTTTGCACGATTGAACCGAATATCGGCAATGTAGCGGTCCCCGATCCGCGTTTGCAGACTATCGCGAAAATTGGTGGCAGCCAAAAGATTATTGAGACGCAGCTTGGATTTGTCGACATCGCAGGGCTCGTGCGCGGCGCGTCGAAGGGTGAAGGTCTGGGCAACCAGTTTCTTGGCAACATCCGCGAAGTAGACGCCATCGTCCATGTGCTGCGCTGTTTCGAGGATGATGACATCCAACATGTCGACAATAAAATCGACCCGATTTCGGATGCGGAGACGGTCGAGACCGAGTTGATGCTTTCGGACCTCGAGAGCCTCGAAAAGCGTGTACCGAACCTCATTAAAAAGGGCATCCAAGGTGACAAGGAAGCCAAAGCTAGCGGCGTCGTTCTAAGCCGTGCGCTCGACCTGCTGCGCGAAGGCAAGCCGGCACGGCTTACCAAACGCGACGATGCCGACGAAGAGCGCTTATTCCAGCAAGCGCAGTTGCTGACCGCCAAGCCGGTACTCTATGTCTGCAATGTCGAGGAGGCGAGCGCCGCCAATGGCAATGCGCTGTCGGCCAAGGTGTTTGAAAAGGCCAAGGCCGAGGGCGCAGAGGCGGTCGTGGTCTCCGCCGCAATTGAGGCGGAAATTTCGACCATGCCTGCCGAAGACCGCGAAGTTTTCCTCGAAGACTTGGGTCTTACCGAAACCGGCCTCGCCCGCGTGATCCGCGCCGGGTACGAGCTCCTCCATCTCATCACCTTCTTTACCGTCGGTCCGAAAGAAGCGCGCGCGTGGACGGTCCACCAAGGCGACACCGCGCCGAACGCTGCGGGCGCAATCCACAGCGATTTCGAAAAAGGCTTCATCCGCGCCGAGACGATGGCTTACGACGATTACGTCCAGTACAATGGCGAGGCTGGAGCCAAGGAAGCGGGCAAATGGCGCTCAGAAGGCAAGGAATATCTCGTCAAAGACGGCGATATCATGCTGTTCCGGTTTAACGTCTAACGCGGCGGCGCATCGAACGCTGCGATAATCGGACACGGCCCCACATCGCTGGCGGCGCATTGCATCGCGAGATTTTCCAGAACGGCGCGCGCTTGCGCCAGTTCTGCGATTTTAACATCAAGATCGGCAATCCGCTGATGCGCTAAATCACGCACGCTGCGCCTGTCGCTGCCGGCGTCCAGCCGTAATAATTCGGCTATCTCGCTTAGCTTGAAACCCGCCCTTTGCGCGGTGCGGATGAAACGAAGTCGCTTGAGGTCAGTTTCATCATAATAATGAATGCCGTTGCGAAGACCGGATTGGCGTCCCGGCGGCCGAGGCATCAGGTTGGACCGCTGATAAAATCGCACGGTTTCAACCCCCGTTCCAGCCGCCATGGCGAGTTTGGAAATGGTATATGCAGTCATGCTTGACTCCGTACCATAGTACGGATGCTACATGAAGCGCATATACCGCAATGAAAGACATCAACATGGCTCAAACCGATTCGAAAACCGCCGACATTCACCGCATGGTAATGCCAAGCCATATATGCCCCTATGGCTTGAAAGCGCGGCATTTACTCAAGCGCAGGGGCTATACGGTCAACGACCACTGGCTTGAAACCCGCGAGCAGACAGATGCGTTTAAAGACAAGCATGATGTTAAAACCACGCCGCAGATATTCATCGATGGCAAACGGATTGGTGGCTATGACGACCTGCGTCGGCATTTTGGCCTTAGGGTTCCGGTCGAAGGCGAAACCAGTTACCGCCCGGTCATTGCTTTGTTTGCGATGACCGCGCTCATGGCCATGGCGGTGAGCTATTCAATGATGGGATCGCCATTTACCGAACATGCGGCAATGTGGTTCATATCACTCAGCATGTGTGTGCTCGCTCTGCTCAAGCTTCAGGATATCGACAAATTCGCGACGATGTTCCTGAATTATGACCTGCTCGCCAAACGATGGGTTCCCTATGGATATATCTACCCATTTGCGGAAGGACTTGCCGGCATCCTCATGACCGCTGCGATTTTGAACTGGGTTTCAATCCCGCTGGCGTTGTTCATCGGCGGCATTGGAGCGGTATCGGTTTTCAAGGCGGTCTATATCGACCAGCGCGAGCTGAAATGCGCCTGCGTCGGTGGAGGCAGCAATGTGCCGCTGGGCTTCATCTCGTTGGCCGAAAATCTCGGGATGAACGGCATGGCAATCTGGATGCTCGTTCGACCGGCAACGATGTGACCATGAAATTCTGTATTCAGATACAGCCGTAACAATGCTAGGCCGCCCCGATGCTTCGTAACCTGTTCCTTGCGTTATTCCTGTTTGCACTGGCTTTGCCAGCGCTTGCAGTGCCGGTTGCTCCGGCGGTGGCATCGGAAACGGTGGCGGCGGATTGCCACGGGATGCCGATGGAGGGCCAGGATGAAGACGCTGAGGAGCATGGCAGCAGCGCAAGGCTTCACGGCTGCATCGGTTGTATCGCGCCCGTTTCGCCTGTTTTTGATGTTGTTCAATTAACGGCACTGCCCTTCATCACCCAAAGCGCGCCGCACCGCGAACTGTCGGGTACAGTTGCTGGACCGTCGTTACCCCCTCCGCGAAGCTGAGATTTGAACGACCACTACCGTCATTCAATCTACAGGACTAATTTCATGAAAATGCCAGTTTTATTGGTGAGCGCGAGCGCGCTTGCCATGTTCGTCGCCCCTGCCAGCGCGCAGGATCATAGCCAAATGGATCACTCGCAGCATCAAGCCCAGCCTGCGCCAAAGACAGAACCCGTCGACCATTCAAAGATGGGCCATGACATGACAGCTATGCCTGCCGAAACTTTCGATAAACCCGCCGAAGGCTCAGGCACCTCCCGCCTGCCCGGCAATGAAGGCGGTATGCACGGCCTCCATCTGAATGTAGCGGAAGACTGGATGGTCATGGCGCACGGCTATGCTTGGGGTGTCTACACCAACCAGTCTGGCCCGCGTGGCGACGATAAGACTTACGTGCAGTCGATGGCGATGCTCACCGCCGAACGCCAATTCGAAGGCGGCCGGTTCCAGTTCAAATCGATGCTCAGCCTCGAACCTTTAATGTCCAATCGCGGCTATCCTAACCTGTTCGCTACCGGCGAAACCGCAGGTGGCGAGCCGCTGGTTGACCGCCAACATCCGCATGACCTGTTCATGGAATTGGCGGCGCGGCTTGATATCGACATTGCCGAAGACGCCAGCATCTTCCTCTATGGCGGCCCCGTCGGCGAACCGGCGCTTGGTCCGAATGCTTTCATGCACCGTGGTTCGGCCAAGTTGAACCCCGAAGCGCCGATCACGCATCACTGGTTCGACAGCAGTCATATCACTTATGGCGTGGCGACGGCTGGCATTTCGACACGACAATTTCAACTGGAAGGTTCAGTCTTCACAGGCCGTGAACCCGACGAAGACCGGTGGGATATCGAAAAACCGCGTTTCGACAGCTGGTCGGTCCGTGCGACATTCAATCCGTCACCTGAATGGGCGATGCAGGTCAGCCATGGCTTTTTGAAGCAGCCTGAATTCACCATCCACCCCGATGAAAACGAGCATCGCACCACCGCCAGCGCGCATTATGCCAACGGCAAGGGCCTGACTGCGACCGCCGCGTTTTCGGCCAAAAATCGCGATCCGGGACCAACACTAACGGCCTATCTGGTTGAAGCGAACTGGGACATCGACAACCACCACAGCGTCTTTGGCCGCTTCGAAAATGTGAAGAATGACGAGCTGTTCCCCGACCATGACGACCCGCTGCATGAGGTTCCGTTTCGCGTGAGCAAGTTCCAGGCAGGCTATTCATACCGCCTGCCGCTCACCGGTCCGCTGAACCTTGCGCTTGGGGGCACGGTTTCGGCGTACGCCAAGCCGAATGCGCTGGATGCGGCCTATGGCAAAAACCCGATGGGCTTTACGCTGTTCGCGAAATTCTCATTGGGGCATTGAGGTTCAAATCTCCCCGGGGGCTTGCCTCCGGGGAGAGTGAATTACTCCTCGTCAGGGTCCTTGACCTTGAACGGATCGGTCACTGCCGGTTGGACGGGTAGCGGCTGACGCGGCAATGTTTTGGCGCTGTTCGCTGATTGCCAGAGCATCCCTGCCATCACCACCGCAGCCTGCCGCATGTCTTCGGCCTTCAGATGGTCGAAGGTGTCGGCATTGCTGTGGTGGGTGCGCGTCGAATAATCCAGCGGGTCCTGAATGAACTGATACGCCGGAATACCGACCGCCTGCATGAAGACATGGTCCGTGCCGCTCGTATCGGCAGCAACTACACGGCTGGCGTCCATGCCAGCAAATGGCGAGAGCCATTCTTTGAGCAACGGCACAGCGGCAGCATTGCCCTCTGCATAAATGCCGCGGAATTTGCCTGAGCCATTGTCCATGTTGAAATAGGCTTTCAGATCATTGTAGCCCGGCTGCGGAATGATCGGGTAACGGTAAGTCCAGTCGTAAAAGGCTTCGAGACCATTGGGATCAGTACCCGCCTTTGGTTCACGGCGCGCGAGATATTTCTCTGTGTAAGCGCGGCTGCCGATCAGGCCCTGTTCTTCGCCCGACCAGAGTGCGAAACGAATGGTACGCTTCGGCGTCCCCATGCGTTTCAGGATGCGGGCGGCTTCCATCACCACCGCGCTGCCCGCCGCATTGTCGGTCGCGCCGTCACCTGCTACCCAGCTGTCGAAGTGCGCGCCTGCCATGACGTAGCCCGCTTTCGGATCACTGCCGGGAATTTCAGCGATGATGTTGTAGCCATTGCGGTCGCTGTCGTCGAAACGGACGTTGTTTTCGAATTCGATGACTGGCTTGCGTCCGGTCTTTGTCAGGCGAACAAGACGGCGATAATCCTCGGCCGATAACTCGATACCCGGCAGATTTAGCGTGCGCCCATTGCGGAAATTATAACCTGCACCATGCACCAGCTTGCCGTCGCGATACGACATCCGGACCCAGCCAATCGCGCCTTCCGCCTTCAGGAAGGCATCGAGCTTTTCGACAAACTCGACGCGCTTCAGGCGTGCGTTCAGTTCCTCGGGATCATATTCGGGCTGGTCGAACGCATCAAGTTTGCCCAATTCCTCGCTGGTCCAGCGGCGAAAAGCGGGCTTATCGCCTTCTGAACCCGTGCCCGGCATCGAGATCATCACGATCTTACCCGCTAGCTTGCCTTTCCACTCGTCAAAATGACGCAGCTTCGACATCGGCGCGACAATCACTTCGCCGGATAGCACACCGTTCGTCGGAGGCGTCCATGCGACCGGGATTGCGGTCAACTGAAGTGGACGCGGCACAGTCATCCGCGTGCTCGACGAGACGATTTCCCAGCCGCGCCCAAAATCAAACGCATCGCGACGGACATTTTGCAGCCCCCAGCCGGTGAATTTGTCGATAGCCCAAGCCTCGGCGCGGCGCATCGCGGGCGAGTTTGTAAGGCGCGGGCCGATATCGTCGGTCATTTCCTGCGCAAGGCTCATGACCTGCGAGCGGCTCATGCCCTCGTCGACAAGGCGATTGGTTTCATCGACCTGCGCAAAGGCAGGCATGGCGGTGGCAAGCGCAGTTAAAGACAGCGCGGCAAAATGCTTTCGAATCATAAAGCTCCCCAGCTTGGATGGTAGAGGGCACCATCCACGGCAGGGTCTGATATGCAAGCACCTGACGCTCGTTTTCTGCGAAAGACATCAGGCATCGGCGAACTATTTCCGGCCGAACAGCTTTTCGACGTCACCCAAGGCCAATTTCACCCAAGTCGGGCGCCCATGATTGCACTGCCCACTATGGGGCGTGACCTCCATTTCGCGCAGCAAAGCGTTCATTTCCGGGACCGAAAGCACACGGCCTGCGCGGACCGATCCGTGGCAGGCCATGGTCGATGCGACATGGTCGATGCGTTCTTTCAAGGTCAGCGCCTCGTCGTAGGCAGCAAGATCATCGGCGAGGTCTTCGATCAATCCTCTCGCGTCGCCGCCGGCCAGCATCGCAGGTGTTGCCCGCACCAACATCGCGGCAGGACCGAACCGTTCGAGGTCCAACCCAAATGCAAAGAGTTCTTCCGCGCGGGCCTCCAACCTGTCGCAAGCGGGTTCGTCGAGTTCGACGACTTGAGGCATTAGCAACGCCTGCGACGGGACCGATCCGCCAGCCGCCGCCATCGCCTTGCGCATCCGTTCGAGCACCAGCCGTTCGTGCGCGGCGTGCTGGTCGACAATGACCAAGCCATCTTCGGCTTCGGCAACGATATAGGTGTTGGCCACTTGCCCGCGTGCAACGCCGAGCGGGTGGCTGCGGCTTTCAGGTACAGCTTCGGCGGCTTCGGCAGCACGCCCCATCAGCGGGGCGAGGTCTTCATGCTGAATGGCAAAATCGGTTCGATGTTCGGCAAGTGACGGAAATGCCGGACGCGCTGCGTAATTGCCCCGATAGGCTGTGTATGGCGCGGCGAAGATATCGCCCTGCACGGTACGAACCGGCTCCTGCTGCCACGCCGCAAGCGCGTCTGCGGCAGGCCGTTGCACCGCGCGGAAACCTGACTGGTCAAGCGCATGGCGCAGTCCCGAAACTATCATCCCGCGCACCAAAGCAGGCTCGCGGAAGCGTACTTCGGTCTTGGCGGGATGGACGTTCACATCGACTTCGGTTGGCGGCAGGTCGAGGAAAAGCGCAACCACGGCATGGCGGTCGCGCGCCAGCATTTCGGCATAGGCACCGCGTACCGCACCAATCAGCAAGCGGTCCTTCACCGGACGGCCGTTGACGAACAGGAACTGGTGATCGGCGACGCCGCGATTATAGGTCGGCAGGCTTGCAATGCCGCCTAGCCTGATACCCTCGCGTTCAAAATCGAGCCCAACGCTGTTGTCGATCAACTCGCCGCTGGTCAGCGACGCGACGCGTTCGGGCCGAGACATATCGGGCTGCACCGCCATTACGCGCCGTCCGTCATGTTCGACATTAAAGCCGACGTCGGGCCGCGCCATCGCCAGCCGCTTCATGGTGTCGAGCGCCGCTGCATATTCGGCGCGCGGGCTGCGCAGGAATTTGCGACGGGCGGGGACATTGCCGAACAGATTCTCCACGCGAACGCGTGTTCCGGGCGGGATAGACGCGGGTCCCTCGCCTGTCAGCACACCATGATCGACAATCCTCGTCCAGCCTTCAGCCGCGCCTACCCTGCTTTCCAGCGTCATTTTTGACACGCTCGCAATCGAAGGCAGTGCCTCACCGCGAAAGCCAAGCGTCGAAACCAGCTCGATATCTTCGTCCGGCAGCTTCGATGTCGCATGCCGCTCCAGCGCGAGCGCCATTTCTGGAGGCGTCATGCCGCAGCCATCATCGGTCACTTCGATCAAATCAATGCCGCCAGACGCCAGACGCACGGAAATATTCCGCGCGCCCGAATCGATGGCATTTTCAACCAGTTCCTTCAACGCACTGGCGGGTCTTTCCACCACTTCACCGGCAGCTATACGGTTGACCAAATTTTCCGGGAGTCTTCTTATTGACATGCGCGTATTCCTAGCCCAAGCGCCGCTGGCAGGCGACTCCTTAATCGTTCGCATTCCAGCCAAATACCTGTTTTTAAAAACAGCAAATTCCGCTAGGACCGCGCGATTATTTTGGGCGTGCTCAAAAGGATTCTCTCCAGACCGGGATTGGGTGAAAATTAAATGGTATTTGGCAAGTTTTTCCGTTTCGCATCGCAGGACATGGCGATCGACCTCGGCACTGCGAACACGGTGGTATATGTGCGCGGACAAGGCATTGTTTTGAACGAACCTTCGGTGGTCGCCATCGAGACGCTGAACGGCATCAAGCGCGTCAAGGCCGTGGGCGACGATGCGAAGCTGATGATGGGCAAGACCCCCGACAGCATCGAAGCCATCCGTCCATTGCGCGATGGGGTCATCGCCGACATCGACGTTGCCGAACAGATGATAAAGCACTTCATCCATAAGGTGCACGGCAAGCGCCGGATGTTCAGCTATCCCGAAATCGTGATTTGCGTTCCGTCGGGTTCGACCTCAGTCGAACGTCGCGCCATCCGCGATGCGGCATCGAACGCCGGTGCATCTCAAGTGTTTTTGATTGAAGAGCCAATGGCAGCGGCCATCGGTACCGATATGCCCGTGACGGAACCAATCGGTTCGATGGTCGTCGATATCGGCGGCGGCACTACGGAAGTTGCGGTGCTTTCGCTACGCGGACTTGCCTACACCACCTCGGTCCGCACCGGAGGTGACAAGATGGACGAGTCGATTGTCTCCTATGTCCGACGACACCATAATTTGCTGATCGGCGAAGCAACCGCCGAGCGCATCAAGAAAGATTTCGGCACGGCGCGTCCGCCAGCAGATGGTATCGGCCAAACGCTGCACATCAAAGGCCGCGATCTGGTCAATGGCGTGCCCAAGGAAATCTCGATCAATCAGGGCCAGATTGCCGAAGCGCTGTCCGAACCCATCGGCACCATTCTAGAAGGCGTTCGGATTGCGCTGGAAAACACAGCGCCAGAACTCGCCGCCGATATTGTTGATCAGGGCATCGTGCTCACCGGCGGTGGTGCGTTGATGCAAGGCCTTGACGAATATCTGCGCGATGAAACCGGCTTGCCGGTCACGGTTGCCGAAGACCCGCTGACCTGCGTTGCCATTGGCACCGGCAGGGCGATGGAAGACCCGATCTTCCGCGGCGTCCTGCTGACCGCATAAAGCGAGTTTGCACGGATGGCGCCGCCCCCACACCGGCGCCCCGGATTTTCCCGGAGAGCGCAATATGGCCTGTTCGCAACCTATGTGATTGCGATTGCGGGAACGGTGGTGGCTGCCCTTTTGCTTGTCATTTCTGTTGCCGATCCAACGGGTTTTGCCGCCTTGCGCGCTGCGGGTGCGGAAATAACCGCGCCGGCCGCGCGTTTCTTCAACAGTATCCGCCGCACCGCCAATGACGTCGGTGGTAACATGTCGGCCTATTTTGACGCGGCGTCGAAAAATGCGGCGCTGACCAAGGAAGCCAAGGTCAACCGCACGAAACTCATCGAAGCCAAAGCATTAAGGGTTGAAAACGCTCGGCTGCGCGGCCTCCTTAAATTACAGGATGAAACTGTCGAACAGGTCGCGGTAGGGAGACTCATCAGTTCGACCGCGTCGAGCACACGCCGCGTTGCCACACTGTCGATTGGCTCCAATTATGCGGTTGAGCGGGCCCAACCGGTGCGCGGCCCATCGGGGCTGATCGGGCGCGTCATTGATACCGGGCCCACGACCGCCCGGATATTGCTGATCACAGATGCAGAAAATCTCGTTCCTGTCATGCGCGCGAGCGACGGACTGCCCGCCTTCTCCACCGGGCTTGGCAACGGCCTTGTCGTTATCAAGCCGCTCAATCTTGGTGAAAGCCCTTTCAAGGTCGGTGATATCATCGTTACTTCAGGTAATGGCGGACTTTACCAGCCGAATATCCCCTTTGCGCGTGTCATTCGCAGGACCAATGATGGTGCGCTTGCGCGGCCGCTGGCAGACCCGGCGAACACGCCTTATGCAATCGTCATGAAGGCCTATCAGGGCGAGGCGCGCGCGGCGCAGCAGGCCATAGCACCGGATGGTGCGACCAAAGAGGTGGCGGAGTGAAAAACCCCGTTCCGGCACTTCGCCTGCCCTTGCGCCCCGGCCGGGAATATGAAAGCCGTTTTGACCGGGAACCTTCGACGCTCAAGATGCTGGCGATCCCGATTGCATCGGTGGCGTTCGGTTCGATGCTGACGACTTTGCCGATTTTCACAGCGCAGCCATTGCTGCCACCGTTCGGGCTTCTGATGTTCCTTGCCTGGCGCTTGATGCGACCGGGATTATTGCCGGTGTGGTCAGGTGTGCCCTTCGGCCTGATGGATGATGTTTTCAGCGGCCAGCCTTTTGGCAGCGCGGGCCTGCTGTGGTCACTCGCCATGCTCACCATAGAGATTATAGATTCCCGCGCCGTCTGGCGTGACCATATTCAGGACTGGCTGATTGCCTCGCTTTTGATTGCTGCCGTTCTGCTTGGCGGCTTGTGGATCGCGGCGCTTGCTCATGCCGCCCCCAGCCCTATTGTTTTATTGCCGCAAATCATCCTGTCGATATTGCTATATCCGTTGGTGGTGCGAATATGCGCGCGTCTGGATAGCTGGCGACTGGCAACATGAAGATCGAAAAGCAGGTTACAACAGGACAGCTCGATTTTACCTTCACCCGCCGCGCGATGTTCGTTGGCGGCGTGCAGGCAGCTATCGGATTGGTGGTTGCCAGCCGCATGTCCTATATTGCCGTTGCCGATAACGAGAAATACAAGCTGCTCGCCGAAAGCAATCGGGTCAACCTGACCATCATCCCACCGCGCCGGGGCTGGTTTATCGACCGCTATGGCAAGCCCATTGCCAACAACCGGTCCGACTTTCGCGTCGATATTATTCCCGACCGGTTGGTGAACAAGGAAGCGACGATTGCCACATTGGCTGAACTGCTGTCGCTCGATTCAGACGAGGTTGATCGCATCAACCGCGAGCTGAAAACAGCGCAGGGCTTCCAGCCGGTGCAAGTTGCAGATGGTCTCGATTACGAACGTTTTGCCGCTGTCAGCGTCCGCCTTCCCGACTTGCCCGGGGTCAGCCCGCGTCAGGGCTATTCGCGTTATTACCCCACCGGAGCGGCAGTCGGGCATCTGATCGGCTATGTCGGAACAGTTTCGGCGGAAGAATATCAGAAAAACAAGAACCCGCTGCTTATCACCCCCGGTTTCAAGGTCGGCAAGGACGGGCTTGAGAAGACGCTGGAAAAAAGCCTTCAGGGACAGCCGGGAGCCAAGCGCACCGAGGTCACCGCGCGCGGCAAAATCGTGCGTGAACTCACCACCCGCCCCGACATTCCCGGCAAGCCGGTCCAACTCACCATTGATATCGACCTTCACAATTACGCCGCGCGACGTCTCGGGCTGGAGTCCGGTTCAGTCGTTATCTTCGACTGCCTTACCGGCGACATCCTGACGATGGCGTCGATGCCCTGTTACGATCCCAATAGTTTCTCCGACGGCATCGGCCGCGTCGAATGGAAGATGCTGAATTCGGACGACCATATCCCAATGCTCAACAAGGCATTGCAGGGCCTATATCCTCCGGGCTCGACACTGAAACCGATGGCCGGGCTGGCAATGCTCAAAAACGGCGTCGATCCTGAAGAGAAGGTCAATTGCGGCGGCGGCTACCGGCTCGGCAATCGCGTATTCAAATGCCTCGGGCGGCACGGCCCGATGGACATGAAAAGCGCGATCATGAAAAGCTGCAACACCTATTTTTATTCGATGGCGCACCGCATCGGTTATGATGCAATCGCTCCGGCCGCGCGCGAGCTTGGCTTGGGCCAGGAATTCGAACTGCCCTTTCCGTCGCAACGCTACGGCACCGTCCCTGACAGTGCCTGGAAAAAGCGGAAATATGATCAGGAATGGACTGCATCCGACACGTTGAATGCGGTCATCGGCCAGGGTTATATTATCGCAAGCCCCTTCCAGCTCGCCCTTATGTCGGCGCGCATTGCCTCAGGCCTTAACATCCAGCCCGAAATATTGCTCAGAAAACGCGCCGCGCCGACGCCTTTGTCCTTCCCCAAGGAACATCTCGACATTGTGCGCGAGGGAATGAACCTGGTCGTAAACGGCGCGGGAACCGCCGTGCGCAGCAAGCTCCAGCTCGAAAATATCGCAATGGGCGGCAAGACCGGCACCGCGCAGGTTCGCCGGATTGCCGGATCGCAGCGCGGCCAGTCGGGCGCATGGAAATATCGGGACCATGGCCTCTATGTCTGCTTCGCCCCGGTAGATCAGCCGCGCTACGGTGCGGCAGTGGTCATCGAACACGGCATGGGCGGCGCGCGCGCTGCGGCGCCAATTGCCAAGGATGTGCTGACTTTTATTTACGACAGAGAACAGGCGATGGCATCGCTCGAAGCGCTTGAGGCAGGCTGGGGCGGCACTATCGAACAGCGCATGGCGGCAAAATATAATGCCTATATCGGTCAGCCAGCTCCCGTGCCGCCGACCGACCCGACATCGCCAACATGAACTCAATCGTCCCGACCCCGATCGCTACACTCCCGTGGCGTGTCATCTTCATCCTCATGGGCTTGGTCGGCTTCGGCGCGACCGTGCTTTACTCTGCAGCGGGAGGAAATTTGGAGCCTTGGGCTGGCAAACATGTCGTACGCTTTTTACTATACCTCGCCATGGCGCTCGTCATGTCGCGGATGCCGTTGGATTTCTGGAAGAATATCACCTTCCCGATCTATCTTGTTCTGCTGATCATGTTGATAGCGGTTGAGCTGATGGGCTTCGTCGGTGGCGGCAGTCGGCGCTGGATCGACCTCGGTATCATTTCGCTTCAGCCATCGGAGCTGATGAAACCCGTGATGGTGCTCGCAGCAGCATGGTTTTTCGACCGCCTTCCCCCCAACCGCATCTACGGGATCGACGCGATCTGGCCTTTGGCGGCCATCCTTGTTCCGCCGAGCATTCTCGTCATTATCCAGCCGGATTTTGATGCCGCCATCGCTTATGCCTTTGGCTTGGGCGTGGTCGGATTCATGGCCGGATTGCCACTGATCTATTTCATCGGTGCGGGCGGGGCGCTCGCGGTCATCGCGCCCTTGGTCTATTTCTTCGCAATGAAACCCTATCAGCAGGACCGCGTGCTGATATTCCTCAACCCGGAAAACGATCCGCTCGGTGCGGGCTACCACATCACGCAATCGAAAATCGCCATCGGCTCAGGCGGTATTTTCGGCAAAGGTTTCGGCAATGGCACGCAAAGCCATCTGGACTATCTGCCCGAGGGACATACCGATTTCGTGTTCGCCACCATGGCAGAGGAATGGGGCATTGTCGGCGGGTTCTTTATTCTTGGGCTTTACTTTTTGCTGATGCGTTGGGGGCTGAGTGTCGCTATGCAAAGCAAGACGCGATATGGCCAATTGGTTGCGGCTGGCCTGACCTGCACAATTTTCTTCTACATCATGATTAACCTTTTAATGGTCGTCGGGCTTGCACCGGTTGCAGGCATTCCCTTGCCTTTCGTCAGCCATGGTGGTTCGTCGATGCTGACGATGATGATCTGCGTCGGCATCATCATGTCGATCGAACGCCATCCCGGTGCAAAGCGCGGACAATTCAACTAGACCGCATATCCCGTGCTTGACAAAAGCGCCGAATCCCATCAAAGGCGGCGCTCCAAACGGGCCTGCGCATCTGGCCAGCCCGAAATGGGGACGCTTAGCTCAGTTGGTAGAGCAGCTGACTCTTAATCAGCGGGTCGTGGGTTCGAACCCCTCAGCGTCTACCATTTTTTCAATCACTTAGCCTCAACCGACCGTGGTTCAATTAAGTTGTGTCCGTCCTGTGTCCGTCTCTTCTGCCAAATAAATATGGTGTTACATGATGCCACGCAGTTGTTATGGCGAACAATATAATGGCTTGCCGTCGCGCATTTCGCATTTTCCGGCGTCTATCATCATCTGAATTGGGTCCTTGTCGGCAGATATTAGCTGCCCCGACTTTCCATCAATAAAAGCCATCGACACTATGTGGACACCGAACCGACAGTAATCGGTAGTTGTGTCCCATATCGTTTTCATATCCACGCTTGTTTTTTCTGTTCCGCAACGGACAACGTGACCCGGCGAAAGTTCCCTCATTTCGCCTTCAATCCTCACCTTTAGATTGTCAGTTAGCGCCTTAGCTTCATTTCGTGGGATTTTGACTTCGGCATAAATTAACTCCCCACTCCGATGCTTTAGCGCCGAACTTAACATCGCTAATTCGATAACCGTGTGGTTGCGCTTCGCAATGCTCGTTCTGACACCAAACAAATTTTCTACTGTGTAGTTGCCGAGGTTCCGTTCGACGCATGAGATTGGAATAGTAACACGATAGGTGGCTCCATCAGCATAACCGCTGCCGGACATGTGCAAGAGAAGCTTTTCTGTTTCCGGACCATAGGACCACAGGGCTTTTCCCGAACATCCCGTTTTGTCCGAACCCCATCGCACAACGGGAATTTCAATCCGAAAAAGCCGCGACGCCAGTGCTTCTTTCGGTGGTGCCTCAAATTCATCAACGGGGCGATACGACTGAGCGAGTTGAGCCGCTTTCTTAATGTCGGCTTCGTTCAAAGCAGGTGATTTAACCTCTTCGTTTTCTTGGGCTTGCAACATGGAAAAGGACAAGACCGATAACGAAACTATTGCTGCGCGTGTGATTATTGAAAACATATCTGTCTTCCCGTTTCCTCGATTTAGTCTTCAATCCTAACCACGCTGTTACTGAAATCAAAGGGTTATTACACTCATCGTCTGTAGCCCTATCGTCTACATTATGTTCCATCCTATTCGATGGACATCCAACAGCGCCTCGGAAAAAATGTTAGGACTAGGCGCGAAGCAATGGGTTTGTCGCAAGAGGCGTTCGCCGACTTGGCTGAACTTCACAGGACCTATATTAGCGATATTGAACGCGGTCAGCGGAACCCGACGATACAAGTAGTTGAGAAAATTGCAGTAGCGCTGAACGTCAGCGCTGGGGCTTTACTCGAACTACCATAAGTCCGAAATGCCAATTCTAAGTGTGGCTACTCTTCAATTGAGGCACGCCATTTGGATAGGTTTCATCAAAGGGTCGCTGTTTGGACACAGGGTCCATCGACAACATCCGCACCCAACTGTCACTGGGACTTTTGGCTAAAAGAAACTGCCAGCGCTGCGGTCGCTCAAAGCGAGCATGTAGCGCCCAGTGGCATCTATGACATATTGGGTATGGCCGGAGATAATCGCGATAATCTTCCAAATGCCATTCCATACGTATGGGGGCAACCACCGACTGGAAAATGCCGCAAATAGAGCACTCATCAGGCGAGTTGAGTAACCCTTCTACTCGCGCTGCTCTCAAGAGTGGGTTGACTGCCCGCCTCTCTTCCATCGTAAAGCCGTTATACCAACCTTTGTAAGGGTCGTTCGCCGCACTCATGGTTGGAGTTTCGAAACGGTGTTGGTCATTCGCGTTACCAACCCGCACATGGAGTTCAGGCTAGCGCTGATTGCAGCAAGCAGGCAAAGCTGGATGTCAGGTGAGAGGTTCGGTGCTTGGCCTTCGACCGCAATGCCGTGCAAGTCTTCGACTGCGCCGGTCAAGTCGGCGAACAGTTTCCGGACGTCTGTCATGCCGCCGCCTTCGCTTCCGATAATATGCGATATACCGACGCCCTAGACACGCCCAGACGTAATGCAATTGAACTGGCCCCGAAGCCCGCGTCGGCGAGTTCGTGCATCTGTGCACCTTTTGCGCGGGCCGTTGGCGAACGCCCCTTATAGCGGCCTTCAGCTTTAGCTTTCGCAATGCCCGCCTTTTGACGTTCTTTCATAAGCGCCGTTTCGAACTCGGCGACCGCACCAAACATCGTGATAAGCATTTTGCCAGTCGGCGACTTCGTATCAACTGCGGTCCCGCCGAAATCGAGCACTCGCAAGCCAACGCCTTTTCTTTCAAGCGTTGCGATTATCGAGAGCAGGTCCATCGTGGAACGCGCCAACCGGTCCAATCTCGTGACGACCAATGTGTCCCCTTCGCGCACCCATGCTAGAGCATTTTGCAATTCATCGCGCTGTGCCAGAGACGACACCATCTCACCCATGATGCGGGTGCAACCCGTTGCAAGGAGCAATTTTTCCTGCTCTTCAAATCCTGCCTGCTGCTCGACGGTTGACGAGCGGCGATAACCAATAAGCATCTGTTTTCCCCTGTTTATATAAGGAAAACCTAGCCTAGTGGCGAGTGTAGTCTAGGGTAAAGTTGCGTGCATCTTCTGGCACTTTTCAGTTTATTCAGTCAGGAGATTTCAACGCCCTGCTGTTGTGCGTCAGTCCGAAACGCCGCTGATTTAACGGTTACTTTTCACTTTCTTCATTTCCGTTTTGACCAGAGACTATCTGTCCTGTTCACGTAGAGTTCGCCGTCCCACGGCCTACATAACGTCATCGCGTTTGGCATTGGTTGCTCTAGCCACTGGGCGTGGTCCGTCCGAGAAAGGATTACCGGCATCCGAGTATGCACCGTCGCTGCTTCGTTTGTGGCATCGGTCATTATCATGCTGTAGCAATCGCCCCACTCTGCGCTCGGTCGCCAAATACCCGCCACGGCAAAGACATTCTCGTTGGGCACAGTCATCCAAGCCTCGGTCATACTGCCTTTAGGTCCGAAAGCCTCGGCATAAGCTTTGAGCGGTATTAGGCACCGATGCGCTGGGTCGGTCCATCTGTTCCAAAAGCCACTACTTAGCTTGTCAGTGCGCGTATTATTTACCGGCTTAGGCTTGACTGGCACGCCTTTCGCTGCCGCTCTTGCTCGTGCATCCGCAAGTATGAGAGGGAAACCCCATGTCATGCTTGCAAGGATGCGCTGGCCGTTGACCTGCTTCACAACCAACCCCGGCGATTGCGGGTGAACTATATCGCTGCCCATATTGAATGGCGCTTCGATAATTGCAGCCAAGGCCTCTTTCGCCTCTTGCATCGCCGCCTGTTGGTATCGGTTGCACATCCGACAGCAGACTATGATTGCACGTTGGCATGTCAACCAGCTTGAACAAATGTTCCGTTTCTGTTCTTTAAGCAGTCCCTTTCCGACTCGGCACCCAAATGCGTAAACCCGACACCATTGAGCACCTATACCTCGACTTTGACGGTTTCTTTGCGTCGGTTGAACAGTTGCGTAACCCTGCGCTGCGTGGGCGGCCTATCGGTATTGTGCCATACGAGGGTGGCCGGTCCTGTATCATCGCTTGTTCCCGCGAGGCAAAGGCGCGGGGCGTCAAGAACATCATGATGGTGGACGAAGCCAAACGGGTGTGCCGCGACCTTGTGTTGGTGCCGCAAAGCCCAGACCTTTACCGCCGTGCGCATAACGCGCTCATCTCTGAAATCGGTTCGGTGGTTCCGGTGGACCAAGTGAAGTCGATTGATGAATTGAGTTGCAAGCTGGACGAGGGGCAACGTGCAGACCCGGCTGGCGTCGCAGCGGCAATCAAGAGGGCTATCCGGTATAACATCGGAGCAAGTATCACCTGCTCAATTGGATTTGCGGCCAACCGGCATTTGGCAAAGATTGCTGGCGCAACCCAAAAGCCGGACGGGCTGTCAATATGGCGTCCAGAGACCATGCCCGCGCCTTTGCTGCCGCTTCCCCTTGAGGACATACCCGGCATCGGTAAGCGGATGGAAATACGCCTAGCGAAGGCGGGTATTACTACGATGGCAGCGTTGCTTGCGACCCAACCCAAACAGCTACGGGCTTTGTGGAATAACGTGACCGGCGAGCGCTTATGGTATGCCTTGCACGGCTATGCGATTGAAGCGCCACCGACCGAGCGTGGCATGTTCGGCCACGCACGTGTTTTGCCGCCCGATGCCAGAACGCTGACCGACGCTCGGACAATCTCGCGCCTATTACTGGTGAAAGCAGCAAGGCGGGTGCGTCGTGCCGGATATTACACCCAGTCCCTCACGCTCTGGATGCAATATTATGAGGGGAGCGGGTTTGATAGTTTGACGCTACCGCAGGTGAATGACGACCAAGCCCTGCTGCAAGCCCTCGCCAAACTCTGGGGTCGCCTAACCTCCAAATTGGAGAGCAAGGCGCGAGTGCTCCGCATTGGTGTCACGCTGGGCGACCTGACGCCTGCCAACCACCGTCAGCTAGATTTTCTCCTTGATGACGACAGCGAACGCCAAAAATGGGAGAGGCTTGGCTCCGCGCTCGACCGTCTCAACATCAAATACGGCAAAACCGTTGCCAGCGTTGGGTTCTGGGAGCCGCCGCCCGGTGGCAATGTCGGTGGCAAAATTTCCTTCACTCGTATCCCAAGCGCGGAGGATTTTTGGTGAACTGGCGGAGCAATATCCAAATACTCGACCTGGAAGCGGATGACCGGCTCGAACTGACCTGCCGGAAATGCGGGACTATGCGATGGCTGACGGGCGCAGAACTTAGAGCCCGAAAAGGAAAAGAACGGTTCACGCTGGGCGAGGTGGAAAGGCTTGCCAAATGTCGCAAGCGTGGGTGCGGCGGCGCTATGCGTCTGGCGATGCCAGCGCCGCAAGATACCGCAGGCTTCGTGGGCGGCATTGCTTGAGGAAATATTGAACTCGGTTCCGATTTAGAAAATACGTCGTGCTAACACCACGGTCGGCGTCCACCTTCATACCATCGCGCCAGCCCTTCCTCTACCAAAGTATCACCGACGCTCTCACCATTGACCATGACCAACCGAAGAAGACGCCCGTATTGGTCTTTGTCCCGGTCGATTGGCTCCAGCGTGATGGTGCCGCTACCCAAAAGTTCAAGGAGCCGTGTGGTAGCGCGGTCACCGAGTTCTTTCTCACTCTGGCAACCGAAATCGTGGGTTTCCGGGGTATCAATGTCAGCTATGCGCACTTTCTCCCCCCGTAACCAAATGGTGTCGCCATCTACCACGCAATTGAAGCCACCGCCGGTATGGCAACGGGTAAAGCTGATACGCTCACCGCTTGGTTGCGCTGCGGTCAAAAAACTTAATGGGCTTTGGGCAGACGGACTGGAAAACCAACCGGAAATATATGCCTGCGTTATGGCTATCGCCGCAATCAAGGTGACACAGAACAGGACGACCGCCGACCGATTGCGTTGTGGCAGCTTCCGAACCTTTGGCGACGTTTTTTTTCGCCTTTGATTGCGGTTTATGTCGCGCATCCCTCACCCCTGAAAACCGGCATAGTTAAAGGCGATTAGAAATCCTACCTCTTTAGGGCATGATATAATTGATTATTGGCCCACGGGGAACAGCTTTGAGTGTCAAAGACTAACCACTTATAGCGCCGGAAAATAGCACGGGCTGTTAACTGCCATCGAATTAGGAGAAAAATAACTACAAAAAGATATTCAGCGGAAAAAATATTAGGTTATATCTTGGCATTAGATAAACATCATCAGCAGGGCACCATGAAGAAATTTTTACTCGTTGGATTGTTGGCAATCACTGTTCCAGCCGCAGCTGGAAACTTTCAATCCAAGCCTATCCCTGCCGAATCAGACAGCCTAACCTACTATAGGGGCACGCCTATTGTCGAACGCACGACCGAGTTTGGCAAAGTCCGTATCACTTCAATCGGAGAGGAAACAGGCAAGCCCGCTTTTGTCATTGAGATTTTAAACGAGAGTGAAGCACCACTAAACTTTGGCACCGAAAACATATCCGCTACGGTTGCAGGTCAGAAGAAGCCTACGGTCGTTTACACGGCTAATGATATTCAGCGCATGGTGCAAAACAAGGCAAATTGGGCGGCCTTTGGGGCCGCGATGGCTGGCGCTTCGGCAACAAACACCAGCTATGGCAGCGCGTGTGGGTATGGTGGCTGTGTTACTGCTAGCGTGACCACGCCTAACTACCTTGCTCAAGCCAACGCCGCTCGGCAGGTCAGTGATATTCGGAATAATGAAGCCGGACGCATTGACGAACTCTCGCAGAATTATCTGCAATTGACGACCGTTCAGCCGGGTGAAGGTTACGGCGGTCGTGTGGCGATTAGCAAACCCAAGCCTAAGAAGTGGCCAGCGGCCCTAACGTTAACGGTGCTGGGTGAAGTTTTCGTGTTCGAAATGACAAAGTAACAACTTAACGGTACTGACACCGTATGCTGTTCGATTGTTCGATTTCATCTAATTATTCGCATCCTTTGCCGTCACCGTCTCTGTCTAAATGACGCCCGTATCCCGGCTGGCCTGCACGCACCGGAGCAGCGCCAGCCGCACGAGCAGAAGCACAATTAGGAAAATAGATACCGCCATTGAACGCTCTTTGAACAGGGGGAGGCGCGCCGTCGCTTCCACGATGGCAATGTCGGCCGCCATTCTGCCGGTCGTTGTGACATCCGTCCGCAGCTAAGCCGCCGCCGTGAGCAACGGCCGCATTGGTAACGAAGCCGACACACAAAATGCTGATAACAATCAAACGGTGCATAACGACTCCCCTTCTGGCGGAATAATATGCTGCGAAAGTTTGCATGAGTCGAATCCGACGAAAAGAGATGATGTCCGCGCCAATAGCCATATTCTGCAAAGTTGAGGTGCTAGAGACAGTGTCGCCATCCACACAATCACGACCGACCCTACAATGGCCTGCCATTTCCGGCGCATCGAAAACTTGTTGCCCTATTCGTATTGCTCCGCTGCGCTGGCTCAGGCTTTCGAAGAGCTATGGCGGCAGGGTTCCGCAACGACAACGCGAAACCAGTTTTCTCGCCTGAGTACGCGCTTCCTCTACAATAGGCGAAAATAGAACAAATACGCGGCGCGGCCTGTTGAGCCGCTCCGAAAACAAGGTTCTTGTCGAGTCAGTATTTACGCGGTTTGTAGGTCTTAGGGGTGTATGGCTTATAAGGGTCAACCGTACCCGCCTTGCCAGTATACGGATTGACGTTCGGCTTCGAACTCCAATTATTTGTTACCCTACTATCGGGTGCGGTACGAGCATGTGGCGCAACATAAACACCGTTTTTGTTGACGTGGCCTTTAACCCGCACGGTCTCAGCAGCGGCTGGCATCGCTATCAACGCCAATGCTGGAATTACGTATTTCAACATAAGAATCATCCCTGTTAACTGACCGGAATATTATCTGAAAAAAACATAATAGCACAGAAACAAAATACCACGCATAATCTATTGGGTGAGCCTTAACGACATTTGCAGGACCGCACTTCCAAATCGAGATGTACTCTTGATGTGAAGAGTGCCAACTTAAACTATGCACACTAACGGCAGCCGATAGAAACTGTGGGAACGAACCGAGGGTATATGAAAATTATAATTGGCTGCCTGTTTACGCTTGCGGCGGCGTCTTCCTTATGTCCCGCAGTGGCCGCACCGGATGGGGGCGGCGATAAATCAGAAATGCTGGGCTTAGGCATTGTTCGGCAAATCAGTAACGATATTTGCCTTCCAGCTACCGCCGAAGAGTATGAAGAGTTAGGCAAGCATGCCATACTGGCATTAGAGTCCACTAGCGTAATTTCTACCGAATTGCCGCTGCGAAGCGTTTTCGTGATTTACAAAGACGTTCGTATTCCACTGCAAAAAATTACGTCGCTACCAAAAAATCTAACCAAGGATGGCGCAACTCAGGTTTCGTTTTACCTACTCCCCATTAAATACATGAAATCTGACGCCAAACTATTTGCAGATTTCAGCGGCGACCGTAAAGAATTTGGAATCACTACATTTACCGAGAGCGAGGGATTGGACACTGAGGCCCCTGCGTTTGCGCGCTTAGATGCATACGATACGCCCTACGACCCAGATATGGGAGCCGTGGAGAAGGTAATTTTAAGAGAGTATCCTCAGCATTTTTCTCAATCAAATAAGTAAATACGGGAACGCTTTCAGCGTCCAACAGAGTTCCAGACCCTCCGAGAAAATTCCAGTTGAGCCACCGATGACTTATGTGAGACAAAATTGCAACGCGTTGCAAGGACGAGGCAATGTCTCCCATGGGGAAGCCCTATTTGTATCCGTCAAAGTTTGGCGGCGGGTTATTTCTCCAGTCCCAGCGGAATTTGCTTGTCATCTTTTCGAGCCGTTAGGGTGACCGTTATGCCATCCAACCCGATTTTCACGTTCAATCCTGCACCATTGTCCGTTATGAGAGATTTCTGCCCACTGTCGCCCAACAGCGCGGAAAAGGGAATTGTGTGGACGCCATTTTGGTTTCGCACCTGCCCTAGTAATTTGAGCGGGATGGTTAGACTGCCTGACTGACGTTTCTTCGAAACCCAGCCGGGTGCATCTGTCTCCATTAACACTACACTTTTTTCAAATCCGCCTCGGATGTTACGTTTGTCAGCGGCAACTTTAACAACGTCATTCCATTCAATGCCGGTCGCCAGACTTAAAGACTGAACAACTTCTAACATATCTGCCAATTCCGCCGTAACGTCTTGAGGTGTGTCCGCAGCAAGTAATTCAAAGCTTTCTTCAAAAAGCTTTGCAACGAGAGCGGCTCTTGCTTCTTCCTTGGAGATTTCAGCGAGGGTAACGCTTTCTCCGCCTTGCGTAATCTTAGCAGGTATCTCGTCCCGAACCAATTTTCGAAATACTCGCTTTTGCCTCGCACGACTTCTCGTTGGCTCATTTAGTGCGACCACTGCCAAACCTGCTTTCTCCAAAACGTAAAATGCATGGCTTAATATGGAGCCTGTCAATCCGACCGGAAATTCCTTGTCGAGCGCAATCATCTTAATCTTGTCCAAGAACTCATTGCTTCGAAACAATTCTGGGTCTTCTGGGTCAATTTGCAGCATAACTTCACCGCGCGTGAGTGCGGCAGCCTGAGTCAAATCGTCAAAGGATTGCACTATAAGCCGCCTTTTCAGCGGTGATACGCTCGCAAGGGAAACACTTGGCTTATGCGGGGTCATGGCAAACCACGGTATATTCGTGGGAAGCCCTGTCGGTTCAGGAATACGACAAAACCACATGATTTGGACGTCCGCTTTTAACTTTTTTGAAACCTCGGAAGTGTGATTTGCAATATACGCTAAATCAGGGGCTGGAAGGCTCCGTGAACGACCCATTCTCCGTGCCACGCGAACAACCTGCCACTCGCCGGATGTCATCTCCTGCAAATAGGCGGGCTTATAGCTAAACCGTTCTGCAACCTGCTGCTTACCGAGAACGTTATATTCAAATGTATCGTGTGGAAGATATTGTAGGCCGTCAGGTAGACCCCATAAGCTATCGACGCGAACGACGTTTGTCTCATACCTCGCCACGGCCCAGACGGCGGTAACGGCCGGAATAAACTTATGCAGTATGAAGCAAATGTCATCGGTCGAAACATTCGCGTTGGTGAATTGGTCAATGGTTTCGACCATGAATTGGACCGCTTGTAGGGATGTGACCGTGTTAGTTCTTGGCAGATTGAGTTTCTCAATGCTCTCGGATTTGCAGTCTGTGCGGCATACAATTCTACCATGGGCGAAAGCTTCCAAGTCCTTCGCAATATCTCTGCCTTCGGCTAATCCTCGGAGAAACTCTGTCGCCGTGATATGAATTAAGGCCGGATAACTGCTTTGGTTAGCATCCCGCAAATCAGCGACTTTGTCGATTTTCTTCCAGCCAGTCTTTTGGTTGAAGTCTGCCAGATTAAACGGAGAACCCTCAGGCAGTTCTCCGGAAGGTCGGAAGTCGCCTTCTCGGAGCAAACAAGTTGGGTCAACACCATCGTCGGGCTGGTCGTCCTCTAAGTCAAATTGAAAAATCCATAGGTCATCGGATGAAATACCCCACTCTAGGTGGGTCCGACCGACGCTCAATAAAGTGCACCAGCGTCCGACTTTGCGAAAAACTTTGGTCAGGTCTGATGGTCGTCCGCGAGTGAGGTGCAACGGCGTTGACGCATCGGGTGCCAACTCGCGTTGCGAATTGAACCTACCGCCCTCTACATTGGCTGGCTCGTATTCCCATTTCCAGTGGTTGATCGTTTTCGATACTCGTTGCTCATTTGACATGTGACCATGAGCGATAGTGTCAACGCGCGCTTGCAATACGATGGCCATTTTGCCCTTTTGGCCACTGTCACGATAATGGCAAAAGATTTGGCCTATTGCTCTGGCAATCATGGGGGCATCGTAATCGGCCGCCAGTTCCACTGACTGGTGAGCACCGCGCTCATTCAAAGTCTCTTGTGTAGCACTAGACCTTACGCAAACGCCTCTGTTCCAATGCGATGGCCAACCGCGTGCGGTTTGAGCGGCAGATTTCGATATCTCAGTTATCAAATTCGTCGCTGCAGAAGGTTCGGATGTTCTCCAAGCCGCATAAAAATCTGCTGTGATTGCAACAAAAGGTGGTGTCCATAAAACTGGCAACAAGGCTAAGCCAGCGCCTTTCTGGCCAATAATCTCGCCTAAATCATGGCGCAAGTCGGGGCTTATCGGGCGACCGCTTATAGAAATGAGGCCGCTCTCAATCTCTTCTATGTGCCCAGTGATGCTCACTGCCTGTGCAACGACATCTGCGTTATTCGCCCTCGCCCTTGCTCGGCTTATCTACGGTCCCAAACCATCGAATAGCGAGGTTCTGAAGAGCGGCGAGAACGTTATCGGAAAAATATCCAAGCAGAAAGCCAGAACCCAGCGCTCTATAAAAACTATCAAAAGCTTTTGCATTAAGGAAAGGGACGATTTCCGCAGATACCATAAATGCTACAAAAACCGCAAAAACTCCAGAAAGCGCGGGGACTATTAGCCGCCACAGCAATCTGTCGCGGTTCCAAGTCCACTTCGCAACCGAGTGATACAGCCATTTTAGCGCAAATGCGGTTCCTCCTGCACTTCCACTAAGTGCAATTGAAAGCCAAATGAGAAAGCGCCTATCTTCCGGATACTTAATACCAAACACTAGGTTGCCTGCATCAGCGGGTGTGTCGGCCGCAACCAAAGCACCTATGTAAAGTAGGGCGACGGAAATGGCAGCCAAAACGCCAACTAAATAGGAAAATTCAATTCCAATCTGCCACCACGCTCTAGCGGGATAACGCGAAACAAAATTTCCAGGCGCTCTGCCGTCAGTTAGCTGTTCAGCAGCACGGTGTTCCTCATGTCCTTCGTCTTGTTCAGAAGGTTGCATGTCTTTTCCAGATTGGCCAGATTTGGATACAGGTTGTAGTCCCAAGTTGCTTCCTCGCCCAGTTTATCGGCGATGACCTTCCTAACCCATTGGGATTGTGGTCGCCGCATTACTCCAGCCAAGCCAGTCAATTTGCTGGGCCGCCAAATACCGATGTATTCGCCATCATCAGGCATACACTTATGAAATGTATCTACACCTTCTAAGTTTGTCCATTGAATGTCCCCGTGCGTCGCCTTCGAAGCTGCGTTCATCAGGTCAAATTCCAGAGGCACCAAATGGAGATGCGCTTGGTCAACTCCGCAACCTACCAAACCACCTGCAATCGTGTTGCCATGCTCAAACGCAAAAATTTCGCCCGGAAACAACGAAAGCTTATTCGCTAATTCGCTTACTAAGACGCATAACTCTTCGCGTTCCAACGTTGTAATCGAACGTAAATTCAACATTGGGCGGCGTGGAACAATCAACATCCATCCCGCAACCAGCGCACCTAACGATGGGAAAACGACGAAAGACTTCGTTTCGAAAATCGCTCTGTTCCATGGTTCCGATGCAGCTTGAGGCGCATCAATTATCGCTTTAAAGCGGTGCATAAATCACTCCATTCCGCCTTTTCGGCGCAATTGTTCTAATATGTTCTTAGTAAGAACGCGATACAAATCTATTAAATTCCGGTCCCAACAATCATGTCGGCTTTCGGTGGGCCACCACCACGCAAATGTGTTGAAGGTCGAATAGAACCGTTTGCCAAGGGCATAGTGCCAATCGTCGGGCAGTTAAAAGTAGGCCTACCATATTATGGGAATTTTCATTTCATTTTAAAGCCACGTCTGTTCGCTGACGATTTCGGTTAACTGGTTTATGGCCTCGTCATTTAACGCCGGAAACCCTTGAAGCATGCCCATCAGGGCGTCGCTAACAGTCAGCCCCTCATTTTCCGTGGCGTCGTGAGTTTCAATCAGCCGCTGAATGGCTCCGAGAAGGTTCTTCTTCGAATGGCGCACTATCCAGCCCTCTAACGACGACCAGTCAAGGCGATAACCACAAATCTCAAAACTCTCCCGTGCATCGCCGATATGAGAAAATGTCAGAGTGAACGGACCAGCAAGGTGTTGGCTATAATAAGCCAACAGGATTTCTTGGACTTGGCTGCATTGGTCCTGCGAGCGACAAACAACGACTATGTTGTCACAATACACGAACAGTATTATACCGTCCGGCATGACACTGTGGAGGTCGTCAAAAATTATCGCAAGCAAGGCGTTAGACGTTGCCGCCCCCAAAAGGAGACCCGACAGGCCCGTGCACTCGGCACCCATTACGATAGAACGAGGTAGGCCCCGGTTCGCTCGCATGTGGTTGTGGTCTTTTCGATTACGATGAAGACCTTTTCTCCAAAACCTCATGTTTCGACCGTCAATTGCAGCGTCGAAATATGGGTCTGGTAGAACTTTACGCTGGCGAATGTTGTCTATCCGAACGCTCGGAAAGCAATCAACTACATCAGCAATTACTAAATGAGGGTCTTCAATCGACCCCAGCGCGTCAGCCAGTTTTGTGACGAGCAAATCTTTGCCCCTTTTAGAGCAGCAGTATATGCTTTCATGGGGCGTGAAGCTTGCCTCCAACAGTTTTTGACCCAGCAGCAAGCTAGCGGCCTGCTTTAAAGGGAAATGGCAGATAAGCCTTGGGTCGCGGCCGGACCGGGGAACGTCGTAATATGGTATGGGTTTCGCCTGCATTTTCTGCGGGTCAAACTTACTGGCCATGTCATTGATAACTTCGTCAGGCAATTGCCCTCGGCTCGCCCGTTTGAGGCTCCACGTTTTTGCGTCGTGCGACTTCAGAAATCTCTCCACAGCCGTGGCGTATAAATCGGGCGAAGCTGTCGCAGACTGAACAGAATACCGTGCAATTGGTTGCAACAGGGTCTTCAGCCGACTTTGCAGCCCTATATCGGTCTTCATAGCGAGGACCCCGTATCGCATGTCTCGGAGCCTTCCAATGAGCGCAGCCAATCGATAACGGCATCGCGCCTGTAGAAATTTTTTCGTCCTACTTTCGAAGCAGGCGGACCTTTTCTCTGGCGACGCCAACGATAGAGTGTCTGTTCTGAAATATGCAGTATTTCACTAGCTTCCGCGCAGGTTAAATACTGTGCTTTAAGCGAAGATTGATTGTCCATGGCTAGTTTCGTCCTTTCGTTGTCGGCTGAACAATGCCGATTGACGACGACTGGCGACAGGGAAACAATTGGGGTAATTATTTCCCTCAATCAGCTAATCAGGCAACAGACCGTTGCTCTTTGCGCGCCACAACAACAATTCTGGGTCCGAGGACAAAAGACTGTCCGGACTGGATGCCCATTCTTCCATAGTGTTCAACACACGGGTAATTCGTTTAGTGGGCTTAATCGCACGCAACGTTTGGACCCCCGGTAAAGCGCTATAAATCGGTTTACCCTTCTTCCGCGCCTCCTTCTCCTCGCTCTCCTCCTCCTGCTGCTCCCGTTTCCATGCATTGACCAAGTTTTCAACGGCTCCGTCCACATCGACGGGATTGGGGTCGATTGCTAGGAGTGCTTGGCGCAACGCTGTCTCCAACGGCAGAAATTTGTAGCGTTCCTCGTTAAGTGAATACCAGTCTTCACGAGATTTCTCATCTGGACAATTAAAGCTGGGCTTGAAGTATTCTTCCTCATGATGCGCCATCAAAGCAACAGCCAGGTCCAGGATACGTGACGCTTGCTTAACACTGGTCGTCGCTGAAGTCGTGCGTTCCGCTGCCAAGCGCTCCGCTATACAAGCTTCGATTGCCCAACTCGGCGGCTTGTAAGGATGCTGCCCTATGGCAAGGGCTACGTAGCGAAAATCTCTAGTTTCCAAAAATAAGCGTTCAGCATTAGCAATGTGGTAGTGTCCGCTATGCCCAGTTTTCCGGCCGCGCTTTGCCATTACCGATAAATCGCTTCGGAAACTATGTTGGTAGCGTCTCGCATCGGTGTGTCATAGAGATGGGTGTATCTGGCTGTCGTTGAAACTTGTGTATGACCAAGCAGGCTACCAATTATCGGCAGCGAAACGCCACTCGCGACAAGCAAAGAAGCATACGAATGGCGCAGGTCGTGAATACGAAATCCCGTGATGTTAGCTTCGGCGCAAACGGCTTTAAATAGCTTTTTGATTTCTACCAATGCCCGTCCCCCCCTTCCTGCAAACACGAACTCGCTGTTGTGAAGTGCTCGCGCTCTATCAAGAATGTCAATTGCCCCTGCCGATAACGGCACGCGATGCATTGTGCGCTGCTTCGTAAGCGCACTAGGCTTTATCCAAATTCGTTGAACCGTGTCAAACTGCTCCCAGCGCGCATTAAGAACTTCACCGCGCCTTGCGCCCGTGAGAATTAAAAATCTAAGTGCCAGACCCGAAGATGTGTCCGGCCGCCCGTCTAAAGCCCTAATGAACTGCTGACGTTCCGCCTCACTTAAATACCGATGCCTCGGCTGTTCTCTATTTTTGGCGACCCCCGCAGCGGGGTTTTCGGCGATAAGGCCCCAACGCTTAGCTTTTGTGAAAACATGCCTAAGGCTGGCAACAAGCCGATTAGCCTGCACGGGAGTGTTGAGGCTTACAGCGCGATGGAGCGCGTCAACATCGCTAGCACGAATGTCACATATTCGACGATTTCCTAGTTTTGGCAGAACTAAACGTTGCCATATTGACCGTTCGTCGGATTGAGTTGAAGGCGCTTTACCGACTAAAACTTCAGCGCAGTAATTCTCCCACAGTTTTTCCAGTGTCAAAACGGAGCGCGCGGCCTTAATTTCTTCAAGCGGGTCCGCGCCGCCGTCAGTTTGTCTTCTTATTCTGGCCGCTTCAGCCCTTGCTGCGGAAACCGACCACGCAGGGTATCGCCCAATCGTCATTCGTCGTTCACGGCCATTGACGACATAGTTTAATATGAACGCTGTGCACCCGGTTGCAGTTTTTCGCACGCCAAACCCATTTATTAGATTGTCCCGCACAACGAGAGGTCTGCCTGCGGAGGGTGTGGAAAGCGTCTTAATGAGAGCGTCGGTAATTCTTGGCATTTCGTGTCCGTCCTGTGTCCGTCTAATTCGTCCTTCGAAAGCTCACGAGAAACATCGATTGTCCACCAATGATTGCGAATGTCTTTAACAATTTCAGTGAGTTACAAGGTATATAATCAGAATGGTCGGAAAACCAACAAAAAGGTTTAGGGGCATTTCCCGCACTCTTAATCAGCGGGTCGTGGGTTCGAACCCCTCAGCGTCTACCATTTTTTTTGCGGAAACTAGGCGGAGCATCCGGCACGAGCCGTCGCCGAAAACAGAATGTCGGTTATTTCCCGGCGTCCTGCCTGCTTTTCCATTTGTACGACAATGTCGATCATCGATTTTGCGTAATGGATGGTTTCGGCGCGCGACAGGCCTAGGCCTGCCTGCATGCACATGAGGGCGATCTGTTCGAAAGCGCCCTCGGTGGAACTGGCGTGGATGGTGCTTAGCGAGCCCGGGTGGCCGGTGTTGATCGCTCGAAGAAAGGTTACGGTCTCGGCACCGCGCAACTCGCCGACCATCAGCCGGTCGGGCCGCATGCGGAGCGATGCCCGCATCAGGTCATCGATAGTCACCCTTGACTCGCCTTGATCCCCTGCAACCGCAACCAGCCCGATAGCATTGGCGCGCGCCAGTTTGATCTCTGGCGTATCCTCGATCGCTATCACGCGTTCGTTTGCCGGAATTTCCTTGAGCAGCGCGTTAAGCAGTGTGGTCTTACCCGAGGATGTTCCGCCTGATAGCAATATCGTTTTCCGCGCAGCAACTGCGTGGCGCAGAAAGGCGAGAATGTCGCCCTGCGCTAAGGTTGCAGCGAGCGACGTATCTACATGAGGCGTGTTGCCGCCGTCGGCGCTGGAAGCATCAAAGCCGGCTGTTTTGAGATAATCTTCAAGCGTCAGATCGTGAACGATATGCTTGCGGATGGCGAGCGCAACGTCGCCGCGCGTTGCAGGTGGCAACACCATCTGAACACGGGCTCCACCGGGCAGGATCGCCGCCAGCAGTGGCGTCTCGCGGTTCACGCCCTGATGGTTAATCCGGGCAATCTGGTGCGCCAGCCGTTCGAGCAATTGCGCGTCGATGGCAGGCGCGTCGTAAAGCTCCATTTGCGCAGCGCCGATACGTTCGACCCAGACCTCGCCGGGGCGGTTGACCAATATTTCGGTCACATCACCAGCATCGAGCCACTCGGCAAATGGCGCGAGATAGCTGTTGAGGTAGACATTGCTTGGTTCCCCCGCGATTGGGGTCATCATGTTCATTGCGGGTCGCCGTCAGTACCCGAAAAGTCGAGATCACGCGCGGTGAAGATACGGATGGCGGTGCCTTGTGCGACTTTTACCGTGGGCGGAATGTTGATGTCGCGCTGCAAGGCGATGCCTGCAACGCTTTTGGCGTCATCGGCGGTGCGGACCACGACGTCGTTGCCGCCGCGCTGCAACAGGCCAAGGCCCGATTGCACAACCGACAGCAGGATTGCCGAACCGAAACGCTTGAGGAAATGGCTGTCCACCTTGCCGCCCAATCCGGCACGGCCCAGCGTATCTGTCGCTGGAGAGCCCAAAGAGATAGTAACGCCGTCGGGCCGCGTCAGCCGGGTCCAGACGATGAAGGCGCGCGATTGCCCAGCGGTGAGGCCGGAGCGATATTGGCCGATCAGGCGGCTGCCGCTGGGGATAAGGACGCGCCTGCCGTCAAAGCCCATGACGTCGCGGCTAACGACCGCGCGAACGTAGCCGGGTAGGTCGGAATTGATCGCTGTTTCGAGTACACCGGCGATGATTGCGCCTTGAGGTACAGTGTAGCTGCTATTGGCAATGCGGGTTGCCCGCGCGGGCGCATTTTCCGCTGCCGCAACGCGGTCGGCGAACTTGTCTTCGGCGCTCAGGTCGTTGTCTTTCATCCCAGCAAGCCCCGGAGTGGGCGGCAGCAAGGCGACGCCGCCTTTCGTCAGGTCGACAACGACGCCGGGCGACTGGAAGCGGTTTGCGCCAACGGCGCGCGGTCCGACGACGCCCAGTATCGGCACGCCATTTGCGTCGAGCGGCGGCGGCACCAGCGAAGGCGGAGGCAGTTCGGGTGGTCCCGGTTTAAGGATGGCCTTGGGGACCAATCCACCTTGCGGAATGACGGTCGCAACGCTCGCAGCGGCTGGCGCAGGAACCTTTGTCTGGTTGGCGTCACCGCGGCTGGTCGCCAGCGTCGTGAAGGTCAATATTCCCAACAAACCAATGCCGACAAAGCCAAGCTTCATTCCGGGCGAAAGCCCAGCAGGCATGGCGACTGGCGATAACACCGGTTGGTTGGCGTTATCGAGCGCCTCGGCATCCATCGCAGCGCGCGGATCGGCCTCGCCGGATTTCAAAACGCTCATGGCTTTGCCTCCATCGATTTGCAGCCAAACAGCCCGCATTTCTTTTTGGCGCGCGCACGCGGCGCATCGGGGCCGGGTGTGGGAACGGCATAGGCGTCGTTGAAAATAATCGTGACTTCCTTGCCGTGGCGCAGGACGAACTGCGGCGCGACCTGCTCGACGACGGTATACGGCCCGCGCACGGCAAAGTTGACGATGCTTTCACCGGCGTCGGGCGTGATGCTGAAAATAGCGGGCGCAGAAGCTCCGGCAGCAAAGCGGAAATAGGTCGCCTTGCCGTCATCGAAAACCTGCTCGGGAACATTCCCCTTGGCACCGTCATAGCTATATGCGCGGTTCCAATATTCGGGCGGCGTTGCGATCAAAGGCGGCGGGGTCGCGGCAACGTCAGCGGCGACCGGTTTTTGCGGATAGCGAAAGCGCACGGCATAGACGATCTGGCTTTGCGGCACGCGCAGGCCCGATTTTGCGACCAGTTCCAGATTATACCGGCGCTGGTTGGTGATGATCGAAAGGTTGGTTGTCGGCGGTGTTCCAACAGGCTTAAGGAACATGATTGTGCCCGCGCCATTGGGTGTCACCTGCCATCCCGAAGAATCGCCGATGCCGACGGTCTCGATTTTCTCGCCGGGTTCGAATTCCAGCATCATCTGATAACCGGTGTGGCCGGTCAGGCGGATAACGGCGTCAGGGTTGTATTCGACGTAACGGATGTTGGGAGCGACTTGCGAGCCTTCCGCAAATTGCGCAGTCGCAGGTGCAGCAAGCATCAGGCTTGCTAGCAAGGCGCAAAGATATCTTCCGGTCATGCGGCGTTCCTGATGGCTTTGATTGGTGCACGGACCGCCGTTACGCGTCCCCGCGAAATCCGTCGGTCGGCGTTGAAAATGTCTTGGCGTGCCTGCGCGCTGTCGCCATCGAAGCGTTGCGGCAGCAGGATGGCGCGCTGGTTTGCGGCGCTGATGGTCGACGTCGCCATCGCCGAACGCTCGATGGAGCCGACGAGCGACTGCATCCGTTCATTGTAAATCACATTGGCAGGTTGCGCGCTGTCGTGATGCGATTGCAAAGTCACCGGTGCATTATTCGAGGTGCTGTTCTGCCCGAAGGCAAGCGTCCAGCCGCTGACAATCGTCCGGCCAATGCGGAACAGCTGCACCGATACCGCGACCATCACCAACACCACGACCATGATGGTCAATGCGGAGCGGAGCGAGAAAATGCCCTGTCCTGCCGCGACATACATTTCTGTCAGCAACGGCTCCAGCAACGCAACTGCCCCCGCCGATGTCATCATCGCCATTATTGGCACCAGCGCCATTAACACCGCTGCCCTGCCCCAGCCCAGCGTAAGTCCGCGCGTTGCGGCGAACAGGCCCAGAACGGCAAATATCGGGCCGAGCATCAACAGCAAACCGAGGATGATTTTAGCCACCACCAGCACGCCCGCCGAGGCCAGCACCAGCAGAAGTGCGCTGAGCAACAGCATATTAGGCCCGAGCGAATCCTTTGGCGCAACAAAGGCGGTTATGCCCGTGGCGGTTGCAGGCAATGTTTCGGGTTCGGCAATTATTCCGGCGGGCATCGCCTGTTCGGGCCGTACATCAAACTCGGTCCACGCATCGGCCAGATCGACCATCCGTCCGGAGAGCACATCAACGCGCTCGTTAATGCTGCCTGCTTTTCCGGCGGTGGGATTGATCGCGCTTACAATTTCCTGCGGCCCGTCGGTCAGCACGTCATAGACCAGCACCTGATAGGTCGCCCAATTGCTGGTCAGCGCGAGCACTGCGCCGATCATCACCATGCGCGGCATCATTTCGCCCATGTTGAGCGTAGAGCGGCCAAATATCATACGATACCCGACCAACGCGACATAGAGCGTCAGCGCAATGGTCAGACCGTAGCTGAACATGCTGCCCGGGCCGAGCAGATTGGCATAGCCCGCCTGCACGTTCGACTGCATGTAGCAATCGACGGTGCTAACCATCGTTTCAGCCGAACCGGCGGCGGGGTTGATGGCGGCGCAATTTGCCATTAGCCCCGTGTCCCTGTCTTAGCGCCTGCCCAAAGGACCGATGGTCCTTCATCCACGGCCTGCAACAATTGCGGCATCCAGTCGGCGGGGGCGTCGCCATGATCGCGGCGAAGCTCGTCTAGCTTGCGCACGCTGGTTTCGCGGCCAGACAGGACGGTGATCGCATCGGGCATGTCGGCCATGTCGAGGCGCGCTACAACGCTGTTGCCGCCCTGTTTGATCAAAACACAGCGCAGATGTTCGGGCAACGAACGGACAAGATCAAGTTCATGCTCGGTCAGTCCAAAGCCGTCACAATAATCCGATGCTTGCGCCTTGGGATTGCTCATGAATAATTGCGTCGCCGACTGCTCGATGATGGTTGCGGCAATCTTGCTTTCAATCGCATCGCTGGCGCTTTGCGTGGCAAAACCGACAACGCCATTGCGTTTGCGGATGGTCTTCATCCAGTCCTTCAGCCGGTGGACAAAGACTTCGTCGTCGAGCGCTTTCCAACCCTCATCGATAACGATCATCGACGGCGAGCCATCGAGCCGCTCATCGACACGGTGGAACAGATACATCATCGCAGGCGTGCGCAACAAGGGATTGTCAAGCAACGCCGTCATGTCGAACCCGGCGGTGCGGGTATCGAGATTAAGCTGGTCTTTAGCATTGTCGAACAGCCAGGCATGTTCGCCTGCACCATACCACGGGGCAAGCCGCGACGCGAGGTCGCCGCGGATGGGACGCGCACCGCCCGCGAGCAGTTCGACGAGATAGCGCAGTTGGCGATGCTCGGCAGGCTGGTCAAAGTTAGCTTCGACCGCGCTGGCTATGATTGCGTTTTCATCGGCGGTCAGCTGACCGCCCGTTGGCGTCAGCATTTGCGACAGCCATTGACGCAGAAATGCCTGATTTGCCGCGTTTCCGGGTAACTGCAGCGGGTTGAAGCCCGTTGGCGTTCCAGGACGAAGCACATCATAATGCCCGCCAATCGCGCGGATGAATATTTCCGCACCACGATCCTTGTCGAAGAAGAATGTGCGCGGTTTAAACTTTTGCGCCTGCGCGATAAGGAAATTGAGCACGACGGTCTTGCCTGACCCCGATGGCCCGATGAGCGTGAAATTGCCCAGATCGCCGCTGTGCAGGTTGAAGAAATAGGGGGTGCTCGATGTGGTTTCGAGCACGGTGATCGGCTCACCCCAAGGCCCGCCCGCGGGCACGCCAATGGGGAAGCCATGCAGCGAAATCAGGCCCGAAAGATTGGCAGTCGACACCAGCGCCTTGCGCGCGATGAAATCGGCATTGCCCGGGAATTGCGCCCAGAATGCGCTTTCGAGATTGAGATCTTCACGCACTGCAACTGCGCCAATGTCGGCGAGCGAGGCCTGAACATCGGCGACCGCTGCATCGAGCGCTGGCAGGCTCGCCGCGCGGACATGAACGGTCAGATGATGCTCGCCATAGGCCGCAGCGCCGCCGGTCAATTCGTCTTTCGCGCCGAGCAAGCCTTGCCGCAAAGTCGTGGTTTCATCCGACGCAGCCCGCAACCGGCGCAGCGCCAAACCGATGCGCTCATCGGCAATCTGCCGGTCAACAAAGGCAAAACTTTCGGTCAAAGTGAGTTCGTGCGGCAGGCGCAGCAGATTATCGAGCATACCGGGCGTGGTGTTCGCCGGATAATCCTTGATCGACACAATCGCACCGAAACGCGAGGTATCGGCGCTTGCGCCTTTCAGATGCAGCGCATCTAGGCCAAAGCTAATCCGCTTGTAGGGAAGATATTGCCCAGCATCGCCGGTCGGCTCCAGCACCGGTTGCATCTCGCTATTGTAGAGCGCGGACAATATCTCCAATGGCTCGGAGCAGATGCCGCTCGCGCCCTGATAGCGTTCAAGCACACGCGGGCCATAGCGGGTTAGCGCCGACAGCAAATTGGTGCGCGCCGCATCGAGTTCGCGTAACTCGCGCGCCTGTTCGGCAAGGCGCTCAGCGCTGTTGCGTTTACCGCTGCCCCATTTGGTGAGGCGCTCGACAAAGCCGACTTTACCGCGCGCCGGACGGCGAACGAGCATCAACACGATGTCATTGATGTAAAGCTGCTTGCTCCGAAGGCGCTGTTGCCATGCAGCGTCCAAAACGCGGGCGAACCCTGCCGGTTGCTCACCCGAAAGTTCGGCGGCCACCTGACGTCTGATGACATGGCAGTAAAGCATCAGGTTGCTGTTCGCGATGCCGCGCATGACGACGTCGCGCACAGCGGCCATGTGGTTTAGCGTTTCGCTATCGGCGGTCTCAAAGGCGATACCATCGAGCTGGATCATCTGGATCAACTCGCCGGTGCGGGTCGCCAAAGTATGGTCGTTGATGTGCCCCGCATAAGGCAGCCGGTCGCCTGCACGCGGGTCTAACTTGGCTGGATTTTTTGATGCGGCTTTCATGGGCTAGGGCCGATAGCTGTTGCAGCGCCACAGATCGTGGGTTCGGGTGCGACCGCAACGGCTCATCTTCGTAATCCACAGATCGAAAATTCGGGGCTCGCGCAAGCATGCCATATATCCAATGGCGTGAATGATGACGGCGGCAGGAATTGCCCAGAACGAACGACTAATCAGGAAAATCTCGGTCGTAACGACCAGATTGATTATGAAATAGCTATAGGTAACGCCCGCAAACATCTGCGGCTGCGTCAGCGCCCGAAATACAGGGATGCGGTTGAGCGGGGTCATAAACTAGCCCCCGACAGCAGCGACGCGAATTCCCGAAACAATAGCGGTCGCACCGAACAGCACGAAGCAACCGACAATGACCGTCGCGCCAAAGCGCCAGTTCATCCGGCCGGTCAACATCATCAGACCGACAACCGCGACGGCGATGACTGCAGCGGTGGTAGCCACATTGCCAAGCAGCGTACCCTGCATCCAGCTAAGCGCGTTGACAATCGGCCCCGAACCCTGCGGATCAACACCGGCAACCTGCGCAAGAGCAGTTTGCGGAAGCGCGGTGATAAGCGCGCCCAGCCCAAGGAGTCTTTTTTTGCCTCTCGTCATGCTTACCCTCGCTTAATACCCGCTGCCGAACGCCGGTGCCGACATTCGCCGCATAATTTTTCGCACATAATCCTGCGTTTCCCGATAGGGCGGGATGCCGCCATATTTCATCACCGCGCCGGGCCCTGCATTGTACGCGGCAAGCGCGAGCGGGACATTATTTCCGAAGCGTTCAAGCTGCTCGCGCAAGTAGGCGGCGCCGCCAGCCACATTCTGACGCACGTCATGTGGGTTGGTTACGCCAAGCTGCCTGGCGGTGCCGGGCATCAACTGCATTACACCAATCGCGCCAGCCGACGAACGCGCGCGGGGATTATATCGCGATTCCTGCCAAGCGACCGCGTCGACAAGTTCGCTGTTGATGCCGTAACGCGCGGCAGCATGCTCGATATGCTGCCGGACACCGATTTGCGAAGGTGTTGGCGTGGGCATCGGCTGCATTGCCACAGGGGCATAGCCGTCGATCATTGGTGCAACTTCGGGTTGCCAGGCGGGCTTTGAGATTTCAACAAAATTGCCGCCACTTCCCAGCTCGAATACATCGGCATGCGCCGCCACGGGTGTGAGCATCGTCGCCATAAAGGCGAAAAACACAGAAAAGTTGTGATGTGAGGCCATGCCAAAATCTTAGGCGGCACAGATTGATAATTGGTTAATAATTCCTGTCTGCCCGCGGCAATCACGCCATTTACTAAGGACACTTAACCATCAACGGAAAGAGTCCGTTGAATAATTTGTGGCAGTTCCCCGTTCACCATAAAGCCAGTTCCGGCAACTCCGGTATTTGCTTTCGGCACATATCGGGGAGTGGGTATGAAGGAAGCATTGCATCCGCTGAACGCGGAATCCGCAGTCGAAGTCGACGCGCCGACCGACTTTGCGCCATCGATAACCGAAAACGTCACCAAGTCTGGCTTTCCCGTATACGCGCTGGCGCCGACCGCAATTCTTGCTGCATGCGGCGGCGGGGGCGGCGGCGGCAGTCCAACAGCAGCGACCCCTCCTCCTCCAACCGTGCAGGTCGCGAAACCATCGACCGAAGCAGAAGCTGCACGCTTCATTCTGAAATCCAGCCTGTCAGTCACCGACGCCGAAATCAGCAACATCCGATCAATAGGCTATGAGCCCTGGCTCAACGCGCAAATGGATGCTCCCATCAGCCAGACAGGAGTCGCTTGGCTCTCTTCGCGCGGCTATGATCAAGTCACCGCCGATAACTTCTTCGACAATGAATATCCAGGCGATTACATGATCTGGAACCAGCTGATGAGCGAAGCCAATGGCGTTCGCAAACGCGTCGCGCTGGCGTTGTCAGAATTTTTTGTCGTGTCACTCGGCGGACTCGATTTCAGCTGGCGGGCGCAGGCCATTGCCTTTTATTGGGATCAACTCAACAGCAACGCCTTCGGCAATTATCGCAAATTGCTCGAAGACGTCACGCTAAACCCGGCTATGGGCTATTATCTCAGCACGCGGGGTAACCGGAAAGAAGACACACGAACAGGTCGCGTACCCGACGAAAATTATGCCCGCGAGGTCATGCAGCTCTTCACCATCGGCCTGTACCAGCTTAACAATGATGGTTCGCGTAAACTGGACGCGAACAATCAGCCGATTGAAACCTATAATAACAGCGACGTCACAAATCTGGCGCGCGTATTTACAGGCTATGACTGGGACTTTACGGGCAACGTCAGGACGCCTTCAACGGGCGACCCAAACCGGCTGATTAACAGCACCGGCTATGTTCTGCGTCCGATGACGCTTGACCCAACGAAATGGGAGCGCCCCAGCACGACCAGCCAACATTCGACGCTGGAAGCCACCTTCCTCGGCACAACAATTGCGGCGAATACCGACGGGACCGCAGCACTAAAAACTGCGCTCGATACCTTGTTCAACCATGCCAATGTCGGGCCATTTTTCGGACGGCAGATGATCCAGCGGTTGGTGACGAGCAACCCGAGTGCAGCCTATGTCGACCGTGTTGCGCGCGTCTTTAACGACAACGGCTCCGGGGTTCGCGGTGATTTGAGGGCAGTCTTCAAAGCCATATTGCTGGATGCCGAAGCTACGAATGCGGCGGGCCTTACTACGCCCACATTCGGCAAGGTTCGCGAACCCATGTTGCGGTTCGTCCAATGGGCGCGGACATTCGGCGCAACTTCGACCAGCGGCAACTGGCGGATTGGCAACCTGTCCGATATCGTCAGTGGTCTGGGTCAGAGTGCGCTGCGGTCGCCTTCGGTGTTCAACTTCTTCCGCCCCGGCTATGTCCCGGCCAACACCGCGATTGCGACGAATTCACTGGTCGCACCCGAATTCCAGCTGATCAACGAAAGCAGCACACCGGGCTACGTCAACTATATGACGTCGGCCATTGGCAGCACCAACGGCGTCGGCGGGGATGTGAAGGCAGCATATACAAGCGAGTTGGCGATAGCGGATAATTCTACAGCGCTTCTCGACCGGATATGCCTGCTGCTGGCCGCAAACCAGATTTCCGACAGTAGCAAGGCCACGATCAAAACTGCACTTGATGCAACAACAGTCACGGCAACGAGCACAACCGCTGAAAAGCAGCGCCGTATCTACATGGCCATTTTGCTTGTCATGGCTTCACCCGACTATCTGGTCCAGAAATAAGGCAGCCTTATCATGCACATTAGCAAAATGGATGACCTATCGCGCCGTGCCTTTCTGCGACGTTCGAAACAAGTGGCGATTGCCGGAACCGCATCGTCCTGGGCAATGGGACTAGCCGGAATTGGCGAAGCGGCAGCGTTTAGCGCTGGCAATGATTACAAGGCGCTGGTGTGTATTTTCCTATATGGCGGCAATGATCATAACAGCACGCTCATTCCGTTCGATTCAACCAATTATGATCTGTACAGCGCAATCCGCGGCGGCGGGGCCGGGCAGACTGCTGGCGGCATCACGCTGGCCAGGGCAAGTCTCTCAGCGACAGCATTAGCACCGGCCGGAGGCCAGGTTCTCACCAATAATCTGCAATATGCCCTCGCGCCTGAAATGACGCGGCTGAAGGCCCGCTTTGACGAGGGCAAGATGGCACCTTTGCTTAATGTCGGGCCACTGATCACGCCCTTGACGCTGGCGCAATATCAAAGCTCTAATCAGGTCGCGAACCCGCGTCCAGCCAAGTTGTTTTCGCACAATGACCAGCAATCCACATGGCAATCATCGAAGCCGGAGGGCGCGACCGATGGTTGGGGCGGACGGATGGGCGACCTTGCATTGTCGAGCAACGCCAACTCGTTGTTTACCTGCATCTCGGCCACGGGCAATGCTGTGTTCCTGTCAGGACAGCAGGCGCTTTCATATCAGGTTTCATCAAACGGCGCGCTGGCCGTCAATGGCATCAAAAACAATCTGTTCGGTTCGTCAGCAGGCAGCGCGGCATTGCGAACCTTGATGACCCAAACGAGCAATCACGTCCTGGAAGCAGAGTATAACCGCGTAGCCAAACGTTCGATTGATGCCGAAGGCGTCGTCACCGCTGCACTTCAGCCCATTACGCTCGCAACATCATTCACCCCGCCCACGGGGAACAATAGTCTGGCATCGCAATTGCGGGTCGTCGCCAGGTTAATCGCCGCGAGGCAGCCGATGGGAGCAAGACGGCAGGTATTCATGGTCAGCATGGGCGGCTTTGACTTGCATGATAACCTGATCCGCAGTCAGGGCGGCTTGATGGGACAACTCGATTTCGCGATGGACGCATTCTATCGCGCGACGGTAGAATTGGGCGTCGCTGACAAAGTCACCACGTTCACCGCATCCGATTTTGGCCGCACCCTGCAATCAAATGGCGATGGTTCCGATCATGGCTGGGGTTCGCACCACTTCATATTGGGCGGCGCGGTCAATGGCGGCCGCTATTATGGTGTTGCACCGCAAATATCGGTAACCAGCCCCGATCAGGTTGGCCAAGGCCGCCTTTTGCCCACGGTGTCGGTGGATCAATATGCTGCAACCCTTGCCAGCTGGTTTGGCGTATCTCCATCCGAGCTGCCCAGCATCGCCCCGAATATTGGACGGTTCAGCAGCACTAATCTGGGTTTTATTGTGTAAGTAGCTGGAATTCTGATCGATGCCACTTGGATTGGATGGCGGGCGGGATCATTAAGCCATCCATATTTGTCGTCTTCAGACATTTAGTTGCCACTGCTGCTGACTCAGACCGGTGCTATTGAGATTACGCCAGAGATGATTGATGCGGGGTTTAAGTTCCTTGAGGTATCGGGTCGCTTGGAATATCTTGCGCCTGGTCCGGATGAGGCACATCGTGACAATTCCAGTATCGTTGTTTGCCCAGTCGATCACTGAAAAGTGCGCATGCTCACTTCGATCCGGATACGTCCCATTCATTTTATAGGAACTACATCCTTAGGCAATCGCCGACACCAACCACGCTTTTCCCTGCATCATGACGCCTTGCTTAGCCACGTGATGCCTTTTGAATAGCGTGACCAAATCCGCCTCTGCTGCGGCGCGAATATCATCACCCTGTTCGTCAAGAGCGCGCCCTACGGCCATTGACGACAATACGAACGAGACGGCTTCTTGCGGTGCGACATTCGCGCCACCAATCGGTTGAAGTCCCTGATAGGTTGACACATTCACATCTGAAAAACCGCCGCTGGCAAGTATCTCATTCAGATAGTCGAGGTCTTCGAATGCGAATGGACCTGGCGTGCGGGGAATCGCGGGGGGTATGTCAACATAGCGACGGACGACGCCCATCATTTCCATCATCCACAAATTTTCTCGTGGTGGCCCCCATACAGCCAGATCGATGCGTGCGCCGGGGCGCAGCAGGCTGTGCAAATTGGCAAATGCTGTATGCGGTTCTGGGAAAAACATGCTGCCGAACCTCGAAAAGAGCCGGTCGAATGGCGCATCGGCGAGCTGGACGGTCGCTCCATCACCGCAGATGAAGCGGATATTGCTGACACCGGCATCGCTGGCGCGCTGCGTCGACGCGGTCGTCAAATCGGGTGAAATGTCGATACCAAGGACTTCACCCGAAGGCGCAACCGTCTGCGCAATGGCAATCGTCGTTCCGCCGCCACCGCAACCGATATCAAGCACGCGCTCGCCAGGTTTGTAATCTGCCTGCTTGAGCAAGGCTTCGCCAATCGGAGCAATCATATCTTCGAACCGAGCGAGATTAGCGAGCCATTTGGCACCCATTTCGCCGGCCCAATCTTCGCCCTTCAATGCTTCGGGGCTGTTTTCTATCTGTCCGGTCATTTTGTGTCTCTCCCTTTGTAGCTGCTTAAAGCAACACCCAGCGGATGATACCGCCGACTATCCCCAATGCCGCGACGCTCAACGCCCAGATGCCGAAGAACCAGCCCAATTGTTTGGCGCGTGGCATCAATGATATCCGTCGTGGCCGACTTTGCCGCGGAACACCCAATAGGACCATGCGGTGTAGGCTACGATGATCGGCACCATGATTGATGCGCCAATCAGCATAAACACCTGGCTGCGATAAGGTGCTGCCGCTTCCCAGATGGTGACTCGCGCCGGAATGACATTGGGCCAGATCGAAATGCCAAGGCCGATCAGGCACAGGCCGAATAAGGCGAGCGCCCAGAAAAAGGGCTGTGCGTCTTTGGTCTGACGCAGGCTGCGGTAGAAGAAGAACGTCACCGCGATTGTTGCAATCGGCACCAATGCGGTTGCGAGCACGCCTGGGAAGCTAAGCCAGCGCATATGATATTGCGCCTCAAGCGTCAGCGTGGCGAGGCTGATGACGCCGATCATGACAAGCAAACTGATACCGAGCCGTCCGGCATAGGTGACCGCTTGGCGTTGCAAGCCGCCTTCGGTTTTCCAGTTGAGCCAGCACGCACCCAAAAGCGCATAGCCGACGACCAAGCCAAAGCCGGTCAAGATGCTGAACGGCGACAGCCACTCCCACCAGCCACCGGCATAAGCGCGGCCCTCCACGGTAATGCCCTGCAACAGCGCGCCGAGCGCGACCCCTTGCGCGAACGTTGCGACGAACGAACCTGTCGTGAACGCGCGGTCCCACAGTTCGCGGTGGTCCGGGTCGCGCCAGCGGAATTCAAAGGCGACGCCGCGGAACACCAAGCCAAGCAGCATCGCAATCATGGGCGCATATAGCGCAGGCAAAATAATCGCATAGGCGAGCGGAAAAGCCGCAAGCAACCCACCGACGCCCATGACCAGCCATGTCTCGTTCCCGTCCCACACAGGCGCGATGCTGTTCATCGCAGTATCGCGATCTTGGCCGACCTTGAAGAAGGGAAACAATATGCCGATGCCAAGGTCAAAGCCGTCCATGACGACATAGGCGATGATGGCGAAACCGATGATCCCGGCCCAGATGACTGTCAGGTCCATTATACGATCTCCCCGCTACGTGCATTACCCGGAATACCGTCGCCTGACAGCACCTGCGGCGCAGGGGTGATCCCTGCGCTGCGGATCGGTGCATCGCTCGGCGGTGCTTCATGCGCTTCGGGTGGTTTCTTCATCAGGCGCAGCAAATACCAGATGCCCATGCCGAACACCGCGAAATACACCACGACAAAAGCGAGAAGCGAGAACGCAACGGCTGGTGCATCCAATGGCGATGCGCTGTCCACGGTTCGCAGCACGCCATAGATGGTGAATGGTTGCCTGCCGACCTCGGTTGTCACCCAACCTGCAAGCACGGCAATGAACCCGCTTGGTCCCATGGCGACAGCGGCACGGTGAAGCCACGGCCAGTCATAGAGCTTCTTGCGCGCCCGCGCGGTCAAGCTCCACAGGCCGATGCCGACCATTGCCATGCCAATACCGACCATGATCCGGAATGACCAGAACACGATGCCAACTGGCGGCTCATCCGCATCGGGGATCGTATCAAGCCCGTCTAGCGGAGCATTAAGGTCATGCTTGAGGATTAACGACGACAGGTTTGGAATTTCGATTGCGTAATCGACTGTCCGCTCTTTGCTGTTGGGAATACCAAACAATATCAGCGGCGCGCCGTCGGGATGGCTTTGGTAATGCCCCTCCATCGCCATGACCTTGGCTGGTTGATGTTCGAGAGTATTGATCCCGTGGAAGTCGCCCGCGACCACCTGAAGCGGCGCGACGATTGCCGCCATCCACATCGCCATCGAGAACATCTTGCGCGCGCCCGGATTGGCTTTGTCTTTCAGCAAATGCCACGCGCCGACGGCACCCACGGCAAAGGCGGTGGTGAGATAGGCGGCCAACAAGGTGTGGACGAGGCGGTAAGGAAAGCTTGGATTGAAGATGATCGTCAACCAGCTATCGCCGGGCACAAACTGGCCGTTTGCGGCAATCTCGTAACCGACCGGCGTCTGCATCCAGCTGTTCACCGACAATATCCAGAAGGCGGAAATGAAGGTACCGACGGCCACGGCCAGCGTCGCCACAAAGTGGAGCTTGCGCCCGACCTTGTTGATGCCGAACAGCATCACACCGAGAAAGCCTGCTTCCAGAAAGAATGCTGTCAATACTTCATAGGCCATCAACGGTCCGATAACTGGTCCCGCCTTGTCGGAAAACACCGACCAGTTGGTGCCGAATTGATAGGACATGACAATGCCCGAAACGACACCCATCGCAAAAACGACGGCGAATATCTTGAGCCAGTACCGATAGAGATTGGCATACACGCCCTTACCGGTCTTCAGCCACAGCCCTTCGAGCACCGCGAGAAAACTTGCCAGCCCGATGGAGAAAGCTGGAAACAGAAAGTGGAAGCTGACGGTAAAAGCAAACTGTATGCGGGCGAGAATTATTGCCCATTCTTGTTCAATCATGGCCGTTCTCTTTAGATAGCGTTTGAATTATTACTGCGCTGGCGTTGGCTTACCGGCAATTGCATAAAGGACGTTTGTGGTTGCATTTGAGCAATGCTTTACTGATGCGGCATCATATCCAGCCACGCGCAGCCATAGTATCGGGGGTATTCGGGGCATTATCTTCGTCGTCCGATGACCGGATAAGCGATTGGAACGCTTCGTTTTGTGACAACCAAACCTTGCCGGTTAATTCGTGAAGCAGATGCGATTTCTCGAGCGCATCCATCACTGGGCCTTTGACCTCCGAAAGGTGCAGTTTCACCTTGGCATCGGCGAGCCGGTGATTGATCGCTTCGATGCTTTCGAGCGCCGAGGCGTCTACGGCGTTGATCGCCGAACACATCAGGATCAGGTGGCGCAGTTCGGATTGTTCGGCGACCTGTTCAAGCACGAGCTCCTCAAGCCAGCGGGCGTTGAGATAGGTCAGGCTTTCGTCGATCCGGATGGTCAGTATGCGCGGGTCGGTGAATACCTTGTGGCGTTTGATATTGCGGAAATGCTCGGTTTCGGGAACTCGTCCGACAATGGCGGCGTGCGGGCGTGAAGAGCGCCAGAGGAACAGGGCAAGGCTAAGGCCGACGCCTGCAATCACGCCGGGTTCGACGCCAATCAATAGCGTCACCGCTATCGTCGCTGCCATCGCGGCGAAATCGGGCTTGGAATAGCGCCAGATGGCGCGCGGCGTTTTGAAATCGACGAGGCTCAAGACGGCAACGATGATCGTCCCTGCCAATGTCGCAATCGGTAGCGAGGCGAGCAATGGAGTCAGAAACAGGGCCGCGAGCAATATGCCAACCGCAGTGAATGCGCCTGCCGCTGGCGTTTCGGCCCCGGCATCGAAATTGACAACTGAACGTGCAAATCCGCCCGTCACTGGATAGCCACCAGAAAAGGCTGCAGCGACATTGGCGGCGCCAAGGCCAATCAATTCCTGGTCGGGGACAATGCGTTGGCGCTTTTTGGCGGCGAGCGTTTGCGCGACCGAGACCGATTCCACAAAGCCGATGATGCTGAGCAGCAGGGCGGGGATCGCCAGTCGCTGCCAAAGCTCGGCATCGAACATCGGAACGGTAAATGGCGGCAGGCTTTGCGGGATGCTACCGACGACTTTCACCCCCTTTGCTTCGAGATCAAAGGCAATGACAGCCAGGATCGAGAGCGCGACCGCCACGATAGGCCCGGCTTTGGCGACCAGATCGGCGGGGCGCGCTGCCAGCCCGAAACCGACGAGCAAGGGTTTTAGACCCTTTCGCACCCAAAACAGAAAGCCGGTTGCAATCACACCGATGGCCAAGGTGTAAAGGTTGGTGTCTTTGGCATTTTCGATCAACGTAGTGACCAGCTCGGGCATCGCCTCGCCCGAGGCTTTGATGCCGAGCACTGACTTCAACTGGCTGGTGGCGATGATGATGCCGCTTGCTGTGATGAAGCCCGACACCACGGGGTGCGATAGAAGGTTGGCCAGAAAACCTAGCCGCAACACGCCCATCACTATCAGGATCAGGCCGGACAGCAACGCTAGGATAAGAGCCGCCGCGATAAAATCGGGACTGCCCGGAGGTGCAACCGCGCTGGCCGCCGTCAGCGTCATCAGCGAAATCACTGCCACCGGCCCGACCGCTAACGCGCGACTTGTCCCGAACAGAGCATAGGCAATAATCGGCAAAATAGACGCGTAAAGACCAATCTCGGGCGGCAATCCTGCCAGCATGGCATAAGCCAGACTTTGCGGGATCAGCATGATCGTAACGATTGCGGCAGCGACCAGATCATTGGTCAGCGTCACGCCGCCATAGCCGCGGCCCCATTCCAGTATCGGCAGATAGCGCGCCAATTTCATGTTGGTTATACCGCCCCGATCTTGTGCGGTTTGACCATCCACTCATGCCCCTTGAGCATGCCGTGCCAATAAATCGGCGGAAGGATAGTGTCCTTCAGCAGCCATGAAAGCCGCGAGGGCCGGGTGCCGTCGATCAACCAATTGGGGAAGCTCGGCAGCAACTTGCCGCCATAGCCGAACTCGGCGAGCACAATCTTGCCGCGCTCGACGGTGAGCGGACAACTGCCATAGCCGTCATAGTCGGCGACCGGCGGCTTGCCTTCGAGAGCGGCCAAAACGTTAACCGCGACCACGGGCGCTTGTTTGCGCGCCGCCGCCATTGTTTTGGCATTTGACGCCGAGCAGGCGTCGCCCAACGCAAAGACATTGGGATACCGCACATGCTGCAACGTCGCTTCATTGACCTCGATAAATCCGCTGGCGGCGGCAAGCGGGCTATTGCGCACGAAGTCTGGCGCGACTTGCGGCGGGACGACATGGATCATGTCGAATGGCTCTTGGACCCGCGTAACGGTATCGCCGCGCTTCTGTTCGAATGTCGCGATTTTGGCAGGACCATCGATGGCCACCAGTTTCGATTCAAAGTTCAAATGCGCGTTGTAGCGTTCGATATATTCCATCAGCGCAGGCACGTAAGCCGCGACACCGAAAAGCACTGCGCCGCTATTGTGGAATTGCACATCGATGTCTTTAAGCACGCCAGCACGCTCCCAATTGCTGCACGACAAATACATCGACTTTTGCGGCGCGCCTGCGCATTTGATTGGCATTGGCGGCTGGGTGAACAGCGCACGGCCGCGCTTCATGTCTTTGACGAGGCGGTTGGTGTAAGGTGCCAAGTCATAGCGGTAGTTTGACGTCACGCCATTCTTACCCAGAGTTTCGGTCAAACCTTCGATGGCATCCCAATCGAGCTTGATACCGGGGCAGGCAACCAACACCCTGTAGGCAACCGAGCAGCCGTCATCGAGCATCACTTTATTCTGTTCAGGCGCAAATCCAGTCGCAGCCTTTTTGATCCATTCGACGCCGCGTGGCATCACCGATTTTTCGGAACGCCGGGTGAATTCTGCGGAAAATACGCCAGCGCCAACCATCGTCCATCCGGGTTGGTAATAATGCACGTCGGTCGGATCGATGACTGCGATATCGAGGTCCGCGTTGCGCTTGAGCAAGCTGGCAGCCGTCGCGATTCCGGCGCTTCCGCCACCGACAATCACGACATCATAGGTCTTCGAGCCCGACGGTTTGCCCAACGACTGCTGAGCCAGTTCGAACACCTTGCCCGAACGCGCACCCGACCGGCAATAAGCAAGCACCGGCGATGGCATAGCATCGAGCGCAGCACGCATTTTGACGCCGTCGCTTGGGATGATCCCGGAGGAGGACACGGGAATATAGGCGAATTTCATACCGAGAGCTTCGGCTTGTTCCTTAACGATCGTGGAATCTAGCTGTGTAGCCTCTTCATTGTCAGGACGGTTACAAATGATCGTCTGGAAGCCTTGGGCAGCGGCATCGCGCACGTCGTCGAGTGTCAGTTGACCGGAGACAGAAAATACCGGTGAAATGTGTTTGAATGGCATGTTGATTTCCTGCTTGGCCGGATCGTGATAGGTCTCAATTCTTCCCGCGCGTCGACAGGCCGAAAGGCAGATAAGCGGGACATGTCCCGACAAGGCTGGTCAGCAGAAATGCAGCGGCCACGACTCCAAGGACTATGGCGAGTGTACCAGATAACGCACCCATCAGATAGGCAATGCCGATTGCCACGACGACGATGAGGCGAAATGCCCGGTCAAGATTTCCCATATTTTTTGTCATGTTATTATCCTCTCATTTGGACGAAACGGGAATGAAACGGTGCGCGGCCATGCCAGCGAACATCGCGGCGACGAACGGCAGAACAGCAACCGGTGCAATCGCAAGATCGGCAAGCGCTGGCCCGGGGCATAGCCCTGCAATACCCCATCCCATTCCGAACATTATGGCGCCGATGGCCAATGGTCGATCCAGCTTGACTGTGCCCGGCAAATCAAATGTCGGCGCGGCGAGCGGCGACGACAGCCTTGATTTGATCATCCAGGCAAATGCCATCGGGACTATGGCCCCGCCCATGACAAATGCGAGCGTCGGATCCCATTTGCCAAACAGGTCAAGAAAGGCCTGAACCCGAGCAGGATCGGACATGCCCGAATAGGCAAGCCCGGCACCGAACAGCAGGCCGGAGACGAGTGCGATCAGCGTACGGTTCATAGCCAGCCTCCAGCGCGGAGCAATCCGACGGTGACAAAGCCGCTTGCCATAAACATGGCTGTGGCAACCATTGATCGCGGCGAAAGCCGCGACAGGCCGCATACGCCATGGCCGCTGGTGCAGCCTGAACCGAGCCTTGTGCCATAACCGACAAGCAATCCGCCGATCACCAGCGGCCAGATCGTTTCTGGAAAGCTGACCTGAACAGCGCCCAATGCGCGCGCAATCAGGAACGCCCCGAGCGGCAAACCAAACACGAACGCGATGGCGACATTTCTTGGCGCGCCGGTATCAGCGATGCCGGTGGCGCGCGCGGCAAGTCCGCTCACACCGGCAATCCGGCCAAGCCCGAGTAGCATTATCGCCGCCGCAAGCCCGATCAGCAATCCGCCGATAAAGCCTTCAACCGGCATAGCATTGGGGAACGCCCGAATCATACCGCGTTGACCGGGATTTTGAGATAGGTGACGCCATTATCATCCGCCGGTGGCAAGTGCCCTGCGCGCATGTTCACTTGAACCGAAGGCAAGATAAGGCGCGGCATATCGAGCGTCGCATCGCGCGCTTCCCGCATGGCCACAAATTCATCTTCGGTTACACCGTCATGGGCGTGGACATTTCCTTTGCGCTCGGCCTCGACCGTCGTTTCCCACACATATTCGGTGCGGCCAGCGGGTAGATAATCATGGCACATGAACAGGCGAGTCGTATCAGGCAGCGACAAGATACGCCGCAATGACTGGAATAATTGCCGCGCATCGCCGCCCGGGAAATCTGCCCGCGCCGTGCCGTAATCGGGCATGAACATGGTGTCGCCGGTGAACACGGCGTCGCCAATGACATAAGCGATGTCTGCTGGCGTATGGCCGGGGACATGCAGCACGGTGACGTCGAGGTTGCCGATTTGGAAATGGTCACCGTCGGCGAAAAGCTGGTCAAAATCCGATCCATCTCGCTGGAAATCGGTGCCGGCGTTGAAGAGTTTGCCGAACACATTCTGGACAGTGACGATATGCTCACCAATGGCGATTTTGCCGCCGAGTTTCTGTTGAAGATACGGCGCTGCCGACAAATGATCGGCATGTGCGTGGGTTTCGAGCAGCCAGTCGACGGTCAGCCCCTTGTCCGCGACATAAGCGATAATTGCATCCGCCGACGTAAAGGATGTGCGCCCCGAAGCAGGGTCGAAATCCAGTACGCTGTCGATGATCGCGGCACGCTTGGTTTCGGGATCATGCACTACATAGCTCACCGTAAAGGTCGGCTTGTCAAAAAAAGCATGGATTACGGGAACACCGCTTTGCGCGCCGCTTACTTGCGCAATGGCGCTCTCTAAGGCTGAGTCGGACATCGGAATCTCCTAACGAAATCATATTTACAGAAACTATGTAATACACTATCGATGTTGCGTCAACAAGACTCTCATGGCAGCGGCCGTTGAAAGACAGGACGATATGATGAATGATCCTCAGGCCCAAATTTTACGGCCTTTAAGAATTGGCGACACAGCACTCGATTTCAGGGCGCGGACAACCATGGGTGATAAAAGCCTGTCCGATTTTCGCGGACGCTGGCTAATCTTTTTCTCGCACCCGGCCGACTTTACACCGGTGTGCACGACTGAATTTGTAGCACTCGCAAAGGCGTCGGCGGATTTTGATGCAGCAGATTGTGCGCTGCTGGGTCTTTCGGTTGATAGCCTCTATTCGCATCTTGCGTGGGTGAAAGCGATTGAAGAGCAATTTGCCACCAAGATTGGATTTCCGATCGTTGAAGACCCCAGCATGGCGGTTGGCCGCGCTTATGGAATGATCGATGACGCGGCTGTCGATAGCACTGCGATGCGATCCACCTATTTCATTGATCCGGAAGGTGTTGTTCGCGCAATAACGACTTATCCGCACAATGTGGGGCGCTCGGTTGCAGAGATGCTTCGTCTGTTGCAGGCGTTGCAGGCCGTTTCGGACGGACAGAATGTCGCGCCAGAAAATTGGCATCCCGGACAGGAATTGCTTTCGCCACCGGCCCTGACAGCCGATTCAATAGCCGGGCGCAGCGACTGGTTTTGTCACGGGGTGGGCCAAAAATGACAGCTCTGTTTGAAAGCCGCGAGCAAGCGGGAAAAGCGGCAGAAAAGCTAAAGGTCTATGCACAACCGCAGCGGCTGATGATTTTATCCTGTCTTTTACGCGGAGAGCGCACCGTTGGCGAGATTGATGCAGCGACCGGTATCGGCCAGCCTGCACTTAGCCAGCAGCTCGCCGAACTGCGTCGCAACGAACTTGTCAAAACGCGCCGTGCGTCAAAGCAAATCTGGTATGAACTGGCCGATGAAAAAATTGGTATATGCGTTCGTACTATGGAAGCGATCTTAGGAGATGAAAGTGAAGTCCAGCAGCTTTTGACCACCGCCCTGAACGTCGACACCGCTCAACCGTCACCGACACTGCTAAGCGGGGCCGCAGGATTTGCACGCATCATTTAATCGAACCTGAAATCAGTCGGTCGTTTATCTGTGGCGCAGGAAGCCATGATGTTGTTTGTGCATTCGCTTGGGCAACCTCGTTGGAAGCCAAGCTTCTGATTCAACGCTTACAAAACTCAAGGCGAAAGTAAGCGCCTCGACCACTTTCATTTCCACCAGCAGTCAAACCAATTCCCGCCGCGTCACACAGGCGCCGCGAAATATCGAGGCCAAGGCCACTGCCAACGCTGGTATCGCCCTTCGCAAAGGGTGCGAAAGGGTCTGCGTGCGTATCGAGGCCGGGTCCGTCATCCGATATTGATACACAGCCACCCTTGAAATCAACCGCCAACTGTCCGCTTCCAACATGTTGGAAGCAATTTCCAATCAGATTGTTGAGCACAAGTTGTAATGAAGTCGGATGGACGAAGACCACAGCAGTGTCGTCGACTGTGGTTGCGACGGTGATCGCGCCGTTGGGATAGCGCACTTTGGACCAGGACACGGCTTTGTCGATCATCGGCCGGAGCGCGACCGATTGTTTCGTAACGCCGTCGTTTTCACGCGCCAAGGCAAGCAGCTGATCGAGTGCGAGCGTCATATCGGAAGTGGCCGTTTCGATACGACGAAAGGGTTCGGCAAAATGTGAAGGAAGATCGCGGTTGAGCGCGATGAGCTCTGCCGCGCCAGAAATGACCGCTATCGGCGTTCGCAGTTCGTGGCTGGCGTCGCGGGTGAAGGCCTGCTCCCTGTCAACAAATCCGCGAATCCGTGCAAAGGCTTTCTCCAACGCTTCCGCCAGAGTCCCGATTTCATTGGCTGGATAGTTTCTTGGATCAACAGTCGGAACGGTACATTCCGCGTTCGCAACCTCTGTTGCGAGGTTGCTAAGCGGCTTCATCGCCCGATTGACGAGCCACCAGCCAAACACCGCCATAAAAATCGCGATGAGCACACTCATCCCGATCAGTAGCGTAATGATAGAATTCCGGTAAGGACGAACGAGCAGGTCTTGGCTGACTTCAATCACCGCGACTGCTGGCAAAGGGCCAGAAGTTGACCGACTTTTACTCAGTTCAAAGCGCCGGATATGATAATGGCGCTTTTGTCGGCCGTAAAATTCGGTCTGCCGACGGTTCTGTGCTGCTTCCTTCTGGATATCCGGCGGAAGCGCTTCATTGCCCCTGTAAATTCGAACGTCAGGGTTCTTTGGGGCCGCTAGCGCGCCGATGCTCTGCCAAGAGGATTTCTGGTGAACGACCTCATCCGACAGCGCGCGCTGGAACAAGCGATCTTCCATCGTATAGGCGATGGTAAAGGCGGCAAGACCGAAGACCAAGCTGGTCGCAATCACGCTGCCAATGATGGCGAGAACGATCCGCCCCTTCAGGGTATGACGCCTTGGCTTCATCGTTCGACCTTCAAACGAAATCCAACGCTGTGCATTGTTTCGATGATGGGAAGGTCAAATGGCTTGTCCACCACTTGGCGCAGCAGGTGCAAATGCGCGCGGAGGGAATCAGAAGAAGGCGGCTCATCGCCCCATAGCCGCAAGGTTGCCTCGTCTCGGCTAACCGGATGCGGCCAAGCCTCAGCCAGCAGCAAGAGCAATTCCCATAGAAGCGGTGTCAAACGAAGCTGCTGTCCGTCTCTCGTCGCCACGCGAGCCTGCCGGTCTATGATCAGGGGGCCAACCGAAAAACGATGCGGTTGCCCCAAATGCGGTCGCCGGGCGAGTGCTTCGACCCTCGCGGCAAGCTCCGCCAGCGAAAAAGGTTTGACCAGATAGTCGTCGGCGCCGCTCGCAAAGCCAGCAAGCTTGTCATCAAGAGTGTCGCGCGCGGTTAACATCAATATAGGCACGCGGCGGTCTGAGCGACGGCGTATCTCGGCACAGACGCTCAATCCATCACGGTTGGGCAAGGCAAGATCAAGAAGTATGATATCAACGGGATGGACCAGAGCTTGCCGTAATCCTGACTCTCCATCCGCAGCGTAATGCAGCCTATGCCCAAGCTCTTCGAGATAGTCGATTATGTTGCCGGCAAGATCCGCATTGTCCTCCACCAGCAATATGTCAAAACTGTTGCTCAAAAGGCATTTCCCTGAATGTCACCGCCGCAATCTGGCGTTTTCATTGTCAAAAAAACGTCAAAAGGAATTTCACATTCTTATGACACGCCCTGTGCGACATCCACTAGCATCATGAGATATTTGAAAGGGTAGAAGATGAAGTTCCGGATAACAATGATGCTGTCATGCGCTTTTGGTTTGCTTATCGTGGCACCTGCAAATGCCGAGACTGTGGCCAGTGATCGAGTGTTGCTCGTCGTCAGCAGCCATGGGCTGGATAATGGCAAGACGCGTCCCGGTTTTGAAATGGACGAACTGACCCAAGCTTATGCGGTCTTCGCAGGCAATGGCCTTCAGGTTGATATTGCAAGTCCGTCCGGCGGGACCGTCGTGGCCGACAAATACAATCCCGCCAAGCCTTATAATAATCGCTTCCTCGCTGACCCCAAGGCAGTTGCGAAGCTGAACAACAGCCGCGCGATCACGAGCATAGGAAATGAGAAATATGCGGCGGTCTTCATTATTGGCGGCAAAGGCGCAATGTTCGATTTGCCGGTCAACGCCAATCTGAAAACGATACTCGCCGAAACATATCAGGCAGGTGGCGTCATCGGGGCCGTATGTCATGGACCTGCCGTACTGATGAACGTACCGCTCAAAGACGGCGCATCGCTGTTGGAAGGGCGTTCCGTCACCGGCTTTTCAAACGAGGAAGAAGCCTTGTTCGGCAAGGGCTGGGCGCCTTCATTTCCTGTACTTCTGGAAAGCGGATTGCGCGGATCGGGGGCGAAATTCAGCGAGGCACCGATGATGTTGAACCATGTCGTGACCGATGGCAGGTTGGTGACGGGACAAAATCCCTATTCCACTGCGGCCGCAGCAGAAGCTGTGATCAAGGCGATGGGACGCCCCCTCGCACCGCGCCAGCCATGGGCCGATGAACGGAGTATAACGCTGCTGTCGCAGATGCTGAGCGACGATAAAGCGAATGCGATGGCGTCGTTTAACGCCGACCCGTCGCTCTACGATGTCCCATTGATCGCCATGTGGGGTTTCTACCGCGCGCAATCGGCAGGATCGGACCGCGACACGCTGACGAACGCGGTAGAAGTGATGGAATTGGCCCTGCCACATTTCAGCAGGCCGGAATTGGTTGCCGGAATCGCAGAAGCCCGAAGCAAGATTGCCAAAATGCAATGATTGCCTTGAATGAATGTCTCGAAATCGACACGAGCAAGACCGCCCAAGATACCATCGAACTAAAAAGTATCAGCCATCATTTTGATTCGGCGAGCGAACGGATCGAGCTGTTCCGTAGCCTTTCATACACTATCCGTGCAGACGAATCGCTGGCGATCATTGGTCCTTCGGGGGCGGGAAAGTCCAGCCTGCTGTCGATTGCCGCTGGTTTGGAAATGCCGGCGGGCGGCAGGGTGTGCTTTACCATCGATGGTGTCGAAGTGGACGCGCTGACGATGCGCGCCAATTCCGGTTTCATCTTCCAGCAATTTCACCTGATGCCGGAGCTCGATGCCATCGGCAACCTAGCGTTGCCGCTTCGCCTGAAGGGCAACCGCGACGCTTTCGACATCGCTGCCATATGGCTTGAAAAGGTGGGCCTGAAAGATCGCGCCCGGCATCGCCCCCACCAATTGAGCGGGGGTGAGCAACAGCGCATCGCCGTGGCGCGGGCTTTTGTCACCGCTCCGCGCTTTATCTTCGCGGATGAACCCACTGGCAATCTGGATATGCAGACGTCCGAAGGCGTTGCCGGGCTGATGTTTGACTGCGCCCGCGAAACAGGTTGCGGCCTGGTGATCGTGACTCACAGCAGGACGTTGGCAATGCGGGCAGACGCCAGCCTACTTCTGGAGAGCGGACAGTTGAAGGCAGCGGCATGAGCAGGTTTAAACTGATGCTTGAGAACAGCTTTGGCGGCCTCAACGGCGGCGACGGGCGCATCAGCATGGCCACGCAAACGGCGCTGCTATTTTTCCTCATGACACTTACGCTCACCAGTGCGTCGATCCAAAGCTATCTGGCCGACAATCTCGATCAGATGCTCGGGTCGGATCTGGTGATTGAGAGCCATTCGCAGCTGACGGATGGTGACGAAGCCGCATTCAGATCGCTGGCAGCGGGCGTATCGGTAACGCAGTTGGCCGACATCACCCTCACGCACAAAGATGAGTGGGCCCGTGTGCAGCTCAAGCTGGTAGACGACGCATATCCGTTGCAGGGTAATCTCCAGATCGGCGACACGCCGGTAGACACGCAGCGCGCAGTAAGCCGCGGACCGGGGACCGGCGAGATCTGGATGGATTCGCGGCTCGCCATCAAGCTTGGGACGCAGGTGGGTGAGATCATCAATATCGGCGGCACAGACTTGCGCCTCAGTGCCATCCTGTTTCACGAACCCGACCGTATCATGGAAGGCCATAGCACGACTATGCGCGCCATGGTGCACTCCCAAAGCCTTGAGGACGCGTCGATCAAAAGCAGCAAGGGCCGCACGCGCTATCTGGTTGCCGCCGATGAAAAACAGCAACAGGCGATTGAAACCTGGTCGCGTGAGGCCCTGCCTGGCGCCAACGTCATCAAGAAATTCGGCGGCCAGCACCCACTTGTAAGCTTTTGGCAACGGACCGAGAATTTCCTCGGCCTAGCATCGGTTATCCTGTTTTTCATGGGTGCCGTGGCCCTGGATATGACCAATCGCCGCTGGCTCGCCAAAATGCGCTACCGGCTTGCGATTTATGCAAGCTTTGGCACCCGCACCCGCACCGCGATGCTGATGGCGCTGGGCGAATGGCTCGCTGGTTTCATTCTGTCCATCGTGCTTGCCAGTACACTGGCCATATTCGCATACGGACTGATCATCGCCGAACTGCAAGGATATTTCCCCGGACTTCGCGCTACGTGGCATCCGACACCCGCGTTGAAGACTATCGGCCTATTCTTTTTGCTGCTGCTCGCGCTGCAGGTGCCCAGCTTCATCCAGCTTTCCCGCGCGTCGTTGCTTTCGCTCATCCGTAATCCGGCCGAAAGCAGCTATGTTTGGCATCGGCTGTTCTGGAGCATCAGTTCGGTCACGCTGCTGGCCGCTGCCTACTCCGACAATTGGCTGCTGACCGGCATGACGCTAACGGCAATCGCGGCAGCGCTCACCCTGATGGCAGCGTTGACTTGGACTGTCATCCGGTTGGGCGATCTTTGGGGCCGCCGACGCGCCGGTCTGCTCCCCTTTGCCTTTTTTATGATGCGGCAGCGCCTGTTTGCCAAATCAGCGCAGGTGATGGGGTTGGGATTGTGCGGGCTTCTCCTTCTCTTTTCCCTGATGCTGATGCGTGACTTGGGAACAACAATGGAAGGCTATGGCCGGAGCCATGACGGCAATCTCATGATCGCCGAAGCCCAGACCGATCAGATTGACGCGATCAATCACTGGGCCAAGCAGACCGGCAGCACCATAAGGTCCCTGCGTCCATTTGTGTCGGCACAACTTGTTGCGGTGAACGGCAAAGCCATTGCAGACATGCGGAAACCCAGCGACACGCTGACAACACTCAAAGATCCAATCCGGCTTAGCTGGACGGAAGCTATGCCAAAGAACAACCGCCTCGTCGGCGGCAACTGGTGGACGGAAGGCACCGACAACTGGCGGCAGATTTCTGCTGAACCCGAAGTCATGACCGACATGGGGTTCAATTATGGCGACACGCTGACCTACCAGATCAGCGGCAAACCTTATGACTTTACACTGGTGGCAAGCCACGCCTACCAACCGGGCGCTGGATCGATCACTTTCTGGTTTCAGGTTCCCTTGACGGCCAGAGCGCAGATCGATGCTCCAACCCGCTATATGGGCAGCATGGAATTGCCGGAACCGGCATGGGATGCTCTTGCTGGCCTGTGGCAACAATATCCCACCCTGTCGCTGGTGCCGCTCCAGGAACTGACCGAACGTTTTGACCAGACGCTCGGGATCGTCACGAGAGTGACGAGCGGCTACGCGGCCATGGTGCTATTGCTGGCGCTCTTTGTGCTCGCTGCGTCAGTGAGTGGCTTCAGCGCCGATGATCGCCAGAAAAATGGCCTGCTGATGAGCATGGGGCTTAGGGATACGGATTGCCTGAGGCTGAATTTCTATGATTGGAGCCTTACCGCCCTGATCGCCGCCGCTGGTGCTATCGCAGGTACTTGGAGCGCGGGATTGTTGATCTATCAGACCCAGTTCAAACTGACCTACAACCCTGACATTCTTTGGGTGGCAGGAATGGTCTTTGCCATGGTATCTACCGTATGCGTTGTGGGTTACCTCGCGTGCCGTCAAAGCCTCAAAGTCTCGGTCAAGAACCTAATGGCGGAATAGCGGAATCCTTTACGACCCTTTTGTGCCGGGCGTTGGAGCACGAACGTGACATGCCGCTTTGCGGCGCAGAACGCCTACTGTCCAGCTTTCGTGCCGACCAAAAAGCGGTCGCGCGGCAACCGAACTCAGCTGTCCTCTCCCTGAAATTTTCGGGCTAAAAGAAATACAGAGTGATAGCGTCAGTTTCCACTTTCAGCTTGTTGCACCGGCTTAATGCTCGGCTATACTAGCCAACGACCTTTGCCAAGCGACAGGCGTCCGATGTCTCGCCGGCAGCGTTAATCAAGCTTCGGCAGCATATATAGAGTTTCCAGTCGATGATCAATTCTGACCTGTGCATTCGCAGATTGGCTTTTCCATCTTAAATGGTTCGGAAACTCAACGGGACAATGCGATGATCGGGTCCGAATCTGGGTCAAAATGACCTTGCCTGAACTGCGCCGCCTGCAAAGCTATAACTTTTGATTAGGATTAATGGTGCGGTCTGTCCCGTTTCTGCACGTAACCAACTGTAACACCATCTTATTGACACCAACGTTAGCTGAAAAATTCGAAAAAAACATATATTTTCCCGATATTTGCCTCCTGATATCGATTGCAGCCTCGTAGCAGGTTCTAACTTTTGCTCTATGAATCTAGAACTTAGGTTGTATTAACTTTCCGTTAACGACGGGGGTGAGTCGGGTCGCAGACTCCCAGGACACAATGATGTCCGCAATTTTGGAAATGCTGGCTGTTTCGGGCCATTGCGATTTTGGAGGGGTAGTCATGCGAGTTTTGTTTGCTGCTGTCGCCGCGTTGGCGATTGCCGCCCCCGTTTGTGCAGGTGAAATAGAAAATGTGCGTTCGTTCGACATCGCGGTAAGCGGTGCGATCCGGCAGCATTGTGCATTGGGTAATGTGCCCAATATGGATTTCGGCAATCTCGAACGGCGCGGTTTGGGCATTGATCGCGAGGTTGCCTTTGATTGCAACATGCCATTCACGATGACGATCAAAGGCGCGAAAGGCGCGCTCACGCATACGACAATGCCAAATGGCCAGGGGCCTTATGGCGGGCAGCTCCCTTATTCGATCGGGGTAAAAATGCCGGTCCGGCATCCCGCGACGCAGATGATCGACCGCACTTTCAACAGCCGCCAGCTTGTCGCTGGCGGCATCATTTCAAGCAATGGGGGCATTGCCACCGACGGCATGCACCTTGCTATCGAGCTTGGTTCACCATCGGGCGAAGCGGGCCTTTTGGCAGGAGATTATTCGGAGACGATCACGATCACCGTGTCTCCGATCTGAGATTCGTTTGCTGACTTAAAGCAAACGGAATTGTGCCGGGGGTGGCAGGCATCGATGCCCCACCGGAATGCGACCCACCGATGCAACAACAAGGCCGTGACCAGTATGGGGGCGGCTAAAAACGAAGGAAGAAAGCTATGAAGAAGATTCTTTTAGTCACAGCCGCCGCAGCCGCCATGGTTGCAGCAGCAGCGCCTGCCGCTGCGCAGACCAACCAGCTTCATTATGCAAGCCCTGGCCCGATCCCTTACACGATCACCAACCCGCAAAACCTTCCGTTTCCGCTCAATTTGATCGGTATTGGCGCTGGTCAAACTGGCGTTGGGGCACAAGTTGGCACGCGTTATACGGCAACTGCTGATGCGCCTTCCGACAGCACACCTGCAACCTCGGTCGTCACGGTGGTCTTCAGCTTGACGGGTTCGGTGAACAAGGACTGCTCGTTCTACGCGGGCAACAGCTCTGCCGCGACGACTATTGACTTCGGCGTTATCGGCGTTCGTACCGGCAACAACGAAAACGTCAACAACGCGTTCGAAATGACTGGCCCGGCGGAAGCCGATATCGACACGTTGACCGCTGGTTGCAACTTCAACAACGAAGTCAAGATCGTTAAGAGCAATGGCAACCTCGGCATGGTGAACTCGGCAGCTGGCGGTTTTGATACCAACCAGTTCCAAGCGAACATTCCGTATGAGGTCAATGCTAGCTGGACCGGGGTTGCTGTTAATGCTCAGACCACGGGCACGCCACAGTCTTTGAATGTAGCTTTGACTGCTAATAACAACTCCATCCAGCAGGGCGCATGGCGTTCGGCTATGGCAATCGACATCGATGCTCCAATTGCAGCTAAGGGACTTGTCGCTGGTACCTACAGCGGCACAACGACCTTGACGCTTACTGCGCTCTAAGTCGGTCTAAAAAATTGAAGAGAGGAGGAGGAGAAATCTTTCTCCTCTCTTTTCAAATACAAAAAAGCGTAATTAACCCTCGGGGGGTAAGTTCATGACAATCTTGGCGATGTTCCGGCGCAATGGCCGCGCGTTACTTGCGCTCTTTGCAGCAATCACAATGTTTATGGCCCCGGCAATTGCCATGCGCGTCTCGCCAATGGTTGTCGAAATGGAATCGCGCGGCTCCGACGCTGTAGCCCGCATCGAGATCCAGAATATCAACACGGGAAAGCTCGCCTTCCAAACACGCATTTTCCGGATGGAGATCGACGCCGACGGAAAAATCACGGAAACTCCTGCCGATGAACAGTTTTTGGTATTCCCGCCGCAGGGGGCGCTGCCCGCAAGCGGTCGCCAGGTAGTCCGCCTGCAATGGGTCGGCGAACCGGAACTGGCGACGTCGCAAGCTTATTATTTCTCGGTAGAGCAACTACCTGTTTCCCTCGAGCCGGGAAGTCCGGATGCAGTCGCCGCGCAGGTTCAGATATTATACAACATGCGAGCGCTTGTTGTCGTTGCTCCACCAAACGCTAAACCCGACGTAAAAGCCTTTACTGTGAAGGCAGTTAGTTACCAGCCCCCCGCATTGCCCGGTGCGAAAGAAACACCGCCGGTAGTGGAAGGCGTTGAAATCACGCTTCGCAACTCTGGTCGCCGCCATGCCATGATGGCGAATTTCGGCTGGCAGCTGGAAGGCACCGATACGGATGGCAAATGGCTGCGCGTTGATGTTTCACCGGAAGAACTGAACAGGGCGGTCGGCACGGGATATGTCCCAGCACAGGGTGAGCGCACCTTCCGTCTCCCAATTCCGGGCTTTGGCCGAGGTCCAATCAAACTGTCGTTCAAACAATGAAAACAGGTTTCGGCCTTTGCTCAGTCGCGTTGATGGCCCTCTGGCCGAGTGCGCTAATCGCGCAAGTTTCTATTCCCTTGCCGCAGACGCCTGCGTCCCCCCCGCAGGGAGCCAACGGGTCTGCCCCGCCCGTCACTATTCCGCTGCCGGGGCCTGCGCCAATACCAGCACCAATCGAGCCGCAACTACCAATCGGGCCACATGGCCGTCCGGACATCAACCCCTATAATCGCGACATTGACATGACGGTGCCGTTGACCTTCCAGAGCAGTAGCCTGGGCGACATCCCGATGCGTCTAACCGCAGATGACCGATTTCTTCTGGATTCTGCAGTATTCCTAAAGCTGATGCGACCGGTTTTGAATGACGAAGCGCATGCCCTACTGGCAACCAAGCTGCAGCCCTTACAGCAATTCGGACCCGATGACCTGAGTCAAACAGGTGTTGAGTTAACCTACGATCCAAGCACGCTCGCAGTGGTCTTAGTCGAAGTTTCACCCGAACAGCGCGCAACGAGAGACCTTTTTGCTCCTCCGCGCGATGACATTAGCGATGTGACGTTGCAGCTCGCTGATTTTTCGAGCTATATCAATATTAACGCCGTGGAGACCTATATATGGGAGCGCGACCAAGTAGATCCGCCGACGATTAATATCGACGGTGCCATTCGCGTCGGACCTGTGGTATTTGAAGGCGATATTCAATTCGGACAACGCTTCGGCTTGGTTGATGATGAATATAAGTTCCAGCGCAATTATGCGCGCCTAGTTTATGATCAGCCAGAGCAGTTCCGCCGATTTTTTCTGGGGGACCTCGATCCCGAAACACGCGGCCAGCAATCGTTCGTTTCGATGGGCGGTGTAGGTGTATTGCGACAGCAGCGCCGCTTTAATTCATTCCGGTCCGCAATTCTGCAATCGAACCGGCAATTGATCCTGCAGCGAGACTCTACAGTTCGGTTTTTGCGTAACGGTGCGTTATACCGCGAATTACGCTTGCAACCGGGCCGCTACGACTTCAGTTCGCTGCCGCTGATTGCAGGTAGCAACGACGTCAACGTTCAGGTCATCGATAACACTGGGGCAATCCAGAATCTGTCCTACCAGCAGTATCTCGACCCAATCGATCTCGAACCGGGTGATTATGAGTATGGTGCATTTTTCGGTCCAACCAGCCAGCAATTTGGTCGGGCGCCTGACTATAAGGGGCCGCTCGCGTTTACTGGTTTCTGGCGCAAGGCATTTTTAAATCGGCCGGCGCTCGGCTTCGGCGTTCAGGCTAGCAAGGATGTGCAGACCCTGACAGGGCAAACCCAGTTCGTGCTCCGTAACGGCGGTCGGTTGTTATTGGATGCGGGCGCAAGCAACGCAAAAGTAGCAGGGCAAGGTTTCGCTGGCGGCGTAAGCTACGAACATTATATAGATCGCGGCGGATTGGCCGATAGCTTCACACTCCGTGCCGACTATGTTTCCCCTAATTTTGCGACATTAGGTAACATCGATGCTGTAAATACTACATCATTCACCTTTTCAGGGCAATATACGCGGCAGTTCGACCTCAGGTTCTTGGTCACGACGAGCGCGTCTTATTTGAAAGGCCGCAACGGTCTCGGCGACAGCTATCGTCTAGGCGCTACCGGCTATTACCGCCTAAACCGCGAATGGACCTTCCGAGCAGGTGCTGATTACGCAAAATTTCCTGGCGCCGGTGCAAGAAGTGGTGGCTTCAGCGTCAGCGTAGGAATTACTTTCCAACCCGACTATCGTCGTCGCGCCGAGGCGCGCTATGAAAGTCGTGACGACTTGCAGGAACTGTCCTACAATCAGAGCGGGCTCAACGACCTCAATAGCTTAGGTTTTGGCGGCTTAGTTGCGCGACAGGACGGTAATGTCCGTGCACAAGGCTATGCTTCTTATGCGGCAAACCGCTTCGACGCCTCCGTCAGCCATGCAAGCTTTGGCCCCTCATTATCCGACTTCGGTGCCGTCAACGCAACATCAGTCCGCGTCGGCACCACACTCGCCTTTGCCGATGGCATGTTCGGCATCGGCCGTCGGATCAACGACAGCTTCATGCTGCTAAAACCGCACAAGAATCTCGGCAATCGCAGTGTCGTTGCTGGCCAATCGCTGGCGCAGAACAACTATATCAGCAAGAGTGGTGCGCTTGGTGCTGCGGTCAATAACTTCCTCGGCTCATATTCTACTCAGTCGGTTCAATATGACGTCGAAGATCCGCCAACGGGCTATGACACGGGCCCCGGCGTCTTCCGCGTCCGCCCTGCCTATAAGAGCGGCTATGCCGCGCGCATCGGCACTGACGCTTTTGCCAGCGCTATGGGCACATTGGAACTCGCGCCCGGAAAGCCTGTTTCGCTGATCGGCGGACGCGTGACCTTGCAGGATGTGAAGGATGGCGAGAATCCGCAACCAATACCGTTCTTCACCAACTCGATTGGTCGCTTTGCCATCGCCAATCTCCTGCCCGGACGACGGTATCTGGTCGAAACCTATGGCCCGAATGGCTCAATCGACAAAAGCTTCGAATTCACTGTACCCGCCGACACTGACGGTCTTATAAAACTCGGCATCGTTACCCCCGGAATGAAAAAATAGGAGACTGACATGCTGCGACCTTTGTTGATCCTTGCCGCCATGTCGCTGACCACGCCGGTCTTCGCTCAAGGCCAAAAGGCACCGCCGGCACCGATGCCCGAATGCCTGATCCGCATCAATGCAGCCCCAGCAAGCTGGATAATCCAAGGCTACGATCCGTTCGGCGGATCGAGCGCCGAAGGAACGTTCGGCGTGACCGTCGTCAACGAAGGCACGGCAGAGTGCCGTTTCACGCCGGTCTTCGAGTTGCAGCAGCCGCCGTTCGGCCTGTCCAATGGCAAGAATAACGGCCATCGCATCGGCTATGCGCTGCTCAACCTGACCGATACGCAGGACGTGACCCCCCGTGCGGGCAAGTCCAACCGCTTTTCTTCGAGCACCGAAATGGTCTTGCGGTCCAATGAATCGCGTTCGCTCCTCTACAAGCTGGTTGCCGATCCCGATGACGTCCGCGACGCGGGGACATATACCCAGGATGTGACGCTGGAGGCGCAGGGTCGCGATTTCACGTCGTTTGGCGGCACAGCGCTTGTACTGGGAATGACTGTCCTACCGTCGGCACGTATCGGCCTTGCCGGTGCCTATACGATGAACGACGGGCAGGCTGTTGTCGATTTGGGAGAGTTGCGGCAGGGCATAGCGCCGGTGCCGTTGCAGCTGCGGGTAAATAGCACCGGCGAATATGACATCACAGTCTCTTCAGCAAATTCAGGGCGTTTGCGCCTGGGTTCGAGCGACTGGTTTGTGCCTTATGCAATGGCAATCGGTGGAAATTCGGTCAATTTGACCGGCGCACAAACTGTCAGCGGACCCAATAGCATCGGTCTGCGTCGCGACTCATTGCCGATCCAGTTTGTCATTGGCAATGTGTCGGATAAACGAGCGGGCATTTACAGCGATGTGGTATCCATATCTGTAACCGCGCGATGATTTGGGTGAACGCATTTTATTAACGACCTGTTAGGCAAACCGCGCAACCTAAATTTAGACATACTCCGCTATCCGGAAGGCAAGAGAAATTGCCTATCGGAAGGAATGGCGGATGATGAAGAACATTGCTTTTGGGGTTGCTAGCCTCTCGCTTGCTTTGGCTCCAACCGCTGCTTTCGCGGCCACCTCCAGTTTTAATCTGCGCCTGCAGGTGCCGGTGCATTGCAGTGTCAAACAACAGGCAATCGGATCAGGTGCGGCTATTAACAACGCTTTCGCGCTTGGTACTTTTCGCGAATATTGCAATGCACCGGGCGGTTACGAACTTGTTGTAAACTATGCGCCGGGGTCGCTGCGCGGAGCAAAAATCTTTGCTGGCGATGACGAGATCATACTGGATGGCTCGGGCCGAGCGGTGCTGAGCCGCGCTACGGGCCCAAGGATACGGGAACGTCTCATAACAATGGCACCTGGCGTTAGTGGATTTGATACAGATCGGCTCGACCTGAACATCATCCCAAGCTGATATAACTTTATCGCCTGTTGCTGACGTGGTTGCTCACACGTCATGTGCTAAAGAATGACCGCATTATCAGTTGGGTTTATGGCGTGATATGTAGATGACCGGCTGAAGGCCTGTCGGATGATATTGCATTTTTCCGTACTCTGCCCGCCTCATCTCGCCATAAAACAGGGGATGGCAGAGCGTCCGATAAAGCCCTAAACACCGAACAAAATTCCTCGACGCCTGTTGAGGGAAGCAGCCTCGGTTGGCGTTGCATCCGATAATGGGCTTTTCGCTAAATTAAACATGTATGCCGGTTGAAGCTGATATTCTGACCGCGATGCACTGCGCATATCTTTGCGCCGGGGTGGCCGTATTGATTTACCTGCTCGCTAAAGCCAGCCGGCCAAAGGAAATCCCCTTCTAGCTAGGCTTTTGTTACCCTGTGAATCCGCCAAAATTTGGTTGCATCAATGCAATATTTAAGCAGTAATTGACGCAAATGGGGTCAGAATTTCAATCGCACTCAAACGGCCAGATTATGAAAGACGTGACCGAAATCTCCATATGTGTCGATGATGGCATCGGCACCCAATTGTTCCACCGGCCGGTCGCGATAGCCGAAGCTGACCGCAGCGAACGGCACGTTGGCTGCTCTTGCGGTATCGGCGTCGGTGATGGAGTCCCCGACATACAGCGTTCGGCCACCACCACACCGGGCGATGGCTTCGAGTAACGGTGCAGCGTCAGGCTTCGAAACAGACAAGGTATCGCCGCCGATAATTGCGTCGAATTTTCCCGACCAGCCAAGTGCGTCGACCAGCTTTTTCGACAAGTGTTCCGGCTTGTTCGTGCAAATTGCCGTTCGGACATGCATTTTGCGTAACTGGTCGATTACCTCAGCCGCGCCGGCATAAGCCTTGGTGTGCACACATATGTGTTGTTCATAAAAGCCAATCAATGCGCCTAGTCCTGAATCCAGCAGCGAATCCTCTCCACCGCCGGTCGCGGCCAGACCTTTGCGCATCAGCGCGCGCGTACCATGACCCACCATCAGCCTGATCTGATCATTTGGCAGACGCGGGCGGCCAAGCGTTTCGAGCGCGTAGTTCAGGGCATCAGCGAGGTCAGCGGACGTATCGGCCAGAGTGCCGTCGAGGTCAAACGCGACGATGTCGAATTTCATGCAATTCAGCCTTTTCCGGCGCGGACAATAACTACCGCAGCAATCGCCAGCAGCAGTATTGCTCCTGCCTCAAACAGGATATTTTCGGGCGCCATGTCCTTGCCTTGCAGCACGATAAGCCGGGCGAGTGCGGTGACCGCGATGAAAATCGGATAGACAAAGGGCGAGCCGCGCCCGGTGTAGAATACCGCGATCATGCCCATCACTTCGGTGTAGAGGAAGATCAGCAATATGTCGGCGAGCGTGATTGTCTGAGCTCGGTAGACGCCAACAATCTCGATGCCTGCTGCGCCGATGGTCATCGCGGCGGCGACCATCAGAAGCGCGCGTTCGATGAAGCGAAAGCCGATCAGCGCGTTCCTGCCGCCTTTGCCATCCTCAAGCGCATGGCCGGTTAGCGGGTCGATATTCGCCGGGTCGGGGTCTGGCGCGGTCATGATGCAGCGGCCAGCGGCTGGGATGCACACAGCACCGCGTCCAGCGCCGCAATATCGATTGGCGGATAGGGACAGTCCAGATCGGCGCGCACCGCGGCGGCTTCGGCAAATTGTTCGTGCGAGGTATAGAGCGACGGCGTAACGAGGACTGCTATTCCGCACGCTGCGGCGGCGAGCAGGCCGTTGCGCGAATCCTCGATGGCGATGCACTGATCGGGCGCAAGAGCCAGCGCCGATAATGTGCGTGTGTAAGCTTCGGGGTCGGGCTTTTTATGGGCAACATCCTCGCCGGTGACCACGGCATCGAAACCGGCGACAGCGCCCTGACCGAAATGGCAGTCAAGCAGCGCGGTCAGGTTGGTTCGGCTCGTCGTTGTCGCGATGGCGGTTCTGACATTGTCGCGGCGCGCCTCATCGATGATTCGCTTTATGCCGGGGCGCAGGTCAACTTCGCCGCTTTCGACAAGATTGGCATAGATGGCGTTTTTGGTTGCGTGCAGGTCGGCGATGAATTGGTCGGTTTCGGTCTCGCCTACGGTGCCTAGGAAATGCCTGATACGTTCGCGTCCGCCAGTGACGTTCAGCAGTTCCCGATAACCATCGGCGCTCCAGTGCCAGTCGCGTCCGGCTTCGGCAAAGGCCCTGTTGAATGCGGTGCGGTGCGCTTCTTCGGTTTCGGCCAATGTGCCGTCGACGTCGAAAATGATCGCTTTCAGCCTCATCCCTCGGCGCTCGTAAACACGCGGCTGGCGAGGATGTCGGGGGCGTCGATGATCGACAGTTCCTCGGCAGCAACCGGCTGCGGGCCGGCAAACATGCGGTTGGCTTGTCGCAGCCGCGCGCGATCGAGCGCGTTGCGGATCGAGCGCGCGTTGGCGAACAAAGGCTGGGCTTTGCGCGCCGCGACATATTCGATCAGCGCTTCGCGGCCAGCGGCGCTCAGGCTGTAGTTCTGCTTTTCGAGCATCAGTTCGGCGATCTGGACCAGCTCGTCATCGCCATAATCAGGGAAGTCGATATGGTGCGCGATGCGGCTGCGGAAGCCCGGGTTGGAGGCGAAAAACGTCTCCATCCGTTCGCCATAGCCCGCGAGGATGACGACCAGATCGTCGCGCTGGTTCTCCATAACCTGCAGCAATATCTCGATCGCCTCCTGCCCGTAATCGCGCTCGTTTTCGGGGCGGTAGAGATAATAAGCTTCGTCGATGAACAACACGCCGCCCATCGCCTTTTTAAGGATTTCCTTGGTCTTGGGCGCGGTGTGGCCGATATATTGGCCGACCAGATCGTCACGGGTGACCGAGACCAGATGACCCTTCCTGACCAGCCCCAGCCGATGGAGAATACCCGCCATCCGTTCGGCCACGGTGGTCTTGCCCGTTCCCGGGTTGCCTGTGAAGCTCATGTGCAACGTCGGCGCTTCGGTGGCGAGTTCAAGCCGCTTGCGCGCCGCATCGACCAGCAGCAACGCCGATATCTCGCGCAGCCGCTGCTTGACTGGCGCAAGGCCGATCAGTTCGCGGTCGAGCTGGCCGAACTCGTCGGACAGCCCGCTTTCCGCAAAATCGCGCTGGAGGTCGACGGTATCGGTCATCAGCCGGTGTAGCGCTCGCCCTCTGGCTTGTCGGCGATATAGGCGCGGGTAGTGTACGCCATATTGCGTCCGCCGCGTTCTTGACGTTCGATCATGAAGCCGGGTTCGTTCGTGGGCCGGTCGGTAATGAACGATAGCCGGATCGATTCCCAGCCATGCGTGGCATCGAACGCGGTCAGGCGGATATATTTCGACCCGGCGTGGATTTTGCGGCACGCGGCCAGTTCCATCATCACACCCGCAGCATCGGCGATGTCGAACATCGGAATGCCCCACATTTCCCAATAAGTGTTTCGCGGGTGCGGATCGTCGGTAAATTCGAGGTTCACTGCCCATTTGTTGTCGAGGCAGTACTGGACTTGGGCGGTAATCTGCTCGTCGGTGAAGTCGGGCAGAAAGCTGAACGTGCCTTGGGTAACGCGCATGGTTGCTCTCCTCAGGCTGCGGTTGCGGTGGGGACGAAGTCGGCGGTGTCGGTCGATTCATAGTTGAACGAAATGTCCTTCCACGTTTCGAGCGCAGCGCGCAGCGGGCCGCACCAGCGCGCGGCGGCTTGCAATATCTCCGGCCCTTCATTCAGATAATCACGGCCCTCGTTGCGCGCCTGAATCATGCATTCCAGCGCAACGCGGTTGGCAGTCGCACCCGCCTGAATGCCCTGTGGGTGCCCGATGGTACCGCCGCCGAATTGCAACACGCAATCCTCGCCGAGATAATGGATCAGCTGGTGCATCTGCCCCGCGTGAATCCCGCCCGATGCCACGGGCATGACCTTGTTGAGGCTTGCCCAATCCTGTTCGAAGAATATCCCGGTCTCTAAGCTCTGCGCCACATGGTCCTCGCGCAGCGTGTCGTAAAAGCCCTTGATCATCAGCGGGTCGCCTTCGAGCTTGCCGACGACGGTGCCCGCATGAAGATGGTCGACCCCCGCCATCCGCATCCATTTGCAGATCACGCGGAAATTCATCCCGTGATTTTTCTGGCGGCTATAGGTCGAATTGCCCGCACGGTGGAGGTGGAGGATCATGTCGTTCTTGCGCGCCCAGATCGCCATCGACTGGATCGCGGTGTAGCCAATAACGAGGTCGATCATGATGATGATTGAGCCCAGTTCTTTGGCGAATTCGGCGCGAGCGTACATTTCCTCCATCGTGCCTGCGGTGACGTTCAAATAATGGCCCTTGACCTCGCCGGTTGCGGCCTGCGCCTTGTTGACCGCCTCCATCACGTAGAGAAACCGGTCGCGCCAGTGCATGAAGGGCTGCGAGTTGATATTCTCGTCGTCCTTCATGAAATCGAGCCCGCCCTTCAGCCCTTCGTAAACCACACGGCCATAATTGCGGCCCGAGAGGCCGAGCTTGGGCTTGGTGGTCGCGCCCAATAAAGGCCGCCCGAACTTGTCCATGCGCTCGCGCTCGACGACGATGCCGGTGGCTGGGCCTTGGAAGGTTTTAAGATAGGCGACGGGGATGTGCATATCCTCGAGCCGCAGCGCCTTTACTGCCTTGAAGCCGAAGACATTGCCGATAATTGACGCGGTCAGGTTGGCAATCGAGCCGCCTTCGAACAGGTCGATGTCATAAGCGATCCACGCAAAAAACTGGTCATGCGTGTTTGGCACAGGATCGACACGGTAGCATTTGGCGCGATATTTGTCGCAGGCGGTCAACCGATCGGTCCACACCACCGTCCATGTCGCGGTAGAGCTTTCGCCCGCGATGGCGGCTGACGCCTCTTCGGGGTCGACACCTTCTTGCGGCGTTACGCGGAACAAGGCGATTACGTCGGTCGGTTTTGGCTGATAATCGGGCTCCCAATAACCCATTTTTTTATATTCCATCACACCAGCAGAGTAGCGCTCTTTGGCGTTAATCGGGGTTGCGTCGTTCATTGCACCTTCTCCTTCATTCTGCTGCTGCCAGCACCAAGCCTTGCGGGTCGAGCGAACCGCTGGCGTAACGCTTGGCCATTTCTGACATTGGTACGATCCTGATTTTGGATGCCTGTCCGGCGGTCCCGAACGCTTCGAAACGCGCGCTGCAGATCGAGGCCATCGCGTCCATCGACGGCTTCAAAAACTTGCGCGGATCGAACTCGGAAGGGCTAGTCACCGCAACACGGCGGAATTCTGCTGCCGCCGCGAGCCGCAGGTCGGTGTCGATATTGACCTTACGCACCCCCATCTTGATGCCCTTGACCAGCTCCTCAACCGGTACGCCATAAGTCTCGCGCATCTTGCCGCCATGCTTGTTGAACACCTCCTGCCACTCCTCGGGCACCGAGGATGAGCCGTGCATGACGATGTGGGTATTGGGCAGCCGCTGGTGGATCTTCTCGATAACGTCCATCGCAAGGATGTCGCCAGTCGGCTTTCGCGTGAACTTATAAGCCCCGTGGCTTGTGCCCAATGCAACCGCGAGCGCATCAACCTTGGTTTCGGATACAAAGCGTTCGGCTTCGTCCGGGTCGGTCAGCAGCATCGAATGGTCGAGCGCGCCTTCAAAGCCATGCCCGTCTTCCGCCTCTCCCTGTCCGGTTTCAAGGCTGCCGAGACAACCAAGCTCGCCCTCGACCGAGGCACCAACCATATGCGCCAACCGCGTCACTTCGGCGGTGATATTGACGTTATAATCATAATCGGCTGGCGTCTTGGCATCTTCCTTGAGCGAGCCGTCCATCATTACCGACGTAAAGCCATTCTGGATCGCACTCAGGCAGGTCTGGACATTATTACCATGATCCTGGTGGATGACGATGGGGATCGCCGGAAACATTGCCTCCAGCGCCTCCATCATCTTGGCGAGCATGATGTCGCCTGCATAGGAACGCGCGCCCCGGCTGGCTTGCAAAATCACTGGCGCGTCGCAGGCTTGCGCGGCTTCGAGGATCGCCAGCCCCTGTTCCATATTATTGATATTGAACGCGGGCACGCCGTAACTGTGCTCCGCCGCATGATCGAGCAATTGGCGCAAGGTTATTCTAGCCATCAGTCCATCCTCCGTTTGCGGTCGACGATGCGCAGGATCATCGGGGTCAGGATGAGCTGCATTGCGATATCGAGCTTGCCGCCGGGAATGACGATCGAGTTCGCTCGGCTCATGAACGAATTCTGGATCATTGCGGTCAGGTACGGAAAGTCTATCCCGCGCGGATTTTTGAAGCGGATGACCACCATCGATTCGTCCGGGGTCGGTATCCACCGCGCCACGAACGGGTTCGAGGTATCGACCACGGGCACGCGTTGGAAATTGATGTCGGTTTCTACGAACTGCGGGCAGATATAATGGATATAATCGGGCATCCGTCGCAGGATTGTGTCTGTCACCGCCTCTGCCGAATGCCCGCGTGACGCCTTGTCACGGTGCAGCTTCTGGATCCATTCGAGATTGATGACTGGAACGACGCCGATTTTCAGATCTGCATATTGCGCGACGTTGACCGTTTCGGTGACGACCGCGCCGTGCAACCCTTCGTAGAACAGCACATCGCTCGGGCTTGGCAGGTCGCCCCATTCGGTGAAGGTTCCCGGGGCTGCGCCGTGCAACGCTGCCTCCTTATCGTCATGGATGTAATAGCGCGACTTGCCCGTTCCCGTTTCGCCATATTGGCGGAAGGTTGCTTCCAATTCCTCGAACAGATTCTCGCCGGGGCCAAAATGGCTCAGGTGACGGTTACCCGCAGCGTCGGCGTCGGCGAGTTTCTGCCGCATCGTTGCCCGGTCATAACGGTGGAAGCTATCACCCTCTATGGTCGCCGCGTGAATGCCCTCTCGCCGGAAAATCTGCTCGAACACATGCTTGACCGTAGTCGTCCCCGCGCCCGAAGAGCCGGTGACTGAAATGATGGGGTGTTTAACCGACATGACGCGCTCCTTCAGGCCTGAAACAAAGTGCGTTTGGCGAACAATGGTGCGCGGTCGGGCATGTTACTCGACATCGTATGATACCGTCCGATGCGGCGCACCTCTGCGGCAGAGCCGAACACCAGAGGCACGCGTTGGTGCAAGTCGGTGGCCGCAACGTCGAGGATGGGGTCAACGGTGTCGGTAGCGAGACCGTCAGCCTGCTCGATCAGCATCGCGATCGGATGGGCCTCATACACCAGCCGCAACCGGCCCTTGGCATAGCCACGCCGTCGGTCGCCGGGGTACAGAAATGCCCCGCCCTTGACGAGGATGCGATAGGTCTCTGCAACAAGCGACGCGATCCAGCGCATATTGAATTCCGCTTCGCGTGGGCCGTGGCCACCCTTAAGACAATCGTCGAAGTAGAGCCGAACGGGTTCTTCCCAATGCCGATAGTTAGACGCGTTAATAGCAAATTCGGCCCGCTTGGCGGGGATCTCGCATTGCGGACTGGACAGCAGGAAATCTCCCGCAGCTGGCGAATAGATAAAAATTGAAGTCCCATGTCCCAGCGTCAGAACCAGCGCGAGCTGCGGACCATAAATCAGGAAGCCAGCTGCCAGCTGCTGCCGCCCATCGCATAGAAACGGTTCCATTCTGTCGCCGGAGAAAGGCCGGATCGAAAAAATGGTCCCGATAGACACATTGGTATCGATATTGGACGAACCGTCGAGCGGGTCGATAGCTAGAGCCAGCGGCCGCGACGCGTCGATCAATACCGGCTGGTTCAATTCTTCAGAAGCATACACCCCGACCGGCGATTGACTCAGTGCTGTCAAAAAGCGGTCATCGGCGAGCAAATCAAGGCCGCGCTGGGCATCGCCATCGGCATTGGTGTCACCCTCTTTTTCAGCGAAGTTAGAACCGAGGGGGCCGTTAGCAATCGTGACGGCAAGCGCAACGCCAGTGTCGGCAATCAGCCTAACGGTTTCTGCGACCGCAACTTTTGTCTCGTCACCATCCTGCGACGCCAAATATGCGGTGAGGCTTTTTCCTATCACGGCTGATTATTCTCCACTCTCCGAGAGAGATATCAGCGTCAGCCCGTGGTTAAGTAAAGTTTATTATCTTTACACAATGGATAAGTAAATCTAACTCTATAGAAATGCTGAACCTTACTATCCGGCAGCTCCACGCAATTTTGGTCGTAGACCGGCTGGGTCAGATCAACTTGGCCGCGCGAGAAATCGGTCTAACGCCGCCTGCCGTTACGCTGCAAATCCAACAGGCAGAGGCAATGGTAGGCACGGCTTTATTTGAGCGTAATTCAGAGGGTTTTCGGGCGACTGATGCGGGCCGGGCCGTGATCGACGCCGCGCGAGATGTCGAGCTGCGGTTGGCGACACTGAAGGACGACATTGTCTCTATTCGCGGCGCCGGGCTGGGACGCTTGCGGTTGGGTGCTGTCTCCACCGCCAAATATTTCGTTCCCCGCTTGATGGCAGGTTTTGCTGAAGAGCGTCCCGGAATTGAAATCAGCCTCACGATAGGAAACCGGGCAGCGATTATCGAAGCGCTCAGCGAACAACAAATAGACATAGCGCTGATGGGGCGCCCGAGCCGCAAGACGCCAGTCGAAACCACACTGCTCGGCGACCACCCTCTGGTCATCATAGCAGCGCCCGATCACCCGTTGGCTGGCAAACGGCAAATTTCCAAACAGCGCATTGCCGAAGAGGCGTTTCTGGTCCGTGAACCGGGGTCGGGAACGCGCACGTCGCTCGAACTATTCCTGAGCGATATCCCCGGTCGGCTGGACAACCTAGGCACTGAATTCAGTTCAAACGAGACCATCAAGCAGGCCGTGATGGCGGGAATGGGCATCGCATTTATTTCGGCACACACCATCGCGATGGAAGTAGAGATAGGTCGCCTAGCCGTTCTCGATGTAGCCGACACACCAGTTTTGCGACAATGGTTCGTCGTCCGCCGCGCCGACCGCGCCCGTTCGCCAGCGATGGACGCCTTTGAGTCATTTGTTCGCAATTATGGCCGGGATTTCCTACCCGTAATTGCAACTCCCGGTTAAGCCTTGCGATTAGCATGTCCGGGGAATTTCGTATCCACGTCCTTAAAGACACGCCTCACATTTTCTGAGCGTTTGTAACTTCGACAATTTTTATTTTCCTTGAAACATTTCGTCATCCTGGCGTCGCTATACGCTAGATGAATCTCGCCGGAGCTGCATTTGATAGGCCGCCGGCATGCACAAAGCAGCTATTGAGCGACGACCTTGACGCTACAGCCGCTGGATTCAAAAACGGCAGGAGGTTCACACTGACACCACAAAAGTGGAAGAGCGGGTGAGCAGGCGCTGCTCCAACTCAAATCCAGAACTGGCGGGGACTATTTACGCACAGTGTCGGCCCTTGATATTTGGTGCTTTGGTCGCATCTGCACCAGTACATCGCTATTGTTGGTCTCAGAACAACCATAGCCTATCGCCAAGAAGTCCAAATAGAGGATGCAATAGTGTTGTAAGGCGGCAGTAAGATATAGCAGGGCCTTGGCTGAGCTGTCCTATGCATGTGCCGCCGATGCACCCGCTTTCCGAAGATTGAGGATGTTCGATACATGGCAGTTTTCCTGAACCTGAAAAGCGCTTCGGCGCAGCGCCGCCAGATGATATTGGGCACAATTATAATGATTGCTGGGCTGGTGCTGTTTTGGGTCGCGCCTGCCGAAGCTGAAGGCAATTGTCCTCCGGGGTATTTCCCAATTGGGGGCGGATCGGCAGGGTGGGAGGGCTGCGCGCCTATGGGTCCCTCGAGTGGCGGAAATAGAGGTTCATCAGATTCAGGTCCAAGTCATCAGATTACCTCTGTTCCGCGACGCCCGACAGATCTCGGATTTATGGCGGCTGCATATCATACTGATACAGGCGCATATTGGGTATCAATTAAGGTTAAAACGCTCGAAGCCGCGAAGGCGCGTGTCCTAGATGCATGCAACAAGGCAACCGGAGGTGGTTGTCATATCGCCGCACAGTTGGGCGGTAGCGCTCAGATTTATATTTCCGAAGACGGAATGGGCCAGCGGTATATAGAAGGAGCGGTTGGCAATGACATGCTGTTAAACCCTGACGTGTCAATGCGGAGCTGTTTGAAAAACTCGTTCGGTTGTGATTTTTATACCGTTTATAATGCTGATGTGATTTTCCTCGACATCGATCCGGCTATTGATCAATCGAAGGACTTTTTTCCGATAGTAAAGTTAAATCAAATCAAGTGGGCAATGGTTGTCCAGCCGACGAAACCGACCGCTGCAGCGCATAAAAAAAGCTGGTTGATCAGCGGCAGCGAAGATTCAGAAGCCACTGTGAATCGAATTTTAAATCGCTGTACCGCCGATACCGGCGTTTCATGCACCGTTGCGGCATATGCTGCAACGGGCCAAAAGACCACCGATAATGGCCGTGTCGACATGAATGGCGTGTTGGTGCATTACGTCGACCCGCAGGGCAACAACCACTGGACGTCCGCACTGCCGGCCCCAATCAAGCGGAAGAAGCAAAAATCTGTTTTCGGCGGTTTCATACCCAGACATCCCGATCCCGAGACGGTCCAGGAGCGTGTCGATCGGCTTTGCCCTTCCAAGTGCAGGATTATCGCCACCTACGATGCGCTGACTCCAAGGCTACAGGTTATTGAGGATGCGCCCTAAGCGCCGTTTTGGGTAGAAAGACGACAGCACACATGGCCTGAACTGAGGCGGCCGAGTCCGAAAGCTACCGCCTGAGCGGCGTGGGTGGGAATTCATCTTGCCGCATTCCAATTCGGCATCCCTGAAATACGAACTTTGCCGAGGCATAATCTCCTGCTTTTTGGAGTTTGGACTCTGGTAAAGCCTTGCGGACACCCAATCCACTGCGGGACTTCATGGTTGCCATCCAATTTTGCAGCATCCGGCTTCCTTGGGGATAGTGATACGCACCGCAGCGGGCTGATGAATATCTATTGCCACGAACGATAAAGAATGGGACCAATAGCAGCGGGGTGGGTGTTGAACGCAAGGCCACCCATGCGGTGGTGGCACGACATGGACGTGATTGAAAGCAGCAAGACAAAAGGCAACCCGGAACGGATGCAAACAACTGTGTTTGTCAGCTATTCCCGGGAGGATCAGGCGCGCGCGTTACCAATCATTCAACTCATCGAAGCGGCCGGGTTTGCGACATGGTGGGACGGTTTGCTGGAAGGCGGAGAGCGCTTTTCACACACCACCGAAGATGCCCTGAATCGGGCAAAAGCGGTCGTCGTGTTGTGGTCAAAAGCTGCAGTACAATCGCATTGGGTCCATGACGAAGCAACGCGCGGTCGTGATCGGCGGGTCTTGGTCCCGCTGTCGCTAGATGGTTCGGACCCGCCATTGGGGTTCGGGCAGTTTCAAGTGATTAATCTGGCGCACGCGAAAATCACCACTGAAGACCCGGCGGTGCAGAGCCTTCTCCGGTCGGTTGCCGCTTTGCACGAAAAGACGGTGGATTTGCCTGTGGCAAAGCCTGCGCGCAGTGCCCTCATCACCCGCAGAGGCGCGATGGTAGGTGGACTATCCTTGGCAGCGGCGGGTGGAGGCTTTTTGCTTTGGAATAGCGGACTGTTCGGCGGCGGTGCGAAGGGTAACAGCGTCGCCGTGTTGCCATTTGATAATCTTTCGGGCGACCCCGAGCAGCGCTATTTTTCCGACGGGCTTGCATCGGAAATAAGATCAAACCTGTCGCGCAATGCTCTTCTCGAAATAGTCGGCCAAACCTCTTCTAACCAGTTTCGCGATCATGATGGCGACGCACGCTCGATTGCTAAGGAATTGCAGGTATCGTTCCTGCTCGACGGAAATGTCCAGAAAATGGGTGACCGGCTGAAAATTGCGACCGATCTGATCGATGGCAGAACGGGCATCAGCAAATGGGCGCAAACATTCGAACGGCAGCTTTCTGACGTTTTTGCTGTTCAAAGTGAAATTGCCATCGCAGTTGCGGGTGCCCTTTCTATCGCCATAGACTCGAGTTCTGCGGCTCAGCCATCGGTTCAGGTCGGCGGCACTAAAAGCCTCGCTGCTTTCGACGCTTTTTTGCGCGGGCGGGACTTGTTCGAGGCACATGTCGATGAGGGTTCGGAGCGCGCGGCCTTGGCCTTGCTTGACCAGTCAATTGCTCTCGATACCAAATATGCTGCCCCCCGGGCATTGCGGTCGCGATCGCTAGCGATAATCGCAAACCAGTTTGCAACCGCCGGCGAACGCAAGACACTGTACAGCGAAGCCGTGGCCGAGGCGAAGCGCGCGACAGAAATCGCGCCGACATTTGCCCCTGCTTTTGCAGCGTTGGGGTACGCGCTTTTTTATGGCGGGCTTGATGCCAAAGCAGCACGGCAGCCATATGAGCGCGCGCATGCGCTTGCGAAGAGTGACGTCGATGTACTCAGCCGATATGCAGTCTATTGCGCACGAACCGGCCGGTTCAGTGATGCCGATGTAGCGATTAACCGCGCAGCAGCGCTCGACCCTTTAAACCCGTCGATGTTCAAATCAGCAGGCAATATCAAATATGCCGCAAAATCTTATGAAGAAGCAATAGCGTTTGGCCGCAAAGCGCTGGCGCTAAACCCAAACAGAAGCACCATTCATGGTGATATCGGCAATGCCTATTTCATGCTGGGAAATCTCGACAAAGCCGAAAGCGAATTTTCTCAGGAGACTAACACCCTGCTCTCGCTGCCCGGCGGAGCGATTATCGCGCACAAGCGCGGCAAAACGGACGAAGCCGCAGCTCAGCTTGCGGCGCTGGTCACAGAACATGGCGACAATGCCCTTTACCAGCAGGCGCAGATATATGCACAATGGGGAGATATCGAAAACGCCTTTGCCGCGCTTGATAAGGCGTACATCACAGCCGACTCAGGGCTGGTTTATCTCCTCAATGATCCATTGCTTGATCCTTTGAGGAATGACCCACGTTACAAAAAACTGTTGATGGATCTGAAATTTGTGTAAAACTATGTTTCTCTAAGAGGGGGATTAGCAATGCGTAAATCTATCATCATGGCATCGGCCGTCATTCTGTCACTCAGCGTCATGGGGTGCAGCAAGTCCGAAGAAGCAGCGGTCTCTGAAGAAGTCGTAGCTGAAGAACCGGTTGCAGCGGAAACTGACGCGGGAGAGACGGATCAGGGAGCAACCGACGAAGGCGCCACAGACCAGGGCTCAACTGATCAGGGTTCCACAGATCAAGGTTCGACCGATCAGGGTTCGACTGACCAAGGTTCAACTGATCAAAGCTCAGTCGACAAGTAACCTTTGTGAAGTTCAGATGACAAAGATTAAGGCCCGGCGGACGGGCCTTTTTCTTTTTTGGCCGTAGGACCAAGCCACGGTCGATAAGCTGTCGCTCCAATCAGACGGGAACAGTAATATGTTTTCCGCCAAACACCGCCTGCCAATTCTCAATCTCATCGACCACAATATCGTCAATGGCGTGGGCGAGTCCCGACACGCGTGCATAGGTAACTTCATTATCCGGCGCTGCGAGCAAGATCCCAATCCGTGCTTCGACATCGCCAAGCTTTTGGGCAGTGATTTCAGAGATTGCCGAGAATCGTTCGAAATCACCGAAATAGTGAACACCCGCGAGTGCGCCACCTAGCGTCGGAAATAGCACGCCAAGAAAAGTGAAAGCCTTGGCCACGTCATGCGGCAAGTCATGCGGAAGCCAATTCAACGCGGCACCCATTTCGATCATCAGATAAAGCGCGACCGAAATCACCGCGAGCAGGAAAAGCAATTCGGAACTGCGGTCGAGATTATGTTGCGCGCGCTTAAGCCGGGCCGCCTTGCCGAGATGATAGGCCCGCTGCGAGGAAACATGATGATCGCGCATGAGGGTCAATGCGCACCGCAGATATTCAGACGTCACCTTCATCTGCGGTAAACCGATGCCGCGCAGGGCATTGCGCGCATACCATTCGGGCCAATTACCATTTTGCCCTCGCGGCCACCGACCGGTTGAGCGCGACGCACCGAGCAATAGCATTATGGGGGCATGGCGAAAATATTCAGCCACCCTGCGGGTTTCAAACCAGCGCTCGTGCCAGTGCAGACGTTTGCCGGTAAGAAAAATCGCGACGATCATTGCCAGCAGCAAGAATTCAAAGGCCGCAAATCCCCATTTCTGCTCCACCGACGCAATCGGCAGATAGGCAACGCCGCCGATGATAGCGAAAGCGGAAAGGAAGAAACTTGCGACCATGCCACCGCGATAGGCATCGGACAGCCATGTTGATATGCCATCCGCCCAGGCGAAAGGCTCAAAGACATCATTGGCGATGCGCTGCGGCACTGCAGAGTCCCCACCTGGCAATGCGCGCATGGCCGCCAGCATCGGCGCGCCGGTTCCGGTCGCTATGGCATCGGGATGTTCGTAACGCTGACGCAAACTGCGAAACGGTCGATTGGTCGGCTCGCCGAACATCGCCTCCACCCGGCGATAGGCCTGAAATAACGGACTGCTTTTTGCATGCCATTTATCGTCTTTACGGTAGCTTTTCCAACCGTCGCTGGACGGGTGCATGGCATCATGAACTGCCGCCCGAACGGCGGCTTCATCTTTCGTGGCGGGCGGTCGGCCTGCGATTCCAGCCAATTCTTCAGTCGCGCGCAATATCTGCCAGCCATCAGGGTTGCGGGCATCTATCCAGATCACAGCTACACCTTGTTCGAGTGCCGCTTCTATCGTGTGGCGCGTTCCGCCGACGGTCCCCCGCGTAATGCCGTCCCATATGCCGATCAGCAGATCCGAATGTTCGACCATGATCCGGGCCGCCATAGCCGCACGGTCAGAACAGATTGCGACAAATGCCTGTTTCGCAGCTTCATCGTCAGGGGCAGTCAAGTGCGCGCGGTAAAGCGCCTCCACCTCGACGTCCTGCTCTGCAAGTTCGAACAGATTGACTTCGCTGGCTATCGCAGCAATTTTCTTCGCCCGCGCTGCCGATGCCGCATCGTTTGCAGGCGCGCCAACTAACAGCGCGCTCATGTCTGCAAGCGTTTCGGGCTGCGCATTTATTGCGAGGTTCAGCGCGCGGCCGAATGGGAGCGGCGCCGCGACTGACCAGCTATTGGCCTTGGCACACTTTACCGCCATCAGGTCGGCGCCATAAGCAAGCAGCGAATGCAGTTGAAGCCGTGCGGTCTCCACGCCCGCAATCTTGTCCACCTCTTCGTCCGCCACCCGACCAAGAAACGCCATCAAGTCGGCTAGACTTTTGGCGATACCTTCGCGATTGGCGGAAAATACAGGATGTTTGCTGCGGTGGCCGGTAATGCCGATGTCGAGCATTACTGCCGGAGTGGCTAATCCCGAACTGCCGACATCGGCGTGCTGCATGGGATTGTTATCCTTCCGTCTTTTGTTGAGAACAGAATTACGAGAAGAACGGGATCTGTTCAAGTTGCACAGGCGCAGAGCACGGCATCCCGTGCAATGGCATTAAAGACAAGTATAATTTGTATGGCTATCCATCAGTGGGAACAAAATATGATGTCAGTCGTTGCACTTGGTTAATCAGACGGACGAAATTCAGGGTTCATTTTGTCATATGAGGGGCGGACCAATCGGCACAGACCACATGCAGACGGATGAAAGTTATCCGTCCGACGGCCAACCGTCATTCCGATTAATTGCGGATTCCGCCCCCGTGCCTATCTGGGTTACAGGACTGGATCGAAAAAGGACGTTCGTTAACCGGGCATATGTCGATTTTTTGGGATGCAGTTATGGTGAGGCGGTAGATTTTGACTGGCGCAACATAATTCATCCAGATGATGCTGCGAACATTTTGCAGCAATCGATGGACGGCGAAGCCAGTTTGAAGCCGTTCACGCTGGTTGGTCGCTATCGTCGCGGGGATGGCGAATGGCGCTGGCTCAGTTCGATTTCTAACCCCAGTCGGGATGCCGATGGCAACCATATTGGGTTCATCGGGGTCGCACATGACATCACCGATTCCAAGACCGCCGAATTCGCCGTCCGCGAAAGAGAGGCACAATTATCTGCCTTCATAAACCAGTCGACGGCGGGCTTTGCGCAGGTTGATCTTGATGGACGGTTCACACTGCTGAATGACCGCTTTTGCGAAATCTGCGGATGGAGCCGTGAAGAACTGCTCACGCGCACGATGCAGGATATTACCCATCCGGACGACCTGCCACGCAATATTCCGCTGTTCGAAGAGGCAGTTCGGTTCGGAACCCCCTACACTCATGAAAAACGCTATCTGCGACCCGACCGATCCGAAGTTTGGGTGAATAACTCGGTCGCGGTAATCAAGCGCGAGGATGGAACGCCTTATGGCGTTCTTGCGATTACGCTTGATGTTACCGGGCGCCGCAAATCCGAAGCCGCACTTCGCAAGGCATCGGAGAGCATGCGGCTGGCGATTGAAGGCGCGGGAATGGCAACTTGGGAAATCGATCTTTCGACAATGGAGGGTCCTTGGTCAGCCAATCGGTTCGACATATTGGGTTATGCAAGAACCGACAATGGCCGTGCCCCGTTTGAAGACTGGTTGGCCCGGGTACATCCGGCTGACCGCGACCGGGCCGAAGCGGCGGCAAGAAAGTGCTTCGCGGACGGCGCACCTTTTGAAATCGAATATCGCATTCTGCGGGCGGACACCGGTGAAGAAAGATGGCTCCGCAGTAATGGAACGATGATCAGCACAGAGGCTGGCGAGACCCCCCGGTTTGTAGGCGTTTCATTCGATATTACCGAGAGAAAACAGGCAGAGGCGCACCAGCAGCTTTTGATTGATGAGTTAAACCACCGCGTGAAAAATACTCTGGCAATCGTCCAGAGCATTGCACGTCAGTCGGCAAAAAAAGGAACATCCCCGGAAGATTTCGCTAAATCATTCGAAGGTCGGCTTGCTGCGCTTTCGGCGGCACAAAACCTCATTACAGCAGGATTATGGCGGCCGACCGAAATACAAAGGCTGATCGGCGCATGTTTACAACCGCTCGCCATAAGCCAACAAATCCTGATTGCCGGGCCGGCAGCGACATTGGGTGCCAAAACGGCTGTCACGATGGCGCTTGCGTTGCACGAACTCGCCACGAATGCGGTTAAATATGGAGCGTTATCCGTACCAGAAGGCCGGGTGGAGATTTCCTGGTCTGTTTCGAAAGAACGCGAACTCCTGCTGAGTTGGACCGAAGCGGGGGGGCCGCCCGTCAAAAGCCCTATCCATAAAGGGTTTGGAATGCGGATGATTGAACGCGGACTGGCGGCAGAATTTGGCGGACAAGTTGAAATTTCGTTTGAACCAGGAGGCCTGTCGTGCAAACTCAGAGCCGTATTGCCGGAGATGCAAAAATGAGCGATTTGGCAAACAAGCGGATATTGCTGGTCGAAGACGAAGTTATCATAGCAATGATGCTTGAGGACATGATTAGCGAATTAGGCGGGATCGTTGTGGGGCCAGCTTCTACGCTGGATTCAGGCATGGCTTTTGCCACAAACGAAATGATTGACGGTGCCATTCTCGACGTGAATTTGGGTGAGGGAAACAGTTCAGCAATCGCAGATATTCTTGCCGCCAGAAACATCCCGTTCCTGATGGCCACTGGCTATGGCCACACCGCCGATAACGTCCATTCAGCCCCGCTTTTACAAAAACCCTATCTGATTAATGACATTGAGCAAGCACTCCTCTCGATACTTCAGTCCTGAACATCTCGAGAAGCGACAACGCGTTCGCGACCAGCATATCTTCTCATAAAAAGCCCCGCCCGGGGGAGGATTCCGGACGGGGCTCTTATCATCCTCTCACTCCTGCTAGGGGGATTTGAGGAATTCGCTTCGGGGCCCAATAAGCCCCTGAAGTTTATGGCATTACAACCGTATCGATTGCGTGGATCGTACCATTCGACGCGACCATGTCAGGGCCGGTTATGGTCGATTTTCCACCCTTGGCATCGGTCAGGACAATCTTGTCGCCGTCCATGGTTGCCTTGAGGCTTGCACCATTGACAGTCTTAAGCGTTGCAGTCCCCTTGCCGTCCGCAATTTGCTTGGCAAGGTCGCCCGACGCCACATTGCCGGAAACCACATGATATTTCAGCAGGGCGGCAAGCTTTTCTTTGCTTTCAGGCTTCATCAAGCCATCAAGCGTAGCCTTGTCAACCTTGCCAAAAGCGTCATTGGTCGGTGCGAATACCGTAAACGGACCGGGCCCAGATAGCGTTTCGCCAAGGCCTGCGGCCGTAACCGCAGTAACCAGCGTCGATGCCTGTGGATTTGTCTGCGCCAGCGCGACGATGTTTTTGTCACCCATCGGCTGTTCGGCAACACGGGTATCAGGGGTCATGGTTTCGTCCTGAACCACTGTGGTGTCTGTGGCAGGCGTATCGCTTGGTTCATTGCCGCTGTTGCATGCGCTCAATGAGAGTGCTGACAGGCCTGCAACCAAAGTAAGTTTGAATGCTTTCATCTCTGAATCCTTCTTCAATTTGTCCCTCGACGGGCAATAACGCGGCAGGCGGCAAAAAGGATGCACGCGGCCACCAATTATCTTTAGAGCGAGGCGATCTGGCGGAAAATGTGCCATATTTACGTCGGTCGCTCTTGTCCTACGGCCGGCTTTCATAATTTTGTGGGCATGTGCAATTGCCAGCCTTATGGCGCGATGATGACTGGCTTGGCACCTGTACTTCGCGATGCGACCATTCGCCTTTCGGGCGTGAGCGATACGCCGCGCCTTGATGCCGAACTGCTCCTGGCTCATGCGATTGGATGCGACCGATCAGCGCTCTTGCTGCGGCAGAACGAATTGGCGACGCCGGAAGGGTTTTTTGCGCTCATCGCCCGCCGACTGGCTCATGAACCAATAGCGTATATCATCGGGCGTCAGGCATTTTGGGATCTGGATCTGGTAGTAACGCCAGATGTCCTGATCCCCCGCGCCGATAGCGAGACGTTGATCGACGCTGCGCTGGAAGCTTTTGCCCATCGCGACGTACCAGCCCGGATCCTTGATTTGGGGACTGGGTCGGGGGCGCTGCTGCTTGCCGCACTATCAGCGTTTCCCCACGCCGTCGGCGTTGGCATCGACGCAAGCGAAAGTGCCCTTGTGGTGGCAAGCAACAACGCTCAGCATTTGGGCTTCGCGGCGCGCAGCGAATGGCTGCATCGAAGCTGGCGTGACAAAGGCTGGAGCAATCGGTTAGGCCAGTTTGACCTCATCCTGTGCAATCCGCCTTATATCGAGGATGACGCAGCGCTCGACCGAATGGTCGCCGAATATGAACCGCACAATGCTTTGTTCGCTGGACCCGACGGATTGGAAGATTATCGCATACTCTTGCCCTTCATTCCGGCACTGCTCTTGCCGGATGGCGTAGCCATTTTCGAAATCGGCCACACCCAAGCCCATGCCGTTAGCAAATTGGCAAGCACAGCCGGGTTATCCACCGAAATGCGCCGCGATCTGGCTGGAAAACCCCGTGCCTTGCGCTTTTCGCTTGGATTCGGGAATTTGAACCGCTAGAGCGATACGTGCATCGCAGCAAAAACGCCCAAAACCGGGCCTTTGGCGCGAAGCCGCCCCCAGCGCAGATGGAATGAATTCAGGGTCAGGACGGACCTTGGCGCGACCTGAAAGGCTCAGGTTTAAAGGGACCAAGCAACATTTTTGTGCACAGCTTAAGGACAGGGCAAATCCTGATGAATACCAACAACAACCGGCCTCAGAACAACAATAACCGCCGTCGCGGTCGCAATAACAATAACAATAACCGGCAGCAGAATAACAATCGCAGCGGGTTCGATTACAACAACAGCATCGACAATCGTGCGCGCGGCAACGCAGCGCAGATGTTGGAAAAATACAAGAAGCTGGCGCAAGATGCGCAATTCAACGGTGATCGGGTAAACGCCGAATATCACCTGCAATTCGCCGACCATTATTTCCGCGTCCTTGCCGATTTCCGCAGCCGCCAGGAAGCGCGGCAGGAACAGCAGGGCGAACGTCGTCCCCCCCGCGACGAAAATCGCGAAGATCGTGACGATTGGCAGAATGATGATCGTTCGCAGGGCTTTTACGAGCAAGGTTCGAATGAAGGCGCAGAAACCGAGTCGGAAACGACTGACGATTCCGCCAACAACGAGCGCGAGGATCGCCAGCCACAAAGGGCGGCCAGTAACGAAGAGCGTCGTCCGCGCCGCAACGATCGGCCTGAACGCTCTGGTAACGAACGCTCGGGCAGCGAACGTAGCGGCAACCGCGCGCCACGTCGTCACCATAGCGAAGAAGCCGACGATGCACCTGCAAGCCTCGATCTTGCGGTACTTCCACCTGCAATTGCACTCGCCAGTAACGACGATGTTGAGGCCGAAACCCCCAAGCCCGCCCGTAAACCGCGTGCGCGCCGGCCAAAGTCGGCGAATGACGAGGACGTTGTAACCGCAGCAGAATAAGCTTCGGAAATAACGTACCAGTTCCATTAATGTTGTGGCAATCAAACCGAAACTAATTCATCCTATGTGACATTGTTACAGGGGAGAACTGCCATGCGTCGTTTGCTGCTACTCGGATTAGGAGGAGCGCTGGCAGTTCCGCTATCCGCGCAACCCGCACCTACTAGCGTTGCGGTACCTGGCGAAGCCACCGCGCAAGGCGATATCGCGGTCACCATCTACCAGAACGGGCAGAGCCTTGTTCAAGACACCCGCCGCATGAACCTGCCCGGCGGCCGATCCAAGCAGGAATTCCCTGACGTATCGGCGCAAATCCGTGCCGAAACGGTTACGTTGACCGGCCCCGGCATCGGCATTGTCGAACAGAATTTCGACTATGACCTGCTAACGCCTGCCAAGCTTATGGAAAAGGCCGTGGGCCAGAACATCACCTTGCTGCGCACCAATCCGGCCACCGGCGCCGAAACCCGTGTCCGCGCTAAAGTGCTCGCGGCGAATGGCGGCGTTGTCCTGCAGATCGGCGATACTATCGAGGTTCTGCGCGACGACGGCCTGCCCGTCCGCGTCATTTTCGACAAGGTGCCACCGAACCTACGCGCGCGACCAACGCTATCGGTGACGCTGGAGTCGAAGGGTGGCATGACGCCGACGACACTGACATACCTGACCCCAGGCCTTGGCTGGACGTCGGATTATGTCACGCTGTTCGACGATGCGAAACAGACCATTGACGTCCAGGGCTGGGTCACGCTGACCAACAATACCGGCACCGATTACACTAACGCGGATGTGCTGCTGGTTGCCGGTAACCCCAATCAGGGTGGTAATCGTCGAGTATATCAGACGCCTTATAATCCCTCAACCGGCACCATCGATGAAGCCGGAACCGAGAGCAATGACCGCGAACGGCTGGGCGATTATTATCTCTACCCGCTGGCCGAGCGCACGACGATATCAAACGCGCAGCAGAAGCAGGTTAGCTTCCTCGATGTCAAAGCCGCCCCTGCCCGCAGCACATATGAATTCAACAATGGCTGGTTGGCCACCAACGAAGCCGCCAGCGCAGCGTCGGTGCTGAAATTCTCGACCTCGCGCGGCGGTGGCTTAGGCGACCAGCTACCTGCTGGCACGATGCGCGTCTATATGCGCGACAAAAGAGGCGATCCGCAATTCATCGGCGAAAGCAGAATCGAAGCGACTCCAATGGGTAGCGCGATGTCGATCCGCACCGGCGAAGCCTTCGACGTCAAGGTCAAGACGGTCGTCGAGGAACGCACGCGCATATCTTCCAGCCGTTGGAAAACCCGGATGCGGTACGAAATCACCAACGCGCGTAATAACGCCATCACCGTTGATTTGGGCCAGAACGGCCTGTGGGGCGATGTACGGATCACCGAACAGAGCCAGGACGGCAAACGCATTTCCGCTGACCGGGTTGAATGGAATGTGCCGGTGCCTGCAAACGGCAAGGCGACAGTGACGGCGACTTTCGATAGCCGGTATTGACGTAATGCGCGGGCTTGCTGCCCTTGTAACGATATCCATTGCGTCGCCTCTCGCGGCGCAGACGGTCGTGGCGTCCCCCGAACCCGAGGCGGTGTCGCTCACCGTCTATCGCGGACAGAAATACGGGAACGCCCCGATCGACCCCAACTGGCCAACCGGTTACGCGCTCGTCACCGAAACCCGCACTGTGACCATACCGGCGGGCGAATCCGTCGTCCGCTTTGAAGGCGTGGCCGAAGGAATGTTTCCCGAAAGCGCCATCGTCACCGGACTACCAAAAGGCGTGAAGGAAAAGAACCGCGACGCACGCCTCCTATCACCGCTGGGGTTGGTAGACGCCTATCTGAAACGCGAGGTGACGATCACGCGCACGAGCAAGGCGACCGGCTTGGTGCGTGAATATCCGGCGTTCATCACGTCAGCCCCTGGCGGCGCCGTAATATTGCAGACCAATGAAGGCTATGAGGCGCTGCATTGCAACGGCCTTCCCGAACGGATGGGCTTTGACAAAGTACCCGCCAATCTGTCGGCCAAACCAACGCTATCGGTCGTGACGCAAGCAGACAAGCCGACCACCGCAAAACTGACGTTGACCTATATGGCGGCTGGCTTTGACTGGCAGGCGAATTATGTAGCGCACGTGCAGGAGCGCGGGAACGACGGAAAAGGCAAAGTCGATATGTTCGCCTGGTTGACGCTGGCGAACGGCGGCAACCAGAGCTTCGTCAATGCCAACACAATGGCGATAGCGGGCGAGCCAAACCGGGTCCGGCGCGGCGCTCAAGCAAGGCCTACGGGTGGTCCGCTCAACCTTAAATGCTGGCCAACCCAGCGTACGGACCAAGTGCCGTATCGGCCCGGCTATTACCCTGCCCCGCCACCTCCGCCACCCGCCCCGATGGCCATGTATCTCGAAGGCGAGGCCGATAGCATCGTCGTGACCGCGCAAAAATTGCGCCGCAGCAATCTAGAAATGGCCTCGCCCGTTGCGGTCGTCGTTGCCGAGCAAGAGGATCTTGGCGACCTCAAACTGTACCGCATTCCTGAACCTGTCACCGTCAACGCCAAGGGGCAGAAGCAGGTCGCGATGCTCGTCAAACCCGGCGCGGTGTTCGAACATTATTATGCCGCCAATGTGAATAACTTTGACGGAAACAGCCAGCCGATGACGCTAATGCTGCGCGGCGAGAACAAGACGGACAAAGGCCTTGGCCTCCCAATGCCGCAGGGGCAGGTGATGATATTCGAAAACAGCAGCTACGGCCCGCTGCTCGCAGGCGAAGACACCTTGAAAGACCGCGCCATTGGCGAAGAGGTCGAGATGACGGTCGGCCAATCAAGCGACGTGCGCATGCAGGTAACGCTCATGTCCGAAAAAGGACGGACGCAACGCTGGAAAGTAGAACTCACCAACGCGCGAAGCTCGCCCATCAATGTCGAAGTCGAAATCCCCTACCAGCTGCGCAGCAATCCGAAAAATGTCGTCAAAGTTGACGGCGTGCCGACATGGAAGGCGACCGTGGCGGCAAATGGCGATGCAGAATTATATTATGAGGTGAAGCTGGAGCGGGATTAGGCACCAGCTTTTTGCACCCCATTATCGGGAAACCATCGCCGACCCAACCAAAGGGCAACATGCACCAGCAATATCAGCACCGGGACCTCGACCAGCGGCCCCACGACTGCAGCAAAAGCCACAGGTGATGCAAGGCCAAAGGTAGCAATCGCCACCGCAATCGCGAGTTCGAAATTGTTCCCTGCCGCAGTAAACGCAACTGCTGTTGTCCGCGGATAATCGCTGGAGATCAGCTTGCCCATGTAGAAACTGATGATGAACTGCACGACAAAGTAAATCGTCAACGGGATCGCGATCCGGATTGCATCAAGCGGCAGGGTCAGAATTTCGCCACCCTTCAGACTGAACATTGCAACAATCGTAAAGAGCAAGGCAATCAACGTAATGGGAGCAATTTTCGGCAAAAAGCGATTTTCGTACCATTCATTTCCTTTGGCCTTGGCAAGCCAGCGACGGGTCAGGAATCCGGCGAGGAACGGGATGCCAAGATAGGTCAGCACTGCTTCGGCCACCGCACGAAAGCTGATGTCCAGCACATTGCCTTCCAACCCGAAAAGCGGCGGCAGGAATGCGAGGAAAAACCAGGCGTACACACTAAAGAACAGAATCTGGAATACCGAATTGAACGCAACCAGCGCGGCGACATATTGATTGTCACCTTTGGCCAACTGGTTCCAGACAATCACCATGGCGATGCACCGGGCAAGACCGATAAGAATGACGCCGGTCATATATTCCGGCTTATCGGAGAGAAAAATGACGGCGAGGCCAAACATCAATACCGGGCCGATAATCCAGTTCTGCACCAGCGATATCATCAATATTTTTCTGTCGTCGAAGACCCGGGGCAATTGGTCATACCGAACACGGGCCAATGGCGGATACATCATCAGGACCAGACCGATCGCAATCGGAATATTTGTTGTCCCCCAACTGAGACTGTTGATTGCCGAGGGAAGCGACTCAAAAGCCAGTCCGAGCCCGACCCCTAACGCCATGGCGAGGAATATCCACAACGTCAGATAACGGTCGAGGAACGACAGGCGCTCGGGTTCAGAGGCTTTCATTCAAATATCCTTTTGGGAAGAGCACCTGTCGGATTAGGCCTCTTCAGCGATGACGCTGGCACCTTCGCTTTGGCCGATTACCTTGAGTTTCGCCTTCAGCGCCATCTCGTCAATGGCCGCCAGCGGCAATGCGAGAAACAATTCGATCCGTCGCCTTAGATAACGCAGCGCCTGGATAAAGGCATCGCGCTGGCCCTCACCTTCCACCGCAGCAGGGTCTTCAATGCCCCAGTGCGCGGTCATCGGATGACCGGGCCAGATCGGGCAGGTCTCGCCTGCTGCATAATCACATACGGTGAAGATGAAATCGAACACAGGCGCACTTTCGGTGGCAAATTCGTCCCAGCTTTTCGATCGATAGCCTTCGTGGGGAAAACCTAGCCCCCTCAAAACTTCGATGGCCATCGGATGGACATCGCCTTTGGGGAAGCTGCCCGCGCTATACGCTTTGAACCTCCCTGCCCCGTCATGGTTCAGCAACGCCTCGGCTAATATTGAGCGCGCAGAATTGCCCGTGCAGAGGAACAGCACGTTGTATATTTTATCGGTCATGGCTTATCCGCAAGTCGTGGTCGATGTCGCTCCGACCTTTGGCGCACAGCACGCATTGTCAGCAGCGTTCGATCCGGCGAGCGCGCCGAAGTCCGGGCTATCGCCGTAAACCGTGCTGTCGCCATGAGTCAGGAACGCTTCCCAGCGCACCCCGTCGGGATCGGCAATCCAGCTTTTCTCCGACTTGGCGTAGCAGCAGGTGGTTGCCCCCTCTTCCAGCACAGGTGCGTCTGCAGCCTTCAGGCGGTCATAAACTTCGGCCAATTCGGCGGCATCCTCGACCTGTAATCCAACATGCTCGATTCCCTTCTCTGCGCCGCATTTCTGCGAGATCGCAAAATTGACGCGCGGGTCTTCGAGCATCCATTTGGCGTAATCCGATTTGGTTACGCTCGGTTCCGCACCGAACAACCCGGTGTAAAAAGCGATTGAACGGTCGAGGTCGGACACCCCGACATGGACATGGAAACGTTTCATGCGGCATTCCTTTCAGTGGTCGCGGCAGGGCTACACCCGGCATCTTCAGTGCATGGCACCCCGGCGCAGCAATTTTCGGTGAGATAGCCCATCAGCCCGTTCATCGCGACATAATCGGCGGTGTAGATAATCGACCGGCTTTCACGCCGCTGGTTGACCAGCCCCGCGTGGCCGAGCTGCGCAAGGTGAAAGCTCATCGAAGATGCTGGAACGCCCAGACTGTCGGCAATTGCGCCAGCCGCCAGCCCGGCATCGCCGGCCTGAACCAGCAAACGGAACGCCGCCAGGCGATGTTCTTGGGCTAGTGCAGCCAAAGCGCGAATAGTGATCTCCGCGTTCATTTAACACTCCAATAATTCGATAACTATCGAAATATAGAATAATGAATGCGTGTCAATCTGATTTGCGGGCACATTGCGACAGTCCAAAACCAGCGCTTAGGCTTCGGGCATTTTGGAAAAATTGAATATCGCAGTTGGAGGCTCAACCCAGCAGGCAGCTTCGCTTAGATACACATTGGAAATGGGCACAAAAATAGAAGGGTCTGTAAGTGTCGATGCGAAGACATTCATAAGATGCCGTGCGCCGTCTGACTGGGCATGGATACGCGAACCGCATGCCGCACATTGAGTAGTTGTAACGATATGCCCAGCCTCTGACAAACGCCTGAAGGAGATCGTCTCACCAGATAGTTCGAAGGACGCGGCGGGGACGGAAAATGCAGATACGTAAGGAGCGCCGCTCAGTTTCTGGCAAGCCCGGCAGTGACAATTTACTGACCACACTGGCGACTGATGGCAAATGTAGCTCACTTTCCCGCAGAGACAGCCGCCCTTTATGGGCGGTGTCATGCCGTCGAGCAATTTCAAACGGTAGCTGCCGGCAAGGCCCTCGGTTTATGGTCTTCATCAAGCGCCACGAACGTGAACAGCCCTTCGGTCACCTTAACATCGTGCTGCCCACGCGCGCGGGTGGCAATGACTTCGATGCGGATGCCCATCGAGGTGCGGCCGCGCCGTTCGAGGCTTGCGTAAACCGAGATGATATCGCGCAGCAGGATTGGGGCGATGAACTCCATCTTCTCGATGGCAACCGTCGCGCAGGCGCCTTGTGCAATCCGCCCGGCCAATATGCCGCCCGCCTGATCCATCACGCCAAGCACCCAGCCGCCGAAAATATGGCCGTTGGCGTTGATATCTGCAGGCCCCGGCACAACGCGCAGAACAGGATCATTGCGTTTGGGCAGGTTGTGGATGCCTTCGGTCATTTGTCTGCTTGGTCCTCAAACGGATCTTCTATTGCCTCATCATGCCCCGAGCCGCTTGAAAGGAACACGAGCCCCATCAGCGCCGTTGCCAGCAGCAGCATTGCGAAAATCCCGCCCGCCGTCGCAATATAGAAATGGATCGAGATCATGCCATATTGGCTGTAAAATATACCTAGCACCACCGCAGTTATCGAAATGGTGAAGACAAACATCCAGCGCATCAGCCGCCGATAGCGGGCCCAAGCAAAGCCATTATAGTCTGGATCATCAAGGCGGGAGGGACGAGTCATGTTCTTGCGAAGCGCGCTTTATGCTATAAAGTCAACGTACGGCAAGCCGATAGGAGAGAGGCGATGACGATAGCAGCGATATTAAGCGGGCGCGACGGGGCGGTATGGACCGCACAGCCGCACGAGAGCGTTGGTGAAGTTGTCACGCGACTCGCTGAAAACCGCATCGGCGCGTTGCCGGTTGTCGAAGAAAACGCCGTCGTTGGGATCTTTTCAGAACGCGACATCGTTTATGGCGTGGCCAGACATGGCGCGGCCTTCCTTGCCAAAACCGTTGGCGAGACGATGACATCGCCTGCGATCACGGTAACGGGCGACACCGCCATCCTGTCCGCTTTATCGATGATGACCAAACGCCGCATCCGTCATTTGCCGGTGGTTGAGGACGATCGCCTGACTGGATTTGTTTCCATCGGTGACCTCGTGAAACACCGCATTGAGAAAATCGAGGCAGAGGCGGCTGCGATGCGCGATTATATCAGCATGGCTTGAACGCTTGCGCGAAGCGCAGTATGTTCTTATTCTGTTCTAGTCCCTGAGTCGAGGAAATCCCATGTCGAAGATTGATTTCTACACCAATCCGATGTCGCGTGGCCAGATTGCGCGCTGGGCGCTGCACGAGGCTGGCGCGGATTATGAGCAGCATCTCCTCGATTACGGCACAACGATGAAAGCGCCCGATTATCTGGCGATCAACCCGATGGGCAAGGTTCCCGCGATTGTCCATGACGGCAACGTGGTTACCGAATGCGCCGCCATTTGCGCCTATCTAGCCGATGCCTTCCCAGCAGCTGGCTTGCAACCGACAGCGGACGAGAGAGCGGATTATTACCGTTGGATGTTTTTTGCGGCAGGCCCAGTCGAAAGCGCAATCACCAACCGGCACCTGAAATGGGAGCCTACCGCCGAGCAAGAGCGGATGGCGGGCTATGGAAATTATGATCAGGCGGTCAGCGCATTAGAAGGCGCGTTATCAGGCAAGAATTATGTCTGTGGCGATCGTTTTACCGCGGCGGATATTTATGTCGGATCGCAAGTTGATTGGGGCCTACAGTTCGGAACTCTGCCCGCAAGCCCGACCTTCAATGCTTATGCCGAACGCTTGCGTGAACGCCCGGCCTATAAGGCTTCCAAAGCGATTGACGGCGCATTGATCGCCGCTGCACAAGCCGCTGCCCCTGCATGAGTAAAAATACCAGAGCGTCAGCCGGGGTTTTGCGTCGTTACCGGCGGTTTCATTATGGGTGAACCAGTAGTCGGTGCCGATTGAACACCCGGCTGGAGCGTGCCCGGCTGCATCGTTAGCGGTGCATATACGGGTCTCGGCGCATATTTCATATTCCAATCCGCAAGGTCGCGCTCATACTTAACATAAGCGTCGTAGAAGCGGACGAAAACGCCGTCGATGTCCGTCAGCCCGCCCATTGCATATTCGGCGAGTGCTTCTTTCGGCACGAGATTGGCTTCGGTCACCTTACGCAGCGACATATCGCAATATTCCGAACGTACGGGCGGTAGCGCGAAATAATTGTAGAGATCGGTCATTCTGGTGTCGCGCACACGAAGGCCGTTCTGCCCTTTGTACCGCGCCACAAACTCGCGATCGACATTCTTGCTGGTCTTCGAAAGCAGAACCTTATGTGTCACGATGAACTTGTTATATTCGGTGGCAATCTGCCCCCAGACCGGCCCTTGGCAATTGAGCGCCGCAACGTTCAACGCAGAGCGGAAATGCCATATCTGCTCATCGCGGCTGAGACCGCGATTTGGGGTCACCCGAACGCCGTCCAATCCCAAAGGCGGGATGGTCATCGACAGCGCGGCACCGCCTGGCGGCAATGGCATAGCTGGTGGAGGCGGCGGAGGCACCGGCAATGGAATGGGCGGCGGTGCAACCTTGACTGGCGTCGGTGCACAGGCGGCGACCGCGCTGATGATAATGATTGCACTTAAACTTTTGATGCCGCGCCGCATTAATTTCTCTCCAAATCACTGGGTCGATTCAACAGGATTTTTTCCGCAAAGAAAAGCCCTGTTCGGCAAAACGCCTAAAGAAAATGGCCCAGTGGTTTCCCACCGGGCCATTTTGCATTCTCAATCTGAACGGCGCGTGACTTAGTCGCGGCTGCCCATGAAGCTGAGCAGGAACTGGAACATATTGATGAAATCCAGATACAGGTTCAACGCGCCCATGATTGCGGCTTTACCAATAAAGTCCGAATCCGAGCTGCGCAGTTGCAGGTACGTATTCTTGATCATCTGCGTATCGTAAACCGTGAGACCTGCAAAGATCAGAACGCCAACGCCGCTGACAACCCATTGCAATGTGCTCGACTGGAACCAGATATTGGCAAGCGACGCCACGATCAGGCCGACGAGGCCCATGATCAGGAATGTCCCCATGCCGCTTAGGTCCTTCTTCGTCGTGTAACCGACAAGGCTAAGCCCAGCAAAAGCCGCTGCGGTTGCAAAGAAGGTCGTTGCGATCGACGCCCCTGTGTAAACCAGGAAAATTGTCGACATCGACAGACCCATCAAACCCGCGAAGCCCCAAAAGCAGGCTTGCAATGCGCCGGTCGACAGTTTGTTCAAACCAAAGTTCATCACCAGAATTAGCGCCAGCGGCGACAGGATGATAACCCAACGCAAGGCACCGCCGTTGATCATCAGATTTTGACCGAACGCGCTGTTTGCGAACAGCATCGCTACGATGCCGGTCAGCAAAACGCCTGACGCCATATAATTGTAAACCTTGAGCATGTGCGCGCGAAGACCGGCGTCGATAGCGACGTCACCGGCGCGCGTGCCTACACCTGCAAGACTTGACTGGGTCCCGGTTACCCGTGGATCGGACCACTGTGCCATGACTTAATTCTCCTCAAAAAACGGCAACATAGCCGGATGCGATATATATTGGAGGAATTCGCTCCAGATTCAAGCGAAACACGACATCGGACTGTCGATTTTAACGCAAGCTTTTTACAAAAGCCGCCGCTGCTGCACTGACTTGCACCCAAGTCATTTCAAATCCCGTGATGTCGCCATAATAAGGATCGGCAACGGCATTGCCCTTCTGCCCGGGCACATAATCGAGCAACAGCGAGAGATTTGCGGTGGCATCTACTGGTCTTAAAGCCGTCAGGTTGGCCAAATTATCGCCGTCCATCGCCAATATATGGTCAAAGACGTAAAAATCATTGGCCGACACCTGGCGTGCGCGCAAATCGCTGATATCTATAGCGCCAAGCCGTTTTGCGACCTCGCGCGCGCGCCAGTCGGGTGGATTTCCAACATGCCAGTCGCCGGTTCCCGCAGAATCGACGCGTAACCTTATCCTTTCGCGCTCCGCCACTTGGCGCAACGCAGCCTCGGCCAGAGGCGAACGGCAGATATTACCAAGGCACACCATGAGCACCGAAATTGGTCGCTTCGTTTCGCCTGCGTTCATTTTTACTCCACCAAGTTGAATGGTAATTCAAGTTGCGCCATAGGCTTGTTCTGCTAGCCATAGCGCCACATGGCGACAACAGCCAAAAATGGGAGACGGGTGTGAGTAATACGGTCGAAAGCGGTGAACAGAACGCTGAAACCGCAACAGCCAACGCACCCTTGCCCGAGGCCAGCGGTTATAGTTGGTATGTGCTGGGCGTACTGGTCGTCGTTTATATTCTGAATTTTATCGACCGGCAGATTTTGAGCATTTTAGCGGTCGATATAAAGGCCGATCTGGGGCTGACCGACGGCGATATGGGCTTTTTGGGCGGCGCTGCCTTTGCGGTTTTTTATGCGCTGTTCGGAATTCCGCTCGGGCGGCTCGCGGATAACTGGAGCCGTGTGAAGCTGCTCTCCGTCGGTTTAGCGCTCTGGTCGGTAATGACAGCTTTGTCCGGGTTTGCCCGCAATCAGGCGCAGCTGACCGTGGCGCGCATGGGCGTGGGTGTCGGCGAAGCAACTGCAAGCCCGACCGCTTACTCGCTGATCTCCGATTATTTCCCCAAGCGCCAGCGCGCGACTGCGCTCGCGATTTATTCGTCCGGCCTATATATCGGTGGAGGCGTTTCGCTCTTTATCGGTGCACTGATCGTCAAGGGTTGGAACGAAGCTTATCCCGTCGGCGGCCCAATGGGTCTGGTTGGCTGGCAGGCAGCGTTCCTTGCGGTCGGCATCCCGGGATTGCTGGTCGCTTTATGGGTGGCAACCCTGCGCGAGCCCATTCGCGGCGCAATGGACGGAGTGCCAACAGCCAAAACACCTGCACCCTTTCGCGCGTTTGCCAGTGATTTGGCAATGATTGTCCCGCCCTTCACGATTTGGGGCGCATGGCAGCGCGGACCGTCCGCTTTGGTTATCAATCTTGTGACAGGTGCGGCGATTGCGGCTTTTGCCTATATGATGATCCAGCTAACCGGCAATTTCCCGCAATGGTCAGCGGTTGGATTTGGCTATTACGCTGTGTTCAGTTGGGCCTCGGCATTGCGCGCGAAAGACCCAGCTACATTCAAGCTTATCTGGGGCACTCCAGCCTTCATTTGCACGACCTTGGGTTACGGCCTAGTTGCGCTGGCTGCCTATGCGCTTGCGTTCTGGTCAGCACCTTATGCTGAAACCGTGCTGAAATTGCCAAAAGCTGAGCTGGCTTTCATCCTTGGCGCGAACGGCGCCCTCAGCGGCTTTATCGGCGTTATCATCGGCGGACGTATTGCGGACGCATTGCGCGCAAAAAATCCTGCTGGCCGACTTTTGGTAGTGATGTTCGGTGTCGTCGCACCCGTCATTCCGATCTGGATTGGTTTTACCTCGGAAAACACAACGCTGTTCTATATTATGCAGTTTCTTGCAGGCATGTTCGGCGCGACAGCTCTCGGCGCGGCAGCAGCCACCACGCAAGATTTGGTCTTACCCCGGATGCGCGGCACCGCGACTGCAGCGTTTTTCCTCGGCACAACGCTCGTCGGCCTGTCCTTCGGGCCTTATATGGTCGGTCAAATTTCGGACCTTGCAGGGACCATGGTCGATGGCAAGCTCGTTGGAAACTTGCGCGTTGGCATATTGTCGCTGATCGCCGTGGCACCCATTGCGCTCGGTTTATTGATAGCAGCCTACCGGATGCTGCCAAATGCAGAACGAACCATCGTTGAACGCGCTCGCGACGCTGGCGAGCCCGTTTAATCAAGCGATTAAAATCTCCTTGACGCTAGCGTCAACTTGATGCCATTGCAGGCTCAGATTTTTCAGGAGAGATTCCATGTCGCTCGATGTCATTCCACGTACCGCCTATAATGAAGACCATGAAGCTTTCCGCCAGTCGGTCCGCCAGTTCCTGCTAAAGGAAGTCGCACCCAACGCGAAGCAGTGGCAGGAAGATGGCATCGTTCCCAAGGAAATCTGGCCGAAAGCGGGCGAAGTCGGAATGCTCTGCCCCACCGCGCCGGTCGAATATGGCGGCCTTGGCCTTGACTTTGGCTATAACGCGATCGTCGACGAAGAGAGCGCTTATTATGGCGGCGCGGCCACCGGCTTCTCCCTGCAATCCGACATCGTCGTCAATTACATCACCAGCTATGGCAGCGAAGAGCAGAAGAAGCATTGGCTGCCCAAGATGATCTCGGGCGAAGTCATCACCGCCATTGCGATGACTGAGCCAGGCACCGGCAGCGATCTTCAAGGGATGAAGACCACCGCCAAGAAGGATGGCAATCATTATGTCATCAACGGCAGCAAGACCTATATCACCAACGGCCAGAATGCAGACCTGATCTTGGTCTGCGTCAAGACCGACACCGAAATCCAGCCTGCCTATAAGGGCATGTCGATTGTGTTGGTCGAAGCCGACCGCGAAGGCTTCAAGCGCGGGCGCAACCTCGACAAGATCGGCATGGATGAAGCCGACACGTCGGAGCTGTTCTTCGAAGACGTTCGCGTGCCGATGACCAACTGTCTCGGCGAAGAGGGCAAAGGGTTCATCTATCTGATGAGCGAATTGCCGCAAGAACGCCTGTCGATTGCGGTGTCGGCCATGGCGAGTACGCAGAAGGCATTCGATGAAACCGTCGCGTTTTGCCGCGAACGCATCGTCTTTGGCAAGCCATTGCTCGATTTCCAGAACACGCGTTTTGTATTGGCTGATATCAAGTCGAAACTTCAGGTCGGCTGGGCACATCTCGATTGGGCCTTAAACCGCCATTACAAGAAAGAACTGACCGCCGAGGAAGGCGCAGCCGCCAAATTATGGCACACCGACCTGCAGTGGGAAGTCGTCGACGCCTGCCTGCAACTCCACGGCGGCGCCGGTTACATGAACGAATATCCCATCGCCCGCATGTGGCGTGCGGCGCGTGTTACGCGGATTTTTGGTGGGACTAACGAGATCATGAAGGAACTGATCGGGCGGGGTCTGTAAGTGCCAAAACCGCAAAGCTGGCAACTCGATCCCGCAAACTACCCGTTCAAACACAAGACAGAAACACGCTTTGCAGACCTCGATTTACTCGGCCACATCAACAATGTGTCGATGGCCGGACTGTTCGAGCATGGACGCGGCATGTTCAACCACGCCATCGAAGTCGAACGCCGCGCGCCGGGGCAACGCTGGCTGATCGTCAGCGTCGCGCTCGAATATATCGCCGAGGCGCATTTTCCCGAGCATGTCACCATCACCAGCGGGATATTGCGGATCGGCAATAGCAGCTGGGACATTGCCTCCGCCGCGTTTCAGGGCGGGGAGTGCAAAGCGACCTGTGTCACGACCATCGTCCTGACCGACGCGAATGGCCCCACGGCCTTACCGCAGGATTTGCGCGAGGAATTCGAGCGGTTGCGGGTTAAGGCAGCTTAATCAACGAACGTAGCGGCGCGCTTCTGCATCCCTGCCATCACCGCCTCAATCTGGTTAGGCGTACGGATAACCCGCGCTTGCCGAACGCTTTCGGCCATCAGGATCGCGTCCTCGTCCATATCCACAAATTCGTTGAACAATGCCTTCGCCTCTCGCATCGCCTCCGGATTGCGGGCCACAATTTCGTGAGCGATAGCCATCGCCTTTGCGTGCGGGTTTTCGTCGACATAGGTGGCAAAGCCAAGGCCCAACGCCTCAGCTCCAGAAAATTCGCGGTTGGTGTAGGTCAACTCACGCAACACATCGTCGCGCACCAGCCCGCGCCACAGCGCATAGCCACCCATGTCGGGGATCAGCCCCCATTTCATTTCCATCACCGCCAACCGCGCATCGGGCGCAACCACGCGGATGTCGGCACCGCTGGCAATCTGCAGCCCGCCGCCAAAGCATACGCCGTGGACGGCGGCAATCACGGGCATTGGTAATTTGCGCCACAACATTGCAACCTGCTGAAAGGTGTTTGCATTGCCATGAGTCCTGTCGGTGAGACTCCCTACCCCCGCGCTTGCGCTGGCACCACCGCCCGCCATGCTTTGCATATCAAGCCCGGCACAAAAGCTGCGTCCCTCGCCCGACAACACAACCGCTCGCACACTCTTCATGCCCGCAAGCTCCTCACCCGCAGTAATGATGCCCTGAAACATCGCAGGATCCAGCGCATTCATCTTGTCAGCTCGGATCAAACGGACATCGGCAACATGGTTTTCGACGGTGATACTAACGCGGTCGTTCATGCGAGATTTTCCTTCAGCTTAAATTCCACCAGCGGTAATTGGTCGTTGCCAAAATACATCCATTTGCCGTCGACAAATATCGTCGGCGAGCCATAGCCGCCACGTTCGATTAGCTCCTCGGTATTGGCACGTAGCAGCGCCTTGACCGCGTCAGTTTGCGATGCCGCGCGCATGGATTCACCATCCAAACCGGCCCTGGTTGCAATGGCGACCAAAACATCCGGATCATCCAGATTTTCCTGCGCGCCAAAATAGCTTTCAAAAGCCGCCTTGGTAAACTTGGAGAGCGAACGTTGATCATCGGCCAGGGTGCAAGCCATGCGCATCGCATTCACGCTTTTTGCGGGGTGCCATTGCGACGGGAAGTTCATCTCTACAGCGGCCAATGCCGCCCAATCCTTTAATACGCGCCAGCTATGTTTCAACCTGCGGTTATCGGTGGCTGCGCGCGCCGCGTATACCGACGGGTTGACCGCATTGAACACGCCGCCAACCAGGATTGGCCGCAATCGGGCGGTTGCGCCAGTTCGCGCCAAAACTCCGCTTAAATTTGTAAAAGCCAGATAGGTCCAAGGGCTGGAAAGATCATAGAAAAACTCAACACGCTCGGCTGCCATATCTCTCTCCGTTTACGCCAAAACCATAGCATCACGGGAAGTTTAATGAAGCGGTTAAATTTGCTGATTCTGCCTTTGGTTATAGGGTTCCATCGCTTGTCGGCGAATTTACACATTTGGCCGCATGTAACGCTGCCCGATCCACGTCTTAAATTGACTTTAACCATATGCCGTCACAGTGAGATGGGCAGATAAGCAATGTCCGGTGGCTGGGGACAGGGGTCGTGAATGTTTGAGGGCAAAGATATGGGCTTTGCCAGTACAGGGTTTGGGGCCAATACCGGCTTCGGGCAGAGCGTTGCGCTTGCGGACGCGATGGTCGCACCCATGCGCCAGACACCAGAGCGTAACTGGCGCAATCGATTGTCTGAACTCGATTTGGTACCTGACCTCGGCGAAGATATCGGCTCGATCCGCTGGTTCCGCGGCCTTGGCACCCTGACGGCGCTGAGTGTGTTCGCACTTGCGCTGCTCCCGGATTTCGGCCCCGTCTATGGCGCTCAGCCTCCCGTTCCTACAGAAGCGGAATTTGAAGAAGCCCGCGCGCAGATGATCATGCCGATTGCCTATGGCAGCGACAGCGGCAAGCGCATGGCAGCGACCGATGCTGTTATTGGTTTGGCCGGAAGCCCCGAACGTCCCCGTATCGAGCTAACAGCCACTTTGGGGCGCGGCGACAGCTTTGCTCGTGTGCTTCAGCGTGCAGGCGTCGGTGGCATCGACGCTGCCAATGTTACCTCGATGGTATCAGGCGTGACGTCGCTCAGCGATATTGAACCGGGTACACCGATCGAGATCGTCCTCGGCCAGCGCACGTCGAAAAATCAGGCGCGGCCGCTTGAATCGATCGCCTTTCGTGCGCGCTTCGACCTTAATCTTGCGGTTAATCGCGAAGGCAATGCGCTACGGCTGGCGCGCAAACCCATTGCCGTCGATGACACGCCGCTGCGTATTCGCGGAACCGTTGGCGATAGCCTTTACCGCTCTGCCCGCGCCGCCGGTGCCCCGGCGAGTGCCATTCAGGATTATCTCAAGGTCATCGCCGGGCGCACGTCCATCTCATCAATCCGCTCCAGCGACGAATTCGACATCATCGTTGATTACAAGCGTGCTGAAACCGGTGAGCTCAAGGTTGGTGGCCTGCTTTATGCTGGCATAGACCGCGACGGCAAATCGGCGATCCAGATGCTGAAATGGACGATGGGCGACAATAGCCAGTGGTTCGAGGCATCGGGGGTTGGCGAATCCAAAGGTGCACTTAGCCGCCCGGTCAATGGCCCTGTCACATCGGGCTTTGGGGGACGGCGCCACCCGATTTTAGGCTATGTCCGGATGCACAGCGGACTTGATTTCAAGGCAAGCTATGGCACGCCGATTTACGCGGTAACCGATGGCGTTATTGCCTATGCCGGCCGCAAGGGCGGCTATGGCAATTTCGTTCAAATCAATCATGGGAGCGGACTGGCTTCGGGCTATGGCCATATGAGCCGTTTTGCGACCAGCAGCGGCCAGCGCGTGCGCCGCGGGCAGATTATCGGCTATGTCGGGTCAACCGGCCTTTCGACCGGCCCGCATCTGCATTACGAACTTTACCGCGGCGGACGAGCCGTCAATCCGATGTCGGTCAAGTTCACCCAGCGGGCCCAGTTGGAGGGCAGCGATCTCGCGCAATTCAAGAGCAAGCTGAACCGTCTAAAATCCGTTAAAGCCGGTGCCGCCCTTGCCCCGCTGAAACCGTCCAGCCGCGTACAGCAAGAACCTAAGCGCGAAATCGACCGCCTGACCCAGCGCATGGACACGCGCACCCCCCGCGGATAAGCCGTTGAGGATGCGCCATTGCTCCGCTAAGCAGCTGAAATGAGCACTTCATCCAGTTTTCCAAATACCCGCCTCCGTCGCAGTCGCGCCACCCAGTGGAGCCGCGCTATGGTGCGCGAAAATCTTTTATCCCCGGCCGACCTGATCTGGCCGTTATTTGTCACTGAGGGCGACAATGTCGAACAGCCAATAGCGACCCTTCCGGGCGTATCGCGCTGGTCGGTCGATCAGATTGTAGCTCGTGCTGGCGATGCAATCGGCCTGGGCATCCCGTGCATCGCGCTTTTCCCCAATACGCAGGCCGACCGCCGCAGCGATGGCGGCGAGGAAGCGTTCAACCCCGATAACCTGATGTGCCGCGCCATCCGCGCGATCAAGGAAGCGCATGGTGACGCTATCGGCGTGCTCACCGATGTCGCACTCGACCCTTATACCGCGCATGGCCAGGACGGTCTGGTCGATGACGCAGGATATGTCCTGAACGACGAAACGGTGGCTGTGCTGGTCGACCAAGCCATCAATCAGGCCGAGGCAGGCGCCGACATCATTGCTCCAAGCGACATGATGGATGGCCGAATTGGCGCCATCCGCAAAGCGCTGGAAATGAACGGGCACAGCAATGTGCAAATCATGTCCTACGCTGCCAAATATGCCAGCGCCTTCTACGGCCCGTTCCGCGATGCTGTCGGCTCCCGGGGGTTATTGAAGGGCGATAAAAAAGGGTACCAGATGGACCCTGCGAACAGCGACGAAGCCTTGCGCGAGGTCGCAATGGACATCGCCGAAGGTGCGGATAGCGTCATGGTGAAACCCGGCCTGCCCTATCTCGACATCATCCGCCGAGTTAAGGACCGTTTCGATGTCCCGGTCTTCGCTTATCAGGTATCCGGCGAATATGCGATGATCGAAGCCGCCGCTGCCGCCGGTGCTGGCGACCGCGACGCCCTCGTGCTGGAAACATTGATGGCGTTCAAACGCGCCGGTTGCTCTGGAATCCTCACCTACCACGCAGCACATGCTGCAAAATTATTGAATGGCTGACGCATGAACGAAACTGCCGGACGGAACAGTCGCGGATTATTCCTTCTCACCATCTTGACCGGTAGTTTTCTGCTTTTCCTTGTCCAGCCGATGATCGCGCGCATGGCTTTGCCCCGACTGGGCGGCGCACCGGCGGTATGGAACAGTGCGATGTTGGTCTATCAAGCGCTGTTACTGGCGGGCTACGCTTATGCGCACCGGCTGGCGAAGGAACCCGCGCGACGGCAGGCAATCATTCATATTGCACTGTTTGCGGTCGCACTGTTGTGGTTACCAATTGGCCTGGCAAGCCTACAGCCGCCCGCAGATGGATCGCCCATCTTTTGGGTGCCATGGCTGCTGACCGCATCCATCGGGCCGCTGTTCTTTGTAGTGTCTGCACAAGCGCCGCTCATGCAGCGCTGGTACGCATTGTCAGGCAATAAGGGTGAGCCTTATGCATTATATGCCGCGTCCAATATCGGCAGCTTTGCCGGGTTGATTGCCTATCCATTGATCGTCGAACCCTTCACGACACTCCACAGCCAGAAATGGATATGGAGCATTATCTATCTGGGTCTGATGGCATTCGTCATCATGTGTGCGGTTAAGCTATGGCGCACAGACGTTAGCCCCGTTGAAACGATAACGGTTCCAACCGAGCGAAACAAAATCAGCTGGAAGCGCCGGCTTTACTGGATTGCGCTGGCAGCCGTTCCTTCCGGCCTCATGCTCTCGACGACTTCGCACTTGACTACCGATTTAGTGGCCATGCCGTTGCTGTGGGTTATCCCGCTCGGCATTTATTTATTGAGCTTTAGCGTCGCTTTTGCCGATGATCAGCGGCCTGCTTATTGGATTAGCCGTTTCGCTCCGTTGGTGATGGTAATTAGCGGAACATTTGTGTTCGTGGTTTGGGGAAAGGCCGCGATTAATGGTCTTGTCGCAAGCCTCAGCCTTCTGTTTTTTGTAGCAGTTTCATTACACAATGAGATGTATCGTACGCGTCCTGCTGCCAGTGAATTGACAAGTTTCTACTTGATGATGTCAGTCGGGGGCGTGATTGGCGGGTTGTTTTGCGCCATTATCGCACCGCTTTTATTCGATTGGACGTGGGAACACCCAATTCTGATCCTTCTTGCAGCGCTTTTGCTCCCAAAAATATCTGTACTGCCGTTCGGTCACAATAAACCGAAGCTTCCATGGATTATGTTCGGCTTGGGTTGCATCGCGCTTATTCTGGGGCTGGTTGGCGGTATATCGGAACCTGTTACTACGTCATTGCCAAAAGTGGTGCTCGCCACGACCGTGATCGTACTGGCAGTCGCCGTGGCCGGGTTCCGTATCCCGTTCTTGCTCGCAGTTGCGGGCCTTTTGATCACCAATGGCGGCTGGTACAGCCTTCAACAAAGCTATGCGGGCGTCCGTATGCGAAGCTATTTTGGCACATATACGGTAAACTCCAGTGAAAGCGGTCAGGTTCGATGGCTGAACCACGGCACCACGATGCACGGCATGCAATTGCTCGATGAACCAACTAGGCCAATTAGCTATTACCCAGTAACATCGGGCGTAGGCATCGCGTTAACAAAAGCGCCGGAACTTTACGGTCCCCATGCAAGGGTCGGTGTTGTCGGTCTGGGTACAGGCACGTTGGCATGCTACCGCAAGCCCGGTCAGTTCTGGCAGTTTTTTGAAATCGATCCACTCGTTATCGAAATTGCTCGCGAACGAAAAATCTTTTCCTTTTTGGAAAAATGCGCCCCTGATGTACCAATCCAGCTGGGTGATGCGCGCCTCACTCTCACCACAGTGCCGCAGGGGCAATTTGACATATTGGCGCTTGATGCTTTTTCCTCTGACTCCATTCCACTCCACTTACTGACAAAAGAGGCATTCGCGACTTATCGTCGAGCGCTTAAGCCGGATGGGCTTCTGCTCGTTCATATTTCCAACCGCTATATCAATCTCAATCCCGTCGTGGCCGCAGAGGCGCGTGCGAATGGCTGGCATGCGGCCTTGCGTCATGATAGCCCAACCGAAGCTTTGATTGCGAAGGGCGATAGACCTTCGCAATGGATCGCGCTGAGCCCTGATGCTGGCAAGCTGGCGCAGCTGACGGGCAAAGTCGATGCGCGCAAAAGCAAATATCATGACGCGGACCAGTGGATCGCACTCGACCCTGCGAGTAAAAGTGCGTGGACGGACGATTATGCCTCCGTATTGCCGCACCTCTCGCTTTGGAAGATTTTATGATTATGAACCGCCACCCCGATGTGTCGATTATCACCCTGCACGGCAAAACACCGCAGATAGATGATACCGCCTTCATTGCCCCCGGTTGCCGGATCATTGGCGATGTCACGATCGGACCGGGTTCGAGCATCTGGTATAATTGCGTCATCCGCGCAGAGGTGAACCGCATTGTTATTGGCGCGCGGACCAATATTCAGGACGGCAGCATCGTGCATTGCGACGGCCCGATGCCCGGCGTCCCTGATGGCTTTCCCACGCTTATCGGCGACGACGTGCTGGTCGGCCATCAGGTGATGCTTCACGGCTGTATCTTGCACGACCGTGCGTTTGTCGGCCTTTCTGCGACGGTCATGAACGGTGCGGAAATCGAAGGCGACGCTATGCTCGCCGCCGGGGCGATGTTGACTCAAGGCAAACGCGTGGAGAGCCGACAATTATGGGCCGGTTCGCCAGCGCGCTTTGTTCGCGACCTTGATGATGCCGCCATCATGGGGATGCGCATGGGTGTTGCCCATTATGTCGAAAATGCAAAAGCGCATATGGCGGCGACAGCCGCGCCTTAAAATTTGGCGCGGATGGTGAAACGGCCGTTAATCGGTGCTCCGGTCGATATATTATTGTTGTTATGCGCATCAGCAAAGTAAGTCGTGTCGAACAGATTTTCGACATTCATCTGTAATTGAACCGCATCGCTCAGATCATAATATAACGCCGCATCGACACGTGTGAAGGCGGGCAGTTTTGTTGTCGTCGCACTCGTGCGTATCGCGGCAAATTGGCTTGACTGGTGGATGATGCCAACCCCTGCTGCAAATCGGTTGGTGAAATCATAGCGGTTCCATAGACTGGCTTGATGCTTTGGCACCTGAGCAAGCCGCACCGCATCATTTCCAGCCAGCGCCGCGTCCTGATAACTATAGCCGCCATGGACCTGCCACTGCGGCGTGATGCGGCCGGCAACTGCCAGCTCTACGCCCTTGGTGCGGGTCTTGCCGACATTGATTGATGCCAGTGGATTAATAGGATCAGGCGTCGTCGCATTACTGCGGTCAAGCTGGAACAGCGCAAGCGTCAGGTTCAGGTCAGGCTTGATATCCCATTTCGCGCCAACTTCGTAATTGGTGAAGCGTTCGGGAGCCAGATTTTGTTGAGTGACCGAGAGTGCGAGAAATTGGTCGCCTGATCGGGGCAGGAACGATTGGCTGTAACTTCCGTACAATGATACATTTTGTTGTGGTTTCAAAACCAGGCCGACGCGCGGGCTGACTTTTTCATCCTTGCGAGCGAACGGCCGGTCAACGGCAGGGAAAAGGTCAACGCCGTTGATGTTGAAACTGTCATAGCGAACGCCCGCGATAACATCGATATGCTCACCGATGCTGATTTGATCCTGCACATAGGCCGAGAAAAACTCAACATCGGAAACTGTATCGCGGTTCAGCGTGGAAAAACTAACTGTGGGGAAAACCGGGTTGGACAGGTTCAGGCTGGCATCGGACAAGGTACCGTTGAACCGCCGGTTGGCAGACTGTTGATCGCCATATTCTGCGCCAATGAGGATCTTGTGCCCAAGCGGACCCGTATTGATGTCCCACACCAGATTACTCTGGATGATGAGATTCTCTCGCTGCGTGGGGTCGCTGTACGATGACAGCGCGACGGTCCCGTTTTGCGCCGTCGCCGCGCCGTTTGCGAATATATTTGTGTAGATTTTGTCATAGTCGCCATACAATGCAGTGCCGCTAAAGCTCAGATTATCAGCCAACTGGCCATCAAGGCGAAGCTTGGCGATATGGGCTTCCAGCTTCGTGCGGTTGACATCGGGTATGCCAAAGAACTGGTCACGATAGCCGGATAACGGCCGGTTCGGAGTGCCCGCTCCTGCGGCAATCGAAGGTATGCCCCGATCTGTCGTCCGATCGTCATTCACATATTCATAGGACAGCCCAACTTTCCAGTTTTCGCCCAGTTTGAACGCCACATAAGGATTCCACGCGAAACGTTCGCCGCCGACATGGTCGCGATGGCTATCCAGATTTTCATAAACGGCATTCAGCCGGACAGCCGCGCTGTCGCTTAATGGCGCGTTTAGGTCAGCCGAAAAATCATAAGCACCGAAGCTGTTCACGCTGGCTTGGCCTGCGTAAAATATTTCATCCTGCGGCGATTTCTGCACCCGGTTGATGATGCCGCCGCCGCCGCCGCGCCCAAAGATGAGCGCATAGGGTCCTTTGAGAATTTCCACGCGCTCGATGTTGTAGAGGCCGCGATAATATTGAACGTCATCCCGGACGCCATCGAGGAAAAAATCAGCAGTGCTATTCTGGCCACGCAATGTGATCTGATCGCGGTTTCCCTCGCCCTGCCCAACGGTCGTACCGGGGATATAACGCAGGACATCTGCCAGCGAATGATGCGCCTGATCGTCCAGCTGCTCGCGCGTGACCACGTTGATCGTTTGCGGAATGTCAATCAGCGGCGTGTCGGTCTTGGTCGCAGTAATGGAATTGGACGCGACATAGCCGTCGCTTGCGCCGGTAACGATTATCGTCCGGCTGTCGTCATTATCGCCTGCATCGATCATCGCGTCCTCAGCAAATGCGTTTGAGGAAGCAAATAAGACAGTCGCAATAGCGATTGCGGAGGCAGCATGATAACGCACAGAAATTCCTTAGTAAACTTTATTGAGAATGATTCTCAATCGGTAAGGCAGTCTCTATTGCGAGTCGTTCTCATATGCAAATGCGAAATGCGCGCAGTCCAGAAATTTTTTGTCAGCCAACGACAAGCAAGCTAATGCTGGCGAATTGGAATTTGGAGCGCAGACATGAAGGCAACGATTTGGCACAACCCGGATTGCGGGACGTCCAGGAAAACACTGGCCATATTGCGAGATACACCCGAGTTGGACGTGACCATTGTCGAATATCGTAAAAGGCCGTTCACGCGGGCCAGACTGGAGCAATTGTTCGCTGATGCCGGACTAACGCCGCGCGACGCATTACGGACGCGTGGTTCGCCAGCCGAGGAGTTAGGACTGGTGGGTGACGCAACTCAGGATCAGATCCTGAATGCAATGACCGAATATCCTATTCTGGTGGAACGACCCTTTGTCGAAACTGAAAAGGGCGTGCGTCTTTGTCGGCCTCAGGAAAAGGTGTACGAAATACTGTAGGTTTCTATGCGACGTAGCGTTGGGGGCCTTTGAACAGTTCAAGGCTATCGGCAAAAACCATCGGGCGCCCGAAATAATAGCCCTGGATTTTTTTGCAGCCCAATTGCTGAACCATCGCCAGTTCGGCTTCGGTTTCAACACCTTCGGCTGTGGTCGCGATGTTCAGACTGTCGGCAAGCGCTACCACCGCACGGATAATTGCCAGGCTTTCGGCCTTATTCTTGGCGGCACCCTGCACAAAACTCCGATCGACCTTGATTGTGTCAAAACGAACATTGCGTAAATAGCCAAGCGAGGAATATCCGGTACCGAAGTCATCAAGCGATAATTTGATGCCAAGCCCGCGTAACCGGTCGAGCACCTGGACTGCCAGCGTTCCATCGCGCAGGAAGATGCTCTCGGTTACTTCCAGCTCCAGTCGCCATGCAGGCAACCCGCTATCATGCAGCGCTGAAATGACGGTTTCGACAAAATTGGTGCTGGTAAGCTGGTCCACCGAGATATTGACGGCGACGCGGGTTGTATCTGGCCAGCTCATCGCATCCTTGCAGGCACGGCGAAGAATGAAGTCGCCGATTGGCACGATCAGGCGCGCATCTTCGGCAACCGGCACAAATTTTGCCGGAGACACGTTGCCGAACTTGGGATTATTCCATCGCAACAGTGCCTCAAAGCCAACGAGTATGTTATCGCCATCGGCATTCACCACTGGCTGATACTCGACATGAAGCTGTTCACGCTCCAATGCGTTCCGCAGTTCGAATTCCATCAACCGCTTTTCTTCGGCGTTGGCGTGCAGCTTATGTTGGTAGCTGTGGTGGGTATTGCCGCCCTGATCCTTCGAACGGTATAGCGCAAGGTCCGCACTGCGCATCAACAGTTCCACGGTACGCCCGTCTACGGGACCCAAAGCGCTGCCGATGCTTGCCCCGATATAGAGGGTATTCTGATCGACTTCATAAGGTCGCGACAGGCTGTCAATAATCCGGTTCGAAAGCGTTGCGACATATTTGCCGTCATTCGCGTCCCTGATGACAACCGCAAATTCATCGCCACCCAAGCGTCCGCAAAGTTCGTTGTCGGACATGATAAGCTGCAGTCGGCGGGCCACTTGAGCCAGCAGCCGGTCACCGACCGGATGGCCCAATGTATCATTCACGGCCTTGAACCGGTCAAGATCAATCATCAGGAACCCGCAACGGCGGCGCCATTTATCAGCTTCGGTCAAAGCTTCGGCGAGTGTTTCGGTCAGCTGGAGACGATTGGGGAGCCCCGTCAGCGTATCAAAGCGCGCAAGATGTGATATCTTGTCTGCGGACTCCCGTTGTTCGGTGACATCCGAGCCCACACCCCGAAATCCGAGAAAGGCTCCGTCCTCCGCATGTCTCGGAGATGCCGACAGTTCCCACCATCGAGTGACGCCTTTGAAGGTAACCGGCACAATCAGATTGCTGAAAGATTCGCGCTTTTTCAGCCTTTCCGCCAGATCGTGAAGTGCGTCTGGATATTGTCCCTGTTCCCAGGCATCTCCAGCGATCAGTTTCAACAAGGGCTGCCCCTCGATAACCTTGGCGTCTTCACCAAGCGCATAAGCGAAGCGCGGCGAAACGTGCGTAGCGCATCGTGACGTATCAGTCTGCCAAAGCCAATCCGCCCCGCTGTCTTCGAATTCACGCAACAGCAGACTGACAGTTTCTGATTTTTCCTGGACGATGCTGTTTGCCACCTCGAACAATATCTGCGCGCGTGCAGAACGCAGGCATGCCATGATTAACAGCGCGCCGATGCCTCCAGCGGCCACAGCCAGATAATATCCGCCGTGATAGACGAAGCCGAGCCCAGCGCAAAAACTGGTTATGCCAATGAAAATTGTCGCCGCCATCGGAGCGGTCGGCAAAAGCAGCGAGGCATAGACCATCATGCCAAGTACAATCGACCACAGCCCTAGCATTTCCATTATAGTGCCGCTGGTTCCCATGAAGCCGAACGCAGATCCCCACATTGTCGCAGTAATCGCGGAATGTGTATTCAGCCGCCGGACGTCTTCGCGATTGAGTTGCGGTCGGTCCCACACCCATTTGGTGCCGAATTGATGAAAAGAAAAAAGGTGAAATGCACCAAACAGGGCCGCCCATGTGGTCGTTGCCCAAACCGGCGCGATCCCGCGGTACATCAATATGGCCATTATGGCGCAAACCAGGTTCAATCCAACCCGTAATGTCGTACGTTGACGCATGCTGCGTGCCTGAATTCCGCGCATCACATCGCCATCCAGACCCACAGGTTCGGCAAGGCCTAACAATGCCTTGAAGGACAGTTCGTTCGGCAGCTCAAGATACACTTCTTTTTTGGTCACTCGCCGGTTGTAGCGACCGAACCTTACCCAAAGGTAATCAGCGCCGCAAAAACGCGGCAAGACGATGTAAATTTTTCAAGGAAAATCAACGATTGCGAGGCTTTACCGGATATTAACCAACCAACGTCATGCAACCGTTTTCAAAGGGTCAGTTCAGCGCGCTCAGGCGGCAATTGCGTAAGGTTGAATCTCACCCGACAAATACAGGTTACGTGCCTTCGCGCGGCTCATTTTGCCCGAGCTGGTACGCGGTAATGTGCGAGGCGGAACAAGTTCGACCACGCAGTTCATGCCGGTAACCGAGCGTACCTTGTCGCGGATCTGCTCGCGCAATTTTATGCGCTCTGCCTCGTCGGTGGTGCGGCACTGGACGAGCACAGCCGGGGTCTCTTCGCCGCCGGGCGTTGTCACCGAAAACGCAGCAATATCACCCGCCTTGAAGCCCGGAAGCTGCTCCACAGCCCATTCAATATCCTGTGGCCAGTGGTTCTTGCCATTGATGATAATCATGTCCTTGGCGCGTCCGACGATGTAAATATAGCCGTTCGATAGATAGCCCATATCGCCGGTGTCGAGCCAGCCATTGACCAAGCATGCGTCGGTCGATTCCTTGTCGCGGAAATATTCCTTCATCAGTGACGGCCCGGTACACCACACCTTTCCAATGGTTTTGTCAGCCAAGGGACGCCCATTCTCGTCGCGGATCTCGATGGTCATGTCCTTCACCGCTTTGCCGCAATTAACAATTGCGCGATAACGGGTGGGCCGGTCCGCAGCGCCAGCATGGCCTGTCAGTTCGGTTTCCTCAACCAGCTCAACCTGGATGCCCTCACCTGGCGGCATGATCGATACTGCCAATGTGGTTTCAGCCAGGCCGTAGCTTGGTAGGAACGATGACGCCTTGAACCCCGCGTCACCGAATGCATCGACAAACGCCTGCATCACATCGGGCCGGATCATGTCCGCGCCATTGCCCGCAAGTCGCCACTTCGACAGGTCGAAACGGTCATTAACATGGCTCTGGCTCGAAATTCGCCGTGCGCAAATGTCATAGCCGAATGTCGGCGAGTAACTGATAACCGTACCATCGGCAGCGCTGATCACATCCAACCACGCCAACGGACGACGAGCAAAGTCCTCCGTCTTCATGTAATCGGTCGACACTTGATTTGCCACAGGCGAGAGGAAGCAACCAACCAGGCCCATGTCGTGATACCAGGGCAGCCATGATACACAGCGGTCGCTTTGCTGCACTTCCATGCCATGCGAGTGCGCAGACAGATTGTTGAGCAGCGCTTTGTGCGTCACCGCTACACCATGCGGGAAACGGGTAGAGCCGCTGGAATATTGCAGATAGCAAATCTCATCCGTCTGCGCCGGTGGCAGTTCGGCCTTAAGCGCAATGCGATCGCCGAAGCTTTCCCAGTCGATGCCCTCAACGCCACAATTGCTCGCAGCCTCGCCAGCCATGCTCGCCAGTTCGGATGGATAAAAAAGGATCTTGGGATCACAGCTCTTCAACTGCACCGACAGCTGGTCGACATAGCTTTCCTTACCGCCGAATGACGTCGGAAGGGGCAATGGCACCGGCCATGCACCAGCATAAATACAGCCAAAGAACAAAGCAGCAAAATCGGTTCCGGTTTCGGCAACCAGCGCAATCCGGTCGTCCTTGCGGATGCCGTGGCTGATCAGGCGATACGCCATTTTCAGCGCATCGTCGCGCATTTCGGAATAAGGATAAGGTCGCGCCAATGCGCCGCGCATGTCATGAAAATTGAGCCCGCGCTTGCCGGTTGCGGCATAATCGAGCGCTTCGCCCAAGGTTGCAAAATCGGAAAGACGACGCGGCAAATCGTCCTGCGTCGGCGTGCTCACGAGTTCGCTCATATATTATCCCATAGCTTCCGGGCCAAAAGCTTGCGACCAAAGGCCCGATGTTACATTTTTGTTATGCTCAAGCCTTACGCGCCGATACCAGTTCAAAATTCGACCCGACTGTGGCAAGAATAGGGCGTGAAAAATGGGTCATCCGCCAAAAAGCCTGCACCACCGCTGAATGACGAGCGGTTGCGTAACCTGGCGCTGCATTATGTCGGCAAATATGCGACAACCCAGGCAAAGCTTGGAACCTATCTACTGCGTAAAATCCGCGAGCGCGGCTGGGACGGAGAGCGACGCACCGATGTCGCCGCGTTGGTCGAGCAATTTGCCGAATTGGGCTATATCAACGATGCGCAATTCGCCGAAGCGCGCAGCCGTGCCTTTGTCCGGCGCGGTTATGGCGAACGACGATTGAACGAAGATCTGCGCGCCGGCGGCATCGGCGATGCAGACGCTGTTCCCGCAAAAGAGCATATGGCAGAAAGCATATTCGTCACCGCTGAAAACTTCGCGCGGCGCAAGCGCCTTGGCCCTTTTGCCAACGCACCTGCACCGCCCGAAAAACGCCAAAAGCAACTGCAGGCTTTCCTGCGCGCTGGTCATGGGTTCGAGGTTGCGAGGCGCTTTGTGAATGCCGATCCGGGAGACGTTATCGAAGAAGAATGAGGTACATTCGCGAACGAAATTCAATGGATGCGCGCGTAATTCTGGCTTCACTGGAACCAAATGCACCGCTGCGCGATTTGCTATGCGACCTAATAATTTCAGGAGCAGAAAATGAAAATTCTCATGGTTCTTACATCGCATGATCAGCTGGGCGATACCGGTAAGAAAACCGGCTTCTGGCTGGAGGAATTTGCCGCGCCTTATTATGTTTTCCATGATGCCGGGGCCCAGATCACGCTCGGCTCGCCCAAGGGCGGTAAACCACCGTTGGATCCGAAAAGTGATGAGGCGGAAGCGCAAACACCTGCTACCGAAAGATTCAAGAAGGACGCAGATGCACAGGCTGTGTTGGCCAGTACGCACGAGCTCGCCGATATCGATGTGGATTCATTTGACGCCGTCTTTTACCCCGGCGGTCATGGACCATTGTGGGACCTAACTGAGGACACGCACTCGATCCAGATCATCGAGACTGCTATCGCATCAGGAAAACCCGTAGCCGCGGTCTGCCATGCGCCGGGCGTGTTGAAAAACGTCAAAGGCGGCGACGGTAAACCGCTGGTAAGCGGCAAAAAAGTAACAGGCTTCACCAACAGCGAGGAAGATGCGGTTGGGTTAACCGACATAGTACCGTTTCTGGTCGAGGACATGCTAAAGGCCAATGGTGGAATTTATGCCAAAGGCGCGGACTGGAGCGAATTCGTGCTGGAGGACGGCCTGCTGATTACCGGCCAAAACCCCGCATCGTCCGAAAAAGCGGCGCAGATGTTGCTTCAAAAGCTGGCGTTACAACCCGCTTAGTCGTAAACCCGATCTGCCGTTGCCACCGCTTCCGAAGCGCGCAGCGCGGAAATGATCCGCATCAGGTGCGGCAGATCGTGGACCTCGAGATCGACCTCAAAGGTGTGGAATTCGACATCGCGCGCGGTCATGCGCAGGTTGATGATGTTTGCCTTGTGATAGCCGAAAATTCCCGCGATTTCGCCCAGCGTTCCCGGGCGGTTGTGGATGATGACACGTAGCCGCGCCGACGCGCCCTCACTGCCCTGCCCCCAGCTTAGATCCACCCAGTCAGCATCTACGCCGCTCGCGAGGCGATCACATTCGATGGTGTGCACCTCGACAGGCTGGCCGGGCAAACGCAGCCCGACAATGCGGTCGCCGGGGATCGGGTGACAGCAATCGCCGAGATGATAGCCGACGCCGGGGGTCAGCCCACGGATCGAGATGGCGCGCTCCTGACTAGGGAAATCGCCCTCAACGCCATCGGCGTCAAAGCCCGGTACCAGCGCCTCCATCAACGCGCGATCATTAATCTTCCCCGCGCCGATGCGATGCATCAACTCCTCGTCATCTTCGAGCTTCAGCCGTTTCACCGCAGCATCGAGTGCCTTCTTGCCGATCTTGGCTGGCATCCGCTCGGCGATTTCTTCGTACAGCTTGCGCCCGATGGCGACCAGTTCGTCGCGTTCTCTATGCCGCACATGGCGGCGGATTGCGGCGCGCGCTTTGCCGGTGGTAACAAAGTTCAACCAAGTGGGCTGCGGCTCTTGTGCCTTTGATTTCAGGATTTCAACCATGTCGCCATTGTTGAGCTGCGTGCGCAAAGGCACATGGCGGCCATTGACCTTAGCCCCAACCGTCTTGTCGCCAAGATCGGTGTGCACCGCATAGGCGAAGTCCACCACCGTCGACCCCTTGGGCAGCTGATGCAACGCGCCCTTAGGCGTGAAAGCGAAAATGCGGTCTTGATACATCGCCATCCGCGTGTTTTCGAGGACGTCTTCGGGATCATGGCTGGTCTCGAGAATTTCGATGAGGTCGCGCAGCCACCCGGCCTGACCGTCCGGCGTGCCGGCCTGCTTGTAGGCCCAGTGCGCGGCGAAGCCATATTCACTGCTGCGGTGCATCTCCTGACTGCGGATTTGTACCTCCACGCGCATGTTTTTAGCGAACATGATCGTTGTGTGGATTGATTTATACCCATTGCGCTTGGGCGTCGAAATGAAATCCTTGAACCGCCCCGGCACCATCTGCCAGCGGCGGTGGAGCACGCCCAAAGCGCGGTAACAATCTTCCTCGGTCTCGGTAATCACCCGAAACGCGTTGATATCGGTCAGCTGTTCGAACGCGACATGGCGTTCCTGCATCTTCTTCCAGATCGAATAAGGATGCTTTTCGCGGCCCGAAATCTTGATTTTCAGCCCCGCTTGCTCCATTTCCCAAGCGATAGTCTGGTTGATCTGGTCGATCTCGACATCGGCCTTGTCACGGATTTGTTTCAGGCGCCCGGTAATGGTCTTGTAGGCGTCGGGCTCAAGCTGCTCGAACGCCAGCAACTGCATCTCGCGCATATATTCGTACATGCCGATCCGCTCGGCCAGCGGCGCATAGATGTCCATCGTCTCCTTGGCGATGCGGCGCCGCTTTTCGGGGCTTTTGATGAAATGCAACGTCCGCATATTGTGCAGCCGGTCGGCGAGCTTGACCAATAACACGCGGATATCGTCCGAAATCGCCAGCAGGAATTTGCGCAAATTTTCCGCCGCGCGCTCATCCTCGGTCTGCGCCTCGATCTTTGATAGCTTGGTAACGCCGTCAACCAGCCGCGCAACCTCTGGCCCGAACCGCGCCTCGACGTCTTCGATTGAGGTCAGCGTGTCTTCCACGGTGTCGTGGAGCAACGCGGTGATGATCGTGTCCTCATCCATTTTGAGGTCGGTCATCAGGCCTGCAACCTCGACCGGATGGCTGAAATACGGGTCGCCTGACGCCCGCTTCTGCGCGCCGTGCATTTGGACCGTATAGACATAGGCGCGGTTCAGCCGGTCCTCATCGACATCGGGATCATAGGCCCGCACCCGCTCAACCAGTTCATATTGCCGCATCATACCTGCCTAGGTTGGGTCATTTACGCTGCGATGCAACAGGAAAATGGTTTTGGAGCCGACAAACAAAAACGCCGGAAGGATATCCTTCCGGCGCTGAGGGGTTTCGGCTCTCTGTCGCCAAAGACTTGGCGATTGGGGTAAGGGGGAGAGAGGAGCCGAAAAAATCCTATCTGAAGATATTGTAGGTTGCCGCGATTTCTTAACCGGCGGATGAAAGCATCCGCCTCGAAATCGCTGTTAGTTCTTCGCAATCACTTCCTTCTTGTTGCCGTTGCAAGCGGCAAGCTCATCGGCGGTGAAAACGCGGTCGCCAGCGCTGAACGCCGATACTTCGCCGAATTCACGCGCGATGCTGATGCACATATTCTTGGGCGCGGTCGATGCCATCGGCGCGCGGCAGGCGGTGCCTTCGCACTTCACGAATACGCTGCGCAGCAATTCCTGCTTAGACGCGGCTGGCTGGGCCAGTTCGACCTGATAGTAAGGGCCTTTGGCAGTGGCGGCTTCGGCCTGACCTGCAACACCGAACAAAAGCGAAGTGCTCAAAACAGCGGCGGCGGCAAGGGTGCCCAGACGGGCGGAAACATGGGAGAGGGTCATAATCTTATTCCTTTTTAGCTTTGCTAAGTCTGCAAAACGCTGGCCGGAACTTTTGCGCCTTTACCTTCGTTTTGCGCCTCTGGAAAACCAGTTGCGAATCACTACCTATTAGATTAGGTTTCTAGTTGCAACTTAAAACTGATTATCAGTTGATTTTTTTTCGCAAGCGGGTCACGCTCCCTTTTAGAGGATGAGTATATGGGTGAATTACGAGAGTCGTTGCAGGATATTGCCGAATGTGGCCTGCCTAATGCTTTGGAGGCCATGGGCGAACGATGGTCGTTCATGATCCTGCGCGCCGCATTCAACGGCGTTCGCCATTTTGAGGAGTTCCTCTCTGAAATCGGCATCGCACGAAACATTCTTGCCAACCGGCTTACGCGCCTGACCGAGAGTGGTATCCTTCATCGTACCCCCTGCCCCGATGATCGTCGCAAGGTGGAGTATCGCCTTACCGAAAAAGGCCTTGAGCTGTTGCCGGTGATGATCGCGCTTCGTCAATGGGGGGAGAAATTTGGCACGGGGGTTCCCTCTAACCCTGTCCTTGTCGACGAGCGTGACCGCCAGCCAATCCTGCCCGTCACCATCCGCAGCCATGATGACCGGGTGCTCGGCCATATGGACCTGTGCTGGATGAATTCAGCAGATATCAAGGCGATAAGCGCCGAAGCCAATGCCGAACATGACGACCGGGTAAGGAAATTGAGCGCCATCTGAGTCGTGCTATTGACACTACCGAAAGCAGGCATTGAAATTTTGTTGCGAATCTGTTACACTGCGTATCGACAGGCCGAAAACGGTCAAGGTTTGCATTGACTATCTTGTCAGGTGAACAAATGGCGCAAGGGACGAACTGACCAGTCTTATGGGCAACTACGCGTTGCCGACAAAGCGAAATTCTCCCGAATAATCAGAAAGGGTCCGAACATGACGTCCAACGCGGCGATATTTGATGTAGGCGATTATGTAGTTTATCCAAAGCACGGCGTGGGCCGCGTAATCGAACTTCAGGATTCCGAAATCGCAGGCATGCAGCTGCAGCTTTATGTGCTGCGCTTCGAAAAAGAAAAAATGACCCTTCGCGTTCCTTTCAACAAGGCCGAAGGCGTTGGTATGCGCAAGCTGTCATCCGACAAGACGCTGAAGGAAGCGATGCACACGCTGACCGGCAAGCCACGCGTCAAGCGCACCATGTGGTCGCGCCGCGCGCAGGAATATGAAGCGAAGATCAACTCGGGCGACCTGGTATCGATTGCCGAAGTCACGCGCGACCTGTTCCGGCCGGACGACCAGCCCGAGCAGAGCTATTCCGAACGCCAGATTTTCGAAGCGGCTTCAAGCCGTTTGGCACGCGAGCTTGCTGCGATGGAAAAGACAGACGAGAAAGCTGCATTGCAGAAGATTTTGGTCATCCTGAACGAAGCGGCGCCGCAATATTACGAAAAAGCCGAATAACAAGTTTCCTTACCGGAAAATCTGAAGGGCGTCGGAAACGGCGCCCTTTTTTTTTGGCTACTGGATTGGGTGCGTGACCGACTTGCCAGGTTCAAACTTGGTTTTGGCAATGTTGATCCAGCTTTGATATTTTGCGACATTTACCGACACTGACGGATTGTCCTTGGCCCCGCAACCGACCGCCCAAGACACAATGCCGACCTGAACCGTCTTGCCGCCTTCAATACCCGTAATCGGCCCACCGCTGTCCCCCTGACAGGTAAATACATGCTCACCCCTCCTTGCTGCTGCCGAATCCGATGGCGTTATCGCGCACAGCATGAAGTCGGTTACCTTGCCATATCCGGCCCGCTTGCTGCAGGTCTGACGGTCGATAAGCTGCATTTCGCCTTCGTGCAGATCGGCCGGGTTGCGCTGCACCTCATTGTTGCTGGTAATCCGCGCAACGTGGCCCTCGGTTTCTTCCATGAAGCCCCACCCATACCATTTCACCCTGCCGCTCGGCGCTGGTGGCCGTGCCGCAGGCGTGATCGGCCGAACCGATTTGGTGTTCTGCGCCAACGTGCTGGCATCCGGCTTGATCCGCAAAAGCGCGATGTCGTTCAATTGACTGCCCGCTTTGTAATCCTTGTGAACAACGATAGAGTCGATGGCATAGGTCGTGCCCCCATATCGCAGGTTCAGTGTACCCAGTTTCACGCGGCGAAACTTGAGCGCATTCTGACGCAAGACCGGCCCGGCGAAGGGTTCGCCGGCAACGCAATGCGCGGCGGTTAGCACGATATATCGGTCCCGATCCTGACCGATTACAGACCCGCCGCAGCGATGCGTCTTCTCATGCTGCGCCCAAGCAACCTTGCCCAACGCAGCACTGGCGCGCAGCGAGGCCGGGGTATTGCTGTCGGTGGAATATAGTTGAACCTGCCAAGGGGCGGTAAACAATGATGCAACAGCCTTGCCGCCGCCGCCGCTGTATGACTTTCTGGTTGGAGTAGACAACACCGATATATTCCATGCTTCAGGAATATCCATTATGCCCCCGTCGCGGCTCGCAAGCACATTCAGGTCGACCGGCTGATCCGATGAAATGACGGCAATATGTTGCCCGTTGCGCTGGTCTGAATAAAGTCGGGAAGTACCGGGGTTCAAGGTAAACCGCGTCGCAGGTTTTTGGGAATCCTGGAACCGCATGCTAAATTGATCAATCCTGACCAGCGCAATATGAAGCGCAGCCGGCAGCGTGTTGCGGATCATAAGCTTAGGGGTAGTGTCACAAGCGTCTGCCTCGGTGGCCGCCGAACAATCGTCCATCTGTAACGCTGCATCGACGCCCTTTCGCGCCTTTCCACGAAAGGCCAGCAAACGACGCGCCCACAATATTTGTTGAAGCTCTCCATTTAACTGGGTTGCCAGTGACGCATCGTCCAGACTGCCGACAACCACTGGCAAATGATAGCTGTAGATAAATCTAGCGGTGGCAAAACGCTGGTACATCCGCACAATACGTTCGTCCGAGCCATCATACCGCCGCACACCGGCGTCATCATAACTCACCATTTCGCGATTGGGAATCAGGACCAGCGTTTGCGGAAAGTCGGGATAGCGGGCGATCAGATAGTCGGCCTGCTCTTTCGATGGACTGACACGCACGTTGGGATTGGTTGCCAACAGCGCTTCGATCGTCGCGCGGTCCCCGGCAATCGAGTCAGCAAACGCCACCGCGACATATTCATTCGACAAAGGCGTTTCGGCAACCGATTCTGCGGTGCAGTCGTCACCAATGATACAGCCTTCCAGATTTTCCTCTGCAAGTTGCTGCGCTCCGAATGATGCCTGCGGCAACAACAATACAGCCATCAGGATCAGTGCAGTCCGGATTGTCGGGAATCCCTTCATTGCGCATGCCTTTCAACCCAGCTTCAGCAAGTTGCCTCGTTGAGATAGCTGTGTGGCTGCGACCCTACACAAAGAAAATTTATCCTATTTTTGACAGAAGTATACATGATTTTGGGCATGTTGGCGGTGATGCACGAGGCGCAGTAATTTTGCGCGATACCGCCTAACGCCCTTAATGACATGTCGCCGGTGCGGCCTTAGGCAGCCTGCATGGCAAAGGTTATAATCTGGTACGACGGCAGTTGCCCGCTCTGCACCCGCGAGATCACGTTGATGCGGCGGCTCGACTGGCTGGGAGTCATCGAATTTCACGATGTGTCGCCGCCCGATGCGGCTTGTCCGTTGGACCGGCAGGAGTTGCTGGCGCGCTTCCATGCAAGCGAGAATGGTGTGATATTATCAGGAGCTGCCGCATTTGCGGCAATGTGGCGAGCGATCCCGCTGCTTAAGCCACTGGGCCATATGGCCCGCAGTCCTGCGGTTCTACGCATACTCGAATGGCTTTACGTTCGTTTCCTTGTTGTCAGACCGCAAATTCAGCGTGCACTACGAAAAGACATCAGGTCCAACTAACCAGAAGTAACGAAGGTGAAATCAGCACGAATCCGTTGCGGATATAGCCTAACGCAGCTCTTCAATCACCTGCAGCCGCGGAGTATTTGTATCATATTTGGCAAGCACCCGGCACGGTTTGGCGTCGGGTGGGCAATGTTGCGCCACCCTGGGCTCGGCAGTTACCCTGTCGGGTAAAGCCGGCGCTCGATATTTACGCGGCGGCTGTCTCTTTTTCGGTACCGTTAGGACCGCGCTTGTCCAGCCGCTTTGTCCCTTGCTATCGACGAACTGGACCAACACTCCATTCGCGGCGAATGCGGTAACAGTGCATTCTGAACCGGAGGCCTCACGGCACTGCGCCAAAACTTCTTCGGCAGCCGCTTCGAAATTCTGCTTTCCGCTGATCAGCCAGCTTTTATGCTGCGCGCTTGTCGACGCGGATTCCGGTTGAGCTAATAATGCCCAGTTATGTCGTTTGATAGGCTTAACGGGGAACATATCATGCGAAACATCCCCCCAGCTCGGGTCCGCACTTTTTGGAACAAACCCTTGCAAAACATAGGTCTCATACTCGCACCCAAAAGAGCGCTCCATGCACATTTCGGCCAATGCCTTGTATCTCAGTTCGACATTCTCAAACAGCGATGTTCCCACCGGGACCTCGCCACCGGATTTTATCCAACGCAGTCCCATTGCATCGGTGGCGACACCCAATGGCCCGTATCCATACACCGTATCGGAAATCGTACAGCCCTTCCCCATGTCGGCGGTGCAAGCTTCCATAACGCGCTTGTTGGCAGCCTCAGCCGTCCAGTGCCCGCGGGACACCCAATATTCCGACGTGTCGATATGCGTGGCGGCGGCCATATAGCTCGGCTGAATTTCGACAGGTGGGGCCGCCGGACGACTTGGTTCTTCATCTCCAGGCCCTTCATCACTGCCGCTCACGGGACCCATTGGCGCGCACGCGATATAATCTCTGCCGCCGGTTTGAAAGTATCCGGGCGGACACTGGCCTTCGGCTTTGGCCGGTACCGATGTTGCGCAGAATAAAACTGCGCTGATTATTAGCACGAACAATGCATATAATGCAGCGGCTCTAGATGGGCGTTCGAACGTCATATCGAATCCTTGTTAAGCGCGAGATTTCTGCCAGATCGGAGTCGCATATCACCAACCGATACAGCGCGAGCCGCAGCAATCAAGCTCATCACAGGAACCGGTACATCTGGCGTCCAATTCCATGATATTCAAATTGTGTTGCGATGGACCTACATCTACTGTATTATCACGACAATACACATTGGAGACTCCACCAAAATGAAATCCCCGTTCATTCTTCTCCCACTCGCTGCGCTGGCAGTTTCGGGCTGCAGCTTCGACGTCGATGCCGAGGACAAGCGTATCACGTCCGATGGCAAGACCATCTCTACCACTGCCGCGACCACTGGTTCATTCACGAAAGTCGAGGCGGTCGGGCCGGACAATATTGTATTTGTCGCCGGCAACGCTTTCAGCATCAAGGCGGAGGGCGATGCGGATGCGATCGCCAAGCTGCGCTATGCAATGGACAATGGCACGATAATCATCGGCCGCGAAAAGGGCAAATGGTGGGGCAAGGACAGCCAGAGCGTCACGGTTACCATCACTGCGCCGGCGCTGACCGCCGCCTCGCTGGTCGGATCGGGCGATTTTACCGCAGACCGGATGACTGGAGACAGCCTCTCAGTCAAACTCGCAGGATCGGGCGACGCCGATATTCGCGACGTCACGGGAAAAAGCATCAAGGGTGAGCTTGCGGGTACAGGCGACGTCCGCCTTGCCGGCAAAGTCGAGCGCGCCAAATTTTCGGTCGCTCGCACTGGCGACATCGATGCCTCGAAACTCGCCAGCGTTGATGCCGAGGTGTCGATTGCGGGAACCGGCGACGTACGCCTCAGTGCGACCGGCACCGTCGATGCCAGTATCGCGGGTACGGGAGACATTAGCGTTACCGGTGGTGCGAAGTGCAAAACATCGAGCATCGGGTCGGGCAAAGTCAGTTGCGGGTGAGCATGAGCGCACAGGCGTGAACGGCTGGTGGGACCGGCATGTTGTTCCGTGCCTGATCGGCTGCGCCTGCCGCCAGCCTGCGGTGATGAAGGACCGGTCGCGCGTGGTGCCGTTGGCGTCGGGCGATGTACTGGAGCTTGGCTGCGGCGGTGCGGCGAATTTGGCCTATTATGATTGGTATCGGGTAAAAAGCCTGTCGGGCATCGACCCTTCGCCCGAGCTTCTTGACCGTGCCCTTGTCGAACTTGCTGATCTCGGCCGCAGCGCAAATTTCGTCGCTGGCGTGGCCGAAGCGCTCCCCTTTGCCAGCGATAGTTTCGACACGGTGGTAACGACCTTCACGCTGTGTTCGGTACAAGACACAGTCGCTGCGCTGTCCGAGGCGAAGCGCGTACTCAGGCCCGGTGGGCGGTTGCTCTTTGTTGAGCACGGCCTTGCCCCCGATGCCGCGCCCGCAAAATGGCAATCCCGGATTGAGCCCGTATGGAAACACATCGCTGGCGGTTGTCATTTGACCCGGCCAGTTACAAGCGCCATATCCGCCGCAGGTTTCGTGTGCGATGTGCCTCACGGGCATTATATGAAGAGGACTCCAAAATGGCTGGGCTGGGTCGAATTTGGCGAGGCAAGATTGGCCGATTAAGCGCCGCGATGCTGTTTGCGGCCGTGTCGCTTGGCGCGCAACCTGCGAGCGCGGTCGAGCGCAAACTGTTGATTGCCAGTTTCGAAAATATCCAGGTCATCGGCGACATCAATGTGACCGTGCAGACCGGGAAATCCCCGTCAGCCATAGCCAGCGGCGACAAACGCGTTCTCGAATCGCTGAAGCTTGAGCGCGTCGGGATGACGTTGCGTATTAGACTGCAAGACATCGTCAACAACAATAAGGGCGTCCCAATAACTGCGCCGTTGCAGGTGACGCTGACCACCCAGGCGATCAAAGACATTACCCTGAGTGGCAACGGGACGTTGAAAGTTTCGCAGGTAAAGCAGCCGAACCTAACACGAATGCTAATCGCCGGAAATGGCTCGGTTTCGATTGGCAGTCTGATTGCCGACCAGTTTACAGCCAATATCAACGGAAATGGCAAAATCGAGATCGGCAGCGGCGTAACGCGCGATGCACGCGTGACCATCGACGGCGCAGGCACTTTTCAAGGCGCGGGCGTAAAAATGCGCAAGTTGCGGCTTGAGCATATCGGCAATGCAGTTTCGACAGCGACCGTTGAGGAAGGCACGGATATTTACAATCGCGGATCGGGCAATATCACGATTGGTGGTAAGGGCACCTGCTTCATTAAACTGGCGGGCGCTGCCGCCATCAACTGCGCAAAGATTGAAACAGGATCTGGCAAATGAATGGCATGCGGATAATCAAATATAGCGGGATTATCGTCGCCCTGATGCTGGGCGGCTGCACGTTACCAGCCTCAGGCGGCACCGAAGTTGGCGGCTGTTCGGCGGGCGCGGACGCTGGCCAATCGCCGGCTGGACTGACCCAGACTACCCTGTGCATCACCAGCGGCGCGAAGACCCGCGCGTTCACCGTAGAAATCGCAGGTAGCTCGATGGAACAAGCCAAGGGTTTGATGTTCCGGACCGAACTGGCAGACACGGCAGGAATGATCTTTCCGTTTGCCGAGCCAAGGGTCGCAAGCTTCTGGATGAAGAACACCGTCATTCCTCTCGATATCATTTTCATTCGTTCCAACGGAACGATTGAAAGCATCGCCGAGAATACTGTTCCCTATTCAACCTCTCCGGTGGCTGCGGGCGAACCGGTTACCGCTGTTCTCGAACTGCGCGGCGGATTGACTGCTGAACTAGGAATAGCAGCAGGTGACAAGGTCGTCTGGCGAGGCAAATAGCGCCCAAATAGGGATTGCGCGAAGCAACGCTTCGCCCTAATCGCGGGCCATGGGAATCCTTGGAAAAATCTTCACCTGGTGGGATGGTGCCACCATCGGCACTGCGCTCTACAGCTGGCGCAAGGGTAAGTCTGTGGGGGAGGATTCTGCCGGTAACACTTATTATCAGTCGGCAGACGGCAAGCGCCGGTGGGTTATCTATAACGGTGCCAACGACGCAAGCCGCGTTTCGCCCGACTGGCATGGCTGGCTGCACGGCACGCATGACGGCGATCCTGAAAGCTATTTGCCGCCGGTGCGTTCCTTTGAGGCACCTGCCGTTCCTAATCTGACCGGCACCGACGCTGCCTATCGCCCGGCTGGCGCTATCGAGCGCGGCGGGCACCGCGCCCGGGCCACCGGCGATTATGAGGCATGGAGTCCCGACGCATCATGACGTTTCGGCGTGGTCTGTTGCTGATGCCATTTTTGGCCGCACTGGCCGCGTGCGGTTCGTCCGATAATCAGGAAGAAGCACTTGCGCCGATAAAGTCAGGCAAAGCACAACAGGCAACCGACAAGATTGTGGTCGCACAAGGCGAAACGCTCGGAACGCCGATGGCCGAGCGGGTTGCCGTTCTTGGCCTGCTGAATAAACGCAACGGCCAGACACGCGATATTGAATTGAAACCCGGTGAAGCCATCCGCTTTGGCAAGGTCGTGGTCCGGCTGCGCGCCTGCGAGAAGACCGCACCGTGGGAAACCTATCCCGACGAGGGCGCATTTGTTCAACTTATTGTCAACGAACGTCCACCCGGCACGACCGAGGCCGAACGCTGGCGGACAGTATTTTCTGGTTGGCTGTTCAAGGAAAACCCGGCGGCCAATGTTGTCGAACACCCGATTTATGACGTCTGGGTCAAGACCTGCAAGATGAGCTTCCCGGGCGAAGAAGAAGCGGTCGAGGAAAAATCTTCCGAAGACGCCGCGCCTGCTGCCAAGAAGCCGTCCAGCGCACCCCAGTCGCCCGCGCCTGCAGCACCTGCCGCAGAAGAAGGCGATGGCGAGGACACGACCGAGGCCTGATAGGCCAAACCAAGCGCAGCTTCCAGTCGGACCAGATAATCGTCCTGTGATATTTCAATCGCTCCCAGGCTCGACAGATGGTCAGTCATGAACTGGCAGTCGAGCAGTTCGAACCCGCCGACCTTCATTCGCGCCACCAGCCACGCCAGCGCGACTTTCGACGCATCGGTCGCTCTGGAAAACATGCTTTCGCCGAAAAACGCCCTTCCCATCGCCATACCATAAAGTCCGCCGACAAGATTACCGTCCAGCCAGCATTCCACGCTATGTGCGTGCCCCATCCGGTGAAGATTGCAAAATGCGTCCTCAATATCAGGATTAATCCATGTATCGCGCCGGTCGTCGCGCGATTCTGCGCAAGTGGCGATGACCTGCGCAAAGACACGGTCCGCCGTAACGACAAACCGCTCCTGCCGGATCGTCTTTGCCAGCGACTTAGACAGGCGAAACCCTTCGAGCGGCAAAATTGCGCGTTGTTCGGGTTCTATCCAGAATGTATCGGGGTCATCACGCGCATCTGACATCGGGAAAATGCCATTGGCATAAGCGCGCATCAGCAAATCCAGATCGATTGGCACAGGAATCCCTTCTTTCGACACCCTATCTCGAATTGCGCCATCGCATGCAATGGATTATAGCCCGGTCATCTACCCCCGGCAGTGTCGAGTCCTTGGACCAGCGCCGCCGGGGATTATTGTTTCAAGCAAAGACAGGGACCGCACATGACCCGCCGCCGTAAAATCTATGAAGGCAAGGCCAAGATACTTTATGAAGGCCCCGAACCTGGCACGCTGATTCAGTATTTTAAGGATGATGCGACCGCATTCAATGCCCAGAAAAAGGGTACGATTGCAGGAAAAGGCGTAATCAACAACCGCGTTTCGGAGCATGTGTTCACACGGCTTAGCCATATCGGCATCCCGACCCACTTCATCCGCCGCCTCAACATGCGCGAGCAGCTGATCCGTCAGGTCGAGATTGTCCCAATCGAGGTTATCGTCCGCAATGTTGCTGCCGGCACCTTGTCCAAGCGGCTTGGTATCGAGGAAGGCACACCCCTTCCGCATACATTGCTCGAATATTGCTACAAGGACGACAGTCTGGGCGACCCGCTGATTGCTGAAGAGCATATCGCGTGCTTTGGCTGGGCGACGCAGGAGGAAATGCAGGACATCTCCTCGATGGCAATCCGCATCAACGATTTCATGTGCGGTATGTTTGCCGCAATCGGCATCCGTCTTATCGATTTCAAACTGGAATTCGGTCGCCTGTTCGACGGTGATTTCTCGCGCATCATCCTTGCCGACGAGATCAGCCCCGATGGCTGTCGCCTTTGGGACATCGAAACCGGTGAGAAGCTCGACAAGGACCGCTTTCGCCGTGATCTTGGCGGCGAGGCTGAGGCTTATCAGGAAGTTGCACGCCGTTTGGGTCTGATGCCGGAGGAAACCGAAGGCGCAGTGCTCGATATGGTGAGCCACCGCTTGCGCAAGGGCAAATAGCGCTAGGTGACAAAAAGCAGGTTTATCGGCGGCTGGATTGCGGCGTTCCTGACGCTTGCGAGCCCTGCATTTGCCGCGCCTGACAAGGCTCCACCCGGCGCCGAACGTACGGCGCCGTGGAATGCAGAAACGTCGGACCTCGAACCCGATAGCAGCATCATATACGGCAAACTACCGAATGGCTTGCGCTACGCCATCCGCCCCAATCAACGGACACAAAATCAGGTTCTTGTCCGAATGGCACTCGATTTCGGGTCAGCTGCCGAAGCGGAGAACGAGCAGGGCCTCGCGCATTTCATCGAGCATATGGCATTCAATGGCACCACGAATGTCGCAGAAGGCGAGATGGTCAAAATGCTCGAACGGCTCGGGCTTTCTTTCGGCGCCGATACCAACGCTTCAACAGGCTATACCCAGACACAATATAAGCTCGACCTGCCCAAGGCCGACCCGGCTCTCATCGAACGATCATTATTTCTGATGCGAGAAACTGCCAGCGAATTGCTCTTCAATCCCGACGCAGTGAACCGCGAACGCGGGGTCGTGATAGCGGAAATGCGGGAACGTGAGAATTTCGGTTTCCAGAGCGCACGGGCGGCAAATAGCCTGTTTTATCCCGACACCTATTTCTCGACGCGCTATCCCATCGGCAAGTTGAATGTGCTCGAAACCGCGCCAGCCGAGCGGATGAAGGCGTTATACCAAAAATGGTACCGCCCCGACCGGACCAAAATCATTGTTGTGGGGCCGGTGGATACTGCAGCTATCGAGCGCGAGATTGTAGCCAAGTTTTCGAGCTGGAAGGCTGATAGTAGGCCGCTTGGCGACATCGAAACTTGCACCGTCGATATCAATCGCAAAATTTCGGCAGGCAGCTTTACCCATCCTGAAATCGGCGAAGCGATAGGCGTGCAACAAATCATTTCCGACAAGGTGCGCCCAGATTCGGTGGATCGGGCGTTGACCGAGTTGAAGATGCAGATCGCAGCGTCGATAATTTCGCAGCGGATGAGTAGGCGCTCGCGTGATGAAGACGTACCGTTTCTGGGCGGCGGCCTGACTTTTGATATCGGATTTTGCGACCAATATGCACGTATCGGCTTTACCGCGTCGGGCAAGGACGGCAGCTGGCGAGAACTTTTGCCCTTTACCGAGCAAATTGTTCGCCAGGCGGTGCAGCATGGATTTTCTGTCACGGAAATCGCCGAGCAGATGAGGCGCCTTGATTCAGCTTATGAAAATAATGCGAAGGGCGAAGCTACCAAGACAAGTGGTGCCATAGCCAATGAACTCGTCGGCTTGGACGAGGATGTCCTGAATTCCGCCGGTTACCGGCAGATTCTGTGGCTGCAATTGCGACCGTTCATGACCAAGGCATCTATCGACGCCGAATTTGCCAAATGGTTTGGTCAGCTTGACACGCCGCTTATGTTTTTGACCACAAAGCAAGGTGACGGGTTTGAGACGAAGCAGCTTGTCGAGGCCTATAATGCAAGCCGCTCGCTGGCGGTTGCAGCACCTGTGGCCCGTAATGAGGAGGCGTTCGCATATACCGATTTTGGCCCACCCGGAACTGTGGTCGAAGACAAGCATATCGCTGACCTCGGTATCCGCACCATCCGATTTGCCAATGGTGTTTTGCTCAATCTCAAAAAGACCGATTTTGAGAATAACCGCATCCGCTATGCCCTGCGCATTGACGGTGGCGAGCTGCATTTCGGCAGAACAAAGGCTCCTCTGGCACGCCTGATGGCGGGAGCCTTTGTATCGGGCGGACTCGAGGCGCATGACATCGAGGATTTGCGGTCATTGCTCGCCGGAACCACCGTATCACCCTCCTTTGCCGTGGCCGATGACTATTTCGGAAGCTACGGCGCAATCGCACCCGCCGACCTCGAACGGCAATTGCAGGTCATGGCAGCCTACACAAAATATCCTGCCTATAGCCAGAATGCGCTTCGCCTATACCGACGGCCATTGCCCGAAGCTTATGCGCGGCTCAACGCTACACCGGGTTCAGCCTTAAACATCGAGTCGGCAAAAATCATGACGGGCGACGACCCGCGTTTTGCTCTTGTGCCGTTGGAAACGATGCAATCGCTGGATTTTGTAATGCTGAAAGAGGCTTTGGGCGATGCATTGGTAACCAACAGGCTTGAAATCGCACTCGTTGGTGATGTTGACGAAGAGGCTGCCATCAAGGCCGTCGCGCAAACGTTCGGGGCGCTACCGGAGCGCAAAACTGCCGACAATGCCTACACCGAAGAGCGAAAAACCAGTTGGGCCGAAGTCAGTGGAAATTTTGACATCCCCCATCGTGGCGAACGCAACCAGCTAAGCTGGCGACAGGTATGGCCGACCACCGACGATAGCGACCAGAAAGTGACGCAATCGATGGACTTGCTGGCGCGGATGGTGACGCTTCGCCTGACCGACGAACTCCGCGAGAAGCTGGGTGCAACTTATGGCGGTGGCGCGAGTTCGAACATGTCGAATATCTATCCAGGCCGCGGATCGTTTTCCATTGCGACAACCGGTGATCCCAAAGATCTGGCCGCTATCGAAGCGGCGGTCGATCAAATCATTGCCGAACTGGTTTCCTCACCTGCAGATTCCGATCTGTTCGAGCGCGCACGCAAACCGGTTCTGGAGAGCTACGCCGACTGGAAGAAGCGCAACGATACTTGGATTGGTGTCGCGTCCGAAGCACAGAGCAACCCCAACCGCCTGCACCGTTTTCGCAACAGCGAAGCTTTGTTCAAAACCATTACGGCAAGCGATATATGGGAACTTGCAAAGCTCCATTTGGGAAAGCCCGCCCAGTTCACATTTCGCGCGCTCCCGGACGAGCTCATCACAAATAAATCTGACAACAACAGCGCAGCGACGACAGCGCGCTAAATCTCAACCCTTGGTTTTGTAGCCGCAGACAATACCGAGGATGAAGGCCAGAAACAGACCTAGCTGAACATCGTTATTGGCACCACTGCTCCAGCCAAAAAACTCATGACCAAAAGCGAACAGCCCGATAAACATAGCAGTTGCTAAACCAACCATCAGGTCCTCCGATCGGCATGATTGCCTTCACGACCAACGCATAGTGAACGGACATAGACCGATCACCATCAAATTAGCATTGCCGAACGGAGTTAATTTTGGGTTACGCGCGACCTGCCCTCTTGTTTCATAACGCGCGGCATCTATAGGAGGCAAACGGCCAGCAACATAGGTGACCCCATGAAAACCCACGTCTTTGTTACCCTCAAAAACGGCGTGCTTGATCCGCAAGGGAAGGCCATTCATCATGCGCTGGAAGGTCTCGGCTTCTCGGGTGTTAATGATGTACGCGCGGGCCGACTGATTGAGATTGACCATGAGCCTGGCGTTTCAAAGGCAGACCTCGAAGCTATGTGCAGCAAATTGCTGGCTAATATGGTCATCGAGAATTTCGAGATTGAGCAAACCTGATGCGCGCTGCGGTTATCCAGTTCCCCGGATCCAACTGCGACCGCGACATGGCAGTTGCTATCCGCGATATCATGAATGCCGATACGAGTCTGGTCTGGCACCGCGAAAGCGAATTGCCCCATGGTCTCGACCTGATCGCAATACCCGGTGGGTTCTCGTACGGTGATTATCTGCGTTCCGGCGCGATGGCGGCACGTTCACCTGTAATGCAGGCGGTTGTTGAGGCCGCTGGCCGCGGCGTGCCAGTGTTAGGCGTCTGTAACGGCTTTCAGATATTGACCGAGGCAGGACTGCTACCCGGCGCACTCATGCGCAATGCCGGAATTCGTTTTGTTTGCCGCACCGTCAAATTGACTGTTGAAAACAGCCAATCTTTATTCACCAGCGGATATAATGCGGGTGAAGAAATCAATATTCCGGTCGCGCACCATGATGGCAATTATTTCGCTGATGAGGCAACGCTTGACCGGATCGAAGGTGAAGGCAGGGTGGCGTTTCGCTATGCCGAGCCAGTGAACGGGTCAGCACGTAATATTGCTGGCGTGCTCAACGACTCGGGCAATGTTCTCGGCATGATGCCGCATCCCGAACGCATGATCGAAGCGATGCAGGGGGGGTCAGACGGGCGCCGGTTGTTCGAGGGCCTGATCCGCGAAATCGCCTGAGTGTTCCGTTGCTGCGTTCAACGCTTTCTTGCGTGGCGGAAACAGGAAACGGCCTAATGTTAATATCACCGTGGGCCACAGCATGGTGTTGTAAAGATCGTGAATGCTGGCGTCGATGCTCGCTTCGCCGGGAGCTAAGCCTTTCAGATCGGCATATTCATTAAACAGCTCAGCCGCGAAGACGATTAGCCAGCACCAGATGCTGTCGGGCCGTCGGCGCAATATGATCGCCGACAAAAACAGGATGAGTATGGAACCATGAACATGCATGGCGTCATTCGTCAGGCCGACAAATTCGACCAGCCGCACTTTATAGCCGATCCATAGTTCGGCCAACTGCTGCAATTTTTCCTGCATAGGTCCTAGACTTTGGTTTTGAACGGGGAGAAATCAGTCCCCTCGTCGAAGATATCGACGCCTTCCTTACGTTTCAGCCAATTAACCGCCGCATACGTAACAGGCGTGAGCACTACTTCCCAGCCCACTTTAAGCAGCCAGTTGGTGATCATAACCGTAATGACCTGCTCTTTGCTCCACACTCCCCAAAAGGCAAGTGGGTAGAAAATCAGGCTATCGACGCCCTGCCCAACCACCGTCGAGCCTATCGTTCGCGACCAAAGGAGCTTGCCGCCGGTCCAGATTTTCATCCGGGCCATCACGTAGCTGTTGACGAACTCGCCCGCCCAAAATGCCGTGACCGAGGCAAATACAATGCGCCAAACCTGCCCGAACACGCTTTCGTAAGCGGCCTGCCCTTCCCAGCCCGCCGCGGGCGGCAACGCAACAACGACCCAGCTCATGAAGGCCATGAACACAAGAGCGACAAAACCAGCCCAAATGACGCGGCGGGCACGGGCATATCCATATACTTCGGTGAGCACGTCGCCGATGACATAGCCCAATGGGAAAAACAGGATGCCGGCGCCAAAAATAAAGCCGCCCACATCGGCCAGCTTCGCAGCGCCAATCAGATTTGAAAGCAACAAAATGGCGACGAAAGCCGCCATGACGAAATCATAATAACGGAAATGCCGACCGCTGACGGCGCTGGCACTTTCGGTGACTATAGGAGCATCTTGCATGTGCGAACGCATAACGACCTTTGCAGTTCGGCGCAAAGCCGTTATTGGCCAACGCAGCGCGCGCCCTTAGCTCAGCTGGATAGAGCGCGAGACTTCTAATCTTGAGGCCACAGGTTCGACTCCTGTAGGGCGCGCCACGCAGTCCTTAAAATCACAGTTATCTAGAGACTTTTGATGCTCCGCACCGAAAGCGGCGGACTTCCGCGCGCTTTGGCGTGTACAAAATTCGGGCAGAAGCCAAAATGGTCTCTGATGCGAGCTCATTTGGCAAAAAAATAGGACCCGTCTCGGGGGCCCAAAAAACAGACTTCTGTTGGATTATGGGAAGGGGTCAGCCGAATCCGAGTACGCGCTTTTGTTCAGCCAAGGCAAAGGGGAGATCGGCGGCAAGGAGCTTGCACGTTGTAAGCTTTAGCGGTTGCCGACCTTCGACAATTGCGGTGACAATATCGGGGTCAAGGCAGGCCAGCGTTGGCATTGTATTTCGTGTTTTACAACTTCACCCGTATCTGTGCTATGCGGCGTTGTTCATGGCTGGCCTCGACGGCATCCAGAATAAGATCCACCCCGGCGAAGCGATGGACAAAAATCTCTACGACCTGCCACCAGCAGAACTCGCCGAGGTTCCGACCGTTTGCGGATCGTTGCGCGAAGCACTCGAATGCCTCGCCGCCGATCAC